>Ga0209208_10000035_pt1 | contig 132889 bp, 106 predicted proteins | sample S1TSphfallax_3_FD_187694 | JGI IMG/M metagenome (GOLD analysis project Ga0209208, IMG submission 187694) | Host-associated microbial communities from peat moss isolated from Minnesota, USA - S1T2_Fd - Sphagnum fallax MG (SPAdes) (version 2) | ecosystem: Host-associated > Plants > Peat moss >... | reverse complement strand
CACACCCCGGGACGACGATCGGGGCGTAAGACTTAAGGAGAGCACGACCGATGGCCGGCGTGGACATACTTGCTACCGCCCTCAATGGCGGAAACGCCGCCTTCATCGCGGACCTCTACGCCAGATGGACCCAAAGCCCGGCATCCGTTGACCCCAGCTTCGCTGAGCTCTTCGCCTCCCTGAACGACGAAGCCCGCTCCGTCCTCACCGACGCCACCGGCGCATCCTGGGCACCTCGCCCCGCGGAATTCACCAACGGCGCCGCCCCGTCATCGCCACCGGTGGGCGACCGCCGTATGGTGAATGAAGCCACCGTCCGGGCCGCCACGCTGGATAGCATCCGCGCCCTGATGATGATCCGCGTCTTCCGTGTGCGCGGCCATCTGGAAGCCCACCTGGATCCCCTTGGCCTGCAGGTGCCCAAGGCCCACCCCGAGCTCGATCCCCGCAATTACGGCTTCACCGATGCCGATTGGGACCGCCCGATCTTCATCGATCGCGTGCTCGGCCGCGAAACCGCAACCTTGCGGGAAATCATCGAAATCCTCCGCCGATCCTATTGCGGCCCGATCGGCGTGGAATTCATGCATATCCAGGACCCCGAGCAAAAGGCCTGGATCCAGCGCCGTATCGAAGGCGCGCCCTGGCTCACCGCCTTCGACGCCGCCGCCAAGCGCATCATCCTCAGCCAGCTCACCGATGCCGAGGGTTTCGAGGCGTTCTGCCAGAAGCGCTACGTGGGCACCAAGCGGTTCGGTCTGGAAGGCGGCGAGGTCACCATCCCCGCCCTGCACGCCATCGTGGAAGCTGTGGCGCTGGCCGGCACCAAGGAAATCGTCATCGGCATGCCGCATCGCGGCCGCCTGAACACGCTGGTCAACATCGTCAAGAAGCCGCTCTCCGCCCTGTTCTCGGAATTCGCCGGCGCCAGCTTCAAGCCGGACGACGTGCAAGGTTCCGGCGACGTCAAATACCACCTCGGCACCAGCACGGACGTGGAAATCGCCGGCCGCATGGTGCACATCTCCTTGCAGCCCAACCCCTCGCATCTGGAAGCCGTGGATCCCGTCGTCGTCGGCAAGGTGCGCGCGCGCCAGGACATGGCGGGTGACATCACCACCCGCCGCACCGTGATGGGCATCCTGCTGCATGGCGATGCCGCCTTCGCCGGCCAGGGCCTGGTGTACGAAACCCTGGCGATGAGCCAGCTCATCGGCTACCGCACCGGCGGCACCATCCATGTGGTGGTGAACAACCAGATCGGCTTCACCACCGTCCCCGCCCACGCCTATTCCGGCCTGTATTGCACCGACATCGCCAAATCCATCCAGGTGCCCATCCTGCATGTGAATGGCGACGAGCCCGAAGCCGTGGTGTTCGCATCCCGCATGGCCGCCGATTTCCGCGAACAATTCGGCACCGATTTCGTGCTGGACATCGTCTGCTACCGCCGCCACGGCCACAACGAAAACGATGAGCCGGCCTTCACCCAGCCCATTATGTACCGCGCCATCAAGGACCGCCCGACCACCCGCGAGCTCTACGCCCAGCGCCTTGCCCGCGAGGGTGTGGTGAGCGCCGACGAGGCCCAGGCGATGTGGGACGCGCTCTTCAAGAGATACGATCAGGCCCACAGCGCCAGCCAATCCTACCGCGTCAACAAGGCGGACTGGCTGGAAGGCAAGTGGCGCGGCCTGAAAACCGACGACGCGCAGGATGAAACCGAACAGGCCACCGCCGTGCCGGAGCACATCCTGCGCGAGGTCGGCGCGGCTTTGGCCACCCCCCCGGAAAAATTCGATCTCAACCCCAAGATCACCCGCCAGCTCGAAGCCAAGCGCGCGATGATCGACACCGGCGAGGGGATCGACTGGGCCACCGGCGAGGCCCTGGCCTTCGGCTCCCTCCTGCTGGAAGGCCACCACGTGCGGCTCTCCGGCGAGGATTGCCAGCGCGGCACCTTCAGCCAGCGCCACGCCGTTCTGGTGGATCAGACCAACCAGAACGAATACGTGCCGCTGAACAACGTGCGCCCGCAGCAGGCGCGCATCGAAATCTTCAACTCTCTGCTCTCGGAAGCCGGCGTTCTCGGCTTCGAATACGGCTATTCGCTCGCCGACCCCTGGACACTGGTTCTGTGGGAAGCGCAGTTCGGCGATTTCGCCAACGGCGCCCAGGTGATCATCGACCAGTTCCTCGCCAGCGGGGAAACCAAATGGCTGCGCATGAGCGGCCTGACCCTGCTCCTCCCCCACGGCCACGAAGGCCAGGGCCCCGAGCACTCATCCGCCCGGCTTGAGCGCTATTTGCAGCTCTGCGCCGAGCGCAACATGACGGTCGCCAATCTCACCACCCCCGCCAACTATTTTCATGCCCTGCGCCGCCAGGTGAAGCGCAACTTCCGCAAGCCGCTGGTTCTGATGACGCCGAAATCCCTCCTGCGCCACAAGCTCGCCGTCTCCTCGCTTGCCGACATGACCGGCGACAGCCGCTTCCGCACCGTGATCGGCGAGACCGACACGCTGGCCCCCAACGCGGAAATCAAGCGCGTGGTGCTGTGCAGCGGCAAGGTCTACTACGATCTGCTCGCCGAACGCCGCGACCGTGGCATCACCGACGTTGCCATCCTCCGCCTCGAACAGCTTTATCCGTTCCCCGACAAGACCCTCGCCTTCGCGCTAAAACCCTATGGCAAAGCACAGCACGTGGTCTGGTGTCAGGAGGAGCCGGAGAACATGGGCAGTTGGACTTTTGTTGATCGCCGCATCGAACGCGTGCTCACTGCCCTGAAGCACCGCGTCAAACGCCCCGACTATGCCGGCCGCGTCGCCGCCGCCAGCCCTGCCACCGGCCTCGCCAAGGTGCACGCCGCCGAACAAGCCGCCTTGGTTCGCAACGCGCTTGGCCTGTCTTAGTCGGGACACATAAATGACGGGGGGTCTGGGCGGAGACGGCACGTCTCCCCCAGCCTTTCTTTCTTGGGAGCTTTAATTGCATGGCCGACATTATCGTCCCGACCTTGGGCGAAAGCGTCACCACCGCCACGGTGGCCCGCTGGCTGAAGCAGGCCGGCGAAGCGGTCACCGCCGATGAGCCGGTGGTGGAACTCGAAACCGACAAGGTCACGGTTGAGGTGAACGCCAGCGTCGCCGGCGTGATGGAAGCCCCTTCCGTGCCTGAAGGCAGCGAGGTCGAGGTCGGCACCGTTCTCGGCTCCATCTCCGCCGGCGGCGTGCCCGCGCCGAAGGCCGCCGCCGCGGCGCCCGCGCCCGTCAAGCCCGATCCTCAGCCGGCCGGCCCCGGCGTCAACACCCCACCCCCGCCCGCCGGCCCCGTCTCCCGCCCCGCCACCCCGCCCGCCGACGTGGCCGCCCAGGCCAGCCAAGCGCAGGGCGGCCACGCGCCCATGCCCGCCGCCGCCAAGATCATGGAGGAGCACAGCATCAGCCCCACCGCCCTGGCCGACGGCTCCGGCAAGGACGGCCGCATCACCAAGGGTGACGTGCTCGCCTTCCTCGCCCGCCCCGCACCCGCCCCGGCGCCCGCTTCCGCGCCGAAGGCCGCCCGTGCCCCCGATGCGCGCGAGGAACGCGTGAAAATGACGCGCCTGCGCCGCACCATCGCCCAGCGCCTCAAGGAAGCCCAGAACACCGCCGCCATGCTCACCACCTTCAACGAGGTGGACATGTCGGCCGTGATGGCCCTGCGCAGCGAATACAAGGACGCATTCGAAAAGAAGAACGGCGGCGTCCGCCTCGGTTTTATGTCCTTTTTCGTCCGCGCCTGCGTCGCCGCGCTGCATGAGTATCCCGCTGTCAACGCGGAAATCGACGGCGAGGACATCGTCTACAAGAACTACGTGCATATGGGCATCGCCGTCGGCGGCCCCAACGGCCTGGTGGTGCCCGTTCTGCGTGATGCCCACACGATGAGTTTCGCCGAGATCGAAAAAGCCATCTCCGGCATGGGCAAACGCGCCCGCGACGGCCTGCTGAAACTGGAGGAACTCACCGGCGGCAGCTTCTCCATCACCAACGGCGGCACCTACGGCTCGCTGATGTCCACCCCCATCATCAACCCGCCCCAATCCGCCATTCTCGGCATGCACAAGATCCAGGACCGCCCGATGGCGATTGCCGGAAAAGTCGAGATCCGGCCGATGATGTATCTCGCCCTCTCCTACGATCACCGGATCATCGACGGCCGCGAAGCCGTCTCCTTCCTCGTCCGCGTCAAGGAAAGCATCGAAGACCCCCGCCGTCTTCTGCTCGGGCTGTGATCGAGCAAGCAAGAATGTTCTTTTTTGAAAAAAAGAACCAAAAAACTTTTGCCTCTTGCGCCACGCTCCCCACAACCCGACCCGCCATAGGGTGGGCGGCACTTTGGCAGCCCACCTCGCCTACTGCCGGAGCCCAATCTCATGCCCGTTGAAATCCTCGTCCCCACCCTCGGCGAAAGCGTCACCACCGCCACCATCGCCCGCTGGATGAAACAACCCGGCGAAGCCGTGACCGCCGACGAACCCCTCGTCGAACTCGAAACCGACAAAGTCACCGTCGAAATCAACGCCCCCTCCTCCGGCACGCTCGCCGCCCACGCCGCTCCCGAAGGCGCCGAAGTCGCCGTCGGCGACATCATCGGCACCATCGAAGCCGGCGCCGCCCAACCCGCCGCCAAACAGCCCCCCGCGCCCCAGCCGGAGGCCGAACCCGCGCCCGCCCCGCCAACCACGGCCTCTCCCGCTGCCCCATCCGCCCCCGCAACCGACCCGGCCGAAACCTACGATGTGATCGTCATCGGCGGCGGCCCCGGCGGCTACGTATGCGCCATCCGCGCCGCCCAGCTCGGCCTGAAAACCGCCTGCGTCGAAAAACGCGAAACCCTCGGCGGTACCTGCCTCAACATCGGCTGCATCCCCAGCAAAGCCCTCCTGCAATCCTCCGAAAACTTCCACGAAGCCAAATCCTCCTTCCAGGACCACGGCATTCTCATCGACTCCGTCAAACTCGATCTCGCCCGCATGCAGGCCCGCAAGGCCGAAGTCGTCAGCGCCAACGTCAAAGGCGTCGAATTCCTCTTCAAGAAAAACAAGGTCGCCTGGCTGAAAGGCGAGGCCCATATCGACGCCCCTGGCCTCATCACCGTCGCGGGCAAACCCTACGCCGCAAAACACATCGTCGTCGCCACCGGCAGCGAAAGCATCCCCCTGCCCGGCGTCGCCATCGATGAAAAACGCATCGTCACCTCCACCGGCGCGCTGGAGCTCGATCACGTCCCCGGCCACCTCGTTGTCATCGGCGGCGGCTACATTGGCCTGGAACTCGGCTCCGTCTGGCACCGCCTGGGCGCGCAGGTCACCGTCGTCGAATATCTCGATCGCCTCGTCCCGGGCATGGACGGCGAAGTCGGCAAAACCTTCGAACGCACGCTCGGCAAGCAAGGCCTGAAATTCAAGCTCGGCACCAAGGTCACCGCCGCCACCGCCACGGAGGCCGGCGTCTCCCTCACCATCGAACCCGCCAAAGGCGGCCGCGCCGAAACCCTGGCAGCGGACATCGTCCTCGTCTCTATCGGCCGCCGCCCCTACACGCACAATCTCGGCCTGAGCGAAGCCGGCGTCGCCCTCAACGAGCGCGGCTACATCATCACGGACGCGCATTACCGCACCAACATCGCCGGCATCTACGCCATCGGCGACGTCATCACCGGCCCCATGCTCGCCCACAAGGCGGAGGAGGAAGGGGTCGCCTGCGCCGAACGCATCGCCGGCCAGGCCGGCCACGTGAATTACGGCGTGATCCCCGGCGTGGTCTACACCTGGCCCGAAGTCGCCTCCATCGGCGCCACCGAGGAAATGCTGAAAAAAGACGGCACCGCCTACAACATCGGCAAATTCCCCTTCACCGCCAACGGCCGCGCCCGCGCCATGGGATCCACCGACGGTTTTGTAAAAATCCTTGCCGACAAAACAACCGACCGGATTCTCGGCGCCCACATCATCGGCCCCGATGCGGGCACCTTGATCGCCGAAATCGCCACCGCCATGGAATTCGGCGCGAGTGCGGAGGATGTCGCGCGCACCTGCCACGCCCACCCCTCGCTGAACGAGGCCGTGAAGGAAGCTGCTCTCGCCGTCGATAACCGTGCGCTGCACATATGAAGAAGGAAGGTCTTCTTTTCTGAAGAAAAGAAGCAAAAGACTTTTGACGATTGGTGCGAGGCTCGCCGGCAGCGTACGCCATGGATAAAAGTTTTTTGGTTCTTTTTTTCAAAAAAGAACATCCTTTCTTCCCAGGCCAAACCACATGAATATCGTCGCCCCCACCCCCCCCACGCGGCTCGCCCTCACCATGGGCGACCCCGCCGGCATCTGCGGTGAAATCACCGCCGCCGCCTGGCGCGCCCTGCGCCCCACAGGCCCGCAATTCTGCGTCATCGCTGATCCGGACTGGCTCGCCGCCTACGCCCCCGTCCAGATCGTCGACAACCCCAATGAGGGCAACTTCCACCACGCCATCCCCGTGCTGCGTCTGGACCTTCCCCAAACGCCGACCCCCGGCCACCCCACCCCCGCCAACGCCCCCGCCATCATCGCCAGCATCGAACGCGCCGTCCGCCTCGCCCAATCCGGCGCCGTCTCCGCCGTCGTCACCAACCCCATTGCCAAATCCGTTCTCCAATCCGCCGGCTTCCCCCACCCCGGCCACACCGAATTCCTCGCCGCCCTCACCGGCGTCCCCGGGCGCGAGATCATGATGCTCGCCAGCCCGCTGCTGCGCGTCGTCCCCGTCACCATCCACGTCTCGCTGCGCACCGCGCTGGATACGCTCACCACCGCCGGCATCATCGCCGCCGCCCGCACCACCCACGCCGCCCTCATCGCCGATTTCGGCATCCCCACCCCCCGCCTCGCCATCGCCGGCCTCAACCCCCACGCCGGCGAATCCGGCCGCATGGGCACCGAGGAGACCACCCTCATCGCGCCGGCCATCGCCCAGCTCCGCGCCGAGGGCCTGCGCATCACCGGCCCCCACCCGCCCGACACGCTGTTCACCGAATCCGCCCGCCCCACCTACGATGCCGCCATCTGCATGTATCACGACCAGGCGCTCATCCCGCTCAAAACGCTGGACATCTCCGGCGGCGTCAACGTCACCCTCGGCCTGCCCATCGTGCGCACCTCGCCCGACCACGGCACCGCCTTCGACATTGCCGGCCTTGGCCGTGCCTCCCCCGCCAGCCTGATTGCCGCCTTGCGTCTGGCCGCCGGCATCGCAACTCAACGGGCCAGCGCATAACCCCGGGAAACAAGCCCATGCACCCCGTCCGCCTCGGCGTGAACATCGATCACGTCGCCACCCTCCGCCAGGCCCGTGGCGGCACCTTCCCCGACCCGGTCGAGGCCGCCAAATCCGCCCTCGCCGCCGGCGCCGACGGCATCACGCTGCATCTGCGGGAGGACCGACGCCACATCCAGGATCACGACCTCGCCCGCCTCTCGGCCGCCATCACCGCCCCCATCAATCTGGAAATGGCCGCCACGGAAGAAATGGTCGCCATCGCGCTCATCGCCCGCCCTCACGCCTGCTGCATCGTCCCCGAGCACCGCCATGAGGTCACCACCGAGGGCGGCCTCGATGCCGCCGGCCAACTCGAAACCCTCCGCCCCCTGATCGCCCGGCTGCTCGCCGCCGGCATCCGCGTCTCCCTCTTCATCGACCCGGAGGAAGCCCAGCTCCACGCCGCCCTGGCGCTCGCCGCCCCCGTCGTCGAGCTCCACACCGGCGCCTACGCCAATCGCAAGCCCGGGGAACTCGCCCGCCTCACCCACGCAGCCACGCTCGCCCACCGCCTCGGCATCGAATGCCACGCCGGCCACGGCCTCACCTACGACAACGTCGCCCCCATCGCCGCCATCGCGGAATTGCGCGAGCTCAACATCGGCCACTACCTCATCGGCGCTGCCATCTTCGAAGGCCTGCCCCACAGCATCCGCCACATGCGTGCCCTCATCGCCGCCGCGCGCAGCGCGGCCTGATCGCCCGCCGCGCGCAGCGCGGCCAGATCGCCAGGCACAGTTTCGCCGGCTGGTGGCTTTCCGCACCCCAGGGCGCGGCCAGCGCTGCCGGCAGCAGAGAAAGACTCAACCACGAAGGCACGAAGACCACGAAGAGCATCACGAAGAAGTGGAAAAATAGGAGTTCGGGTACGCGCTTCCAATTCTGAATATCTCCGGATGGCCGTCTCTCTTGCGAAGCAATCAGCAGCAAGGCGAGCAAGCTGCATGCCGCCGCACCCCACCTCGTCGTGATGCTCTTGGTGCTCTTCGTGCCGTCGTGGTTGAGTCTTGCTGCGGTGCCGGCAGCGGACGCGTCGCGGCAGGCGTCGGGAAGAGTCTTCTTTCTTGAAAGAAAGAAGCAAAGAACTTTAATCTGTTTGCAACCGAAACACTTACCAAGGCTTCACCTGAGCCAGGCAAGCTGAACCTCATGAAACGCCTGCTTCTCGCGGCCGCCCTGCTCTGCACCGCCGCCGCCCCCATCTCCTTCGATCTGCTCCTCCCGCTGCGCAACCGCGCCCAACTGGAACCCTTCGTCGCCGCCCTCTCCGACCCCGCCTCACCCACCTACCACCATTTCATCACCCCCGCCGGCTTCGGCCTGCGCTTCGGCCCGGACTCCTCCACGGTCGACCGGGTCACCGCCGCCCTGCGCGCCCGTGGCTTGACCGTCACCCCCCTCACCCGCCTCCTCCACGTCACCGGCACCCAGGCCCAGATCGAGCGGACCTTCGCCACCACTCTCCTGCCCGAACCCACCGCCGAAGGCGGCACCCGCCACGTCGCCCTCGCGCCCCTCACCCTGCCGCCCGAGATCGCCGACACCGGCGCCCTCACCTTCACCTTCTCCCCCCACCTCTCCCATCCCCACTCACGCGTCATCGCCGCCATCGACCCCGCCAACCGCCAATCCGCCACCGGCCTGTATTGGTGGGATGATCTGAAGCAGGCCTATGCCTACCCCTCCCTGCAAACCCGCATCACCATCAACAAAACCCCCCGGCCGCTCGACGGCACCGGAACCACCCTGGCCGTGCTGATGTCCAGCGACGTGCTGGATGCTGACATCGCCGACATCTTCACCCACGAAAACTGGACCGCGCTCACCGGCAAGCCACCGCCCAAGCTCGCCGCCCGCATCGCCGTCAACGGCGGCGCCACCATCGACAGCCCTACCTTCGCCGAAGCCTCGCTGGACGTTCAGCAGGAACTCACCGGCGCCCCCGGCGCCTCGGTGGTGCTCTACGAAATCCCCGATCTCTCCGATGGCAGCATCATCGCCGGCTACGCCGCCATCGTCGAACAGAACGCGGTGGATCTCGTCAGCTCCTCCTTCGGCGCCTGTGAGCTGGAATACACCGGCGTCTATGCCGAGGGCCGCAACGACGTCGGCGTTCTCGCCGCCGAACACGAGCTTTTCCTGCAAGGCAACGCCCAGGGCATCACCTTCATCGCCAGCTCGGGTGACGAAGGCGGCCGCGCCTGCCCCAGCTCCAGCTACGCCTATAACGGCACCCCCGGCACCTTCATCACCTCCGTCTCCGTCCCCGCCGCCGACCCCAACGTCACCGCCGTCGGCGGCACCAACCTGGTCACCACCCACACGCCCGGCTCGCTCGCCTCCGTCTATGCCAGTGAAAACGCCTGGTCGGATCCCGAAATCCCTTACGACATCTACGGCCTTGGCGAGAATGTCAGCGGCGGCGTATGGGGCGCCGGCGGCGGCTACAGCGCCGTCTTTGGCCGCCCCCTGTACCAGCGCCTTGTCCCCACCGGCTCGGCCACCCGCCGCGCCCTGCCCGATATCGGCATGCAGGTGGGCGGCTGCCCCGCGGGCCTCGCCCGCCTTCAGAATGGCATCTGCAACGGCATGAACTCGGCCATCGACGGCCGTGGCAACGCCCAGCGCAGCGCGGTGGTGGTGGCCCTGCACGGCGCGTTCTATGGCCTGATCGGCACCAGCGTCGCTGCCCCCGAATTCGCCGGCGCCACCGCGTTGCTGATCGAACAGCAGGGCCGCATGGGCAACCTCAACCCCTACCTCTACACCCTGGCCGCCCGCCAGGCCGCCGGCCGGGGCCGCTACTTCCACACCGCCATCCCCGGCTACAATGGCGTCGTCAACACCCTCCTCAACCCCACCTACAGCCTCTCCACCGGGCTCGGCACCCCCCTCGTCTCCGCCTACACCGGCCTGCCCGCAACCACTCCTCTCACCGCCGTCCCTCAAACGCCCAGCAACCCCTGATCAGAGGTCTTTTCCGCCGCAAGCTTCCTGCTGGCCGGATAAATTGTTCTTGATGCGTTCCGTCGCCCCGGTTACCCTCACCTGATCAAAAAAAGGGAGGACAACAATGATTGGCTACATAACGGTCGGCACGAACAACCTGGCCAAAGGCGCCGCCTTCTACGATGCGATAGCCCAGGAACTTGGGCAGGTCCGTATGATGGAAAATGAAAATTTCATCGCCTGGGGCACCCCCGGCGGAAGCGCCGGCCTTGGCCTCACCAAGCCCTATAATGGCGAACCGGCCACCATTGGCAACGGCGTCATGGTCGCGCTGGAAGCCCGCGACCGCGCCCAGGTCGATCGCATCCACGCCCTTGCCCTCTCCCTCGGCGGCACCGACGAAGGCGCCCCCGGCGACCGCGGCGGCGGCTTCTACGCCGCCTACTTTCGCGATCTGGACGGCAACAAACTCAACGCCTTCGTCATGGGCCAATAGCCTGGGCGAAGCGCCACCCCACCACCTCTAGGATGGGCTGCGTGCAGCCCATCCTTGCGGCCAAAACGCCTGGAGCTCTCGCCAATCCCGGCACGATCGCACCGCGCGAGAAACCCCTTGCCAACCACTCCCATTTATGTTCTCTATTTGTTCTGAACGCACCCCATAGCCCCCGGTCCCCACCCTGTCCACCACCGCCCCCACCCCACCCGAACCACCCGACGCGCGAAAAGCCCGGCACCTCGCCATGTGTCAGGAACTCGCCGATCTCGCCATGCAGCTCACCCGCGCCGCGGCGAGCAAAGCCTTGCAGAGTTTCACAGAAGCTGAATCGCCCCCGCAGGAAACCCGGCCAGACACGCCGCCCGCCCCCAAACACCCCGATCCCGCCACCCTCTTCACCCGCCTCTCCACCGCCGTCCGCCAGGCCATTGCGCTGGAAGCCCGCATCGCCGCCAGCCCCGCCCTCCCCGGCCGCCCGCTACGCTACCCGGCCCCGGACTCCCGGCGGGAAATCCTGCGCACCACCATGCGCTTCGGGCTGGACAACCATCCGGATCGCGCAACGCTCCGCCCCGCCGCCCTGAACGCCGTCGATCAGGAAATCGCCCGCGACCCGGACGGCCTGCACCCCCTCCTCGATATCGTCACCAAAATCTGCGACGATCTGAATCTCGAGCTCGATCCCGACACCATCCCCGAGGGCATCGCCAAAAAAGTCTTCCCCGCCGAGATGCTGACCTTCCTGCACCCCAACGGGCCGCCCCGCGCGGCCATCACGCCACCAGCCCCGCCCAACGCCCAAACCCGCCAAGCCATCGAGGACGCCGAAGCCATCCTCGAGCGCCTGCGTAAACGCCGCAGCCTCCCACCCACCAAACACCGCCCCCACCACCCCCGCGCCGGCCCCTGAACCCGCGGGGCAAGCCGGTGTGCTCACACGCAGCCCACGCCGACTATTGCGGATAGGTATACCCCGGCATCTTCTCCAGCGCCTCCTTGCTGGCATCCGGCAAAACCGCCTTCCCCGGCGCCAACTGCAAGGATGCGAACGGCACCGCCACCAGCTTGCCCCCCACACCCAGGAAACCGCCCACCGAAATCACCGCCAGCTTCGCCGTATCGCCCTTGTCCAGGACCACATCGTCCACCGTGCCCACCTGCTGGTTGCCGGCATTGTACACCGGCGCGCCAATAATCTTGCTCACCCGCACACCACCCTGCATCGTCACCGAAGCAATCGTCAGCCCCGGGTCACCCGGCACCGCCATCCCCGGCACACCCATCCCCGGCGTCTTCGCCGCATCCGCCGGCGGCGCCCCACCACCAGGCTGCGCCAGCGCCGCCGCGGGCAATGCCAGCACCAGCAGCCCAGCCACCAAAATCCATGTCGACCGCATCATGCCCGCTCCTCACCAACCAACCGGGCCGGCAACGTTCCCCCGCGCGCCAAGGTTTCCCCGCCCGCCGCGCCATGGCAGCATCCGGTGCACCCCCATGCCCAAGCCCACCCCAACCCTCCGCCCCGCACCCGACGCCGCCGCCCTGCACGCGGCCGCCCTCACCCATCTCGCCCGCTATGCCGCCACCCAAGCCGGCCTCACCCAAATCCTGCTCCGCAAGATCGACCGCTGGGCACGCCTCGCCACCGATCTCCTCCCCCCCGACGCAATCGACTCCGCCCGCGCCACCGCCCGCGCCGCCATTCCCGCCATCATCGCCCGCCTCGCCGAAACCGGCGCGGTCAGCGATACGAACTTCGCGGAAAGCCGCGCCCGCTCCCTCGCCCGCGCCGGCCGCTCCCGCCGCGCCATCTCCGCCCACCTGGCCGCCCGCGGCATCCCCCAGCCACTGGCCACCGCCGCCCTGCCCACAACCACACACCACGAACTCGCCGCCGCCCTGATCCACGCCCGCAAAAGGCGCCTCGGGCCATGGAGCAAAACCCCACCCAGCCCGCAAGCCACCCGCCGCGCCCTGGCCAGCCTCGCCCGCGCCGGGTTCGCCCAGTCAACCGCCACAACCGCCCTGGGCATGGACCCAGACGAGGCGGAAGCGATCATCATCGCATTCAGGAAGGAAATTTAAGGAAGTGTTCTTTTTTGAAAAAAAGAACCAAAAAACTTTTGCCTGTTCGCTGGCAGAAGCAGCCCGGCACGCCACCAAAAAATTGGGCGGCGCCAACAGCAGCGCCGCCCAAGGTGCAAAGGGGAGGAAGCACAGAAAAGGCGAGGGCTGAACAAACAACCCCCACCGCCATCTTGCGCGGAAAATGGTTACAAAAACGTCAGCGATGCAGCGCGCACACGCCAGAACCCGACGGTTTTCCCGGCCCACGGTGTTGCAACCCCGGCGCTACTGGGCCATTTCCATGCACAGGCCGCACACACACGCCGCGGCCACAAAATATCACAAGCACCGCGTGTCGCGGGCGCGGAGGTCAAGAACATGGGTGGTTTGAGCATCTGGCACTGGCTGATCGTCCTGATGGTCGTCCTGCTGCTGTTCGGCACCGGCAAGGTCAGCACCCTGATGGGCGACTTCGCCAAAGGCATCAAAGCCTTCAAGAAGAACATGGCCGAGGATAACGACGTCTCGATGGAAGCAACCGAACGCCCCGCCGGCTCCATCGCCGCGCCCAACGCCCCCGTCAGCCCCGCGGCCGCCACCGTGCCCCCGCGCGAAACCACCGCCGCCAACCACGGCTAGGCCACCAACGACCCACACACATGGCAACCATCCCGGCCGCCGCCCAGGACGACATCATCCGGGCCGGCCAGCGTCTGCACCAGCGCGGCTGGGTCCCCGCCACCGCCGGCAACATCTCCGTCCGCTTCGACAGCCCGCCAGGCCGCATCGCCATCACACGCAGCGGCGGCCACAAAGGATATCTCACGCCCGACTCGGTCATCGAAGTCGGCTTCGACGGTGCCTGCCTCACGCCAGGCGCCCGCCCCAGCGCCGAAACCCTGCTCCACTGCCAGATCTACCGCGCGTTCCCCGAGGCCCGCGCCGTCCTGCACGGCCACTCCATCGCCGGCACCGTGCTCTCCATGATCGAGCCAGCCCCGGCGATCACCTTCACCGGCTATGAGCTGTTCAAGGCCTTCGCCCCACAGCGCACCCACGATACGACCCTGGCGTTGCCGCTCTTCGCCAACGACCAGAACATGCAGCGCCTCGCCGCCGTGGTTGCCCCCCATCTCGAAACCATGACGCTCGGCTACTACATCCGCGGCCATGGCAGCTACGTCTGGGCCACCGACATCGACGCCGCCCTCGCCCGCTTCGAAGCTCTCGAATTCCTCCTCGAATGCGAGTTGCAGCGCCGCCAGCTTGCCCCCACCCACCGCCAGGAAACCCCGCCATGAGCCGCCTCACCGTCACCCCCGACTCCACCCCCGGCCAGCCCGAGCTGCGCACCGAGGATGCAGCCGTGATCGCGAATACGCTCTCCGCCATCGGCGTCCGCTTCGAACGCTGGGACCTCTCTGTCCCGGTAGACCCCGATGCCGACCCGGAAACCATCCTTGCCGCCTACCGCCCGCATCTGGATCGCCTGATGGGCGATACCGGCGCCGGCACCGCCGATGTCATCCGCCTGCGCCCCGGCAACCCCGCCTACCCCGCCATGCGCCAGAAATTCCTCGATGAGCATATCCACACGGAGGATGAAGTCCGCTTCTTCGTCCAGGGTGCGGGAAATTTCATCCTGCACACCAACGGCCGCGTCTACGACGCCCACTGCACCGCCGGCGACCTGATCAGCGTCCCCACGGGCATAAAACACTGGTTCGATGCCGGCCTGGAGCCCCACGCCACCGTCTTGCGCATCTTCACCGACACCACCGGCTGGACCCCCCATTACACCGGCGACACCATCAGCACCCTCTTCCCCGCCGCCTGATGCGCGCCATCATCACCGACATCGAAGGAACCACCACCCCCATCGCCTTCGTCCACACCGAGCTTTTCCCCTACGCCCGTGCCCACCTGGCCCGCTTCATCGAAGCCCATGCCGCCGAGCCCGAAGTCGCCGCCTGCCTGGCTGAAACCGCCGCCCTCTCATCAGGCCGCCCGCTGCTGGAAACCCTGCTCGCCTGGATGGATGCGGACGCCAAGGTCACGCCCCTGAAAACCCTCCAGGGCCTGATCTGGAACCAGGGCTATGCGAAGGGCGAACTGATCGGCCGCCTCTACCCCGATGTGCCCCCGGCCTTGCGAAGCTGGCACGCCCGGGGCGTGCGCCTTTATGTCTATTCCTCCGGATCGGAAGCGGCCCAACGCCTCATCTTCGGCCATTCTGACGCCGGCGATCTCACGCCTCTTTTCACCGGCTTCTTCGACACCCGCATCGGCCCCAAGCGCGCGCCCGAGAGCTACCGCGCCATCACCCGCGCCATCGCCCTGCCCCCCGCCCAGTGCCTCTTCCTCTCCGACATCGAAGAGGAACTCGACGCCGCTTCTCAAGCCGGCCTGCGCGTCCGCCAGCTCGTTCGCGCCGCGGACGGCACCATCCCCTCCCTGCGCCACCCCACCGCGTCCGACTTCCGAAGTGTCGCCGCGTAAAACCGAAGCCCGACAGGTCAAAGGTCTTCGCGTCTTTCTTTCAAGAAAGAAAGAAGACTCTTCTTTTTTGAAAAAAAGAAGCAAAAAACTTTTATCTATGAGCGGTCGCGGCTTGCGGTGACTCGGGGGGTTGACCCAACATATTGTGGGTGGGCCGGAGTTTTCCACAAGTTTTTGGTGCGTGCCTGTTGAGCCTCCGCGCGATCTGCGCCAGTGTCGCCACATCATCTGGTGGGTGAACCGATGGAGGACCGCAATATGGAGTGGAACGACGAGACAATCGGCCGTCTGCGCGCCCTGTGGGCGGAAGGCCACTCTACCGCCGAGATCGGCCGCCGGATGGGCGTCTCGAAGAACGCGGTCGTCGGCAAGGCGCATCGCCTGAACCTGGCGTCCCGCCCATCGCCGATCCGGCGTGACGGCGAGAAATCCCCCCGCCGCCGGCTGCCCCGCCGCAGCCACGGCCCCACGCTTCCCGCGCTCAGCGCCGCGCTCGCCCCCATGCCGGTGGTCGAACCACCGCCGCCGCGGGTTGTCGAACGGCCCCAGCCCGCCTTGCGCGCCGTGCCTACGCCACGCCCCGGCGCCCGCGTCACGCCCTGCTGCTGGCCCATTGGCGAGCCGGGCACCCGCAGCTTCCACTTCTGCGACGTCGACGCGATCGCCGGCAAACCCTATTGCGAGGAACACAGCGCCCTGGCGTACGTGAAGGTGCGGGACCGCCGGGAGGATGCCGCCTAATCTATCGCCCTTAACCGCGCCGCAAGCTGCACCAGCATCGCGGCGGTCGCGCCCCAAATCTCGTGCTCGGGGTGCGGCCACACCCAGAACGCGCGCGGCCTGCCGCCCACTATCACCGTCCGGCGGCGGGGCGCGGCGGGATCCAGAAGCACCGCCAGCGGCAGTTGGAACACCGCCTCCACCTCATCGGCGGAGGCGGCGGTCACGAAGCCCGGCCGCAGCAGCGCCAGCACCGGCGTTACCCGGTATCCCGTGGTGGTCACATGGTCGCGCAGCCGGCCCAACACCTCCACTTGGCCGGGATCGAGGCCAACCTCCTCATGCGCCTCACGCAAGGCGGCCGCTTCGGGGCTGGCATCGCCTGGATCGATCCGGCCGCCAGGAAAGCTCACCTGGCCGGAATGCTGCCGCAAATGGGCGGTACGCTTGGTCAGCAGCACGCCGGATACCGGCCCGGCGGTGATCCCCACCAGCACCGCGGCCGCAACCAGCCGCTCCGGCACGGCATCGGGCCGCAGGTCCGCCTCAACCGCCCCTGCCTGCGGGTCGGGCCTGCACAGGCGGCGGCGCAGTTCGGCGCAATCAGTCAGTGGCGCGGTCAAACCTCAGCACGTCTCGCCCGTCACCAGGTCGCCCAAGGGAAAGAACACGCCGCAGCTCCACACGCCGAGTTTCGGCTGGCCTTGCACACAGCCCGGCACGGCCAGCGCCACCAGCTCGTAATACACGGGGCGGGAGATGCGCGCTTCCAGAACCTGGCCGCCCTGGCCGTCGCGGATATGGATATAGGGCACCGGCTCGCAGGTGAGCGCGTTGTGGGCCACGCGCAGCGCGTGGTCGGGCCCGGCTGTCACCACCTGGTCCACGTTGGTGCGGAAGGAGAGGCACTGGTTGGTGCCGCTGGCACAGCGGCGCCAATCCATCTCCACGGCGACCCAGGGTGTATCCTCCACCTGGATACGGCCGCGCTCCACCGGGGTTTCCAGCCAGTACTCGCCCGCCTCATCGCGCGTCAGCACGCTGGAGAACAGGCACACCAGTTCCTTGCGCCCGATCGGGCTGCCCCGATACAGCCAGGTGCCATCCCGCTTCACCACAAAGGGCATGTCACCGCAGGTTTGCGGGGGGCGCATGCGCTGGGTCGGGCGTGCCGGCGCCATCTCGGCTTCCATCACATCGGCCGGTGCGTGCGCCCCGAGCTTCACGCGTCTAAGTCCTGGTGCCCATCATGGCGACGATGGGCGCGTTGGCAATTCCTTCGCATGAGCCGCATATAGGGAGGCCGCACCGCGGTATGTAAGTATCCCGATCGCTGCCTGAGGCGATAATCTGGCTGGGTTGCCGGCGCTGCTTGGCTGGGTGTTTCCTCCGCGCCACAGCGCGGTCCGGCGGTGTGGCCTATGGGTGGCTGGACGTGGGGAGCGCACGGGTTGCAGAGTGTGCTCCTGGCTCCAGCTACGTTTCACCTCAACGCAGGGATTTACGGTTGCAAGATACTTTGATCGCCGATGCTGACCGCCTCGCCGCTGCCGTGGCTGCCGCCAGGGCCGAGATCGGCCGGGTGATTTTCGGGCAGGCGGAGGTGGTCGAGCAGACCATGGTCGCCCTGCTGGCCGGCGGCCATGCGCTGCTGGTGGGCGTGCCCGGCCTGGGCAAGACGCTGCTGGTCGAAACCCTCGGCACCGTGCTGGGCCTGGATCGCCGGCGCGTGCAGTTCACCCCGGACCTGATGCCGGCCGACATCACCGGCAGCGAGGTGCTGGAGGAGGGGGAGGGCGGACGACGCTCCTTCCGGTTCGTGCCGGGCCCGATCTTCTGCCAGTTGCTGATGGCCGACGAGATCAACCGCGCCAGCCCGCGCACCCAGTCCGCTCTGCTGCAAGCGATGCAGGAACGGCGGGTGGCGGTCAGCGGCACGGACCATCCCTTGCCGCGCCCGTTCCACGTGCTTGCAACCCAAAATCCCATCGAGCAGGAGGGCACCTATCCGCTGCCGGAAGCACAGCTCGACCGTTTTCTGCTGCAAGTGGAGATCGGCTATCCCGATGCGGCATCCGAGCGGACCATGCTGATCGCCACCACCGGCGCCGACCAGGCGATCGCGAAGCCGATCCTGACAGCCGAGGATCTGATCCGGGCGCAGGCGCTGGTGCGGCTGGTGCCGGTGGGCGAGTCGGTGGTGGATGCCATTCTCGCGCTGATCCGCGGCGCCCGCCCCGAAACCGCGCAGGATGAGGGCGTGAAGCGCCACGTGGCCTGGGGCCCCGGGCCCCGCGCGGCGCAGGCGTTGATGCTCGCGGCGCGGGCGCGGGCGCTGCTGGATGGACGGCTCTCCCCCAGCCTGGACGATGTGGCCGCCCTGGCACAGCCGGTGATGCGCCATCGGATGGCGCTTGGGTTCTCCGCGCGGGCCGAGGGTATTTCGCTGCCTTCGGTGATCGACCGGTTGGTGGCGCGGCTCGGATGAAGGAAGAAAGACGTTCTTTTTTGAAAAAAAGAACCAAAAAACTTTTACGTAGTGGCGCGCGCTGCCGGCGACTCCGCGACAGCGCAGGCAAAAGTTTTTTGCTTCTTTTTTTCAAAAAAGAAGAGTCTTCCCATGCGTGACGCCGCCGAGGCCTTTGCCGCCCGCCTGCCGCCCCTGATGGTCGCGGCCGAGCGTGTCGCCGCGACCGTGGCGCAAGGCGTTCACGGCCGCCGCCGGATCGGCACGGGCGACAGTTTCTGGCAGTTCCGCCCTTTCGTCACCGGCGACACCTCCAGCCGGATCGACTGGCGGCAATCGGCGAAATCCGATCGTGCCTATGTGCGGGATATGGAATGGGAGGCGGCGCAGACGGTGTGCCTGTGGCGCGATGCCTCGCCCAGCATGGCGTGGCGGTCCTCGCGCGCCTTGCCGGAAAAGAGGGAGCGGGCGGAGTTGCTGCTGCTTGCCCTGGCATCGCTGCTGACGCGCGCCGGCGAGGTGTTGCGGCTGGTGGGCGTGCCGGGCCGGGTGTTTTCAGGCCGGCTGGCGCTGGATGGCCTGACCCAGACGTGGCCGGCAGCCACCGGCGGTTTGCCGCCGGAGGCCTCGCTGCCGCGCCATGCCACCGCGGTGCTGTTCGGTGATTTCCTGGCCCCTCTGCCCGAAATCAAGGCGTGCCTGTCGCGGCTGTCCGGCATTCCGGTGCGGGGGCATGTGGTGATGGTGCTGGATCCGGCCGAGGCGGCGTTGCCCTATGAGGGGCGGGTGAAGTTCCGCGGGCTGGAGGGGGAGGCGGAGTCAATCGTGCCGCGCGTGCAGGGCATACGGAGCGCGTATGCCGAGGCCATCGAGCAGCAGCGTGCGGGCCTTGCCGCCATCTGTGCCGCGGCCGGGTTCGGCTTCACGATCCACCATACGGATCACCCGCCGGAGGCGGCCCTGCTCGCGCTGTGGCTCTCGCTGGACGCGAACACGGCGCGCACGCCCAGCCACGCCGCCATCCCGAGATGATTTTCGCCGCCCCCTGGGTGCTCGCCGCCCTCATTGCCCTGCCGGTTCTCTGGTGGCTGCTGCGCGCCACGCCGCCGGCCCCCAGGGCGCAGAATTTCCCGGCCATCAGGCTGCTGAGCAATCTGCGCGCGAAGGAGGAGACGCCGGCCCGCACGCCGTGGTGGCTGCTGGCCTTGCGAATTGGCGCCGCCGCGCTGGTGATCATCGGCCTTGCCGGGCCCATCCTCACCAGTAGCCATATGCGCCTGGCCGGCGGCGGGCCGGCGCTGCTGGTGATCGATGACGGCTTTGCCGCCGGCCCTGATTTCGCCGCGCGCCTCACCGCCGCCGGCGCCGTGCTGGACCGGCTGGAGCGCGCCCGACGCCCGGTGAGCCTGCTGACCACCGCGCGTGGGCCCGATGCCGAGAAACCGGTCGCCACCGCGGTGATGCCGGCCTCCCAGCTACGCCCGCTGCTGGCGGCGCTGCGCCCAAAACCCTGGCCCACCGACCGTGAAACCGCCGCGTCCGTGATCCCCGCCACCGGCGACGGGCCGGTGTTCTACATCTCCGATGCGCTTGCCGGACCTGGCGACGATATCTTCGGCCGCGCGCTCGCCGCCCATGGCCGGATCACCACGCTGACCAGCGATCTGCCGCCCCGCCTGCTCATCGCGGCGGCGACACCGGAGCATCTGACCGCGACGGTGCGCGAGATCCCCGCGCGCGCGCCGCGCACGGAATTCGTGCTGGCCGAAACCACTGACGGACGGGTGCTTTCCCGCACGCCACTGCTGATCCCGGCCGGCGCGGCCTCGGCCGAGGTGGCCATCGCGTTGCCGCCGGAGCTGCGCAACCAGTTGGGCGATTTGCGGCTTTCCGGCGCGCCGGGTGCGGGCACCGTGTTCCTGCTGGATGAGGCGGCACGACGCCGTCCGGTGGGATTGGTGGGCGGCGGCAGCGGCGCGGAAACGCCGCTGCTGGGCGATCTGTTCTATTTGGAGCGCGCGCTTGGCACCACCACGGAATTGCGCCGCGGCACCGTGGCCGAGCTTCTCGCCCGCCCGCTTTCCATGCTGGTGGACACCTCCGACACGCTCTCCGAAGCCGATACCGCGCGCCTGACCGACTGGGTGCGCCAGGGCGGGCTGCTGGTGCGCTTCGCGAGCCCGGGCCTGGCCCCCGCCGACGAAACCGCGGCGCCGGACACGCTGCTGCCGGCGCGGCTTCTGCCGGGCGACCGACAGCTCGGGGGGGCGATGTCCTGGACGCAGCCGGCGCATCTGGCCCCGTTCCCCGAGGGTTCACCCTTCGCCGGGCTGAGGATCCCCGCCGAAGTCACCATCAGCCGCCAGGTGCTGGCCGATCCGGCGGGCCAGAAGCCGCAAGCCACCTGGGCGCGGCTGGCGGACGGCACCCCGCTGGTGACCGCGGCGCATCTGGGTGCGGGCGAACTGGTGCTGTTCCATGTGACCGCCAATGCGGACTGGTCCAACCTGCCGCTCTCCGGCCTGTTCGTGGCCATGCTGAACCGGCTGGTGCAGCGCTCCGCCGGCGTGGCCGTGTCGGACGACGCCCGGCTGCTGCCCCCTGCCCTGTCGCTGGACGGCGAAGGCGTGCTCGGGCCCCCGACGCAGGCCGCCAGGCCGATCGCGGTGACCGAACTGGCGCACACGGCGCCTTCGCCGCAGCATCCGCCAGGCCTGTACGGGCCGGATCGGGACCGCCATGCGTTCAACCTCGCCTCGGACCGCATGAAACTGGTGGCCCAGGCGCCGATGCCGGGCGCCGAGCCCATGTCGCTGGAGGCGGCACCGCGCGAACGGCCGCTCGGACCCTGGCTCATCGGGCTGGCGCTCGCTCTGCTCTGCGCCGACATGGTGCTGACCCTGCGGCTGCGCGGGCTGCTGGAAAACCTGCGCCTGCCCAGCCTGGCGCGCTCGACGCTGCCGGCCCTGCTGGCGCTGTCGCTGGCTGGCCAGGCACGCGCGCAGACGCCGCCCGGCGCCGATGGCGAAAGCCCGGCGCTGGCAACCCACCTCGCCTATCTCGTGACCGGCGATACCGCGGTGGATACCACGTCCAGGCAGGGCCTGGCGGGGCTAGCGGCCTATGTGAACAGCCGCACCGCGGCCACGCTGGCCGACCCTTTGCCTGTGGTTCCCGGCCACGACGACCTCAGCTTCTACCCGCTGATCTACTTCCCCATCACGCCCGACGCGACCCTCTCCCCCGCCGCCATCGCCGCCCTGAACGACTACATGCACCATGGCGGCATCATCCTGATCGACCTGCGCGGCGGCGGCACCAACACCTCCGGTTCCGGCGCCGGTTTTGCCCCGGATACGGGTGCCGCCCTCCGCCGTATCGGCGCGGGGCTGGATATCCCGCGGCTCGCGCCGCTCACATCCTCCAACGTGCTGGCCCACGCCTTCTACCTTCTCTCGGATTTCCCCGGCCGGTTCGATGGCGATACCGTGTGGGTGCAGCAGGACCAGGACCGGTCCAATGACAGCGTCAGCCCCGTGATCGTCGGCTCCAACGACTGGGCGGCGGCCTGGGCGCAGGACGAGGATGGCAATCCGCTCTACGCGACGATCCCTGGGGGGGCGCGGCAGCGCACGCTGGCGTTCCGGTTCGGGGTGAATGTGGTGATGTATGCGCTGACGGGCAACTATAAGGGGGATCAGGTGCATGTGCCGGCGATACTGGAGCGTTTGGGGCAGTAGAAGAAAGATGTTCTTTTTTGAAAAAAAGAACCAAAAAACTTTTGCCTGTTGAGGCGCGCGTTGGCCCACGACCCGACTAAATGAATAAAAGTTTTTTGCTTCTTTTTTTCAAAAAAGAAGATTCTTTATTTCTTTCTTCCTGAAAGCATACATGCAGCAGGCCATCGCGGCAATCCGTTTCGAGCCAATACTGCCAACGATACTGATTATCGTTCTGGCGTTGCTCGCCTTGGCCGCCACCGCCCTGGGGCTGTATGTGCGCGCCCGCGGGGCCCTGTTCCGGGCCGCGGCCTTCGCGGTGCTCGGCTTCTGGCTCGCGGGACCGACCCTGATCCAGGAGACCCGCCAGGGGCTTTCGGATATCGCGCTGCTCGTGGTGGACCGCTCCGCTTCCATGCAGGCTGCAAGCCGCACCGAACTGACGGACCATGCCCTGACCGAGCTGAAGGCCGCGGCGGCGAGGCTGCCGGGGCTGGAGCTGCGCAGCGTCACCGTGCCTGAATCCGGCCATGACGGCACGCTGTTGTGGACCAGCGCACGGGCCGCCCTGGCCGATATCCCGCCCAATCGCCTTGCCGGCATCCTGGCCATCACCGACGGCCAGATCAACGACCTGCCCGGCAGCACCCCGCCTGGCGTGCCGCTGCACGCGCTGATCCCTGCCCGCGGCGAGGAGTGGGACCGCCGCGTGCGCGTGATCGAGGCGCCAAGCTACGGCATTGTCGGCCATACGGTGGATTTGCGCGTGGTGGTGGAGGACCTCGGCCCTGCCAACCTGCCGCCGCCCGGCCCTGCTGCCCTGACCATCCAGCGCGATGGCGCGCCGCCGGTGACCACCGAGGTGCCGGTGGGCGAGGTGCAGTCCATTCCGATCGACATCGCCCGCGAGGGCCTCACTTTGATCAAACTCTCCACCCCTGGCATGCCGGGCGAGGCCTCGGCGCTGAACAACCAGACCGTGGTGCAGATCAACGGCGTGCGGGACCGGCTGCGCGTGCTGCTGGTTTCAGGCGAGCCCAACCAGGGCGAGCGCACCTGGCGGCGGCTGCTGAAATCCGACCCGGCCGTGGACCTGGTGCATTTCACCATTTTGCGGCCGCCGGAAAAGGACGATACGACGCCGCTGAACGAGCTCGCGCTGATTGCCTTCCCCACGCGCGAGCTGTTCCAGGACAAGCTCTCCGGTTTCGACCTGATCATCCTGGACCGCTTCACCGATCGCGGCATCCTGCCGCATGTGTATCTGCGCAACATCGCCGACTATGTGCGCCATGGTGGCGCGCTGCTGCTGACGGTGGGGCCGGAATTTGCCGGCAGTCATAGCCTGGATCAGACCCCGCTGGGCGATGTGCTGCCCGCGCACGCGCCGCTGAACGGCGATGGCGTGATTGACGGCGCCTTCGTGCCGGCGATCACCGATCTTGGCGCCCGCCATCCCGTGACCGAGGATCTGGCCGGCCCGGATTTTGCCGCCCTGGGCGGCACCACGCCGGCCTGGGGGCCGTGGTACCGCGCCATCGTCGGCGAGGATGTGCAGGGCCAGGTGGTGATGACCGGCCCGCAGACTACGCCGCTGCTGATTCTGAGCCATGTCGACCGCGGGCGGGCGGCGATGCTGATGTCTGACCAGATCTGGCTGTGGTCGCGCGGCCACAAGGGCGGCGGGCCGCAGGCCGAATTGCTGCGGCGGGTGGCGCATTGGCTGATGAAGGAGCCGGAGCTGGACGAGGAACGCCTTTCCGCACGCATGACGGCTGGCCGGCTGCTGGTGGAACGCCGCACGGTGGATGGGCACGGGGCGCAGAAGGTGACCATTACGCCCCCCACCGGCGCCGATCGCACGCTGACGCTGACGCCATCCGGCCCTGGCCGGGCGAGCGCCAGCCTGCCCGCGACCGATTCCGGCGTGTGGCAGGTGAGTGACGGCACGCACCTGGCCTTTGCCGCCGCCGGCCTGGACAACCCGCTGGAATATGCGGATCTGCGCGCGACCGCCGACCATTTGCGCCCGCTGGTGACCGCCTCCGGCGGCGGCATTGCCTGGCTCGCCCATGGCATACCGGCGCTGCGCCGGGTGGGCGATACGGATAGTGCGGCGGGTTCCGGCTGGCTCGGCCTGCGGCGCCGCGGCGCGCATTTGGTGACCGGTGTTTCGAGCGTTCGGCTGCTGCCGGCCTGGCTGGCGCTGCCGCTGCTGCTGGGCTTCATTGTGGCGGCGTGGCGGCGGGAGGCGACATAGGGAGGAATTGACATCGCGGTTGGCGACCGGCCAAGGGGCCTTGCCAAGACGGGTCCGGTGAAGGTCGATTTCACCGGAGTTTGGTATGTCTCGTGGCATTCTCCTCTGCGCGCCCTGCTCTCTCCTCTGCGCGCCCGGCTCTGCGCGCCCCGCCTACACGGTCACCGACGCATCCCTCCTCTGCCGCGCCCGGCCGCGCGCACCCCGGATCATCAGGAACGTGCCTGACCAGTTGCCGGGGATAACCCATCGTCCCTCGATCTCGCTGGCATCGGCGTTGACCTTGCCCTCGTAGTGAACGGCGTCATACTCGCCTGGCGCATCGTCATAGGTTTTGAGCCAGGTGACGTGCCGCCCGGTCCGGCGGCCCTGAAGCGTGGAGGTAAGGATACGCGTGTGGGCGCCGATTTTGACGGTTTCGCTGACGGTGCCGGTGATCCACCCGTCCGCGTCGGTGAGGTCCGCGTCGAAAAATACCGGCGGCCGCGCTTTCGGAAAGCTGTACAGTCCGCTCCATGCGCCGGACAGATCGGGGCCATCCCCCTCTTCCGCCATCTCTAGCGGTGGATCAGCGTGCCGGGTCCGGCTTCGGTGAAGAGCTCCAGCAGCACCGCATGCGGCACGCGGCCATCCAGGATCACGCAGCCTTTGGCGCCGAAGCCCAGCGCCTCGAAGCAATTCTCCACCTTCGGGATCATGCCGCCGGTGATCGTGCCGTCCGCGATCCTGGCCTTCGCCTCGGCCACCGAGAGGTCGGCGATCAGTTCGCCGTTCTTGTCCAGCACGCCGGGCACGTCCGTCAGCATCAGCAGGCGCGTGGCGTGCAGCGCGCCGGCGATGGCGCCGGCCGCGTCGTCGGCGTTGATGTTGTAGGTCTGCCCGTCATTGCCCAAACCGACCGGCGCCACCACGGGGATCAGCCCCGATCCGGTCAGAGCGTGGATCACCCGCACGTCCACGTTCTCCGGCTCGCCGACGAACCCCAGATCGAGCATGTGTTCGATGTGGCTGTCCGGGTCGATCACCGTGCGCGTCAGTTTTCGGGCGCGGATCAGGCCGCCATCCTTGCCCGAGATGCCCACCGCCAGCGCCCCGGCCCGGTTGATCAGCTCGGTGACGTGTTTGTTCACGGTGCCGGCCAGCACCATTTCCACAACCTCGACCATGGCGGCATCCGTCACGCGCAGCCCGTCGATAAACTCGCTCTTGATGGCCAGGCGCTTCAGCATGGCATTGATCTGCGGCCCGCCGCCATGCACCACCACCGGGTTCACGCCCACCTGCTTCAGCAGCGCGATATCGCGGCCGAATTCAGCGGCAAGCTCGGGGTCGCCCATCGCGTGGCCGCCATATTTCACCACGATGGTGGCGCCGGCGTAGCGCCGCAGGAACGGCAGCGCCTGTGCCAGGATGGCGGCCTGTTCGGTTGCGCGCCGCAGCGCTTCGGGGCTGTTTGTCATGCTCCGCCCGGTTAGGGGTGGCGGGGGTCTGGGTCAATAGTCCGCTCAGCCGCCAGCGTCGCCAGGCTCGCGCGGAGTTCTTCGATCCCCAGGCCGGTCCGCGCGCTGGTCACCAGAACCCCGGGGAAGGCCGCGGCGTGCTTGCCCAGTACGGCCCGCACCTCCGCCAGCTTGCGCGCCAGACGATCCGGCTTCACCCCATCCGCCTTCGTCAGCACCAGTTGAAACGCCACCGCCGCCCGATCGAACAGATCCATCACCGCGTGATCGGAGGCCTTCAGCTCGATCCGCGCATCCAGCAGCAGCACCACCCGCCGCAGCACCACCCGGCCGCGCAGGAAATCGAACATCAGCCCCTGCCAGTCCTGCTTCACGGCCTTCGCGGCCTGCGCATACCCGTAGCCAGGCATGTCCACGAGAACCAGGCGGCCGGCGAGATCGAAGAAATTCAGCTGCTTGGTGCGGCCCGGCTCGCTGGAGGCGCGGGCCAAGGCCTTGTGCCCTGCCAACGCGTTCACCAGCGAGGATTTGCCCACGTTCGATCGGCCGGCGAACGCCACCTCCGGCCCTCGTGGCTGAGGCAACTGATCGATCCGCTGCGCCGCGAAGTAAAACCTGCACTCCCCCGCGAACAGCTTCCGCCCCGCCTCGATCTGTTCGGCGTCATCCAAGGCACGCGTACCTGAAAGGTAAAAGTTCTTTGCTTCTTTCTTTCAAGAAAGAAGAGTCTTCTTTTCTGAAGAAAAGAAGCAAAAGACTTTTGCCTATGGCGTGCCGGGTCACTTGGCCAGGCGCGCGTTTTTCGGTGTCAGCTCGGCGGAGCGCTGGATGTACCATTGCTGGGCGAAGGTCAGCGCGTTGTTCCAGGACCAGTAGATCACCAGGCCCGCGGGGAAACGGCCCATGGTGAACATGAAGATCAGCGGCATGAATTGCAGCATCCGCGCCTGCGCCGGATCGGGCGCCGGCGGGTTCAGCTTCTGCTGGATATACATCGTGCCGCCCATGATCAGTGGCCATATCCCCAAATGCAGATAGGGCGAAAGCGCGCTGGGATCGAACGGCAGCAATCCGAACAGATTGAAGATGTTCGTGGGGTCGGTTGCGGAGAGATCCTGGATCCAGCCGAAGAACGGCGCATGCCGCATCTCGATCGTGACCAGAATCACCTTGTAGAGCGAGAAGAACACCGGGATTTGCAGCAGCATCGGCGCGCAGCCGCTCACCGGGCTCACATTCTCCGCCTTGTAGACCGCCATCATTTCGGATTGCAGCTTGGCAGGATCGTCCTTGTAACGTTCCCGCACCTGCTGGATCTTCGGCCCCAGCAGACGCATCTTGCCCATCTGCCGGTAGGAGCGCGCGGCGATCGGATAGAACAGGATCTTCACGCCCAGCGTGAAAATCAGGATCGCGACGCCGAAATTGCCGGTGATCGAATAGATAAAGTCGATAGCGTAATAGAACGGCTTGGTCAGGAAAAAGAACCAGCCCCAATCCACCGCGTAGCTCAGCAGCGGGATGCCATCCTTCGCCTCATAGGCATCCAGAAGGTGCACTTCCTTCGCACCCACAAACACCCGGCTGGCGAAGCTGGCGGTGCCTCCCGGTGCCACATGCTCCGGCTGCTCGGTCACGTAGCTGACCTGATAGCGCTCCTCGCCGTTATCCTGCCACTGGTTCCAGGATGTGCGCACCGCCGCGCCCTGCGCCGGGATCACCGCGGTCAGCCAGTATTTATCGGTGAAGCCGGCCCAGCCGCCAGCGCCCACATGCTCGTAGCCCACGCCGTCGTGCTTGGCCGCCGCCGATTTGACGCTGGAATAGCTCATTGTCGTCAGCCGGGCGTCCGTGACGCCCAGAAAACCCTCGAACAGCATGCTGTAGCCGGCGGCCGGGGGCTGGTAATCGCGCCGCACCCGCTGCCAAGGCCACACTTGCACGCTGGCGGTGCCTGTCGCGTGCACGCTCTGGGTTACGGAAAACAGATAATTGTCATCCACCGACAGCACGATCTGGAACACCAGCCCGGCGCCGTTATCCCAGCTCAGAGTCACGGGATGGCCCTGCCGCACCGGGCCGCCGCTGCTCGCCCATACCGTATCGTCACCCGGCATCTTCACGCCGTCCGGCCCGCTCCAGCCGAATTGCACAAAACTGGGCTGCGGATCGGAGAGTGGCTCCAGCACCCGCACCAGGGGCGACGCGCGGCTGACCGTATCGTGGTAATCCCGCAGGCGAATATCATCCAGCCGGGCGCCGAGCAGGCTCATGCTGCCCACCACGCGCGGCCCATCGATCGCCAGCCGCGGCACATTGGCCAGTGGTGGCACATGCACGGCCTGCGTGCCAGACCCCGCCGGCCCGTGCGCGCCCGGCCCCGCGCCGCCCGCCATTTCTGGCGCCGGCGTGTGCACGGGCGGCACGGGCACCGCAACCGGCGCACGCCGCGGCGGCGGCATCAGGTACTGGAACCCCAGCAGGATCGCCAGGGCGATCGCAATGAACAGGGGTAGGCGTTTGTTATCCATCAGCGAGCCTTGGAAATTCGTAACGGCGCACGCCCGCGCGTTTTGGAGGGATGGGGCAGCGCGCAGCAGCGCGCTTGAGGCACCGGATCATAACCGCCCGGCAGAAAGGGGTTGCAGCGCAACACGCGCCAGCACGCAAGCCCCACGCCGCGCACCACGCCATGCGTGTGCAGCGCCTCGATGGCGTATTCACTACAGCTGGGATAAAACCGGCAGGCAGGCGGCAGCAGCGGCCGCACAATGAGCTGGTAGCCCCGCACCAGCAGCGCCAGGGCGCGCGCCGCACGGCTCATGGCAGCTTGGCCTGGCCCATCGGCATCGCCACGCCCAATTTCGCCAAGCCGCGCCGCACATCCTCGATCAGCAGGGCGAACGGGCGGGTACGCGTGCCCTCACGCCCCACCAGCACCAGATCGGCGCCGGCGGCCGGGCTCTGCCTCAACAGCAGCCGGGCGGCTTCGCGCAATCGCCGCCGCGTCCGGTTCCGCACCACAGCGTTGCCCACCTTTTTTGTCACGGTAAATCCAAGCCTGACCGGCGCCTCATCCCCCCGATCCATCGCCTGCACCACCACCCCCGGCAGCGCCGCCTTCCGCCCCTTGCCCGCCACCCGCAAAAACTCCGCCCGCCGCTTCAGCCGACCGATCTTTTGAGGTGTTATCATGGCGCGAAAGCCTGTTCGGAAACGTGGCCTGGTGTGTCGGCTGGCGTGGTTGTCCGAGCACCGGAGCGCAGGAGAACCGCGTCAGATGACCGCCCATTCTTAGACAGAGGGGGCGCGCTTACGACAGGCTTTCAGGCGGACAGTCGCTTGCGGCCCTTGGCCCGGCGGTTGGCAATAACCTTGCGGCCGCCCACCGTCTCCATGCGGGCGCGAAAACCGTGCCGGCGCTTGCGGACCAGCTTGGATGGTTGATAGGTACGCTTCACGACAGCACTCCAACAGCTTAAGCAGCCAACAGCTTTTGCGGGACCATCGACGGTTCCGGGCGAGCGGCGGTGTATAAGTGCACGCACCCCCACGCGTCAAATCCTCAACCGCGTGTGCGACCCTGCCGCCAAGGCGGCGTTAACGATATGAACGACGGATAGCGACGACAATGTCCCCAGAGTTTCAGGCCGCCGCGGCGGGGCTTGTCGCCGGATGCCTCGCTGGAAGCGCCGCCGCCATTGCCTTGATACACCCGCGCCTGCGCATGGCCCGCGCCACCGTGGCGCGTCTGAACCAGCAGTTGGAAGAGGCTGCCGACGCCCAGGTTCAGCTCGCCGAGCTCCGCGCCAACCTCGCCAGCCTGCGCCACGATCTGCGCGGCATCCTCTCGCCCGCCCTGCTGATCGCCGACCGCCTGATCACCAACACCGACCCCTCGATCAAACGCGCCGGCGAGGTGATGATACGCACCGTCGAACGTGCCTCCGAGCGGCTCGCCGACCCGGCGCGGGTGCCATAGGTAAAAGTCTTTTTGCTTCTTCTTCAGAAAAAGAGGAAGTCTTCTTTCTTGAAAGAAAGAAGCAAAGACCTTTTACCTGTTTGGATCACACAAGCGGAACCAGCCGCACATCCTGGCCACGCTTGAGGCCCAGGATCGCGGATTGGCGGAAGCGGCGGGCGAGCACGGCGAGGCGGCGGCGGTCGCCGATCACCAGCAAATGGTCCTCGCACCAGGCGCCCTCGCCCGCCCACGCAGGCAAGGCCGGCGTGCTGCGCAGCAGATCGCGCAACGCCGCCATCATCCGGCTGTTCCATTGCGGCGGCATGCGGCGGCTTTTCGGGTTCCATGCGGTGATCAGCACCGCCTCCCGCGCGCCCATCCCGCTGAGCAGGCCATCCAGTGCCCCGGACTTGCGCCCAACCGTCAGCGCGAACCCCGCCACGCCATACCGGCTCCGGCGATAGGCCCGCGCGAGGTGATCGGGTAACGACATGTAACAGCGATAGGCGCCTCGCGCGCCCTGCACAAGCGATCCGCCCCGCAAACCCCGCCGGTCTGTGTTGCTGTCAGCCCCTGGGTCGCGACCGGCGTGCGGCGAGAGAAGGAAGACTCTTCTTTTTTGAAAAAAAGAAGCAAAAAACTTTTACCTGTTGCGTACGCTTCCGGCACGGTCCGCGACAGCACAAACAAAAGTTTTTTGCTTCTTTTTTTCAAAAAAGAAGAGTCTTCCTTTCTCTCCGGAGCCCCCATGCCCCCCGACACCCATTTCTACGAACCCGCCACCGGCCACGGCCTCGCTCACGATCCGTTCAACGCGATCATCGGCCCGCGCCCCATCGGGTGGATCTCCACCAAGGGGGCGGACGGTTCGCTGAACCTGGCGCCCTACAGCTTCTTCAACGCCTTCAACTACACCCCGCCCATCCTCGGCTTTTCCAGCAACGGCGCCAAGGATACGCTGCGCAACGCGCGCGAAACGGGCGAATTCGTCTGGAACCTCGCTACCCGCCCGCTGGCCGAGCAGATGAATGCCACCTGCGCCACTGCCCCCTACGGCACCAGCGAGTTCGAGCTGGCGGGGCTGACACCCCTGCCATCCCGCCTGGTGGCGCCGCCGCGCGTGGCCGAAAGCGGTGTCACGTTCGAGTGCAAGGTGGCCGATATTGTTCAGCTGCGCGGCTGGCGCGGCAACCAGGCCGAGGCCTGGCTTGTGCTCGGCGAGGTGATCGGCGTGCATATCGCCCGCCATCTGCTGGTGGATGGTGTGTTCGACACGTTCGGCGCCGGCATCATCCTGCGCGCCGGCGGGCCGAGCGCGTATGCCGAGATCGGCCCTGCGAGCCGGTTCGACATGCGGCGGCCGGGGTAACGGCTGCGACGTGGTAGCGCCCCGACATGTGTGCACGCCAATGCTAGTCCTGCTCGCCCACACCCTTCATCCGCGCATCGGTGACCGCTGCTGCGACGGCACTCTTCGGAACGATGATGACGTTTGATCGAAAGGTAGGGAGCAACAAGGCGATGGCGCCGCCATCGAGAAATGAGGGACGCCAGTATCAGCCTTGCAGGGCAACGGGTATATGCCACAGGGATCCGCCCTGAAGTAGCTTCACTTCTCCGATCGCCTGTATCACTCATACTCCCCCTGCAAATGTGCCTTCTGTAGCGCAATGGCGATCGCATTTCGTGAGATGACAATCTCGTTTGAGCGGAATGTTGGAAAAGGAAGAGTGATCTGGCCGCCGTCGAAATAAAGACAAATATCTTCCGGTTTCTTAACCAAGTCAGATGGAAACGGCGAGCATCGATCAAATACGCAGCTTGCATCACCGGAAGCGTCGATATAGACGTGGAAAGTCCGGTCCCGCGAGGCGTCGATGATAATCGGATTTTCATCTTGCTTTACTTCTCCACGGTCGCCGTAAACATACGGATCGCCTTTGAGGAGTTTAGTTGGATCGCGTTGATCAGCCGATCCGAAAATGGACTCTGAGGGCTAGTTCGAGACCGCAATCACAGCGATAGGTGTCGAACAAGCCCTAAGCCCGGCTACTGCGCAGGCTGTGTCCGCAACGGTTCCGTGGCTGACTAAAAGACTCCAAGTCTGTACCGCCGCTAACCGCATCTTCAAGCCTCACCCGCTAACCTCCCGGCTGATCGATTGGAAGGATGTGGCGTGCCGATAGCTGAAGCCGAGTCCGGAGTGCGGGCATGGTGCTTGCCGCTGATTCTGGCGGCATTGACCTTTCTAGCCATGCTGGGCGTCACTTTGGCGCCGGGCCGGGCCGGGCCCGTGGCCCTCGTGTTCCCGCCCTGGTGGAGCGAGGCACAAGTGGCGGAGGGCGCATCGCGCGCCGGCCGTCTGATCCGCCTTGGCGGCTTGCATTTCATTGTGGTGGTGCAGCCCGATGCCACACAAGCAGGGCCGGATCGGTCAAACGGCGCCTGGATGACGCTCAACCCGCGCCTGTTCGGCGCCTGCAGCGCGGCGGCGGCGCGGCGATGAACCGCGATCTCGATCCACTGCGCCTGCTCGTCTCCCGGGCGCTGCTGCCGGTCCTGTGGCTGCATGTGCCGTTCGCCACCATCGTCGCCTGGTGGCGCGGGAATGACCCGGCCTGGATCGCCGCAATCGCCAGCATCACCGCGCTGATCGCCAGCGCCGCCGTGTACGCCGCCCCGCGCGCCAAATCGACCCGGCTGACCATATCTGTGGCGCTGATCGCCGAGGTCTCGGTGCTGGTCGCCGCCTGCGACGGCAGCGCCTGGCAGCCCGATATCCACATGTATTACTTCGGCATGATGGCGGTTTTGGCGGCGTATTGCGACCGCGATGCGATCCTGTGCGCGGCAGTCACTACGTCCCTGCACCACCTGGTGCTGAACTACCTGGCACCCGCGCTGGTTTTTCCGGGCGGGCAGGACTTCGCACGCGTGGCGCTGCATGCCAGCCTGGTGTTGCTGGAAGCTGGCGCGCTCATGTGGCTCGCACAGCGCATCGTCTCGCTGTTTGCGGCTGCCTCGCGGGCTCTGGAAGCGGCGGAGGCGGCCGCCCTTGCGGCGCAGAATGCCGAAGGGAAGGCGGCCGAAAGCCAGGCGCGGGCGCAGCGCGCCGCCACGCTCGACGTGATTGTCGGCGACTTCGAGCAGAAGCTGAATGCGCTGCTCGGTTTCGTGACGACCTCATCGCAGGAACTGGACAGCACAGCCGAGGCGATGATGGGCTCGGCCATGCGCACCGGAGACCAAGCGAAAGCAGTAAGCGCCGCCGCCGCCGCCGCCAGCGTCGGACTGCAATCCGCCGCCGCCGCCGCCGCCGACCTTGCCGAATCGATCAACGAGATCACAAGGCAGGTCGAGCAATGCGAGCAGATGGCCCGCAAGGCCGTGGCCGATGCCAGCCGCTCCGACGAACTCGTGCGCACGCTTGCCGAATCGTCCCGGCAGGTCGGGCAAGTGGTCGGGCTGATCGCCAACATTGCCGGCCAGACCAACCTGCTCGCACTGAACGCGACGATCGAGGCGGCACGTGCGGGCGAGGCGGGGCGGGGCTTCGCGGTGGTGGCTGCTGAGGTCAAGGGCCTCTCGGCGCAGACCGCACTGGCAACCGAACGGATCGGCAGCCAGATTACCCAGATGCAGGCAGCCAACCGCGAAGCGGTCGGGTCGATCAGTGCGATCGGCACGACGATCAAAGAACTCGGCACTTTTTCAGCGGCGATTACCGAAGCGGTGGCGAAGCAGAACGTTGCAACCGCGGGCATCGCCGAAAGTGTGCGACAGGCGGCGACCGCGGCAGAAGATGTCAAACTCAACATCAAGGGCGTCAGCGACGCGACCGGCGAAACCGGTTCAGCCGGCGGTCAATTGGTGATTGCCGCCGTCGGCCTATCGCAACATACACTGGAAATGTCGGACGAAGTCGTCCGTTTTGCCGCCTCCGTGCGGGCGGCCTGAGGCCGAGATTAAGAAAGTCGTTCTTTTTTGAAAAAAAGAACCAAAAAACTTTTACCTATGGCGTACGTGGCCGGTGGCACACACACGCCAGAGTCAAAAGTTTTTTGCTTCTTTTTTTCAAAAAAGAAGACCTTCCTTACACCGGCTCCGCCACCCGCCCGTTGATGACCAGCCCCTCCATCCCCGCCGACACGTGCACGATTTCACCCTCATGCACCGCGCCCTCCAGCAGCAATGTCGCCAGCGGGTTTTGCAAGCTGCGCTGGATTACGCGCTTCAGCGGCCGTGCCCCGTAGATCGGGTCATACCCCTCATTGGCCAGCCAATCCTCCGCGGTCTGATCCAAATCCAGCCCGATCTTGCGTTCCGCCAGCATGCCGCGCAGGCGGCCAAGCTGGATCTCCACGATGATCTTCATGTCCGCCCGTGCGAGGCGCCGGAACGTGATGATCTCATCAAGACGGTTCAGAAACTCCGGCCGGAAATGATCGCGCACCACCCGCATCACCTGCGCGTGGGCCAGCGCCATCGGCTCGTCATCGGGCTGGTTGGCGAGGATGTCGCTGCCCAGATTCGATGTCAGAACAATGATCGTGTTGCGGAAATCCGCGGTCCGGCCCTGCCCGTCCGTCAGCCGCCCGTCATCGAGCACCTGAAGCAGCACATTGAACACGTCCTCATGCGCTTTCTCCACCTCGTCGAACAGGATCACCTGATACGGGCGCCGGCGCACAGCTTCGGTCAGCACGCCGCCTTCCTCGTAGCCCACATAGCCTGGCGGGGCGCCGATCAGCCGCGCAACCGCGTGCTTCTCCATGAACTCGCTCATGTCGATTCGCAGCATCGCCCGCTCGTCATCGAACAGGAACGCGGCCAGGGCCTTGGTCAGCTCCGTCTTTCCCACGCCGGTCGGGCCCAGGAACAGGAAACTTCCAATTGGCCGGTTCGGGTCGCCGAGGCCCGCGCGGGCGCGGCGCACCGCGTTGCTCACCGCGCGCAGCGCATCCTCCTGGCCGACCACCCGCTTGCGGAGTTCATCCTCCATGCGCAGCAGCTTGGCCTTCTCGCCCTCCAGCATCCGCTCCATGGGCACGCCGGTCCAGCGGCTGACCACGCCGGCGATCTGCTCGGCCGTCACCGCCTCGTTCACCAGCTTGCCGCCGGCCTGGCTGCCCTCGATTTGCCGCTGCAACTCCGGGATCACGCCGTACAAAAGCTCCGACGCCCGCGCCAGATTGCCGGTGCGCTGCGCCCGCTCCACCTCGCCGCGCGCCTGATCCAGACGCTCCTTCAGCTTTTGCGTGCCGGCCACCTTCTCGGTTTCGGCCTTCCACGCGGCCGTCATGGCGGTGGATTTCTCCTCCAGCTCGGCCAATTCCTTTTCCAGCTTGCCGAGCCGCTCGCGTGACGCGGAATCCTCCTCGCGCTTGAGCGCCTCGCGCTCGATCTTCAACTGGATCAGGCGGCGATCCAGCTCGTCCAGCTCCTCGGGCTTGCTATCCACCTCCATGCGCAGGCGGCTCGCCGCCTCGTCCATCAGGTCGATCGCCTTGTCCGGCAGGAAGCGGTCGGTGATGTAGCGGTTGCTCAGCGTGGCGGCGGCCACCAGCGCGCCATCGGTGATGCGCACGCCGTGATGCAGCTCATACTTTTCCTTGATGCCGCGCAGGATGCTGATGGTGTCGGCAACGCTCGGCTCGCCCACGAATACCGGCTGGAAACGCCGGGCAAGGGCCGCATCCTTCTCCACATGCTTGCGATACTCGGTGAGCGTGGTGGCACCGATGCAGTGCAGCGCGCCACGCGCAAGTTCCGGCTTCAGCAGGTTGGAGGCATCCATCGCGCCATCCGCGCGGCCGGCGCCCACCAGCGTGTGCATTTCGTCGATGAACAGGATCACCTGGCCCTCGGCGGATTCGATCTCCTTCAGCACCGCCTTCAGCCGTTCCTCGAACTCGCCGCGGAATTTGGCGCCGGCCACCAGCGCGCCGAGATCCAGCGACAGCACGCGTTTGTTCTTCAGCGCCTCGGGCACGTCGCCACGCACGATGCGCAGGGCCAGCCCCTCCACAATGGCCGTCTTGCCCACGCCCGGTTCGCCGATCAGCACCGGGTTGTTCTTGGTGCGGCGGGCCAGCACCTGGATGGTACGGCGGATTTCCTCGTCGCGGCCGATCACCGGATCCAGTTTCTGGGTGCGCGCCTGCTCGGTGACGTCGCGGGTGAATTTTTTGAGTGCATCGAATCCGGACTCGGCATTGGGGCTGGTCACTTTGCGACCCTTGCGGATGCCATCCAGCGCACGCTCGATGGTCTGCGGATTGGCGCCGGCGGCCCGCAATCCGCGCCCGGCCGCGGTGTCGCTCGCGGCCAGCGCTGCCAGCACGCGGTCCTGGGCGACATATTCGTCGCCGGCGGCGGTCGCCTGCTGTTGGGCGGCATCCAGCACGCGCACCAGTTCCGGCGTGATCTGCGGCGCGCCGGCGCCGGCGCCCTGCACCTTGGGCTGGCGGGCGAGTTCCGCCTCGTTGGCGGCACGCACTTTCTGCGCATCGCCCCCGGCGGCGCGGATCAGCCCGCTCGCCGCCCCTTCCTCGTCATCCAGCAGCGCCTTGAGCAGATGCTCCGGCGTGATGCGCTGGTGGAACTCCCGTATCGCGATCGTCTGCGCGGCCTGCAGGAAGCCGCGGGTCCGCTCGGTCAATTTTTCAATGTCCATCGATGTATGTCCCTATCTATCAGGCGACTGTCATGACCCTGCCCCTCAATGAGGCGACACGGCCATGATGTTGATCAACCATTTCACACCGTCACGTAGGCATGGCAGGGAGTGCTCTCAAGGTTTTCCGCGGCTTCGGGATATACCGGCGCGGCGAGGCTGATCCGGAGAGACTGCACAGATGGATGGCACCGAGGAGGCACTGCTGGCCGCGCTGGCCGAGGCGATCGGCCCCGCACATGTCCTGACCGGGGCGGAGGCCGACGCCTACCGGCACGATTGGCGCGGAATCTTGCAGGGGGCGGCGCTGGCCGTGCTGCGCCCCGGCGACACCGAGGAGGTTGCCGCCTGCGTGCGCCTCTGCGCCGGAGCCGGCGTCGCCATCGTGCCCCAGGGCGGCAACACCGGCCTGTGCGGCGGCGCCACGCCGGCGGATGGCGAGATCGTGCTCTCGCTGGCGCGCCTCAACCGCGTGCGCGACGTCGATGCGACCGACATGACGGTGATCGCCGAGGCAGGCGTTACCCTGCATGCGGCGCGGCAGGCGGCGTCGGCCACCGGCATGGACCTGCCGCTCAGCATCTCCAGCGCCGGCTCGGCGCAGATCGGCGGCATCCTCGCCACCAATGCCGGCGGCAGCCTCACGCTGCGCCACGGCAATGCCCGCGCCCTGGTGCTGGGCCTGGAGGTGGTGCTGGCGGACGGCCGCATCTGGAAGGGGCTGCGGCGCCTGCGCAAGGACAATACCGGCTACGCGCTGGCGCCGCTGTTCGTCGGCAGCGAAGGCACGCTCGGCATCATCACCGCGGCCTGCCTGCGCCTGGTGCCGGCCTGCGCCGCAATGGAGGTCGCCTTCGCCGCCGTACCCACGCCCGAGGCGGCGCTTGCCCTGCTCGGCCATCTGCGGCGCGCCGACGACTCCGCCCTCTCTGCCTTCGAGTATATCAGCGGGCAGGCCTTCCGCATGCTGCTGGCCCAGATCGAGGGCACCACGGACCCGTTCCCCACCCCATCGCCGCATTATGTTCTGGCCGAATGCAGCGCCACCCGCCCCGGCCACGCCACGCGCGAGATGCTGGAAGCGGCCCTTGCCGCCGCCATGGAGGCGGGCATCGTCACCGACGCGGTGATCGCCGCCAGCGACAGCCAGCGTGCCGCGCTGTGGCGCCTGCGCGAGGAGCAGGCCGAGGCCCAGCGCCGCGCCGGCGAGAACATCAAGAACGACATCTCGGTACCGATCTCGGCCATCCCCGCCTTCCTCCGCCTGGCCGAAGCCGCCTGCACGGCCCTGATGCCCGGCCTGCGCATCGTGCCCTTCGGCCATCTCGGCGACGGCAACATCCACTTCAATGTGGTGGCGCCCGAGGCCGGCGATGCCGGCGCCTTGCAGACCCGGTCCGATGCGATCATGCACGCGGTCAGCGAGGCCGCCCGTGGTCTTGGCGGCAGTTTCTCGGCGGAACACGGCATCGGGCAGCTTAAGACGGGGCTTCTGGCCGAATGGCGCGGCGGCGTGGAGCTGGATCTGATGCGGCGCGTGAAAGCCGCCCTCGACCCCGCCGGCATTCTCAATCCTGGCAAGGTGCTGGTTTGAGCCACGTGAAGGAAGAGTGTTCTTTTTTGAAAAAAAGAACCAAAAAACTTTTGCCTGTTGCGTCTGCTTCCGGCGACTCCGCGACAGAGTGTGACAAGTTTTTTGCTTCTTTTTTTCCAAAAAGAAGATATTGCTTCATTTTTGCCATATAAACGTTCTCATCTACCGCTGCACTGTGTCAGGCCACGTACCATTGCATGCCACTCTTCCATGAAAATCATCTGGAAGGCCCCCGCATGATCGCGCGGCTTGCCAAGCCTGTGCGCTGGATCAGGGCACGCCTCGCGGGCCGGCCCGACACCGAGCATATGATGAGCGTGAACCGGGCGATTTTCGCCCTGTTTTTCCTGCTGTTCCTGCTCATCGTGCAGCCGCCGCGGTGGCGGGAGGGCGCGGCCGTGCTGGGCACCGCGGTGGTGCTGGCGGTGGCGATATTTGGCCACATCCTATACTCACCCGCAACGAACATGAAGCGGCGGATGGCCGCGCTGATCGTGGACCTGACGACGATCTGCTTCGAGATGCATCTCAGCGGATCGCTCACCAGCATCTTCTACCCGTTCATTCTCTGGACCGGCTTCGGCAACGGGCTGCGATTCGGCCTGCCATGGCTGATCCGCTCCACCGTCATCGGCGTGTGCGGCTTCGCGCTCGTCGTCATCACCACGCCCTTCTGGCAGGAGAATCTGAGCCTGACGGTGGGGCTGCTGGCCGGGCTGATATTCCTGCCGTTTTACGCCATCGTTCTGCTGAGCAGTCTTTCGGCCGCCAAGGCTCAGGCCGAGGCGGCCAACAAGGCCAAAACCTTGTTTCTCGCCAGGGTCAGCCATGAGCTGAGAACGCCTTTGCACGCGATCATCGGCACCGGGTCCCTGCTGAAGAGGGAGGTGTTCGTCAGCTCGCATGGCGAGATGTGCAAGACCATCATGGATGCCAGCACCTCGCTGCTCGCCATGATCGACGATCTGCTGCAGATTTCAGCCATCGAGAGTGGCCGCTTCCCGACGCTGATCGCGGAAGTGGATATCATCGCGCTGCTGGCCGATGTGCGGGCAATCGTTGCCGTTTCGGCGCGCGAAAAGGGCCTTCGCGTGGCCCTGCACATGCATCCCGCAACGCCGTTGCGAATCCTGACGGACGAGCGGCACCTGCGCGAGGTTCTGCTCAATCTCGCCGGAAATGCGGTGAAGTTCACGCAGCACGGCGGCATTCTGATCAGCGTATCCGTGCTCGAGAGTCTGGCCGACGGTGCGCGTCTGTGCTTCGAAGTGGTGGATACCGGCATCGGGATTCCCGCCTCCGCGCATCAGCGGATATTCGACCGGTTCGTGCAGGCCGATAGCTCCACGCATGTGCGCTTCGGCGGCACCGGCCTCGGGCTATCGATATGCAAGCAGTTGATCGAGGCGATGGGCGGCCGGATCGGCGTGCGAAGTGAACCGGGCGCCGGCAGCACCTTCTGGTTCGAACTCGATTGCGGGATCATCCAGGCGGCACCGGCACCCGATGTCAGCCGGGTGGAGGCGGTGATCGGGATCGGGCTTAACGGGGCCGACAGCCGCGCGGTTCGGGCACTGGCGGCGGACTGGCGACTGCCGTTCTACAGTGCGGGCGGCCCGAGTGAAACCATCCGGCACACGCTGGCGCGCAGCTTCATGCACGGTGGTCCGATCGTGATGGTTTCGTGCGGCACCCCCGATCTGGTGCAGATGGTCGCCTCCGCGCCTCTTGGCGGCGCCGCGGAAAGCCTGCCTGCCATCGTTGCCATCGGCGGCCATGATGTCCGGCAGCCGGACCTGCGCTGGTCGGTGCCGACCGCCATTGCGGCCGGCTGTGATGAACATGATCTCCGCGCCGCCGCCCATGTGGCACTCACCTTGAGCCGCAGCCAGATCGATGCGTCACGTCAGGCATCATCAAGCAACGCGCGGCGGTCTTTGCGGGTGTTGGTGGCGGACGACAACATCGTCAACCGCCAGGTCGTCGGGCGCATGCTCGAGAGCGGAGGGCATAGCTACGAGACGGTCGGCGACGGCGAAGCGGCGCTGGACAGGCTGGCGGCCGATAGCTTCGACATCGTGCTGATGGACATCAACATGCAGGGGATGGGCGGCATCGAGGCCACGCAGATCTACCGGCTTACGTCACTGGGCCAGACCTATGTTCCCATCGTGGCGCTGACCGCCGACGCCACGCCCGAAATTGCCGAGAGGTGCCGCGATGCGGGCATGGACCACTGCATCGTCAAGCCTGTCACCGTCGATACGCTGCTGGACATCCTCGATACCGTGGCCGCGCGGGGTCATGGCGGTAGCGCGTCCAAAACGCAGAAAGGGTCATCCGGGCTCCCCGGTTATGGACCTGCTCACCAACAGCTGACCGCCAGCATTCCCGTCATTGACCGCCATCAAATCGATAGTCTCCGTACGCTTGGCGGCGAGGCCTTCGTGAGCCAGGTCTGCGGCGAGTTCATCGACAACATCGAGACATTGATCACCACGCTGCACGATGCCGTGGAGCTCGGCGAAATACATGCGTTCCGCAGCACCGCGCACGGCATTGCCAGCGTCTCCGCCAATCTCGGCGCGATGCGGCTACGCCAGCTCGGACTGTGGATGGAATTGTACTCCCGGGAGGATCTGATCAATCACGGGACCGCCAAGCTGGCCGAGCTCGAGATGGAGCTGAGGCGATTGGTTGTCGCGACGGAGAAAACCAGGGTGGAAAGCGGGGCGTGAGGCGTGCGGAGCGGCGGTGTTTTGCCGGTGCGCCGCCGGGCCATTGGCCGGACCTACCGAATTGATAGAATTTGCCTATGTGGATTTAATGTTTACGAAGTCACGCCTATGGCGTTATCTAGGCGCGTACTCATCTGCCGGTGACCGGGCGAGTGCGCCGCCGCGGACAACGTTCACCAAGGAACTAACATGAACTGGAAATCCCCCAAGATCGTCGAGATCGCTCTCGGCGCCGAAATCAACTCCTACGCCTGCGCCGACACCAAGAAGTAGCCCACGGGTCCAATAGGTAAGAGGTTTTTGCTTCTTTCCTTCAAAAAAGAAGGGTCTTCTTTTTTGAAGGAAAGAAGCAAAGACCTTTTACCTATTCAGGCATAGATCGGGCGTCGGGCGGACTGGATCATGGCGCCGGAGGCGTAGAGCACGACGGCGACGACGAGCCAGCGCAGCGCGACCAGGGGCAAGGATTTGACGAGGAAAGCGGCGAGCAACACGCCGATGATGCCCCCGCAACTGAGGCCGACGGAAACGCCCCAGGCGAACCGGCCGCTTTTGATGAATCGCAGGCCGGCGGCGGGCTGAAGCAGGCCGCACGAGGCCATCATGATCGGGAAGGCGCCAATGGGGTTCAGCCCCAGCAAGGCCAGCATGATCATGCACGGGGCGTATAACCCGATTCCCGCGCTCATCAGGCCGCCCAGCAGGAAATTCACCCCCACGGCCAGGGCGAAGCGCCAGCCGCCGAGCCCCATTGCCTCTCCGCCGGAGGGCAAAGCGCCCAGATTGGTGGCGGCGAATACGCAGCCGGCGATCAGCAGCGCGCAGCCCATGCAGATCTGGATTGCCCGCAGCGGCAAGCGGCAGACGATCCCCGCCCCGAGCCAGGCGCCCACCACGGCACTGGCGACCATGCACACCAGCAATGCCGGGTCCACGAGCACCGCGGTCACGAAGATCACCGTCTCGGTGAAACCCGCCAGATTGGTGCCGATATTGAGTGTGCCGGGGATCAGCTCATCGGCGGGGCGGCCCCGCAGCTTGAAGGCGGCTGTGGTCGGCGCGAAGGAGCCGATGCCCAGCGTATCGAAAAACGCGGTCACGAACCCCAGAACAACGTCACCCGGCGTCGGCCTGCGGTGGCCCGCAAAACGCGGCGCCGCCCGCAGAAGGCGGATCATCAGCACGAGATTCAGCACCACCAGCGCCGCCAGCAGCAGCGTGCGCCCGGTCATCGCCGATCCATCCTGTCGCGGAGGCGCAAATACTGAATGGCGAGGCGAGCCCCCATCCGGGCGAATTGATGCAGGCCCATCGGGCTGACGGAGGTGACCGGAAAGGGCAGGTTCTCCCAGTGCGTGCCGCTGGCCCAGGTGGCCAGGATGCGGCCCATCATCGTCGCCATCGCAACACCCCGCCCGTTATAGCCCAGCCCAGCCAGCAAACCCGGTGCCAGCTCGTGCAAATGCGGCAGATGGTCGGGGGTCATCGCCACGTTACCCCCCCATTGATAGGGGAAGGCGAGGCCAGCAGCCGAGGGGAAGACTTCCCGCACCGCCGCCAGATGGTGACGTGCGGCTTGCTCGGGCGTCACGCGGCCGAAATATCCGCGCGTACCCATCACCAGGCGCCCCTCCTCATCGAGGCGGAAATAGCGCAGCAGCCGGCGCGTGTCGGAAACCGGCTGGCGCTCCGGCAGGATCATTTCACGCAGAGCCTGCGGCATCGGCTCCGACGCGATCTGGAACGACGGCACCGGCACAACGCTGCGCCACAATTCCGGCCACAAGGGACCGCCATAGGCGTTGGTGGCCATGATCACCGCGCGGGAGGCGAGCGATCCCGATTGTGTTTCCACGAACCAGCCATAACTCGCCCGGCTGAGCCGCGTGCAGGGCGTTGCGTGGAAGATGCGCGCGCCCAGGCCCTCGGCGGCCGCCGCCAGGCCACGCGCATATGAGAGCGGCTGCACCGTGCCGCCCCGCGCATCGAGCAGGCCGCCCAGATACACCATCGATCCGCTGAGGGCGCAGGCCTCGGCGCGGTTGAGCACCCGAACCGGCGCGCCGCGCGCCTGCCATTGGCGCGCCCGCTCGGCCACCTGCTTCAGCGTCGCCTCGGTCACGGCCAGTTGCAGCCAGCCGGTGCGCAGCGCGTCACAGCGGATCTGGTAGCGGCTGATCAGATCAAAGACGAGGTCGGGGGCGGCACCTACCGTCTTCACGATCGTGGCGCCGCGTTTGCCGAACAGCTTCTCCAACTTGTCCGGATCGTGCTTGACGCCGGCGATCACCTGGCCGCCATTGCGCCCCGAGGCGCCCCAGCCCGGCTCGTGCGCGTCGATCACGGCCACATCCATGCCCATTTCGGCCAGATACAAGGCGGCCGAAAGCCCGGTGTAGCCGGCGCCGATCACCGTCACTTGCGCACGCTGTGCGCCGGAGAGGGGCGGGCGGTGTTTCGCCGCGGTGGCGGTTGCCTCCCACAGCGAGGTTTGTCCGGCGTCTTTCACCCAGCCAAGCCCACCACGTTGTTCAAACTCACTCACCTTCAGCGGCGCCCGGCCGGTGGGCCGGGCTGATTCGTGGCATAGGGGTTTCCGTGGCGTTTTTCAAAACCATCGGCGATCGGGTGATGGGAGAAAGCTGTTCTTTTTTGAAAAAAAGCACCAAAAACTTTTGTCTGTCGGGTGCGCGCGGCGGCGGGCGTGCCGGGTGGGCGGCAAGCGCGGGGGGACCGCAGGCATATGCATACAGAGGTGATGGAGGTGCCGAGCCTTGCGGCGGAATGGCTGCAAGCGGATGCAAGCGGCGGGTTCGCCTCCGGCACCGTGGGAACGGTGCGCACGCGGCGCTACCATGCGCTGCTGCTGACGAGCACGACGCCGCCGACCGGACGAATCGCCCTGGTGAACGGAATCGAGGCCTGGATCGAACATCCGTCCGGCACCACGCCGCTCAGCCGGCAACATTATGCGCCCGATGTCATCTGCCCTGGTGAAGACCTGCCGATTCGGGCGTTCAGCCAGGCGCCCTGGCCGCGCTGGATGTTCGCCATGCCGGATGGCGCGGACCTCACGCAGGAAATCCTGGTCGATCCGGTCTGCGGCGATACGGCCTTGCGCTGGAGCGGGGGGCCGGCGGGTGCGGTTCTGCATGTGCGTCCGCTGCTGTCGGGCCGGGATTACCATGGGCTGATCCGGGAAAACGCCGGCTGCGATTTCCGGGCGGCGATCAGCGGCGGCAACGTCGCCTGGCGGCCCTATGCGGGGGTGCCTGCCTGCGCATGCCTTACCAACGGTAGCTACAGGCATGATCCGTGCTGGTACCGGCAGTTTCTCTATACCGAGGAGCGGGACAGGGGACTGGATTGCATCGAGGACCTGGCGGCGCCGGGCGTTTTTACCTGGATACTGGGCGCGCAGGATGCGGTGATGCTGCTGCGCGCCGGCGACGGGCTGGCAGTGCGCGCCGCACCGGCGGCGAGGCGCATTTTCGCCGCCGAGGCGGCACGCAGGGCCGCGATTGCCGATCGACTGGCATTGGCGGCGGAGGACTACCTGGTCGATCGCGCGGGCGGCGCGAGCATCGTGGCGGGCTATCCCTGGTTTACCGATTGGGGGCGCGACAGCTTTATCGCCCTGCGCGGCCTGCTGCTGGGCACCGGGCGGTGGGAGGCGGCGCAAGCGGTGCTTCTTGCCTGGAGCGGCCATGTCAGCGAGGGGATGCTGCCCAACCGCTTCGCCGATGGGGATGCGGCGGAATACAACACGGTGGATGCCTCGCTGTGGTTCGTGGTGGCGGTGCACGATCTGCTGGCAACGGGAACGGTGGGGCCGCACAGCGAGGCCAGGCTGCGCGCGGCGGTGGAGGCGATCCTGGACGGCCATGCGCGGGGCACACGCTACGGCATCGCCATGGACTCCGACGGCCTGCTGCGGGCGGGTGTGCCGGGGCAGCAACTGACCTGGATGGATGCCAAAGTGGGGGACTGGGTGGTGACGCCGCGGATCGGCAAGCCGGTGGAAATCCAGGCACTGTGGTACAACGCCCTGCGGATCGCGGGCGGGTGGAACCCGCGCTGGGCGGCGGCGGCGGTGGCGGCGCTTGCCGGTTTCCGGCGTGTCTTTCCGGATGCGCAGTCCGGCGGCCTGGTGGATGTGGCCGATGCGGGCCATGTTGCGGGGGCGATGGACCGCGCTATCCGGCCAAACCAAATTTTCGCCGTGGGCGGGCTGCCATTTGCCCTGCTGGAGGGGAAAGAGGCCGAAGCGGTGCTCCGCCTGGTAGCGATGGAGCTGCTGACGCCGCTGGGGCTGCGCACGCTCTCGCCCGCCGATCCCGCCTACCGGCCGCATTATGGCGGTTCGCCGCTGCAACGCGACGGCGCCTACCACCAGGGCACCGTGTGGCCATGGCTGATCGGGCCATTCGTGCAGGCCTGGCTGCGCGTGCATGGCGACACGGCGCAGACCCGGGCGGAGGCACGTGAAAAATTCCTCGCCCCCCTGCTGGCGCATCTGCGGGTGGCAGGCCTGGGGCACGTGAGCGAAGTGGCCGATGGGGATTGGCCGCACACGCCCGGCGGATGCCCGTTCCAGGCCTGGTCCCTTGGCGAGATGATCCGGGTACGCAACATGACCGCGGAGTACGCAGCAGCATGACGCAGCCACCGAGCCCCGTGCTCGCCACCGCCGAAGGCAAGCGCCTTGAAGCCGCCCGCAACGGCGCCGCGTGGCGCCGCTGGGGCCCCTATCTCAGCGACCGGCAATGGGGCACGGTGCGGGAGGATTACAGCCCCGGCGGCACCGCCTGGGAGTATCTGCCGCATGATCACGCGCGCAGCCGCGCCTATCGCTGGGGCGAGGACGGGATTGCCGGCTTCGGCGACGAACGGGTGCGCTGGTGCCTGGGCCTGGCGCTGTGGAACGGGCGCGACCCGATCCTGAAGGAGCGCCTGTTCGGCCTTACCAACGCCCAGGGAAACCATGGGGAGGACGTGAAGGAGCATTACTGCTTCCTGGATGGTACGCCCACCCATTCCTACATGCGGATGCTCTACAAATATCCGCAGGCCGAATTCCCCTATACCTGGCTGGTGGAGGAAAATGCCCGTCGCGGCAAGCAGGACCGGGAGTTCGAGCTGGCCGATACCGGGGTGTTCGCCCACGACGCGTATTTCGACGTGTTCGTTGACTACGCCAAGGCGGACACGGACGACATCCTGATGCGAATCGAGGTGCATAACCGTGGCGCGGAGGCTGCCACGCTGCATCTGCTGCCGCAGTTCTGGGCGCGCAATGTGTGGTCGTGGGCAGCCCGCGAGCGGCCGCGAATCACGAAACTGGCGGATGGCGGATTGCTGGCGTGCCGGCGGCTGTTCGCCGACATGCGGCTGGATTGCGATGGCGCGGACCAGATGCTGTTCTGCGAGAACGATACCAACACGAACCGGTTTTTCGGCGCCAATTCGCCTGGGCCGTTCAAGGATGGCATCAACCAGGCGATCGTGCACGGCGATGGGGGGGCGGTGGCGCGCGATGCCGGCAGCAAGGTGGCGCTGCACCGCATTGTGGAGCTCGCGGGCGGGGCCAGTTGCGCGATGCGGCTGCGGCTGCGGCCGGCCGCAGCCCAGGGCGCGGCGATGGCGGATTTCGACGCGGTGATGGATGCGCGCCGCCGCGAGGCCGATGAATTCTATGCCGTGGTCCAGGCCGGGATCCCGAGCCAGGAGGAACGCCTGGTGCACCGCCAGGCTTTGGCCGGCATGCTGTGGTGCAAGCAGTTCTATGGCTACAACGTGTTTCGCTGGCTGCAAGGCGATCCGGCGCAGCCGGCCCCGCCCGCCGGGCGCAGCCGCAACATCGACTGGCAGCATCTGAACAATGCCGATGTCATTTCGATGCCGGATTCCTGGGAATATCCGTGGTACGCCTCCTGGGATCTGGCGTTTCAGTGCGTGACGTTTGCCAGTATCGACCCCGATTTCGCCAAGAACCAGCTGATCCTGCTGACACGGGAGTGGTACATGCACCCGAACGGTCAGTTGCCGGCCTATGAATGGGCGTTCAGCGATGTCAATCCGCCGGTTCATGCCTGGGCGGCGTTTCGTGTGTACCAGGCGGACCGGGCGATGTATGGCATCGCGGATACCGCCTTTCTGGAGCGTGTGTTCCACAAACTGCTGCTGAATTTCACCTGGTGGGTGAACCGCAAGGATAGCGGCGGGCGCAACATCTTTCAGGGCGGGTTTCTGGGGCTGGACAATGTGGGCGTGTTCGACCGATCAGCCCCACTGCCCACGGGGGGCACGATCGACCAGTCGGACGGGACGGCCTGGATGGCGATGTATGCGCTGAACATGATGCGCATCTCCATCGAGCTGGCCTTCACCAACCCGGTATATGAGGATATGGCCTCGAAGTTCTTCGAGCATTTCCTCTCCATCGCCGAGGCGATGACCGATATGGGCGGCGCGGGGGTGGGCTTATGGAACGCCGAGGACGAGTTTTTCTATGATGTGCTGACGCTGCCGGATGGCAGGCATCTGCCGCTGCGCCTGCGCTCCATCGTGGGGCTGATTCCGATCTTTGCGGTGGAGGTGCTGGAGCCGGAGGTGTTCGGGCGGCTGCCGGGTTTCGCCTCCCGCACACGCTGGTTTCTACAGAACCGGCCGAAAATGGCGGCGCTGGTCTCGCGCTGGTCGGAGCCCGGCAAGGGTTACCGCAACCTGCTCTCCCTGCTGCGTGGGCATCGGCTGAAATGCCTGCTGCGGCGGGCGCTGGATACGGCGGAGTTTCTCTCGCCCTACGGCATACGGTCGCTTTCCAAGGCGCATGAGGCGACGCCGTATCGGCTGGTTGTGGGCAACGGGCATTACGAGATCGGCTATGAGCCGGGCGAATCGCCGCGCGGGCTGTTCGGCGGCAATTCGAACTGGCGGGGGCCGATCTGGTTTCCGGTGAATATGCTGCTGGTGGAATCGCTGCGGACGTTCCATCGTTACTATGGTGACGATTTCAAGGTGGAATGCCCGGTGGGGTCCGGACAGTATATGAGCCTGCAAGAGGTTGCGGCGGAGATTTCCAGGCGCCTGGCGGCTTTGTTCCTGCCGGACGAGACTGGCCGGCGGCCGTTCTGGGGCGATGACGAGAAGGCGGCGACCGACCCGCTGTTCAAGGATGGGTTAATGTTTCATGAACATTTTCATGGCGACACTGGGCGGGGGTTGGGTGCTTCGCATCAGACGGGGTGGACCGGGCTGGTTGCGAATCTGATCAGGCCGGATGAGAACCTTTAAAAAAAAGGTCTTCTTTTCTGAAGAAAAGAAGCAAAAGACTTTTCACTGGCTGTCGCGGAGTCGCCGGCAGCGTGCGCACTAGGTAAAAGTTTTTTGGTTCTTTTTTTCAAAAAAGAACATTCTTTCTTTGCCCGCAAGGACTCTCGCCCTGATCATCCACAGCCACGAAACAGCTGACATCGCGGTTGCCCCGGGCGGCGCGATGCGCGTGCATCTGTTCCGCCCCGGCCTCGATGGGGCGTTTCCCGGCGTGCTGTTCTTCTCGGAGATCTATCAGGTGACGGCGCCGATCAGGCGCCTGGCGGCGTATGTGGCGGGCCACGGCTACGTGGTGGCGGTGCCGGAGGTGTATCACGAGTATGAAGCGCCGGGCACTGTTCTGGCCTATGATCCGGCGGGCACGGATCGCGGCAATGCGTTGAAGACGACGAAGAGTGTTGCCGGCTTCGATGCGGATGCGCGGGCTTGCATCGCGTTCCTGCGGGGGCATGGGGCGTGCACGGGCATGATCGGCACGCTGGGGGTATGCCTGGGTGGGCATCTGGCGCTGCGCGCGGCGTTCAATCCGCAGGTGCGGGCGGCTGCGTGTTTTTACGCGACCGATGTGCATACCGGGTCGCTGGGCGCCGGGCGTTCGGATGATACGCTGGCGCGGCTGCCTCAGCTTCGGGGCGAGGCGGTTTTCACCTGGGGCCGGCAGGACCCGCATGTGCCGTTTGCCGGGCGGCAATTGATCCGCGAGCGGCTGGAGGCGTGCGGCGCCCGGTATGAGTGGCACGAGGTGAATGCCGCTCACGCGTTCTTGCGCGACGAGGGGCCGCGCTATGATGCCATGCTGTTCCGGCAGGCAACCGGTTGGATGCTGGCGCTGTTCGCGCGGGCGCTGGCGGGTGGGGGATGACGATGCACGTGTAACCGCCGGCGACGGCGAACCGAAAGGTCTGCAATGGCAGTTTCAGACTCGAATCGACATAGTTCTGGCCCATCCATGGCGACGGGGATTGCCGTCATGGCCAAGGCGCCGCGGGCCGGCACGTGCAAGACACGGCTTTTGCCGATGCTGTCGCCCGAGCAGGCGGCGCTGATGGGGGCTGCGTTCCTGAGCGACGTGATGGCAAATCTTGCGCAGGCGGCCAGGCACCGCCCGATCGTGCCCTATGTCGCGTTTTCGCCGGCTGGCACCGAGGCTGCGTTTGCCGGGATTGTACCGCCGGGCACCCGCATGCTGCTGGCCGATGGCGCCATCCCCTGCCCTGCCGGGGTTGCGGGATTTGGCCGGTCGCTGCTGCATGCGGTGCAGGGGGTTCTGGCCTGCGGCCATGGCGGCGCCTGCGTGCTGAACGCGGATTCCCCCAACCTGCCCACATCCCGGCTGATGGAGGCGGCCCGTATCCTGGCACGTGATGAGGACCGGGTGGTGCTGGGGCCGGCGGAGGATGGCGGCTATTACCTGCTGGGCATGAAACGGGCGCATGCGGGCCTGTTCGCCGGTATCGACTGGAGCACCGACCGCGTGGCGGATCAAACGCGCGCGCGGGCCGCCGAACTGGGCCTGCCGGTGATCGAGCTTCTGCCGTGGTATGATGTGGACGAACCGGCAACCCTGCGGCGGCTGTTGCGGGAGCTGGGGCAGAAGGGGCGCTATGCGGCGCCGCATAGCGCCGCCTGTGCGGCACGCCTTGGCCTGACGGCAGGTGGCGCCGAGGCAATCCATATCCCCGCCTACGCTGAGCGGGACGCCACTGCAACCCTGGCCGGAGCCGTTGAATGTCCGTAACCACTTTGGCTGATCCGACACGGTATTTCGAGCAGGTGTCGCAAACAGGCGCGCGCGCGGCGCCCCCGGTATGCCTGTATCTGGAGGTGACGAACCGCTGCAACCTGCTGTGCGAAACCTGCCCGCGCACCTTCGAGGCGTTGGAGCCGCCGGCGGACATGGACTGGGAGCTGTTCACCCGCATTGTCGACCAGGTGCCCAACGTGAAGCGCGCCGTGCTGCACGGGGTGGGCGAACCGATGCTGGTGGCCGCGCTGCCGCGGATGATCCGGTACCTGAAGGCCCGCGGCGTGTATGTGCTGTTCAACACCAACGGCACGCTGCTGCGCGAGAAGCGCTTTGCCGAGCTGATCGATGCCGGGCTGGATGAACTGCGCGTCTCTTTGGATGCCGCGGATGCCGCCAGCTACAAGCTGGTGCGCGGGCGGCCGTTTTTTGACCGGATCGTGCGCGATGTGCGGCAGATGCGGATATACCAGGAGGAGCGCGGGCTTGCGCATCCGCGGATTTCGCTGTGGCTGACGGGGCTGAAGGAAACGATCCAGGAGCTGCCGGATTTCGTGCGCCTGGCGGCCAGGATGATGGTGCGCGAGGTGCATTTGCAGCGGCTGGTTTTCGATGAGGCGGGCTTCGGCATGGCGCGGGCGCAGAGCAGCCTGTTCGAGCAGACCGATACCGGGGAGTTGGCCGCCATCGACGCCGCGCAGGCGATCGGGGCGGAACTGGGCGTGACGCTGGATGCCTCGGGCGCCACCGAACCGGGCATCAGCCTGAAACAGCAGGGGGAAAAACCATGGTCAGGCTGCCGGCGGCCCTGGAGCCTGATGTATTTCACCGCGCATGGCCGCGCCCTGCCCTGCTGCATCGCGCCGTTCTCCGCCCGGGGGTATGAAACCTACACGCTGGGCGATGCCAAAACGCAGACGCTGGACGAGATGTGGAACGGCGCTGCGTATCAGGATTTTCGACAGGCGCTGATGAGCGAGGCGCCGCCGAAACCCTGCCAGAATTGCGGGCTGCGATGGAGCCTGTAATGAGGCCGCGCATTTGTGCCGTGATCCCGGTGCTCAACGAACAGGGGGCGATCGGGCCAACCGTGGCCCGCCTGCCGCGCGAGGTGGACCGGGTGATCGTGGTGGATGGCGGCAGCCAGGATGGCACGGTGGCGGAGGCCGAGGCGGCGGGGGCGGTGGTGCTGGTGGAACCGCGGCGCGGCTACGGCCGCGCCTGCCTCAGCGGCGCGGAGGAGGCCGGGCGGCTGGGGGCCGAGATCGTGCTGTTCATGGATGGGGATGGCGCGGATGCCGTGGAACATGCTGCGGCGCTGACCTCGCCGCTGCTGGCCGACGACGCGGATTTCGTGCTGGCCGATCGCACCGGCGGAAAGCGGGACCGCGGCAGCATGGGTGCGCATCAGATCCTGGCGGGTCGGCTGGTGGGCGCGGCCGTGGGCGCGCTGACCGGCGTGCGCTACCGCGACATGTGCGCCTTTCGGGCGATCCGCGTGGCCGACCTGCGAAGGCTGGGCATGGTGGAGATGGGCTATGGCTGGAACCTGGAAATGCAGATACGCGCCGCGCGGGCTGGCTTACGCGTGCGGGAGGTGACGCTGCCGTATCATTGCCGGGTGGCGGGGGAATCGAAGGTGGCCGGGAGCCTGAAGGGGAGTTTCAGGGCGGGGCAGAGGATCATCAGGACGTTGGTGAGTGTGGGGCTGGCGGGGTAGGGAAGGCCTTCTTTTTTGAAAAAAAGAAGCAAAAAACTTTTATCTGTTGATACGCGCCTCGCCGGCAGCGTACGCCAAAGTGGCAAAAGTTTTTTGGTTCTTTTTTTCAAAAAAGAACAGTCTTCCTTTTGCTGACCTTCCTGTTTGCCGCGAGCTATTTCACGCTCCTCGGCCTCCCCCTCGCCCGCGCCGTCGCCCCCCGCTTCATGCCGGCGCTCGGCATGGCGCCCGCGCTCGGCTGGGCGGTGTGGGCTGTGCTGGCGCTGCCGGTTCTGAGCGTTACCGGGTTCGGCGCGCCGCAGGCCACGGTTTTCAGCCTGCTGCTGCTGGCGGTTTGGCGGTGGGTGGGGCCGGCTTGCGCCATGTTGCCGCGCTTGAGCCTGGCGGCCGCTTCTGGCGTGGCTCTGCTGCCGGCGCTGGCGATCCTGCCCAAGCGCGCGGCAGGGGGCATTCTGCTGGCGCCGCCGATGTTCGATCACGTGAAGATCGCGCTGGTGGATGCGATCCTGCGCAGCGGGCTGCCGGTGCCGAACCCGTTCTATGGGCCGCAGAACCCTGGGCATCTCGCCTATTACTATCTGTGGCATTTCGCGACCGCGACGGTGGCTTGCGTGCTGCATGAAGGCGGCTGGGCAGCTGAAGCAGGGATGACCGGGTTCACTGCCTTTGCCTCGGTGATGCTGGTCATGGGGCTGGCACGCGCGTTGGGCGGCCGAACCCTGAGCCTGTTGGCAGCGCCGGTGCTGTGCCTGCCGGGATCGGTGCGCCCGGTTCTGGCGGCCCTTGCCGGACGCGCGGGTGCCGAAGGGTTTATTCCCTCTGGCTCGGATCTGGGCGGTTGGCTGAACCAGGCGGCGTGGGTGCCGCAGCATCTGGCATCTTCCTGCTGCGCGATGGTTTCCGCGCTGCTGATCCTGCGGATGGCGGAGGGGGGCAATCCCGCGGTGGCCCTGGTGCTGGGGCTGACGGTGGCGGCGGGGTTTGACAGTTCGATCTGGGTTGGCGGCGTGGCCTTTGCGGTGGCGGGGGCGGCACTTGGGGTGTTTGTGCTGGTGCGTCTGCCGGGCAAGGCGCGGTGGCGGCTGGTTGGCTACGGCGCGGGGGCCGCGGTGGTGGCGGGCGTTCTGATCCTGCCGTTTGTGAGGGCGGAGCTTGCCTCGGTGCAGGCGCGCCATCTGGGCGCGGGGCTGGCGGTGGTGCCCTATCCCGTGTTCGGCGGCGATGTTCCGCCAGGCTGGCGGGCGGTGCTGGATGTGCCGGGGTTCTGGCTGATCCTGCTGCCCTTCGCCTGGCCGGCGTTGGTGCCGCTGGGTGTGGCGGCCCTGCGCCGGCATGGGGCGCCCGCCTTTATGCCGGCGCTGGCTGTATTCGCGGGCGGGTGCCTGGCAACGGCCGCGCTGCTGCGGAGCACGATCGACAACAACGATCTGGGCTGGCGCGCCGTGCTGCCTGCCATGCTGCTGCTGACGGCGATGGCGGCGTGCATGCTGGACCGGCTGGCCGCCCGCGCCCGCTGGGGGGCGTTGTGCGCCGCATTGCTGGTGGCATGCCTGGGCATACCGGATGCGGCGCGCATGGTCCGCGCGTATGCCGGCGGGCAACGCCCCGGCGATGCGGCGGGCTTCGCCCGCTCGGCCGCGCTGTGGGATGCGGTGCGCCGGCATGCTGGGCCTATGGATCGCGTCGCCGACAACCCGGCGTTTGTTGGGCTGGCCACGCCCTGGCCGGTGAACATCTCCTGGGCCACGCTGGCGGACCGGCCCTCCTGCTTTGCGGGATGGGAGACGGTGCTGGCCTACGGATCGCTCAGCCGGCCCGGGCTGCTGGCGGTGGCCGACCGGTTTACCCGCGTGTTTGGCGGCCAGGCGGCCCCGGGCGACGTGACCGCGATGGCCAGGATCGACAATTGCGCGGTGGCGGCCGTGACCGTGGAGGATGGCGCGTGGTCGCGTGATCCGTTTGCCGGCAGCCCCGATTTCCGCCTGGCCGAGACCGGCGCGTGGTGGCGGATCTATGTGCGGGCGACGCGATGAAAATGCGGGCGCGTCACCCGCCCATCGTCGCCACGCTGCCAAGCGGCGCCGTGTGCTCCCGCATTTCATGCGGGCTACGCGTACCATGCCAATGCGCCCGCCCTGGGCGGCAATGGCGTGGCGCAGCCCGGCATGTGCGGCTAGTTTTGGTTCCTCCCCGACTCCGGCATCACCCCCGGCGGGGACAGCCGGCCGGCACCCTGCCTCTGCGGAGACGAGAATTGATGGCCAAGCCCCAGCGGCGCCCGATGCACCCGCCCGCATCAATGGCTAACCTGCCCACGCGCGCCGCGGAAGCGCTGGAGCAGGGGCGCTTTAGGGAAGCGATCGACCTGTTCAAGCATTTGGTGCGGCAGGAGCCCCGCCCGGACTGGAAAACTGCCCTGGACGACGCCTATTGCGGCCGGGCGCGCGCGCTGGCAGCCAAGCAGATGTTCAAGGAGGCCGCGATGGTCCTCGAGAACACGCGGACTGGGGATGGCACGCTGCGCGAGCCGATGCTGTATGCGACATGCCTTATCCGCGACGGACAACAGCCCAAGGCAGCCACCCAACTGCTCCATAGCGTGTGCAGTGCGGCACTGCCGGGCAACGAACGGCCCGCGCTTGAGGCTTTGCTCGCCGCCCTGCTGACCGCGAACCCTCTGCCGCCGGCCGCCATCTGTCCAGAACCGCCTGAGCGGGCGCGCTGGCGGGAAGGCGCCACAGCGGCGCGGCAGGCGCTGACAGCCTGGATTGATGGTGTGCCCGCCGAGGGGATGGAACCGCTGCTGGGGCGGATCTCGCTACGCTCCGCTTTCCGGCCCGTGCGGCTGCTGCTGAAAAGCCTGGTGGCAGGGCCGCAAGCCGCCGGGCGGAGCCGGGTGGCGCTGGAGACGATTGCCGCCGATTCGCCGTTTTTCCCATTTCGCCTGGCGGTGGAAGCCGCCTTGGGCGCGGGCTATGCGGCCGATGGCTGGAGCCGCCTGACACCGCCGCAGCGGGGTTTCGTCGCAGAGACAGGTGGACTGCCGGCGGCCTCGATCGATGTGACAGCGCGACTGTCGGAGGCGGCGGCCAATGGCCCGGCGGCACTATTCGCCGCCCTGCAAAGGCTGGCGGGAGACGGGCACGCCGCGCTGAACCGGGCCGATCTGCGCGGCGCCTGCCTGAACCTGCTGCCGCACATTCCCGACCGGATCGGCGCTTTCGAAAAGCAGTTCGGGCGGCTTTCCACGATGGAACGTGCCCGTATCGAGGCGTTGGCGGCTGAGGCCGGCGAAGACTGGGCCGAAGCTGAGGCTGCGTGGCGGCGGGCGGCGGGCGCACTGGCCGAGGGCGGCGGCGGGCAACTGGCCGATCTGTCGCGCGCTGTGATTTACCGCCATCTCGCCGAGCTTGCGGCGCGCGCCCCTCAGATCGAGGGCGTGGATGAGGACGACGATCCGGTGAGTTCTTATCTGGCGCGCGCCGCTCTGGCCGATCCCGAGCATGTTCCCACCGTGCTGGCACGGATAGCGCGCTATCGCAGCCTATCGCGTGACCAGGATTGGCACCGGCTGGCCGAAGAGGCGGCGCAGCGCTTCCCGCAAGATAGCCAGGTGTTGCTCCAGGCCACCCAGTCGGCGGTGGCACGCCAGGCCTACAAAAAAGCGGCGGGGTTTGCCCGCCGCCTGCTGGCCATCGATCCGATCAACCCCGAGCTGCGCCGCCAGATGGTGGAGCTGAAGGTGGCGCATGCCCGCAAGCAGATGGGCGCCAAACGCCCCGATCTGGCCGCGCGCGAGCTGGAGGAGGCAACGCAATGGGAACGCGCCGATGCGCCCAGCGCGCTGCTGCGCCTGTTCCGCGGGCTGGTGGCGGTGCAGGCGGGCAAGCGCGATGCCGGCGAACCCTTGGTTCGGCAGGGCGTGGACCTGGCCGGCGGCGGCGTTGGCGGATGGTTCCGGGTGGTGCTGGAAGCCACGCTTGCGAAAATCGTCACACGGGATGTGAAGTGGCTGAGCGAGGAACTGGCCCGCGCGCGCGAGGCGCCACCGGTAAAACAGGATGTGCTGGCGGTGGTCGCAGCACTCGGAACATCTGAGGCGGTGGCCGGCATGCGCGCGGTGTTACCCCTGCTGGCGGGCATGAATCGCTGGCTGATGGCGGCGGCCGATCTGGACTGGTCCGAGCCGGAGTGCCAGACGGTGGAGGATACCCTGGTGCGCTACGAGCAGTTTGGGGTGCTGCTGGCGATGGCGCGCGCGGGGCGCCGGCGCGAGCCCGGCAACCAGCTGTGGCGTTTCCATGAGATCCTTGCCCGCACCTGCAACGATTATCGCCGCCTGACCATCCAGGAAGAGGATGATCTGGACACGATCGGGCAAGCCGCCTCCGACCGAAAAGACGCGCATTTCCTGGCGCGGCTTCGCCGCTACCTGCGGATGCAGGAGACGATGAACGACCGGATGGCGCCGGATTTCGACGATTTTCCCCAGACGCTGGATGCCCACGACCAGCAGGAACTGCTGCGGCATGCGGGCGGCCCGTTGCCGAAAGACATCGCGCGCGAGCTGCGCGCGATGGTCGGGCAGATCGGCCGGGCCGCGGCAACGGAGGCGATGGCCCAGTCGCTGGCCAACTCCCCGGCGGGGCGGGCGATCCCCTTGGCGCTGGCGCGCCGGCTGGCCGAGCTTATGGTGAAGTCGGCAATGGATGGCGGCGCCAAGGCAGGCCGGGGAGGGCGTTTGTGATGCCGGATCCCTTCACCGAGCTGGGTGTAACCGAGGACGCGGGCGACGAAGAGATCAGGCGCGCCTACCTGGCTTTGGTGCGCGACTTTCCGCCCGACCGGGCGCCCGAACGGTTCCAGGCCTACCGGGCAGCCTATGAAGCGTTGATCGACGAACGCAAGCGCCTGGCGGTGACGCTGTTGCAAACCAATGAGGCGGCCTTGTCGCGCCTGACAACCGCCGCGATGCGGGATGCCGTGCCGATGCGTGCGCGCGCGAGCAAGCGCACGGTGGCGGCACTTATCAATGAAGGCATTTTGCACGCATTGAAGTAAGAAAGTGTTCTTTTTTGAAAAAAAGAACCAAAAAACTTTTGTTCATTCAGGTACGCGCCAGGGCCGCCGTGTCGGGTAGACGGTGACGGCGCAGGAACAAAAGTTTTTTGCTTCTTTTTTTCAAAAAAAGAAGGCCCTCCTTTTTTCCTTGAACGGGAGCCAGAGTGGACGAAACTCTCAAAGCCGCGCTGCTCAGCCGGTTCGCCGCCTATCTCGACACCGCGTTGCCCGAAGCCCCATCGGAGGACGTGAGCGAGGCGGCGGACCTGTATTCGGTGTTTGTTGAACTCGCCGGATTGCGCAACGAGGTGCGCACCGAATCGCGGCTGGTGAAGGATGCGCTGGATCAGTTCCGCGCGGTGTTCGACATGGTGCAGGTGCAGCAGGCGGCGATGCAGAAGGATCTGGACCGCGCGCGTGCCGAGGCGCGCGGTGGCGCGGTGCTGCGCCCGCTGCTGCTGGATGTGATCGATCTGCGCGACCGCCTGCTGGCGGCCCTGAAGCTGACCGCGCCTGCCCCGCCGCCGGGATGGCCAATGCGCCTGTGGCGCCGCGCGGGGCAGGGCCAGGCCGCCTGGGAGGAAGGACTGCGCATGACGCTGCGGCGGCTGGACCAGGTGCTGGCGGACCGGCAGGTGGTTCCGATTGCGTGTGTGGGACGCCCCTTTGATCCGGTTTGCGCCCGCGCCGTGGCGGTTTCGGACTCGGCCGGGGCGGCAGAGGGTGTTGTGATCGAGGAAGTGCGCACCGGCTTTATGTGGGAGGGGGCGGTGTTGCGCATTGCCGATGTGGTGGTGGCCCGCGCCGCAGCTTCGGCCATTTGAACAGGAGATCAAGCATGACGAACGACATTGTCGGAATCGATCTCGGCACGACCAATTCGGAAATCGCCATCTATGCCGACGGCAAGCCGCTTGTTTTGGGCGACGCGCAGAAGCGGATGGTTCTGCCCTCAGTGGTGGGGCTTTCGCCCGCCGGCGAGTTGCTGGTGGGCGAGGCGGCGCGCAACCAGTTTTTGCTTTACCCGGAACGGACAATCCGTTCGATCAAGCGGCGCATGGGCACGGATGCGCGGGTGCGGCTGGGCGAGCGCGCGTATGCGCCGCAGGAGATTTCCGCCATCATCCTGACCCGGCTTAAGGAGATTGCCGAGGCACAGCTGGGCCACGCAGTGCGCCGCGCGGTGATTACCGTGCCCGCCTATTTTTCCGATGCCCAGCGCCAGGCCACGCGCGAGGCCGGCGAGATTGCCGGGCTGGAGGTTGTGCGCATCATCAACGAGCCCACTGCGGCGGCGCTGGTGTATGAGGCGGCTCAGCAACAAGGCAAGCGCATCCTGGTGTACGATCTGGGGGGCGGCACGTTCGATGTCTCGGTCGTGCGGATCGAGGGCGGCGTGGTGGAAGTGATCTCCAGCCACGGCAACAACCATCTCGGCGGCGATGACTTCGACGAGAAAATCGTGAACCATATCCGAGAACATCTGAAAATAAAGCACGGTGTTGATGTGTCGGACCAGCCGCAGGCGATGGCGCGAATCGTGCGCGCGGCGGAGACCGCGAAAAAACATCTTTCCGATCATCCCTATGCCCGCATCGCGGAAGAGTATCTGACCGAGCAGGACGGCAAGCCGGTGAACCTGGATATGGAAATAAGCCGGGTCGGGTATGAAGAGATGATCATGCCGTTCATCGAGGAAACGCTGGGCGCCATCCATACCGCCCTGCAATCCGCCCAACTGACGGCATCACAGGTGGATGAAATCCTGCTGGTGGGCGGCGCCACGCGCACGCCGCTGATCCGCACGCGCCTTGCCGACGTATTCCAGCGCCAGCCGCGCGGCGAGGTTGATCCGGATTTATGCGTGGCGATGGGTGCCGCCATCCAGGGCGCCTCGATCGCCGGGGTGGAAGTTTCCGCCGTGCTGGTGGACGTGACACCCTACACCTTCGGCACCAGCGCGCTGGGCGAACTGAACGGCGATCTCTATCCGTATCATTTCGTGCCGATCATCGCCAAGAACACGCCGATCCCTGTGCGGCGCAGCGAGGCTTTCTGCACGATACAGGACCAACAGACCGAGGTGGAAGTGCGGATATACCAGGGCGAACACGAAGATGCTTTGGAGAACATCAAGATCGGCGAATTCCGCGTGGAGGGTTTAAGCCGGGCCCCCGCCGGCAACGTGGTGATCCTGGACCTCGCTTTGGACCGCGACGGAATCCTGCAGGTGACGGCGCGCGAAAAATCCACTGGCCTGGAACGGCGCATCACCATCGACAAGGCGATGTCTCGCTACGATCCTGCGCAGATGAATGCGGCGCGGGCGCGCATTTCCTCGCTGTTCGCCGCGGACGAAGATCGCGCGGCGGAGGGCGGCGTTGAGGAGGCGGAGGCGGGCGCTGACGCGGACGAAGACGCGCTGGGTGCGCTGCTGGACAAAGCCAGCGCCAAGCTGGATGTGGTGGGGGCGGAGGATCGCGGCGAAATCATCGATCTGATCGAAACCCTGCGCGACGCCCGCGCCAGCGGCGACGGCGCCACCCTTGAGGGTGCCCGCCGCCAGTTGGAGGATCTGCTGTTCTACCTGGAAACGTAAGCGATGACCCGCTGCCCCCTCTGCCGCGCCGCGCTGGGCGATGCGCAAACCTGCCGCCGCTGCCGCGCCGACCTCACCGCGGTGGCGGCCTTGGAGCGCACCGCCCACGCCTTGGCAGCCGAAGCGAGCCTCCGCTTGGCCGAGGGCGACGTGGTGTCGGCTCAGGCCCTGGCGAGCCGCGCGGTTATGCTGCACGCCACGCCGGAACATAGGGCGCTGGCGGGGTTGGTGGGGGCGTTTGAGAGGCAGTAAGGAAGAATGTTCTTTTTTGAAAAAAAGAACCAAAAAACTTTTGCCTATTGAGGCGCGCGTTGCGGCAGCGTGTACCGAGAGTCATAAAAGTTTTTTGCTTCTTTTTTTCAAAAAAGAAGTGCTTTCTTCGCCAAATCCAAGACTTCCCGAGGCGCAATACCAAGCAAGCATGTCAGCCCACGGGGGCAATCGCTGGCATCGTTCAGGTAGCAGGGGCTGCAGGTGGTGCGACGGCGGATTGCGACGGCGTGTGGTGAGGATGCTGCCCATTCCTGTGCGTCCACAACGCCGGAATGGATGCTGATGGTGGGCACGCCGAGGCGTGCGGCCAGATGGTGCGGGCCGCTGTTGTTGCCGATGAACAGCGCGCAGGCGGAGATGATGCCGGCGAGGTCCTGTGCCTTGGTTGATCCGATATACGATGTCACCCAAGTGGCGTCGCTGAGCCGGCCGAGGATTTCGGCGCCGATCGAGGTCTCGTCGGCACCTCCGATCAGGATCACGTCGCATGCGCATTCCTCGCCGAGGCGGGTGATCAGGTCGGCATAATACGGTGCGGGCCAAAGGCGGATGGCGTTGCCGGCGCCGGGATGGATGCACACGCGGGGCCTGGCACAAGGTGCAGCGGGCGGACGGGCGGCACTTTCAGGATAGGGGCTGAAGGCAGCGCCCAGTTTCTCCACAAGATCGAGCAGCGTATCGGCCATGCGCGTGCGCTTGGCGCCGGGGTGATGGTCCGGCTCGGCCACGGCCACAACATCCAGCCAGGGGAAGTCGAACGCCGCATCGAAGCCGGCGCGCCATGTGGCGCCGCAATCTTTCAGGATCGGCCGGGTTTCAGCATGGCACCGCAGATCGATTGCCAGATCGAAGCGTTCCTCCTGAAGCGTGCGGCTCAAAGCCTCCAGCGCCGCCGGTTCAACCTCATTCACACCCAACGCGGAGCGCGGATTAAACAACCCGAACGGCAGCGTTCGGTCAATGGCCGGTTCCAATCCCGCCAGATCGCAGGACCACGGCGAGGCCAGCACCGTGAGTTCGGCGGCGGGGAAAATCGCCTTGATCCGCCGCAGCGCCGGCAGGCTGGTGATGAAATCGCCCATCTGATCCAGCTTGATTGCCAGGATTTTGCGCATTTCCACGGCTGCCGCGATCGGCCTGGCCGGAAAGATCAGCTCCACCGGCTCTGGCTCCGCCCGGTAATCCCCATGGGCGATGGAGAGGTGGCGGTTGAACCACGGGTCGCCGGCGGCCAGCCGCCCGGCCCACACCGCGGCAAACAGCGCCTCGTTATGATCATCCGCCAGCCCTACCCTGGTGACGCTCTCATGGTGGATCAGCGATGCATGGGGCGTGTAGATGGTGGCAAACCCGGCTGCGTTGCCGCGCAGGCAAAAATCCACATCGTTGCAGGCGACATCGAAGCGTTCATCGAAGCCGCCGAGTTTTTCAAACACGCGGCGGCTCACCATCAGGCACGCGCCCGTCACCGCCGCCACCTCGCGCTGGGCCATCGCCAGGCCGAACGGGCCGGGGGCGGTGCCGCCCAGGCCATGGAAGGCGTGCCGCGCGCCGGTGCGGGTGAGGAACATGCCGGCGTGCTGCACCGTGCCATCGGGATAGAGCAATTGCGCGCCCACCGCCCCCGCGCCGGGCAGTTGTGCCACCTCCATCATCGCGCGCAGCCAGCCGGTTTGGGGGAAGGCCACATCATCGTTGAGGAACAGCAGCAGATCGCCGGCCGCGATGGCGGCCGCCTGGTTGTTCAGCCGCGCCCAGTTGAACGGCCCGCCCGCTTCGATCACCTGGTCCGCATGGGCGCGCATGGTGGATTTCCACGCTTCCTGCACGTCCGGCACCGTATCGATCACCAGGATCTCGATCGAAGGGTGGCCGGCGGAGGCGCGCAGCGTGGGCAGCATCTGCGCGATCAGCCCATGGCGGCCGGCGGTGGGGATGATCACGCTGACCAGCATCGGCCCCGCCAGCCGGCGCCTTATGTGCCACATGCCGGGGGCGCGGCCGGGTTCCACCGCCGCGGGGATGCCGCGCCGGGCGATGGCGTGCGCCAGCGCCGCACGCGCGCGCGCCGGCGCGGCGGGGGCGGCGTCGCACAGCACCAGTGGCACATGGGCGATGTGGCGTGCGTGTTCGGTGAGGCGCAGCACCAGATCGTCATTTTCCGCGTGCGCGAGCTCGGGGGTGCCGATGGCGGCGCGCTGGGCCAGCTCGGCCGAGGCGGCCCACACCCGGCCTATATACGGGGTGCAGAGCAGCAGCTCCGGCGACCAATCCGGCTTGAACACCGGCGCCATCTGGCCGTCTGCATCGCCGCGCCGCTCATCGCTATAGAGGAAATCCGCCGCCGGATCGGTCCGCAGGTGCAGGGCGAGTTCCAGCAGCGCATCCACCCCGAGTTCGTCGCCGGGGCTGAGCTGGATCAGCCACGCGGCTGGCGTGGGCTCCGCCGCCGCATCGTGCAGCCGCCAGCCGGGATAAACCTGGCTGTGCAGGCTGTGCAGCGTTCGGGCGCGCGCGGCCGCCTCCGCCGCCTGATCCGCGATCACGATCAGGAACCGCGGCCAAACCGCCGCTTCCGCCAGCCAGCCGAGTTTGAGCGATGCCTCCCCCAGCCGCATCCGCCGGCGCAGCGACCATGGGCCATCGGCCGAGGGTGCGCCCAGCACCTCGATCTGCACCTCTTCGGCTCCCTCCAGGCCGGTTTCATCGCGCGCCACCACGCGCAGCGCGTGCGGCCCTGGCGCCAGGGCGCTGGCCGCGACGAAGCGGAACCCGGCGAACAGCGCATGGGCAAATTCCGGGAACGCGGCGGCCACCCCTTCCGTGCGCAGCCCGTGATGCGCGCGGCCGTAGGCTGCGCCATCCACCAGGATTTCCACCGCCGTGATCTTATGGTTGGCGGCCGCCCAGCCGACGAGATCGAGATGCCCATGCAGCCTGGCCGGCCCGCCGCCGGCGGGCGCGCGCGGCTGATCGATATTGATCTTGATCCGGGGTTCTGGGCTTGCGTGCATGGGTGGCGCCCCGGGGGCAGGATTGATTGCCCTGGGTGTATTACGCCCAGTTGGCGGTGATTCCCACGCTCCGTCTCAACCCCGCCCTCGCGAGCCGCCCCTTCGCGGCGCGCCGATCCAGAGCCGTGCTGCGGGCCTTTGCCGTGCGGCGCCTGGAGCGCTCCGGCCACGCGGCCTGGCAATGGCGGAGCCTGTACCCCTCCCCCAACCTCCCCCCGGACGGTAACGCAGAGCAAGGTTTTTGGTGCCCCCCGTCCTCAGCGCCCTTCGTGGGTGCCGGCCTGGCGCATGATGGTGGCGATGCGGGAGGATTTAGTCTCGGCGGGCTTGGGCGGCTGGAAAGGGGAGCTGGAGCTGTAGGTGCCGGCTTTGCTGGCCTTGCGGGGGGTGGTGGGTTTCTTGCTTTGGGTTTTTGTGGGGGAGCGAGGCATTGGGTATCCTTAGCTGTTGGGCTACTGGAAGGGCATAATGCAACGAACCGACCGACCTGGGCATCAGCAATCTTTCCTAAGCAGTGTGACCGCTTGGCGGTGGTGCCGCACTTGAAAGGCAAGGCGCCCAACGCTGGACCGTACGTTCTTGCCATCTGATCGCGGAGGGATAACCATGAATGTTACAACCATCCCGGCCGCCGCTCTCTTCGGTGAGGCCATTCGGTTACGGGACTAGGGAAAGCACGCCGACGCTGAACCCCTTTTTCGGGCCGGCATGGAGCGGTTCCCCGCGGACCTTGACCAATATGGGCAGCCAAAATTCCGGAAGGAATTGATGCGCATGCTGCTGGGGCTTCGGCAATGGTATCGCGCTACTGCGCTCTATCCTCCAGCCGGTGAACCTGGCGGGAATGTATGGCCTGATGCACTGTTCGCCCGTGCCTGTGGTGCCGCCAAAGAGCACGACAGACAATGAGTGTTCGCTACGAGACTTGAATCTGCCGCCTATATTGCGGTGGCGGAGAAGTGGAAGAAAGCGCTGGTGAAAACGTAGGGCCTAAAATCTTCCAACAAACTTTCGAGGCAGGTCAAACAGCTCTTCACCGAATATATGAAGATCGATAGAATAGGGGTTCGTTAGGTAATCCTTTTCCGAGTCCCTAACGCGATCTAGATAGGCCAAAAGTGGTCCGGATTCTGCGGAAAGCACGGTATTCGCACGTTTGGGTAGTCGTCCCGCTCTCTCGACGAGATTAACGAACTCCTCATCCGCCACCCGCTGGTGAGAACCCGCTTGCTCTTGCGCCCACGGCATCCCGCGGGTCCTGCGTAGCCGTTCAAGCCCGAGAGCAAGGTCGAAATATCGAAGGTGGAAAAGATACAAATCACTGAATTCAAGCTTACAATTCGCCGAATGGAATCCGGCCTTCCACTCCAAAGGCTTGAATGAGAGAACAGGCTTGCACATGGATGAGGAAAATCTGATCCATCGCCGCTGCCAGGTGACCGGTCTCGACAGATCCAGCGCCGCTTCCGAAACCGGATCGTGCTGAATGTCGAACCCGATAGCCGTGTATGTACCAACCTCCAAAGACTCAAGGTAATGCTGCATCGTTGGAAACTTATCGGGATCCTGAACAACCATCTCATCAACATCGGTGTGGATAAAGCCGTCGTACCATTCAAGCAAGGCGGAGCAAAACGCGGAAATATAACGTGTTCGCTTTTGATCGTCCATCGGACTGCGTGGGATTCTCACGACGTTATACCCCAGCAGATTCTTTGTCGAGCCATCATTCGTACCGTGATCGATGATGTAGCAATTTTCAGCGCCAAACAGCGACCCGTAATAGCGACACCAGATGGGAACGTATTCCGGCTCGTTATACACCATCGTGATCGCGGCTATTTTCACCATTTGCGGTCCTGTTCATTACCATAAAAGTCAGAATAAACCTGAAAAATTCGTCACCTAGAGGAAGCTCTCGAGTGCGTTCCAGATTTTGGACGTCTCTACCGTAAATGCCTGCCCCTCCTGATCCGGAGGCCAGCCGGACACCCGCCCGGAGTCAGGCAAAATGGATATCAGGCGGTGGCCGAGGGACAAAGACAGATTTGACTGTACGGCGTTAAACGGATTGATCTGAATGATCAGCGTTCCCGACTGCGAGAATATCGTGTTGTGGAGGGCAGAGGAAAGCTCGCCCACAACCACGCGCGCCGCGCGAAATCTTATTATTTGCTCCGTAATCGGAAGCTCCTCCGGCCGCATAACTGAAAATCCGTACTTCAGCAAAAGATGCTCAGCATCGGACTCATTTTCCCAAACGCGGAAATCCCCGGCCGACAGCCGTCTCGCCTTTCTTGTGATAAAGATCTTGCCTGAAGGCTGACCCTGCGACACAGCCTGGGCCGCAACTAAACTGGCGTCACGAAATTCTCTGAAAGCGGAACCAGCTACGTACGCATCCATTAGTAGATCTGAGTAGAACGCGTGATGTACGGTTTGGTGTTCTGTTCTTGAAAGCCTTATGATCGGCACATCACCCATTAAAAGCTGAATCCAGTCCACAACGTAGCGTGGCGTGTACCAGCTCAGCAAAATCGGAAGCTTTTCGATCGCTTTCGATAATTTCGCGTAAACGAGAAGCTTGGGCACCATCTCAAGCAGAAAGTGTCCGTAAGGTTCAACTGGGTTGTGCGTTAATATAAAAGCCCGGGAAATGTCGTCGCCCTTGGCCTGTTTGAAATTCTTTCTTGTGTCGTCGTCTTCCATCGTCAGGTCGGAATAAGACGGCATAATATTAGTATTACTTAATTTAGCGCCATCCCTGAAGATCCACCCGCCGTGGGCGCTGAATTTGAACCCGTCAAACCGGTAGCAGCAAACCGGACGGATTACCTTGCATTTTTGTACTGGGCAAAAAAGATCGTTCTGCGGAAAGCTGGACTGCGAACCGCTGAAAACAATCGTTTCCGCCGGCCAAAGTACCAAAGGGTCCCGGCACTCAGAATTCAGCCAGTGCCGGACCTCGCCTGCCGCACCACTGACCTCTCCCAAGTCTCCATCCTCTTGCATCGCGGCCCGTAACTCCTCTGCGTCCCATCCATTGGCTTAAAGTCTTTTTTTGCCACACGGGGGCGTCCGTTGCAATACACATCTCCTTTTTCTGCGCTAAAAGCGCAGCATTCGACTAGGAAGGATTGAGGCATCTCGATGAGCGGTTCGCTTGACCCACGGCGAAAGCCACGTTTATACTTCTGCAATGGAAATTGCTGACCAACTCCCCCAGTGGCTGCGAGATAAGTCCGAAATTTGTGCGCGAATCTCAAATATTGTTACGCCATTCAAGATTCTGCTAAAAACACGGGACGAACCAACCCGACTCAAGGCCTGGATCGCGCATCATTCGAGCATCGTGGGGCCGGAAAACCTCATTATCTTCGATCACATGTCGATTGATCCCGAGGTGTTAAGCATTTACGCTGAATTCTCTGGAATAATACCTGTGATCAGGTTTTCTGGCTTTCACAACAACGTTCATAATGTTGACCTCTTCCCCGAGTTATACAAGGCGCTTCGGCAAAGCTGTGGGCACTTTTGTTTCCTGGATACAGACGAATACCTCGTCCTCTTCGACGGGGCCAATCGCTTTGAAAGTGGCTCTCATATAGTTGAGTTTTTGGCTCGGCATAAGGGTATCATGGCTTTCCCAGGCACTTGGCTCCAGGCCCTTAAAGGACACGCAAATCGCTTCAACCTGCACACGCCCATCTGGCCCTTGAGCGATGGGCTGCAATGGGGAAAGCCAGTAATTTCCTCAGCCTTCGACGTCTCTGGCATAATTCTGCATAATACCGAAGTGAAACGCGCCTTGGCGCTTGCCGATTTAAAGACAAATCTATTTGTGCTTCACCGGCACATGTCATTGCCGGACGAACGGATCAGCATAAATATTCAGAAACTAAAATCCAGCGGCCATCTGAAACCTGGCGATGGAATCGAGGAAGCGTTGAAGTTAGAAGTTGATCCTCTCAAGCCACGCCACAACTACATTCAAGAAATTCACGAACTTATTGCTTCCAAGACGCCGAAGCCTATTGAGGGAAGTTTCGAAATTAATGCGGCGGGCGACGTTGAGTGGTCACAGGACTGGCAACGCTACGAAATGCAAAGATTTCTCGCCGAACCGAATTTGTTCAGCGAGAGACTGTTTTCTGAGAGATAACACGTACGCTGTCCCGGAAGTTTTCTTTTAAAGCAGAGGCGGTAACAAATTTGGCCGCATAGCCTGATAAGGAGTTCCAATTGTATTAATATTCAGGGTCGACGGTGCGCAACGAGGATGATCAGTCTCCGTCCGCTTGAAATGTCCAGCACTTACAGCTCATAAGATCACTACGGCCGCCTGTTGATGAGAAGGGACGCATCCTAGATAGCGGTAACCCAGTCCTGACAACACAATAAACTCAGCAAATGCGCGGAACTCGTGATTGCGTCAACCAACGTACTTGAAATACTCGTCAAATACTATCACTGTTCCCGAAACGATGCTCTCGCGAAGAAAGTGAAAAACCGACCGAGTTGAGGAGTAAAAATCTCAATCGACATGCAGTAGCGACACGTTTTCTGGGTGGGATTCCACGAATCTGGGAAGGGTTGCATCGAACCACCCGACAAAAAGCTCAACATTCGGATTGACGTCCAGTGGCCCGTCGCGTTTGAAATACCCCCGCCCGATGTCAGGCCGCCACTCCGAAGGATGTTGACTGCCAATTCGATCCCGCGGCCAAGACATCAGGGCAGAAGCCGTTCTTCTGCGAAACCTTTTGAAAGGCCTGTATTTTTAGGGTATTTGAGTCCAGTATCACGCCGTCGCAATCGAATATAGATGCTTCATAAGATAATATCCGACGTCTCAACATTTTAACCCGCGTGGGAGCGCGTTAGGCTCCGTTTAGAATTCGGTTACATTATAACTTGTCTGTCGCCTCTGCTATACACCTCAAAACGACTCTGTAGCCAAAACCATTGGGTCCGATCACGACGCACGCCCGAACAGTCGGCGGCGGTTCCTTGGCTCACCCGCAGGTTTTGTGTCCTTCGGCCCCTGCCGGTCTTGCGCAATCGTAGCGTGATCAACCTGATCAACGGAAAAGTTCTGGGCATGTGTTGCGGCCGTAGATGCCCCGTCATCGACTTTGGCCAAAGGTTTCTGTGCCTCGGAGACTCGCGCAAGCTGAGAACCGTCGATACCAAGATGCGTTGCGACCTCTCCCAAGTAGGTTCTCTGCCGCTCTAAGGGGGTATCGGCTTCTAGCCGAGCTCCCACCAAGTTATGTACCCTCGCAATCTCTGCCAAATGCAGCTCCGCCTTCAGCGAATGCGTCACGCTCGACGCATGCCGCCGATGCACGTTCAGCGGCTCGGCCACATACGCCACATTGCACTCAGCCGCCGTCATCAAATCCACATACAGATGCCAGTCGCCCGCCATGCGATAGCTGAGCAAAACCTCGCCACACCGCTCCATCGCCGCCACCAGCGCCGCCCGGTTCCAGATGGCGCAACTGACATTGAGGATCAAATTGCGTTCCGAGAGGAAGCGGCGGACAAAATCCCGGCCCGGGTAGATGCCATCGTTTGCCAACGCCTGCGCGCCGGCGGAGGCGAAATAGCCCTGGTGGTTGGGCCACATCAGCTTGCCATCCGTATCGATCGCCCGTGAGTCGGTAAAGGCCAGCGCCACGTTCGCCGCACCCTGCACCGCACCCACCAGCCGCTCCAGGAAGCGCGGCTCGGATTCATCGTCGGCCTCGGCAATCCACACGTAATCGCCCGTGGCTACCTCGGCCGCCTTGCGCCACTGGCGGAACACCGATCCGGAGTTCTGCTCGTTCACAATCACGCGGATATCGCGCTGCCACTCCTCCGCCACGTCGCGCATGACGGTCAGGCTGTCATCCTTGGAACAATCATCCAGCACGATGATCTCGTGCACCGGGTAGGTCTGCGCGAAGATGGTGGCGAGGCGAGACCGCATGTGGTGGGCATAGTTGTAGTTCGGCACCACCACCGAAACTTTTACGCGCGCCGGGAAAGCCAACTGCGCGAGCTGCCCCACGTAACGCGCGAACGAGAAATTGGCCGCGGCGATATCGGCCAGCCGCTCCCGCTCCATCACCCGATCCGGATGGCTGCTCAGCGCGATGGCGGCCTCCGCTGCCGCATCCACATCGCCCAGCGGCACCACGGTGCCGGCCCGATGCTGCCGCACCGTATCGGGGATGCCGCCGCTGCCATCGAACACAACTGTAGGCACGCCGGCTGACATGGCTTCCAGCACCACCGTGGGGTAGGGATCCTCTCGAGAGGAGAGCACGAAAACGTCCGCGGCTGAGAACCAACCCTCAATATCGCTGCGGAAGCCGAGCATATGGAACAGGCCGGAGGCCTGCGCCGTGTGTATCTCGGTTTCGAGATAGCCCTTCATCTGTGGATCTATATCGCCGATCCAGGCCATGTGGAAGCGCGGATTGCTGCGCCGCGCCGCCCGCCAGGTTTGCAGGAACAGATCAAACCCCTTGCGCAGATCGGCATACCCTACGCCCAGGCCGAGCGTATCCCCCACCTCAAGCCCCAGCTCCTGGCGCAAGGTGTCCCGGGAAGTTTGCGAAAACACCACGGTCTTGTAGCTGCCCTGGGGCAGGATCAGCGTGTTCGCATCGCTTGCCCCGCACACTTCCAGGAACTTGTCCCGCACGAAGGGAGCGGCAAACACGGTCTGCTTGGCGAAGGCAAGCCCGGTTTTGGCCGGCACCTGAAGGCGCTTTTCCGCGATGATGCGCGGCAGTTCATGGATCAGCAGCGTGCATTCGAACCCGGCGCCGACGAGGATTTCGCACGCGGCCGCCGAGGCCGAGGTATTCACGATGGCGGCCTGGAAGCCCCGGGCCCGCAAATCGGTCAGGTAATCGGAACATTCGCGGCCGATCGGCAGCACGCGTGTAGAGGCCACATCCGCGTAGCTGCGCACTAGCTTGCCGCCGGAGAGGAGCAGGAAGCTGATCTCCATGCCGAAGCGGCGGCGCAGGGTGCGGCCAATGCTGAGAAGCAGTTGCTGCGCCCCGCCGTTGAAGGCGTCGTGCCCCACGAGCAGCAATTTGTTGCCGGGTGCAGCGCCCGCTGCGGCCGATACTGCACGCGCCGTGGCGTTGAGATAGGCGCTGCCGAAATAGAGATCAGGCTCCAGATAGGCGCCCTCGCACCACTCGTTCCACGCGTTCACGCAGACGATCTGCTCGCCAAAGAAGGTGTGGGTGGCGCTTTGCTCAATCAGTTTCTCCAGCCAGGTCTGGTATTTGGCGGGGGTTGAGCCGTGGATCACCAGGCCGCCGGAGCCCTGCCGGCGCGCATCATTGTCCCACGATGGGCACAGGGTCTTGATCAGCGGAAAGGCGGGGCGCGGTTCGCAAACCGAGTGGTTGGCAACCTCGTCGTAGCTGTAAACCTGGCCGGTATAGTCCGGATCAAGGTAAGTAACCTCGGCGTTCTTCAACCGCAGCGGCAGCACCAGCTTGTGCGGCGGAAACTCGATGGCGCCGTCCAGCCCGAACTTGGCGGGATCGATATCATTGAAGGCCTGCGCCATGATGATCACCGGGTCTTCTCCCGAGATCTCCAGGAACAGCGCCCGCCACTTGGCAACCTTTTCCTTGCAGTGCGGGATGATACCCGGCCGGTATAGCATCAGCAGCGGCCTGCCGCCGACGCGGATATAGCGGGGATCCTTGAACGCAGCGGCGAAGACCTCGACGAGCTTGGCATCGTCGTCGTCCCGGTAATCCTGCGATATGAGAACATCCTCATCCGCACCATCCCAGCGGCGGGTCCAATTCTCATTCGCCCACATCAGCGCGAAGGGGAAATCGAGCGAGGGGTCATCGAGGAACATGTTCAGCGGGCGCTCCATCAGGCGCCGTCCGTTGAACCAGTAGAAATAGAACACGAAGCCGAACAGCCCGGCCTCCCGCGCCATATCGATCTGGCGTTTCAGGGTGGCCTTGTCCTCCAGGGAATAGAAGCCAAGATCGCGGGGGATGCGCGGCTGGTAGTGATCGATGAAGCGCGGCGATCCGCGGCCGATATTCGTCCATTCCGTAAAGCCGGTGCCCCACCACTCGTCGTTTTCCGGGAAGGGGTGGAATTGCGGCAGGTAGTAGGCCAGCACCTTGGCGCGCCGCACCGCGGCATCCGGCAGCTTCTGCCGCTCCTCAAATTGCGGGCCGGGCCGGGCGAAACGGCGGAGCTGGCGCGCCACCGTGGATTCGTGGTCCGGCATGGAAGGGTAGATGCCCGGCTCGCCGCGATGCTGCAGGTAGTGCAGAAACGGATTTTCTTCGCTGTTGCGCAGGTAACGCGCCCGGTAGAAGCGCGTGTCGAAAATGGCCGATGGGTTGCGATCCTCCCGATGGCCGTAATTCAGATAATGCTCGAATATATCAACAACCGCGGGGGCAACATCGGGGTATTTCTCGTTATAGTAGGCGGTGTCGAACTCCTCCACCGGGCTGAACTGGGCGCTCTGCCGATTGGCCAGATAATGGCCCAGGCAGGATTGCGCCGGTGGTATGCCATAGGCCTTACGGTAATAGACCGGGTCGAAGTAGGGCACCGGCCGGCGGCCCGCCGCTTCCCCCACGAGGATATAGTGAACGAGCGGGTTGGAATACGGGGCGAGTTCGCCGTTCTGGGCCATATACCAAAGCGGATCGAAATACGGATTGGGCCGCCGCCCTTCCTTGTAGCCATAAAAATAAAAATGCGTCACGGGGTCGACGCTCGCCGCCGCGATATCCGGGTAAGTAGACAGGTACCAGGCGGTCTGAAATGTTCCCGTCTCCAGAAGCAACGGTATTTCGTAGTTTGATGCGGGAGCCGGCGTTTGCGAGGCGGCCTCTTGAGCAGGTCTCGTAACAGCGAAAGGACCGTCGAACAATTCTCGATCGGTACCCGCCAGCCTGATCGAGATGCTGTCCTGGCCGCTGCCATCCGGCGGCGGCGGCGGCGGCGCAAAATCGAAGCCAACATTGCAATCAGCAGAAAAGGCGGTCTTCAAATCAGGGCGCGGTTTGTTGCAGGGTGCGGTTATGATAACCTGCCCGTTCCGCACAACGTCGATTTCCAACGTTCGCTCCGGTGCACTCGGCGACAACAGCCAGCCGGAGCAACGATCATGGGAGATCGCGTCCAGGGAACCCTGAAGCAGCAGGTTGCACAGGAGTTCTGCGAATTTTAGGCCATTCGCCAAAACATTAACCGTGAGGTCACGCCGCCCAAAACAGGCTTGGCTCAGGATGCCCTCAAAGCGCGCCTTCACACGATCATTGAGCTCGGGGGCTTGGTCCACAATGGAAATGGCGTGCGTTACGGATTTGCCTTCCTGGTCGATAAGCTTGATGGTAGGGGCCTGACCATTGCGCGATTTCACCGTAACCCAGCCGCTTACCTGCCCACCCGCCTCCACAACATGCCCCACAGCCTCGGGCTCAATCGCGCCGGCGGCGGCTGATGGCTTCTGAGCGTCTTGCGGCTTGTGCGACTTCGTTGAAACCGTCCAGCTCTGGCGGAGGCCCGAAGCATCGCGCAGCGTGATCTTCTCGCCATTCCTCGTTTGGAGAGTAACGACGTGCGGGTTGCCATCGCGGCAGCGGTCGGGAAAGTCGCAACGGAAGCCCATTGCCTTGGTGGGCTTTCCCGCGGCGTCGTAACGCAACAACTCGCATTTGACCGTCGAAACGATCGCACCGTCAACCAGCACCTGCATCACGAGAGGCACAGAAGGAGATGCCGGATCGAACGCCCATCCTTCCATTCGGTCTGTGGTGATTAAGTCACAATACCCAAACTCAGCTGCAACCGGCTTGGAAGAACCGGTGGCCGCTGGCTCAGTCTTAGGCCCCTGTTCGCCTCTGACCGGCGCAGCCGGCATCTCCCCGCGCAGAACGATCGGGGAGCCAGGCACAGGTGCCGCACTTTGCGCGCACCGCAGATGAAGCATGTGCGGCCCGGCGGTAATCTGCCCCGCGCGCAGCGCGATGCGAAACGCGTGGCGGCCATCGCCAATCCCGGCCCCAGCCAAGCCAGGCCGGTCCATATCCGCAGTACATGTCGCCAAACACACGCCGTCTTCCAGCAATTCCAGCTTTATACGGTCCGTCGGCTTGGTAGGGTCCCATACCCAACCTACAATTTCAGTCGCCGTCGCCTTATCGATATGGCCGTGCAACCGCCGCTTCGGCGCGGCTGGCGCCGTAGAGCCTCCCGGGGGCGTCTCAATTGCGGCCTTGGGCGTCGGCGCGGTCGATTTCGTCTCGCCCGCCACACCAAGCGGAAGGGGTTCATCTTCAACGCGGCTGCGGATGGATCCCCCGCGGGAGAGAGGGTGCGCACCGTGCGGGTGCGCCAGTGCAGCAATACCTGCGGGCACGGGATCAATGGTGTCCGTTGCAGCGTTTGTCACCTGGTCGAACGCCCCCTCGGCACATCAAAGTTACAGGCGGACTTCAAGAAGTAGTCATACGTGTCGGAGACCACTCGGCGTGAAAAACAAAGTCAACCTTTGAAAAATTCGGGAAGTTCTGTGCAGCCTCACAGCCCCAACTTCACATCATATATGTGAATTCTTTGCCCTAACTTGCACCCAACGATCTTAAAACCCGGTTCGTTAGGCTGAACCCAACCCTCTTTCTGCTAGCTGAATACCAACACGCACATTTTACTGCCGCACAGCGATAATGTCGAGAGCAAATCCACTTGCGCGGTGCAAGTTAAATGCCACCTCAAGAGGTTTAATGCACCGGCCGTTATGACTCATGGGATTGGGCTTTTGGCGCCATATTGGCGCCGCATCACACCTGCAGTGCGCGGCCGGCAATGGTGCCCCGTACGGGATTCGAACCCGTGTAACCAACGTGAAAGGCTGGTGTCCTAGGCCTCTAGACGAACGGGACAGCGCGGAGGGTGCGTAGCTAAGAGCGGCACATGGGTCAAGGGTGGAAGAAAGATGTTCTTTTTTGAAAAAAAGAACCAAAAAACTTTTGCCTGTTCAGGCGCGCCACTCTCCCGCGTGTCGGATCGCTGTCAAGGCGTCGTAGTAAAAGTTTTTTGCTTCTTTTTTTCAAAAAAGAAGTCCTTTCTTCCTTACTTCACTGCCGCCCCATCCGCCAAAATAAACCCCGCCGACACGTTCCCGCGGAAGTGCTCCGCCCGGAGATACCCCGCCAGGTGCAGCCGCTCCCGCCCCAGCAGAGCCTGGCCGAGCCCGCTGTCACCCGCGCGGAACAGAAGGGTCTTCACGCGCGGGCCCGCGCCCTCGCCCTCCACAAAAGCGCGGATCGTGTTGCCGTCATTGCCCAGGCGATCGGCCTTCACCACGCGCACATCCGGCAGCACCAGCAGCGGCTCGTCATTGCCGGCGCCGAAGGGGGCCAGTCGCTCCAGGTGCTGCGCCAACGCCAGCGTGGCGCCGGCGGGGGAAACGATCGCGTCCACATGCAAATGCGGCCGGTCCGGCGCCGCGGTATCCACGGGCAGGCGCGCACACAGAAAATCATGAAACGCCCCCACCCGCTCGGGCGCCAGCGAAAACCCGGCCGCCATCGCGTGCCCACCGCCGGTGGCCAGCAACCCCATCTGCCGCGCCGCAATCACCGCCGCCCCCAAATCACGCCCCGGCACGGATCGGCCGGACCCTTTGATCGCCCCCTCCCCCATGCCGCCCACGCACGCCACGCGGTTGTATTTTTCGCGTAGCCGCCCCGCGACAATCCCCACCACGCCGGGGTGCCATGTCGCATCGTGCACCAGCAGAACGGCGCGGCCCGCCTGCATCTGCGCCTCGGCCGCATCCATGGCCGCTTGCAGCACGCCGGCTTCTACCGTTTGCCGCTGCCGGTTCACCGCATCCAGGCGCTCGGCCAGCAGGCGGGCGTCGATCGGATCCTCGCAGAGCAGCAGGCGCAAACCGAGATCGGATTCGCTGATGCGGCCGCCGGCGTTGATGCGCGGGCCAAGGCCGAAGCCGCATGTCATGGCGGTAGGGCCTTCGCGCGTCTGCGCCACGTCCATCAGCGCGGCCAGCCCAGGGCGGGCGCGGCGTGCCATCACGCGCAACCCTTGGGCCACCAAAGCGCGGTTCAACCCGGCCAGCGGCATCACGTCGCACACCGTCGCCAGCGCCACCAGATCCAGCATGCCGAGAAGATCGGGCTCCGCCCGCGCGGCGAAGAACCCGGCACGGCGCAGGGCGCGCAGCGTGGCAATGGCGGCCATGAAGGCCACGCCCGCCGCGCAGAGGTGATGCAGGCCGGAGCGGCAATCCAGCCGGTTCGGGTTCACGGTGGCGAGCACCGCGGGGGGCGGACCCTCCGCCTTGTGGTGATCGATCACCACCACGTCCGCGCGGCCGGCCAGCGCGGCCAGCGCCTCATGCGCCGCGGTGCCGCAATCCACGCATAGTATAAGAGTGGCGCCCTGCTCCGCCAGGCGCTTCAGCGCGGGCGCGTTGGGGCCGTAGCCTTCCACCATCCGGTCCGGCACGTAAGGCAGCACGGGGCAGCCGAGGCCGCGCAGAAACAGCGTCAGAATGGCGGCGCTGCACGCGCCATCCACATCGTAATCGCCGAACACGGCTACCGTCTCGCCGCTTCCCACCGCCCCGGCCAGCCGTGCGGCGGCTGCCTCCATATCAATCAGTACGGCCGGATCGGGCAGCAGTGCGCGCAGCGTGGGGGCGAGGAAGTCGGCTGCCTCCTCAATCCCCACATTGCGGGCGGCCAGCACGCGGCCCACGATCTCCGGCACGCCCAGGCGCTGGGCGATGGCGAAGGCCTGCCTATCCTCGCCGGTGCGCCACACCCAGCACCGCCCGGAAAGGCTGCGCGCTACGGAAAGCACGGGGGCGCCGGTGGGCACGGAATCGAGCATCGCGCGATGATGCGGTCGGTGGCGAGTCGAAGGAAGAGTCTTCTTTTTTGAAAAAAAGAAGCAAAAAACTTTTGTCTGTTCAGGTACGAGTCGTGCCTACCGTGTCGGGTCGTGGGGAAGGCCAACAGGCAAAAGTTTTTTGGTTCTTTTTTTCAAAAAAGAACATTCTTCCTTCCTACCACTTGGTCCACGTCTTGGTTTCAAAATTATGGTGCGCCTCGATATATCGCACCGTGCCGCTTTTGCTGCGCATCACGATGGAATGGGTGATCGCGCCCTGGCCGAAGCGCCGCACGCCGCGCAGCATGGCGCCGGAGGTAACGCCAGTGCCGGCAAACATCACGTCGCCTTTCGCCATGTCTTCTATCTTATAGATGCGCTTGGGATCGGTGATACCCATGCCGCGCGCGCGTTCGATCTGGGCTTCGTTCTCGAACAGCAGGCGGGATTGCATCTGGCCGCCGACGCAGCGCAGGGCGGCCGCGGCGATTACGCCTTCGGGCGCGCCGCCGATGCCCCAAAAAATATCCACATCGCCGCCGGGCAGGCCGGCGGCGATCACGCCGGCCACGTCCCCATCCGGGATCAGCACGATGCGCACGCCGAGCTCGCGCGATTTGGCGATGATATCGGCATGGCGGTCCCGGTCCAGCGTGCACAGAACCAGGTCGGAGGGATCGCATTTCTTGGCCAGCGCCAGGTTGCGCATGTTTTCGGCAACCGGCGCATCGATACTCACCACATCGGGCGGCAGCCCGCCGCCGACGGCGATCTTGTCCATGTAGCAATCGGGGGCGCCGAGAAAATTGCCGCTTTCCGCCAGCGCGATCACGGTGAGCGCGTTGGGGCCGCCTTTGGCGGTGAGTGTGGTGCCTTCAAGCGGGTCCACGGCGATATCCATTTTTGGGCCGCCCTGGCCGACCTTCTCGCCGATATAAAGCATCGGCGCTTCGTCCATCTCGCCCTCGCCGATCACCACGGTGCCATCGATGGCCACCGTATCGAAGGCGCGGCGCATGGCTTCGGTGGCGGCGCCGTCCGCCTCTATTTTATTGCCGCGGCCCATCCAGCGGCTGGCGGCCAGTGCCGCGGCCTCGGTGACACGGACGAGATCGAGGGCCAGGTTCCGATCCTGTGCCTGGTAGAGTGCGTCCGACATCGTGGCAGGGCTCCCTTGGGGTTAGGGGGTTAGATAGACGGATTGAGCAGGCGGGGAAACCGGCATGAGAGGCAAGGCGGAAGCCGGGCTCGCCCGCCGCCGCCTGCCGGAGCGTGAGCCCCTGGGTCGTCGCCAATACGGTCGTGGAGATTGACCTTCACAGTCTGCGTCGTTGCGGGGCCGTCCGGCGGCGCAGGGGCGGCTGCCGATGACGGCCCGTGCAGCCGCTTGCGGAGATGATCGGGCAGGCCGCCCGCAGCGGCGGGCACGCATTTCGCTATCAGCTTTCTGTCAGAAGTTGGTGTGGCTGCTGGGAAGCGTTCCGATCCGATCCTGGCGTGTACGGTCTTTCAAAAGCCGGCTCCCGCGCGCGGGCATTGCGGTCACCACCCTGGCACGTGCCGGGCGACCCTCAAACCCTTCTTACCCTACCAGGATAAAGCCAAAGACCATGCCTGACAGAACTCTGCCTCGGACCAGATCTCGATGTTGCATTGCAATATCATTCCTTGGCGCGGCAATCGCTTTCTTAAAGCACTGCATGCGGCCAAGGGTGCGTAACAAATTTGCGTTCGGTTTCTTTTGCAATTGTTTGTCCGCCAGGGACTCTGCTACGATTGGGATCGGCGTTAATTCGCCCAACATCCGGGCTAGATCCGAAAAAGGAGGAGAATGCTGATGAACGACAGCAGGCGGATTTCGCGCCGAACTGCGTTGAAGGCAGGCGTAACGGTTCTGACAGCCGGGTTGGCCCCGACCGCCGCCCTCGCGCAGGATCCGGACGCCGGCAAGATGTCGAAAAGCGTCGTCCAATACCGCTATCATCCGGCCGCGAATGGCAATCACTGTGCCATATGCGCGAACTTCCTGCCGGCCGATGCGCCAGACAACCCCACGCACAAGGATGCACGATGCAAACTCGTGGCTGGCCCCATCGATCCCAATGGGTACTGCATGGCGTTTGCCAAGAAGAAGACGGCATAGCCGCGTTCACGCTGGCGGTAGGGATCGCGCAGAGTCGTGGGCGTTCCGGTTTCATGGCCATCCTTGCTGAACAGGAGTTGCACAAGCCTGGCTGGGTGAAACCGGCGCTATAGTTGCCGATGCCAAGGGCGAAAACGTCCGGCACTACATAAGGGCCTGCCGCGAAGCTGCATGTCCTGATGGAAAAACATAAGGGAAACGTAAAAAGGGGGAAACATGGATAGGTCGAAGGTTCGACTTGTCAGGCGTTCAGTCACTATCGGGCTCGCGGTTTCGGGCTTCGCGTTTATCGGGGAATCGATCCAGCCTGCACGGGCCGTGCCGTCATTTGCGGCACAAACAGGCCAGCCGTGTCAGGCGTGCCATATCGGCGCGGAAGGCCCCCAGCTCACGCCCTATGGGCGAAACTTCAAGATCAAGGGGTATACGATCACCGGCGGCCAGGGCATCGCTGCTGATGTCCATCTGGCGCTATGGGTGCAGACGGAGTTCAGCAGCATCCAGAAGGATATCCCGCCAGACGGAATAACGCCGGATTTCGGCAAGAACAACAATCTCTTCATCAATGCCGTCAGCCTGTTCTATGCCGGCCGCATCACGGACAATGTGGGCGCCTTCCTTCAGCTCACCTGGGACAACGTCGGCAAGGCCCTCGCACAGGATAACTCCGACATCCGGGTGGTCGGGGCTGGGAAGGTCTTCGGCTACGATGTCGATTATGGCGTCAGCTTCAACAACGCGCCGGGCTGGTCGGACCCCTACAACTCCAACTATCTTTGGGGTTACCCTTACATCTCCAACGGAATTGCGCCCGCGCCGAACGCCGCGCCCATTCTCGGCGGTGCGGTGCAGGATAATAGCCTGGGCATTGTTGGCTATGCCTGGGCAGACCAGCACATCTATGTCGATTTCGGCGGCTACGAGTCGCAGCCGCCCGGCTATCTCAAGCTCTTCGGTGAGGATTACGGCCCCGGCAGTTCCACCGGCATCGAGCCCTGGGCAAGCTTCACCTACGCCTGGTTCTGGGGTAACAGCAACGCCCATGTCGGCACCCATTTTTTCTATGGCCGCTTCAACCCCACCACCAATCTCCGCAGCACCGACGGCCAGTTTGGCCATGACAGTTACGCAGATGTCATGGTCAGCAATGGTTACCAATATATCGGTGACGACCAGGTGCACATCTTTACCGTCGACGGCTTCCTGGATCTCGAGGCGCAGCAATTGAAAGGGTCTAGTTCGCTGCTCAATCCGAACCAGTCCAGCAGCAAGCCCGCCAACCGGCTGGACGAATTCAGGGAATGGGCGACATATTATTACCTGGATACGTATGGCGCGGTTATCGGGTACGACAAGATCTGGGGCAATCGCAACCAGTTGCTCTACAACACCGGCGCGGACGATACCACCGGCAGCATCAAGGGCTCACCCAATAGCACGAGCTGGAGCTTCGAGGTGAATTGGGTGCCGTTCGGCAAGGAGGATAGTTTCTGGCGCCCGTTCGTGAACCTCAGGCTCGGGCTTCAATACACGCTCTACACGCAATTCAACGGGTCGGGGCACAATTACGATGGGTTCGGCCGCAACGCCTCCGACAACAACACCACCTTGCTTTACGCGTGGACCGTCTTCTGAATTGAAAAGAAGAGCCAACCACGATGGCACGAAGAACACCAAGGACATCACGAAGAGGTGGGGCGCGGTGGCAGACAACTCGCGCTTCTTGTTAAAACGTGCTTCGCAAAAGGAGCATATTCATGCAGACATAGTCTGCATTGGCAGAGAGTTCCCAATCTCCAGTTTTTCGTGTCCTTTGTGCGGATCGTAGTGTTCTTCGTGCCTTCGTGGTTGACTCTTTCTTCGGTGCCGGCGGCGATGCCTCGCCATGTGGCGCGGGCTTTTGAATGGCGGTGGCGGAACGCCCGCTAATCCGGCGGCGGAACATACGGCGCCATCAGCATCTCCGTCGTCGCCGGCGGGCCGCCCAGCTCGTCCTGGAACGTGGTCAGCATGCTCACGCCAAACAGCGGCTTGTAGATCCCCTGGTGGCAGGTGGCGCAATATACTTTGGGGCTGTCGCCCAGCACACCCTTCCGGTAGGCCGGGAAAACCCCCTTGAGTTTATCCAGATAGTTGTTGTTCAGATCGCGCACCATACGGATGCCATACCAGGCCGTCACGCGCGCGGGCGTGCTCTGCGACCAATCGCGGAATGCACGCGTGTTGTGGCAATAGTCGCAGTTCACCCCCAGCGACTGGCTGATGCTCATCATCAGCGCATAGGTCCACTCCGCCTGCTTCATGGAAGACCGGTTGTCGATCCGTAGCGCCGTGGCACCCTGCACACGGATGGTGTTGTCCTGTTCAAGGAACGGCGTGAACGGATCGTAAGGCAGGCTGGAATAATTGATCGGCTGGGTCGGATGCGCCATCCCGGTCTGTGTTTCGGCAATCCCCTTGGCGGCCGGCCCAGGATTATTGAACCAGATGTTCTTGGGCACCGGATTGCCGCCATGGCAGGTGTAGCAGGTTACCCCCACATCCTGCACATGTGCCTTCCAGTTGCCGTTGATATTCTGCGTCATCTGGATCATGCGCCGCGCGACGACCTTCGTGTAGTTGGTATCGAGCGCCATGTTGTCGGGATCATGGCAATAGGCGCAGCCCTGCTCGGGCGCCACCCACGTGGTGATGCTGGCCATCAGCCGCGTCAGCTGTCCCACGCTTAAGTCCTTCAGCACCCGAACATTCTGGAAAGCCTCGCCGGCCTTCAAGCCATCTCGGCTGGCCGGCGGAAGAATCACGGGAATTTGGGCCTGAACGGCCAGCTGGGCCAATGTGCGCGGATTATACACCTGCAACAGGCCGGTGCCCCGAAAACCTCTCTGCACGCCTATAACGGGTGGGTGGCTCATGCTGCTCACCTGCCTCGCGGCGAACAACGTGCCGGCGGTCACGCCGACGATCAGGATGCCGTAAAATATGCCCGATTTTGCGGGTCTGTTCATGTCGTTGCTCCCATTGCGGGGCAACTAGCGCGCCCCAGGTTCCAGGTTCGGGCCTGTTTCAACCTTGCTTATTAACGCTATGGTCAGACTTTATTGACAGAGGTGTCAAGCTGGGAAACGGGTGAAGCGATGAATCGTGGCGATTGCACACTCACGGCCAGGATCGTGCCGACGGCCGATCCGACGTTAGCTGACTGTCGCCTGACAATTCAGAAGTATGCGACAGCGCCAGCAACAAAGCGGCAAGGTAAAGCTGCCCCGCGCCCACAAAGACAGTACCGGCAGCAGCAGGCTACACTGCGCCTTGGCACCGCGCCAACTCGGCTGGCCCAAAACCGTGCACACTCAAAGACCATTGCACCCCACGGGCCTACCCGTGTTCAATCCGTATCAGCGACGGTCGTTCCAGCACACTGTCCAGCCGCTCAATCCGATCCAACGCCGCCCGCATCTGGGATTCCCGCGTCTCGTGCGTCACCAGAACAATCGGCACCGTCTCCCCAGGCGAACGCCCATGTTGCAGCATGGATTCCAGCGAAACCCCCGCATCGCGCAGCGCGCAGGTCACATCGGCAATCACGCCCGGACGGTCCACCACCATCAACCGCAGGTAGTAGGCGCCGGTGTAGGCGCTCATGGGCACGGCAGGGGCATCTTGCAGGTGGGTGGTGGTGCCCCACACCGGGGTGGTGCTGCCGCGGGCAATATCGATCAGGTCGGCAACAACGGCGGAAGCGGTGGGGCCGGCGCCGGCGCCGCGGCCCTCCAGCATGATACGGCCGGCAAAATCGCCTTCAACGACCACGGCATTATACACGCCGTCCACCCGCGCCAGGGGTGCGTTCTCGGGCACCATGCAGGGATGCACGCGGGTTTGCACGCCAGCCGCCGTCTGGCGGGCGATGCCGAGCAGTTTTATCCGATAGCCGAGCTCGCGCGCGAAGGATTGGTCCAGCGCGGAGATGAAGCGGATGCCCTCCACATGCACATCGGCAAAATTCACCGGCTGGCCGAACGCCAGCGCCGCCAGGATGGCCAGCTTATGCGCCGCATCGATGCCGTCGATGTCGAAGGCGGGGTCAGCCTCGGCGTAGCCGAGCTTTTGCGCGTCCGCCAGAACCTCGGCGAATTCGCGGCCGCGCTCGCGCATGGTGGTCAGGATATAATTGCAGGTGCCGTTCAGAATGCCGGCGATACGGGTGATGCGGTTGGCGGCCAAGCCCTCGCGGATGGTCTTGATGGCGGGGATGCCGCCGGCCACGGCCGCCTCGTAGGCCAGCACGGCGCCGCCGGCAACGGAGGCCGCGGCCAGCTCGCCGCCATGCAAGGCCAGCAACGCCTTGTTGGCGGTCACCACATGGCGGCCGGCATGCAACGCCCGCAGCACAAGAGCGCGCGCGGGGTTTTCGCTGCCGCCGATCAGTTCGGCCACCACGTCAAGCTGCGGATCCTCGGCCAGCGCCAAGGGGTCATCATACCAGCGCAGCGCGGATAAATTTTCGCCGCGGTCGCGGGTGCGGTCGCGGGCGGAAATGGCGGTCACGGTGATGGGCCGGCCGGCGCGCGCGGCGATCAGCTCCGCGTTCTCCCGCAGCAGCCGCAACACGCCGCCCCCAACTGTGCCCAAGCCCGCGACACCGACGGCAAGCGGACGCGTCATTTTGCAACTTCCAGCACGGGGGCAGTTTCCAGCATGGGGGCGGTTTCCAGATTGGCCGGGGCGGGGGCCACATTGCTGTCGGCGTGCAGGAAGGTGCGGATGTTGCGGATGGCCTGGCGCAGGCGCTGGGTGTTCTCCACCAGGCCGATGCGCACATGGCCGTCGCCGTGCTCGCCGAAGCCGAGGCCCGGTGCCACGGCCACTTGCGCGCGCGCGAGCAGCAGTTTGGAAAACTCCACGCTGCCGAGATGGGCATAGCGCGGCGGGATGGGCGCCCAGGCGAACATGCTGCCCTCGGGGCTGGGCACGGACCAGCCGGCCTGCTCCAGCCCGCGGATCAGCACGTCGCGCCGTTCGCGGTAGAGATCGCGCATCTGCTGCACGCAGTCCTGCGGGCCGTTCAGGGCGGCGGTGGCCGCCACCTGGATAGGGGTGAAGGCGCCGTAATCGAGGTAGGATTTCATCCGTGCGAGCGCGGAGACAAGGCGCTGGTTGCCGGCCGCGAAGCCGATGCGCCAGCCGGGCATGGAGTAGGTTTTCGACATGGAGGTGAATTCCACCGCGATGTCGCGCGCGCCGGGGATTTGCAGGATAGAGGGCGGCGGCTGGTCGCCGAAATAGATTTCCGCATAGGCCAGATCAGAAAGTATCCACACTTCGTGCTTGCGGGCAAAGGCCACGAGCTCGCGGTAAAAATCCAGATCCGCCAGGTAGGCGGTGGGGTTGGAGGGAAAATTGACGATCAGGGCGGTAGGCTTGGGCACCGAGTGGCGCACGCCGCTATCCAGCGCGCGCAGCATCGCCTCGCCGGGGTGAGCGGGGATGCTGCGCACGCTCGCGCCGGCGATGATGAAGCCGAACTGGTGGATCGGGTAGGAGGGGTTGGGCACCAGGATCGTATCGCCCGGGCTGGTGATGGCGGCAGCGAGATTGGCCAGCCCCTCCTTGGAGCCGAGTGTGGCGATCACCTCGCTTTCAGGATCCAGTGCGACATCGAAGCGACGGCGGTAGTAGCTGGCGAGCGCGCGGCGCAGGCCGGGGATGCCCTTGCTGGTGGAATAGCGATGGGTGCGCGGGTCCTGCACCGTTTCCACCAGCTTGGCCACGATGTGCGGCGGCGTGGGGCTATCCGGATTGCCCATGCCGAGGTCGATGATGTCCTGCCCCGCGCCCCGCGCCTTCGCCTTGGCGCTGTTCACCTCCGCAAACACATACGGCGGCAGACGCCTGATCCTGTGAAACTCCTCGGTCATTTGCTCGGGTCCTCAGTCGTAAAAGTTTTTTGCTTCTTTTTTTCAAAAAAGAAGAGTCTTCTTTCTGCCGTTCCGCGGGAAGCTGCGCGGGGCCTGCTTTCGTGAGAAGTTTCGTTTGTTAAGAGTGGAGTTGTAGCACCGCGCCGCGCCCGAAGGCGTCGGCGCCGAGGCGCAGGGCGGATTGCGGTACGTGCAGGGCTTGCAGCGCTCTTGCCACGGCGCCGGCGCGCTTCAAGCCTAGGTCGATCGCGGCTGCCTGGCCCTCGGGCGTGTCGGAGTCGGCATCGCCCTGGCCGATGATGTCGATGGTCTGATTGCCGCGGCGGGCGGCCACCCCCTTCAGCACCTCGGTCTGCGATGGCGGCAACACCTCTGAGCCATGGGTGAAATACACCGCCGTGCCGGCCGGCGGCGTCAATGTGCTTACCGGAATGATCCGCACGCTGGGCGCGGGCTCCGCGGCCACCCCCTCGAACGTGGCGGGGGCCGGGGGCGCGGCGGGAATGTCCGGCAAGCCCGCTGGCACGTCCGGCATGCCGGCGATCTGGAGGTGGGCAGGCTCCTGAGGTCCCTGATCCTGGGCAACCGGCGCTGCCCGCGCCGCCGCCGGCTTTGGCGCGGCTGGGGTCGCGGCATCGGCGGCGGGCATGGTCGCGTTGGCACCCGCCTGCCCTGCGGCAGGCGCGGGGGCAGGCGGGGCGGGGGCGGGCGACGGCAGAACCACGATGGGGGTATCCGCGGCAATGCGTTCGGTACGGTCACGTTCGGACTCGAGCTGCGCCTCCAGCGAAAAGCGGTAGGCCTTGTCCGGCATCACCGGCTTCTGCGCGGGCACGCTGCCAAGCTTGGGGTAGGGCAGTCCCGCGCCAGGCGGGGGCGGCCGCTGCGCGGCGATCTGCCCTCCCTCCAGATTGTGAAACAGATCAACGGGCTGGCGCAGCGGGTCGCCGCACCCCGCCAGGATCAGGCAGAGCAGCATCGTCCCTGGCCCGATCAGCCGCGGTACCGGCCCGCGCGCGTGGCGGAACCCGGTTGCCGGCATGGCCGTCGCTTGAACCAACCCCCTCTGCCGCCTACCGTCCATCCTAATAACCAGGCATCAAGCCGCAGCCTCCGCATGACGCACTGATCTACCCCTGAACCGCGTCCGCCGGAAAGGATACACAGGAAATGTCCACACCCCGCAACCTCGGCACGAACACGCCGCCCGCCGGCACGAAAGGGCCGGATGAAGCTGCCCCGCAGACAGGCTCCCCTCAGGCGGCGGAGCACAGGGCGGCGGATTTCAAGCTTGCCGATCCCGCGGTGATCGGCCGCTCGATGGCCGATATCGCCGAACGGTCCCAGCGCATCGTGGCGGATTGGCTGGACCGGCAATCCCGCGCCACGCCCACGGCCGACCCGCTCAATCTCGGCCGCGCCTTCCTGGAAATGACAGCCAAGCTGATCCAGAACCCCACCCGCCTGGTGCAGGCGCAGATCGGCTTCTGGCAGGATTACGTCACGCTCTGGCAGAACACCACGCGGCGGATGATGGGCATCGATCCCGCGCCGGTGATCGAGCCCGACCAAAAGGACAAAAGGTTCCGCGACGAGGCCTGGCAGCAAAGCGAGGTGTTCGACTTCATCAAGCAGAGCTATCTGCTCTCCGCCCGCTACGTGCATGATGTGGTCGGCGGCGTGGAGGGGCTGGAGCCGAAGACCGCGAAAAAAGTGGATTTTTATGCGCGCCAGTTCATGGACGCGATGAGCCCGAGCAACTTTCTGCTCACCAACCCGGAGGTGCTGAGAAAGACCGCCGAGACAGGCGGCGAGAACCTGCTGCGCGGCCTGAACAACCTGCTGGGCGACCTGGAGCGGGGCCGGGGCAAGCTCAGCATCCGCATGACCGATCCCGACGCGTTCCGGCTGGGGGAGAATATCGGTGTCTCACCCGGCAAAATCATTTTCCAGAACGAGCTGATGCAGCTGATTCAGTACACGCCTGCAACCGAGCAGGTGCTGAAGCGGCCGCTGCTGATCCTGCCGCCCTGGATCAACAAGTTCTACATCCTGGATCTGAGGCCCAAGAACAGCTTCGTGCGGTACGCCGTGGCCCAGGGGCACACCGTGTTCATGGTTTCCTGGGTGAATCCCGATGGGGCGCTCGGCGATGCGGGATTTGAGGACTACATGCACAAGGGTGTGTTCGCCGCCCTGGATGCGATCGAGGCAGCCACCGGCGAACGCGAGGTGAACGCCATCGGCTACTGCCTCGGCGGCACGCTTCTGGCCACCAGCCTGGCCTGGATGGCGCAAAAGGGGATCGACCGCATCAAGTCCGCGACGTTTTTCGTGTCGCTGCTGGATTTTGAGGAGGCCGGAGAACTCAGCGTGTTCATCGATGAGGAACAGCTTCAGGCGCTGGAAGAGCGCATGCAGGAGCATGGGTATCTGGAAGGCAGCGATATGGCCGCCACCTTCAACATGCTGCGGGCGAACGACCTGATCTGGTCGTTCGTCGTCAACAACTACCTGCTCGGCAACGACCCCTTCCCCTTTGACCTGCTCTACTGGAACGCTGATGCCACCCGCATGCCGGCGCGCATGCACAGTTTCTACCTGCGCAACATGTATCAGCAGAACCTGCTGGCCAAACCCGGCGGCATTACGCTCGATGGCGTGAAGCTGGACCTGGGCGCGATCAAGACGCCGGCCTATTTCCTCTCCACGCGGGAGGATCACATCGCGCCCTGGCGCTCCACCTATCGTGGCGCGCGTCTTCTGGGCGGGCGCACCCGGTTCGTGCTCGCCGCCTCCGGCCACATCGCTGGGGTGGTGAACCCGCCGGAAGGGGGAAAATACAACCATTGGGTGAACGAGGCGACCCCCGAATCGCCGCAGGTATGGCTGGAGGGTGCCACCGAGCTTGCCGGTTCCTGGTGGACCGATTGGAACCGGTGGGTAACCGCCAAGGCGCCCAAATCGGTGGCGGCCCGTATCCCCGGCGAGGGCAAGCTGGCGGCGATCGAGGATGCGCCAGGGAGCTATGTCCGGGTCAAATCGGGGCCATGAGCCACGCCAGGGGGAAATCGCTTCCTTTTGCCAACAGGCGTAAGACCTTTCATAAGGGCGAACAATACCGCGGTATTTAGCGTTGGCCGGTCTTGCGTGGCCAGGAGCTTGCAATGGGGCTCGCAACGCCTTGTTAAAGATGATGCGTTTTAATGAGACAAAGCGGACGCTAGGCAAGTGGTTTCCCGAGTTCCTGGATCCGGTCACCTGGCCGCGATTTGAGCACGCAAATGATTAAGGTTGCCCGATGAGTACCTCGTCCGTTCCAGCGCGACGCCCCACATTGGCGGTGCAAGCCGCCTGTGGGGTGGGCGCTCTGATCGCGGCGTGGCTGATCAGCGTGCTGGTGCCGCATAGGCTTTGGCCGGGCCTGACCTTTCTGGCGGCATTTGGCCTGATCTGGCTGCCGGTTTCCATCTGGCTGCTGATCGCCGCCCGCAGCCTCCAGCAGGACCGCGCCGCCGAGGAAGCCGCCTTGCAGGCGCAACGCCAGCTTGAGCTGTTTCTTGCCACACGCCGCGACGGCCTCACCGGCCTGCAAAACCGCGTGGTGTTCCTGGATGCGCTGACCGATCACGTGTCGCAATCCCGCAGCTTCGGCCTTCTGCTGATCGATCTGGACCGCTTCGGCATGATCAACGGCATCCATGGCGACAAGATCGGCAACGAGATCCTGCGCGCTTTCGCTGACCGGCTGCGCACCATCGCCGGCAAGCGCGAACACGTGGCGCGGCTTGATGGCGATGAATTCGCGCTGCTGCTGGACGCCCCGGAGGAGCTGCGCGACATCGACGAGGCCGCCATGCGCGTATTGCGCCGCCTCAGCGAGCCCTACCCCGCGGCCGGCCAGCTTCTCGACTTGACCGCCAGCATGGGGATCGCGCTCTCGCCGCAGCATGGCAACAGTGCCGAGGCTATCCTAGGCGCTGCCCGCCGCGCGTTGGACAGCGCCAAGGCCGGCGGCCGTTCGACCTGGCGTATCTGCGGCATGGATGTTTCCGAACACCTGTTGCAGCGGGACAAGTTCCGCGGCGAACTGATCCAGGCCATCGAAACCGGCCGCATCATTCCCTACTACCAGCCGATCGTCCGCCTGCCTTCCGGCGAAGTGGCGAAATTCGAGGTCTTGGCGCGCTGGATCCACCCGACGGAGGGGGTGCTCACGCCCGACCGCTTCATCCCGCTGGCCGAGGAGCTCGGCCTGTCCGGACCGGTCAGCATGTCACTGCTGCGCCACGTGGCCATGGATACGAAGGATTGGCCCGATTGGTGCCGCTTCGCCATCAACGTGTCGGCCGGCCAGATGCGCGACCTGATCGGATTTATCAGCAACCAGCCCGGGGATTGGCAGCGCCGGATGGACCTCAGCCGCCTGGACGTGGAAATCACCGAAAACGCTCTGCTCTACGACCGCGGCATGGCCCATGAATTGATCGACGCGCTGCATGAGAAGGGTGCCCGCGCGGGTCTGGACAATTTCGGCAGCGGCTACTCAAACATGTCGTATCTGCGGGACATGCCGTTCGACAGTATCAAGATCGGCAAGGAGTTCATCCAGAAGCTGCTGCGGGATGAACGCGCGGAAGCCTGTGTGATGTCCATGCTGTGGCTGGGGCATGGCCTCGGCATCGACATGGTCGCCGACGGGGTGGAGGACGAGGAAACCGCCGACCGACTGGCCACCATGGGATGCCACTTTGCCCAGGGCTTCCTGTATGCGCACCCGACTCCGGCTTCCGGGGTGAGGGAGATGCTCAATCTGCCGCCGCTGCCGCGGACGCAGCAGGCGGCGGAGTGAAGAAAGGCCTTCCTTTTTGACCAAAAGAAGCAAAAAAACTTTGACTTAGGGCCCGTTCGACAATAACCGAATCGAGTTGCTGGGTCGAACGGGCCCTAAGCCTTTGTTTGATGCGGCATCTTTGTCGGCGTGCCGACGCACTTATTTGCCGACGATGCCTTAGGCTGCGCGCCTCGCCGGCGGCGTGCACCCATGAGCAAAAGTTTTTTGGTTCTTTTTTTCAAAAAAGAACATCTTCCTTACGTCCTGAAAAAACCCTCCGCCAATCCCCGTGCCCCCTGCTTGGTCGCGATCACCGCCTCGGCCCGCGCAATCTCCGCCCGCAGGCCGGCAATATAGGCAAGCAGGTCGGCGACACTCATCGGCTCCAGGTTCTTCACCGAGGAGACGGGTTGGCGAACTTCTTCGTCTTCGATCATCGCACCACCTTGACCCGCCGGGACACGCCGCCCCATATCCCCGGCATTGATGAAATGATGGCGCGCCCGAGCCCCAGACCCTTCCTCATCGGCCACCGCATGAAGGCCTGGTGAAGAACCCGACGGCCTGGCCGCGGCCGGCGCCGAAGGATGATACAATGACCCTGCCGCTGATGCCAAAAGCCACTGCCGTGTGGCTGATCGACAAGACCGCCCTCACCTTCACCCAGATTGCTGAATACTGTGGCATGCACCCTTTGGAAATCCAGGCCATCGCCGATGGCGAGGTGGCCCAGGGGATCAACGGTTATGATCCGGTGGCCAACAGCCAGGTGACCGCCGAGGAGATTGCGCGCTGCGAGAAGGATCCCGCGGCCAGGCTGAAGATGATGCCGGTGACGACGCACACGCCCAAGAAGCAGAAGGGCGCGCGGTATACGCCGGTGGCCAAGCGCAACGACCGGCCGGACGGCATCGCCTTCGTTCTGCGCAACTACCCGCAGCTCTCCGAGGCGCAGGTGATCAAGCTGCTGGGCACCACCAAGGACACGATCCAGAAGGTGCGTGACCGCCAGCACTGGAACAGCGCCAACATCAAGCCGCGCGATCCGGTGATCCTGGGCCTGTGCACGCAGACCGATCTGAACGCCATGGTAAACGCCGCCAATGAGCGCCTGGCCCGGGAGGGCCGCGCCGTGCCGCCCCCGCCGCAGATCGAGGCGGACGAAGCCGCGTAAACCGGGGAACCGGAATGAGCGCCAGTACGACCAAGGAGATCTACGACGTCTTCAAGTCCATGGGCGCGGCTGACGCCGAGGCCATGAATGCCGCGTTTCGGCTCGCGGAGCCGGAACGCGAGATCGCCCGGGTGAAAGATGGCCTGGAGCGCCTGGCTGACGAGATGGCCGGACTGAGAAGCGACTTCGCCGGACTGAGAAGCGACGTCGTAGGGTTGAGAAGCGACTTCGCCGGACAGAAAGGCGAAGTCGTTGGGCTGAGGGGAGATTTCCTCAAGCTGGCGGAAGTTGTGACAAAGCTTCAGGTCGATGCAGCGACAACGCGTGGGAATGTCAACCTGCTGACCTGGATGGCCGGTATCGTCATCGCCACCCTGGTGATGCCGGTGCTCGCGCGCGTGGGCCATTGAAAGCGCACGCCAGGGGGCGTTTTGCCCCCTGGGCTGTCCGCACCGTCAGGCGCGTCGCAAGCGCTCCATCTCTTCCTTCACGCGCAATTTTTCCAGCTTCAGGCGGGAGAGCGCGCTGTCATCGGGCCGGGGGCGATGGTCCTCATCGAAAATCTTCATCTCAAGGCTGGCGTGGCGATTGCTCAGGCTCTCAATACGGGCTTGCAGGCTCATGAAGTGCCTCCGTGCTGAAGATCACACCCGTCACATGGGTGCCTTCAAACGGTAATACACACCCGCTTGCGAATACCATCCAAATTTGCGCCGCACGGGCGCTCCGCGCCCTGCTATGCTTCACACTTTCCCATGCTAATGAGCCGCAATGCTGACTGACCGCGACTCCCTGCTGCGCAAGCTCCACGAACTCCGCAGCGAGCACCGTGACCTCGATACCGTGATCGCACGCCTGGCCACACAACCGCTGGATCAACTCCAGGTGCAGCGCCTCAAGAAGCGCAAATTGCTGCTGAAGGACGAGATCGCCTGGCTGGAAAGCCACCTGATCCCCGACAACATCGCCTGATGCCGGTGCCACACACCGCGCCCCAGGCCGATGACATCAAAATCGGGATCATCATGGGCAGCCAATCCGACTGGGCGACGCTGCGGCACGCCGCCGCCACGCTGGAGACGCTGGGCGTGGCGCACGAGACGCGCATCGTTTCCGCCCACCGCACGCCGGATCGGCTGGCGGAATACGCCCGCACCGCGCGGGCACGCGGCATTGCGGTGATCATCGCCGGCGCCGGCGGCGCCGCGCACCTGCCGGGCATGTGCGCGGCCTGGACGCCGCTGCCGGTACTGGGCGTGCCGGTGGAAAGCCAGGCACTCTCCGGCCTGGATAGCCTGCTCTCCATCGTGCAGATGCCGGCCGGCATCCCGGTGGGCACGCTGGCCATCGGCCGGGCCGGCGCGGTGAATGCCGCCCTGCTGGCCGCCAGCATTCTTGCCCTGGCCGATCCCGCGCTCGCCGACAGGCTGGATGCCTATCGTGCGGCACAGACGGAGGCGGTGGCCGACATCCCGCACGAACCGCAACCTTCATGAGCGCGCTGCCCCCGGGCGCCACCATCGGGATCGTGGGCGGCGGCCAGCTCGGACGGATGTCCGCCATGGCCGCCGCCCGCCTCGGCTATCGCGCCCATATTCTGACTCAAGAACCGGACGGGCCGGCGGCCCAGGTGGCAGCTTGCGTCACCATCGGCCCCTATGACGATCCCGCGACCATAAGCGCCTTCGCTTCCGGCGTTGATGTGGTCACCTTCGAGTTCGAAAATGTCAGCGCCGCGGGGCTGGACCTGCTGGCCGCCGCACGCCCGGTGCACCCCTCCCCCGCCGTGCTGCGCCTCACGCAGGAGCGTGCGGCAGAAAAGACTTTTATCAATGCGGCGGGCGCACCCACCGTCGCCTGGCTGCCAGTGGGATCACGCGACGAACTGGCCGCCGTCGCCGCACAGCTCGGGCTGCCGGCCGTGCTGAAAACCACGCGGCTGGGCTATGATGGCCGCGGCCAGGCGATGCTGCGCACGATGGATGACCTCTCGCCGGCCTATGAGCGGCTGGCGCCCAAGCCGCTGATCCTGGAGGCGTTCGTCGATTTCGCCTGCGAGATCAGCGTGATCATCGCCCGCGGGCAGGATGGGGCCATGGCCGTGTTCGATGCCGTGGAGAACCGCCATCGCCACCATATCCTGGATATCACGCTCGCCCCGGCCCCGATCACGCCGGACCTGGCCGTAGAGGCCCAGGCGATCGCCCGACAGATCGCGGTGGCAATCGGGCTGGTGGGGCTGCTGGCGGTGGAGATGTTCGTCGATGCCAACGGCCGCATCCTGGTGAACGAACTCGCCCCAAGGCCGCATAATTCCGGCCATTGGACCATCGATGCCTGCCCCGCCAGCCAGTTCGAGATGCATATCCGCGCCGTCGCCGGCCTGCCATTGCCGCCAGCCACGCGCCATAGCGATGCGGTGATGAAGAACCTGGTGGGGCCGGAGGCCACCGCGCTGTGGCCGGATATCCTGGCCACGCCCGGACTGATCCCGCATCTCTACGGCAAGGCGGAGGCGCGGGCGGGGCGCAAAATGGGCCATGTGACGCGGCTATTCCCCCGCGGTGCTCTGCCTGGCCAATTCGGCCTGTCGGCGGCGCTGGGGGTGCTGGGTGGTGATTCATAATCGTATCGTAACGAAATGCGGAAATGCATCGCGTTGCGCACCTCAAATGGTTACAGTCGGTAACATTTAGAGGGGAAGCATTGATGAAAACCCGTATTGCCGCCCTCGCCGTCCTGGCGGGGCTGATGCCTGTTCTCGCGGCCGCCAATCCGGTGGAAACCATTCTGCACCGGTTCGCCTCACGCCCGCGCTACGGCCAGACCGGGCCGCAGGATGGCGGCAACCCATTAGCGGGGTTCATCATGGACCCGAACGGCGTGCTCTACGGCACCACATCCACCGGCGGCGGCGCCTGCGGCAGCAACGGATCCGGCTGCGGCGCCATCTACACGCTGACACCGCCGGCCACAGGCAGGATCGCATGGACGAAGAAAATGCTCGCCCGGTTCGAGGACGAAGGCAGCTATCCCAGCGCCGCCCTCACCTTCGGCCCCGGCGGAACCCTGTTCGGCACCACCGCCAGCGGCGACACGGCGGACTCGATCAACGGCACCGTATTCGAATTGGTGCCGCCAGTTTCCCCCAGAACCGCCTGGACGAAGCACATTCTGTATCGTTTCACCGGCGCCAGCGCGGACGGCTCGCACCCTGTCGGCCGGCTGTTACTGGGGCAGGACGGCGCGCTCTACGGCACAACCCAGGCCGGCGGCGCAGCCAACTATGGCACCATCTTCAAGCTGGCGCCGCCGATCCCGCCAAAACAGGCCTGGAAGGCGACCATACTGCACAGTTTCACGGGCGCCGATGGCGCATCTCCCCTGGGCGGCCTCACCGCGATCAGCGGCGGCAGACTGGTGGGAGCCGCGAGCGGCGGCGGTGCTGACGGTTTCGGGGTGATCTACGCCCTTACCCCGCCGGTCCCACCGCATGTGCGCTGGGCAGAGGCAACGCTGTTCGCTTTCACCGGCTACAGCACGGGGTTTGCACCGCAGATGGTGGACCTGATCGCCGATACCAACGGCACCCTGTATGGCACGACAGCCTCGGGCGGCGCCGGCAGCGCCGGCACGGTGTTCAGCCTCACGCCACCTGCTGAGCCGGAGAAAACCTGGACCCAGACCATCCTGTATAGTTTCGCCGGGGGCGCCGATGGCGCGACACCCTATGCCGGGCTCACCGGCGATGCCTCCGGCAACCTCTATGGCACCACACGCAACGGCGGCCCGGCGGGCTTCGGCACGGTATACAAGCTGTCCCCACCTGCCACCACGGGAGGAACCTGGACGGAGACGGTGCTGCACAGCTTCGCCGGCGGCCGCGACGGCAGCCTGCCGGTGGCTCCCGTTCTGGTCTCCGGCGGCAACCTTTACGGCAGCACGAACGAAGGCGGCGCGACTTGCCCGCAATGGACGGCGGATGGGTGCGGGACGGTGTTCAAGATCGTGCCATAAGTAGGAAGAAAGTGTTCTTTTTTGAAAAAAAGAACCAAAAAACTTTTGCCTGTTCAGGTACGCACCGCGCAAGCGTGTCGGATCGCCGGGAAGGCGCGGGGGTAAAAGTTTTTTGGTTCTTTTTTTCAAAAAAGAACATCTTTCTTCCTTCCTACCCCTAAGCTACGTCCCCCACCATGCCCAGCAGCAACGACATCCGCGCCACCTTCCTCGATTACTTCGCCGCCCACGGCCACGAGCGGGTCGCCAGCTCGCCGTTAGTGCCCCGCAACGACCCGACCCTGCTCTTCACCAATGCCGGCATGGTGCAGTTCAAGAACGTTTTTACAGGCCAGGAGCGCCGCCCCTATGTGCGCGCGGCCACCGCGCAGAAATGCGTGCGCGCCGGCGGCAAGCACAACGATCTGGACAATGTCGGCTACACCGCCCGCCACCACACCTTCTTCGAAATGCTGGGCAATTTCAGCTTCGGCGACTATTTCAAGCCGCTGGCCATCGAGCTCGCCTGGACCCTGATCACCCGCGACTTCGCCCTGCCGCGCGACAAGCTCCTCGTCACGGTCTTCTCCGAGGACGAGGACGCCGCCGCCCTGTGGCGCAAGATCGCCGGCCTGCCCGATGAGCGCATCATCCGCATCCCGACCGCCGACAATTTCTGGCGCATGGGCGATACCGGCCCCTGCGGCCCGTGCTCGGAAATCTTCTACGACCACGGCGACCACATCCCAGGCGGCCCGCCCGGCAGCCCCGGCGAGGATGGCGACCGGTTCATCGAAATCTGGAACCTGGTGTTCATGCAGTATGAGGAGGGTCCGCCCGGCGTGCGCGCCCCCCTGCCCCGCCCCTCGATCGACACCGGCATGGGGCTGGAACGCCTGGCTGCCGTCCTGCAAGGCAAGCACGACAATTACGATACGGACACGTTCCGCGCCCTGATCCTGGCCAGCGCGGATGCGACCGGCGTGGACCCGGACGGCCCCTTCCGCGCCAGCCACCGCGTGGTGGCCGACCATCTGCGCAGTTCCTCCTTTCTGATGGCCGACGGCGTGCTGCCCAGCAACGAGGGCCGCGGCTACGTGCTGCGCCGGATCATGCGCCGCGCGATGCGCCATCTGCACATGATGGGCGCCCGCGATCCGGTGTTCTACAAGCTCGTCCCCGCCCTGGTGCGCCAGATGGGGGTAGCCTACCCGGAGCTCGGCCGCGCCGAGACACTGATCAGCGAAACGCTGCATCTGGAGGAGACCCGCTTCAAGGCGATGCTGGACCGCGGCCTTTCCCTGCTGGCCGAGGAGACCGCCCGCCTGGGCGAGGGCCAGACCCTGCCCGGCGACATCGCCTTCCGCCTGTACGACACCTTCGGCTTCCCCCTGGATCTGACCCAGGATGCACTGCGGGAACAGGGGCGCGCCGTGGATGTGGCGGGTTTCGCCGCCGCGATGGCCGAACAGCGTATCCGCGCCCGCGCCGCATGGTCCGGCTCCGGCGAGGCGGCGACCGAGAGCACATTCTTCGAGCTGCGCGACAGCATCGGCGCCACCGAATTCCTCGGCTATTCCACCGAGAAGGCGGAGGCCGAAATCCGCGCGCTTCTGGTGGATGGCGCGCCGGCCCAAACCGCAGGCCCTGGCACGGACGTGGCTGTTCTGCTGAACCAGACCCCTTTCTACGCCGAAAGCGGCGGCCAGGTGGGCGACACCGGCACCATCACCGGCCCCGGCGGCCTGCGCATCGCCATCACCGACACTCAGAAGAAGCTGGGCGCGCTCTTCGTCCATATCGGCCGCGTGGAGGCGGGCGAGGCCTCGATCGGGTTGCCGGTGGTGGCCGAGGTGGACCACGACCGGCGCGGCCGGATCCGCGCCCACCACAGCGCCACGCATCTGCTGCACGAGGCGCTGCGGCGCGCGCTTGGCACGCATGTGCAGCAGAAGGGCAGCCTGAACGCGCCCGACCGCCTGCGCTTCGATGTGAGCCACACCAGGCCCATCGCGCCGGACGAGCTCGCCGGCGCCGAGGCGGTGGTCAACGCCCGCATCCGCGAGAACACCGAAGTCACCACCCGGCTGATGACGCCGGAGGCCGCCGTCGCCGAAGGGGCCATGGCGCTGTTCGGCGAGAAATATGGCGACGAGGTGCGGGTTGTCGCCATGGGCGAGGGCGATGCGGAAAAACCCGCCTGGTCTATCGAGCTGTGCGGCGGCACGCATGTGCGCCGCACGGGCGATATCGGCCTGTTCCGCATCGTCGGCGAAAGCGCCGTCAGCGCCGGCATCCGCCGCATCGAGGCCGTCACCGGCACGGCCGCCGAAGCCCTGGCCGCCACTCGTGACCGCCAGCTCACCGAAATCGCCGCCGCCTTGCGCACCAGCCCCGCCGAGGTCGCCGACCGCGTCGCCGCCCTGATCGAGGACCGCAAGCGCCTGGAGCGCCAGGTCAGCGAGCTACAGAAGAAGCTGGCCACCGGCGGCGCTTCGGCCGACATCGAGCAGATCGCCGGTCTGCGCCTCGCCGCCCGCAACCTCGGCGATGTGCCGGCGCGGGACCTGAAAGGCCTGGCCGAGGCGATCGCCAAGCAGATCGAGAGCGGGATCGTGGCGCTCGTCTCCACCGCCGAGGGCAAGGCGAGCATCGTGGTGAGCGTTTCCCCCGATCTGACCGCGCGGTTCAGCGCCGTGGACCTTGTGCGTGCCGCGAGTGCCGCGGTGGGTGGCAAGGGCGGCGGCGGACGGCCGGATCTGGCGCAGGCGGGCGGGCCGGAGGGGGGGAATGCCGAGGCAGCCCTGGCGGCGGTGCGGGCGGCGCTGGTCGCATAGCTCAGGCTTCGGCGCGCACGGCGCGCGACACTCTTGCCGCATGGCCTGGTTGATGTACCCATGCACCTAGCACTGTGTTGCTGAGGCAAGGGCGTGATGGCTGACCAGGTTCACATACGGAACGCGGAGGCCGTGCAATTGGCGCGGTCGCTGGCGCGGCAAACCGGCAAGCCGATCAGCGATGTCGTGCTCGAAGCCTTGCGCCAGTATCGGCCCGGCGGGCCAGAACCAGAAGCCGCAGCGCGTGCGGCGGACTGGCGGCGCATGTTGCGTGAGGATCGCGATGGTGGCGTGATGCACCCGCAAACCCCCATCGACGCGTTTTACGATCCGGCGACAGGCCTGCCCACGTGCTTGTGCTCGACAGTTCGGTTCTGGTGGCGGTGATTAAGGGCAAGGGAAGCTCAAGGGCGTGGTTTCCCTACTGATTTCCCCCTGGTAGGATGCTGCCCGTCGTCATGCTGGGGAAGTCCTCCGCCGTGGTTTCCCTACTGATTTCCCCCTGGTAGGATTCGAAGGCCGACAGCCAAGCGAGAGACCCTGCCGTGGTTTCCCTACTGATTTCCCCCTGGTAGGATGTTTGCAACTCTGCGCACGCAATCGAATGAGCCGTGGTTTCCCTACTGATTTCCCCCTGGTAGGATAACGTTCGGTTGATCAGCCTCACAAACTCTGCCGTGGTTTCCCTACTGATTTCCCCCTGGTAGGATAGTGGTTCCCGGCACTCCGCTCAGGATCACGCCGTGGTTTCCCTACTGATTTCCCCCTGGTAGGATGTTAAAAGCGGAATTATTGCTTTTGGAAAGCCGTGGTTTCCCTACTGATTTCCCCCTGGTAGGATATCACGAAACTGCACGCCGCCATCGCGCGCGCCGTGGTTTCCCTACTGATTTCCCCCTGGTAGGATCACAGGCGGCTTCAGCAAGCGCGTCCCATAGCCGTGGTTTCCCTACTGATTTCCCCCTGGTAGGATGACAACGCCGGCCTGCTGATCTCGGCGCAGGCCGTGGTTTCCCTACTGATTTCCCCCTGGTAGGATGAGCGAGCCGTTGAGATCATCGCCGCCGGCGCCGTGGTTTCCCTACTGATTTCCCCCTGGTAGGATAGACTCGCCGGATCGGTAGCCGTGGATAGCGCCGTAGTTTCCCTACTGATTTCCCCCTGGTAGGATGTGCAGGACGCGCAGGACAAAGTTTTGCGCGCCGTGGTTTCCCTACTGATTTCCCCCTGGTAGGATGCTCAGCCTTATCTGCCGCGTGCCGCCCAGGCCGTGGTTTCCCTACTGATTTCCCCCTGGTAGGATACCGTGCGGATGAACCCCAATATCGATAACGCCGTGGTTTCCCTACTGATTTCCCCCTGGTAGGATGGCGACCACGATGCCGCCTGCACCCTCCCGGCCGTGGTTTCCCTACTGATTTCCCCCTGGTAGGATTGGCGTTTTATCCGGTGCTATGGGGCGCGGGCCGTGGTTTCCCTACTGATTTCCCCCTGGTAGGATCCCTGCCGGCCGATCCCGTCGCCGTGGGCAGCCGTGGTTTCCCTACTGATTTCCCCCTGGTAGGATAGATGCAGTTGCGGCATCACCAGATTGCATGCCGTGGTTTCCCTACTGATTTCCCCCTGGTAGGATCGAGCGGGGGTAAGGTTGGCGATGTGCACGGCCGTGGTTTCCCTACTGATTTCCCCCTGGTAGGATGCGAGAAAGCATAGGTGGGGGTATTTTTTCGCCGTGGTTTCCCTACTGATTTCCCCCTGGTAGGATTTCGTGCCGATTGTGCATGATGCGATCGAGGCCGTGGTTTCCCTACTGATTTCCCCCTGGTAGGATGGCCTTTCCTGCCCGGATGGGGTGGTGTGGGCCGTGGTTTCCCTACTGATTTCCCCCTGGTAGGATGCTCGCCTTGATACCGGCTTCGGTCAGTTTGCCGTGGTTTCCCTACTGATTTCCCCCTGGTAGGATTGCTGTGGGCAACGGCATTGCGGCCGGCGCGCCGTGGTTTCCCTACTGATTTCCCCCTGGTAGGATTCGACCCGCAGAACGCGCTCTATGCGCGCAGCCGTGGTTTCCCTACTGATTTCCCCCTGGTAGGATGAGACGCCCAGCAACCGCCCTATAGCCCGCGCCGTGGTTTCCCTACTGATTTCCCCCTGGTAGGATTTACGACGCCTCCGGCTCGACTGAATTGGGGCCGTGGTTTCCCTACTGATTTCCCCCTGGTAGGATAGATTTACCGGCGTTTGGCGGAAAAGAGTAGCCGTGGTTTCCCTACTGATTTCCCCCTGGTAGGATTTGCGAGTTTTGTGCAGACTATAATTGGAAGCCGTGGTTTCCCTACTGATTTCCCCCTGGTAGGATTGAACTTCGCGCCGCAAGCCACCGGCCTTGGCCGTGGTTTCCCTACTGATTTCCCCCTGGTAGGATACGTGGTCCAGTGGCTCGCGCGCAATATCAGCCGTGGTTTCCCTACTGATTTCCCCCTGGTAGGATGCGGAGGCGCGTGCCTTGTCGTATTCGTAGGCCGTGGTTTCCCTACTGATTTCCCCCTGGTAGGATAAAGCGCAGTCGCGATCCACGTCAATTCTCGCCGTGGTTTCCCTACTGATTTCCCCCTGGTAGGATGAAATGCGTTTGCGGACGGCATGAAAAGTGGCCGTGGTTTCCCTACTGATTTCCCCCTGGTAGGATCCCGCGAGTGGTGCGGGCATGACTGGCGCCGCCGTGGTTTCCCTACTGATTTCCCCCTGGTAGGATCACCTGAAGGGAATATAGCGCGCCGCGGCCGCCGTGGTTTCCCTACTGATTTCCCCCTGGTAGGATCCGCGGCGTTCGTTTCTGGCACTTCCAGCGGCCGTGGTTTCCCTACTGATTTCCCCCTGGTAGGATCGGCGCCAGACAAGCAATGGTTTTGCAGCTGCCGTGGTTTCCCTACTGATTTCCCCCTGGTAGGATAATTGTGTCGCCGCCAAGGTTGGCCACAGGGCCGTGGTTTCCCTACTGATTTCCCCCTGGTAGGATATCGCCCCGCTCAACAGCGAGAATTTCTGCGCCGTGGTTTCCCTACTGATTTCCCCCTGGTAGGATGCATCTGCCATGCGGCCCGCGAGGGCACGTGCCGTGGTTTCCCTACTGATTTCCCCCTGGTAGGATCGCCGCGGCGAACGCCGCGATCGCCGATGAGCCGTGGTTTCCCTACTGATTTCCCCCTGGTAGGATATCTCGTCCGTGTCGCCCTCGGCATTGTTCGCCGTGGTTTCCCTACTGATTTCCCCCTGGTAGGATCTGCCGGGCTTTGTGGAAATTGTGACCGCTGCCGTGGTTTCCCTACTGATTTCCCCCTGGTAGGATGATGTGGATTCGGCATGGGGCCGGCCAGGTGCCGTGGTTTCCCTACTGATTTCCCCCTGGTAGGATATCATCAACGATGCTTTCGACGTGGGCAAGGCCGTGGTTTCCCTACTGATTTCCCCCTGGTAGGATATTATAAGCTTCGTCAGCAGAAGCTTCTTCGCCGTGGTTTCCCTACTGATTTCCCCCTGGTAGGATAGCAGGATGCTGTTTGTAATAGACTTTCAGGCCGTGGTTTCCCTACTGATTTCCCCCTGGTAGGATGTTACAAGCTGGGCACGTGGTATCACCTTTGCCGTGGTTTCCCTACTGATTTCCCCCTGGTAGGATGTGCAGGACGCGCAGGACAAAGTTCTGCGCGCCGTGGTTTCCCTACTGATTTCCCCCTGGTAGGATGCCCTCAGAGGCGCACCGCGGCCTTGTGTGGCCGTGGTTTCCCTACTGATTTCCCCCTGGTAGGATTGCCGCGGCGAAGAAGCGCGGATCAATGGCGCCGTGGTTTCCCTACTGATTTCCCCCTGGTAGGATCCGTGAGACAAGCTTAATGCGACCGCTTCGGCCGTGGTTTCCCTACTGATTTCCCCCTGGTAGGATCAGTTGGATTACAACTATAACCCACTACAAGCCGTGGTTTCCCTACTGATTTCCCCCTGGTAGGATACCTGCATCGCCGAACACAACGCGCGCGAGGCCGTGGTTTCCCTACTGATTTCCCCCTGGTAGGATTTTGGTTTTGAAGGGGCCTTTGTATATATTGCCGTGGTTTCCCTACTGATTTCCCCCTGGTAGGATGCCAATTGCGTAACCGATTGGAAGTGCTGTGATTTTCCACAGATTTGTGGAACGTCACAGCAGCACAAGCTGGCCTGACCCAGCTTTCTCGGTCGGCCTTGCTTCGCCAAGAAGGAGACGCATGCGGCCGTATTGCCGGTCGGTCACTTGTAGCGCCCGAACGCTGCCCGTGCTGGGGAGGTGCCGTGTGACTCGCGCGATGTGCTTCAAGGCGCCATCCTCGCCTCGGCAAACCCTCGCATACACCGAATATTGCAACATAAAGTAACCATCATCCTTGAGGAAATTGCGAAATCGCGTGGCATCGCGGCGCTGCGACTTGGTTCCGACAGGCAAGTCGAATAGCACAAAGAGCCACACGAATCTTACCTGCTCCTCCCTCATCCCGGCACAAGCGTCGGGAGCAGCAACACCCGGGCAGTTTTTGTCTCGAAGGCCCTCACCAACGAGGCCGCAGCCATTTCGGTAGCGACCAGGGCAGTGACCGTCTCGCTACCCACAAGGGCGGGCATCAGCGGGATACCGGCGAGCGAGCGGCGGTCTGCAAGCGTCAGCGGGCCGCAGCAGCGTTTACCTTCGTCGGCCAGGCGCCAGACGGCCAAATCCACAAGCGGGCGGAACGGCTCGATCACGTCATCAGCAAGGTTAAAGCTGTTCAACTGGCTCGCGTGATGAACGCCCAGGGCGGGAAGAAGGCCGGCGGCAACCAATGCACGTGCTACCGCGCCGCGCATGACCGCGTAGCCGTAATTCAGCATGGCGTTGCGGGCATCGGATTCATTCTCCCGCACAAAGTCGCTGAACAGCGTGCTCCAATAGTGGCGTGCCGCGCGTGCTTCCACGTTCTCCGGGTCTGCAGGCTTCACGCGCTTGGCCATAGCGTATAGTGCTGCTGCATCGGCACCATGCGACTCGAGAACGGCAGCTTGATTGGCGATCTTGGTGCGCACCAGAGACTGCCAGAGCCTCGCGCATAGCCCTTCCCCCGCGGCAAATTGCAGCCCAGCGACCGCAGCTTGGCGATAGTGCGTGTGAAAAGGTAGAAGCATACCGTTGGGCATGTGACGGGAATCAGTGATGATAATGGCAACGCCGGCAGCCGAGCACGCGCTCAGCAAGGCAGTGGTCAAAGTGGCTTGCGGGGTGTCGACGATCAGCCATGCCAGGTCTTCAAGGGCAAGCCGTGTTTCACCCTCTTCTTGGGTTATAATGATCTGACCGTCCGCCAGGGCCAGGCGGGCTGGCCGGCTCAGGTGCAGGCCACGCCATGCCATGTGCGGGTCTCGGAGCGGACTTCAAACCTGCGACCTAATCTATCCACTTGGAATTTCCGCAAGGAAACAAGTGTTCGCGCTCCCAGACCGGTTTTCGGCGGCGCCACATTTGCTGGGTCTGCCAAGGAAATGGCTCCAGTACCGCGATGTAAGCCTTTGAAGTATCCGGAAACGATATCCCCGTCAGTTTTCATAATTTCCGCAAAGCTGTTGCCATACAAGCTAAAGACGAACAAAAAATCCGACGAGACAACTGTCCACTCTTCTTCATCTTTGTAAGCGTCCACGGCACGTTGCGGCGGCCTGCCAAGTGTCGCAACCTCATGCGGATAGATCGGCACAAGGTAGAACCGTGCGCGCCCCTTCGCATCATCACGCCGGAACACGTCAACCCGCGCCATATCGCCGCGATCAGCCGACCCATCGCGAATAAGCACCGCTGGCTTGTCGTTGCTTTGAAGGCGAACCTTTCGGATAACGTCCCCCTTCGGTGATCTCGGCAACGCGTCCTTCGGCTTCTTGGCCTCTATCCACGTGCGCAAGGCGGCTATCGTTGCAGCATTACGCGCCGCGTCCTTCACCCGCTCCAAATCCTTGAGCGTGAGCGCCTCAACCGATTTCCGCTCAAAAACCACAAGCTTGCCATCGCGCTCGCGCACCTGCCGGATGGTCGCCGCGTGGGCCTCCCCGCGTGCACGGTGGCGCTCTGCGCGAGCGACGAATATCTGGCTGAATGCCTCTTCGGCTGCCGAGCGAAAGCCCTCCCATGGCTGCTCAAGGGTAGAAAAATCACGCGCAGCGCCACGCATTTCAGCTTGCTGAAAAGCACGCGTCAGGTGCTGGAGCATCGGCTCACTGCACGCGGCCACGACCATCGCATCGAGCGCATGATGGCGGTCGTCCTGCCGGCGCTGACCGGACGGGTCCTTCTTCAGCCCCTCCAGCCCCCATCCCCGTCGCAGCTTCGCGGTCAGTGCCCCGGGCCTGGCTAGCACGTGCTTCTTGCCGTCCTCGGGATAAAGCCGCGCAAGCAGATCAAGCACAACGCGGGTAGCGTAACGCGTGTCGCCCAGATTGCGTGCCCGGAAACGCTCCTCCACCTCGGCCGCGTTGCGTCGCAGATAATGGCCACGCTTCTTGTAACGCTTCATGGCGTGGCAGGCATCCACACAGCGCTCGAAACGCGCAAGCTCGGCCGGGGTCTTGTCGGCAACAAACCACTCATAAGGCGTGCGGTCGCGCTTCTCTGCGTTCGCCCCTGCCAGGCAGATCGTCTTGTTCGTAAAAGAATCGTCGCCGAAGCGGCTCCACGGAAGGATGTGGTCAACCTGAACACTGTTGTCCGTGGCAACCAGTTGGTCGGGACGGATCTCGGTGTCGGTGTACAAGCAGCGGCCATTCTGCTCATGCCACAGTTCGAAGCGAAGCATCTCTTCGCGGCTGCTGGGCAGACGGCCAATCAACTCGGCGAAGCGCTCGCGTAACTTGTCCCGCTCCCGGTTTTTCTTTTCGATGCCCTTGGTAATCTCATCTCGCTCCTCAGCACTCTTGCCAAGGTCACGCGCGAGTTCAACGTGGATGCGGTCCGGCATACCGTATTCGTGAACGATCGCCTTCACCTGCTTAATCAGCTCGCTAACCGCCTTGCGGGCGACGGGATTGCGAATATCCTTAAGGTCGACCTGGATGGGGGCGGAGTGGTCAAAGCCCGCCTCGCGGCAGGAATCCGCATAGTTTAAACCTGCAGCGAGATGTGGAACCAGAGCCCGGGCAGCCGCCGCCGAAATGTGGCCGGCACCTGCAAAACTGCTGAACTTGCCGGCATTCGACGCATCGACCAGGGCCGCCGCGACCAGCTTCTCGATCGGAAGGGCTTCAATCCCGGCCCGAATTGACCCGAGATCGCTGCGAAACGTCAGAATCGCGGCAAGCTCGTCCAGAACGGCACCACGCCCTTGCAGGCTGCGCCAGCCCGCCTCACCCACCGCGTCCCGCAGGGCAAAAGTCCCCTCAGCAGCGGCGCCAGCCCGGGCAACAAAATCACGCTTCGATTCGTCGGCCCTGGGGACGTCAGCGAATGAAACGGTGTCATCCAGGTCCAGGCGTTTGCGGAGCCACGCATAGGTGAGCTTTTTCTGAACGCCGAAATTTTCGGCCACGCGAGTGATCTCCGCAGGGCTCAGCGGCCGCTCGCCGCCGCGGGTCGCAAGCCTCATAGCGGCGAGCCTGCCGTAAAGCCTAAAGAGTTCAAACCCGGGGGATCGCCGCGCAGCCCGCCGCTCGGTCGATATAAAAGGGCAAAAACCAACCAGGTGATGGCTATCCTGCAGAGGCCGTTGGCTAAAGGCATGGTTCGCGAACTCGGCCTCGAGAGCCTCTGTGGCCAAAGTGCTGCCCAGACGCCGCTGCGCCTTGAAAATCTGCGCAACTTCGAATGCCTGGTCGTCTCTCAAAATGGAGCGCGCGAAACCACCGCCACGGTTGCGCTTTCGGTCGCTGAATGCGGGATCCAGCGCAAACATTTCTCCCACCGTCGTATACTGCGCCAACCGCTCCCGCGTCGATTCGATGGCCTTCTTCATGACGGAGGTTTCGTCAGCGTCATTTGTAGAAGGCGCCTGCTTAGCGTTTGAGCGAAATCCCCTGTGCTTGGCAATGTGGCCCAGAACCGATGCAAATTCTTCGGCGGCGAGCGGACGCCGGAGTGCTTCAGCCCGTAGCCCCCATGGGTCCAGCCGCAACGCGAGTGCATCTTCCGCCGGGCTCCTGAGCAGGCGGTGCGCGACAAGGACGCGTCGAATGGCGGCCATGCGTTGGCGCCTCCGCCGAACGACACGCCGCTGACCCCGCTTTTGGCGGCGGATCGCGCTGGTTGGGGTCCGTTCCTTTGCAGTTTCAGGCGCATCGAACATCCACGTGCCTGCGCCCAGTATCTCCCCCGTAGCGCCGTCCGTTTCGATCACCGCCCAGCCTACCGATGCTATGCCACCGTCAATGCCAAGTATCCGCATGATTTCCCGTATGACGACCGTTTTTTGCCGATTGACATTAAGGCGATATTGATACAACTTGTCATCGGGAAATCAGTAGGGAAACCACGGCAAGGTGGTTTCTAGGAACCACCGTTGGATTACCCCCGATGTAGGAAACTGCATCGGGGGGATTCTTTAAGTACAATTGTGTATTTAGTGCGTGTCGAATTGGGCTAGAAACAAGTCTATCCGCCCAACATCCGCAAAGCGCGCCGGCTCGCCCAACAACGTCGCAGCCTGCATCGCGGAAATCTCTCCCGGCGCACAGCGCAATATCGCCGGGCGAACACGAAACATATCCCCAAAGCTAGAAAGACTCTTCTTTTTTGAAAAAAAGAAGCAAAAAACTTTTACCTGTGGGGCGCGTCCCTCAGCTTCCGGTCAGGCAAAAACATAACCAGCGCAAAAGCCAGCAACGAAACCGCGGCAGCCGTCGCGAACGTGGCCGATAGCGCATGGCCATACGCACCCAAAACCTCCGCCCGTAGCGCCGCCGGCAAACCCCGCAACTCCGTCAAACCCGCATTCATCACACCGCCCTGCCCAGCCGGAACCCGCGCATGCAACGTCGCCGCCAAAATCGCACCCGATACCGCAACCCCCAACGCACCACCCAGCGAACGGAAAAACCCCAGCGTCGCCGTCGCAATCCCAATATCGGCCGGCACCACCGCATTCTGCACCGCCGTCGTCATGTTCGGCATGATCAACCCAATGCCCAACCCCAAAGCCACCAGCAAACCATCAAACGCATTCGCACTCGCCCCCGCCCGCGCCGCCCACGCCATGGCCACGAACACCACCGAAGCGGCCGCCAAACCCACCACCGGATACAGCTTGTACCGCCCCGTCTTGGTCACCATCCGGCCCCCCAGCACCGCACTGATGATCAACCCACCCATCATCGGCGCCATCCGCAACCCCGCCTCCGTCGCCGAAGCGCCCAGCACCACCTGGAAAAACAACGGAATGAACACCAGCGCCCCAAACAACGCTGCGGTGGAAAGCGTCACCACCGCCACACCCACCGTAAAAACCCGGTCATGGAACAAATGCGGCGGCACCGCAGGCTCCGCAGCGCGATGCTCCACCGGCACCAGCACACCCACCATCACCACCGTCAACGCCGCCAAACCCAGAACCGGCGCGGAAAGCCACGGATACACCACCCCACCCCAGCTCAGCAGCAGCAGCCAGGTGCAGGTGGCGCCGATCAGCAGCCCAAACCCCAGCCAATCCACCCCGCGCGACGGCCGCCCCACATGCGGCCGCAAGGAAACACTCAATATCGCCAGCGCCGCCGCCCCAATCGGCAGGTTGATGTAAAAAATCCAGGGCCAGGAGAGCATGTCGGTGATCAACCCGCCCACCAGCGGCCCGGCCACACTGCACAGCGCAAATACCCCCGCAATCGCCCCCTGATACCGCCCCCGCTCCCGCGGTGAAACCAGATCGGCAATCGTGGTCTGGGACAGAGTCATCAACCCCCCGGCCCCAACCCCCTGCACCGCCCGGCTGATAATCAACGCCGGCATGCTGCCCGCCGCCCCGCAAAACACGCTACCCAGCAGAAACAACCCGATCGAGACGAAAAACGCCGGCCGCCGCCCGAACTGGTCCGAAAGCTTGCCATACAACGGCGTGCTGGCGGTGGAAGCCACCGCGAACGCCGTCACCACCCAGGACAAATGCGAAAGCCCGCCCAGATCGCTCACGATCCGCGGCAACGCCGGCCCCACGATGTTGCCATCCAGCGATGCCAGCGCCAACACCAGCATCAGCCCGAAAATGCACCGCCTGATCTCCCGCGGTGTCGCCGGCGGCAACCCCACCGCCTCAGCCGGCGAAAGCCCCGTGTTCTGCGAACTGTCTATCGCATCGCTCATGCAACGCCATGCGACTTGAACCAGGCCAGCGCATCCGCCCAGCCCTGCCTGGCGGCATCGGCGTTGTAGGTGGCGCGGTAATCCGCATGAAACCCATGCCCTGCATCGGGGAAAACCTTGATCTCCACACTGTGCCCCGCCTCACGCGCCACCTGGGCGGCAGCCTGCACGTCGGCCAGGTGAATACTGGGGTCACGCCCGCCATACAGTCCCAGCAACGGGCAGCGCAGCGCCGCCGCCAGGTCGGTCGGCGTCTGCGGCTGAATGGCCGAGGTCGGGCTCTTCACCGGCCCATACCAGGCGACGGCGGCTTTCAAATGCGGGTTGTGTTCGGCATACAGCCAGGTGTCACGCCCACCGCGGCAGAAGCCCGTCACCCCCAGCCGCGTGCCATCCCCACCATGCGCCTCCGCCCACGCCACCGTGCTGTCCAGATCGGCCAGCATCGTCGCATCCGGCGCCTTCATGATCACATCCCGCACGATCTCCTGCGGATCGGACATCTTGGAAAGATCCGCGATGCGCGCATACAACTCGGGCGCCACCGCCAGGTAGCCCAGCTTGGCGAAGCGGCGGCACACATCCTTGATGTATTCATGAACGCCAAAAATCTCCTCGATCACCACAATGGTCGGGAACGGCCCAGCCCCCTGCGGCCTGGCGAAATACGCCGGCAGATGTCCATCGGCCACGGGGATCTGCGCCTGCCCCGCCTCCAGCCCGGCCGTGTCGGTATGGATCGCCGGCGTCTGCGCGCGCGCAACCGCGGTGGTGAAACCGCTCATCAGCGTGGTCATCAGGAAGATGCGACGTTCCAACATGGGTTTTCCCGAATTCATAAGGAAGAAAGGTCTTCTTTTTTGAAAAAAAGAAGCAAAAAACTTTTAACTCTTGATGCGCGACTCGCCGGCGGCGCACGCAAAGGCGTAAAAGTTTTTTGGTTCTTTTTTTCAAAAAAGAACATTCTTCCTGCTCACGTTTTCGCCATCGCCGCCTTCAGATTATCATCGATCCGCCCGAGAAAATCCTGCGTGTTCATCCACGCCTGATGCGGCCCCACCAGCACCGCCAGGTCCTTCGTCATCGCGCCCGATTCCACGGTTTCGATACACACCCGTTCCAGCGTTTCGGCAAACGCGGTCACATCCGGCGTATCATCGAAGCGGCCGCGATAGATCAGCCCGCGTGTCCAGGCGAAGATCGAGGCGATGGGGTTGGTGCTCGTCTCCCGCCCGCGCTGATGCTCGCGGTAATGCCGCGTCACCGTGCCATGCGCGGCCTCGCTTTCCACGGTGCGCCCGTCCGGGCTCATCAGCACGCTGGTCATCAGCCCCAGCGATCCGAAGCCCTGGGCCACGATATCGCTCTGCACGTCGCCATCGTAGTTCTTGCACGCCCACAGATACCCGCCGGACCATTTCAGGGCGCTGGCTACCATGTCGTCGATCAGCCGGTGTTCGTAGGTCAGCCCGGCAGCGGTGAACCGCTCGCGGAATTCCGCATCGAACACCTCCTGGAACGTATCCTTGAACATGCCGTCATAGGCTTTGAGGATGGTATTCTTCGTCGAAAGGTAAACCGGGTAGCCGCGCAGCAGGCCGTAATTGAAGCTGGCACGCGCGAAGCCGGCGATGGAGGCCTGGGTGTTGTGCGTGGCCATGGCCACGCCGGGGCCTTTGAAATCGTGCAATTGGTAGATTTGCGTCTCCCCGCCATCCGCCGGTTCATACACCATCGTCACGCGCCCTGGCCCGGGGATCTTGGTTTCCGCGGCGCGGTAGATATCGCCATAGGCGTGGCGGCCGATCACGATGGGTTTGGTCCAGTGCGGCACCAGGCGCGGCACGTTGGCGCAGATGATCGGCTCACGAAAGATTGTGCCGTCCAGGATGTTGCGGATGGTGCCGTTGGGGCTGCGCCACATGCGCTTGAGCTTGAATTCCTCCACCCGCGCCTCGTCCGGCGTGATGGTGGCACATTTCACGCCCACGCCGTATTGGCGGATGGCGTGGGCGGCATCCACGGTCACCTGGTCGTCGGTCTGGTCGCGGTATTCGATCCCAAGGTCGTAGTACTTCAGGTCGATATCCAGGTAGGGCAGGATCAGCCTATCCTTGATGAACCCCCAGATGATCCGGGTCATCTCGTCGCCGTCCAGTTCCACCACCGGCGTCTTCACCTTGATCTTTGCCATGCCCATCCCTCGCCGCGTCTTCGGTCAGGGGATGTGTGTGCCCAACCCCCCGGTTCACGGCAACTGCCCTACCGCGCACGTCTGCCGCCCGGGCGTCAGAGGTAAGGTTTTTTGCTTCTTTTTTTCAAAAAAGAAGCGCTTTCTTCCTTAGGGCCCGTGCCGCCCAAACAGCGCCAGCACTATCTCCACCAGGATCAGCACCACCACCGCCCCTTCCATCAGCCCCGCCCGGCTGCTCGCCGCCTCGTCATACAGCGCCGCGTAGGTATCCCGTATGATGGACAGCTTGCGCTCCACCGCCGCGCTCACCGATTTTACGCGGAACAGGTCAAGCGCCGCCGCATACACGCGGGCCAGATACACGTCCTCCGTCACCTGCAAGGCGTTATCCACCTTCTCCGTCAGCTCGGTCACCTCGGCCACCAGCGTATACAGCCGCCGTGCAAGCCCAGCGAACCGGCGCGGCCCCAGGCTCAGGCGGCGTGTCGCCTCCTCCACCAGGTCATACATCCGTGGCAGCTCGGCATCGAGCAGCTCGTCGTAATAGCGCATTTGCAGGAACTGCGCGTTGGCCACCTCGATCACGTCCGCCACGTCGGTGTCGCGCCGCGGCTCATAGATGAAGGCGCGGTCCCAGGTCAGCACCACCAGATCGTCGGTATAGTAGGAAAACCGCCGGCTCAGCAGGTCCGCCCGCGCGCCTTCCGCCAGCGTGCGCTGCTCGCCGCTGAGCAGCGGCACCAGATCGATCTCGCGGCCGATGGCGGAGGCCAGCACCGGTTCGCCGAAGCGATGCACGGTCGCCACCAGGTAATCCTCCTCCAGCTCCGACCGGTTCGGCCGCGTGAGTGAGGCCTCGATCGGCTCGCGCAACTGCGTCAGCAAGCCGTGCCAGATATCCACCTCGGTCTGCGGCCCGATCGCCGTCTCCACCGCGTTCACCCGCCCGGTAAAGGCCGCCCAATCCATCCCATCGGCGGGAAATTGCAGCGCCAAGGTCACCACGCCGAACGCATACAGCCGCGCGACCACCGAGGCCTCCACCTCAACCGCTATGCCGCCCTCCAGCAGCAGCAGCCGCACCGGCGGCAACACCAGCCCCAGCGGCGGATCGCCGAAATTCACCGCCTTGGGCGGCGTGCCGGTCAGCCGCGACCGCGCACCCTGGCGCGATTGCAGCGCCCATAACCGCTCCGCCTCCCCCAGATCGATGGCATAGGCCAGATCAAACAGGCGCAGCGCCGTCACATGCCCGGCCACCACGAAAGGCGCTTGCGCCCCCTGCACGCCCGCAGCCGATTCGATCGTGGCAGCCTCGCTCATGCCAGGCAGCCTATCACGCGCAGGAACTGGATCAGGAAATGAAATGGCCAGGGTTCCACACGCACGCCCCACCGTTCTGCGTCCAATGCCCGGCCAGCCACATGGGCCGGTCGCTCAGCCGTGGCACCCACTGGGGCAATACCCAGAAATACTCGTGGCCCTCCCAAACCCAGTGGCCCGGTTCCAGGGTCACGGGCGTGGCGGTCACCGGCGGCTTGGGCGGCGGCTGCGCGGATGGGCGGCCCAGCGGCACGGCAGGGCAATCCATCGGCGGCGGCGCCGGATTGGGGTGGGATGCGGCGCAGGCGGAGAGAGCGAGTGTAAGAAAGAAAGCGTTCTTTTTTGCAAAAAAGAACCAAAAAAAATTTGGCCGTTTAGCTCGCGGGAACAAGTACGCAAACCCCGGCTTGGGCGGCGATGCCTTCGCCACGGCCGGTGAAGCCAAGGCGCTCGGTCGTTGTCGCCTTCACCGAAACCCGGTCAATGGCCACGCCAAGAAGCTCGGCAAGGCGCGCCCGCATCGCCGGGGCATGCGGGGTAATCTTCGGGCGCTCGCAAATCAGCGTCACATCGGCATTCGCCAGCACGCCTCCCCGCGCGGCGATGCGGCCGGCGGCGTGGCGCAGGAAACGCGCGCTGTCGGCATCCTTCCAGTCGGCGTCGCTTGGCGGAAAATGCCGGCCGATATCGCCTTCCGCCAAGGCGCCATAAATCGCATCGCACAGCGCGTGGATGCCCACATCGGCATCCGAATGCCCGTCCAGCCCGAACTCGAACGGGATCGTCACCCCGCACAGGATCATCGGCCGGCCGGCCTTCAGCACATGCACGTCGAACCCCGTGCCGACGCGCGGCAGCATCGGCGGCGCAAGATGGCGCTCCAGCCGGGCCGCATCGCTGGGAAAGGTCATTTTCACGTTCTCCTCGCCACCCGGCACCAGCATCACGCTGTGCCCCGCCTGCTCCAGCAGCCAGGCATCGTCGGTGGCGTCTTCATGCGCCGGCCCGCGATGCAGGGCCAGCAGAAGCGGGAAATGGAAGGCCTGCGGCGTCTGCGCCCGAAACAGGCCGGCGCGCTTGACCGTGGCATCGATCACGCCGCCGGAGGCCCGCTTCAGCGTATCGGCCACGGCAACCGCGGGGATGGCGCCGGGATGGGTCCGCAACGCCTCCAGCAGCGCCGCGATCGTGCCGGGCGGGATCACCGGCCGCGCGGCATCATGCACCAGCACCACATCGGGTTCATACGGCGCCAGCGCCTCCAACCCCGCCCGCACGCTCGCCTGCCGCGTGGCACCACCCGGCACCGGCGCCAAATGCGCCAACCCCTCGAGCGCCGCCCGGATCGGCACCGCCTCACCCACCGGCTGCAACAGATCCACATGCGGCAGCAGCGCCTCCGCCGCCCAGCGCACCACCGGCCGCCCCGCGAGCGTGAGAAACTGCTTGGGCGCTGCCCCGCCAAACCGGCTGCCTGATCCTGCCGCTACGAGAAGTGCCGCGATGCGCATCGGCGCGGTGTGGGGGAGCGGCTAACGGTCGTCAATAAGAAAGGAAGTGTTCTTTTTTGAAAAAAAGAACCAAAAAACTTTTGTTTGTTCAGGTACGCGCCGTCCCGGCGGTGTCGGATCGTGGGAAAGGCGCCGGGGTAAAAGTTTTTTGGTTCTTTTTTTCAAAAAAGAACACTTTCTTCCTTCGCTTATCTGCACCCAAAATGCCACATCTCACAGCAACGTGAGTCCCGTGCGTTGCAGCATGCCTGCAACCCGGCTAACCTGCCTAAATGATGGGCAACGCAGAACCGACCACGCTCGCACCTGTCACGCTCGGCCCCGGCGTGCAACTCGATGTACCGGTCATCCTCGCCCCCATGTCCGGTGTCACGGACCTGCCCTTCCGCCGTCTGGCCAAGCGGCTCGGCACCGGCATGGTGGTCTCCGAGATGATCGCGTCCTGGGCGATGCTGCGGGAGAACCGCAACACGCTGCGCATGGCCGCCCTGGATGAAGGCACCGGCCCCCGCGCCATCCAGTTGGCCGGCTGCGAGCCGGCGGCGATGGCCGAAGCGGCCCGCATGTCCGCCGATTTGGGGGCGGAGGTGATCGACATCAATTTCGGCTGCCCGGTGCGCAAGGTCGCGGTGGGTCAGCAGGCCGGCTCTGCCCTGATGCGCGACGAAGCGGCCGCTTCCCGCATCCTGGAGGCAACAGTCCGCGCGGTTGCGGTGCCCGTCACGCTGAAGATGCGCATGGGCTGGGATCATCAGAGCCTGAATGCGCCGCGCCTGGCGCGGGTGGCGCAGGACTGCGGCATACGCATGATCACGGTGCATGGCCGCACCCGCCAGCAATTCTACACCGGCACGGCGGATTGGGCATTCGTGGGCCGTGTGAAGCAGGCCGTTTGCATTCCGGTGATCGTCAATGGCGACATCCTCAGCGTGGAGGATGCCGCGCGGGCAAAATTCATCTCCGGCGCCGATGGCGTGATGGTCGGGCGTGCCTGCTATGGCCGCCCCTGGCTGCCGGCGCAGATCGCCCATTTCCTGGGCACCGGCACGCATCTCCCCGACCCTGACCTCGCCGCGCAGAAGGCCATCCTGCGCGAGCATTACGATGCCATGCTCACCCATTTCGGCACCGACGCGGGCATGCGCCTCGCCCGCAAGCATGTCGCCTGGTACTCGAGCGGCCTTCCCGGCTCGGCCGGATTCCGCAGCGCGGTGATGCGCCTGAATGATCCGGCCGCCGTGGTGGCGTTGATCGAGGCCTTCTACACACCCCTGATCGAGGCGGGGACGAGGCGGGACTGGGCGGACTCCACCCGACCCGCCGGCGCCGCGGAATTGCTCGCCGCATGAGGCTTCCGCTGGCCCGCGCACGCGGAAAACTCGCCGTCGTCAGCGCGGCGCCGGACCCGTCCGCCATGCTCTCCGCCTTGCCTGTGGCCTGCCTGCTGCTGGATGAGTCTAACCGGTTCCGCTACGTCAATTCGGCGGCTGAGCAATTCCTTTGCCTGTCCGTCTCGCAACTGCGCAACCTCGCGCTCGGCGACGTGATCCCGCCCGACAGCCCGATCTTCGCCCTGATCGAGCAGGTTCGCTCCGGTGAGGTGGTGGTCTCGGACCATGACCTCACGCTGGAGACGCCGCGCATGCACCGGCGCGGCATCACGGTGCAAGGGACGCTGGTGCCGGAGGATCCGGGCTGCGTGCTGCTCACCCTACAGGATGAATCGGCCGCCCGCGCGCTGGATCGGCAATTGAATTTCCGCAGCGCCGCCCGCTCGGTCGCCGGCATGGCGACGATCCTGGCGCATGAGGTGAAGAACCCGCTTTCCGGCATACGCGGCGCCGCCCAGTTGCTGGAGAACACGGTGGGCGAGGCCGACCGGGAACTCGCCGTGCTGATCCGCGACGAGGCGGACAGGATACGTGGCCTGGTCGAGCGCATGGAGGCGTTCGGCGAAAAGCCGATCGTGCGCGATGCCGTGAACATCCATCGCGTGCTGGAGCATGTGCGCCGCCTGGCGCAGACCGGCTTCGCCGCGCATCTGCGCATGGTGGAGCGCTATGATCCCTCGCTGCCGCCGGTGTGGGGCAACCGCGACCAGTTGGTGCAGGTGATCCTGAACCTGGTGAAGAATGCGGCCGAATCGATCAGCGCCGAGGCCGATCACGGCGAGATCACGCTGATGACGGCCTACCAGCACGGTGTACACCTCACTGTGCCCGGCACCCGCCGGCGGGTGCATCTGCCGCTGGTCGTCACCGTGCGCGACAGCGGCCCGGGCATCCCCGACGACATCGCCGACAGCCTGTTCGATCCCTTCGTCACCACCAAGCCCTCCGGCACTGGCCTGGGGCTTGCACTCGTGGCCAAGATCGTCGGTGAACATGGGGGCCTGATCGAAGTGGACAGCAGGCCAGGCCGTACGGAATTCCGCATCTTCCTGCCGATTTTTAAAGAAGACCGTTTTGACGACGTGCCGCCCGGACCGGCGGGCGGATGACATTGCATAGCTGGACCTGAACTGTTGGCGACACCTCCGACTGTATTGATAGCGGACGACGACAGGTCGATCCGCACCGTTCTGACGCAGGCCTTGGGCCGATCCGGCTACCAGGTGCGTGCCACCGGCTCCGCGGCAATGCTGTGGCGCTGGGTGGAGGAGGGCGAAGGCGACCTGGTGATCACCGACGTGGTGATGCCCGACGATAACGGCCTGGATCTTCTGCCACGCATCAAGCGCCAACGGCCGGAGCTGCGGGTGATCGTGATGAGCGCCCAATCGACGCTGATGACGGCGGTGAAGGCGGCGCAGCGCGGCGCGTTCGAATATCTGCCCAAGCCGTTCGACCTGGCCGAGTTGCTCTCCGTGGTTGCGCGCGCCCTGGCCGTGCCGGCGCCGATTGCCGATCCCTCCATCGAGCCCCGCGACGGCGAGGAGAAACTGCCGCTGATCGGCCGCAGCCAGGCGATGCAGGAGATCTACCGCACCATCGCGCGGCTGACGACCACCGATCTGACGGTGATGGTGAATGGCGAGAGCGGCACCGGCAAGGAACTGGTCGCGCGTGCCCTGCATGATTACGGGCGCCGGCGTGCCGGTCCGTTCGTGGCCATCAACATGGCGGCGATCCCGCGCGAGCTGATCGAAAGCGAACTTTTCGGCCATGAGCGCGGCAGTTTCACCGGCGCGCATAACCGCAGCCAGGGGCGCTTCGAGCAGGCGGCCGCCGGCACGCTGTTCCTGGACGAGATCGGGGACATGCCGCCGGAGGCGCAGACGCGCCTGCTGCGCGTGTTGCAGGAGGGCGAGTTCACCTCCGTGGGCGGCCGCCAGCCGATCCGGGCCAATGTACGCATTGTGGCCGCCACCCACCGCGATCTGCGCCAGGCGATCCGCGCCGGCCAATTCCGGGAGGATCTGTTCTACCGCCTCAACGTGGTGCCGATACGCCTGCCGCCGCTGCGCGAGCGGGCGGAGGATATCGCGGTGCTGGCGCGGCATTTCCTCGATCGCGCGCGCGAAAGCGGGTTGCCGGCCAAGACGCTGGACCAGGGCGCGGTGGATGCGCTGCGCAAATACCGCTGGCCCGGCAATGTGCGGGAGCTGGAGAACCTGATGCGCCGGCTGGCCGCGCTGACACCGCAGGAGGTGATCACCGCCGAGGTGATCATAGGCGAACTCGTCGAACCCGCCCCCGACTCCGGCGAGGAAACTGCCGCCGGCGCGAAGGATCTGGGCCAGGCGGTGGAACGCCACATCCGCCATATGCTCGCCGGCAGCAGCGATGGCATCCCCACCCGCGACATCTACGATCAGGTGATCGCCGAGGTGGAACGGCCGCTGATTCGCATGACTCTCGCTGCCACCCGCGGCAACCAGATCAAGGCCGCCGAGATGCTCGGCCTGAACCGCAATACGCTGCGCAAGAAAATCAAGGACCTCGAAATCCCGGTGGTCCGCGGCATCGGCTGAGCGGCCGCGGCCGGGCGCACTGCGCCGGAACACGGCAAGGCAAGTGCGCCGGCCGGCAGTGCACGGGTCAAGAGGCGCAGCGACGGCGCGGGGCTGCGTCACGTCGCCGTTGGCCCAAGGGCAGTTGCGCGGTTGAAGCTACCCAGACATGCGCATAGCGCGGGCTGCGCGCGGCCGAACTGGTGCACGCGGCGGACGCAAAGGCGGCGGAAGCGAAGTCCGCTCCGATCGCCGGTGTCCACCAAGCGGTCAGATTCCGCCTTGAGGCTTGTATTTGCCTAACAAACTGCCACGGGGCCGTATTGCTGCCCAAATTCGTTGCAGACATGCGTATGGTGCAATGCGATACTCACGTCTTTGTGAGCAAGCTCTATGCATTACGGGGTGGAGTTAAAGCACTGTGTCGGGAACGCCACAGTGCCACACCCACTCCGCACAGGCCGCTCGTATCGCGCGATCCATCGTCATAGATGCTGCGTTGTCGTCCTCGGATGCTTGGCGCGGTTCAAAACAGCGCCTGGACCAGGACCATGGAACAGGAGAGTTATGTATGAAGCTCAGGAATGCGCTTCTGGTTGCCTCGATGCTGGCCGCACCCGCGGCCGCCTTTGCGCAGCCAGTCACAGGCCCGTATATCAGCCTTGGCGTGGGTGCGACTTATCTGGATGACCAGAAGCTCGACAGCGTCACCTACCCGGATCTCGGTGTAGGCTACTACGGCGCTGGCAACGGCCATATCAAGACCGACACGGACATCATCGGCTCCGCCGCGGTGGGCTACGGCCTGGGCAACGGTATCCGCGTTGAAATCAACGGCAACTACCTGACCAACAAGCTCACATCGGTCAGCGGCCTCAGCGCCGGCGGCCAGGAAGAGCAGTACCAGGGCTTCGTGAACGTCCTGTACGATTTCGACCTGACGCCATACGGCGTGCCCGGCATCACCCCGTATATCGGTGTCGGCGCGGGCTATGATCAGCTTCAGTTCCAGAACGGCCACGCCTCCGGCTACTCCGGCACGGCGCCGATCTTCATCCGCGAGACCAACACGCAGGGCGATTTCGCGGCGCAGGGCATTCTCGGTGTCGCCTACAACATCGCCGCGGTCCCTGGCCTGGCGCTGACGGTGGAAGGCCGTGTGTCGGCCATTCCGCAGGACGAGAACTTCCATGGCCAGTACTTCGCCCCTGGCGTTGCCACGCGGGTCGATTTCCGTGTGCCGGACTCGATGAACTACACCGGCCTGGTCGGCATCCGCTATGCGCTGTTCACCCCGGCACCCCCGCCGCCCCCGCCCGCCGCGGCCCCCGCGCCGGTGGCAGCGCCGGCGCCTGAGCCTGCCCGCACCTACCTGGTGTTCTTCGACTGGGATCGTGCGGATCTCAGCGAGCGTGCGCGCCAGATCGTGGCCCAGGCCGCCCAGGCTTCGACCCACGTGCAGACGACGCGCATCGAGGTCAACGGCTACACCGACCTTTCGGGCACGGCCGCGTACAACCAGAAGCTATCGGTTCGCCGCGCCCAGAGCGTGGAAGCCGAGCTGGTGCGTGATGGCGTGAGCCAGAGCGAGATCAGCATCCATGGGTATGGCGAAAGCAACCCGCTGGTGCCGACGGCCAAGGGTGTGCGCGAGCCGCAGAACCGGCGTGTTGAGATTATCCTGAAGTAAGACTAGGGGGGCGCTGCCCCCCTAGGACCCCCCGCTGGGGCCTAGGCCCCAGACCCCGGCTTCGCCCTGCGATCCCCCACCGTGCCGGGTCACAGGGCGAAGCCGGGGTCTGGGGACGAGTCCCCAGCGGGGGTCCAGGGGGCAGAGCCCCCTGGCCTTCTCTTGGAGCCTTCCATGCGTCTCGCCCTGACTGCCTCCGCGCTGACCGCCATCGCCTGCGCGGCCTCCGCCCAGCCGGTTACCGGCCCTTACATAAGCCTCGGCGGCGGCGCCAACCTGCTCCAGGACGAAACCCTCAAGCTCAACGACGCCTTCCCCGCCGGCAAGCTCCGCTTCGATACCGGCGGTGCCGCCGGCGTGACCGCGATCGGCTACGGTTTCGGCAACGGCTTCCGCGTGGAGGCAGAGGGTGACTGGCGCTATAACGGTCTGCGCCAGTATCTGGGCACCAACTTCCCCACCCATGCCGGCGGCGAGCAGCTTAATTACGGCGGCATGCTCAACGGCGTGTTCGACATGGATATCGGCTCGCCCTGGGTCTATCCCTATATCGGCATCGGCGCCGGCTACAGCTACACCAACTGGACTCACATCCAGGTCGCCAGCCCCGTGGCGCCATATGATTTCAGCGCCGGCGGCACGCATGCGAACATCGCCTACCAGGCCATGTTCGGCCTGTCGTTTCCTGTCAGCTTCGTGCCGGGCCTCGCGCTGACGGCGGAGTACCGCTTCTTCAGCGTGATCGGCGATGGCCAATACAACGCCATATCGGCCGGCGCGGAAGGCCCCTCCGGGCCGAAACCTTTCGGCTTTGCCAGCGGCCGGGTGGAAACCAGCACCGACTATAACCACACGGTCATGCTCGGACTGCGCTACGCCCTATGGACCCCGGCACCACCACCGCCACCGGCGGCCGAGGCGGCCCCGGTGGCTGGCGCCCCGCCTGCCCCCACGCCGAGCCGCACCTACCTGGTGTTCTTCGACTGGGATCGCGCCGACCTCTCGGCCCGCGCCCGCCAGATTGTGGCCGAAGCCGCCCAAGCCTCGACGCATATCCAAACGACGCGGATCGAGGTGAACGGCTACACCGATCTCTCCGGCACGGCGGCCTACAACCAGAAGCTTTCCGTGCGCCGCGCCCAGAGCGTGGAGGCCGAGCTGGTGCGTGACGGCGTGAGCCGCGGCGAGATCAGCATCCACGGCTATGGCGAGGCAGATCCGCTGGTGCAGACCGCACCGGGCGTGCGGGAGCCGCAGAACAGGCGGGTGGAGATTGTGCTGAAGTAGGAAGAAGAGTCTTCTTTTTTGAAAAAAAGAAGCAAAAAACTTTTGACTGGCTGTCGCGGACCGGGTGGGAAGCGTATGTTATGTGTGACGGGCGTCGCCTAGCGCGACGCTTTCGATGCCGGCACCGAAGAAAGACTCAACCACGAAGGCACCAAGACACGAAGAAGGGCACGAAGAAAAACCTCCAGGCTTCTTCTTCGTGTCTTGGTGCCTTCGTGGTTATCTTTCTTCCTTGGTGCCGTGCACCGGAGTTTGCGCTTAGCGCGCGAGCGCACCCAGCAACCTGGCATGCGCATTCGTGCCATGGTCCAGGCAGCGCAGATCGAATTTTTCGTTGGGGCTGTGCACCTGGTCGTCCGCAAGGCCAAAACCCATCAGCAGCGTGTCCAGGCCCAGGATGCGGCGCAGGCTTTCCACCACAGGGATGGAGCCGCCGCTGCCGATCAGCACCGCCTCCCGCCCGTATTCCTCGGCGAGAACCTGGCGGGCGAGGCTGACGAACGGATTGCCGGCTTCCACCTCGAAGCCCGGCGCCAACCCAAACGTTTCGATCTCCACCGCCAGATCGGCCGGCGCACGGGCGGCAACGAAGGCGCGAAAGGCCTCCAGGATGCGGGCCGGATCCTGGCCGGCAACCAGGCGGAACGAGACCTTGGCACCTGCCTGCGACGCGATCACGGTTTTGGCGCCCGCGCCCTGGTAGCCGCCCCAGATGCCGTTGATGTCCGCGGTCGGCCGCGCCCACATCCGGTCCAGGCCGCCACGGCCATGCTCGCCCGCCGGCGCGCGCAGCCCGATTTCGCCCAGGAAGGCGGCTTCGTCGAAGCCGAGGCGATCCCATTCGGCCGCCTGGGCGGCCGATATCTCGGCCACGCCATCATAGAAGCCGGGAAGTGTCACACGGCCCTCATCATCGTGCAGATCGCCCAGGATGCGCGTCAGCGCGTTGATCGGGTTCAGCGCGGAGCCGCCGAACAGGCCGGAATGCAGATCGCGCACCGGGCCGCGCACCCGGATTTCGGTGTAGACGAGGCCGCGCAGGCGCGTGGTGATGGCGGGCGTGTCGATATCCCACATGCCGGTGTCGGAAATCACGGCCACGTCGGCGCGCAGGATATCGGCATGGTCGCGCAGGAACGGCTCCAGATTGGGGCTGCCCACCTCCTCCTCGCCCTCCAGCACCACGGTGATGCGGGCGGGCGGGCCGCCGGCCACCGCGTGCCAGGCGCGGAACGCGTCAAGCCACATCATCACCTGGCCCTTGTCGTCCACCGCGCCGCGGGCGACCACGCGGGGGCCGTGCCGGCCCTGCACGATCACCGGATCGAAGGGCGGGCTGGTCCACAGATCGAAGGGCTCGGCCGGCTGCACATCGTAGTGGCCATAGTAGAGAAGGTGCGGTGCAGTGCCGCCGGGCCCGGGGTGCTGCGCCAGAACCACCGGATGCCCGGCCGTCTCCACGAGTCGCACGCCAAAGCCGATGCCCTCGAATGCGGCTTGCGCCCAGGACGCGGCACGGCGGCAATCCGCGGCGTGGGCGGGCTGCGCGCTCACGCTCGGGATGCGCAGAAAATCCATCAGCCGGGCATGGCCCTCCGCCCGTGTGGCGCGCAGATGGTCCAGCACGGCCTGGACGGGGGCAGGGTTGAGGGGTGCATCGTTCATGGCGCGACTATGCCGCCGATCGGCGGGGCGGGAAAGCCGCGCGTCCCGGTGAAAAACCGGGTGGCCGTGAACGTCCGCGCCCCCTAGGCTGGCCCCGAACACATCCGGAAACGCGCATGTCGAAGGTCGCCGACGCCCTGCAGCCCCGCATTGGCCAGGAGCTTGCGCTATCCGGCTGGCTGCTGATCGACCAGGCACGGATCGACGCCTTCGCCGCCTGCACCGAGGATTTTCAATGGATCCATGTGGAACGCGAGCGCGCCGCGGCCGGCCCGTTCGGCGGCACCATCGCGCATGGGTTCCTCACGCTATCCCTGCTGCCGCGCCTGACCAGCGCCGGTTGGTCGGAGGGCCTGGGCATCGAGGCGATGCTGAATTACGGGCTGGACCGCCTGCGCTTTCTCACCCCCGTGCGCGCCGGCGCGCGTATCCGCAACCGGCTGCGCCTGCACAGCGTGGAGCCGAAAGGCGCCGGCCGCACGCTGATCGGATTTGAGAATACGATTGAGATCGAGGGCGAACCCCGCCCGGCCCTGATCGCGCATAGCCTGGTGATGGCGATCGGCTGAGGCGGAATACCGGGGGTGAAGCGGGGAAAATCGCCCGCTGCATCCAGCCGGGGCGATCGAGCGTTTCCCTATCACACCCAGGAGATCGCCTGGCCTCGGCTTCCCTTGCCGGCTCGATCAAGGATTGGCACCAATGAACCCCAGCGGTCGACCCGCGCGGGAAACACACATGTTCAGCCTCGGGCCGTCCGTGCCCGCGTCACGCAAAGGAAGCCCGGATCCATGCCGGCTTATGCCGCCCCCCCGACCGACGCCGAGCTCATCGCCCGCTGCGCCGCGCGAGACCGCGCCGCCTTCCGGCTGCTCTACAGCCAGTGGAGCGCGCGGCTGCATGGTGTTGCCATGCGCATAGTCCGTGACCCGTCGCTGGCCGCCGATGCCACGCACGATGCGTTCGTTCAGGTCTGGCAGCAGGCCGCGCGCTTTGATCCCAGCCGGGGCGAGGCATCGTCCTGGCTGATGAGCCTGGCCCGCTACCGTGCGCTGGACATGGTGCGGCGGCGGGGCCGCGAGGTGCTGGGCCATGAGCCGGTGGAGGAGGAGGCCGATCAAGGCCCTGATCCGCTGGGCGCGCTGCTCGCCCTCACCGACGGCGGCGCCCTGCATCGCTGCCTGGAAACGCTCAGCGAGGAGCGCCGCCGGCTTGTCGTGCTGGCTTTTGTGGAGGGCTATTCGCACAGCCAGTTGGCGGCGAAGCTGGCGGTGCCCATCGGCACGGTAAAATCCTGGATCAGGCGCAGCCTGACGGGCTTGAAGGAATGCCTGGCGTCATGAGCGGCTCCGATCCCGAAACACTCGAACCGATTGATCTGGCCGCCGAGTATGTGCTCGGCACGCTGGATGCGGCGGAGGCGGAGGCGGCGCGGGACCGGATCGCGGCGAGCCCGGGCTTTGCCGCGGAGGTACGCGCCTGGGAAGACCGGCTGATGCCGCTGACCGTGCTGGTAGCGCCGGTGCCGCCGCCCGAGGCGCTATGGGCGCGCGTGCAGGCGAGTTGCGCGCTGGATTCGCCGGCGCCCGCCAATGAGAACCGGCAGGGCTGGTGGCGCGGCACTGCCATCGCCAGCCTTGCTTTGGCCGCGGGTTTGGCAGCGTTCATCGCGCTCCGCCCGGCGCCGGCGCCGGTATTTGCCGTGCTCGCACCCATTGGCAGCACGGCGCCGGTATTGGTGGCGTTCGGCGGCCCGCATGGCGGCATTGTGGTGCGCCCCAGCGGTGCCATTCACATTGCCACCGATCGCGATCTGGAGCTATGGGCGTTGGCGGCCGGCGCGCTGCGCCCCGAGCCCCTCGGTGTTCTGCCGCCTGCCGGCCGCGAAATTCTGCCCGTCGCCGCCGGCACGCAGCTGCTGGTGAGCCTGGAGCCAAAGGGCGGCTCCCCCACCGGCCAACCCACCGGCCCTGTAGTGTATGGTGGCACTCTCCAACGCACCAACGAGTAAAAGTTCTTTGCTTCTTTCTTTCAAGAAAGAAGACTCTTCCTTACTTTCTTACGCCTCCTCCTCCGGCAGCAGCCATTCCGACCACGTAACGTGCAGCACGCGCGCCGTGCGGCGCAGCCTGACCGGATGGCCGCGCGCGAAATGGCCGATTGTAGCGACAGGGCCCGCGAAAACCCGCTCCAGCACCGGGCGGGTGAGGTCCTCGCGCAGGGATTGCCGCAGCATGCAGGGCATGTGCGTGGCCCCGGCGCGCATCAGATCGGTGGCGCGGTGGTGGCCGTCCCATAAATAGAGCAGGCCGCCGCGTTCGACGACGGTGACGAAGGGCGGTGCTTCGCCGGCCACCAGGCAGGCGCCCTGCCCCGGCAGGGTTTGTGGCTGAAGCCGCAGATTGGGGCTGGCGGCCTTGATGATGATGGCGTGCGCCTGCATGGAGATATCCAGCCGCGCGGTATCGATGGTCGCCGGCAGGCAGAGCTCCAGCATATCCTGCGGGTTACGTTCGGCCTTCGGCATGGCATCATCCCCCCGCCGGACGGCGAGCTGTGTGGCCAGCAAGGGGGCGATCTCCACCAGGCAGTAGCGGGGCGGTGAGAGATCCGGCGCGGCGTAAAGCCCGAGTTTCAGCGCCAGGGGCTCCACATGCTGGCGGATATAGAACCAGGCCTGGGGCGGAAGCTCCTGGATCTCCGCCTGCCCGGAAGCCGCGGCCGGTGGCCCCAACGCCGCGCGGGCGGCCTCCCAGATCCGGTGGCGGTTCGCGGCCGAGGGATCATCCAGACAGCAATCCGTCTCCAGATGCCGCATGGCCGCGTCCCTATCCAGCAGGCCCAGCAGGCTGAGTGCCTCCACCGGCATTTTGCGGCCCCCTAGACGAGCATATCCAGCAGGCGGCCGCGCGGCGGCGGCACGGTGGCCGGCGATGCCGGAGCCGCCTGGGGGGAGGGTGCCGCCTGGGCGCGCAGCGTATCCGAGGATGAAGGGACGAGCGCGCCAACCTGCCCGGGGGAGAATCGCGTCACCGCGAAACCTCCCGGCGGGCGCACGGCGGTCAGCGCGCTACCGCGCGCATCGCCCGATATCGGCTGGGGAGTGAGGCCCCCAGCGCCCGAAACTGTGGTCATCACAATCCCTCTGCGGGCGCAAAACTGCACGGCGCAGGTTGAGGCGGGATTAAGAGCCTGCCCGACACGGCATCAAGACACGGAAGACTCTTCTTTCTTTAAAGAAAGAAGCAAAGAACTTTTACCTATGAGAGGCTCTCTGGCGGATCAGTGGACCTCGACCTCGGTGACGTCGCGGACCATGCGGGCGCCCATCTTGTCACCGGGGACGATCAGTTTCAGGGCGGGCAAGTCGCCGGGGCGGTCGTCCTGGCGGTAGGCGAGAATCACCGCTTTGCCCTCCAGGGCCGGATCGATCTCGCCGATGGAGAGCACGGCCGCGTAGCCGTCCTGCGCGCGCACCACCAGCGTGTGGCGCAGGCCGGGGTTCTTGCCGCCGCCGTTCTTCAAGCCCGCCTTGTTCACCAGATCCCATAGCAGAACACCTGTCCAGGCGTGGTGCTCCGTGCCGTGCATCGTCTGGTACGACGCATCCACCTGCCTGGCGGGAAATGCCTTCACCTGATCGGCGGAAAACACCTGCGCGGCCTGCACATCGCCATCCAGCTTCACCCCCAGCCCAGGCGCCTGCGCCCAGGCCGCGCCCGCGAGGCCGCACAGCAGCACCGCCGCCAAGAGGCGCATGGCTACTTCGCCACCATCACGTCGGAGGCCTTGATCACCGCCATCGCATGATCGCCCACCGCCAGGGCAAGCTCATCGATCGCCTCATTGGTGATCGAGGCCGTCACGATCGTGCCGCCGGCGATCTCGATGGTGACATGGCCGGTCGTCTGGCCCTTGTGCACGCCGGTCACCGTGCCCTCGAACTGGTTGCGCGCGCTGATCTTCACTCGCCGGCCTCCATCTCGCTCAACATGGGCTCCGGCCGGGCGCCCGGTCGACATGAACCCGGCGGCACATACCGCTCCGGCTGGGAACGGATCGGCAGCCCGCAGCGCGTCAGCAAGGCGCGGAGTTCCCGAATCGCCGGAAAAACCTCCTGGTTCCAGTCCGCGCCCTGCGCGTCATGCGCCTTCTGCTCTTCCTCCACGATCCAGCGATCCTCGGTGAAAATCCGCTCGGTGAACCACACCAGCACCGGCCAGGCCATCTCCAGCAGCAGCGGGATCTTGGGGCGCTGGATGCAGAGCAGGCCGAAAGTGCGGTTGGTGCGCTGCTCGCGATCCAGCGGCACGTAGACGATCCACAGGTTCATCACCGGCAGATCCGTGTCCGTCCAGATCTTCAGGTTCTGGTAGGGGTACTCGGTGCGGATGGTCATCAGCTCGCGGTGATTCTGCTCGCCCGTCTTGCGGCGCTTGCCCAGGATCGCCGCCTCGCCGAGCGGCTGCTTCCCGCCGGTGCGGCCGAACGTGTAATCCACCTCCATCCAATCATCGCCGATGCGCATGCCGCGATGACGCGGGCGCACCTGGCCCATCTGCTTGCGATGCAGGAACTGATGGTTCATGTCCGTCAGGTTCTCGTGCATGAAAGTATAGTGACAGGCCACCTCCTGGCCAAAACGGCGGGTGCGATAGCGCGGATCGTCCGCCGCACCCAGCTGCGGAAACGGCACCGTCTCCGCCAGCGCCGCGTCGCCGGGGAAGACAAAAATCAGCCCGGCCGCCTCCCTGCACGGATAGGGCCGCACACCATTGGGCAGCTTGTCTCGCCCCAGATACGGCACCTCGATGCAGTTCCCGGTGCTGTCATACGTCCAGCCGTGGTAGCAGCACCGCACCGCGCAGCCATCGACCACGCCATCATGCAGCGGCACCTGGCGATGCGCGCAACGATCCTCCAGCGCGAACACTGCCCCCGCAACCGGCCGCACCAGCACGATCGGCTCCCCGGCGAAACGCACGCCGATCGCGCGGCCCGGCTTCAGCTCCCGCGACCACGCCACCGGATACCAGTGGTTGGGATGCGCGCCAATGCGCCGCAAATCCGTCTGCACGCAAAGCTGTAGCTGCGCGGGGTTGATAGCGGCGTCCAATGTATCCATGGGCGCGATTAAGGTGGGATTACACCCGCGTGGCAAGGGACAATCCGCAGAAGCAGCAACGTCTGGGCGGGGGCTGGCAGGTGCTGAGGGGAAGGAAGATGTTCTTTTTTGAAAAAAAGAACCAAAAAACTTTTATTCCTTGGCCTTTCCCACTTTCCGACACGGCCAGAACCACGCATCACTCAACGAACAGAAGGTCTTTTTTCTCAAAAAAGAACGGCTTGCCCTCCCTCCAGTGCAACAGCGCTCGCCGCCACCGCCGCCACCTCGCCCGCCGGATCAAAGCCGCGCATCAGCAACAGATAGGTCGGCGCCGTGACCGCCAGCCCAACCAGCCAGCCGATGTCCACGCCGCCAAGCGCCTGTGCCACCGGCCCCACAAACACCCCCGGCAACACGCAGAACGGCAGGCTCACGCCAAAGCCGATTGCATAGGCCAGCAAGCCCTGCGGCCGCCAGGCGCCATAGATCCCGTGCGGCGTGAACAGGTCGGTGATCGCGTAATGCCCGCGGCGGACGAAGAAATAATCGGTCAGGTTGATCGCCGTCCATGGCACCAGCAGATAGAGCATGACCACGAAATAATCGTTCAGCGCATCGATCACCCTTCCGCCGAACGCCACGGCGAAGGCGCACCACACCAGCGCCAGCACAGCCACGCCCGCCACGCGCAGGCGGCGCGTTGGCCGCACCGGGCGGAATGCGTCGAGTGCGGTCACCACCGTCAGCATGCCGCTATAGGCGTTCATGCCCATCGATGCGATCAGGGATAGAACCGAGACAAAGGCAAGGATGTAGCCGAAACCCCATAACACCTGATTGCCGGTGACGGTGAGATCCAGCAGCGCATCCGAGGCGCCGAATTGCGTGGCGAGCCAGGCGCCGACGCCGATCAGCCAGATTGCCGAGAGGGAGGATCCGGTAAAGACCGTCGCGATGATGGGCGTGCGCCCGGTGGTGGCGGGCAGATACCGCGTGTAGTCCGAAACATAAATCGCATAGGTGATGTTGTAGCTGGCGCCCGCCGCGAGTTCGGTGAAGAACGCCACCGTATCGAACCCGCCAGCCGGCGGGTGGCCGCCCACAGCCGGCGCGCCCAGCACGATCGCCAGCGTCAGCGCCGTGAACAGCGGCACGGCCGCCCAGAACAGCAGCTTGAAGACACGGTGCAGCCAATCATGCCCCCAGATCGCCAGCGCCGCCCCAAGCACCGATACGGTCACGGCAACCGCGGCCTTGTTCCAGCCGATCAGGGAGAAAAGCCCGTCCGCCAGCAGAATGGCGTTGAGGATGTTGAAACCCACATACGTGAATGCCGAGGCCACCAGCGGCACCACCACGCCGCGATAGCCGAACTGCGCCCGGCTTTGCACCATTTGCGGCAGGCCGAGTTCGGCACCCTGGCTGGCATGGAAGGCCTGGAAGATCGTGCCGATCACGATGCCCAGCGCTTCGGCCAGGATGGTCCACCACATACCAAGGCCCATGCCCGGGCCGATGAAGCCGATGGCGATGGTGCCGAAATTGAAATTGCCGAGGAACCAGAATTTCATCTGGTCCATCACGTTGCCATGCCGCTCCGCCAGCGGCACGTAATCGATGGAATGCCGTTCAATGCCGGCGAAGAGCGATCCGCCGCTGGCGAGCTCCGCCGTGGCGCTCATCCACGTACCGGCACATCATCGCGCCGCAGCGGCATCGTCATGCAATGCACGCTGCCGCCGCCCCGCGCGAAGCAGTCAAGCGGCGGATCGTATACAGTCAGGCCCGCTTCCCGCAGCCGCGCATTGATCCGCACGCTATGCGCCGGCGAAATGACGCGGCCTTCGCCCAGCGAGAGCAGGTTGCAGCTCATTTCCATCACCTCGCGATAGCTCGCCTCGATCACACCGATGCCATTCGCCGCCAGGAAGGCGGCGAAATCGTCCCCCAGCACCTCGATACAGGCGACCGCCAGGTCGTCCGCGGCCATGCAGAACAATACATCCAGATGCAGGAAATGGGCCGCGAAATTCTCCAGCCGGACGTGCCAGCCCTCCGCCCGCAGCCAGACGGCAAGTTGGCTGGCGCCCTCCTGCGTGCTGCGCACACCGCTCCAGCCGATCACCGCCAGTCCCGGCCGGATCAGGTGAATGTCGCCGCCCTCCAGCGACCCCGCGGAGGCATATTTCCAGAACCCGCCGGGACGGTAGAACGCCACCACCGCGCCCACCTCGCCGCGGCGCTGCCGCATGCGCAACTGCGTCAGCAGCGGACCCCACGGAGTGACCTGGCTCGAGTCGCGGGTATAGACCTGATAGGGCAAAGCCGGATCCGGCCGCAGGAAGTGACAGGCGACCCCCGCCTGCCGCAAGACCATCAGCAACCCTGCGAACTGTTCCGCCGCGCCCGCCGCATCAACCTCGGCCTGGCCGAGCAACGTGTGCACCGCCACGGCATTGGTGGGAATCCACCGGTAATGGTCCGGCGGACACAGCAAAACATCGCGCAGGCGGCCGGTCTCGGATGACAAATACCACTGCATGTCTTTAGGTCTCGGAAAGCAGGACGACAGCGGTTCTTTTTGAAAAAAGAACCAAAAATTTTTATCCCTTCTCTCGCCGGCCACACCGCGCGCGGCGTTGTGATCGCCCGGCTCATCCAAGCACGCACCCTGACGACTATATCAACATAATCGCATGCCGACCCAGCCGGGTTTTGGGGGGAAAGGGCGTGATAAACCCCGCGCTTCAGCCCCGGCTGGAACGCCGACATCGTCGAGGGACCACGTGAGCACCAGAAGCCGGACACCGAACATCCGCATGGTCTCCGCCGATCCGGAGCCGCAAGCCACCGCCGACTCTCTTCCCGTGCTGACGGTCAGCGTATTTTGCGACGACGTCCGCATGGAAGCGACCGGCAAGCTCACCCTCGTCGGCTGCTATCCGGGCAACGTGCTCATCGCCACGCCGGGCAATCCCATCGATCGACTCTGCATCTACACCAAAATGACCTGGGGCCAGGATTTTGATCCGGCCGGAATGCGCCTGCGCGTGGACCTTCCTGCCCAGGAGCCCAACTTCATGAGCGTGCAGACCACATCCCCGGCAACCGAGCATGAGCCTGGGGTGGCCACCTGCGTGATGAACCTGCGCTTTCCGCCCCTGCGTATCGGCGACAGGCTGCGCGTGAGCTTGGACGCCGGGGGGCGCCTGATCAACTCCGGCGATCTCCTGGTTGTTCAGCCCCCGGCAGTGCCGGCCACCCGGCACTGATACCGGTGGCGGCCCCGGCCCGCTGAGCCGGGGGCGAAAGCAGCAATCGTGTCTTTATATAGCCGCGCGGCGGTGCCGCGCGAATACCAGTCCGCCTAGCCCGACGGCAATCAGCGCGAGGCTGCCAGGCTCCGGAACGGCCGCGCCTTCATCGGTCAGCGACACGCCATCCAGAAGCAGAAAAGGCGGCTGACCAGCCGAATCCGACGCAAAGAACGCCAGCGTCTCCGATGCGGCGGTCGCGGTCAGCGCGATCGTATCGGTGACCCAGGAGCTGCTGCCACCGCCGGGGTTGTACATCGAGGTACCGGTCACAGTCGGCGACGTTGCGGCGTTGGCAGCGCTGCCGGTGCCGAAATACACCTGCCATGCGGCCGTGAAGGCCTGCGGATTGCTGATGTCGTCCGCCTGCATCGTCGCCTGCGAGAACGTCAGAAGATAGGTGTCGCCCACGGTCAGGCCCGTCACGGTCTGGTAGATGGCGCCCACCGAAATACCGGCATCGGCGGTGACCGCATCGGCGCTGGGTGGCGTGCCTGTCGGACCAGCAAAGAAACCGATCGGCGCGGTCAGGCCCGGCTCCGTGGCATATACACCGTCCGCGCCCACGTTCCCGGTGGTGGCCAGGAAGGTGAAGGTGTCGCTGCTCGGCAGGCTCTGATTGCACAGCGCCAGGCAGGAGGTGACACCCCACCCGGTGATGTTGGAGCTGCCGGCGGCACCGGAAAAACTGGTGCCGATCGTATTGCCGTTATAGCTGGTGGTGGCGGTGTTACTGGTGAAATTGCCGTTGACGATGACATCCGCCTGCGCAGCCGGGCCAAGCAGAGATATGCTCAGCAACGCCGCACCAGTCAGCGGCAGAAGACGGCTGGTGAACAATCCAGGCATTGGGGAACCCCTTCAGCGACTAAAAAAGATGTCTTCCGCACCCTTTGTATAAAAAAGGTGCCAAAAGCTTGTTCTCATATTTAGCTCACAAAGTCGAGCGCGATTCCGATGGAAATGATGTTTTTTCCGCGACAACCATCATTTTTGATATCGTTCCGGGAAAGACACGGCACGTTGGACAACCATCAGGCGTGGGAGACAACCACACGACACGCCAGGCATCATTGCCGGGGCCACCCATGCCCGCATGTGGGCGTGGCGCTTTACGCAGCCGTCTGGCCGATTGAGACTGGCGTGATATGACTGCTTCCCACCCGGCCGGCCTTGACCGTGTTCTTGCCAACCTGCCGCATGCCTATCCTGGCCCCGGCGGCGCGTGCGCGGTGCTGCGCGCCGGCCAGGTTATTGCCCGGCATAGCTGGGGCTGGGCCAATGCCGAACGGCGTATCCCCTTCACCCAAGGCACGTTGTTCCGCATGTGCTCGCTCACCAAGCAGTTTACCTGCGGCGTGATTCTGGATGCTTTCCCCGATCCGACGGTGCTGGACGGCGACGTCAGCGCCCGCTTGCCGCGGCTTGAACACGCGGCCCCCACGGCGCTGCAGCTCTGCCACAATCAATCCGGCCTGCGGGATTATTGGGCGGTAGCCATGCTGCACGGCTCGCCCGCCGAGGCGCCCTTCGGCGACACCGAAGCCGCCCGCGTGATCGGCGCCACAACCAGCCTGCACTTCGCCCCCGGCCGCCGCTATTCCTACGCGAACCAGAATTTCCGCCTGCTGTCGGACATTGTGCAGCAGCGAACCGGCCGCAGCTTCGCCGAGGCCCTGCGCACCCGCATCTTCGATCGCGCGGGCATGCACAGCGCGCTGCTGGCCGCGGACACACGCGCGCTGCCGGACGGTACCGAGGGCTACGAAGGCAACCCGGAGATCGGCTTCCGCCCGGCGGTGAACCGGATCCTATGGACCGGCGATGCGGGCATGGCCGCTACGCTGGACGACATGATCGCCTGGGAGCGCCATATCGACGCCACGCGCGACGACCCGCGCGCCCTCTACAGCCGCCTCTGCGCGCCCGTCACCTTCGCGGATGGGCGCCCCGCGGGGTACGGTTTTGGCCTGAGCCGCCGCCGCGAGCTTGGCCGCCCCACCACCGGGCATGGCGGTGCGTTGCGCGGCTGGCGCAGCCACCGCCTGTACGAGCCTGCCGCGCGCATATCGGTGGTCGTGATGTTCAACCACCTCTGCGATGCGCATGCGGCCGCCATCGACCTGCTCGCCGCTGCATGCGGCGAGCAGCGGCGACGCGCACCCGGCGTGAAGGCTGCGCCAGCCTGGCTCGGTACCTACACCGAACCTCAGACCGGGCTGGCGGTGCGCATCTGCGCCGCACCAAATGGACAGATCCGCCTTCGCTACGGCCATTCGCCCGAGCTTCTCGACCTTCAGCCGGATGGCACGGCCGGCAGCGACGGCACGCGGCTGCGCCCCGGCGATGGCGGCGTGTGGATGGACCGGCCGGGGGAGAACCAGAGCTCGCGCCTGAACGCCTGCACCGGCGCACCCACGCCGGATGTGGCCGGCAGCTACCGCTGTGCCGAACTGGAGGCGGAGCTGACGGTGGCCGACGCCGGCGGCGTTCTCTACGGCGGCTTCTCCGGCTTCCTCGGCCGGGGCCGCATGGAGAGGCTGGCACCTGCCGGCCCGGATGTATGGACCCTGCCATGCTATCGCGCGCTGGACCACACACCCCCCGGCGACTGGACGCTGGCGTTCCGCCGCGAGGGGGGGCGGGCGGTGAGCGCGGAAGTTGGGTGCTGGCTAGCGCGGGGATTGGCGTATGAGCGCGTGAGGTAAAGAAGGAAGTGTTCTTTTTTGAAAAAAAGAACCAAAAAACTTTTATCCATTGGCGCGCGCCTCGCCGGCAGCACACGCCATAGTCAAAAGTTTTTTGCTTCTTTTTTTCAAAAAAGAAGACTCTTCCTTACTTACTCTTCAACAAATCCCGCAATCCATTCACCCACTTCGCCGCCTCCGTCGCCGCCTCGGAATTCCCATGTTTATCGGGATGCAGCAGGATCAGCATGGATCTGAGCCGCGCATCGTCCAGCCCCAATTGCTCCATGGCACCGCGCGCGGAGCGGGTTTTTTGCAGCTGTTCCACTTGCACGCGCAGCGCGTTCACCTCCCGCACCAGCGCTTCCCGCTCGGCGTGCAGCCGCTTGCGCTCTTTCGCCCCCAGGGGTTGATCCGGCGCCCCCTGGCGCGGTGCCTCCAGCGTGCGCAGGCGCGCGTCGTCCGCCTGGTCGAATTGCACATGCAGGGGCCAGGGCGGGCTGGCGGCTTCGACGAAGCCGGTGATCTCGCTCTCCTGACAGGACCAGAACATCGCGATCAGATGCGTGCGCCCGATATGTACGATGCAGCCGCGCAGGCCGATCTGGATCAGCTCCTGGCGCAATGTGTTGGCCGCGCGCGCCTTCAGGCTCTTGGTCGGCATTTCGGCGAAGAACAGCGTGGGTGCCGGATCGTACAACAGCCGGCTGCGGCCGAAGGCGGCCGCCTTGGTCACGCCATATCCCTCCAGCGTCTGGCCCAGCCTGGCGGAGATGGAGCGCGCGGGGGGAGCAGGCGTTTTCTGGGGCGCCTTGCCGCGCGCAGCCGCGGGGCTGGCCCGTTCGACAAGGCGGAAGACCTGTTTGCGTGTGCCAGCCAGCTTCGGCAGCGTGAACCCCACCACCTCGTCATCCGAAAGCACGGCGGCGCTGAACCATTCCGCGTCGGTCCATCCGCCGATCGCCTTGAGCGGCGGGGGAACCGCAACCTGCGTATCTTTCTCGGGCAAATGCGAATCCGTGGGATCAGAACCTGCCGCGGATCATCGCTGAGCGGCCGGCGGTTTGGAAGTTGGCAAAGCGGGATGCCTGGCTGCGGTGCGTCGGTCCGCGCCGGCAACCCGGCTGGCGCATTTTCCGATCGTTTTGACTGAGTAGAGCCGGTCGGAAAATGCTCTAGCAGCCTGTCGGATTGGGGTACCCAAATCGGTGGCGAATGGCTAGACTCGTGGCATGGCGAGCTACGTTCCATTCAATCGCGACCAAGCCTTTCTTCTTCCACCCGATCTGAAGGCTTGGCTGC
>Ga0209208_10000034_pt1 | contig 133122 bp, 116 predicted proteins | sample S1TSphfallax_3_FD_187694 | JGI IMG/M metagenome (GOLD analysis project Ga0209208, IMG submission 187694) | Host-associated microbial communities from peat moss isolated from Minnesota, USA - S1T2_Fd - Sphagnum fallax MG (SPAdes) (version 2) | ecosystem: Host-associated > Plants > Peat moss >... | reverse complement strand
CTTGGCTTTCCGATTTGGCGACGCGGACGTTGTGACGCCGGGCCAGTTCATCGATCACCAGAAACCCCATGTTGTGCGGCGTCCATTCGTAGCGTGCGCCGGGATTGCCCAGGCCCGCAATGACGAGGAGCCGCGACTCGGAAGGTTCCATTTACGACCGAAACTACTTCTTTTTCGCGTCGGCAGCGGGGGCTGCTTCTTCCTTCTTGCCCTTCTTGACGACTTCGGGTTCGGGCGCGGCGGCGGCCGCATCGACGGGGGCGGCTTCTTCGGCGCGCAGCGAGACGACGTGCGAGATGACGGCATCGCCGGGGCTCAACAGTTTCATGGAGCCGGCCATGGGGATGTCGGAGGCGCGCAGGCTTTGGCCGATCATCAATTCGGCGACGTTCATGTTGAAGACTTCCGGAATGTCGTCCGGCAGGCATTCGATTTCCACTTCGCGGGTGATGATTTCGTGGATGCCGCCCTGGAGCTTGACGCCCTTGGGATCGCCGATGGTGAGGACGGGGACCTTGACGGCGATGCGCTTGGCGAGGTCGATGCGCTTGAGGTCGACGTGGAGGAGGTTGTCCTTAATAGGGTCGTATTGCCAGTCGACAATCATGACGGGGACGGTTTCTTTGTCGGCGACGCTGAGATTGAAGATGGTGTTGTGGCCGGTTTTGCTGTTCAGGATGCCGGTGAGTTCTTTGGGGCTGACGGCGACGGCGAGGGGGTCGATGCCGTTGCCGTAAAGGACGGCGGGCATGGAACCTTTGACGCGCAGGCGGCGGGCTTCGTTCTTGCCGCGCGTGTCACGGGACAGGGCGGCGACGGTGATGTCTTTTCTCATAGCTCTTTCTCTTCACCAGGGGCGGCTGCCTGCTACCACATGACGAGCGGCCGGACTCCAGTTACGATTTGCATGGCTGCCTGGGCACCCATGGGGATTTCGGTTGGCAGATTGCGGGAGGCAATGGCTGCGGGAGTGGCGCGTTTGCGCACACCTTCACAGGATACCATTCGGCGTTCTGCGGCGGGTCCTGGCTGGTTTGGGCGTCGGGGGAATTGTCGGCCACGGAGTTGACGGCGCGGGTTTTAGGCGTTTCGGATTTTTTGGGCTCGGGCTGGTTTTTGTGGTGGGTTTTCCAGTGGTGTTCGAGCATGCGGTATTCGCGCTGGAAGCGGCGCTCGGCGGCGGTGAGGTAGCGCAGGATGAGGTCATGGGCCTTGATTTCTTGGGGCTGCCAGTCGGCGATGGGCTGAGTGCCGGAGTTGACGAGGTGGAAGTCATATTGCCGCTGGACGCGGAGGCGCTGCCATTCGGCCTGGGCGGTTTTGAGGACGAAGGTGTAAAGGAGCGTGGATTCGGCGGGGGAATGGTAGGCTTCGAGCCAGGTTTGGAGGAGGTCGAGCCAGTCGGATTCGAGTTCGTCTTCCAGGATGAGAGTTTTGGCGCACATGCCGTGGCGGGTAGCGTTGCGGGCGGACGTTTCGCGGCCCGTGGCGCTGGTTGGTCCGGTTTTGCCGGAGTTGCGTTTTTGTGGATCGGTTTGTTGGGAAAGCATAAATTCCTGGTTTGAGTTTGGGATTGGGGCGTTCGGGATGGAGGGCGGGAGGGGTTGTAAGTGATTGCAAAGACGGGGAGATCATTTTTTTGGGAGTTTTGTGAGCGTCGTTGCAGGGGCAGCAAGAGAAGGGGACGGAGAGGTATGTCCACGCAGCGGCGTTCTGGACGCGGGGAGGAGTTCTGTTGGGGACACACTTCTGGAGTCCCCTTCTTTTGCGCGCTGCGAGAGCGGCAAAGGGCAATGGAATGAGTTATTTGCGAAACGAACTTGGGGAATGGGTTCGTTTTTGAAAAACGGCTTGTTGGCACACCCTAGCGGTCGGTGTTTTTCTTGGCAAACTGCGCTTACCTAGGGTACTGGGTGCGGTGGGGAATGTAACATTTTGGTGGTAGCGTGAGGCCTATGCGGTTCACGCTTTCTTTTGCCGGTCTCTTATTGGCGGCTGCATCGGTGCTGAGCGCCGACAGTGTGACCACGTTTTCCTCGGGCTTTGTGGTGCCTGAGAGCATTTCGCTTGCGCCGGCCAGTTTTGGGCTGGCTGCCGGATCTTTGGTTGTCGCTGATTTTGGTGCCGGGACGGTTAGTTCTGTTTCTCCCACGGGTGGTTCGCCCACGGTTCTGGCCACGATTCTGGCGGCGGGTTCGGCTCCCGCTCAACTGAACAGCGGTGTTTTCGCGCCGAGTGGGAGCTTTATCGTGGATGGATACGACAACATCAATGGCGTTCCGGTGGGCGTGGCCTATTCGATGAGTTCGGCGACCAGCGCGCCGGTGAATTTGCTTTCGCTGAGCAACACGGCTCTTCTGGGGTCGGCGATTGCTCCGGCTGGATTTGGGACCGTTGCGGGAAGCACGCTGATTGTTGCGGCTGAATCGCAAAACGCGATTCTTGCCCTGTCGCCGACGGGGACTTTGAGCACGTTTGCCAGTCTTTCGGCAATCGGCGACGATTTGGCATTTGCCCCGGCTGGATTTATTGCCGGAACGACGGGTCCCGTGCTGCTGGTGAGTGATAATGCGGACGGCAATATCTACTGGATTGACAGCAGCGGGAATGAGCATTTGTTTGCGACGGTGCCGCTGACGGCGGGGCAGACCGGCTTACGGCAACTGGCCTTTGCGCCCAGCGGATTTGCGACGGCCAGCGCCAATTATTCCGGGGATCTTTTTGTGTCGGTGTCGGGATCGGCGGCGGGCGGCGGGACGTTTGGGTCGGTGGATGTTTTGAACTCTTCGGGGGGACTGGTGGCGGTGCTGACACAGGGCGCGGTGGACGCGCCGTTTGACCCGCGCGGGCTTTACTTTGAGGGCGCAGGCCAGTTGCTGATTGCCGATGCGGACCCTTCGATTCTGAGCGCGACGGCGGCGAGTTTTGCTCCGGTGCCTGAGCCTGGGGCTTTCGGGGTGATGGGGGTGGGGATGGGTTTGCTGGTTTTGTGGCGGAGACGCAGGCAGACAATCAACTGAGCTTGAATAGCTGAGCGATGCTGATGGAGTTTCCTGGAAGCGCTGGCGGCAAGCTGACTAGCGCGTTGTCTTGCGCAGAAAGTGTCATCGTCGGGTGCCCGGGCCGGTGGATCTTGATTTGTTGTTTCTTTGGGTAAACGATCCAGGCTTCGAGAGAATTTTTTTGATACAGATCGGCCTTTTTTCGAATGGCGTTACTTCGGTTGCCGGGTGAGACCACTTCGACGACCAGCAGGACTTTTGAGCCGTCTGGATATTCGTTGGCGGCGCGCGAGTCTTTCCACGCGGCCATTTCCATCACAAACACGTCGGGGCTGGGCATGCTGTTGTGGGCAGGGAAGCGCAGATTGATGCGCTGGCCCACTTTGTAGGCATCGCCGACGGCGGCGCGCAGGAGGTGGAACAAGTTTTCGGCGATGTCCAGGTGGAGCGGTTTTGGATCGGGGGACACGATGATGTTTCCATTGATCAGCTCATCGTGATAGCCAGCGGGGGATTCGAAGGCTAGGTATTGTTCGATGGTGATGGGCGGTGCGATGGCGGAGGCCATGATTTCAGGCTACCTCAGCGTGCCAGTGGGAAGCAGGAGCTGGCCAAAGGCCCGGGGCGCGCGCTCAAAACTGCAACTTGCCAACCGCCGCCGCCACTTGCGCGTTCAAGTCAAAAACTTGCAAATTCATCTCATTCCGCTGACCCCGCATCTGCGCCAGCTTCACCTCGTTCTCATTCAGCCGGGTGCTGTACTGCCGAACCTTATCTTCCTGCCCGCTGACCTTATTCAAGCTGTCGATATTTTCCCGCAGGCGGGTCTGGTCCTGCGTCAGTTCATCCATGGCGGTCTTGCCCGACTCCAGCGCCGACTCGGCTGCGGCCACCTTGCGTTTCAACGCAATAATGGCTTCCAACTGACTGCGTCCCGCATCGCTCAGTTTCTTCCCTGAAACAACACTCAACAAGTAATCCGGCGTGGCACCGCTCACCGCCACTGACTCACTGGTCACGCGCTCCTGCTGCACCTTGAGCGTCTGCCCGCCATTCGCCGGAACCTGCAACTCAAAACGGTACGCATTGGCGGTGCGCTCGGCCGGCTTGGGCGAAATCGTCTGGTACTGGCTTTGCGCGGCTTGCTCCACAATCAGCGTCTTTGCCTTCGCGTCCACATTCTTCACTTCATACGTCTTGGTGTCCAGCAGCGACGACTTGATCTCTAAAACACCGTTGCTGGCATGAATCTCCAGCACGTTCTGGCGGCCGCTGTCAAAGCTGGTGGTCACGCGGGTTCCGTAATCGACGGCATAGCCAATGAGCCGCTTGTCGCCGGCCTTGAAGGTTTCAACCAAAGCCTCACCGGCATAAGCGCCCGCATCATAAACGGTGATGGGGCCGCCATCCAGCGTTTTGCCAGACGTGTTTGTCACTTCAGCCGCATTCACCGGATGCTCGCCGTCGGTTTCTTTGTAGATCAGCAGCTTTCGGGCGGCAATTTTGTCTTGCAAGAACGGCAGCATTGCTGATTGATTGCGCTTGATGGTCACCGGGCCGGCGAAGCGGTATTCAAAGAGTTCGCCGAGGGTGGCTCCGGTTGCGCCCTGAACCGTGCTCTTGGAGATAGTAAGACCGGCCGACGGCGTAAACCATTGCGCTCCTCCGGCATTTGCTTGCGCAGGCGCGGGCACCAAGTTTGCATAATTCTCGACCCGCCCATTGGCGGGCGTACCTGACTTGGCAAAGGCGCCCCCATACACCACTGGCCCGGCCGCCCGATCCTCCGGCAACTCCGCCACTTGCCGGTTGCCAAACCGCGGCGTATCCAGCAAGCTGATAAAGGAAATCGGCCGCCCCGAGACCACCGAAAGATTCACGTTGCTCCAATCCTCATCCGTGGTGTTGTCGACAATCGCCCAGCCTTCCAGACTTGACTTCGCCTCATCCAAAGTCAGCCGGTACGAGCTTTTCCAAATCGCCACCGGCGCGACATAGGTCACCTTCAAATCGCGCGCGCCCGCCGTTGCCGAATCGATATAAACGCTGCGCTTGTCGCGCGCCTTGGCGTTGGCCACAATCGCCAGATAATCCTTCAGCTTCTGCTGCAGCGCCGCATCCGTGAGGCGGAAGGAAGTCACCTGCGCCAGATCGAAATTCGTCATCTCGCCCGAATCCAGCAGCAGCGTCAGATGCTCCTGAGCCGCCTTGTCGCCCTGATCCAAGCGCGCGCCGACGATGGTTCCGGCCTGCGCGCCATCTTTGGTCTTCACTTCCAGGCGCGCGCCGCGCAGCGCATCCAGAAATCCGCTCAACTGCTCAGCGGGGCCGATTTGAAAAGGAAAATCCAGAAGCTGCTGCTCCAGCGTCTCGTTCGAGTCATAGCGGATCCCGCTGACCTGGACACCGGCGCGGTCTGTCACGGTGAGAGACTTCAGCACGTCGTTCATGTCCGAGGTCTTAAACTCCAGGCGCGCCTCTTGGCCCGCCGCCACAGTGCCGGCGCGCTCAAAATAGCCGACGCCATGCTTATACAGGACAATTGTCCTAACTGGAATCTCCGCCGAATCACCGCACAAGCACCCAATGAGAACCCAGCACAATACCCGCAAACGCTTCATGCAGGTTGAGAAGCAAACGCGCGGTGAAAAGTTCCCGCTATTTTTCGAGGAGCCGGTCAACCGCCGCCCGCAACTCGGCGACCTGGCGGGTCAGCGCGCGCACTTGTTCCGCCTCCGATTCGGCAGGATGCTGGGGCATTTGCCCATTGCCCAGGTGAAGCGCCTTGCGCGCCGCCTGAATTTCATTTTCAATCTGTTTCAGCATAAATTCACGCGAGACTCCCGTTCCTTCCTCACTCATGCTTTTCATTACGATTTCTCCGTGCCTGCCGGTTTAACCTTTCCGCCGAAATCTTGACCACTCAGACCGCGGCGATAAAGGCAAAGTCACATCGGTTGTGACTTTTGCCGCGCCAAAGGAATCTGTTCTTGTGGGATGCTCGTTTCGGAGGAGAAGCGGGACAGTTGGCGAGAGAAGAGGAGGATCAGTTATTCGAGCAGGCCCGGAAAGCGCCCGAAGGCGATTTGCGAGCCTTTGAAGCGCTGGTGCAGCAGAACCAGAACCGGATTGTGGCCGACTGCCGTCACATCACGCGCGACGAAAGCGTCGCCGAAGATCTGGCGCAGGAAGTTTTTGTCAAAGCCTATTTCGGCATGCAGAACTTTGAAGGCCGGTCTTCGTTCCGGCACTGGCTGCAAGTCATCAAGGTTCATCATTGCCTGAACCACCTCAAGCGCATCCGCAAGAACCAGGTCAGCATCGATCACGAAGAAGAAGGCATGGCGAACTCAGTCCAGTTATCGACGGCCGACAAGACGCTGGAGCGCCTGACGGACCGCCAGCGCATTCATCTGATTCTGGAAAGCATGCCTGAAACGCTGCGCCTGCCGCTGGTGCTGCGCGACATGGATGAACTGTCGTATGAAGAGGTGGCGGCGCATTTGAAGATCAGCCTGTCGGCCGCCAAGATGCGCATTAAGCGGGCCCGCGAATGGTTCCGCGAACGGTATGAAGGGGAAGCGAATGCCCCGGGGCGATGAGGAACCGATTGCGCCGCTGGCTGAGCTGGGGCAGGATGTCTCGCCGCAATTTCTGGAAGCGGTGCGCAAGAAGATCTATCGCCGCACCACCGCCAATCAGGTGGCGGCCTTTTCCTGGAACCTTCCCAGGGTCATACTGATGGAAATGCTCATGCTGACAGCGCACTTCTTCGCCGGCCCGAAGGACAAAGCCAAACCATGATCGAAAAGCTGCAGCAGGCGTTCCAGGGCCTTCTGGATTCCACCATTGCCGCCGCGCCCAAAGTGGCCGTGGGGCTGATGCTGATTGTTTTTGGGCTGCTGTTCGCCAAGCTCATTGAAGTGGCGCTGCGCTTTGTGCTGACGCGCATCCGCTTCGACACCTTGATGGAGCGCGCCGGCATTGACAAAGCCCTGCAGCGCATCGGCGTCCGCCAGCAGCTCAACTCCTTTATCCCGCGCCTGGTCTATTTTCTGGTGATTTTTGTGCTGGCCAAGACCGCTTCGGACGCGCTGGGGCTGATTGCGATCTCCGACGCCATCGGCGCGTTCTTCGGCTATCTTCCCAACATTGTCGCCGCGCTGCTGCTGATGATTCTGGGAACGTCGATTGCCCAGTTCGCCAGCGAAACCGTGACGGAAGCGGCGCGCAACTCCGGCCTTGATTTTGCGCCCGCGCTGGGCAAGCTGGTCTCCGGCCTGATCGTCTTCGTCGTCGCCATCATGGCCATTGGCCAGTTGAAAGTGGACATCGACATTGTGCGCATTGTCACCAGCTTTATTCTGGGAGCGTTTGCGCTGGCCTTTGGCATTGCTTTCGGATTCGGCACGCGCGACGTGGTGCGGCAAATCACGGCTGGCTTTTATCTCAGGAAGCACCTGGAGGTTGGGAAGCTGGTGGAGATTTCAGGCGAGCGCGGCATTCTGAAAGGCATCACTGCGACGCATGCGCTGCTTGAAACGGAAGGCCAGGAAATCAGCGTGTCGAACGCCACTTTTCTGGAGCATATCGCCAAACAATCGGAAGCTTAGATTAGGGCTTGCGGGACAGCTCGACGTCGATATTGATGGTGACTTCATCGCCCACCATCACGCCGCCGCCGTCGAGGGTCTTGTTCCAGGTCAGGCCGAAATCCTTGCGGTTGATTTTGGCCGTGGCGCTTGCGCCGACCTTGAAATTCCCCTGGGGATCTTTAATTTCGGCGCTGGGGCCTTCCACCTCCAGCGTCACCGGCCTGGTCACGCCGTGCAGCGTCAAATCGCCCATTACCAGCAGCTTGCCGCCCTGCTTCATGGCGCTGGTGCTTTTGAACGTCATGGTGGGATACTTGGCGACGTCGAAGAAGGCGTCGCTCTTCAGATGCTCGTCGCGCTTGTCTTCGCGCGTGCTGACGGTGGTCACGTCAATCACCGCGTCAATTTTGTCCTTTTCCGGATTGGCCGGGTCGAAGTAAACGGTTCCGGAAACCTTGCGAAACTCGCCGTTGACCTTGGAAATGGACAGGTGGACCACCGAGAACTGGGCGGAAGAGTGCGCCGTGTCGATGTTATAAAGATGCTGGGCAGCCAGCGGCAGCGCAGCCGCCAAAATCACTGCTAAAGACCATTTAGACATTTCCCCACAAGTGTAGCGCCTCTCACCTGGTCTGTGCTTTTTCTATTTACCGGCAATGGTGCCCTATGCTACTCTACTTATAGCCTCCGCGAGGCTTGCTCTTGCGAGGTTCACCTCGTTCAAACACTTCCCTCACGGAGCAAATAAAACCTACTACATGAGCTTTACCGTTTTCCTCGGAAATCTCCCTGTCTGGGTGACCGCCGACGATATCAAATCGTGGCTGTCCTCAGAGAACTTGGTCGCAGACGCGGTCAAGGTAATCCGCAACCCCGAAACCCAGGAGTCCAAAGGCTTCGCGTTCATTGAATCTCCCAATCAGGAAGAAATGAACTCGATTATTCGCCGTTTTGACCGGGCCCCCCTGGAAGACCGCCTTCTGCGGGCCAATCCCGCGCAACCGCCCAAAGCCGGCAGCAAAGTTGTTGTCGGAAAACCGCCCCTCCCTGCCGCCGACCGGCCGAAACGCACTGCTCCCGTCGGCACAGCTTCGCCCGCAGGCTCCGCCGCTCCCGTTCGCAACAACGTCAGCAAGGCCAGCGTTGCCAATGCGCGCAGGTCCGCTAACCCCTCGCGCCAAAGCGCCTTTGCCGAAGAACTGGCTAAAGCCCTTTAAGCTGCGCTCAAAATCTAGACCCCGCCTATCCCGCTAAAGATTTCGGGAGGGCGGGTTTTATTTATTCGCGCGCAGTGATATACTCCCTCCAACAACCGCAAAACTTTAGTCCTGCTCTGGGTTTCGACTTGCCCCGTCGCCTTTTGGCCCAGAAGACGTTCTCGGGTTGCGTCGGAGGTCGGATCTCTTTGAAAAGTCTAACTTGGGGTAGTTCTTCTCTTTTTTTGGTGTTTGGGGTGCTGATTTGCGGGGTAGCCGCCGCCACTCAGCCTTTTGGATTCACGCCCATCGGTTCGGTCTGCGTGGGGCTTTCGGCTCTGGCAGGCGCCGGCGTTTTGGCCGTTTGGCTGCTGCGCGCCCGCATCGAGCTGCTGCTGGGCGGCTTTCTGGGCGCACTCGGCGGCTGCCTGCTCGGCTGTTTCGCCGATTGGGCGCTGGTTCTGATAGCCGCCCAGTCGCCTGTGCCCGCCTCGGCATTCTTCCGGATTGCGATTCCGCTGCTGCTGGCTTATGTGGGCATGGCCATCGGCATTGCCAAATCCAGCGATTTCGCCGCGCTGCCGACGCCCGCCGCCGATTTCCCGGCCAGCAAGCTGCTGGACACCAGCGTTTTGATTGACGGGCGGATTTCCGACGTGGTGGAATGCGGCTTTCTGGAAGGCCCGCTGGTGGTGCCGCGGTTTGTGCTGCACGAGCTGCAAGTGGTGGCCGATTCCGCCGATGCCGCCCGGCGCGCCCGCGGCCGCCGCGGCCTGGATGTGGTCCAGCACCTGCAAAGCCTTCCTGACCTGAAAATTGAGGTCTCCACACAGGATTTCCCCAGCACGCGCGAAGTGGACCTGAAACTCATTGAATTCGCCAAACTGCGCGCCGCCAAAATCGTGACCAACGACTTTAACCTCAACAAGCTGGCGCAGGTGCAAGGCGTGCAGGTGCTGAATATCAACCAGTTGGCCAGTTCGCTGAAGCCGATTGTTCTGCCCGGCGAACTGATGCGGGTCTTCATATTGAAGGAAGGCAAGGAGCATAACCAGGGGATTGCTTACCTGGAGGACGGAACGATGGTGGTGGTGGACAATGCGCGGCGCTTGATTTCCAAACATGTCGACATTGTGGTGACGAGCGTGCTGCAAACCACGGCCGGCAAAATGATTTTTGGCCGCTATGACGAGCGCGCGCAAGCGGAAGCGCGGCCGATTTCGGCTTCTGCGGGCAATTAAGCGCGAGAATCATGCGAAGCTGAGGACATCACAACGTCAATCAATCTTCCCCCAAATATTCTGGAGGCGCTTCAGGCACTGGCGGACAAATCCCACCTGAGTCTCGAAACAGTCATGATTGACGTCCTGGAGAAAGCGCTAGCGGCAAGGCCAGCGGCCGCCCAGGCAGTGAGATCCGGAAATCGTGTGAATCTGCCAATTATCCGTTCCAGCATGGCTGCCGGATGTTAATTTCTGGCTGGCATTGGTCTCCGATAGGCACGAACATCATACGCTGGCAAGCCAGTGGTTTTCACGAGGGGCAGACCCGCTCTTCTTCTGCCGTGTCACACAAATGGGGCTGCTATGTCCTCGGCGTCTCGCAACTCCTGGACCGATGCTTACCTGGCCGCTTTCGCGGTAAAAGCTGGACTCAATATGGTTAGTTTCGACAGAGGACTCAGGCAGTGGCCCTCGCTCCAGGTGGAGCTTTTGTCTTCGCGGCCCAACTGAGCCAAAGTCTTGACGTTTTGGCAAGCGTTCGTCAATATTTTGACGGCTTTGCCATCCATCCGTTACACGTTCTCAATCACTTACAAATGGCATCATGAATGCCTTAAGACCGGCATGGTATCTTCCATCTCAGATCTGGCCCGCCAGCATATGCTGAGCATTCTGGGCTATTCTTCAACGGGGCAAACGAGCACCAGCAATTTGTCGATTGGTTCGTCTACCGGGTCCACGTCCACCGCGCAATCGCCGTTTGCGCAGATGCTGGCTGAGTTGCAGCAGATGGAGCAGGCTAACCCCGGCCAGTATGCCCAGGTTTCGCAGCAGCTTTCGGCTAATCTGGCCGCCGCGTCGTCCACCGTGCAGGCGCGCGGCAACAGCAAGCTGGCCACTGCGCTGTCGACGCTGTCGAAAGACTTTTCCACCGCCGCGCAATCCGGCCAGTTGCCAAACGTCACCGATTTGATGAACACCATGAAGATGGCGCGGCAAAGCGGCAACGACGGGTCTTATCCCAGCGGAAGTTCCTCATCCGGTTCGTTCACGCTGGGCCACTTGTTAAGCCTGGGCGCTATTTAAAGCGGCAGGAAGCGCGACGATCCAACGATCATGCCGAGCGTCAATCCGGCAATCACCAGTTCGCCGACGGCTCCCACGATCAGCGGCTTGAGGCCCTGTTTGCTGAGCTGGCGGAAATTCGTCTGCAAGCCGACGCCCGCAAAGGTGAGCAAAAATGCCCAGCGCGAAAGGTTGGCAATGTCCGTCATCTGGGCTTTTGAAAACAGCCCCAGCGTGGCGGCGAGCGAAATCAGGAGGAAGCCGAGCACGAACTTGGGAAACTTCTTCCACAGGAACACGGCCTTATTGCCGGTGAACGCCGTCTGGGTCTTGCGCGCCCAATACAGCGCGTAGCCCAGCACGACGAAACCGATGGTGGCGTTGCGGGTGGTTTTGGCAAGCACGGCGAATTTGGCGGCGGCGTCTGAATAGAGGGCACCGGCTGCGGTGGCCTCGGCGGTGTTGTCCACGGCCAGACCGGCCCACAGACCGAACGCGTGGTCGGACATTCCCAAGGCGTGGCCAATGGCCGGAAAGGCGAATAGGCTGAACGCGCCCAGCGCCAGAATGGCGCCAATGGCGTAGGAAACGTCCTCATCATCGGCGTCAATCGCGCCTTTGGCCGCGATAATGGCCGATACGCCGCAGATGCTGGACCCGATGGCCAGCAGGGACGTGAGCTTCGGACTGAGCCCCAGCCACTTGCCCAGCAGCGTCATGAGGATGATGGAAGCCGCCAGCTCAATGGCCACGAACAGCAGGCTGGCCCCGCCCAGTTTCAGCACGTCGCCCAGCAAAAAGCGCACGCCCAGAAAGACGATGCCCAGCTTCAGCCAGAATTCATAGGTGGCCACGCCTGCCTTGAAAATGGCAGGCACGCCGATGGTGTTGGCCACAATCAGCCCATAGATGATGGCCCAAAGCACGTATTCGATATTGGGCAAGTGCAGATGATGAGCTTTGCCATAGGCGGCAATGCCCTGTTCGGTGAGTTTGCCCAGGAAACCTATGACGGCCAGAAGGATCAGGCCGGGAATCAGCGCCAGCAGGCCGGATGCAGGGCTTTCATTGGCGGAAACGATGGGTTTTGCAGGTGCGGCGGCGCTCATTATGGTTTACCAGGAAATGTGGGGAACGATGTTCAATTTGATCAGTGCCACGGCCAGAAGCGCGACAACGACGGACAACCAGTCAAGGCTTATGCGGAAGTTCACACCATAAGTATAATCTATATCGGGTTTGCGGAGTAATCGAGATCTGCGGCAATTGCGGAGGCGAAGGCAGCGGCATCGCGGGGACGCTTGGCGGGGTCGTATTCCAGGGCGGTCGCGATGAGTTCGATGGTTTCTGATGACAGGCGAATCGACCGCGACTGCGACAGCGTTCTGAGCAGTTCGCGCACCCGGTCGGGCAAATCCATGGAGGCGTCGGGCAGCAATTCGGAAAGCCGCGTTCCGGTCAGCATTTCCACCAGCACTTTGGACAGGCTGTAGATGTCGGTGGTGGTGTCGGCAAAGCCGATGGCTTGCTCCGGCGCCATGTAGTAAATGGTTCCGGCGGCCAGCGACAAGCCGTGTATGGTTTCATCGGGCCGGCGCACAATCGCGATGGAGAAATCAATCAGCACCAGGCTTTCTTCGGCGGGCCCGGAGGAGCGGATCATCAGGTTTTCCGGCTTTAAGTCGCGGTGGCAGATGCCGTGCGCGTGGATGGCATGGAGCGCCGCTCCCATTTGGCGCAGCAGCAGGGCGGTCTGAACGGGCGGCAAGCTGCCGCTGCCCAGCAGTTCGCGCAGGGTGATGCCGGGAATGAATTCCATCACCAGATAAGGCGAGCCTTCGGGCGTCATGCCGTGGCCCGAAATGGCGACGACATTCCGATGCCGGATCTGCTGCAGAATGGCGACCTCGCGCTCAAAGTGGCGCAGAAGCCAGTCTTTATCGCTCAATTCCTGGCGGAAGACTTTGATGGCGCAGGGCTGGTTTTGGGCGGCCAGATCCTCGCCGTAGAGGACGGTGGAAAAACCGCCGCGCGCCAGGATGCGGTCAAGCTTATAGCGCTGGCCGAGCACGCCGCCGACCAGGCCCTGCACTTCGGGAGAAAACGCCTGGAAGCGCATCTCGGAAAGATTGGGAAAGGCTTTGGCGAGGCGCGCGCGGCGCTTCGTGAGCCGGCGGCAAGCGCCTGCCGAACTGGCGGCGATCACCGCAAAACAGCCCAAAAGAAACCGCCAGCCTGCCCAGAACGGCTGCGCGATTTCAAAGGTCTCGCTTTGCACGGAGGACCAGGGGCCATTCAGAAGATGAGCCTGCATTTCGAGGCGATGGGGGCCCCAGTGCAGTTGGCCCAGCGCGATGTCGACGCTGCGGGTTTCCTGCCACGCGGATTGGTCCAGACGATAGCGAAAGCGCAGGGCGTTGCGGCGGTCGAACTGGAGGGAGCCGATGAAGGCGGTGAGGTTTGCGCCGTGCGGGATGAGGTGGACGGTTTGGCTGAGTTTGGGTTGGGTGCCGTCCCAGGAATAGCCGGAGAGGAAGACGCTGGGGGGCTTTGTGGGGCGGACGAAGTCTTCGGTGGGGGTGAAGTGGTAGATGGAGCTGTCTTGGGTGCCCCACCAGACGGAGCCGTCGGGATCGCTCCAGGAGGAGTTTGCCGCAATGATGGTGGAGCGGAAACCATCTACGCCGTCCAGCTTGATCCATTTCCCATCCTCGGCGCTTTTTGGGTCGGCGACGTACATGGCATTGTCGCCGCCGCGCCAAAGCCAGCCGCGTGAATCGGTGTCAAAGGTGTAGGTGTAGGCTTCGCCGACGTCAGCGCCGCTGTCATATTGCCGGACGGTTGCGTGGCCTGCGGCATCGCGACGGATCAGGGCAAAAGCCCTGGCCGGATCATAAGCCAGCCATATATCGCCGCTGGGAAGAATCTTCAAGGAGCGGCAGCCATTCAGGAGTCCGACCGAGGTGGGAATTCTGTGCAGATGCTGTTCTTCCAAAGTCAATACGCCACCTGACGAGCAGGAGGCCAGCTTCTGATCTGTGGCGCGGCTCAGCTTTACTGGTTGAAACAGCAGATGGCTTCCTTTTGCAACCAAGCGCGTGACGCCGCCTTCCCCGATCCAAAGCGGGCCTTCCGCTGCGCGGGCAAAGTTCAATGGTCGGCTGCTATGTGAACGGGCGATCTCGCTGCCGGCGCGGGTCATTTGCACCCAGACGCCGCTATTCAAATCGGCATAGAACGTCTGGTTTGGTCCCGGATGCAAAGCTCGCACGCCGTTCAGGCTGGAGGAAGACGCCAGCGGCAGCCAGCGATCCCGTTCGGCACTGAGGGCGGAAATACCTGCCCCAGCAACAGCAAGCATGCGGTTGCCGACGCGGAGAAACGAATACGCCAGGTCCACTCCATCGCGCGCCGTCCAATACTCGGCCTGCAAAGGATAAGGCCAGCGAAACACGCCGTTGCTTCCCACGATCCAAATTGTGCCGTCCGGGCCAACCAATGTGTGCTCGGCGTCAGGGAGTCCGTTCGAGGCGCGGACTACGCGCCAAGCGCCGGGGCGGCCGATGGCGAGCCGCGAGCCGCTCGGAATCCACACTGATCCGCCGCTGGCTTCTTTCATGTCCAGTTCGCCGCCGGCGATCTGGTAGGGCAGTTCCTGGAGGGGCTGGCCCGGGCATTGATAAGAGGTTGTTAGCGAGGCGGAACGAAACCAGAGGCAGCCGAAGCGGTCGCGCAGGACAGATTCCAGTCCGGGATAGACATCTTTGTGCCTAATGGGAGCTGAATTCGAGCTGGGATGCCAATCAGCAATGGTTTGCGCTGGCAGTTCACACCATGCGCCAGGGCATGCGTACGTCACGGTTCCTTGGCTGTCGACATGCGGATAATCGCCGCTGCGCGCTTTCCAGTCGGCGAGTTGCATTCCGGTCCAGCGGCCCTGATGTTTAGTAAAGCGATACAGGTTGGGGCCCAGGATGGCTGGTTTGTTGGGCTGGCAGAAGGCGAGAACGAGGCCGGGCCGAACGGCGATCACATCCCTCGCATAGCCGCCCTGCATTTTCGCGAGATGTCCCTGGTGAAAGCGGAACAAGCCCGCCGCGCCGGCTGCGAGCCAGATTCCGCCATCGCTATCTTCGGCGAGGTAGGCGCTGACACCGGCAGGGAATCCAACGTCCTGCAGCGAGAACCAGTGCTGGCCGTCGAAGTAGCGCAGGCCGCCAATGACGTTCACCCAAAGGCCGCCGCGATGATCCAGCAGCATGATGGAGGCGTTGCGGCCATTGGCGGTGACATCGACAAACGGATATTGCTGGCTAAACAGGCAAGCCGCGAGGACCAACGCAATGACAACAACGCGCATCAAAAGACAATTGCGCAAAAACAGCCCGCTTCAGCCCATATCGGGACCGAATAAGCGGTCTTTCAGCCAGTCGCGTCCCTTCTCCCAGCGGTAACGGATCTGTTTGAGCGAGAGTTCGGTGGTTTCGGCAATCTCTTCCAGCGTGAATCCGGCGAAGTAATACATGTCGACAACGCGCGCCCAGTCGGGACGCTCCTTGTCGAGAAGATCCATCAGCATTCCCAGTTCAACCAAGGTGGAATCGTCCTGCGCCAGATTGTGGTGAGCCCTGGATTCGTCGAGTGATTCGGGCACAATGCCGCTGCCGCGACGCTGCGCTTTCCGGTTGCGGGCGAGATCGACAAGAACGCGGCGCATGACCAGCGCCGCCATCGCGAAAAAGTGAGCGCGGTTGCGGAACTCCCAGCCGCCCCGCTGCAGGGCGCGCAGCCAGTATTCATTAATCAGCTCTGTTGCCGAGCAAGGCTGGTAGGGGCGCTCGCGGTAAAGCTCACGGACGGCGATGCGGTGAAGTTCGGGCAGGATGCGGCGTGCCAGATCGTTCGCCATGCGCCTGTCAGAGCCGCCGAAATGCTGTAACTGCTCGGTGAGGGATGCTTCCATAACTGGATTTCCAGTGTACAGAGAACTTCAAGATATTTCTACAAGGCGCTGTGGCCGCAAGCCACAATTTTTCCGCGATTACAGCTAGCACGGCACGCTTTGATGTGCCGGGCAACTTGAAAAAGGAATTTGAAAACCTATGATGCGAATTCACATGGTGTTTGCACCGCTGGCTCTTATCTTCGGACTCGCCTCCGCACTCAATGCGGACACCTTCCTGCCTGGCGATCTTCTCTATGCCACCAACCAGGGAAATACTGTCGAGTGGTACAGGGGTGGGAGCCTGGTCTCTACACTCACTCCATCGCCAGCAAACGGCGTTGCTAACTCGCTGGCGTTTGACTCTTCGGGCGATTTGTACGTCAGCCAGGAAGGCAGCGTGGGGAGGTTCGATTCGCATGGAAATTTTCTGGGCACGTTCGCGACTACAGCCAGTTCTGAATGGGGCGGCCTCGCCTTTAATAACGCGGGAGACCTCTTTGCTGGCACGCAGAATGGCAGCATCACCGCCGGCAGCGGCATCTTCGAGTTCAATACTTCCGGCGGATTGATCCATAATTACGTGCCCGGGGCAATCGTTACTGGACTCGCGCTTGAGTCAAATCAAAACATAATGTTGTTTACGGACGAGTCGGGCACGGTGCATTCGGTAAACCTGACCACAGGCATGGAAACAACTTTTGCGACAACGTCTGGAGCGAACACGGGTATCACCGTGCTAGCGAATGGCGACGTTCTGGTAGCGGGCTACACCTCGAATGCCGTCTATTTGCTGGACAGCCAGGGTAACCTGCTCAAAACATATAGCGGCCTTGCGGACCCAACAGGCCTAACCATCGATCCCACCGGAACTTCGTTTTGGACCACCAATTACTATAATTCAACAGTAGAGGAAGTGAGCCTCACGACCGGAGTCATCGAACAAATCATTGGCGGAGTGGGTGATCGCGCGGACGGAATCGCCATTTACGCCGGACCGTCAACCGCTGCAGTGGCTCCGGAACCCAGCGCCCTGGCTCTCATGGGATCGGCACTGCTGAGCGTGTTCTTCCTCCGACGCCGCAAACGCGCAACCCCCGCGTAAACCATGATGAGAGTTCGTGAAGGTATCCGTATCATCCCGGCGACCGGTCTCGGCACGCGGATGGGACGCACCGCACCTGAAAAAGAGGGCATCAGCCGCAATCAGTTTATGCTGCTCAGCGGCTCTCCTATTCCGGTCCACGCTATCCGCAAATTTGTTTCCGCTCCTTCGGTCGCGGAAATTGTTGTCGCGCTGCGGCCGGACGACATGGAATGGGCCAAGGAACTGTTTGAGAAAGAGCGCCTTCAACACGTTGTCGGCACCGTCGTGGGCGGCGAAGTCCAATATTTCCAGAAAAAGATGAGCGCCAAACCACAATTTTTTCGCAATACAGTTAGCACGGCAGGCTTTGATTATGCCGGGCAAAACTCAGAAAAGGAATTGTAATGAAACTCAGCAAAAAAATAACTTTCGCCTCCCTCTTCGGATTGGGATTACTGTTTAACGGTGCCTTGCAAGCTGACACTGTTTATGACATGACGTTCACGGACTCGAGCAGGAATCCGTACTTCAGCAATGCCACGGGAACTTTCAGCATCAACAGCTCTGATCAAGTCACCAGCTTTGATGTTTCGTTCACGATGCTTCAGCCATATACTTTTGATGGCACTCACCTGACAACCGGTGAAGTGCTTGACTTTAACACTTCCACGCTTTACCCGGCTCCTGTCTACTATCACCCGGCCACTAATTCGTTTACGGAATCGGGACTTATTCTGGCTGGGAATGTCCAAGGCTTTCAGCTTTACTCGCTGCAAGGCGCGACGACTGAGGGCGCAACCCTGGTCATTGCGAATAACACCGTCGGTGTCAACAGTGATGCGTATGAGTTTGGTGCGGTAAACGGCGAGTCCTACTCCGGCTTCATTGACAGCGGGTTGTGGACAATCTCAGCCGCTCCAGTGACCACACCTGTCAACCCGGCAACTGCGCCCGAACCAGCCACAGTCGGCTTCCTGCTCTCCGGACTTCTTCTTTGCGGCTCACTGATCCGCCGCCGGAAGCGCGCGTAAACTATCATGAGAGTTCGTGAAAGTCTCCGTTATCATCCCGGCGGCCGGGCTCGGCACGCGCATGGGACGCACCGCACCTGAAAAAGAAGGAATCAGCCGCAAGCAGTTTATGCTGCTCAGCGGCTCTCCTATTCTGGTCCACACTATCCGCAAATTTGTTTCCGCGCCGTCGGTGGCGGAAATTGTCGTGGCGCTTCGGCCGGACGACATGGAATGGGCCAACGAGCTGTTCCATAAGGAAGGGCTGCAGCACATTGTCCGCACGGTGGCGGGCGGCGAATCGCGCCAGCAGTCGGTGGAGAACGCGCTGGCCAGCATTGGCGCGGATATGGAACTGGTTGCGGTGCATGATGCCGTGCGGCCTTTCGTGGAACGCGACCTTATCGAAAAAGTGATCGCCGAAGCGGCGCAGGCGGGCGCGGCCATTGTCGGCATTGTGCCGGTGGACACCGTCAAGCAGGTTCACCGCACCAAGGTGCGGGCCACGCTGCCGCGCGAACGGCTGATTCTGACGCAAACGCCGCAGGTCTTCCGGCTGGATCTGTTGCGCCAGGCGTTTGAAAAGGCGCGCGAAGACGTGTTTATTGGCACCGATGAATCGTCGCTGGTGGAGCGGCTGGAGAAAGTGGAGGTTTCGGTGGTGCTGGGCAACGACCGCAACATCAAAATCACCAAGCCGACCGACATGGAACTGGCGCGGCTGTATCTGGCGCTGGAAAGTTCGCCGCTGGAAACGCACTAATGCCGGCACCTTTTCGCATAGGGCAGGGCTGGGACACGCACCGCATTGAACCCGGCCGTCCGCTGATTCTGGGCGGCGTTTCCATTCCGTCTGAATTCGGCCTTTACGGCCATTCCGACGCGGACGTTTTGTTTCACGCCGTCACGGACGCCGTTCTGGGCGCGCTGGCGCTGGGCGACATTGGCATGCACTTTCCCGACACCGCGCCGGAATGGAAAGGCGCGAACAGCCTGCAATTTTTGCAGCACGCCATCAAGCTGGCGGCTGATCAGGGTTATCATCCAGTTAATATCGACAGCACCATTATTCTGGAGCGGCCGAAGCTGAAAGACTTCCGGCTGCAGATTCGCGAGAGCCTGGCGTCGGCCACCGGCCTCGCGGTTGACGTGGTCAGCGTCAAATTCAAGACGGCCGAAAAAGTCGGCCCGGTGGGCGAGGGCCGCTCGTGTGAGGCTTCCGCCGCCGTTTTGTTGTCCGTTCTTCCATGAAGAGCGCGCTGCTGAATGGGCTGCGGCACGCTGTCGCGGGCGGGGCCGTTGCGGGCTGCATTTACGCACTGATTCTGGCCCGCGCTTCCTATCTGTTTCATGAGGACACCGCTGTTTCGGTGGCCGCCGCCGTCCATCTTCAGCCGCATAACGCTGAATATCTGGACCGGCTGGCGAGCTGGCAGCCGGATGACCGCAAAGCTTTATTGGAACGCTCCATCGCCGAGAACCGTTTCAATTACAACGCCTGGATTCGGCTGGGCCTGCTGGCGGAAATGCAGGACGGCGACAACGCCGCGGCCGAGCGCTGTTATCTGCAGGCCGCCAACGTGAACCATATGTTTCTGCCGCGCTGGACGCTGGCCAACTTTTATTTTCGCCAGCAGCGGCCCGATGATTTTTTTCACTGGACCAGGGAAACGCTGGCGGTCACGCCTTACGCGTCTGACCCCGTTTTTGCGCAAATGTGGCAGATGACCCAGGACGAAGACACGATTGAGGCGGCCATCCCGGACCTGCCGCGCATTCTGCTGCAATACGCCTGGTATCTGACCAACAGCAAGCAGTACGGCCACATTCCGCGCGCTGTGGAACGCCTGGTGCATCTGGTGAACAAGGACGACGCAGCCAAGTGGGGACGCGACGATTTGCTGGCGCTGAGCGAAGATCACATGCTGGCGGCTGGCGATTTGCAGCCGGCTTTGCGGGTCTGGTCGGCGCTGAAGAATGCGGGCTGGATTGATGAATCGGTTCCCAGCGAACAGAGCCCGCTGACCAACGGCGACTTCCGCCAGCCTTTCTTCCGCCATGGCTTCGATTGGGTGATCAACGACAACCCCGGCACGCGCGTGGAACAGCTTCCCGATATTGCCGAACTGCGCATCAATTTTTACGGCGATGAGGCGGAAAAAATGGTGCTGCTGCAGCAGTATGTTGTGGTTGCTCCGGGCGCGCGCTACCGCATGACGTGGCGCCACCAATCAGAAGAGCTGAGCGAACCCAGCGGCATCGCGTGGCATTTGCATGCGGTGGATGGCGGCACGGCTGACATTGCTTCGGGCGATGTCATTTCCGCAAATGCGTCTCCTAACTCTTCGTGGGATTTCGTTGCGCCCGCCAGCGCCAAGGCTTTTTTGCTGACGCTGGAATATGCGCGCGCCTTGGGGACGACGCGCGCCCGGGGGGCGCTGGCTTTGAAGTCAGTGACCATGATTCAGAAATGACTATTCGCACGGCGGGAATTTCGCTGGCCCGGTTCATGGCGCCGTTATTCCGATCCCGCGCGGCGCAGGCCAGCGCTGAAAACGTGGTCCGGTTTTTTGAAGCGCTGCAAGGGATTGGCACGGGGGCGCGCTTTAGCAGCCGCGAGCTGAACAGCGCGTTTGCGGGCGTTCCGGCGTCCCAGGCGGTGGTCTTCGACGTGGGCGCGCACACCGGGCAGTTCTTGCAGGCGGCGCTGAAGCGCACTTCCACCGATTCCATGATTCATGCTTTTGAGCCGGCGAACTTGAGCTACCGCCAGTTGTCGAAGAACTTTGGCCACCAGGGCCGCGTTCGGCTGAACCGGATTGCCTTGAGCCGTGAATCGGGTTCGGGCGTTTTGTTTTACGATGAGCCCGATTCGCAACTGGCTTCGCTGACGGCGCGCGCGCGCTTTGGGCAGGCGAAATCAGAAGGCGTTCGGCTGGAGACGCTGGACGATTATTGCGCCGGCAACGAGATCACGCAGATCGATCTTTTGAAGCTGGATGTGGAAGGGCATGAGCTGGAGGTGCTGGAAGGCGCAGCGGAGTTGCTGAGCCGCGATGCCATTCGGCGCATCTTGTTTGAGTTTGGCGGGTGCAACATTGACACGCGCGTGTTCTTTCGCGATTTGTATGATTTGCTGGCCGGAAAGGGAATGCGGATTTACCGCGTGATGCCCACCGGGAAGCTGCTGGCGATAGAAAAGTATGACGAAAGCCTGGAACGCTTTCGCACCACGAATTATTTGGCTACTTTCTAGCGCCGGCGGTGAAATCCTCAAACTTGCCGGCGAAATCTTCCACCTTGCCGTGGTCGAAATGCCAGATGCGGGAGGCCACTTCGTCCACCAGATCCTCGTCATGCGTCACCAGCAGCACGGTGCCTTCAAACTTCTGCAAGGCAAAATTGAGAGCGTTGATGGCTTCGAGATCCAAATGGTTGGTTGGTTCGTCAAAAACCAGGAAGTTGGGTTTCTGCAGCATCAGCTTGCAGAACATGAGGCGCGCGGCCTCGCCGCCGGACAGCGCTTCGGTTTTTTTCGCGCCTTCTTCGCCGGTGAACAGCATCTGGCCCAGCAAGCCGCGAATTTCTTCGCGCGAGGCCTGCGGGTCCCAGTTGTGCAGCCAGTCGGCCACGGTCATTCCGGGCGGAATGCTGCTGCGGTGATCCTGCGCGAAGTAACCCACCTGGGCTTCGTGCCCCCAGGTGACGGTGCCGGCGTCGATGCCGACGTCAGGATCGTCCACGCCGGGAGCGTTGGCCAGCAGTGCCTTCAGCAGGGTGGTTTTGCCCATGCCGTTGCGGCCGATCAGCGCAATTTTTTCGCCGCGCTGAATGGATGCCGTGAAGCCTTTGATGACTTCCAGATTGTCGTAGCCCTTGGTGACGCCCTTGAAATCCAGCACGTTCCGGCCGGAAGGACGCTTCATCTCAAAACGGATGAAGGGGCGGGCGATGTTGGAGCGGGCCAGATCCGTGGTCTGCAAGCGCTCCACTTCGCGCTTGCGCGAAGTCACCTGGCTGGCGCGCGTGCCGGCGGCGAAGCGCGCGATGAATTCGTTCAACTGCGCAATCTTCTTTTCGCGCTGGGCGTTTTCCGATTCAATGCGCGAACGCACCTGCGTTTTTTGCAGCACCATGTCGTCATAGCCGCCGGTGTAGGTGATGATGGTCTGGTAATCGATATCGGCGGTGTGCGTGCAGACGCTGTTCAGAAAATGGCGGTCGTGCGAAATGGTGATCAGCGTGCCGTTGTAATGCGTCAGAAAGTTTTGCAGCCAGTGGATGGATTCAAGATCCAGATAGTTTGTGGGCTCGTCCAGAAGCAGCGCGCTGGGGTTGCCGAAGAGCGCCTGGGCCAGCAGCACGCGCACTTTCTGGCCGCCCTGCAGTTCGCTCATTTTGCGGTCATGCAGCGATTCGGGAATATCCAAACCGTCCAGCAGCACGGCCGCATCGCTTTCCGCCGTGTAGCCGTCTTCCTCGGCGACAATGCCTTCCAGCTCGCCGAGGCGCATGCCGTCTTCATCCGTGAGGTCGGCTTTGGCGTAGAGAATTTCGCGTTCTTCCAGCGCTTTCCACAGCGGCAGATTGCCCATGATGACGGTGTCGATGACGCGGTAAGCGTCGAACAGGTTCTGGTCCTGGCGCAAAATTCCCAGCTTTTTGGGGCGCACCACGGTGCCTTTCTGCGGCTCATTTTCGCCCGACAGAAGCTTCATGAAGGTGGATTTGCCCGCGCCGTTGGGGCCGGTCAGGCCGTAGCGGCGTTCCGGCAGAAAGGACGTGCTGACGTCTTCAAATAAAATTTTTGCGCCGAAGCGCATGCTTACATTGCTGACAGAAATCATTGCGGAAAAGATTACCTGGGTGGGAACTTTTAGTTTATCGCAGCGGTGGCCTTGCCGCGGCGCGGGCGTTTGGAGCCGCAGGAATCGGCGTAAACGCGCGTGAAGACCGCCCCGAAAAAAAAGATCTGCGCCGAATAATAAACCCACACCACCAGGGCAATGATGGACCCAGCCGCGCCATACGTGGAGCCGACGCCAGCCGTTGCCAGATAGAAGGCCAGCAGCATTCGGCCAATGGTGAACAAGACGGCGGTGAACACGGCGCCAATGCCGACGTCGCGCCAGGTGATGGGCACGTTCGGGATAAATTTAAAAATGAGGCCGAACAAGACGCTGATGGCCGCGAGCGTTGCCGCCACGTTCACCACTTCGCTGACCACGGCGGTGCCGGCCGGAACCACTTTGGCGAAATAATGCTCTCCGACGCCGATGGCGGCGCTGACCAGCAGCGACAGCAGCAGCAGAACTCCCAGCATGATTACCATGAGAAACGTGGCGAGGCGCTGGACAATGATGTCGCGCAGTCCGCCGGAATCGGGCGGCGCATCCCAGATGGTGTTGAGCGACTGGCGCAGCTCGGCAAAAACGCCCGAAGCGCCGAACAGCAGGGTGACAATGGCAACGGCGCTGGCCACCGCTCCGCCCGTGGCGTGGTGGGAACTCATGAGAACGGAGTGCAGCGTGTCGGCGGCCGAATTTCCGGCCAGTTGCCGGGCTTGCGCCAGGACATCCTGTTCGGCTGCGCTGCGGGTGAGGAAAACGCCCGCCAGCGCGACCACCAGCACGGCCAGCGGCGCCAGCGACAATAATGTGTAATACGCCAGCGACGCACCCAGGCTGGGAGCGTTGTGGGCGTTCCATTTCCGGGCGGTCTGTTTTAACAGAGAGATTGCGGTGGGTCGGTCCATTTTCCCTGATGAGACTGAAAATGCGGGCCAGTTGAGACACTTAGAAACCGCAAAATCGGAATCGACATCTACAAGCTGAAAATTGGTGGGAAAACATATTTTATTTGGCTGCCTGTGGCTGGCGCTGGGCGTGAATGTTTATGGGCAGGAATTTTGGGGCAGAACCGTTACGGCCATTGAGTATCAGCCGGCGCAGCAGCCCGCCGACCCGCATGATCTGGCTGATGCGCAGATGGTGAAAGTGGGCGCTCCGCTGAGGCAGTCCGATGTGGGCGCTTCCATCGACCGGCTGTTTTACTCCGGCCTGTACGCCGATGTGAAAGTGGACGCCGAAGCCGATGGGAGCGGCGTGCGCGTGATTTTTGTCACGGTGGCCCAGACGTTTATCGGGCATGTGGACGCGCGCGGGAAAATCAAAGACCCTCCCAACCGGGGCGTGATTCTGGGCGACGCGCAATTGTCGCTGGGGCAGCCGTTTGACCCGGATCTGGTGGCGCAGGCGCGCCAGCGCATTGAAGACGAATTGCGCCAGAACGGCTTGTTTTCCGGCACGGTGGACGCGACCACGGTGGAAGACCCGGTGGACCACCAGATGACGATTGGCTTCCTGGTGAACGCGGGCAAGCGCGCCAAATACACTTTTCCGGTCATCAACGGCGACACCAAACTGTCGAACGAAGCGATTCTGGCCGCGACTGGCTGGCGCGTGCGCTTCATTCACAAGTGGCGGCAAGTGACGCAATCGCTGACCGACAAGGGGACCGACGGCATCCAGAAAAAGTACGCGAAACAGGAACGCCTGACGGCCACAGTCAGCCTGACTTCGCTTGATTACAATGCCCACACCAACAGCGCCACGCCGCACCTGGATATCGACGCGGGCCCCAAGATTTCCATTCAGGCGCTGGAGGCCAAGGTGTCCAAAGGCAAGCTGCGCGAGCTTGTGCCCGTGTATGAAGAAGGTTCGGTGGACACCGACCTGTTGACGGAAGGCGCGCGCAACCTGAACGACTATTTTCAGAACAAGGGCTATCCGGATGTGGATGTGACGTTTGCGCAGGAGCCGGTGAAAAACGACCAGGAGCAGATCCGGTATTACATCACGCTGGGGCCGCGGCGGCGGCTGGTGGACGTGCGGCTGGAAGGCAGCCATTATTTTCTGGATGAAACGCTGCGCGAGCGCATTTTTCTGAAGCCGAAATCGCTGCTGCTGCGCTATGGCCGCTACAGCGAGGGTTTCGTGAAAAAGGATGAAGAGGCGCTGGCGAATCTGTATCGCGGCAACGGTTTTCGCGACGTGAAGGTGACGTCTTCGCTGCAATCGAACGTGAACGGCAAAGAGAATGATATTGCCGTCACTTACCACATTCAGGAGGGTCCGCAATGGAAAGTGGCTTCGCTCAAGATTGAGGGCACAAACCGGCTTAAGCTGGATTCCATTCAGAAGGATTTAACTTCGGCCGAAGGCCAGCCCTACGCCGACGTGAATGTGGCGACGGACAGAAACCGCATTCTGGAGTATTACTATTCGAACGGATTTCCCAACGCCGCTTTTCACTATCAGACGAACGCCGATGAGAACAATGCAACCGTTCAGCTTATTTACCAAGTGACTGAAGGGCCGCGCGAATTTGTGCGCCAGGTGATTGTCACGGGCCTGGACATCACGCATTATTCGCTGATTGCCAAAGACATTGACCTGAAAGAAGGCGAGCCGCTTTCGATGACGCGCGTCAACGATATTTCGCGCAAGCTTTCGAATCTGGGCGTGTTTGCCAACGTCAGCGCGGCGCTGCAGGACCCTGACGGCCGCAGCCTGTACAAATACGTTCTTTATGACGTGGATGAGGCCAACCGCTACACGTTCAATTTGGGCTTGGGCCTGGAAGTGGGGCAGTTCGGCGGCACCACCACCAATCTTTCGCAATCCGGCGGCACGAAGGGCGTTTCTCCCATTGTTTCGTTCGATGTGAACCGGCTGAATTTTCTGGGCCTGGGGCAGACGCTCTCATTGCAGACCCGGTATTCGCAACTGGAGCAGCGCGAGAGCCTGAACTACATCATTCCGCGGTTTCTGGGGTCTCAGAACCGGACCATTACGTTCTCCATTCTTTACGACACCACGCAGGACGTGCAGACCTTTTCTTCCAAGCGCGAGGAGGCTTCGGTGCAGGGTTCGCAGAGATTTAACCGCGCCTCCACGCTTCAAATGAAATTTGCTTATCGGCGCGTCAGCACGGGCAGCCTGGCCATTCCATCTTTGCTGGTGCCGCTGCTGGCGCAGCCAGTGCGGATTGGCATTCTGTCGGGCAGCTACATTCAAGACCATCGCGATAATCCGGCGGACGCGCACCGCGGATTCTGGAACACCATCGACGCCGGAGTGGCAGGTGATTTCTTCGGGTCGCAGCGCAGCTTTGTGCGGGTGCTGGCGCGCAACGCCACTTACACCTCCATTGGCCACAATCTAGTTTTCGCGCGCCAGACGCAGTTTGGCGTCATTCAGCCGTTCGACGTGGCGCCCGGCACCAATGCCGTGGATGAGATTCCGCTGCCGGAGCGTTTTTTTGGCGGCGGCGGCACGTCCATGCGCGGCTTTGGCGACAACCAGGCGGGCCCGCGCGACATTGGCACGGTGACGGAGACCGGCGCGCCCACCACCACCGCCACCGGCTTTCCCATTGGCGGCAATGCGCTTTTCTTCAACACGTTTGAGCTGCGCTTTCCGCTGCTGGGCCCGAATATCTCCGGCGTGTTCTTTCATGACATGGGCAATATTTACACCAGCCTGGGAGACGTGTCGCTGGCCTACAAGCAGCCCGGCCCGGGGAACTTCAACTATGCGGTGCAGGCGCCGGGCTTTGGCATTCGCTACAAAACGCCGCTGGGCCCGCTGCGCGTGGACTTTTCTTACGCGCTCAATCCGCCTTCTTACGAAGGCTACAGCAGCAGCGTGACCATTCAGCAATTGCTGGACCTGTCCGCCTGCGGCTCGGCCTGCACCATCAGCACGCAAAAGCTGAGCCATTTTAATTTCTTCTTTTCCATTGGGCAGGCATTCTGATGCTGATTTTTCTGGTTGCGTTGTTATTGGCTGCCCCGGTGGAGCTGGACCGCATTGCGGTGGTGGTGAATCACGATTTGATCAAGGCCAGCGATATTAATCGCGATCTTCTGGCCACGCAGATGCTGAACGGCGATCCGCCGAATTTGTCGCCGGCCGCGCGCAAGAAAGATGCCGCTCACTTGATTGACCAGATTTTCATTCGCGAGGAAATTCGCGCCGGCGATTATCCCGCCGCGAGCGAGGAAGACGCCGACAAGGAACTGACCAAGCTGATTGCCGACCGCTACAAGACGCAGGCTAATTTTGCCGCCGCCTTGAAGCGCTATCAACTGACTGAGGCGGATTTGCGCGAACAATTTCGCTGGCAGTTGACCGTGCTGCGCTTCATTGACGCGCGCTTCCGGCCGGCTGTGCTGATTACCGACGACCAGGCAAACAAATATTACGCGCAGCATCTGGCGGCGCTGAAAAAACAAAATCCCAAGGGAAACGAAGACGATTTGAAAATGGATGCGCGCGACATTCTGACGTCGGAAGCGGTGAACAAGCTCTTGTTTGAGTGGCTGGACCAGCACCGGCATGATGCCAAGGTGCGCTATCTGGATGGGAGCCTGGCGTGAAGAAATTTTTGGCTTGGCTTGGAGTGGCGCTGGCGGCGCTGATTGTGGCCGCGCTGGTGGTGGTTCAGAGCGAGTGGTTTCAGAATTACGTCAAAGACAAGGTGATTGCGACGGTGGAAGAATCCACCGGCGGGCGCGCGGAGATTGGATCTTTTCATTTTGATCTGTGGCATCTGACGGTGAAAATCACCAATTTTACTTTGCATGGGACCGAAGCGCCGAATGCAGATCCGCTGGCGCGCATTGCGCTTCTTGAATTGCGGCTGAAGCTTTTTTCCGGGCTGAAGAAAGCGGTGGATTTGGCGTATTTGGGCGTGAATGATCCGAAGGTGAACCTGATTGTGAACGCGGACGGCACCACCAATGTTCCCGCGCCGAAAATCAAGAAAGCGCCCAGCCAGACTTCGGGACTGGAAACGGTGGTGGATTTGGCCATCGGCGAGTTTCGCATTAACAATGGCTTGCTGCTGTATTCGCAGAAGTCTTCGAAATTTTCGGCGCAAGGGAACGATTTGCGCGTGCTGCTGAATTACAACTCGTTCAACTTCAGCTATGGCGGGCGCGTGATGATTGATCCGCTGATTTTGGCGACGGGAAGCGGCTCGCCCTTGCGCGTGCAGGTGAACCTGCCGGTGCTGCTCGAAAAAGACGCGGTCAGCATTAGCGGCGGCAAGCTGAACACGCAGCTTTCACAGATTTTGGTGAATGCCGGCTTGCGCGATTTGAATTCGCCCAAGATCACGGCGCGCGTGAATGCGGAGATTGCGCTGCGAGATTTGCAAGTGGATTCAAAGCAGCAATTGACTGCCGATATAGGCGGCAGTTATGACGACGCATCTGGGGCCATCAATTTGCAGGCGGCGCATTTGGCGCTGGGGCAGAGCAGTTTTCAGGCGGCCGGCACTTTGCATGCGGGCGGCAATCAGGCGATTCAATTTAATGCGAAGCTGGCGGTGGATGAATTGTCGCGTTTGCTGAAAGTCGGAAACAGTCCGGTGGCTGGATTGGTGCGGGTGAATGGCCAGGCGCGCCTGGATGGGCAGCAGAAGTTGAGCGTGGATTCGAACGTCAGCGATTTGTCTTTTGCCTCCAGCGGCTATTCCGGCTTTGTCGGCGGCAGCGTAAATGCGCAGGATGATTTGAAAGCCAAAGGCAGCAGCGGACTGGCGGCGCAGGCGCGGCTGGTGATTTCGCCGGGCAAGCGCGGCATTGGCGTCAGCGGAAAAATTGACGGCCAATATTTGGGCGCAAGCAACACGGTGCGGCTGGAGAAATCTTTTGTCGCGCTGCCGCACACCCGGCTGGATTTGTCGGGCGATATCAACAAGCAGTTGAATGTGGCGCTGGTTTCGAAGAACTTGAGTGATTTTGCTCCGCTGACCGGCGCGATTCCTGTCACGCTGGATGGCGGCGCGGCGCGGGTCACGGCGCAGATTCAGGGAGATTTGTCGGCTCCGCGAATTTCGGCGCACGCCGCGATGGACCGGTTTGCGGTGCGCGGCAATGCGTTTCAGCAGGTGGCGCTGGATGTGTCGGCTTCAGCCAGCGGAGCGGCGGTGAAGAATGGCATGGTGGCGGGCGAGGGTTTGCATGGGAATTTTGACGGGTCGATTGGCTTGCGCCGGTGGAAGCCGGTTGCGAAGTCGGCAGTGGCGCTGAATGTGCAATTGGCGGGGCAGAAAGACCCGTTTGCTGGCGGCCAGGTGAGCGCGCAGGCGCATGTCAGCGGGACTTATGGCGATCCGCTGGGCGCGGTGGATTTTCAGCTTTTGAATGGCGATTATGAAGGGCAGCAGTTTCAAAAAGTGCAGGCGCATGTGGATCTGGCAAATCAGTTGGTGACGCTGACCAATCTTGAATTAGATGCGGCGGGCGGCCAATTGCTGGCCAACGGAAATTTTGGGCTGAAGACGAATCACGCCAATGTCCATGCCACGGCCAGCGGCTTTCAACTGGCGAAAATTCAGCCGCTGCAAGAGAAGAGCCCGGGCGCGGCCGGTGTTTTGCAACTGACGGCCGACGGCGCGGGCGATATTCAAAATGGCGCGTTCCAGCTTGCGAGTTTGAACACTCATTTTTCCGCGCTGGGGCTGAAGGTGAATCACCAGGCGGCGGGCGATTTTGAGGCTCAGGCGCACACGGTGAATGGAAGCGTTGTTTATGACGCGCATTCGAATTTTGCCGGATCGGCGATTCAGGTGGACGGCAGCACCTTGCTGGCGAAGGATTATCCCACGACGGCCACAACATCTATTCAAAATCTGGCGGTGGAAAAAGCGCTGGCGATTGCGGGCCAGGCGGCTGTTCCGGTGAAGGGCTTGTTTTCGGCCAGCGGCAAAGTTTCCGGCACGGTGGCGCATCCGGAAGCGCTTCTTGATTTGAAGCTGACGAAGGCCGTGGTGTATTCGGAAGGGCTGAACGATCTGTCGGCGCAGGTGCATTACACTTCCACGCTTGTCGATATATCGAATTTGAACCTGAGCGCGGCCGCAGGCAAGCTGATGGCGGCGGCGAATTACACGCATAAAGACGGCGATTTTCAAAACGGGCACGTGCAACTGCATTTGCAGGGCGGACAGGTGGATTTGGCGAAGATCAGGCAACTGGAAACCGCAGCCGGCAGCGTGAAATTCGACGCCGACGTGGCTGGCGACGTTCGCAGCGGCAAGCTGCTGCTGTCCGACGCCAACGCGGATATTGCCGGTACTTCGCTGCGCTATGGCGCCCAAGAGCTGGGCGACTTGCACGCCACCGCCCGCACGCAGGAGCATGTGGTGAAGTATGAACTGGATTCGAACTTCGCCAAGAGCGACATCAAGGCGACGGGGCAGACGGAACTAGCCAGCGACTATCCGACGCACGCCAAGCTGACCATTGGCAACCTGCGCTACGCCACCGATTCCTACAGTTTGCAAACCGATGGCGAGGCGACGGTGGATGGCCCGGTGCTGAATGTGGACGCGCTCACGGGGCGCTTGCAAATCAACCATTTTTTGTTTCAAGCAGGATCGGGCAACCGGCGCGTGCATGTGGAAAACGACGCGCCGGCGATTGTGTCGCTGGATCATTCGGTTGTCAAAATTCAGCATTTGAAATTGCAGGACGGCAAATCTTATGCGCAGGCGCAAGGCGCGCTTAGCCTGAAGAATGACGCGCAGGCGCTTGGGCTGACTGTTGATGCCAACGCCGACCTGGCCGCGCTGCAAAATGCCGACCGCGATTTTTATTCGTCGGGCAACGTCCTGCTGGCGGCCACCATTCACGGAAGCCTGGCCAAGCCGCTGGTGAACGGGCGCGTGGAGCTGAAAAACGCAGCCATCAATTACGCGGATTTTTCAAACGGCCTTTCCAAAGGCAATGGCGTCATTCTGCTGAATGGCACGAACGCGACCATTCAAAATCTGACTGGCGAAAGCGGCGGCGGCAAGATTAGCGTCACGGGCTTTGCGGGCCTGTCTCCCAACGATGCGGTGTTCAATTTGCGGGCGACGGCGAAAAAAGTGAGAACGCGCTATGCGGATGCCAGCGTCACTTCCAGCGCCGATATTTCGCTTGCCGGCAACACGCACCGGTCCACGCTGAGCGGCACTGTTTCCATTCAGCGCATTGCGTATTCGTCTTCGAGCGATGTCGGCTCGTTTTTGTCCACCGCGTCTGCGCCGCCTTCCACGCCGTCCGCCCCGTCGCCGCTGCTGGCTGGCATGCGGCTGGATATACGCGTGGTCACTGCGCCGGATTTGCGCGTGGTCAGCAGCTATGCCGACAAGCTTTCGCTGACCTCGAATTTGAACGTCACAGGCACGGCGCAAGATCCGGGCATTGTTGGCCGCATCAGCGTCACCAACGGGCAACTGGTGTTCTTCGGCAACAGCTACACGGTGAACAACGGAAGCATCAATTTTTACAACGCCAATGCCATTCAGCCGATTCTGGATTTGTCTCTGGAGACGCAATCGCAGGGCGTGGATGTGACGCTCGGGGTGACCGGGCCGGCTGATAATTTGAAGCTGAGCTACCGGTCTGATCCGCCGCTTTCCTTTGAGCAGATTGTGCAGTTGCTGGCCACCAACACGACGCCGAACGATCCGACGATTGCGGCGCACCAGCCCACGCCGCCGCAGGAGTCGGACAGCCAAATGGGCGAATCGGCCTTGCTGGGGCAGGCGGTGGCGAATCCTTTGGCCAGCCGCGTCCAGCGCGTTTTTGGGCTGACGCAATTCAAGGTGGACCCTTCCATATCGGGCAGCAACGGGCAGCCCAGCGCGCGCGTGACTTTGCAGCAGAAAATCAGCAGCAATCTGACGTTCACCTACATTACCGATGTCACCCAGACGAATTCCGAGATTGTGCGCGTCACGCTGGACATCACGCCCAAGATTTCGGCCGTGGCGCTGCGCGATTACAACGGCAACGTCAGCGTGGAGCTTTTCTACAAGTTCCAGAAGCGCTAGGACCTACAATGGAGGTTTGCGCCGAATGATCGCCAGATGATTGAACTTATTCGAGATACCTGCCGCTACCGGGAACTGATCTGGGCGCTGGCGATGAAGGAACTGAAAATCCGCTATAAGCGTTCGGTGCTTGGGTTTTTATGGGCGCTGCTGAACCCCATTCTGTTCATGCTGGTGCTGACCGTGGTTTTTTCCACCGTCATGCCGATCAAGGTTGACCATTACGCCATTTTCCTGCTGACCGCGCTGCTGCCCTGGACCTTCTTTTCCCAGTCGCTGGCTTACGCGGCTGAATCTATTGTCGGCAACGGCGACCTTATCAAGAAAGTGAAAGTGGCGAAGCTGGTGTTTCCGGTGGCGGCGGTTGTGTCGAACATGATCAATCTGCTGCTGTCGCTGATTCCGCTGGTTCTGATTGTGCTGCTGATGCGCCATCCGCTTCACCTGACGTGGCTCTATTTGCCGGTGCCGCTGCTGGCGCTGACCATTTTCACCCTGGGCGCGACCTTCTTTTTTGCGGCCGTGAATGTGTACTATCGCGATGTGTCGCACATCCTGCAGATTGTGCTGCAAGTGTGGTTTTACGTGACGCCCATCATCTATTCGCTGGACACTTTTCCTTCCAGATACCGGATATTTTTCAAGCTCAACCCGCTGCAATATTTCCTGAATGGATTTCGTCTTAGTGTTTACTATGGGCTGTTGCCCACCTGGCAATCCATTGGCGTTTCGTTCGCGGTGGCGCTGGCCACGCTTTATGTCGGGTTCAATATTTTTCGCCGCAAGCAGGACGAATTTGTTTTTTACGTTTAACGGATGACCAACTCTCCCATCTCGATTCGCGCGGAGAACCTGACACAGCGGTTCCGCGTTATTCATGAACGCCCGGACACGGTGCGCGAGCTGTTTGCCAAGTTTCTGCGCAAGCCGGTGAACTACCACGATTTTGAGGCTGTCAGCGACGCCACGTTCACCATCTGCAAGGGCGAGATGGTGGGCTTGATTGGCCGCAACGGCAGCGGAAAAAGCACGCTGCTGAAAATAGTGGCTGGCGTGTATCGGCCCACCTCGGGGAGCCTGCATGTGGACGGCACCATTGCGCCGCTGATTGAATTGGGCGCGGGCATGCATCCGGAATTAACCGGCCGCGAAAATATTTTGCTGAACGGCCTGCTGATGGGCTATTCGAAAAAGGAAATGGCGGAGCGCGAGCAGCGCGTCATTGATTTCGCCGACATTGGCGATTTTATTAACGCTCCGGTGAAGCAATATTCTTCGGGAATGTATTTGCGGCTGGCGTTTTCGGTGGCCACCGAAGTGGACCCGGACGTGCTGATTCTGGATGAAATTCTGGCCGTCGGCGACTTTGCGTTTCAGGAGAAGTGCTACCAACGCATGCGCGGATTCCAGGCCGCGGGCAAGACGATTCTCATGGTGACGCACTCAGTGGAACAGGTAGTGAAGATGTGCGACCGCGGCATTTTGATGGACAAGGGAAGGATTGTTTACAACGGCGATCCCCAGCGGGCGGTGGATTTGTATATGGGGGAGGCGAACGCCCAGGATGAGCCGGTGCTGGTGGAAGCGCCTTCGGTTCACGCCTAGAATTTTCGACGCGGTCCGAACAGGTCGGTGACGGCGCGAATCGGTTTGGTGATTTGCCAGGATCCGGATTCCTGCATCTGTATGCGCACGGCCCGCTCCTCTTCGAGCGCGGCCGCCATGCGGGCGTTCAGCTTGCGCAGTTCGCTGAGATCGAATTCCGATGTTGCCAGTTCGCCGCTCAGCCGCTCCACCTCGGCCTTTAGCTCTTCCACGTTGCCCTGCGCGATGGAGATTTCCTGGAGCATCAATTGCTGCTGGGCCAGAAGTGTTTCCTTTTCCAGCCGCGTCACTTGATGATGGGCGCGCTCCTCTTCGAGCAGCGCCGCCTGGCCTGCCATGTCCTGCTGATGGCGCGATTTCAGCACTTCCATTTCGGAACGGAGCGAGTCGAGTTCGCTGCGCGTGGCTTCGATTCTTGCTTCCGCGTCGGCGCTGAGCTGCCTGATTTTGGCGTCGTATTCAATGCGCGACTGGGCGAGGTATTTGGCGGAATCGGCTTTTGCTTTGGCCACCGCCGCTTCGACGGCGGCCGGGCTGGCTGAAGAAGACTGCGCGGGATGTTGCTGCGTCAGATCTTTCAGCGCTTTCAGCTCCAGGTCCACCCGGAAGCGAATTTCCAGTTCCAGCGGCTGCTCAAAATCTGGGCCGCTCAAGTGGGGAAGAAAGACTTTGGCGGAAGGACTCAGCGCCAGAACGCGGAAAAACTCGGGTTCCGGCAGACGGCTGGCGGTGCCTTCCACGGCCAACTGCTCGGACGCTCCCTTGGGATTCCAGTTCCAGACGGTGTGCCCGTCTTCCTTGCGCAAAGCGAGGGTGGCGATGTCGACAATGGCCGGTTTGCTGGCCACGTCCAGCCGCAGGGGCCGGTCGCCCGTGCCGTCCGGCAAATCAATTCGCAAGTTAATCCAGACGCCGGGGCTGGCGCTGTGCGTCAGTTCGGGAATGGCGGAATATTGGTTGTCGCGCGAACGAAACACCCGGAACAGCGACTGCGCTGCTTCCACCCCGGACGCTGGCGCGGGACGGCTCAAAAGTTCCAGGCGCTCCGAGCAGGCGGCATAGTAGCGGCGAATCAGGTTCCGCTCTTCCGGCTGCGCGGTGAACAGCTCAGCCACATAAGGGATTTCGGCCGCATCGCCGAACGACTTCGCAATGATGCCCAGCCCGTTGCCGTGCCGGAAGGCGAAATGGGGAAGCGCGGCTTTCAGCTCGTTCCACAGGCGGGCCGCGCCGGAATCGCCCGCGCGCAGGGCAATGTTGTGCAGCAGGATCACTCCGGCCGGATGCACCTTCTCCAGCCACAGCTCAAACGTGCGCTTCAGGGCGTCGTAACTCTGCAATCCGTCCACGTCCAGAAGCTGGATGCTTCCGGCTTCAAATTGCGCCGCCGCTTCCTCAAAGCTCTTGCGAACCAGGTGAGAGAACGCCTGGTAGCGGGCTTCGTTGTGGCGCGAGACGGCGTCGAAGGCGGGAGCATGCGGCTTGCTGCCGTTGGTCTTGCCCAAAGGTTCTATGCCGTAGACGGAGCATTTGAGGCTGTTTTCGGCGACCAACTGGCAGAGGCCCAAATAAGAGTCGCCGGATGCAACACCCAGTTGGACAATGAGCGATGGCTTCAAGGCTGCGACCAAATCTGACGCAAACGGCAGGTGCCCGGCGCGGGGACTGAAAGCGCCGCCAAGCAAGGCGGCGGGCCGAAAAGTGGCCGACGGCTGTTCGACCCTAGTCATAAAGTCTTGTGAAGAGCGTTTGGGCAATAAAATAGCAGATAACTAAAAGCTATCACTAAAGGCTTGCTTTAAGTGGCGGCGGTGGAGTAATTGTATGCAGGCTGGTTTTGACGCCAGCCGGTGAGGACCGTTCCGACAATGCTGGCTCCGTCCTGCAGCAGCATGTCGCGCGCCACCAGCGCGGCGCGTTTTTGGGTCTCGCTGGAGCGCACCACCAGCACCACGCCTTCCACCGCGCGCGCGTAGTTGCGCGCGTCGCTGCAGGCCAGCAGGGGAGGCGTGTCGATCAGGACAAAGTCGAAGGATTTTGCCAGTTCGCGGAAGAGCTGTGCCAGGTGCGGGCCCGCCAGCAGTTCCGGCGCGTCGTTGCCGGCTGCGCCGGGAGGAAGAACGTAAAGGTTCTGAAAAGAAGTGGCGTTGACGAAGCGCGAAAGCGATGCTGGCGGGGCGGACGGATCGCGGCGCAACAGATCCGCCAAGCCTGGAGCGGAGGGAACCTGCATCAGCCGGTGCAGCCGGGGACGCCGCAAATCGCCGTCGATCACCAGCACGCGCCGTCCGGTGGCGGCCAGTGACATGCTCAGATTCGCCACCACCGTGGTTTTTCCTTCGCCGGGAGCGGCGCTGGTGAAGGCCAGGAAACGGATTTGCTGCTTGCCGGGGTGATAGAGCAGCGATGAGCGCAGATAGCGCAGCGATTCGTCGTTCGGGTCCATCTGGACTCCGGCGTGGGCGGTGTCCGAACCGGCCGGGCCCAGAAGCTTTCGCTGCGGAATGGAGCCCAGTTCGCGCACCCCCAGCACTTCGCCCACCGATCCGGGCCCGGTGAATGTGTTGACCGCCAGCTTGCGCGCCAGCGCGATCACTATGCCCAGCAGCGTCCCGCCTAGAACGCCAATCAGCAGGTTGTCGCTGAGAACCGGGCCCACCGGGTCCACCGATGGAATGGCCGGATCGATAATGGCTATCTGCTCGGTGACATGCTCCTGCTGGCTGTTCCAATCGTCGGGCAGCGCGGCTGCGGTGGCGGCTTTTTGCTCCAGCTCGCGCTTGATGAGCGCATCCACCAGCCCGTTGACGAAACGCACCGCCGCCGGACGGCTGGGCGAGACCATGGAAATATCAATCACCTGCGCGGAGGGAATGGCGACCGCTTCCAGCCGCTGGTGGACCGCTTCGTCCAGATCCTGCGGCCCCAAAAAAGGAATGCGCGGGCGTTCCACCAGCGCCGTCCGGTCTTCTCCCGACATGTCGGTCAGCACCGAATTCACCAGCGTCTGGCTTTCCACCACATGCGCCAAAGCCTCAATATGCGCGCCCGATTTGCTGTTGCGCACTTCGAGCGATGCCTGCACGCGGTACAGCGGGACACAGACCCGCACGGTGTATAAATAGCCCAGCGCCGCGCCCACCACGGCCAGGCTGACAATCAGCCAGCCATGCTGCCAAAGCGCTTCCCACGCCGTCGCCAGCCAGCTCTGCTCTTTCTTGGGCTGGGGGCGCGCCAGGGAATGATCGCGCATCGGAAAATCGGCCATTGCCTCGCCGCTGAGACGCGCACCGCTGGCACCGGGCACGGTGGCCTGGAGGCGGGCCAGCAGCAGCGGATTCGATTCGACGGCGGCGGCGCCCATGTGGTCGGTGCGGTTCATGACTTCAAAGAGGGTGTTCCAACAAGTAACAATCGGAAGACGCCGCTGTCAATGCAAACGGCGGCTCGGGGTTTATTTCGTAAATCTCTAGTCCTAGGACTCGGCGTTTTAAGGTGTAATAGTGGAGTAATACGATATTCCTGCTGAGTATCTACCTTCCCAAAAAGCATACGTGGGAGTAGCAGAGGATTAATCTCTGCTTATCCCAACAGGTAGGGGCGCGTCTGGCTCACCTTGACGACAAGTTCTCCAAACAGAGTGTTGGCCCAGGCGAACCATTTGCGGGTAAAGTGATCGGGATTATCCTGGTCGAAGGTCTCGTGGATGAAGCCGGTTCCGGCATGGGTGCGCTTGATGGCGGCGAGCGAGGCGGCTATTTCGCGGTCATCGGTGGAGGTGAGCGCGCGCATGATGATGGACATGGGCCAGATCATTCGCAAGCCTTCGTGCGGCCCGCCGATGCCTTCCGCCGCGCTGCCCTGGAAGAAATAGGGATTGTCCTTGCTCCAGGCGCGCGCGCGGGTGCGCTGGTAAATGGGATCGCTGATGGGACAGCAGCCCAGGTAAGCAAGGCTGAGAAGGCCGGGGGCATTGGCGTCGTCCATGAAAAGCTGGTTGCCGTAGCCGTCCACTTCATAGGCATAGACCGGGCCGGTTTTCGTCTGAATCAGCCCGTATTGGCTGACGGCGGCGGCAATCTCCGCCGACAGCGCGGCGCATTCCTGGGCCAGCGCCTGGTCGTGCGCAATGCCGGCGGCCATCTCCTGCAGCCAGCCGAGCGCGGTTTGCGCAAAAAGATTGGCCGGGATAAAGAGCGGATAGAGGCAGGCGTCATCCGATGGCCGGAACATGGAATGGATCAGCCCCACGGGGCGGGTTGGATTGCCGTAACCGCTTAGGAACTGGGTGTCGGTGGGGATTTCGGACGAACGCTGGAACTTGTAAGGCCCGGGCGAGGTTTTGCGCTGCTGCTGGCGGAAGGTCTGGACGACGGTGCGCATGGCTTTCAGCCAGACAGCGTCGAAAGGCGCGGTGTCCCCGGTGTTTTTCCAATAGCCGTGCGCCAGCCGAATGGGATAGCAAAGCGAATCAATCTCCCATTTGCGTTCGCCCACGCCGGGGTGATGATCGGTTGCGTCGTGGACGGCCCAGCTCAGCGGCGGCGAGGCCGGATCGGGCATGAAGGCATTAGCATAGGGGTCCAGCAGAATGCACTGGGATTGGCGGCGAATCAGGCCTTCCAGCATTTCACGCAAGGCCGGGTCCGATTTGGCCAGCGGCAGGTAGGGCCAGACCTGGGCGGAGGAATCCCGCAGCCACATTGCGTCAATGTCGCCGGTGATGACAAAGGTGTCGGGCACGCCGTTTTTCTTCTGAAATTGAACCGTGGTGTCCAGCGTGTTGGGATAGCAGTTTTCAAACAGCCAGGCCAGTTCGGGATCCTTGATCCTGGCTTTGACTTCCGCAAGCTGCCGCTCCACCGCGGGACTGGTGAATTTCCGATCAGAAAGCGGCGGACGGTGGCTGGCAAACTGGCTTTGGGAGTAAACCGTTCGGGCAAACGGCGTGAGGGCGGCTGCGGCGAGCAGCGTTCTGCGAGTCATTCGGACTTTCATTATTCCAGAACGGTGGGGCAGGCGGTTTCGTCTGACGCATTCACCCGGCGCAAAACGGCGTTGATCTGGCGGCGCAGTTCCACCATATTGACGGGTTTAGAGACGTAGCCATCCATGCCCGCCTCCAGGCAGAGTTCGCGGTCGCCCTTCATGGCATTCGCGGTCATAGCGATAATCGGCACGTGCCGATCGCGCGATTCTTCCCAGGCGCGGATGGTTCGGGTGGCCTGAAAGCCGTCCATTTCCGGCATTTGCAAATCCATCAGAATCAGGTCGAAGGCGCGCTGCTCATTCATGTCGACGGCTTTGCGGCCGTCGGTGGCGCAGGTGATGTGGTGCCCTTCGCGCTCCAGCAGGCGCGTGGCCACGCGCCGGTTTACTTCGTTGTCTTCCACCAGCAGGATATCCAGGTGGCGCAAGAAAGGCTCGCTGGCAATATCGGGAAACACGCTCGACGGTGAATCGGGCAAACCTTTGACGCCCGCGCCCCCGTTGGTGTGCAAACAATCGATAATCGCCTGGCGCAGATCCTCGGTCTCAATCGGTTTTAGAATCTGCCGGCTGACGCCGAGTTCGCGGCCGCGCTCAAACTGGTTTGCCAAATCGACCGCCGTCAGCAGCATGATGCAGGAAGGAACCGGCACGGCCGCGCGGCGCAGCTTTTCCAGCATGGCAAAACCGCTCATTTCCGGCATTTGCGCGTCCACCAGCAGCAGGGAATACTCATTTCCCACCGCGCGCGCGGCATGCAGCGCTTCCATGGCTTCGGCGCCGGAACTGGCCAGGTCGGTCTTGATTTTCCATTCCCTCAGAATGTCGCCCAGCAATTGAAGGCTGGTGTCGTTGTCATCGACGGCGAGTATGCGAACAGGACTAGGTGCCGGCTCGCCGGTTTCCGCTTCCGCGCCAAAATTGCTTGAAACGCGTTCCACCTCGGCCGCCGAACAAATGGGGAACCTGGCCGTGAAAGCGAACGTGCTGCCTTTCCCATATTGGCTGGTGACCGAAATTGTGCCGCCCAGCAGCCCGACAATATTGCGGCAAATGGAGAGGCCCAGTCCGGTGCCCCCGAAGCGCCGCGTGGTGGAACCGTCCGCCTGCTTGAAAGGCTCAAAAATGGCATCCATCTTGTCGGCCTGTATGCCGATGCCGGTGTCGCTGACCGAGAAGCGAAGAGCCGCATTATTTTCGGCTGCTGCTTCGAGGGCGACCGCCAGAACAATCTCCCCTTCGGCCGTGAATTTCACCGCGTTGGTGAGCAGGTTTAGCAGCACCTGCCGCAAGCGCATGGCATCGCCCACCAGAGAATCGGGAACGTCGGCGGCAATTCGCCAGACCAGCTCCAAATTCTTGGCGCGCGCCTGTTCGGCCACCGTCTTGATGGTTTGCAAAATGCATTCGCGCAGGGAAAAGGGAACGGGGTCCAGCACCAGTTCGCGCGCCTCAATCTTCGAAAAGTCGAGAATGTCGTTCAGAATGGTCAGCAGCGATTCGCCGGACGTGCGGATGGTGTTCAGGTATTCGCGCTGGTCGGCGTCCAGGCTGGTGCGCAGCGCCAGTTGCGTCATGCCGAGTATGCCGTTCATCGGCGTCCGAATTTCGTGGCTCATGTTGGCCAGAAACTGGCTCTTGGCGCGCGACGCCGATTCCGCCTGGCTGGTTTTGGCTTCCAGCGCCTGCATCAGCTTTTTCACCTGGCTGGCGGCTTCCAATTCTTCCGCCATTTTGTTGAACTGGGTGGTGAGCGCGCCCATTTCGTCGTCCCGCAGCACCTCCACCGGAGGCGGAAACTGGCCAGCGGCCAGCGCAATGGTGGCAGTCTGCAGCCGGCTCAGCGGCGTGATGACCAGCCGGACAATCAGGCGGTAAATCAGCAGCAAGGCCAGGATGCCGACAGCCAGGACCAGGAAAAAATCCGACCGGCATAGCTGCGCCAGTTCCGAATGCATCCGCTGAAGCGAAATGGTCAGCGAAATCGTCCCGACTTTCAGGCCGTTGTCCACAATGTCGGACTGGGCCACGTAGCTGTTGTCTTGATGGCCGGGCGGCCCCATGCTTAAAAGAACGTCACCCCGCGCATTTCGCACCTCGACGCTGGTGAAATTCGCTTCCTGGCGCAGCAGGCTCACGCTCTTTTGCAGTTCGGCCTGCAGTTCGGAAGATGTCGGCGGCTTGTCAGAAGACAGCACGGGCGCCAGAATCAGGGCGGAGTTGGAGGCAAGGGCGTCGGCGCGTCCACGCAAAGCTTCCAGCGCGTAGCGCTCGGCCACGCTTGAAAACTCGATATAGGCGAACATCGCCGAGCCGGTGATGGCCACGCAGCAGCCAATCAGCAGATGAATACGCAGCGATGATCTGACCTTCACCTGGCACCGATTTGAACGTGAATAGTTCGCAGTTTCATTGCAGGAGGGCCAAGTCCCGGCTCTTCTGCATTCTTATCGACAGGAACGCCGCAAAAACTTTATGGAGACACGCAAATCCGCCCGCAAAATCAGGCTGCGCTGAGCGATTGAGCGGGGCGGAACTCCTGCTTCGCGGCTGCCGAGCCCGCCCGCAACCGGCTCTTACTGCCCTTCGACTTCTTCTTTCTTTTCAAAGTGTTCGGCGATTGCGCCGGCGCCTTCATAGCCGGTGATCGCGGCCGCCGCTTCGGTCAAGATGCCCGCGTTTGGATCCAGCTTCTTCATCCCTTCCACCGCCGCAATGGCGCCCGCAATCTTCTCTGCTTCCTCTAAAAATCCCATGACTGATCTCCTTTGCTTGCTGCTAAATTTGCCGCCCTTTTTGGGCACAGATCAGGATATCAATTCAGGCGAGACTGTCCGTGAATGCCAGCATCGTTCCGGGCGCGAATCCTTCCAGGAGGTTATCCAGGACGGCCGATGAACAGGTTTTGGCGGGCCAGCGAACGCAGGCGCGGGGCCAGGATGGGCAAGCTACTTGGCGACTACGTGAACCGTGGCGATGTGATTTTCCCACTCAAGCTGGATTTTGCCGGATTTCGGGCCGTCGCTCGAAATGACGTACTTGAGCTGCTCGATCAGGGCTGGCGGCTTGGTCATTGTCATTTTGACGCGGCCGAGGTCCTGGGCGGGATCATACTCCAGGCCCCACTGCCCCACTTGCTTGTTGATGATGAGCTGCCAGGCGTCGGGATCTTTCAGCAGCACGTAGAACGAATAGTCGCCTTTGGGAACGTTCAGGTCGCCAATCTGCAGATTGGCGTCGGTGTGGAACAGCGTTGCCGGGTTGGCGCCGGCCCGCCAGACCGGATAGTTCGGGTCCTGCGAGATGCGGCCTCCCTCGCCGAAAATCTGGCGGCCGCGCACCGAGGGCGCGCCATACTTAATGCTCAGCGTTTTGCCGCCGATGGTTCCGGTGGCTGTCATGGGCGGGCTTTGCTGCGCGCTGGCCAGGGAACAGGTGAGCAGGAGGACGGCGAGACTGGCGAAGAAGATTTTCATGTCAGCCACAGTTTATCGGAGTCCATTCCAGCGCTCCGCCTGCGCCCTTCAGGCGGCTTGATAATAAGTGGCGTCGTTGGTGCAAAGCCGCACGAACCGGGGGCCCAGCGTCAGCCCCACTTCGCTTGCGCCGAGGAAGAAATATCCGCCGGGGTTGAGCGTGTTGCGGATTTGATCGACAATCTGGCGCTTGGTGTCGACGTCGAAGTAGATCAGCACGTTGCGGCACCAAATGATGTCGAAAGGCCCCAGGCTGCGCCCGACATTGCGCAGATCCAGCGCCTGGAAGCGCGCCATCTTGCGCAGCCCTGGCTTCAATTCCCACAGCAACTGATTGCGCGTGAAATGCTTTACCAGCAAGGTGGCGGGCAGCCCCCGGTTCACCTCCAGTTGCGTGTACTTGCCGGCGCGCGCCTTTTCGAGCACGTTTTCGGCCAGATCGGTTCCGGTGATGGAGATGTCCCAGTCCTCCAGGCCCATCTCGGCCAGCAGCATCGCCAGGCTGTAGGCTTCCTGGCCGGTGGAGGCGGCCGCCGACCAGATGGAAATCTTGCGCGATTCTTTGCGCGCCGCAATCAGCGGCGGCAGGATCGTGTGCCGCAAGGCGTCGAAATGCGCGGGCTCGCGAAAGAAATAGGTTTCGTTCGTGGTCATCGCCTCAATGACGCGGCGCTGCAACGGCAGCGGCGCGGTCTGGCGCAGCTTGGCGCACAGATCGTCGAGGTTGCGCAGCCCTTCGTCCAGCGCAATCGGCAGCAGGCGCGCCTCGACCAGATAATGCTTCTGGTCGTCCAGCACAATGCCCGATTGCTTGCGGATGTGCTCCTGAAGAAACTTGTAGTTTTCCGCCCGGATCACGGGCGCGTCTTTGACTTCCTGCATCAATGCGTCTCCTGCAAGCGAAGTTCGTCGCGGCTCATGCGCCGCTGGCAGGACCGCAAAATCTGCGGAATGATGTCGTCCAGAGGCAGCACGGCGTCGGCGATTTTCGCCTCGGCAATGGCGCGCGGCATGCCCCACACGGCGCTGGTTTCTTCATCCTGGGCCAAGATCGTCGCGCCGGAATTTCGCAGCATTTTCGCGCCCCGCAAGCCGTCCTGCCCCATGCCGGTCAAAATGGCCGCAATTGTCGCGCCGCCATAAACTTTCGACACAGATTCAAACAAACAGTCCACCGCCGGGCGGCACGAATTTTCAAGCGGACCCTGGTCGAGCGCAATCCGCGGCTGGCGGCTGCCGCTGGGCAGTTCGACGCGCATGTGATAATCGCCCGGCGCCACCAGGATTGCTCCCGCTTTGACCGCCTCACCCTCCACCGCCTCACGCACGCAGATTTTGGACCGTTCCTGCAAGCGTTCGCACAGCAGCTTGGTGAACAGCGCCGGCATGTGCTGGACAATCAGGATCGGGAGGCCAAAATCGCCGGGCAGTTGAGGGAGTATCCGGCCCAGCGCCGTCGGGCCGCCGGTCGAAATGCCGATCACGACAATGCGCGGCACGATGCTGGCCGGGCGCACCAGGGGTTCGAGCTTCAGGGGTTCCAGTTTCAGGGCCTCCAGCTTTTGGGCTGGCGGCGCGGCCGCGCGCTCGGGCGGCTGAGGCGCTGCCGGCTCAACGTCGCCGGGGAACGCAAAAAACTGCTTGATCTTGGGGGCGAGTTCGGCGCGCAGCTTGGTGGTGGAATCCTCCACCGACTTGCCGGGCGGCATCTTGGTGACATAGTCGTCCGCCCCCAGCGACAAGGCTTCGAGCGTCGCCGACGCCCCGCGCTCGGTGTGCTTGCTCAGGATGACGACGCGCACCATCTGCGCCTGCTGGCGCAAATGCTTCAGCGCCTCGAGGCCGTCCATCTCTGGCATTTCGATGTCCAAAGTCACGACGTCCGGCGCGAGCTTGCTCACGCGCTCCAGCGCCTCCTTTCCGTTCTGCGCCGTGCCCACAATCTCCAGCCACGGCTCGCTTTCAAGCGCCAGCGCCACCAGGCGGCGCATCACCGGGGAATCGTCCACCACCAGCACGCGCGCCCGGCGGCCCGCCTCGAGAATTCGTTTTTTCTTTGATCCCGGCATGCAAGTTCCTAGGCGATCAGCTTCAGCAGCCGCAATTTGTCGCCCAAAATCTCCTTGGTGAACGGCTTCATCACATATTCATTGGCGCCCGCTTCGAGCGCTTCCACAATCTGGTCCATTTCCGTGCGCGTCGTCACCATGACCACGGCGCTCGAGGAAAAACGTTCCGCTTTGCGCACTTCGCGCAGAAATTCCAGGCCGTTCATGATGGGCATATTCCAGTCCGTCAGGATCAGCTCCGGCGCCTTCTCCAACTGCTCCAGCTCTTTCAGAGCCTCCCGGCCGTCGGCGGCTTCCGTCACCGAATAGCCAAATTCCTTGAGGGTCCTTGACAGGATCATGCGCGTCGCTTTCGAGTCGTCTACTACCAGGGCGGATGCCATTCTAGTGTCCTTTCAGCGCGCTGCTTGCACCGCGCGGGCCATATTCTTAGTACGCCGGCCCCACGTCGATTGTGCGGTCCGTGTCCAGCAGGAGCAGCAGCGAATCTTTCAGCTTATAGACGGACCGGATGAGCTCGCCGGCCTCCGATCCCAAGTTGTCCGGGGTCATTTCGATGTTCTCCGGCTCTAAATCCAGCACGTCGCCAATATCGTCCACAATCAGGCTGATGGCCCCTTCCTCGGTGCGCACGATCACGTTCATGGGCACCGCGTCAGGTTCCCGGGGCTCGAGATTGAGCCTCCGGCGCATGTCGAGGGCGGGAACAATCTGGCCGCGCAAATTGATGAGCCCTTCAATGACCGGCGGCGCCAGCGGCACCATCGTCATTTTCTGGTCGCGCAGCACTTCCTGCACCCGGACCACTTCTATTCCGAAAAAGTATTTCCCGACGCGAAAGGTGGAAACCTGCACAACCGGCGCGTTTCCGCTTGTCCTGGCGCCGCCGCCGCTCCCCGCATTGCCAGTCATGTTACTGCCAGCCATGTTATTGCTAAGCATGAACCAGTTCCCCCGCTCTTTCCATTTCCGCCAATCGCGCCTCGCCCGTGGCCATGGCGAGCCGCGCAATGGAGGCGAGCATCGCCTCCCGCTCGAAGCGCAATTGATAGTCGTCGTAAAGCAGCCCGCTGTATTTGCCCGCATCCTTGTCGCCGCGCGCATTGCCGAGCGCCAGAATCGGAATGCGCGCCGAAACGGTGCGTTTGCGCACCTTCTCCATGGCCGCCGCATCGGCTGAAACCAGGTCGCTGCCAATCACCACAATCTGCACCGGCTCGCGCTCCACGCGCTGCAGCGCCTCCGAAGTGCTGCCCGCTTCGAGCACCGCATAGCCGGACATCTCCAACTGGCTGCGCAGCAGCCCGCGGTTGAAGGCCGACGATTCGGCCAGCAGCACGGTTGAGACGCTGCGGCTCTCGGGGGCGCCGAAGAATTTTTCGCCAGTCGTTTCGATGATGGATTGCAGATCAAGGAAATCCGCCACTTTTTTGCCCACCACCGCTGAGCCCAAAATGCCGCGCCGGGGCGAGTTGGAGCGCCGCATCGTCACCGACTCTTCGACGATATCGATGATCTGGTCCACAATCAGGCCCATCGTGTTGTCCTCGTTGCTGAAGACCACCACTTGAATCGGGTCGGTCCCTTCCGCCTCGTCCGAGAAGGAGGATTCAATGATGGAGGACAAGGCGATGAGCGGCAAGATCTGGTCGCGGTATTGGACCACGCGCCGCCCGCCCGCGTATTCAACGGAGGAAAGGGGAATCTCTTCGAGGCGCGCCACCAGGCTGAGCGGCACCGCCAGCCGCTCGAAAGAGCCGCTCTTGAACAGCAGCAGCCGCTGCTTTTGCGCCTGCGCCGCCGCCAGTTCGGCGGTGTCCTGGCGATGCGATTCGCGCGTCCGGTTCAGCACCCCCGACAACTGCCCGATTCCGAGCACGTCGAGAATCAAGGCGACCGCGCCGTCGCCCATGATGGTTGAGCCGGAATAGCAGGTCAGCCCCTTCAGTTGCTTGCCCATCGGCTTGACCACAATTTCCTGGGTGTCGTTCACGCCATCCACCACCAGCCCAAACTGGCGCTCTTCGGCCTGCAGCACCACAATATTCTTCGCTTCTTCGGAAACCGTGGGCGGCAGCCGCAGCACTTCGTTCAAATAAGCGATGGGCAGCAGCGCGCCGCGGCGGCGGTAAACCGGCGCCTGATGGACATACTCGATTTTTGAGAGCGCGTCGCCTTCCAGCCGTATCAGCTCGAGAAGGCTGACCTGGGGAATCACAAAGCGGTGGCCGCCGATGGTGACCAGCAGGCCGGGGATGATGGCCAGCGTCAGCGGAATCTTGAGCTTGACGGTCGTTCCTTCGCCCAGCTTGGTGGCGATGTCGACGGCCCCGCCGATTTTCTCGACGTTCGATTTCACCACGTCCATGCCGACGCCGCGGCCGGACACGTTGGTCACCGTCTGGGCGGTGGAGAAGCCGGCCAGGAACAGCAGCCCGATCGCCTCGCGTTCGCTCATCACGGCCGCCTGTTCGGCGCGGATGAGCCCTTTCTCGACCGCCTTGCGCTTCACGCGCTCGGCATCGATGCCCGCGCCATCGTCGGAGATTTCAATATTGACCTGGCCGCCTTCGTGGTACGCCTTCAGTTTCAGCGTGCCTTTGGCCGGCTTGCCTTTTCGCATGCGCGTCTCGGGGTCTTCCACGCCGTGGTCGCAGGCGTTGCGCACCATGTGCGTCAGCGGGTCCTTGATCGCCTCGATAATGGTCTTGTCGAGCTCGGTCTCGGCGCCTTCCATCACCAGCTCAAGCTGTTTTCCGAGCGAGTGCGCCACGTCGCGCACCACCCGCGGAAGCTTGTTCCAGATCATGCCAATTGGCTGCATGCGCGTCTTCATGACGCCTTCCTGCAGCTCCGAGGTGATGAGATTCAGGCGCTGCGAGGTGGCATTCAGCCCCGTGTCGTCGTGCTGGTTGGTGAATTGCAAGATCTGGTTGCGCGCCAAAACCAGCTCGCCGACCAGATTCATCAATTTGTCCAGCAGGCTGACGTCCACGCGAATGGAAGAGTCGGCGATATTGCTCGATTTCTCAATTTCGGGCGCTGGCGGCGGCGCGCTGGCGGGGGCCGGTTTCGCTGCCGCCGCGGGTTTCGCCGCCGGCGCCGGTGTCGCCGCCGAGTGCGCGGCCAATTCAGCTGCGTGCGGCGCAACGGGCGCGCTCGCTGCCTGGTGTGGTTCTGCCGCTTCGCTCGGCTGCGCTTTGCTCCCCGCCGCGGCCGCCTTGTCCGCAGCCACAGCCGCGTCGCTCATTGCCGCCGCCGCTTCGCTCATCGCCGCCGCCGCGTCGCTCATACCCACCGCCGCGTCGCTCATTGCCACAGCCGCTTCGCTACCGGCTGCCGCTTCGCTCCCAGTTGCCGCTTCGCTTCCGGCCACTGCCGCCGCGTCCGAGCTTGTGTCGGCCGCCGTGCGTTCCAGCCGTCCCACCAGTTCCGGGTAGGAATTGTCGCCTTCTTGCCCGGTCGACTCAATTTTGTTGAGAATCTGCCGGACCGCGTCCACGCTCTCTAAAATCACCGAGACTAGATTCCCCGAAACCTGCCGCTGCCCGGCCCGCAACTGGCTGAGAATGTTTTCGGCGTGATGGGTGATGCCTTCCAGCTTTTCAAAGCCCAGAAAGCCGCAAGTTCCCTTGATCGTGTGAATGGTGCGGAAAATGCTGGCCAGCCGTTCCGCCGTCGGATGCCGCTCCAGATCCACAATCTCGGTGTCCAGCCGGTTTAAATTCTCGTTGCTCTCAATCAAAAATTCACGGATGATGTCATCGTCTTCCTGCACTGGTTCTCTAACTCCCTCTGTATCGCCGGTCAAGCTGTATCACCTGTCAAGCTGCCTTGCCGGTCAAGCTGCCTTGCCGGCCAAGATTTTTCTGAAATGCGCGCGTCTTTCTGAAACGCATGCCTCAAGCTGAAACGCACGCCTCAAGCTGAAACGCATGCCTCAAGCTGAAACGCATGCCTCAAGCTGAAACGCATGCCTCAAGCTGAAACGCACGCGTCAAGCTTAAACGCACGCGTCAAGGCCGCCCGCTCACATGTCTTCGCGCAGCACCGAGTAAGGGCGCATATGCGGGCGCGCGCTCTGCTGATAGTCCTTGTTTTGGGTCAGGCAGATTTTCAGCTCCATCAGTTCCGTGCCCGTTTCGCTCTTCACATTCAGCGGCACCACCGTCCAGGACTGTTTTCCGATGCTTCTGGTGGCGAAATTGCGGCCGAAAATCACCGTCGGTATGCTGAGCCCCAGCCCGCCCACTTGCTCCTCCAGCTCCGTTTTCACGTTGCCGTAAATCATGTTGGCCATCTCGGCCATGGCGTCCAGAACATCCTCGGAAACGCCATCACAATCGGTCATCAGCAGCAGGGACGAGATCTTGCAGGCCAGGTCGGGCGAGCAGCTGATCATGCCGGTCCCCACCCACGTCCCGGCCAGCCCAATCAGCGCCACCACGCGCTCCTTCTCGGTCGGGACATTTTCCTCCATATAGGTTTCGCCCGCCGTGGCTTCCAGGCCGAGCATCATGCCGAAAACATCCTTGGCGGCACTGATCACCGATTTGACCAAAAAATCATCGTCCATTAGTAGTTACCCCTTCCGGCTTTCAGGCCAGCGCCCGCGCGGCGTTTTCCCGGCCCTGCTTATACTTCGGCTGATTTGAGGCAGGACAGTACCTTTTCCTTAATTTGTTCCGCCGTGAAAGGCTTGCGCACATAGCCTTTTGCCCCCAACTGCACCGCCTCCATCACCTTTGCCTGGCTGCCTTCGGTGGTAATCATGACCACCGCCAGGTTCTTGTATTTGGGCTGGGCCTTGATTCTGGTCAAAAGCTCGATGCCGTCGACATTCGGCATATTAATGTCGGACAGCACCAGAGAAACATCGTTGTGCTCCAGGATTTTCAGCGCCTCCGAGCCATCGTTTGCCTCATGCAGATTCTTGATCGGCAGGTCTGTCTGCGACAGCACCCTGACCAGAATTTTCCGTATCGCGGCGGAGTCATCGACAATCAGTACGTTCAGATCCATGTAGTTATCCTTTTGCCCAGGGCCGCTTCCAGGGAGGCGTGGGCGGTTTCAAGATTCACTACTTATATCGTCGGTTCCGCCTTGGCTATATAGACAAAATCAATATTCTGGAGAAAAATGATCTCGACAGCTACTTTCAAGAGGTGGCAACCTATTCATCTCACCCCTTACGCCCTATGAAGTTCCTCCCCACTTCCGCCGCTTAGTACATCAGCCACATGCCCGAAACGGAAATTGCTACCGCCCCAAAGCTCAAGGGAATACAAAAAGCAGCGATCTTTCTGATTGCGCTCGGCCCGGCCAGCAGCGCCGGCATTTTGAAGAAGATGCCAGAAGAAGAGGCCGACCGCATCGTGAAGGCGGTTGCGCGCCTGGAGACGGTTTCTTCCGAACAGGTCGAACAGATTCTCGAGGAATTTCATCAATACGCCACATCCCAAAAACTGCTGGTGCGCGGCGGCATCGATTACGCCAGCAAGATGCTCGCCGAAGCGTTTGGCGAGGAAGCGGCTGGCCGCCTCATTTCGCGCCTCAGCAAATCGCTCGACGGCGACCTGAGCGTGTTTGAAAATTTCCGCAAAGTCGACCCGCAGCAGTTGGCCAAGTTTATCCAGGATGAGCATCCGCAAACCATCGCGCTGATTCTTTGCCATCTGGACCCGGCCCAGGCGGCCCGGCTCATCAGCGCTCTCCCGCTTGAGCTGCACAAGGATATTGCCGTGCGCATGGCGGACCTGGATGAAATTTCGCCGGAAGTGGTCCGCAATATCGCCTCGGTGATCGACCTGAAACTGCGCAATCTGGGCGAAATGAGCCGCGAGCAACTGGGCGGCGTGCGCTCGGTGGCCAATATGTTCAACCGCCTGGACCCGAACACCTGCAACCAGTTGCTGACCGCGCTTGAGACCGACAATCCGACGCTGTTTGAAAGCGTCCGGCGCTTCATGTTTGTCTTCCGCGACCTGGAGAAGCTGGACGATCAATCCATCAAGACGCTGATTACCAAGGTTGACCGCAAGGCGCTGATTTTAGCCTTAAAGGGCGCCAATGAGTCGCTGCGCAACAAGTTTGTCTCCACGCAATCGGCGCGCGGCGCCGAGATGATGAACGAAGATATCGCCTCCACCGGCCCGGTGAAGCTCAAGGATGTCGATGCGGCGCAGCAGCAAATTATTTCCACCGCCCGCGAACTGGAAAAAGAGGGCATCATCAGCCTGAGCTCTTCCGGCTCCGAGCAAATGATCTCCTGATTTAGTTTGGGAAGGTTCAATTTGGGACACACCGATTTGGGAAAGGCCGATTTGGGACAGAAGGAGGAACATGAAAACAGAAACACCCAGCCTGCCCGGCTATGAGGCCATCGAAGACATCACCATCACCCTCCATGCGGAGCTGGACCACAAGACGGTGCCGTTTGACCAGTTGGTGAATTTAAGCGTGGGCAGCGTGCTGCAATTGGGCCGTCCCACGGGCGAGAACGTGGATCTCTATGCCGAGAATGTGCTGCTCGGTTCGGGCGAAATTCTGATTGTGGATTCTACCCTGGCGGTGCGCATCGCGGATTTAAAGAACAAGCCCACCGAAACGACGCCGCCCGAAAAGCCTAAAGGACCTTTAATTGCTTACTAGTTTCCCAGGACGCACCGTCTTTAAACAAACCAGATTTCCCCATGAATGAAACGCAAACGGAAATTTTCCGGGAATTAATAGAGCAGTGGATTCAGGAATTCGGCCGCGCGGTCGAAATGTTCACGGGCGAAACGCCGGAGCTGACTTCACAGAGCGCGCCATCGGAACTTTCTGAGCCCGAAATCGCCGCCCGCACCTGGTGGAAGCAGGTGGTGCAGGGAGAATCGTCGTTTTCCATTTGGGCCGGGGCGACCGAGCCGCTGTGGACCGCGCTGGGCGAGGGCGCTGAAGCTCAATCGAGCTTTTTCGAGATGCTCAGCCAGGCCAACTCGGGCACGGCGGCAGTTCTCAGCGCCGGTTTCCCGGCGCCGCTGCGCTGCCAGGACGGCATTGTGGAGGCGCCGAAGCTTCCGCTCGATGTGGCGGTGGCGCAGATCAAGATTGTTTACCGCGGTTCCGAGGCCGGGGTCGTATTCCTGCTGGTTGAAAAGAAAGGTTTTGCCATTATCAGCCCCGAGGAGCCGGCGGCCCCGAATCCGGCGTCCGAGCGCGAAGCTTATTCCTCCATCAGCGCCAGTCCCCAGATGCTGTCGCGTCTCATGGACCTGCAGCTTCCGGTCTCGGTCCTGCTGGGCCGGGCCACCATCACCATAAAAGACGCGCTGAAGCTCATGTCCGGATCGGTGGTGGAACTGGACCGGCGCGTGGGAGACCACGTGGAAATCATGGTGCATGGCATTGTCGTGGCGAAGGGGGAAATTGTCTCCGTCAAAGGCAATTATGGGGTGCGCATTAAAGAGGTTATCAGCCGTCAGGACCGGATCGCCCTGCATGAAGCTGCCTGACCCTGGGGGAAAAGCTGCTAAATTATGAAAAAAGTTCTTTCCCAGGAAGAGATCGATGCGGTCTTTCAGGGCACCGGCGCTGAAGCCTCCAAAGAGTCATCGCCTGAAGTCACGGCCTTCGACCTAAGCCACCTGGACCGCATTCCCAAGTCGCAGCTGCGCGCTATTCACCTGGTCCATGAAAACTTTGTCCGCAATCTCGCCTCCAGCCTCTCCGCTTATCTGCGTTCCTATGTGGCATTGAATCTGGTCAGCCTGGAGCAGATTTCTTATTCGGAATTCATCGACGGGCTGTCTTTCCCGACCTGCATGTCTTACGTCAGCATGTCGCCCTATGAGGGAACCTCAGTGCTGGAAATGAACATGACGCTGATGTTCAGCCTGATGGAGCTGCTGATGGGAAGCAAAGGCCGCTCCAGCCTGGCTGTTCAGCGCAAGATCACCGACATCGAAAAAGCCATCATGCAAACCCTGGTGCGCGTCATCCTGCGCGATTTGAAAGAGGCCTGGAATTCAGTCGCGCAAATCGATTTCGCCGTTCAGTCGCTGGCCAGCGAGCCGCAACTGATGCATGTCATGGCCCCGGCCGAGGCCGTGATCGTCATTGCCGTCGATGTGCGCGTCGGGGCAGTTTCCGGGCTGATGAATCTGGCCATACCGTCCATTTTCATCAAGCGCCTGCGCCACAAATTCGACCAGTTGCAGACGGTGCGAAAGGTGCATCTAAACGACACCGACCAGCTTCGCATCGCCCGGCTGATTCAGGACGTGGAGCTGAAGTTCAAGGCGGTGCTGGAGGGCGGCAGCATCGGCGCGCGTGAACTGGTGGATCTGGAGCCAGGCCAAGTTCTGGTCTTTGACCACCCGCTGGATCGTCCCATCAAGGCCACCATCAACGAGAGAGAAAAGTGGACAGGCACCGTGGCCGCTCGGCAAAACAAGCTGGTCTTTCAAACCGCTGCCCCGATCGAGTCGAAACCATGAGACTCGAAACCCTGAGGCCCCAAGCCGCAAAATGCCACGGCACCGGCTTCTATGCTAAATTTATGAAACCGTAATCGACACCACCAACATGCCCAATCTCTTCGCGCGCAAGCCGCTCAACCTGCTCTTAGAAGAAGCCAAGGAAACCGGCGAGCATTCTCTAAAGCGAACGCTCGGCGTGCTCCAGTTGACGGCGCTGGGAGTGGGCGCGGTGATCGGCGCGGGCATTTTCGTCTTGTCCGGCCTTGGGGCGCATTACGCGGGCCCCGGCCTGATGCTTTCTTTTGTCCTTTCCGGCCTCGGCTGCGCTTTTGCCGGTCTTTGCTACGCCGAATTCGCGGCCATGATTCCGCTGGCCGGCAGCGCCTACACTTACGCCTACGCCACTTTGGGCGAAATTTTTGCCTGGATCATCGGCTGGGATTTGACGCTCGAGTACGCCATGGGCGCCAGCACCGTCTCCTCCGGCTGGTCCAACCACTTTGTGGAGCTGCTGAACATCCTGCATTTGAAAATTCCTTTGTGGCTTGCCTACGATCACTGGACGGCCGTGCGCACCGCGCAGGCGATAGTGGCGCGGCAAATGGCTTTCGCCTCCGACGCCTCGCTCAAGCCCGGAACGCAGGCGCTTCTCGACAAAGTGGCCGCCATTTTGGCCGCGCACTCGCCCGACCTGGTCCAGCGCGCGCATGATCTGCTGGGTGCGCCGACTATTTTCGGCGTGGAATTCGGCCTCAATCTTCCGGCCTTCCTGATCGCCCTGATTATCACCGCCATTCTCACCATCGGCATCAAGGAAAGCGCCCAGTTCAACGCCATTATTGTCATCATTAAAGTGGCGGTCGTGCTGTTTGTGATCGGTCTCGGCATCACCTATGTCAACGCCGGCAACTGGGGGTCCGACTGGGCCCAGTTCGCGCCCTTCGGCTTCTCTGGAATCGGCGCAGGCGCGGCCTACATCTTCTTTGCCTATATCGGCTTTGACGCCGTTTCCACCACCGCCCAGGAGGCCAAAAATCCGCAGCGCGATCTGCCCATTGCCATCATCGCCTCCTTGCTCATCTGCACCGTCCTTTATATCGGCGTCGCTGGCGTGCTGACCGGCATGGTTCCGTGGCGCGACGTGAATATTGAAGCGCCCATCGCGCGCGCTTTCCTTGACCGCGGCCTGGTCGTTCCCTCCAACATCATCACGCTGGGTGCGCTGGCCGGTCTCACCAGCGTCATGCTGGTCATGCTGCTGGGCCAGACACGCGTGCTCTACTCCATGGCCAAAGACGGCTTGCTGCCCGCCAAATTCTTTGCCTCCATTCATCCCCGCTTCCGGACGCCTTCGAAAAACACCATCCTGGTGGGCCTCATCGCCGCCATTGTCGGCAGCGTTACCCCCATTGATGACATCGGCAAAATGGTCAATATCGGAACGCTCCTGGCCTTCGTCATTGTCTGCATCGCCATTGTGGTTTTGCGCCGCACCAACCCGGCTCAGCCGCGCCCGTTCAAGACTCCCTGGGTTCCGTTTGTGCCGGCCCTGGGCGTCCTTTTTAACGGCTACATGATGTACAAGCTCGGCTGGCTCAACTGGGCGCGCCTGTTCATTTGGCTGGCCATTGGCCTGGTTGTCTACTTCGCCTACGGCCGAAAGCACAGCCGCCTGCAAAATACGGAGCCCGCGCCGGAAAAATCAGGAATCGCCGGCTCGGCCGCTCGGTAGGCAATCCAAATGCCTAACCGCATACTCCCGGCGTTGTTCCTGGCCACCGCGCTGCTCGCCGCGGAAGACGTCACCTACCAACAGCCGCCCGCCCCGGTCAAGGCTGCCCTAAATTCCCTGCCGACGCCCCTCGCCTCGGTCAGCCCGAATCATGCTTACGTGCTCTTCCTCCAGGCGGTGCGCTACCCCTCTATTGCCGAAGTGGCCCAACCCATGGCGCGGCTGGCCGGTCTGCGCATCGACGTCAACACCAACGGCGCGCACCTGGCACCCAGCTTCATCTCTTATAAGCTTGTTCGCCTCGCCGACAACGCCGAAGTGAAGCTTTCGCTGCCGTCCGGCGCAAAGCTCGGCGAACCCGTCTGGAGTCCCGACGGCAGCCAATTTGCCTTTACCAACACAACCCCCACCCAGATTGAGCTTTACACCGCCTCCGCCGCCACGGGAAAAGCCCACCTCATTCCCGCTGTCCGGGTGAACGCGGTTCTGCGCGCTCCCATTGAATGGCTCGCCGACAGCCGCACTCTCATCGTCCGCACAGTGCCCGTTCACCGCGGCGCACCGCCAGCCGAACCTGCCATCCCGATTGGGCCGCATACCCAGGAAAGTCTGGGTCACGCTGGCCCCGCGCCCACCTACGAAGACCTGCTCTCGACCCCGCATGACGAAGAACTCTTCGATTATTTCGCCGCCTCGCAGCTGGCCTATGTCGATGCCGCTTCCGGCAAAACCAGCCCATTCGGCCAGCCCGCCATCTACACCCGCGTCGAGCCTTCGCCCGACAACAAACATCTGCTCGTCGAGCATCTTCACCACCCCTTCTCCTACCAGCTCACCTTCCGCGACTTCCCCGAAGATGTCGAAGTTTGGGACCGCGCCGCCAAGGTCGAATACCAAGTGGCCGCGCTCCCTCTGGCCGACCGCATCCCGCTCGCCGGAGTCCGCACCGGGCCGCGCGATGTCGCCTGGCTGCCCGCGCCCAACGCCACTTTAACCTGGGCCGAAGCTCTGGACGGGGGCAACCCCAAGGAAACCGTTCCTCATCGCGACCGTATTCTGGTGGACGCCGCGCCCTTTAAAGAGGAGCCGCGCGAAGCATTCAAAACCAAAGACCGCTTCCGCGAACTTACGCCGCTGGCGAACGACAAAGCCCTGGTTGTCGATTACGAGCGCAAATCCCGCGTCCTCACCACCCAGCTTATCGATCTCGATCACCCCAACGCGGAACCCAAAGTCATCTTTACGCGCAACGAACGCGACGCTTACCACGATCCTGGCCGCCCCGTCATGAAAATGACCGCCGATGGCCGCGATGTGGTCCTGCAATCGGGCGACAGCATCTTGATGACCGGGCTTGGCGCCACCCCCGACGGCGACAAACCATTCGTCGACAGGTTCAACCTGGCCACCGGCAAAGCCGACCGCCTCTTCCAGTCTTCTGCCGGCTTTGAATCCGTCATCGCCGTGCTTGATGACTCAGGCAGCCGCCTGCTGACGCGCCGTGAAAGCCCCACCGACCCTCCGAATTACTTCGTCCGTTCCGGAGATCAGCTCACCCAAATCACCCACTACCCCAACCCCACGCCGCAAGCCGCCGGCGTGACCAAGCAGCTTGTCACTTATAAACGAGCAGACGGCGTGCCGCTCTCCTTCACGCTCTATCTGCCGGCCGGCTACAAACCCGGCACGCGCCTGCCCACTCTGGTCTGGGCCTACCCGTATGAATTCAGCGACGCCAGCACCGCCGGCCAAGTCACCGGCCACGCCGCCCAGGCGTTCCCGGAACTCACTTACCATCAATTGCCGGTTCTTGCGGGCTACGCCCTGCTCGACAACGCCGCCATGCCCATCGTCGGAGATCCCGACACAGTCAACAACACCTACATTGAGCAGATCCAAATGGACGCGCAAGCCGCGATCGACAAGGCGGTGGAAATGGGCGTTGCCGACCGCGAGCGCATCGGAGTTTTCGGCCATAGCTACGGCGCATTCATGACCGCCAACCTGCTGGCCCACACCACGCTCTTTCACGCCGGCGTGGCCGAGAGCGGCGCATACAACCGCACGCTCACTCCCTTCGGTTTCCAATCCGAGCGCCGAACTTTCTGGGAAGCTCCTGGCGTCTACACCAAAATGTCGCCCTTTTGGTTCGCCGACAAAATCAAAACGCCGATTCTGCTGATTCACGGCGAAGCCGACGACAACACCGGAACGTTCCCCATCCAGTCCGAGCGCCTCTACGCCGCCATTCGCGGCAACGGCGGCACTGTGCGGCTGGTCATGCTTCCCGCCGAAGCCCACGGCTACCGCGCCAAAGAAACCATGGAAACGGTGCTGTACGAAGAACTAGCCTGGTTCGACAAATACCTGAAATAGCGGTTTAAGTCACGGCCAGAATCAGCGTCTCCATAATCAGGCGGTCGTCTTTATACCCTTCACGAAACTTCTTGTCCGTTTCGTAAATGGCCTCGACCGCCTGCAGCAAATGCTTTTGCGAGAACGCGCTGGCAGTCGCCACCACCTGCTCGGCGCGGTCGCGCCACATGCGCACACCCAGCCTTTGGAAAAACGCGAGCGCCTGCTGAGCCGACGTTACCCGGCCTTCTTTCGCCGCCAGCGCCAGCCGGAACAGCGAACTCAAAAAAGTAAGCGCCAGCGGCAAATATTCGCCTTCGCGCACCAGCACATCCAAACTTTTCAGAGCCGCCGCGCGGTCGCGCTTTCCCAGCGCATTCACCAGCGCAAAAATCGTCGATTGCGACGCATTCGGCACCAGCGCGCGAATATCCTCCATCGTCACCGCGCGCTCCAGCCCCACATAGAGCGACAGCTTTTCCATTTCGGCCGCCAGCCGGTTGGCATCGCCCGCCACTGAATCGAGCAGCGCCGCCAGTTCCGCGCCCGCCATCCGCAGTTGAAACTTTTTCGCCATTTGCTGGGCCAGAAACCGGCTGGATTCAGGCGTAAACTGCCGAAATTCCACCACCTCGCGAACCGCGCTGAAAAACTTTTCCACGCGCTCCATCTTAGGCTTGTCGTCGCCGCTGAAATCGAAGCGGCTGCATTCAAAAACCAGCACCGTGCCTGGAGTGGGCGCTTTCAGATAGCTGAGCAAAGCCGATTCCGGCGCCCTTCCGCCATCGTCATCCTCAGTGGACGCCGTCAGCCGCCTGGGCAAAGCCAGCTCCGCGCTGGCGACCCAAATGACGCGTTCGCGCGCAAACAACGACAGCGAGCGCGCATCGTCAATCACCTCCGCCAGCGTCCGCTCATCCAGATCGGTCTGCGTCAGCCCGTCCGCGCGCGCCTCCCCAGGCAGCGCCTTGTCCAGCAGCGCCTCTTTGCACTGCCGCCGCTGATAGCCTTCCTGGCCCAAAAAAAGGTAAACGCTTGCCAGCGGCTGCTTGCCAATTTTTGCCAAAAACTGTTCCGGCGTCATGGCTCAAAAATTCTCGACGATGGAGCTGACCAAATCGCGCGCCACATCCCGGCACAGCCGGTCATACGCCGCGCCGCTCTCGTCAAAAAACTGGTGCGGGTCAATGGCTTCCGCATAATCTTCCCGCACGGCCCAATTCACTTTCGAAAAAAGCACCTGGGACGTCTTGCGGTCCACCAGTTTCACCGTCAGAAACACCACAATGCGGATGCTGGTGGCTTTGCCCGTGGTCGGGTCCGACACCACCGGATACAGAATCACGTTGTTGACCGTGCCCGTCAAAACTGCGTCCGCCACCGTCGTGTCTTTTTCAATCTTGAACCGCGTGCGCGACCGAAACTCCTGGGAAACCTGCTCCGGCAAAACATCCACCAGCTTGTATTTCGTTGTGACTGTTTTAAACGCCGGAATGGCGATGGTCTGAATATCGTGCGGAATCAAGTCCGCCTTGCCGCCCACATGATAGCCGCAGGAAACCAGGGCCAGAGCGCCCAGCAAAAATGCAAAAATTCTCAAGCCCGCTCCTGCCGCAGCACTGTCACCACATCGGCCACCGAATCCGCCAGCAGGCGCAGATTGTCGAAAACCACCCAGATCCAGACCGCTTTCGGGTTCGCCGCATCCACCCGGATATCACCCGCCATCAAGCCGCTGGCCGATGCCGCCGCCACCGAATCCGGCGCTTCTTCGCCCAGGCCGCGCACCTCAATTTGCGCGCAGGCCAGCGCCTCTTCCACCGATTTCCGGTCCGCCTTCGCGCCAAATTCCACGAACAGCGAAGCGCTGTAGCCATGAAAAACCGCCGCCTGAATCAGCCGCAGAGACATCTGACCCACCGCCGCCTGCGCCTTCACCTGCGCCGCCAGCTTGATGGTCTGCGCATGGATGCGGCGCTCAATTTCTTCCAGGCTCAGCTTTGCCTCTTCGCCCAGCCGCGCCAGCGTGTTGAACGCCAGTTGGGCGTCGAAAACTTCTTTTGGCAGCGGCTTGAACGCCAGCAGCGCCGCCGTCTGCTTGTGCAGTTCCGTGATGCCGCGCTGCCCGCGCTCGCTGGCCGGTTCCAGGACATTCGCCACCACGCGCACCGGCGCTTGATACTTCGCCAGCCTGCTCAGCACCAGCGTCAAAGCGCTGGCCACCGGATGCGCCAGCGTAATCAACTGCCCCGGCTTTGCCTTCACCTCGCCCAAAAGCGTGGACGAAAGCACTCCGTCCTCCGCGCCCTCTAAATAACCCAGCGCGTCCACCACCACCGGCTTGCGGCCGGAAGCCTGAATGATTTCATAGCTCTTGCGCGCGCCCGCTTCCGAACCCGCCAGCACCACCATGCGCTCTTCCGTGAGGCTCTTGGCGCTGAACGGCTCCACATAAACCGCCTCGCCTTCCTGTTCGCCAAACGTGCCTTCGCCGCTGGCTGAAAACGTGGTCACGCGCGTTTTCTTGCTGCGGTTTGCCAGCGTCTCCTGAATGTCTTTCCCCAGCATCGTTTCCGCGCCAATCAGGGACACGCGAAACGGAACTTCTGTTTTTACTTCTGCCTTAGCCAATTTGCTGCTCCGCTATCTGTTCCGTGCTGTCGCTGTCACGCTTGCGCCGCAAACGGTTCAGCCGGATGAACAATCCGCTCAACAAGTACGCTGTGGCAATGCCCATCAGCACGGGCTGCGACCATTGCGAAATCACAAAAATCAGGCCGCCCACCACCAGCACCAGAAGCGGCGTGCGCGGCTTGCTGAAATTTAGCTGCTTGATGCTGGGGTAGCGCCACGTGCTGACCATCAGCAATCCCACCATCACCAGCAGGCACAGCCAGCCAATGGAAAACGCCATCGTCCGCAAAGGCTCTGTGTCTAAATGCACGCTCGCCGCGACAAATCCCGCGCCTGCCGGAATCGGCACGCCCACAAAATAGCGCTTGTCTGCTTTGGGAGAAACCGTTTGCACATTGAAACGCGCCAGCCGGACCGCGCCGCACAGCAAAAAGAAAAAGGCGATGCAATAGCCGGCGCGCGTCAGTTCCGCGGGCCCGTTCACGAACATCACGCCCCAAACATAAGCCAGCACCGCCGGCGCAAGCCCAAACGTCACCACATCGGCAATGGAATCCAGTTCGCGTCCGAAATCGCTGGTGGTGTTGGTGGTGCGCGCCACAAAGCCATCAATGCCGTCGAACAGCACGGCAAACCCAATCGCCCGCGCCGCTGTCTGGAAATCGTGGTTATAGGCGCTATTGTCCGCGCCCACCTTCAGCGCCGCCTCAAACGTTTTCAAAATCGCCACAAACCCCAGCAGAATATTGGCGCTGGTAAACAGCGTGGGCAGCGCATAGGCGGCGCGCCGCGGACGCTTGTCCGGCATGGGCGGACCCAGAACTTTATCTTTGATATTCAGGCGCGTGCTCCCCGAGAAACAGCTTGGGCCAGCACGCTAGAGCCAGCCGCCACTTTATCGCCCACCTTCACCGCCACCTTGTATTCAGGCCCGAAAATCACATCCATGCGCGAACCAAACTTGATGTAGCCAATCCGCTCTCCCGCCGCCACGCTGTCGCCCGCCTGTTTATAGCAAACAATCCGGCGCGCAATCAATCCGGCAATTTGTTTGCAAACCACGCGTCCTGACGGCCCATCCACGGTTAAGGTGTTTTGCTCATTGTCGCTCGACGCCGCTTCATGGCTCGCGACCAGAAACTTGCCCTTCTGATACGCCACCTCGGTAATGCGCCCCGGCACCGGAGTGCGGTTCACATGCACATTGAACACGTTCAGAAAAATGCTAATCCGCGTTTCCGTCGCGCTCACCGGCACCACCGCCACCACCTTGCCATCGGCCGGCGAAACAATCAAGTCCCCCGGCGGCGTCACGCGTTCTGGATCACGGAAAAAGTAAAGGCAAAACAACGCCAGAGCATAAAACGGAATGCCGGCCCAGTTGTTCAACAGATAGGCGGCCACAATGCCCGCCATCAGGCAGCCGCACGCGTAGTAAATCCCGTCGGAAATAATCTTCAACCCTGTATTTTCTCACGCTCCAACCTGTGGCTGATCCTGAACCGCAAACTGCGGTGTTATCCTCCAACCCAGATACGCACCCGGCCCTTTCCGTTACCAGGGTCCGCGCGAACTGTCGGCCGCGCTGCTTATCACCTATATACCGTCCCGATCTCGAAATCCTGCTGAGCGTCGCCGCTCTGTTCGTGCTGATCACTGGCTGGCGCAATGTCACCGCCTTTTTCGCCACCGTTGGGCTGCCCGGATTTCCAGGTGGCGAAGGTGGGTTCGTCGGCGGGAACCGGCCACGATGGCGCGGCGCCGAGTGTGTCGCCGCTCTCAACCCCAAAAATTGGGACGTCGAAATGGCCCGCATGCCCGCCGTGATCAGTTACGCCCAGCCAGGGCTGAAACCTCGAGATCTCATGCTCGGCGTTCATACTGCCGAAGCCGCCCGCGCGTTCCCAGACCACCGTCTATCGCTGATATTCTGGCATTCATGAAAATCTCAGAAATCCTGCTCGTCGATTACGATGCCGAAATTGAAAACACGCGCCGCACGCTGGAACGAATCCCGGAGGCCGATCCCGCCTGGAAGCCTGACCCAAAATCGATGGCCATCGGACGCCTGGCGCTCCACACCGCGCGCCTCCCCGAGTTCTGCACCAGCATCCTGACCTCCGACATGCTCGACATGTCGCGCCACAAGTTCCCCGACCTAATCTTCGAATCCACATCCCATTTGCTCTCCGAGTTAGACCGCACCTCGACCGAAGCCCGCGCCCATCTCCAGAAATCCTCCGATGAAGACCTTCAGAAAAACTGGAAGCTCACCTTCGGAGAAAAAGTGTTCGCCGACGACTCTCGCATGCTGCTCTACCGAACCATGTTCCTGAATCACATGGTCCACCACCGAGCCCAATTAGGAGTCTACCTGCGCCTGCTCAATCTCCCCGTGCCAGCGCTTTACGGCCCATCCGCCGACGAACCCGTGGTCTGGTAAGAGGCAGCTTATTTCGATAGAACGAAGTGATGCAAGAACTTGACGAGAAATTCGTAGCTGAAGCCATTGCTATTTTCGCGAGAGCAGCCCGGGAAACGCTGGAAGCGGGCGTGCCTATTTTCTACCACGATGAGGAGAGCGACATCTACGTGATGGAAAGGCCCGACGGAGCGTAAGTTCGAGATTCGATACATGCCAAACGCTAGCCGAGCATCACTATCAGATCATCCGCCAGCTCAACCGAACTGCTGCGTAGTGCATGCCTGTTCTGACATGGGGCTCTTGCGCCGTGGGCACCCTAATAGTGACGTGACAACTCCTACACAAACACTAGGTCTTGCGCAATCTACCTGGCCTCTGAGCTTTGAGCGAGCAGAGAATTTACGACTTGTTTCGTGTGCTGTGAGGACAAGACACCTCGTAACCAGTCCTTGAACTCGTTCTCGCTGCTCAGCTCTTTTGGGCGCGTAAGTAAGTACACCTCGATAGGCGGAACTGGCATCAGCGGTACCCTTGTCGGGACTGTCGAATCATTCTCTACCCGGACGCCGCGGCCCGTTTCATCCTGGGAGGGCCTGCTAAAATCACCCAAGTGTCCGCTTCTCCCACCCAAACCCAAGCCACTCACCTGAAATCCCTCATTCGAGAAATCCAGAACTGGCCCAAACCCGGCATCAATTTCTACGACATCACTACCCTCCTCAAAGACAAATCGGGCTTCAGCGAGACCATCAACGCGCTTCAGGCCCAATATAAAAACCACCCCATCGATATCGTCGTCGGCATCGAAGCCCGCGGCTATTTCTTCGCGCCCGCCATGGCCCACGCCTTCGGCTGCGGCTTCGTCCCCGTCCGCAAGCCCAAGAAACTCCCGCACACTGTTCACTCGGTCGAATATGCCCTGGAATACGGCACCGACACCCTGGAAATGCACGCCGACGCCATCCTCCCCGGCCAGAATGTCCTCATCGTCGACGACGTCCTGGCCACCGGAGGCACCGCCGCCGCCGTCGCCCAGCTAGTCCAAATGGCCCAGGGCAATGTCGCCGGCCTCGCCTTCGTCATCGAACTAGAATTCCTGAACGGGCGCGCCAAACTCCCCGGTTTCGAAGTCTATTCCCTCCTCCAGTACTGACGTGTACGTAACGGTCCCCTCGTTCGCCAAACTCAACCTCCACCTGCGCGTGCTCGACAAGCGCCCCGACGGCTTTCACGAACTGCGCACCATTTTTCAAACCATTTCGCTGCGCGATTCGCTCGAAATCAGCTTTGCACCGGCCAAACGCACCGCTATCGAAATAGACAGCTCCATCGCCATTGCCGACAACCTGGTGGTCCGCGCCGCTGTCCTGGTCCTGGACGCGCTCAAGCTCAAGGCCGCCGTTAACTTCAAGCTCATCAAGAAGATACCCATGGGTGCCGGCCTCGGCGGAGGCTCCAGCAATGCCGCCGCCGTCCTGCTGTCCCTGCCCGCGCTGGCCCGCAAACCCCTCCCTGCCGCCCAATTGATCCAGCTAGCCGAAACCCTGGGCAGCGATGTCCCGTTCTTTCTGCTCGGCGGAACCGCCATGGCACTCGGCCGCGGAACGGAACTCTACCCGCTCCCCGATCTCCCCTCCCGCCATGTGCTGGTGGTTTCCAGCGGCGTCCATGTCTCCACCGCCCAGGCGTACCAAAGCCTGAACCGAGATGTTACGAATGCGTTGACTTCAACCGCCACGTCCCCTATGCTGAGAGAGTTTCAGGCAATGGCCTGGAGTCTTGAAAACTCCCGGCTCGACCAGCTCCCGTTAAGAAATGACTTTGAAGAAGCGGTGTTCAAGACCCACCCCGAACTGGCCGCCGTTGCGCGCAAGCTCCGCAAACTGGGAGCAAACCCTGCTTTGATGACTGGAAGCGGGTCCGCTATTTTCGGCATTTTCCCGGCGTCCGCCCAAGCCCGCGACGCTGCTGCCGCTTTTCCTGCCGGCCACGCCCACCCGGTCCGTTTCCTGACGCGCTCCCAATACCAGCGCCGTTTTGCCAAGGTCCTTACGAAATGAGCAACACCGGATACCTCACCATGGCCGCACCCAAACCGGCGCGTTCCCTGTTCACCGACTTCAAGGTCTTCAGCGGCACCGCCAATCCCGCCCTGGTCGACGAAGTCTGCGAATCGCTGGGCGCGCCCGTCGGCGCCGCCATGATTAAGCGCTTCGCCGACGGCGAAACCCATCTGCAGATCCAGGAAAACGTGCGCGGCGCGGACGTTTTCGTTATCCAGCCCACCTGCACCCCCGTTGACCAGCATTTGATGGAGCTGCTTCTCCTCCTGGACGCCTTCAAGCGCGCCAGCGCCGAGCGCATCACCGCCGTGCTTCCTTATTATGGCTACGCGCGCCAGGACCGCAAAGACCGCCCGCGCATGCCCATTTCCGCCAAGCTCGTGGCCAGCCTGCTTGAAAGAGCCGGCGCAAACCGCGTTCTGGCCGTCGACCTGCACGCCGCCCAGATCCAGGGCTTCTTCGACATCCCCGTCGATCACCTCTTCTCCGCGCCCGTCATGGTCGATTATTTTGAGGACAAATTCCCGCGCGGCGAAACTATCGTCGTCTCGCCTGACGCAGGCGGCGTGGAGCGCGCCCGCTCTTTCGCCAAGCGCCTAAACGCCCCGCTCGCTATCATCGACAAGCGCCGCACCGAAGTCAACGTGGCCGAAGTGATGAACATCATCGGCGAAGTCCGAGGGAAGCACTGCCTGATTGTCGACGATCTGGTCGACACCGCCGGAACCCTGGTGAAAGGTGTTGAAGCCCTTCTCACCGCCGGCGCCAAATCCGTCACCGCCTGCGCCACCCACCCTGTTCTCTCCGGACCCGCCGTGGAGCGCATCAGCAACTCCCAGCTCACAGAACTGGTGGTCACCAACACCATTCCGCTCTCCCCGGCCGCAGCCGCCTGCAGCAAGATTCGCGTGCTCTCCATCGCCCAACTGCTGGCCCGCGCCATCCAATCGATCCACGAAGGCGGCTCCATCAGCACGCTGTTCATCTGATGTAGCTCGCATTCCAGTATCAGCAAATCCAGCCCATGTCCACCATTCGGCTCGAAGCGGTGATTAACTCTCCCATTGAGCGCTGCTTTGACCTTGCGCGCGACATTGAATTCCACATGCGGTCGACTGAGCAAACCCGGGAAGTTGCGATTGCGGGCGTGACAAAGGGTCTCATTCATTTCGGAGAGGAGGTCACCTGGGAGGCGATCCATTTTGGCGTTCACCAAAGACTGACAACCCGGATCACAGCCTTTCGCCGGCCGACACACTTCAGAGACTCACAGGTGAAGGGTGCCCTCCCTCGGCTGGCTCGGTATCGTTGCCGATCGCCTGTTCCTTGAGTCGTATATGCGCGCTTTTCTTGCCAGACGCAATCTGCTGATCAAAAAGGTCGCCGAGATTACAAAAACGTCTTAAACTCCATCACATCCCCATCCTGCACCACATATTCCTTGCCTTCCGTGCGCAGCTTCCCCAACTCCCGCGCGCGCGCGAATGACCCAGCCGCAATCAAATCCTGATACGCCACCGTCTCCGCGTGAATAAAGCTCTTTTCGAAATCTGAGTGAATCACGCCCGCCGCCACCGGCGCCTTGTCACCGGCATGAATTGTCCAGGCGCGCGTCTCTTTCTCCCCCGTCGTCAAATACGTCCGCAAGCCCAGCAAATGATACGCCTCGCGAATCAAATTGCTAGAACCCGCATCCTTCACGCCCAAGCCTTCCAGATACTCCGCGCGCTCCTCTTCCGACAGCGTCACCAGCTCCGATTCAATCTCGGCCGAAACCACCACCGCGCTGGTGTCGTGATGCTGCTTCACATAGGCCCGGACCTGCTGGACAAACTTGTTGTTGTCGGCATCGGCCAAATCGCCCTCCGCCACATTGCAGGCAAACAGCGTCGGCTTGGCCGTCAGCAGAAAGAACAGCCGCACGGCATCCTTTTCCTCCGGCGTCAGATCCATCGTCACCACGGTCCTGCCGTCGTTCAAATGCTTTTCCAGCCGGTCGAGAAGCTCCACTTCGGCAATGGCTTTCTTGTCGCCGCTCTTGGCCGCCTTCTGCTGCTTCGCCTTGCGCTTCTCCACCGACTCCAGATCCGCCAGCACCAGTTCCGTGTTAATCACCTCAATATCCCGAACCGGGTCCACCGAATCCATCACATGCTCGATATTGGTGTCCTCAAAACAGCGCACCACCTGAATCAGCGCATCCACTTCGCGGATATGGCCCAAAAACTGATTCCCCAATCCTTCGCCCTTGCTCGCGCCTTTCACCAGTCCGGCAATATCGACGAATTCGAACACCGCCGGAACCACCTTTTGCGACTTGCTCAGCTTCGAAAGAACTTCCAGCCGCTCATCGGGAACCGTCACCACGCCGGTGTTCGGCTCAATGGTGCAAAACCGGTAGTTGGCGGCCATCGCTTTTCGTGTCTGCGTCACCGCGTTAAAAAGGGTGCTCTTTCCCACATTGGGCAACCCCACAATTCCTGCTCTTAACATGCCCTTCTATCTTCTCCAATGCACTGCTGGAAATTCGCTATCATCGACGTATGGCACCTGCTACCACAGCTCTCACTGTCCACGAATTCGATGCCATTTACGGGCATGAGGCAGGCTGGGAGTACTGGTTCGGCGAGGCCAGACGCAAACCTGTGCCGACCAAATTGCATGGCGTTCTTCAGTTTCTGCTGGGCGAACTCCTGCGTCGCGCTGGCTATATCGTCACCGGGGAATCGGATCTAAAGATTGCACCCGATTGGCAGCCCCGGCCCGATGTGTGTGGCGTTCTGGGAGAAGTCAAAGGAAAATACATCACCAGTCCCGAAGATGTCGTGGTCTTTGAAATCCGGTCCAAAGATGATTCGATTGTGGAGAAATGCCGGCATTACAGTGAAATCGGTATCGAACAGATTTTTGTCTTTGACACCGAAGCCCGGACCATCAACAACTGGGATGGAACGAAGCTGGTTTCCGTGCCGGATGTGAAACTGGGGAACGGCGTGACCATCACCGGGGCGACCATCTGGTCGGAATTCGTGAAGCGGCAAAAGCAAACGCCGCCTGCCTCGCTTGTGATCTAGGTTCGCAATGCAATTATGGTTATGTGGAATTCGCAGATGAACTGGAAAGAGTTCTTCCCTCCGACATTCCCCACCGCACACGCCTCATTGAAAAAAGCTCCCAGCATCTTGCCTTGATCGCCCAGGTCAACGAAACCATGAACCTGACGCGCATCATCAGCGCGCGCCAGGCGGCCATTAAGCACGTTCTGGATTCCGTCGCCCCGTGGGCTTATTTCAAGAACGCCAAGCGCGTTCTGGACGCTGGAACCGGCGCGGGTTTTCCCGGCATTCCGCTGTCGCTGGTTCTGCCGGATGTCCGCTTTCTGCTGTCGGAATCCATCCAGAAAAAGGCACGATTCGTTGACAGCGCGGTGGAAACGCTGCACCTGCCCAACGTGTACGTCTTTCCCGACCGGGCGGAGGAGCGCGCGCTGACGCAGAAACCCGACATCATCACCGCGCGCGCCGTCGCGCCGCTGCATAAGCTGCTGGACCTGTTTGAAAAAGCGCTGAAGCAGGGAAGCGAACTGATTCTGTACAAGGGGCCTGAAATAGAAGCCGAGATTGCCGAGACCAAAATGCCGCGCGTTCATTCTGAAATTCTGGCCCGCTACGATTTGCCGGACGAAATGGGCGCGCGCACCATTGTCCGCGTCTGGTTTCAGCGCTGACTGCGAATCGCTTCGTAAGCCAGCATCAGCCATGCCGCGATGAAGGCAATTCCGCCCAGCGGAGTAATGGCCCCCAGCACGCGAACACCGCTGATAGCGAGCGCATACAGGCTGCCCGAGAAAATGACAATTCCGACGCAGAGCAGCCAACCCACGCGGCCCGCGCCGGCCACGCTGATGGTTCCGGCCTTGGCCAGCAAAGCCACAATCAGCAAACCCAGAGCATGCACAAAGTGATAAAAGACGGCTTTCTCATAAACCGACATGGAGTATTCGCTTAGCCGGTCCTTCAGGCCATGCGCTCCAAACGCGCCCAGGATCACTGCCAGCGCCATGAACACGGCTCCAATTGCAGTCCAGTTCATGCCTTGGCCGTCACCGCGTGCTTGCTGCGGCATTCGCCGCTGCAATAGTAAAACGTGTCATTCCCGACGCGCCGCTGAAACTGGGTTGATTCCGCCACGTACATCCCGCAAACCGGATCTTTGTGCATTTCGCCCGCGACGGGCACCTTTTCCCGCGGCTGCTGGCGCGGCGGGTCATCAGTCCGAGCCTGCTGCGGCTGCGCCTGAAATCCGGTCCGCGCGGAATTGGCAAAGCCTTTCATGACGCTGCCTAAGATGGCTCGCGCTGCCATGGCAATAATAATCGTCACCAGCAGCTCTAAGAGGGCACGAAACATAAAATTCAACCTGACTAAGAACAACAAGGGGACTCAAGCGAGAGTCCCCCGTTACATTTTTGAAGAAAAATTAGTTGCTCTTCTTTTTCTTCTGCTGCGGCACCGTCACCTTCGTCTCCACCTTTTCACCCATCGCCTGAAGCATCGCGGTCGCCTCGGCTGCATGCGAACCGTTGGGCTGCAAGTCCAGGTACTTCTTCAAAGCCGTGGCCGTGTCTGGCGGGTAAATCTGCGCGCCGGTCTTGGCATCGACCGTTCCCTGCGCCATCATTAGGTTCCCATACTGGAACCACGCTTCCGCATAATTTCCGTCGGCATCGGTGGCTTTTTTGAAGAATTGGGCCGCCTGCGTGGGCTGGCCACCGTTGACCAAATTCGCGCCCATATTGAAGTACGCTTTCGCCGCCAGGCTGGGATCAAGCTGCGCCGCTTTGGTCAAAGCTTCCGTGGCTTCGGGGAACTTCTTCTCCGCGCCATACAGGTTTCCAATTTCGTTGTAAACACCGGCTTCTTCCTTAATCGCCAGGCTCTTTTTGTACGCGTCAATCGCCATGTCGTATGACTTGGTGCGTTCGTCGCCGGTTTGCGCGCGGCCCAGGCTGCGATAGGCGTCACCCATGGTGTTCCAGATGGCCACCTGGTTGGCATCCATCGCGGCGGCCTTGTTCAGGTTGTCAATTGCGCTCTGGTAATCGGCCATTTTCTTGGCGGGGTCGGTGTCGGCTGCGGCCATTTTCAGGGAATCCTGCGCGCCGTTGTAGGCGTCGTTCAATGCCTTGTTCTTCTTGCTGATTTCGGAATTCTTCTTCAACTGAGCTTCCAGAGCCTCTTTCTGCTCTTTCGTCATCGATTTCGATTGCTGCTCAGTCAATTCGCCGGTCTGGTTTGCCTGCTGCGCGGCGGCCTGCGATTCTTTCACCGCTTTCAAGTTGAAATCAATCGGTTTGCTGTCGCTGTAAGAAGAATGGACACCGTTCACTTTGTCCACCATCTTGCCATCCAACTGCAGCTCAATATCGTATACACCAAAGGGAAGGCCCGTATACAGCCAGTGGCCTTTCTTGTCGGTTTTCACCTGATAGTGGCCCTTTATGTCAGTTCGATTCAGCACAATCAACGCGCCCTTTAAGGGCTGGCCGTTCTCATCTTTTACGTCGCCCTCGAGGGTGGTGGTCTGTGCCCAGGCCGCGCAGGACGCCAAGAGCACCAAACCACCAGTCAAAAGCAATCGTCGCAACCCGGCGAGCATAATTTTATTTCCGTCTCCTTAATCTTAATTTGAGCCTAAGCATACTATATCGCTGACCTGGCAGGCTCCAAATTCCGCAACTCGTACTGGCCGGTACGCATCGAACCTGACATAAGGGATCTGTTTAGCAATAATGAGGGACAAGGGGATATGAAATTGCAACGGGGAGTTTTAACAGTCTTGCTGCTCACCACGGCGCTTTCGGCGTCTGGGCAGGATCTTTCAAAAGCGGAAGATCTCTACAAGAAAACGGATTTCGAAGCTTCGCTCTCGCTGCTGGACAAGCATTCCGCCCAGCCCGCCACCAATTTCCTGATCGGCCGCGATTATTACATGCTGGGCGACTTCAAAAAGGCCGTGGATTTTCTCAGCAAGGCGACCGAAGCGCAGCCTAACAATGGCGAATATTTCGACTGGCTAGGCCGCGCCTATGGCCGCCGAGCCGAAACCTCTAATCCGCTGGCTGCGCCGGGTCTAGCCAATAAGGCGCGGGTGGCGTTTGAAAAGGCGGTGGAATTGGATGCGTCTAACAAAGACTCGCTGTCCGATCTGTTTGACTATTACCTGGAAGCTCCTGGCTTTTTAGGCGGCGGGTACGACAAGGCGCAGGCCGTGGCGGCCAAGACCGCGAAAGTGGATGCGGCCGAGGCCTATTTTCAGCAGGCGAAACTGGCGCAGAAGCGGAAGGAATATGAATCCGCTGAATTCCATTTAAGGCAGGCCGTAGAAATGGGGCCGCGTGAGATTGGCCATTTGCTCTCTTTGGCCCGTTTTCTGGCCATGCAAGGCCGCGTGCATGAAAGCGACGCCGTTTTTCAGCAGGCCCAGCAAATTGCCCCCAACGCCCCACAGTTGTGGTTTGCCCGCGCCGACGTTCTGATCAAAGGCAACCGCGATTTGGCCGAAGCCCGCAATCTGCTGCAGAAGTACATGAAAGCGCCCATCACGGTGGACGATCCGCCCAAGACCGAAGCCAGCCGTTTGTTGAAGCAAGTGGGCGGCGCTTAAACTGGTTTTGTGAAGATTTCCGAGGCGCTGGCGTTTAGCCTGCAGGCCCTGCGCTCCAACCGCCTCCGAACCGCCTTGACCACGCTGGGACCGACCATTGGCACCGCGTCGGTGATTCTGGTGGTCACCATTTCTCTCTCCAGCAAGGACCTAATTCTGGACCAGATTCGCGGCATTGGCTCCAATTTGGTCTATGCCGATTATCAGGCCCCTGGCGAGAACTCGGCCAAAGTGGAAGCCGATTTTGTCAAAATAGCCGACGTCCAGGCTTTGCGCGACCGTTTGGGCAACTCCATCATCGCCGCCACCGCCGTGATGAATGGCCATGACCAGATTGTGATCGACGGCAAAGTGCATGAGATGACGCTGGACGGAATCGACGAATATTACGCGCGCGTCCGCAATTTGCAGCTCTTGAAAGGCCGCTTCATTGACGAAAGCGATATCGCGCTGCGCCAGCGGGTATGCATGCTGATTGACAAATTCGCCGTGCGCCTTTATGGCAGCCAGGAAGCGGCTATTGGGCAGACGGTGAAAGTGCATCAGTTGGAATTCACCGTGATTGGCACGTTTCGCGAGCGCACCAGCACCTTTGGCCAAGGCGAAATCACCGACGACACCATGCTGATTCCCATCACCGTGATGAAGTATTTTGTCGATTACGAGCGCATTGAGCCGGTTTATCTCCAGGTGCGCAACGCTTCCGACGTGCGTTATGTGACCAAGCAGGTTGAGGAGATTCTGGAAAGCCGCCACCGTCCCGGAGCGAAATACAACGTGCAGAATCTGTCGGCCATTTTGGACACCGCCGATGAAATTGCCACTGTTCTGACCATCGTGCTGATTATTGTCTCGGCCATTGCGCTGGTGATATCGGGCATCGGCATTATGAACATCATGCTGGTGACGGTGACGGAGCGCACGCGCGAAATTGGGTTGCGCATGGCTTTGGGCGCGTCGCGCAAGGAGGTGCTGATGCAGTTTCTGGTGGAATCGGTGCTGATCAGCATGGCGGGCGGCGCAATGGGCATCGCCATTGGACTGGCGCTCCCGCTCAGCATCGGATTCTTCACAGATCAGGTGAAGGTGCCCATTTCTCTGTGGTCGGTGGTGGTCGCCTTCGGAGTCTCGTTCATCGTGGGCGTGGGCTTCGGCATGCTGCCCGCCCGCCGCGCTTCACAATTAAATCCGACTGAGGCTTTGCGCTACGAATAGCCTGCGGGTGAGCGCATAATGGGCTGAAAAGAGCACACCCGAATAAAACAAATCCGCCAAAATCGTCCGGCCAAAAAACGGCAAGGCGGCAGTGTAGCAAGCGGCCAATCCGGCCGCATTGTGCGCATAAAACACGCCCGAGCCTAGCCAGACAAAGAAGTTGGTGATTAGAAAAAACTGCGCGCTGGCCGCCAGCGCGATCGCGCCGACCCGAACCGGATTCGCTGTCTCACTCAAAAAGAAACGCCCCAGCAAAACATTAATCAGGAAACATCCATAAACCACCGGAGTCATCCGCGAATAGGCTGGAAAGCCGGAAATCCGGCCCAGAATGGGGTCAGTCACCAGCAGGGCCAGCAGCGGAATGAAGTAAGCCTGCCATCCCTTTAAACGCGCTCCGCCAAACAAAGCCAGCCCGCCAATAGGGGCGAAATTGGGCGGATGCGGCAGCAAACGCAAAAGAGCCGCCGCCAGGGTGAGCGAAAGAGCAACCATGCTAAAACATTACCAAGCCGAAGGGCGGATCACCATGACGATGGCGGATCGCTGGCGGGAAAGCTGTCTTCCACCGTGGTGTCATGCGCCTCGTCAATCTCGCGATGCCGTGTTCGGACGCGCTTCGCGCGGATATTCCAAAAAATGAGCGGAACAGAAACGCCCAAAATGAAATACGCCACCCACAAAGCTCGCTGCTGATTTTCGGTTGGTTTGGCCATACCAGATGGACGCCCGCTTGCCCAGCCTGTTTCAGGCTATTCGCCGGAAGCCCTGCGGGTATTACGCAGCGTGGAATCCATGGACTCGCGCGGAATGGTGTTCATGAAAGGCCGAATCATCCACGCCACCGTGCTGGGCACGCCGCGCGACAGCGACACCGTGCGGCATTCCGCCAGCACGCCATTTCCCACCTGCTCCAGCGTCCAATAGGAATAAAGCTTCCACATCAGGCCAATCCCCTCACCCGGAGGCAGCGTTTTGGAATTTTCCACCGCCTGAATGTCGTCCGCGTGCGACATGCCCATCCATTTGCCGGGACCCACCTGCTGATAATGCGCGGTTTGCGTCACGTCGAAAACGGCCGGCAGCATCTGGCCTTTCTGCTCAATGCGCCAGTAGCCTGTGAAATCGTTGCCCTCGCGCTTGATCAAGTGCGAACGCACCACTTGCGGATAAATGCTGGAATGGTGGTCGAAATCCTGCAATACGCTCAGCACCCGCGCCAGCGTGGCGTTGGGAATGAACACCGCGCCATACCAATCGTGGATGAGCCCGTTGGAAATGGATTTAGGATTTGGCTGCGCTTCCGCCTTCACCCACAAATCGCCAGCCATCACTCGCTGGTGCGCCGACGCATCGTCGCTAATCTGGAAAAAAGAAGCCTTGCCGGCCCAGCGCGCGTTCAGGCTGGCTTCCACTTGGTGCGCGTAAGCCTCAAACTGGGCGACCGTCTGCGGTTTCAGCTTCGTGTTCAGCGAACCGAATTGAGCCGCCGCCGGCAGGCTCAACAATAGGGCTAAGCTACCCGATAAAACAAGTCGGCTCATCAACAAATTTCGTTTCCCCAAATGTAGACGCATCCTTCGTGCCGCAAGCTTCAACCACGCCCGGCCGCAAATGAAACATTCCCCGCATTAATTCGACGTTAGCACGTTTTGCCCAACGTATAATGACGTTGCGATGAAACGTTTTCTCTTAGTCCTGTCCATGTTCTGGGGTGTCGGCTTGAGCCAATGCTTTGCCCTGGACAATGGCCTTGCCCGCACACCGCCCATGGGCTGGAATAGCTGGAATAAATTTGGCTGCGACGTCAGCGAATCGCTTATCCGCGAAATGACCGATGCCGCCATCTCTTCCGGCATGAAAGACGCCGGATATCAATACATTGTGATTGACGATTGCTGGCAGGTTTCGCGCGACGACAACGGCAACATCGTCCCCGACGCCAAGCGTTTTCCCAGCGGAATGAAGGCTTTGGCCGATTACATCCATTCCAAAGGCCTGAAGTTCGGCATCTATTCCGACGCGGGCACCGGCACCTGCCAGAACCGTCCCGGCGGCCGCGGGTATGAGTTTCAAGACGCGCGCCAGTACGCCGCCTGGGGTGTTGATTACCTGAAGTACGATTGGTGCAATCACGGCACCCAGAATTCCGAAGCGTCTTATGCCCTCATGCGCGACGCTTTGGCCAAATCGGGCCGGCCCATCGTCTTCAGCCTGTGCGAATGGGGTTCCACGAAACCTTGGCTTTGGGCGAAGGATATCGGAAATCTCTGGCGCGCCACCGGCGATATTCAGGACAAGTGGGACGTCTACAAAAAGGGGGAAGGCCTGGGTGTCATGCAGATTATTGATCTGAACGACGGCCTAGCCAGCTATGCCGGACCGGGCCACTGGAACGATCCGGACATGCTGGAAGTGGGCAACGGCGGCATGACGCCCACCGAATACCGCGCGCATTTCAGCCTGTGGGCCTTGATGGCCGCGCCGCTGATGGCGGGAAACGATCTGCGAACCATGCCTGCGGAAACGCACGACATCCTCTCTAATAAAGAGGTCATCGCGGTGGACCAGGACCCCATGGGCATTCAAGGCCAGCGCGTGAAGAAAGAAGGAACATCCGAAATCTGGTCCAAGCAAATGCACGACGGCAGCCGCGCCGTGATTCTTCTGAATCGCGGATCTTCCTCAGCCGACATCGCGCTGAACTGGACCGATATCGGCTATCCCGAAACCCTGTCCGCCTCCGTGCGCGATCTCTGGGCGCACGCGGATCTGGGAAAAAAGACCGGCAGCTATTCGGCTTCGGTGCCCAGCCACGGCGTGGTGATGCTTCTGGTAAAGCCCTAATTCAGGAAATACGTCCGGTACAGCGTGTCCCGCTGTTTCGGCACAAATCCGGCATCGCGGATCAGCCGCCGCAACTCTTCTTCCGTCGCCTGATGATGCGTCCCGGCAGCCGACACCACATTCTCTTCAATCATGATGCTGCCGACATCGTTGCCGCCAAAGCGCAAGCCAAGCTGGCAAACCTTTAATCCCGGAGTCACCCACGAAGCCTGAATATTCGAAATGTTATCCAGAAAAACACGGCTCAGCGCCAGCATCTTCAAATACTCCACCGCCGTGGCTTCTTCCTTTACAAAGCGCCCCAGCGAAGTATATTCGCGCTGGAAAAACCAGGGAATAAACGCTGTAAAGCCGCCGGTGTCTTCCTGAATCTGGCGCACAATCTCAAAATGATTCATGCGCTGTTCAATGGTTTCGCCGGTGCCGAACATCATGGTCGCGGTGGTCCGCATGCCGAGAGAATGCGCGGTGCGGTGAACGTCAATCCATTCCTGGGACGAGCATTTCAGCCGACTGATGCGGTGCCGCACGCCGTCATCCAGAATCTCCGCGCCGCCGCCCGGAATGGAATCGAGGCCCGCATCGCGCAAACGCGCAATGGTGTCGCGCAAGCTCAATCCGCTGACTTCCGCAATATTCACAATTTCCGGCGCGGAAAAACAATGGCACCAAATATCATGCTTCGCCTTAATGGCGCGCAGCAGATCTTCATACCATTCAATCTTCAAATCAGGATGCAATCCGCCCTGCATCAAAATGCCGGTGCCGCCCAGGTCCACCGTCTCCTGAATCTTGTTGAGAATGGTCTCAATGGGCAGAATGTAGCCTTCCTTGTGCCCCATGGGACGGTAGAAGGCGCAAAAACTGCAATACTCGGTGCAGAAATTCGTGTAATTGATGTTGCGGTCGATGATGTAGCTGACAACGCCTTCCGGATGCAGCTTTCTGCGAATGGCGTCGGCTTCCATGCCGATGCCCACTAAATCGTCGCTCTGATAAAGGTCAATTGCCTGCTGTCTGCTGATCATTCTCTTCCTGCCAATAAAGGTTGCGGCAATTCCGCCAGTTCCAAAAACGTCTCCAGGCCCTTTTCTTCCTGCGGGCCCAAAACATACCGAATGTGCTTCTTCAGATATTGCGTGGCGAGTTCCAGCGAGATCCCTCTCTTACGATGCTCGCGCGCAATGATTTCGTCAATTCTTTCCGCGCCAAACGCATAAGAGCCGCGCGTGATCTTTTCCAGAGCCGGGAAGGGAAGTCCGCGCCGCCCGCCCCAGGCCGCAAAAACCATGGGCAGCCCGGTCAGCAATCGCCATTCTTCGCCCAGGTCCAAACATTCGAAAGGCAGAGTGGCCGGATCCAGCAGCAGCGCCGGATCACCGATAATCAAAGCCGCATCGGCTGAAGCCAGCATCTGGGCCAGCACCGGCTCAAACGGCGTAATCACCGGCTGCACGCCGTATCGCTCCCGCAAAATCACGCGCGCCAGTTGAACCGAGGTGCGCGAGCTGGAATCAGCCGCAAACGTCTTAATCTCGCGAATGGGAACCTTGGAAACCAGCAAAATGCTGCGCACCGGACCAAAGCAGGTGATGCCGACTCCGGGCACAATCTCCAGTCCCTGCCGCGCAATTTCAGCCACAGGCACCAGCCCGATTTCGATATGCCCCAGTTCCAGTTCCCGCGAACAAACCGACGGAATGGAAAAGCTCAATTCCACCTGATCCCGCTGCGGGCCATGCATCATCCCCCACACCAGCGGCACAGGATTCAAATACCCAACCGAGCCTACCCGAAAAGTGCTCAAACTCCAGTGTATCGGACCATTTCAGCTAAACCCCGCGCTTATCGCCCCAAATATCAATATGCAAGCGCGGGCTGAACCGGTATCCATGCTGTTTGCAAATCTCCGCCAGCCAAACGCCGCGCTCCGCCATCACGGCGCGCGTGACGCCTTCCGGCATGAGCAAAACCCGGTGCGCCGGCGCGCCAATCGCTTCCTGCATTTTGCGCACTTCGCTCAAATCCTCCGGCGACGAAAGCACAAATTTCAGTTGATACTCGTAATGGCTGGTCAGCTTTTTCAAAACTTCCGGCTGATAGCGAAGCCGTTCATGCACAATGGCCCAGCGCCCGCCATCGCGATCATGAGGCGTGGAATTTTCCAGCTTCGGACTAATGCTCATCAAATCGCAATGAACGTTGTGATTCACCGTGCCGGCCGTTTCAATCGTGATATGCCAGCCGCGTGCGTGGAAAAGCTCTGTCAACGCCGAGGTCTGCGGAGCAATCATCGGTTCGCCGCCAGTCAGCACAACATGATCACACCGATACGCTTCCACCGCCGCCACAATTTCTTCCAGCGTCATCTCCACGCCTTCGGGATTCCAGGACGTGTAAGGCGTGTCGCACCAAACACACCGCAAATTGCACCCGCTGGTCCGCACAAACACCGAAGGCACACCCACCAGGGAGCCTTCGCCTTGAATGGAATGAAAAATCTCTGAAATTTTCAAGTGCGCACCGGGTCAACTGCGCCCGCTTCGGCAAAGCCCTTGGCGCGCAGAACGCAGGAGTCGCATTTTCCGCACGGCGCGCCCGCGGCCGACGGGTCATAGCAGCTATGCGTCAAGCTCAAATCCACGCCCAGTTCAATGGCCTTACGCACAATATCGGCCTTGCTCATTTCAATCAAGGGCGAATGAATCTGAAATTTCGATGTTCCCTCCACGCCGGCCTTGGTGGCCAGATTTGCCATGCGCGCAAACGCCTCAATAAACTCTGGCCGGCAATCCGGATAGCCCGAATAATCAATGGCGTTCACGCCAATGAAAATATTCGAAGCCTGGCTCACCTCCGCATAGGCCAGCGCAAATGCCAAAAAAATAGTGTTGCGCGCCGGAACATACGTGATGGGAATTCCGGCCGACATCGCGCTCTCGTCGCGATCCTTCGGAACATCAATCTCTGCAGTCAACGCCGACCCGCCGAAGACCCGCAAATCAATCTTGGCCACGCGAAATTCGTTGGCGCCCAACTGCGCCGCCACCTTGCGCGCCGATTCCACTTCAATCACATGCCGCTGGCCATAATCGAACGCCAGGCAGAAGCATTCATAGCCTTGCTGCTTGGCAATGGCCAGAACGGTGCTGGAATCCAGTCCCCCGCTCAGCAGGCAAATGGCGCGCTTGTCATTGGTATTATCCACGTCCCAGTATAAATTTCATGTGTTTGATACGCTAGCGCAGTGTCATCTCTGCCCGCGCAGTTAATTGCCGAATTTCTCGGCACCATGCTGATAATTCTCTTCGGTGACGGCGTCGTTGCCATGGTCCAGCTCTTCAGCAAAGGAGGCTACGGAAACATCACCATTTGCTGGGGACTGGCCGTCACGCTGGCCGTTTATCTGACTGGCAAAATCAGCGGCGCGCATCTCAACCCCGCCGTCACCATCGCCGTCGCCGCCTTCCGCGGCTTCCCGCTGAAAAAGGTGATTCCCTACATCGTCGCGCAAGTGGCCGGAGGCTTTTGCGGAGCGGCGCTGGTCTTCTGGAATTACCTGCCCGCCTTCAATAAAGTGGACCCGCTGCGCGAACACACGGCCGGCGTCTTCACCACGTTCCCCGCTTTCCCGAACATGCCGCAAGCCGGCTTTCTCGACCAAGTCATCGGAACCGCGCTCTTGCTGCTCTGCATCATGGCCGTCACTGACACGCGCAATTCCGCGCCCTCCAGCCGGATTGCTCCGCTGCTGGTCGGCGCATCCGTCGTCGCCATTGGCATGGCGTTTGGAGGAATGCACGGCTACGCCATCAATCCGGCGCGAGACTTCGGCCCGCGACTGCTGACTGTTGTTGCCGGTTTTAAGAACAACGGACTAACCGACGGCACCAATCAATACTGGGTGCCCATCATTGGGCCTATCGTGGGCGGGCTGATCGGCGTCTTTATTTACGACCAGGGAATTGGCCGCTTCCTTCGCGACGAGCCTCAGCTACCTTAAACAAGGATCAGGGCAATCGACTGCTGCCCGCCACTGCCGATCTCCCGCATCGTTCCTGAAATCGCAACTCCGGCCGAGCGTGAGACTTGCCCGCCGCGGACTAGCGGGGCGGCTCTCCTGCTCCGCGTGGAAAGCGCCTGCTTAGCTCCTGATTTCCACGGGCCGAATCCATCCTGAAAACGCAGCCTGCTACGTTAGCAAATGTTGGACCCTCTGCTACAAATCAAATGCACAAACGTTACGCCCTTCTGACCGCCGCCATGCTGGCGTTCTCTTTCCTCGGCTCCGCCGCCGATGCCCCATCCTCTGATTGGCACATCGCCGGGCCTTTTGGCGGCTCCGCCAAATCCGTGGGCCTCGACCCCAAGAATCCCAATATCGTTCTTGCCGGCGCCATGAATTCGCTGCTGTTCCGCAGCCAAGACGGCGGCCAGACTTGGCAACTGCTTAACTTCCCCAAGCGCAATCTGAGCGAAGTCACGTGCGTCTTGATCGACCCCTCTGACTCCCGTCACTACATGGCTGGCATCATTTCAGCCGACGGCGGGGGCCTGTTCAACAGCAACGACGAAGGCCGCACGTGGACCACCGTGAAGGGCGTCGAAAACTTCGGCGTTCGATCGCTGGTGGCCGCGCCCAGCAAGCCCACGCGCTTTATCAGCGGCACGCTGCATGGCGTCATGATGAGCGAAGACTCCGGCAAGACATGGACCCGCATTTCCGATCCGCAAAACGCAGAGATGCAGGGCATCACCGCCGTTGCCGTCGATCCCAAGAATCCCGACATCATCTACGCCGGCACATCGCACCTGCCCTGGAAAACCACGGACGGCGGCAAAACCTGGGAGTCCATCCACAACGGCATGATTGACGATTCCGACGTCTTCTCGCTGTATGTCGACGGCGCCAACCCGCAGGACATCTTCGCCAGCGCCTGCAGCGGCATCTACGCCAGCACCAACCGCGGGGAGATGTGGAAGAAACTCATCGGCATTCCCAACTCCTCGCGCCGCACCCACGTCATCCGCAAAGACCCGTCCAATCCGAACATCATCTTTGCCGGAACCACCACCGGCCTTTTCAAGTCGGCCAACTCCGGCACAAGTTGGCGCACGCTGAACGACGCGCAGGTGAATTCCATGGTCTTTGATCCTGCGCAAACCGGCGAAATCTACATGGCCATGGAATATGAAGGCATCGGCAAAACCAGCAACGACGGCGAAAGCATCAAGCTCAGCAATAAAGGTTTTGTCGACCGCAGCATCAGCGCCGTCGCCCTGTCCGGCGACAGATTGATCGCCGTCGAACCCCAGTTGGGCGAATCCAGCGGCGTTTTCATCAGCGACGACCGCGGCGACACCTGGAAGCAGCTAGAAAATGTCAAAGGATTGCTCGGCGTTCATCTGAGAGCCATCGCAGGCATGCCCGACAACGCCAAAACGCTGGTGGCGGCCGCCCCGCGCCAGCTTTATCGCTCCGTTGATGGCGGATTGGAGTGGAAAGCCGTTCCCATGAAATTGATTGTCCAGGAACCGCCCCCGGTGGCGCCTAAAACCGCGACTAAATCCGCCCCTAAATATAAGACCGCGGCGGCACACCACACCGCACCCAAGCCTGTCGAAAAGCTGAAGCTGATTTATCCGTCCGAATTTTTCGGCCTTTACAGTATCCGCAGCGGCACCAAAAACGTCATCTTCGCCGCCACCGACATTGGACTGTTCTCCAGCCTCGACCTGGGTGAGCGCTGGACGCAGGCTTCGCTCCCCGGTTCGCTGGCTGTAACTGGCTTCTTTGTCGCGCCTAACTCAGATGGAAGATTGTTCGCGCGCGCCACCAACGCCGTGTTTTTCTCCAGTGACTATGGCTTGCACTGGTCGAGATATAACATCCCGCTTCCCGCAGCCGACATCAACGACATAGCCATTCCAGTAACTCAGAACGCGCCTCTGTTGCTGGCTACTCGCGTCGGCCTCTATACAACTTCCGATAACGGCGCAACCTGGTATGCCAGCACTGCCATGCCCGCGTCCACTGTCAGTTCAGTGTTGTACGCCAATCAGCCAGACACCGCCTACGCCGTCGAATATGGGCATCTGTATCAAACGGCCGATGCCGGAAGAACCTGGAACTTAGTGCCAAGCGGCCTTCCCGTCACGCGGATTCGGCAGCTTTGGATGCCCGACTATACTACTAACAGACTATATGGAATAACTACTGATCTGGGAATTCTCTTCCGTAATTAGGGTGTTTTCCGCTAAGATCATGTAATGGTGATGGTTAGTAGAACTTACGTTCGGAGTAGAAGAATGATTTTGGGACGCCTGAAGTCCGCCGGCATGATTTGCGCTTTGGCGGCGGGATTAGTTTCAGCCGCTTACTCGCAAAGCACGCCCCCGCCCAAGCCGGCAACGCCAGGCGATGTTTCCGATGCCCTGCCAGATCTCCTGGAACTCGAAGCCTTTGGCGGCGTCAGTTTGTTCGCGGAGATTAACCAGGGTCTCGGCGAGAAATTCATCGACGGCGGCACTGGCGGCGGTCGGGCTGCCTATAATTTCACCCGCTACCTCGGGCTGGAATTCAGTTACAACTTTTCAGGCAATCATATCGATCTGGCCGAGCCTGTGGCGCCCGGTTTGCCTTCCTTCCGCTTTTACGAGGAAAGCCATGAAGCCTCGCTCGATCCGGTTTTCAACTTCCGCCCGCGCGGCTCGCGCATCCAGCCTTATGTAACCGCTGGCTTCGGATTCATCAATTTCATTCCCACAAAGCAGGCTCTGGATTTCGCCACCAACCCGGCCACGGTCGCTATTTATAAAAGCGGCGCGCTGCATCGCGACTTTGAGCCAGCCTTCAATTTCGGCGGCGGCGTGAAGGTTCACTTCAGCCCGCACTTCGGCTTGCGCCTGGACGTGCGCGGCAACATACTGCCTCACAATCCAACCTTCAGCCTTCCCAACTATAACGACGGGGGAGTATATATCGTCGGCAAGAATGTCACCTCGGGCCTGGATGCAACGGTCGGCTTGGTGTTCTACTTCGGCCGTCACCTTGTTCCGGTCCAGCCCCCGCCGCCTCCGCCGCCCGCTCTGACGGCTGGCGAAATCACCGGCGCGGGCGGCACGCTCTGCCAGGGCAAGGCGATCTCGCTCCACGCCACCACCACCGACCCGGCCAACCACACTCTGAAATACGCCTGGAAGCTGAACGGCGCGCCGCAATCGGCCGACGGGCCGGACTTCTCGTTCACGCCTAACAGCGCGGGCGACAACACGGTGCAGGTCTCCGTCACCGACACCACCGATGCCACGCGCACCGTCACCGACGGGCCGCGCACCATTCACGTGGAAGAATATCTGAAGCCGCAAATCACCAGCGTCACCGCCACGCCCAGCACGGTAAGCTGCGCCGCCGACACCAACGGCATTCACTCTGCCGCTCTGGCGGGCACGGCCACCGGTTCCGCTTGCGGCGGCAACCTCACTTATCAATGGATGGTTACTGAAGGCAGTGTCAGCAATGGCACCAGCGCCAACGCCACCTTTGATAGTTCCAACATAGCCTTCGAAAGCGGCAGCCAGTCGCAATCCAAGGCCATTGTCGCCACGCTTAAAGTCACCGATGAAACGGGCCAGTCGGCCACCGGAACCACCAACATCACGGTCAACTGTCCGCCCCAATACAAGCGGCTTCCTGACGTGGTCTTCGCCAAGAACAGCCCGCGCGTCAACAACTGCGGCAAGCGCATCCTGATTGACCAAGCCGCGCAGCAGGCCGGCAGCGCCTACGACATCCTGCTGGTGGCTCACCGCTCCAAGGATGAAAAGGAAACGCTGACCGTCGTCAGAAGGGGCAGCAAGACGCCCGTTCGCACTCTAGACGAGCAGCGCGCCCTGAATGCCGCCGCCGTTCTGATGAACGACTCCAAGACCTGCGCCACGGTTGATCCGAGCCAGATCAAGATCGACATCGAAGGAACCGATCAGACCTCCACGCCTGATCCTGGCCTTTGCGGAACATCCGCCCTGCCGTCCCAAAAGGAGCGCAAGGGTCAGATGGTCACCGATGCGGATAAAGAACGCCGCGTTGAGGTTTATCTTGTGCCCAAGGGTTCTCAGGCTATGCCGCCCGCTTCCAAGAACGCCAAACCCGTTCCCGAACCGGTCGTCAAAGCGCTGGCTTGCCCTAAATAAAAAACACGGTACGTCCCAATGATGAGGGGGCCGGCGGAATTGTCCGTCAGGCCCCCTCATCCTTGTATTTTGTAGAATATAGAGGAAGTTAGAAATCTTTTGTCGCTTCCGTTTGTCTATGAACGTTGTGGGTTTACAGTCTCTATTTGGAGGAGAAAAATGATGAAACGGCTCAGTAAGCCGGTAAGTCCTGTTCTCCTGTGTGCCGCTCTGTGCTTGAGCACTGCAGCGTTCGCGCAGGACGCGCCGAAACCAGCCAGCAAAATGGCTGCGACGGCTGGTGATGAATATCCTGATTTGTTCGAAATTGATCCGTTCGGTGGAATCAGCATCTATGGTCAGTTAAACACTGGTTTGACCATGCATACCGACGACGGTGGCCTGGGTGGCATTCGGCTTGCTATCAATCCGACGCCGCACTTTGGGCTGGAACTCTGGGGCGATTATGCGGGCGCAAACATCCGTTTTCTGGGAACGACCGCCAACGAAACCTATCCCTTTAGCTTTGGCGCGCACAACTGGAATTTCGGCATGAATCCGGTGATCAACATCCTGCCGCGCGGCTCAAAAGTGCAGCCGTACGTCACGGCGGGCGTGTTCGGCAGCCTGTTTACGCCTTCCGCCAACGCGATCTTTAACGCCAATGCGCCCGGCCAAGCCATCTACGATGCCACTTCGCTGCGCAGCAATCTGGAAGCCGGCTTCAACGTCGGCGGCGGCGTGAAATTTCACCTGACTGACCATTTCGGTTTGCGCTTTGATGTTCGCGATCTGCTGTCGCGCAACCCGACTTACGGTTTGCCCAACTCCAACGCCATCACGCCCGGAGTTTACATTCCGTCCAAGCAGCTTTATCAGGGCCTTCAGATCACGGCAGGCTTAGTGTTCTACGGCGGCAACACCAAGTGCCCGCCGATGCCCGCCGCTCCGCCGCCTCCTGCTGCTCTGCCGACGCCCACCATTTCGGGCGCGGAAGGAACCATCTGCGCGGGCAAGCCGGTGAATTTGCATGCCACTCTTCCGGGCGTCGATGCCGCGCGCAAGCTTTCTTATGCCTGGACCGTGAATGGCGCGGCCGTCGGCGGCAGTTCGCCTGACGTCACCTTCACGCCGCAGGGCGCCAACAGCTTTAGCGTTCAGCTGACCGTGACCGACACCACTCCGCCGCCCGCACCCATGGAGCGGCCCAAGAAGTTCCCGGTTCGCTGCTGGAGCCAGCCCGCTGCTCCTCCGCCCGTGGCGCCGGTAACCGCCAGCGCCACCATGACCGTGGCTGACACAACACCCACCATCAGCAGCGTCACCGCCACTCCGAATGAGCTGGCCTGCGCCGCGAACACCAATGGCGTCCACACCGCGCAACTGTCCGGCACCGCGACACCGGCGGCCTGCGGCGGCAGCTTGAGCTACAAGTGGACCGTCAGCGAAGGCAGCGTCAGCGGCGACACCAACTCGTCGGCCACCTTCGATGCTTCCTCGCTGAACTTCGAAGCCGGCGCGCAAGCGCAGACCAAGAGCATCACCGCCACCTTGACCGCCACCGATCCCAGCGGCAAGAGCGCCACGCAGACCACCACCATCACGGTGAAGTGCGAACCCACCTTCGTCCGCCTGGATGACGTGATCTTCGCCAAGAACAATGCACGCGTCAACAACTGCGGCAAGCGCCTGCTGATTGACGACGCGGCTTCCAGAATGCAAAGCGGCGACTACGACATCATCCTCGTGGCTCATCGCGACACCGACGAGAAGGAAAGCATCGCGGGCCGGGGCCGAGGCAAGAGAGCGACGCCTCCCACTCCGCTCGATGAACAGCGCGCCCTGAATTCGGCTGCCGTCCTCAGCGGCGGGACCGGAACCTGCGGCAAGGTTGACATGACCCGCATCAAGATCGACTGGGTGGGCACGGATCAGACCTCCGAAACCCGGCCCGGCCAGTGCGGCACTTCGGCCACCAAGGCAACGGAACGCAAAGGTTCCGAAGTCAGCGAAGCGGACAAGAATCGCCGCGTGGAAGTTTACCTGGTGCCTCACGGCAGCACGGCTCTTCCGCCCGCGGTGAAGAACCCCCGCCCGCTCTCCGAAGCAACCATGAAAGCGCTGGGCTGCCCCAAGTAGGCCAGCAGCTTAGTCAGCAGTGAAACGGCCGGCCAGCCTCAATACTGGCCGGCCGCTTTGCGTTTCGTAAGCTTGTAGGCGGACCATGAAACTCCTGACCAGATTCAACCTCGTTTTTATCGTTATATTCGGCGCTGGCATGGTTCTGGCGGTCTGGTTCGCCTATGGTTTCCTGCGCGAAAACGCCAAGAGCGAAGTGCTGGAACAAGCACGCCTGATGATGGAAAGCACGCTGGCGACGCGCTCTTACACCGCCCAGCAGATTCAGCCGCTTCTGAACAAATTGCAGGTGCATGACGCCGAATTTCTGCCGCAGACCGTGCCCGCCTATTCCGCCACGCAAGTCTTCGATTTCTTGCATAAGCGCAATCCCGACTACACCTACAAGGAAGCAACCTTGAATCCGACGAACCTTGTTGATCGGGCCAGCGATTGGGAGGCCGACGTGGTCAATGTTTTTCGCAACGACAGCAGCAAAACAGAACTCATCGGCGAACGAAGCACGCCCACTGGCCCGTCGCTCTATTACGCGCGTCCGCTGCGCATCGAAAATCCGGCCTGCCTGGAATGCCACAGCATCCCCGCCAATGCGCCGCGCTCCATGATCAGGCAATATGGCTCGAACAATGGATTTGGCTGGAAGCTGCACGACGTGATTGGCGCGCAGATTGTCTCCGTGCCGGAATCGCTGCCCATTCAGATCGCCGACAAGGCGCTGAGACGGCTGATTGTTTACTTCTCGCTGGTGGCCCTGATTGTACTGATTGTCTTGGACACAGTGCTGATTGCCACCGTGATTCGCCCGGTCGCGCGCCTGTCCAGAGCGGCCGACGAGATCAGCAAAGGCAAGCTGGAAGTGGAAGATTTGCCGGCAGGCGGGAAAGATGAAATTTCAAACCTGGCCGCGTCATTCAACCGGATGCAGCGCAGCCTGGTTCGCGCCATGAAGATGATTGAAAGCGACGAAGACAAAAGCTAAGGCCGCTTGGACAGAAACTGCTTCCGCTCCGCGCCTTCTGGAACTTCCGGTGCCAAAGCATCATAAAGCTGCTTCCAATCCTGCGCCTTTTTCGCCGCCCGGCTGACCAGCACTTTCGCCACCGGCCCCACAAACGATGCCAGTTCCCGGGTCAGTTTCTCCAGCCGTTCAGGGTCGAATCTCACCCCGGACGGCGTCGGCGTCACCACTGCTTCCTGAATGTGCGGCACGGGCAAAGATGCCGGCGGCGCAACGGTTGCAGCTACACGCGACCGCACCGCTATCAGGCTCTCTGCAAATCCGCGCGCAGTCTGGAACCGCCCCTCCTTGGGCTTCTCCATGGCCTTCAAAATAGCGAGCGACAGCGGCTCGGGCAGCCGCGGATTCACCGACGAAGGCGCGCGCGGAATGGTGTGCAAATGCCCGTTCATGACCGCATAAGATCCGTCTCCGGTAATGGGCCGCACTCCTGTTGTCATCTCATAAAGCAGCACGCCTACTGAGTACAAATCGGCGCGCGCGTCCACCGGCAGGCCTTGCACCTGCTCCGGAGACATGTAATAAACCGAACCCACCGCCGCGCCCGTCTGCGTCAGCGGATTATCGTCGGAATCAGAGCGCGCGATGCCGAAATCCATCAGCTTCACACCGCCGGTTGGCGTCAGCATGATGTTGGCCGGCTTGATATCGCGGTGAACCACGCCTTGCGCATGCGCATATTCCAGCGCGCTGAGAATCTGCAGCACGATGTCGATAGCGGCGGGCGGCTCCATGACGCCCTGCCGCAAAATCGAATGCAGCGTTCGCCCTTCCACAAACTCCATCACCATTAGCAGTTGGTTATCGATTCGCAGCGCATTATGCAGCGAGGCTATATGCGGATGCGCCAGACGCGCCTGGACCTTGATCTCGCGCATGAAGCGCTCCATCAGGTCGGGATTCGCCGTCAGCTCCGGCAGCACCAGCTTAATCGCCTCCAGCCGCTCGGAAATAAGGTGCTTTACCTTATAGACCGTGCCCATGCCGCCAGCTCCGAGGATCTCAATTACCTGATAGTCGCCAATGGTCTGGCCAAGGGAGAAAGCCACTTGGCCTCAGAATATCAGGCCGATTCAGCACTCCGAAACAAACCGAACCACCTGCTCGCGCAGCGTGTTCAGGCTCACGGTCAAACGGTCCGTCTCAATCAGCACATATTCATCCACTGGCGAAAACGCGTCGCGCGATTCCAGCAGCCGCCGGTGATCCTCGCGCAACTGCGGCAGCGTCTTGTTCGCGAAAGCCGATCCGCGCAAAGCATTCGCCAGAAAATAAAGCGTAAAATCCACGTCCTTGGCGAAAAGCTGAAAGGACTGCGGCGGAGTCTTGGGAACGCTCTGCACCAGCCCGGCCTCCAGACCCATCACCGCATGCACGAGCGAATGCGAACTGGCCAGAATCGAATTCAGGCAATCGATTTTCGCCCGGCTGCTGCCCGGCTCCGACGTCACCCGGTCCACGGCAGCTTCCGCCGCTGTCCGCTGCAATCGCCAGTGGTCGCGCTCCCGGTCGGCCGCTGCCTCCGGATGCGCAAACTTGTCGCTGACGGCGCGAAAGTAGATCCGAATCGCTTCCAGCATTTCCGCCAGTGAATCGGAAATTGTGTTCTTCTCCCACGTCGGCCACACCGCATAAGCCGCCAGCGCCAGCAACCCGCCCGCGATGGTGTTCAGTGTGCGCGCCACAATCACCTCACCGGGGGAAATCCCCGTGGCCGCCAGCAGAAACACAATCAGCCCGCTGATGGCCACGGTGAAAACGCCATAATTGGCCGGTCCCAGATAGCGCAGAAAAAACGCGTACACCCCCACCATGAGCAATTGCGACCATCCGCTGACCGGCAGCACCAGATAAACCAGCGTCGCCAGCAGCACGCCGCCAATGGTGCCCGCCAGCCGCAGGGTCCCGCGGCTGAACGTGGTGGTGAAATCCGGCTTCAGCACCACTGCCACCGTCATCGGAATCCAATAAGCACGCTGCCAGTTGATCTCGCGCTGAATCACGTCCGCAACCGCCACGCACAAGCTCAAGCGCACCGCATGGCGGAAAACGGGCGATCTCCAGGTCAGGTTTGCCCGCATCGTGGCGCGCCAGTTGCTGGTTTGCAGGCGCCACGGCTTGGCTTTGGCCTTGTCATGAAATTCGCTTTCACCCTGCGCCGTGCTGTTGTTCGCCAGTTGCGCCACCAGCCGCAACTGCCCCACCACCACATCCAGCGCGGCGGCAATCTTCTCGCCCAGTTTCAGCGCCGCATCGTGCTTCCGCACCTGCGCCCGCTCCACCAGCGTCACCAACTGACGGCGCAGCGCCGCCAGATCAGCCGGCGTTTTTTCGCTTTGCAGCAAATCGCCCACCGCCGCCAGCAGCTTGGCCGATCCCCTGAAAAATTGATCCAGATCCTCGGCCGCATCCCCTTCCAGGTCCGAATGCTGGCTGTCGCCTTCGCCCAGTTCATCGCGCAGCCGCTTCACCAGGTAAATGGAAAGCCGCAGCCGGTCTGTCTGATCGAACAGCAGCCGCAGGCGTTCCGCTTCCACGCTGTGATCGCTGCCCAGCGCGGTCACGATGTCGTCCATCTGCGAACTGGCGCTGCTTATGGGGGCAAACGGCACCGCTTCCACATCCGGGTCCACTTCCATAGCCAGATCGTGGAAGGCCTTTCCCAGCGCCAGCATCTGTGGTTTGGTGCGCCGCAGCGGCCAGAACAGCACCGCCAGCAACGTCTGAATGCAGCCTCCGGCGAAAACCAGCAAGCCGGAATAGACAGCGCCCATCGGCGTTGTGGGGCCGCGCGCCGCAAAGACAATCACGGTCACCAGCGTGTTCAGCCCCAAGTCACCCGCGCGCGTGCTGACGCCCAGCATCATGCCCGCCGCAAACGCCCAGGCAGCGGCCACCAGAATTGCGCCCCAATGATACTGGCCGGTAATGCTGCCGATGAAAACCGCGATGCCGCCTTGCAGGCTCCATTCCAGAATGCGCCGCGCGCGCTGCCAGTAAGGGTCGTGCCCGTCGGAATAGGAAACGTTTAATGCGCCAATGGCGAGCGCCACCGCCGCCAGCGAATTGCCCATTTCAATGCCGATTGCCAATGGCACGGCCACCGCCAGCGCGTTGCGCGCGGCCATCCACCAATCGTTAATTTTGCCCCGGTCCAGCAGCGTGACGCTGCGCCACAGCGCATGTACGGGGCGGGCAATTGTGACGGGAGTTTCGGTTATTGGACCAACTCCATCTAGTGTGTCTTCATTCAGTGTGACTTGGCCGGCACGGTCAATTTGACTGCGTGCGTGCCGCCCGTGCCTTCGTCATCGGCCAGATACTGCAATTCATAATTTCCGCCCTGCGCCTTGACGTCCGATTTGCGGAAGTAGACATAGCCGGCCACCGGATGATTCACGGGACCTTCCGGTATGCTGCGCACCTTCAATTGCGCGGCCAGCATGCGCCGGTCTTCCGATGTTCCGCCGGGTTTTGGATCGTGTGGGTACCCTCCAGGATATCCGCCATCATGCCGCCCGTTCGTTTCTGCCGTTACCGATCCGCCGGTGTACACGCCGCCAGTTCCGTTCGGTCCATGCGCAACACCAACCGTGGCGGATGTTTCAATTGCCACCGGAAGAGACGAAGGCATGGGCGGCTGGTTCTGACGCTCAATGGTAGAAGCCACCGTCTCCGGTTCGGATGAATGGATGTCTTTCACCACGAAGGCTTCACGCGAAATTTTAATCGCGGCATTGCTGTCGGCGTAGCAGGCCACCTCAAAGACGACAAACGATTTTGAAATATCAAAGGCAAACAAATGCTCCACCTGCTTCGACGGAACCAGCGAAGCGGCAAAGGTGGCTTTTTGAAACTCCGCCTTGGCGGCATAATCGGACGCGCTGGGCTTGGCCGGGATGCCTTGCGGCCCGTCGTCAGCCAGCAGGAAACAGGTGACTATGGTCAAAATCAGGAGGGATTTTACACGCATGCAACACCGCCTTTGTCTTTCAGACTAGCGCAATTCAGGCCGCGGGCTTCGGCTTCTTGCGCTTGGACGAAGGCGCGGGCGTGGTGGTTGCGGTGGGGATGGGCGCAGGCGGAACGGCAACCGTCGGCGCCGGCATGTCCATCCTGGGCATCATCTCCTTGCGCATGGCCGTGTTGTAGACAAACCAGGCTTCAATCGCCGCTCCCTGCATGACATCCCCGGGCTGCACGCGGTCATAAAAATCCATATTTGAATGGTGCGTCCGCGTGCCATATTCCATGGGATCTTGCAGAAAACCGAAGCCTGGCAAGCCAATCCAGGTGAAGGATGTGTGGTCCGTGCCGCCCGGCCGCAGCGTCGGCGGCGCGGTCGCGCCAATCACCGCAGTCATGCCTAAATCGTGCAACGGCTCGGTCCAAGATTCAAATATCGGCGTCACGGCATCGTTGCCGCCCACGCTGATGCCGCGGAAACGCCCGGTTCCTGAATCGTCGTTATAATATGCCGACAGCTTGAGAAATTCTGGCTTAATCTGCATGGTGTCGCGCTGAGCAAAGTGGTCTTGCACGTAAGCCATGGAACCCAGCAATCCTTCTTCTTCGCCGCCCCACAGCGCAATGCGGACCGTGCGTGGCAGCGGCTGATTCAGCGCTTTCAGAATCCGCACCGCCTCTAGGGCAACAGCACATCCGGTGGCATTATCGGTCGCGCCGGTCGCGCCATGCCAGGAATCCAGATGCCCGCCCAGCATCACAATTTCGTCCTTTTTCGTTGTGCCGGGAATCTCGCCAATCACGTTGAAAGAATTGTCACTGGCGCCCAGAAATTCAGCGCGGATGTCAAATTCCAGCTTGACGGGAATGTTGTGTTCCACCAGCCGGGCAATGCGGTTGTAATGCTCCGGCGTCAGCGCCACCGTGGGCGCGGGAATTGGTTCCTTGGGATCTTGCGATCCGCCGCTGGATGCAAACACAGTCCCGCCGTCGCCGTTGTATCCGTATTGCAGAACGACCGCAGCTCCCTCGTCCTTATAAAACCGGCTGACCTTCTTGCGCAGCGCGGCTGCTGCGGCTCGCTGTTCGGCTGTCAGCACCGGCCCCGCCGCCATATACGCCCCGTAGGGCCGCGAGGGGTCCAGCACTTTCCCGCGCGCCGCCAGCTCTTCATCGGTCAGCCGGTGCGCCAGCGGCTCGGTCGACATCGCCACAACTTTCGGCTCCATGCTGAGCACCACTTTGTCCTTCAGCTTGCCTTTGTACTTGTCGAAATCGGCTTCGCTGGTGATCACCGCCATCACCGGCTCAGCCTTGATGTCGCCAGGAGTTCCCGGAGTCCAGGCCAGCGGGAATCCAATCAGCGGCTGGTATTGCGGCTCAAGAAGGTGCGCGGAAAAGTACGTCAGCCGCCAGCTCTGCCCGAACGGCCCCCACGGCTCTTCATGCACGTTTTGCAGGCCGTAGTCGCGAAGCCGCTTCATTACCCATTCAGCCGCCTGCCGATGCCCCGGAGAATTGGTCAGCCGCGGGCCATAGACGTCGGTCAGATAGAACAGGTCATCCATCACCTGGGAATTCTGAAATGCCTGATGCTTAATCCGCGTCAGAACAGACAGATCCACATTGTCCTGGGCTGGCACGCACAGGGCGGAAATAAGCAACAGGACCGGTAGTTTGCGCATTGGGACCATTCAGGAGATAAGATAACAGTTCGACCAGCAATGCTCCGTCTCCTCACTCGAATCACCCTGCTGGCTTTGGCCGGCATCCTCTCAATCAACATGTCAACCGCCGCACCTTATCATTCCAAATACATTCTTTACGTCGGGACCTATGGCAAAGGCGTCTACGGCTACCGCTACGATTCGTCAAATGGCAGCCTGGAGCCGCTTTCCCTGGTTGGCGAAGTGGAAAGCCCCTCCTGGATCGCGACAGACCGCGCGCACAAATACCTTTTCGCCGTCAGCGAACTGGACGGCGATAACGACGGTTCCGTCCACTCGTTTGCCATCGACCACGCCAGCGGCAAACTGACGCTGATCAGCACGCAGTCGTCTGAAGGCAAGGCGCCTTGCCATCTTTCCGTCGACAAGACGGGCAAAGTTCTGGCAGCCGCCAATTACACCAGCGGGAGCGTCATTTCCTTTCCGGTATCGCCCGACGGAAAAATTGGCGAAAAGGCGTCGCTGATTGCCGCATCCGGATCAGGCCCGAACAAAGACCGCCAGGCCGGTCCGCACATGCATGAAGCGGTGTTCAGCGCCAATAATGAATTTCTGTACGTGCCGGATTTGGGCTTGGATCTTATCCATATTTTCAAGTTCGACACCGCCACCGCCAAGCTGACGGAAGTGGGAGCCGGCAAAGAAGCGCCGGGAACGGGGCCGCGCCATATTGTGTTTAGTCCCGACGACAGGTTCGCTTACGTGATGAATGAATTGAAGCCCGTGGTCAGTGTTTTTGCGCACAATTCGAAAACCGGCGCGCTGGACTTGATTCAGACCATTGCTTCGGTGCCGGAAGGGCAGCCCGTGATCGGCCCGGCGGAAGTTCTGATCGATAAAGCCGGAAAATACGTGTACGCATCGAACCGCGGACCGGGCACCATCGCCGTGTTCTCCGTGGACCATCACAGCGGCAAGCTGACTCAGGTGCAATTCGCGGAGACCGGCCTGACTCAGCCGCGCGGCGTGGAGTTTGATCCAGCCGGGCACACGCTTTTTGTCGGCGACCAGAAGACGGGCAAATTTATCACCCTGCAGGTTGACCAGGCGAGCGGCAAACTGACGCCCACCGGCAAGACGTATGAGGTGCCGTCGCCCGTTGCCTTCACTTTCGTGCCCGCGAGTTAGCGTAAAGGCTCGGGTAAGCCGTTTTCATTTCGCCAGCGATCTCGCATGCCGAGCCAATCTGTATCAGCTCACCCTTGTGAATGCCGGGGCAGCGAGCCGCTTCATTTTTCCATGCCGATTGATTCTCCACCAGTTCCGGCCAAAACGGATAAGTGCGGCATTGCACCGGCTTGACTGGATGCACAGAGCAGCCCGTTGCCGTCAAAAAATGGCATTGCGAGCCGCGCGGCTTCCGCAGCCGCAAAATCTTCGGGTAGCGGATGACATAGCGCTCTTCAAAGGCCTTCGCCGCCAGACCCAGATGTTTCGCGATCCGAACCAGATCGTTTTCCGTGATGTAGACAAACCCGCGCGTGTTGCAGCAGCGGGTGCAGCCGGGTTGGCAGGCAAAGCGCATCAGATTTTATTGTAAGTTCCTGTTACGATACGCGCCCGAATTTCAGATAGAATCATTCAAACGGAGGTAATCCCGATGGCAGCAGGCGCCCAGCCAGAGCCCCGCATCTTTCGCATTTTCATCAGCTACGCCTCGGAAGACCTGCCGATTGCCGCCGCCATTGGAAGCTGCTTCAAAGTGGCGCTGGGAGATTTCTTCGCCGAAGTGAATCTCGACAAATGGTTCCTGCAGCCGGGCCTCGCCTTCAAAAAGCAGATCGAAGCGAAGCTTCAGAAGACTGACGTTTTCATCATTGTCTACACCGGCGCAGAAAAGCAGAGCCATGGCTACACCGGCTGGGAAGTCGGGTATTTCGATCATGTCATGGAGACCGCGCCGGGGCGGCTGAAGATTGCCATGTATCTGGACAACCCGCCGGCGATCTCGGCCGACGAACAAGGCATCCCGCTCAGCCTGGGGCGCGACAAACTGGCACTGACCTGCCAGCAGTTTGAATCGCAGTTGACAGTGAAGCCCGATGAACCCATCTGTTTGCTGCTGGAAAAGTGGCAGTCGGAAGTGGGAAAAATCATCGACGATTTGGGCTTGCCGAAGCCGCCGCAAAAGCCCGAGCAGGAACCTGCCACCTGCGTTCGCAACTTGAAGCTGGCCATCTTCCGCTATCTGAAGAGCACGGTGGAAACAGTGGTCAAGCCGCAGAAGCAGATTACCATTCGCGTGAAGGGCGCGGCGCTGGAAGACGCCACCGACAGCCTGCCTGCCGAAGCCGAAATTCGTCCCATGGGTTCGGGCGCATCCATGGCCATCTTCGGGCTTCAGGACGAGCCGATGGCCTGGCAGAAGTTTCTGGTTTTAACCGCCGAACACCGCTTCTGCAATTCGTGGCGCGAAGCCATTACCAGCGTGGTCATGTCCTCGTTTCCAGACCGCGTCAATGTGGACAACAGCCAGGTGATTCTCTCCGCCGACGAAGTGAAAGCGTATCGCGTCATTCTGACCACCGCCACAAAATATTACGACGATTGCCGCGAGTTCAATCTCTACTTTGTCGAAATGCTGCACCGCGCCGATTACGGCGACCAATCCACATCGTTTCTGCTGAAAGGGCTGGAACTGGTCTGCCGCTTCCGCTTCATGTTTCTGGAAACCGACAGCGAATTCTCAAACCAAAATATACTGGCCGCCAACGTCGGCCGCCTTCCCGATCTGGCCAGCCGCCTGCTGAAAGAACTCAATCTGTTGCAGAAAGATTCGCGCGATGCCGGATTGGACGAACCGCGAGTGTGGCGGAATTTCGTGAGCTGGGAACACATCAAGAAAATGGGCGAAGAATACCGCCCGCGCGAACTGAAACTGCGCCAGATCATCCCCAAAATAGCGGACGCAAAAGGCCAGCCGGAACTGCTGACGCCCTTGTGCAAGGAACTGGCCGGGGTGCTGGAGGAAATGGAAAATGCCATCCGGCCGGAAAACGCGCTGCTGATTCGCGAAATGGCGAAGAGGCTGGAAAAAATGGTGGATGAGGATGTGGCGGCTACGGCTTCGTAGTCTGCGCGTAATAGCCGGAGCGCGTCCGCACCGTCAGCTTCGGCCTGTCTGCTTTTATTTCAATGGAGTGATAATCGTTGGGACCGTCGCCCGGCTGGGTATTGAACGTCAACTGGTAAAAAGCATTCGCATCGGCCACGCAGCGCTCCAGTTCGCCGGCCACGTCATTGCTGGAGTTCAGCACCAGGCCGCCGCTTTGATCCGCCAGCACCTGCAGCGCCAAATTGCCAATTTGCACCTGGCCGGGCTTTTTCACGCCCTTGGCAAACTCTTGCCAGTAGGAAGTGCGCAGCAGCCCATCGCCGGTTCCCAGCGGATCAATGCTGTAAAGAATCATGCGCGCCTTGCGCAATGAATCCGACAGGCCAACGATGGTGTTGAAGATGCTCTGCTGGTTTTTCTCCGACAGATCCTGGCGCGGGCCCGACAGAAGCGGCCAGCCGGGGCTGATCCAAAGCAGCATTTTTCGTCCGGGCCGCGTCTGCTCATAGGCTGCCAGTTGCCCCAGCGTGCGCAGCGATAAATCAACCCGGTCGCTGGCGCCGTAAACTCCTTCAGACCTGCCAATCACGCGCAGGGGAGTTCGGTTGGCGTGCAATTCGGCGAGAAGCGTTTCCGCGTCCTGTGTGGGGCCTTTCGAATCGGCCGCGCCGGTGACGCCCTTGTCGGTAAAGAATGCCAGAGACATGGGAACGGGAAGCTTGCCGTGATACTGGTTTAGAAATTTTTCCGCCTGTATAGTCTCGCTCGCCACGTCATGGTAAGCCGTGTTCACCTCGTCCAGCAGCACGATGATTTCGGTGGGAGCATCCGAATTCGCCGCAGGCGCCCGAAACGAAAGGATCGGCTGCGGCTGCTTATTGTCCAGCAGCGTAAAATCCTTCTGCCGCAGGTCCAGAACCGGAGTTCCCGATTTCTCCGTCACCACCACATCCAGCGTCATTGCCTGCTGCGCCAAACCCAGCATCGGCCAAAAGGCAAGAAGCACAAACGCGCGTCGGATAGACATCAGAGAACCCCGCTTCAGTTTGGACCAGCCTGCGCGCTTTGGCTAGTGAGATTGTTACCACCCCGCCTGTGACGCGCGGCCTGATCCCGAATTTCCTTCTTCCGGTCCGGCGTCAGCCGCGCCAGATTGCGAACCTGCATCAGCATGCGCGGGTTCTTGGCCAGAGTTGTCTCATGCCTCAGCAGAAAATCCCAATAAAGCGTGGTGAACGGGCAGGCGTCTTCGCCCACTGAATCTTCCGGCTTGTAGCGGCATTGCTGGCAATAATTGCTCATGCGCGAAATGTATTTGCCGCTGGCCGCGTAAGGTTTGGACGCCATGATGCCGCCGTCGGCGAATTGCGACATGCCAATCACGTTGGGCATCTCCACCCACTCGACGGCATCCCAATAGATGGCCAGGTACCACTTGTGAATCTCAACGGGATCAACACCGTACAGGAGCGAGTAAAGCCCGGTCACCATCAACCGCTGGATGTGGTGAGCGTAGCCGAATTCCAGCGTCTGGCCCACCACCTGGCGCAGGCATTCCATGTCGGTCCGGCCCGTCCAATAAACATCGGGCAATTTTTCTTTGGCATGCAGCGCATTCTTCCCGGCGTACTCGGGCATAAACGTCCAATAGATGCCGCGCACATACTCGCGCCAGCCCAGAATCTGGCGGATGAAGCCTTCGGCGGCGGCCAGCGGCGCTTTGCCGTGCTTGTATGCGTCTTCCACGGCGCTCACCACGCGCCGAGGATGAATCAGTTTCAGGTTCAGCGCTGCAGACAACCGTGAGTGATAGAGAAATGGCTGACTGGTCCACATGGCGTCCTGATAATCGCCGAAGTCGGCCAGGCGATGGTCGATGAAGTCTTTCAGTGCGGCCTCTGCCTGCGCCGCTGTTACGGGAAGGTTGAAGTGTTTCAGCGAACCCGGATGCCGGGGAAAAGCTCTGGCCACCAGCGAGATCACTTCCTGGGTAAGAGAATCAGGAGCGAACGAAACCGGGGGGTGAACATGCGACGGTCCGCTTCTGCCAAAGCTCTTGCGGTTTTCCGCGTCGAAATTCCAGATGCCGCCTTCCGGGTCCGCGCCGTTCATCAGCACCCCGGACTTGCGCCGCATCTCGCGATAAAAGAATTCCATGCGCAATTGTTTATGCGCCTTGGCCCATTCCGCGAATTCATTGCGCGTGCAATAGAAATGCGCGTCGTCCAAAATATCCAGCGGCACCGCGGCTTTGGCTGCCGCCGCTTTCAGCATTTGTTCCACGCGATAATCGCCCGGTTCCGTCATGATAAGACGTTCCGGTCTCAGCTTCCTTATCGCTGCCGCCAGTTCGCTGCCCAGCGAACCCGTGTTGGCGGTGTCGTCCAGAAAGCGGTATTCCACGCGGTATTTGCGCGCCTGCAATTCAGCGGCAAAGTGGCGCATGGCCGAAAGAAAGTAGGCAATGCGGACGCGATGCGACGGGACATGGGTTGATTCCTCCGCCACCTCCGCCATCCAAACGACATCCTGAGCAGGGTCGAATTCGCGCAAAGCGGGAGAACTGGCGTCAAGCTGGTCCCCCAAGACAATCACCAAACTGCGTATGCGAGGCACTTGTGTTTCATCATGACAGGCATAAAATACGGAGATGCGTATCGCCTGGGTGCGAAGTTTGTTCCTGATTGCCGTCTCTGCCTTTTGTTTAAGTGCTGCCGATGATTCCAACTGGTGGAAGCACGCCGTCATCTACGAGATTTATCCGCGCAGTTTCGGCGACAGCAATGGCGACGGCATTGGAGACCTCAACGGCATCACGCAGCATCTGGACTACCTGAAAGAACTGGGTGTCGACGCTATCTGGCTCACGCCGTTTTACCCCTCGCCCCAGGTTGATTTCGGCTATGACATCTCCAACTACGAAGGAATCGACCCGCAATACGGCACCATGGCGGATTTCGACCGCCTGATGGCGGAGGCCACCAAGCGCGGCATTCGCGTCATCAACGACATGGTGCTGAACCACACCAGCGACCAGCACCCGTGGTTCAAGGAATCGGAATCTTCGCGCACTAACCCGAAAGCCGACTGGTACGTCTGGCGCGACGGCAAAGCCAATGGCCAGCCTCCCAACAACTGGATCTCCATTTTCGGCCACTCGGCCTGGCAATACGAAGCGAGCCGAAAGCAGTTCTACTATCACGAGTTTTACAAACAACAGCCGGACTTAAACTGGCGCAATCAGGAAGTTCGCAAAGCCATGTACGACACGCTGCGCTTCTGGATGAAGAAGGGCGTTTCCGGCTTCCGCCTGGACGCCATCACCATGCTGTTTGAAGACGCGGACCTGCGCGACGAGCCTTATGCGCAAGGCACGAACGCCTATGGCGACCGGAATGTGAACACCGAATTCACCGACAACCTTCCCGAAGTTCACGGCGTGCTGAAGCAATTGCATGAAGTCACGGACGAGTTTCCGGGCCGCGTGCTGATTGGCGAAACGTATCTTCACACCGCTGAAGATCTGCTAAAAATGTACGGCACCAAGAACGACGAGCTTCAGCTTCCCATGGACACGCAACTTGGGTTTTTGAATAAGCTGAGCGCTCCGGCATTTCGCAGCATGCTGACCGATGCGGAAACGAAACTGCACGGCAACACGCCGCTGTTTGTTTTTGAAAATCACGACAACAAGCGCCTGATTGACCGCTACGGCGATGGCGCGCATAACGATGCGATTGCCCGCTTGCTGGCCGTGCTGCTGATGACGCCGCGCGATGCCGCGCTGATTTATGAAGGCCAGGAACTGGGTGTTGTGGATGTGGACCCGAAGCGCGTGGAAGATGTGAAAGATCCCATTGGCCGCCTGGGCTGGCCCAAGGAGAAAGGCCGCGACGGCGAACGATTGCCCATGCCCTGGAACAGCGACACCGATGCCGGATTCAGCACCGCCAAGACCACATGGCTGCCTGTCTCGCCAGATTACAAAACAGTCAACGTGGCGGCGGAAGATCGCAATCCCCATTCGCTGCTGGCTTTTTACAAGACATTGATCAGATTGCGAAAGGAAGACGAGCAATTGCGCGACGGCGAATTTATCGGCGTGGATGTGGACAATCCGAATGTGATTTCCTTCTTGCGCAAAACCAGTGATGGCAAGGCCGTGCTGGTGTCGCTGAATTTTTCAGCGGCCACGCAGGAAGTGAAGCTCGATTTGAAGAGTGCCGGCGTCTCGGGAACGCACTTGAAAAAATTGCTGGCTTCTTCGGACGATCTGAATCCATCGGAAGTGAGTCATATGTCGCTGCCGCCTTACGGTTCCTATGTCGGTCATGTTCAGTAAGTCGGTTCTGCTGTTCTGTTGCGTTTGTGCCGCTGCCGCTCCGGTGGTGACGAAAGTGGAGCCGCCAAATTGGTGGGTCCATCACACGCTGAATCCGGTGCAGATTTTGATTCGCGGCACCGGGCTGAACGGCGCAACAGTCCGGGCGGGAAACTGTCTGGGCGTTCGAAACGTGCGTGCCAATGAACGCGGCACTTATCTGTTCGCCGACATCTCCATCGGCAAGAGCTGCACGCCCGGCGATTATCCTCTGACCATCACCACCTCCAGCGGCACAGCCGCCGCACCCTTCCGCCTTGAACAGCCACTTGCTTCTGACGGCCGCTTTCAGGGCTTCTCGCCAGACGACGTGATTTACCTGATCATGCCCGACCGCTTCGCCAACGGCGACAGATCTAACGATGATCCGGAGATTTCAAAAGGGCTGTTCGATCCCTCGGGCCCCCGGAGCTACCACGGCGGAGATTTGCAGGGCATCATCGACCGCCTGCCTTATTTGAAATCGCTGGGCATCACCGCCATTTGGATCACGCCGGTTTACGACAACGCCAACAAGGGGAACGCCGATTATCATGGCTACGGCGCGGTGGATTATTACGGCATGGAGGAGCACTTTGGAACTCTGGAAACGCTCAAAAAACTGGTGGATCAGGCGCATGCCATCGGTTTGAAGGTAATTCAAGATCAGGTGGCGAACCATGTCGGCCCCGCGCATCCCTGGGTGAAAGATCCGCCCAATCCCACATGGTTTCACGGCACCGCCGTCCGGCACACCAACGAAACCTGGCAGATCTGGAATTTGCAGGACGCGCATTCCACTGACGAATTGAAACACAAAGTGACCGACGGCTGGTTCGCCAATATTCTTCCTGACATGAACCAGGAAGATCCCGACGTGGCGCGCTACGAAATTCAGAATGCCTTATGGTGGGTGGGCGTCGCGGGCTTTGACGGAATACGTCAGGACACGCTGCCATACGTGCCGCGCGCGTTCTGGCACGATTGGTCAGCCGCCATTCACAAGCAGTATCCGAACCTGCGCATGGTGGGCGAAGTGTTCGATGGCGATCCGGCCATCCCCTCTTATTTCCAGGGCGGCGCGATCCGCGACGGAGTGGATTCCGGCGTGGATTCTGTTTTCGATTTCCCCACTTACTTCGCCATTCGCGATGTCTTTGCGCGCGGAAAAGACATTGACACGCTGGCGAAGGTTCTTGCCAAAGACCGCCTCTATCCGAACGCTTCCGCGCTGGTGCCGTTTTTGGGCAATCACGATGTCATGCGTTTCATGAGCGAACCGGGCGCAACCGTTGCTGGCTTGAAGCTTGCCTTCACTTACCTGTTGACCACGCGCGGCACGCCGGAAATTTATTATGGTGACGAGATTGGAATGACCGGCGGCGAAGATCCCGACAACCGCCACGATTTTCCGCCAGGTGACCATGCCGATAACGACATCTTTCGTTACGTTCAGAAGTTGCTGCGTCTGCGCGCGCAGTTGGAACCCTTGCGGCGGGGCAAACTGACCAGCCTCGCGGTGGACACCAAAAGCTGGGTTTATGCGCGTGAAGGCGTTCTGGTCGCGCTGAACAATTCGGAGCAACCTGCCGACATAGACATTCAATTTGCCGATGGAGATTACGCGCCACAGCTTGGCACTGGCGAAACATTGCAGGTAAAAGGCGGCAAAGCGAGCATCCATTTAGCCGCGCGTTCGGCCGAGATTTTCAATAAGGTATCCGCGCGAAACTAATCATACTTCTCATAAATAATCTGCTTCCTGTCAAACCCGCGCTTCTTCAATTCCGCGCGCACATCATCCACCATCTCTTTCAGGCCGCAAATATACACATCCGTTTCCACAATATCTTCCGGAGTCCGAAGCCCAATCGCCTCATCCAGATGCGCTGTCACGCGCCCGGCGCGCCCTGGCCAGCCTTCCTGCGGCCTGCTCAGCGTGGTCAAATAGCGGAACGAAGGATACTCGCGCGATAACTGTTCCATCTCTTTGCGGTACAGCAATCCCGTCTCATGCCGTGTCCCGAACAGCATGCTGATATGCGGCTGCGTGCGCGGCAAGTGATCCCGCAAAATGGAGCGAAACGGCGCAATTCCCGTTCCCGTGCAGACAAACACCACCCGCCGCCCCGGATGCCGCAGCGTGAAGTAACCCAGCGGCTCATTCATCACAATTTCATCGCCCGGCTTCAGCGCGAACATCATGTTCGAAACCAGCCCATCGGGCACGCGGTTCAGGCACAGGGAAAACTTGTTGCCATCACGCGGCGAGGCAATTGAATAAGCGCGCGTCTTTTCCTTGCCATCCACCGTCTCCACCACTGAAATAAACTGCCCCGGCGTAAACTTGAATTCGCTCACTCCGGGCACTTCAAAATCCAAATGATGCACTTCCGGCGCCAGCTCTTTCCAGCCCAGCAAGCGCGCTTTTAACTTTGTCTCGCTCAATCGGTTAACGGCTTTCCTCTATAAAATGATGCCCGGCGCGCGCTCATCGACTCCGGTCTGCGGCACCATTCCGTGCAGCATGTCGATAAACATCCGGCCCTTCAAGCGGCCATTCGAATTCTGCTGGCCAATGCGATGCAGAAAAACGAGCATCTTGAAAATATCGCCATCTGCATGCGGAGCTAATGATTCATGCTGGTGGCGTTCCGCCTCATAATTTTTCAGCGAATCGGAAAACTTCCGCTGAATGGCCGCCGCCACCGTGTTCCCGGCCCTGGTTTCATAGATCAAGCCGGATTGCGCCGTCCGCTGCGTCTGAATCAAGGCATCCAGCGATTGCAGAACGTCCATGTCCACCGCATGCGGAGTCCGCAAAGCAGCCTGCACCAGCGAATAAACGCAGAACAGCAGCAGTTCCTCGCGCGAACGCACAAATTCCTCGGAAATTTCGATATCTTTGTTCGAAATCGCCTCCACCGGAACCTCCACTGTTTTCTCGCGCTTGCGCGCTTCGCGCAAATACTCGCACTCCAGCGGGCACAGCAGCGTCACTTCGCGCTGCTCGCCGCAGCACAGAGCGCAAATCTCGCCGTCCACCGCCATGCACGTTCTTTTTGCGCGCCTGTGGCGGCAAAGTTTGCAGAGAATCGCTTCGCCCATCAGTTACAAGTATCATCGAAACAGAATTATGAAGCGCGTTGATATTTACGTCAAAGTGGAAGTGGAACTGGATGAGGATGAACTGCCGGAGCGCGTGGCCCGGGAAATCTGCCGGCAGGTGGAGAAAATGTATATCGTGCGCAAGGCTGAGACCTCGCATGTGGTGACTCGCGACTAGTCTCGCAATTTGGCCGGAACTAATTCATGCACGGCTTGGAACGATTCCATCGCGGCGAGAAGTTCATCCAGGCTGTTGCCAACCAGCAGGCGCGCATGATCCTTGGCCTTTAACAGGCCTTCCCGGACCGCATGCCTGCCGAAAGCCAGGAATGCATCGTAATACCCAAGCACGTTCCATACCGCCACCGGCTTGTGATGAATCTGAAGCTGCGCCCAGGTCAGCACCTCGCACAGCTCATCCATCGTGCCCCAGCCTCCTGGAAGAATCGCAAAAGCGTCGCAGAGCGAATTCATCAGCGCTTTGCGCTCGTGCATTGACCCGACAATATGCAGTTCCGTCAGCCCGCTGTGCGCCACTTCCATGTCCACCAGCGATTGCGGCATCACACCGATGACGCGGCCGCCGGCCGCCAGCGCCGAATCGGCCACCGCGCCCATCAATCCAAGGCGCCCGCCGCCATACACGGTTTCTATTCCGCCTTCAGCGAACGCTCTTCCCAGCGCTTGCGCCGCCGCCGCATACTCGGGACGAACGCCCGAGCTTGAGCCGCAAAACACACACACCCGTTTGAACCTCACCTGCCCACCACCTGCACAATTTCCGTTCCCGGCTGCGATAATTTCCCGGCCGCATCGTCCCAATGCAGCGGCCTTATTTTCACGCCCTGCCCGGTTTCATAGCCGTAAGTTTTGCCGTCGTCATCATAAAGCGTGAAGTCGGCGTTCGCGCCCGCGTAGACTTTTATGCTCTTGATTTTCTGTTCCTGCGCTGTGCTGTCAATCTGTTCGCCGGTCGGTATGATGGAACCCGCTCTCACGAACAAAGGCAGCACATCAATCGGCGCATTCACATCAATCGTCTGCCCGCCGCGCATTTTCTCGTTTGTCCAATAGTTGTACCAGTCCGTTCCGGCCGGCAAATAAACCTTGCGGCTGGTGGCGCCTTGCTCGGTTACGGGCGCAACCAGGAACGCCGGGCCGTACATATATTCATCGCGAATGTCGGCGACGTTCGCGTCGTGCGGAAAGTCCATAAACAGCGCCCGCATGTAAGGCGCGCCGTTCTGATAAGTCTTATACGCCAGCGAGTATGTGTAAGGCAGCAACTCATAGCGCAGCCTCAGATATTTTTCAAGAATCGGCTCGGCTTGCCTGCCGTAACTCCACACCTCGTTATAGCGGCGGCTGCCATGGGTGCGGAATATCGGCTGGAACGCGCCATATTCAAACCAGCGCGTGTAAAGCTCCGGGTAATCGTCATAGCCGCCAACGTTGTCGCGCGCGTCGGACGGGTCCAGCAGCGGCGTCTTTTCCGGGTGATGCTGGCTTGGCAAATATTGCCAGCCGCCCACATCGTTGCTCCAATAAGCCATGCCAGATGCGGCGAAATCCAGGCCGGTCGGAATCTGGCGCTTCAGCGTGTCCCAGGTAGGCGCAATATCAGAAGACCAGAACATCGCGCCGTTGCGCTGCGCTCCCAAATAAGCATCGCGGGCCAGAATCACTGCTCGCTGTTTCATGTCTTGCCGATAGCCGTTGTAAAAAGCCGCCGTATGAAACAGCGGATAAATATTGAAGTATTCAGTTCCCGGCCCTACATGGAAATAACTCCCGTTGGGAGGAAGATCCGGCTCCGTTTCATCCGCCCAAATGGCATCAAAACCCTTGCTCAGAATCTCATCGCGAGTGACACCCCAATACCATTTCGCCGCGTCCGGATTGGTCGTGTCGATATCGGAACCGGCGCGGTCATAGGGCAAGCCATTCGTTGGAGTGCCATCGGCCAGATGCTCAAACCAGCCTTTGCTTTTGATGAAATCGTAATATCTGGATTCCTTCACGAAGCGCGGCCAGACGCTGATCATGGTCTGAAAGCCCATGTCATGCAATTGCTGGTTCATGGCCTTCGGATCAGGCCAGTTGTTGGGCTGCATGTCCATCTGCCCCATTTTTGTGTAATAAAACCAGTCCACCACCAGCACATCAATCGGCAGGTGCCGCTCACGATAGCCATTGGCGACAGCCAATAATTCCGCCTGCGTGGAATAGCGCTGTTTGCACTGGATAAAACCATAAGTGCCCTTGGTCAGCAGCGGCGTGGGTCCCGTCAGCAAGCGATAGCCCGCGTAAATCTCGTCCGTGCTTTCGCCCGCAATCACAAAATAAGAGACGCGCCGACCCACTTCTGAAATCCACTTGGTCGATTCATTAAAACCAGGCTCAATGGTGGTTTTCGAAGGGTTATCCCAAATCAGGCCATAGCCTTTATTCGTAACCAGAAACGGAATGCCCACGCTGGCGCCGGCGGCTGCGTCATAATCGTGCCAGCTTCGCACCGGATGCCCGCGATGATCCAGAAAACCTTCCTGGTTCTGCCCCAGACCATAATAATGTTCATCCGAAGGCGAAACAAAATTCGCGCTCACTTGGTAAAACTCAGGGTCAGTGGGTCGCCGGTCGTGCCCGATTCCGGCATCGCCATCCTTGTTGTTCAGCACCGCCATCCCCCAGCCGTTCATCTCAAGCAATTTTCGGCCATCGGGAGTGCGAAAAGTCAGGTGCGCTCCCGGTGCGGAGCCATTGAAAAACTTGGCAATATCGGTCTGTGTTGGCAACCCTCCGCGCCGCGCGGATGCGCTCGGATTCGGCTTGCGCAAACCCTCCACATCCACAACCAGCCGGGACGACCTATAGCGCGTGCCGCCCGCAGTCTCTTCCTGGCTCCAGCCCTCCGGCGCAGCCTTGCCCACAAAGCCGTAACCCGGTCCCTTTAAGGCTTCTTCTTTCTTCAGGCTGAGCGTCACGCGCACGATATTCGGCGCGTAAGGCTCCACAACCAGCGTTTCATCGCCGCGATCCAGCACAAATGAAGCGTTCTGCGCAAACGCTCCGCAAGCGCTCAAACAGAGCGCCGCTAGGAAAAAGTTTCCAGTCATCAATGAACCCAAGTCATCCCGTCCGGCTGCTTCCCCGCATCCAGATGCCCGCTCACTTGCAAGCTTTTCAAATCAATCACAGCGACGTAATTATCCGGCGTGCATGCCACATAAGCCAGCGCGCCATTTGGATTCATCTCAATCCCGGCCGCGCCATGGCCGACAGGAATTCGCTTAATCACCTTCTTGCTGGCCGCATCCAGCACCGTCACATCTGGCCCGTTCAGCGCCGACACCAAAACATATTTGCCATCCAGCGTGAATTTCAAGCGGTTGGCCGTTTTCACATCAGCCTGCAGCGTTTGCGACACTTTTTTCGCCGCGATATCGATCACCGAAATTGTTCCATCCCACGCATTCGCCGTCCATAATTCCTTGCCGTCAGGGGAGACATCAAAACCCTCCGCGCCCCCGCCCACTGGCACCACGCTCTCTTCCCATTCCATTCGAGGTCCGCCTGGCGGAGGTCCACCTTGCCCATTCGGCGGCGGAGGCCCTCCGGGCCCACTAGGAAGCGGACCTCCCGGTCCGCGAGGCCCACCGCCCACCCGCAACTCCATCAGCGTCACCGTCGCCGAATTCACATTCGTGGTGTAAATGTGCTTCAAATCGCCAGCGACATACAGCATATGCGTCCTGTCTTGCCCGGTGCCCATAATCCAGTCAATTTTCTGCGTCGCCGGATCAAAGCGGCCAATCGCCTTCGCCGCTTCCGCCGTAAACCAAACCTTGCCGTCCGCAAACACCAAACCATGCGGCCCGCGCAGCGCACCCAAATCAATGGTTCCCAGCGTTTTGTGGTTCACCAAATCCACAACCGTCAAAGTGTTGTAAGCCCCGCCGCCGTAATTCGAGATGTACGCCGTCTTGCCGTCCGCTGAAGCCGTGACTTCATGCGGATCCACGCCCGAGGGCATGCGCGCAATCACCTGGCTGGTGGCCACATCCAAAATAGCCAGCGTATGGTCGCCTTTGGAAAGCACCAGCAGCTTGCCTTTGTCGGCAGATGTTTGTGCGGCCATCAGACCGCAGACGGCGAGCATAGAGATAATGCGCATCTCCTCGAATCTACACCAATCCCGCGCCACCCGCGCCGCAAAAATGGCGAAATCAGCAGCCTATGAGTAATCTGAAAGGACATGAAAGATTCGGCCCCAGGCACCGCGAAAAGCCAGGATGTCTATGGGCTTGTGCGCACCGCAATAGAAAACAGGCGTCCCATCGCCGCGGTGTATCACAAGCGCCACCGGCTCTTTTGTCCGCACAGGCTGGGCCGCAACAAACAAGGACAACATCGGGTGCTCTGTTACCAGTACGGCGGAGAGAGCGAAAGCGGCATGAAAGCGCCAGGATCCTCCGATAACTGGCGCTGCATAGACCTGAGCCAGCTAAGCAAAGTCGAACTGCTGAATGGCCCGTGGCAAACCGCTGCTAACCACTCCCGGCCGGCATCATGCATTGCGGACACGGAAGCCGATGCCGAAGATTACGTCCGCCACTATGATGGTAGGTGAACAACATGCCGACGCCCATCTTAGGACTGCATCACGTGACGGCCATCGCCTCCGACCCGCAGCGAAACCTCGATTTCTACACAACCGTTCTGGGCCTGCGCTTTGTCAAGCGAACCGTGAATTTCGATGATCCCGGAACGTATCATTTCTACTTCGGAGACGATGCCGGCTCTCCCGGCACCATCATGACCTCTTTTCCATGGCCTGGCGCCAGCCGCGGAACATTCGGCGCGGGAGAAGTAACCCAAACAGCCTTCAGCGTCCCCATTGAATCTCTGAACTTTTGGGAAGATCACCTCCGCGGCGCTGGCCTTTCGCCTGAGCGAAACCAGCGCTTTCAGGAACAACTGCTTAGCTTTGCCGACCCCGACGGCATGAAAATCGAGCTGGTGGGCCACTCCGAACCTCAGCCGGCGAAAACTCCGCGCTTCGCCTCCATTTCCCCTGAACACGCCATTCAAGGCTTCTTCGGAGTCACGCTTTGTGAGCGTCAGGCCACACAAACCGCCGTTATTCTGAACATGCTGGGTTTTCATCAGGCGAACGAAGAAGGCAACCGTCTGCGCTTTCTTCCCCCAGGCAACGCCCTCGGCCGTCATATCGACCTGGTCATCGACCGCGACGCCCGACGAGGCCACATGGGCGCTGGCAGCGTGCATCACATCGCCTTCCGCGCCAGCGATGACGCCGCTCAGTTGGAGTGGCGCAAAGAAATCGGCAAGCATCTGGACGTCACCACGGTGCAGGACCGTACCTATTTTCATTCCATCTATTTCCGCGAGCCCGGCGGCGTTCTCTTTGAACTGGCCACGGATCCGCCCGGCTTCACGCTGGACGAACCGATTGAATCGCTGGGAGAGCAGTTGCGAATACCAGAATGGCTGGAGCCGCAGCGTCAGCAACTGGAGCGAAGGCTCCCCGCCATTACGCTCCACAAGAGCGCGGTAATCGCGTGACTGACCCGCATCGTAACCAGCCCCTGCGCTGGCAGGGCGAGCCTTTGGCCAAAGCTTCAGGCCTGCTCATTCTTCTGCATGGACGCGGCGCTTCCGCATACGACATTCTTGGCTTGTGGCCGCAACTGGCGCAGCCTGGCCTGGCCTGCGTCGCGCCTGAGGCCGAATCGCACACCTGGTATCCCTATTCCTTCTTGACTCCCGTTGAACACAATCAGCCCTGGCTGGCTTCCGCGCTGGCCAAAATTGAAACGCTGGTCCAGCTTGGCATCGATGCCGGCCTTCCTGCGGACAAAATTGCCATCTGCGGATTTTCGCAAGGTGCCTGTCTGGCAACCGAATTCGTGGCCACGCATCCGGCGCGCTACGCCGCACTTATCGCCTTCACCGGCGGCCTGATTGGTCCGCTCGACAGTGACGTATCCCATGTCGGCGATCTCCACCAGACACCGGTATTCTTCGGCTCGGGCGATCCAGACCCGCATGTTCCCTGGGTGCGCGTCCAGCAATCAGCCGATATTCTGTCAGCCATGAATGGCGCGGTCACCGCGCGCCGTTACCCAGGAATGCCGCACACCATCAATGCAGAGGAGATCGAAATCGCCAGGAAGATATTTATGGCGGCATTTCCGCTCAGCGGCCGCGGTTCAAGTCCGCCACCAGCTGGTTAATATCCAGTGCTTCCACTCCCGGAGCAATTGCGCTTGTGGATGCCGCCGCGTCCGATTTCCGGTGCACCAGAGTCAGCCGTTTCGCCCGGTCGCCCAGCGCGCGCTGCAAAGACAGCACAGGCGCGGCCATTGCAGGCCGAACCGTCTTGCTTGCCTTGGCCTCAATCAGCCAAAGTCCCGCATTCGGGCGCGGAATAATGAAGTCCACCTCCAGTCCCTGCTGATCGCGAAAAAAATACAGCTCCTTGCGCTCTCCCCGATTCACTTGGCTCTTCAGAGCCTCGGCTGCCACAAAGCCCTCGAACAAAGCTCCCAGAAAAGGCGAGCGCTCCAGTTCACTCTGCGATTCGATCCCCAGCAGAAAGCAGGCCATCCCAGAGTCAGCCCAATACACCTTGGTTGATTTGATCAGCCGCTTGCCGAAATTCTCAAAGTATGGAGGCACAATAATCACCTGCCCGGTCATCTCAAGGATGTGCAGCCATTCTCCAATCGTAGGAACCGTAATGCCGAGCGGCGTGGCGAGGTCGGTCTTATTCAAGAGTTGTCCATGTCTTGATGCCAGCAGCGAAAGAAAGCGCCGAAAGGTCACAAGATCGCGCACATTCGTTATGCCCCGGACATCCCTTTCAAGATAAGTCTGCAAGTACGACGAAAACCACAGCGCCCGCGATTTCGGCCGTGACAGCACTTCGGGAAATCCTCCATAAAGCAGGCTCACTTTGCTGCTCTCGGAAAGGCTTAGCGGCTGCAGTTGAAGGATTGCCGCGCGCCCCGCCATGGATTCCGTAATGCCCTGCATCAGCGGGGCCTCTTGCGATCCGGTGAAAAACCACTGCCCCATGCGCCGCGGTTTGGCATCAATAAGAGTGCGCACATAATCCAGCAGCTCAGGAACGTTTTGGATTTCATCAAAGATGACAGGCGGACTCAGCTCACTCAAGAATGTCCGTGGATCGCTTCGAACCCTAGCCTGTATATCCGGGTCTTCCAGCAAAATGTATTTTGACCGGGGAAATGTCTTGCGAAATAGCGTGGTCTTGCCGGCCCGGCGCGGGCCTGTAAGCACCAGCGCCGGGAAATGATGCGACGCTTTTTCGAGCACGCCAGACAATTTTCTAAGCGCATGTACCATTGAGTATTTTAAGATTCTACTTTAGATTTCTCAACACCACAATCCCATCCTCAGAAATCTTTCGATTGAGTATTTTAAGATTCCACTTTAGATTTCTCAAACTGAATATTGCTCTTGCCTTAGCTTTCCAGAACCCGCGCAAACTGGCGTATCCTGAATCCCATGGCCTCTCCGGCCATAAACACTGCTGGAGAAATCACCCGTTCGCCGCGCTCCAGCCCTTCATCGAAGCGCGGCAGCTCTGGGCATCTTCTGCTTCTGCCTTTGCTGGATGTATAAGAACAAGCGCTTTATTCGGATTTGACGGGAAATGGATTCGCCGCAAAAAACAAAGCTTCCGGCGCAACCGCTTCCGCCTCGCTATATCTGACAATCGATGCATAGCGGCCATTGATGGGTTAGCGATGCGCCACTAATCTGCGGCCCGTGACATCCAGAACCCAATACTCAGCAATCTTGGCGCGCGCATACGGCGCAGCTTTGGCGGCCAGGTCATAGTGCAGCGTGCTGTCGGAAACATTCTCGGCTGGATTAACGTCGATGGGAGATTCCGCGTCCAACAAAACGCATCTCCAAAGGTCTTCTGACGCCACACCAGAATCAGCATGACTGCGTTCACATGCTGGCGATTCTTCCCCATCTTGCTTGCCAGATCCGCGTCTACCAGCTCTAGCCGCTCTCTCTCAAAGACGCCTGCCGCTTCCAGCAGCGCGCACTGGTCGCGCGTCCAGCTTTTGCGATGCGGAGCCGCCGCCGCCATCTCCGGAACATCACTCAGCAACGTGGGCATCGGACTTCCCTTTTATTTGAACATGGCTATTCTATGTAGAACAGATGCGCAAAAGACCATTCGTTCTCTTGGCCCTTTCCCTCACCGTCATCGCGCCTGGACAGCAGGCCCCATCCACCGCTGAATCATTCGGCTTCACCCCCGAATCGGCAGCCACCGAACAAACCTGGGAAACCCGTTTTCGTGCCATCCCCGATGCCAAGCGCGTCCATTCCAACATGACGCGTTTGGCCGCGCACCCGCACAACGTCGGCTCTGATTATCAGCGCCAAAACGCGGAATGGCTGGTGGCGCAATACAAGTCCTGGGGCTGGGACGCCCACATTGAGCGCTTCGACGTGCTTTATCCCACGCCCAAAGAGCGCGTCCTGGAGCTTGTCTCGCCCACCAAGTTCGTGGCCAAGATGGACGAGCCTCCGCTTCCCGACGATCCCTACACCAAAGAGAAAAGCACCCAGCTTCCCGGCTACAACGTCTACTCGGCCGACGGTGATGTCACAGCGCCTCTGGTGTATGTGAACAACGGCATGCCCGCCGATTATGAAGTGCTGGAACGCTACGGCATCTCCGTCAGCGGCGCAATCGTCATCTCGCGCTACGGCGGCGGCTGGCGCGGCTTGAAACCCAAACTGGCCGCCGAGCACGGCGCAATCGGCTGCATCATTTATTCTGATCCAGCCGACGACGGTTACGGCCAGGACGAAGTCCTCCCCAAAGGTCCCATGCGCCCGCCCGAAGGCATTCAGCGCGGCAGCGTTTCCGACACAACTCTCTATGCCGGAGATCCCCTGACTCCTGGCATCGGCTCGGTTCCCGGCGCCAAGCGGCTCCCCATCTCCGAAGCGCAGACCATCATGAAAATCCCTGTGCTGCCCATTGGCTATGGCGATGCGAAACCTTTTCTGGCCGCGCTCTCCGGCCCTGCCGTTCCGCCTGAGTGGCGCGGCGGACTGCCCATCACTTATCACTTCGGCCCTGGCCCTGCGAAGGTCCATCTCAAGCTGCTTTCCGATTGGGGACAGAAGCCCGTGCTGGACGTGGTGGCTACATTGAAAGGCTCGGAGGAGCCCGACGTTTGGATTGTGCGCGGCAACCACTACGACGGTTGGGTGAACGGAGCGGACGATCCTATCTCTGGCCAGTCCGCGCTTCTTGAAGAAGCACGCGCTCTGGGCGAACTCACCAAACAGGGCTGGCGTCCCAAGCGCACCCTCATCTACACTGCCTGGGACGGCGAAGAACCCGGGCTGATCGGTTCCACCGAGTGGGCCGAGACTCACGCCGATGAACTGCTGAAGCATGCCGCGCTCTATGTCAACTCCGACGACAACGGCCGCGGTTTCTTCGGCGCAGGCGGTTCGCATGAACTGGAGCAACTGGTTAACAACGTCGCCAAAGACATCATTGATCCCGAAACAAAAGTGACGGTCTGGAAGCGCCAGCAAGCCGCCATGATGCTGCGCGGAGGCAGGCGCGGCGGCACGCCCCGTGAGGACATGGGATCACAGGAAAACTTGCCCATCGAAGCCATCGGCAGCGGCTCGGATTTCGCCGCCTTCCTCGATCATTTCGGTATCGCCTCTCTCAACGTAGGTTATGGCGGAGAAGACCGCGGCGGCACCTACCATTCCGCTTACGACACGCCCTGGTTTACAGATCACTTCGGAGACAAAGAAGAAGTCTACGGCCCGATTCTCGCCCAAACCGCCGGAATTCTCGTTATGCGCTTCGCCGACGCCGATGTGCTTCCCTATGACTTCACAGCCATGTCGCGAACGCTCAGGCAATACGATGGCGAACTAAAGGCGCTGGTGAAATCTCTCCAAAAAGCCGCCGAAACGCGCAACCGCAGTCTTGAGATGGGGCTATACGCGCTAACCGACGATCCGCACAAAAAGCTGCAAGCGCCCCCTTCCTTGATTCCTCCGCCTGATCTGGATTTCTCGCCGCTCGATACCGCCATCAACGCGCTTGAAAAAGCTGCCGTTGATTTTAACCAGGCACGCGCCGCCATGGAAATGCTTTCCGCGGAAAAACGCAAAGTCTTGAATGAACAACTGACAACGGTAGATAGAAAACTTCTGGGTGACGGCCTGCCGCGCCGCCCCTGGGTGAAAAACTTGATTTATGCTCCAGGAGTTTATGCCGGCTATGGAGTAAAAACCATCCCCGGCGTTCGCGAAGCGCTGGAAGAAGGCCGCTTCCCCGAATCGAGCGAGCAATTGGTCATCGTCACCAAGGCAATCAACGCCGAGGCCGCTTATCTAGCCCAAATAGTAACTGAATTCGGCAACGCCAAGTGAAACCGCTTCTCAGTCTCCTATTTCTGGCCGCCACCGCGTGGTCCCAGACCAAGCTGGACATCGACCGCCTCTACCGCCTGCCTTGGATCATCGGCGCCGCGCCCAAAGGCTTCGTCTGGTCAGCCGACAGCAAACACTTGGCCTTCTTATGGACTGACGACGGCACAAATTTCCGAGATGTTTGGCTTGCCGATAGAGACACCGGCCAGCCTGTCCGAGTCACCCGCATGCCCAGGCCCGAGATGCCCTCGGACCCCGGCACCGACATACAAAAGCTGAAGCAGGCCGCGAAAGCCGAAACCGACACAGGTGTTTCTCAAGTCACCTGGAGTCCAGATCAGCAGCGCCTCCTCTTCATCTTCAAAGACCAGTTATATGTCGTTCGGCCCGGCGAATCTCCCCAGTTATTCGTCAACCTTTCGAACATCCGAGCCGTGAAACCAGCGCCAAAGGGCGATGCAGTCGCTTTCCTCTCCGGTCCCGATCTCTATGTCAACAACACAAATCTGACATCCATCACTCGCTCCCAAGTCAGCGTGGAGGATTTCTACTGGTCAAACGATGGCGAAACCTTGGCCTTCATCGAATCAGACGAACGCCGCATGCCCATTCGCGGCATCCCGGATTACTTGGGTGAAGAAACAGTGATGCGCGAGGTCAAGCGTCCCTTCCCCGGCGAACCCTCTGAACTGCGGCGTCTCGGCTTTGTTTCCTCCAAAGGAGATACAACTGTCCGCTGGGCCGACTTAGGCGGCACGCCCATGGATTTGATTTTCGGAGTTGCCTGGTCTCCCGACAGCAAGACAGTCCTGGTCGACCGAAGCGATCTTTATATCAAGAACCGCCGCCTGCTGCTGACAGACCCAGCCAACGGCCATAGCTCCCTTCTGGTTAGCGACGCCGATCCCAAGAACGTCACGGATGAATGGTGGACCGATTGGGCGCCCGACGGCAAAGGCGTCTATTTCACTTCCGACCGCGACAACGATTATCACATCTACTACGAACCGCGAACCGGCGGCCAACCGAAACGAATCACTTACGGCAACTGGGCCGTTTTTTCCGCTTCTATCTCGCCGCAAGGGAACTCGCTCTTTTATGTCTCGAACGAAGGCAAATCCGAAGAGCGCCACTTGTACAAACTAGACTTGTCCAGCAATCAGCCAGTCAAAGTAACTCAGCTCCCCGGAACCCACGCACCCACCATCTCCCCCGACGGAACCATCGCCGCCGATTATTTTTCGAACGACTTAACTCCGCCCGATCTTTACTTCCAAAAACTCGACGGTACACAGCCTGAGCAGCAAATCACAAAGTCGCCCCTGCCGGAGTTCCACAACTATCACTGGGTGCCCGCAACCTATGTCACATTTCCCAGCACAGCCGACGGAGTGACCCTCCACGCCCGGCTTACCTTTCCTCCGAATTTCGATAAGACAAAGAAATACCCCGCCATCCTAGGCTCCGTCTATAGCAACACCGTCCATAACCAATGGGGTGGCCGCGTCGCGCATCCCACCTGGGGACTTGATCAATATCTTGCCCAGCAAGGATACATTCTGCTGAATGTCGATATCCGCGGCAGTTCCGGCTATGGCAAGGCATTTCGGCAGCGCCTCGCCTTGAGTTATGGCGGCATCGATGTGGAAGACCTCTATAGCGGCGTCAAGTTCCTGGAGAGCCAGGGCTATGTCGACATGAAACGAGTCGGCATCTGGGGCAGCAGTTATGGCGGCTTGCTCACAACAACATCGCTCTTCACTCATCCTGGCGTCTATCAGGCAGGCGTGGCCGGAGCGCCCGCCACCAGCCTGTTTCATGCATTAACCGGCGAAATGCGCACCATGATGGCGCCGCAGGATCACCAGGAAGAATACACCAAAGCTTCCGCTTTTCTGAAGTCTGGAGGCCTGGAAGACCACCTGATGCTCATCCATGGCATGCGCGATGAAATTGTCTTGTTCAAGGATTCCGTTACTCTGGAAGAAAGACTGATCCTCCAGGGCAAAGACGTGCAACTCGTCGTCTTGCCCGACGCGCCGCATAGCTGGGACACCGGCGCCATGTCGCAAACCCGCTACGCCTACCACCAGCTAATCGAATTTTTTAAGAAGTACCTCGGCGAAGGCCCTTAGCTCTTGAGGTGAGATAACGAATCGGCCACATGCTCTGAAATCCGACCGTCCACCTCTGCCGCCGCTAACTTGCTTCGCAGCGTGGTGTAAGCCGCAATCGCCTCATCCTTTCTGCCTTGCAATTCCAGCGCGCGCGCCGCGATGAACTCGCGCTTCAATTGCTGCGCATCCGACGCCGGCCCATTATCCAGCCAGACATACGTCTTCAATGCCTCCTCCGGAGGAACAGCGCTCAAAATCGAGTTCAGAAACTCATCGCTGTTCGTCGGGCTGAAATCCACCGCCAAAAATCGTGACCGGTAACCGTCCTCCAAAGGTTCGCCATTCTTGCGCATGTCGTTCAATGCTTTCGCTGCCTCAACTGGAACGCCATCGGCATCGTTATAAAGCATGCCGCCCAGTTGCATGCTTCGCACCCACGGCCGAACACGCCCCGTCGCCAACGCCGCCGAAAAGCACTTCATGGCCTCGCCCAAGTTCCCATTGTTCTGCAGCAGCCAGTTTCCCAGCATGGCGTTCGCATACACATTGGCCGGATCAATCGAGATCGCCCGCCGGTACAAATCCGGCGCGGCAGATCCAAACTCTTTCTCCGCGATATGCTGATTTAGCCAGTGAGCCCAGCCTAAGTGCGCCAGAATATCCGCCGACCTCGGTTCCTTCCCATTCGTTCGCGCCAGAGCGCCATCCAAGACACTCATCAATTCCGATAACTGCCCGGCATCATCCCCAATCGAACTATAGTGCTCCAGCCACATCATGGCGGCATCCGCCTGAATGTCTCTGTCCGCTGGATTGAGTTTCACAGCTTGCGCGGCGGACCGGTATGCTGACTCATACTCGCCCAATTTTATCTGCGTTTGCGCAGTGGTTATCAGTTGCGCAGCCTGGTTGTTCACGCGCCGCTGCTCCTGCCACGCGTGCAGCCCGCGCAACCCAACCATTACCAGCACCAGAGCCACAAACGCTGCCACCGTGGCCAGCGCCGCGACGCGAAGCCGTTTTCCCGACAGCAGCCGAAGCTCCCGCGCCAGCCGGTCGCAGTCATCCCGAAAGCTGGCGTCGCGAATTTCAAAAGCTTGATGAAAACGGATGTCAGCCACCGGCGCGGGTAAGTCCGATAACTCCGCCAGAACAGCGCCTCCCACCAATACCGGAATCACTTTCGTCTTGCGTGCCAGCGCGCTCTCAATCTCGTGCCGCACGTAATCCTCATGCTGAATGCCCATCCGCTCCAGCAAGATCGCTTTCCACTTAGGGCCAATAATCACCAGCACCGTCTGGCAGGTGTTGATGGTCTGGTCAATCCGCTGCGCGAAATTCTGCCCCGGCGCAATCGCTTCCACATCCATAAACACGCGCCGCGCCCCTGCAATCGCCGTCAGATGGTCGAACAAGCGGCCTGCGTAAGCGGAGGCATCTTCGCGCCGGTAGCTAATGAATATATTGTTAGAGGCCAAGGGGTCTTGAGAAATTGTACCCCCCTCTACTGCGGTTTAACCGGAGTCAGTATTCGTGCAGGCGCAGCCGTCATCTTGGCAGTGTTGTCGAAAGTCTGCGTCGTGACATTCACCTGGCCAATTGCTTCGCTGGAAGTAAGTTGCAGCTTCTTGTCCGCCGCCACGGAAAACCTTGCCGGTGCGGCTGAAATCGCCATCTCAGCCGTCTTCTCGATAGTCACTGTGTTGGCTTGAGCCGATACCAGCCCATGAGCCACGCTAACCGTCAGTGGAGCCTTGTCCGCGCTCTGAATGCTGACTCCATCCGCCAGGCTGCCCAGATTATGAATCGTCAGCGAAGGGTGCGTCACCGCACTGCTGGCCGAAGCAGACTTGATTTCAAAAAATTCACCATTCTGCCCCACCAGCATGCGCGCATTCTTGCTGCCCGACAGCGTGAACGTCAGCGCCGCCAGTTGCTTGCTGGTCGCCACAAAAATCTGGCCGGACCCGCCATAGTCGGCTTCATATTCGCTCTGTAGCTGCTGCACCTGTTTCGCCATCGCCGGCGTCAGGCTGAGTTCATGATTCATCGGGAATGTAGACCCCGTTACTCGAGGTCTTTTTGTGTCAGCGGCCAGCAAAGGAATCCTCACCAGCGAACTCCCAAGCCCCTGCGCCGAGTTATCAATCACATTCGGCTGATTCTGCACAAACAGTCGCTTGCCCGTACTATCGGTAACCTGCTCCACGTTGACGCCATTCCCAAAGATGATCTGCACCAGGCCGCTCAAGCTGGTTCCCAAGCTGGACCAGCCATCGTCACCCAAATAAGGAATATAGGCCAGGCCGGTGAATCCCAAGGTGCCATTTGTGCCGCCCGTCCAGGTGCCTTCGCTGCCCATGTCATAGCTCCAGCTATTTCCCGTGATCACCACCTTTGGATATTGAGCCTCATCCGGAATGCTGCCGCAAGGCCGGTTGGAATCGTAGACATCAATCAGGGTCTGGTTCCCGGAATGGCTCACCGATAGCGGCACCAGAACATGCCCGCCTGAACCATGCGCGATGGAAAGCAATCCGTAATTTGAGTTAGCCTTAGTCAAATCCTGCTCAATGGCCGCCGCCGTCTTGGACGGAGACTGAAAAACCGTGCCAATATACCCGCGAATAAACGTCACCGATAGTTGCTTCCAGTGTGCAGTGTTGATGTCGGTGGCCACCGTGGGCGAACTGAGTGACGTCGACTTGTAATTAGCCCAGAAACTCTCATCTAACTGCCCAACCACAAACTGGTCTTCTCCCACATCCGCCAGCAAAGACATTCCCGCGCAGTTGCCGGATGCCGCAAGCCCGCGCGCCGCCAAGAATGTAATCTCCACCGTCGGGTCCAGATAGTCGTACCAGCTCAAGTTGAAGGCATTGTCAAAACTGCTTTTGCTCAATTGGGCTGTTGTGAAGTTGTGAAATGCCCAAGCTGCCTGGCAGCGAAAATTCGCGGGAGAAATTCCCACGAATTGCGCCGGATTCGCCGCCATTGTGCCATTGTGGCCAAGAGAAATAATCACAAAAGCATTGACGGAATTCTTGCACTGGTTTTCCGTGCCGTCGTCATGTGAATAATATCCATTGTCGCCATAGCCATCATCTTCATACCCCAGACGCAGATACATATCAGCCGGATTCAGCCCGGCAGCCAGTGGCGATGAGATCTCACGCGCCACCCGGAACGCTGAAAAATCCTTGATCCGCGTCAGCGAGTTATCAATGCCCGGAATCCAAATCTTGCCGTGATATAGCCGGTCTGAGTTAGGCCCGGAAGGATTGACATATAGCTTCCAGGTGGCGCCGCTCCCGCCTGTTTGCACGCACCCGCCCGCATCCACGCTCACCGAATCGCCCGGCAAGAACTTAATCTGTGGATAAGACGTGGATGCCTGCTTCACATTTGGCTGAGTGATCCTCCAGACCGTCTGGCTCGAAGTATTTGCCTGCAGCGTGACCACATCAAACTGGTCGGCCGCCCGCGCCGCCTGGCTCCCGCCAAGCATCCCGCCCATCACTACAATCCCCATCAGTGCATTTATTCGCATATATGCTTCTGCAACACTGGCGCGAAACGTTTCTTGTGCCCGCTTATACTGAAGGAGCTTATGGCTGGTCTTATCGACGCAATCAACGTCAAGCGCAGAACCCTCTTCGAATTTGAAAACACCCCATTTTATTGCCTGGAAGCGGAAATAAGCAGCCCCACCGCCCGCGGCGGCCAGACCCTGGTTCGCCTGAAAATTCGCAACCTTCTGACCAGCGCCGTCTTCGAAAAAACCTTCAAAGCGAATGACAAATTCAAAGAGCCCGACCTTCAGTACGTGCCCGCGTCTTACCTCTATAGCGACGCCGACGGCTCTCACTTCCTCGACCAGGAAAGTTACGAAACCCTCACCTTGACGGAGGGCATGCTCGGCAACGCGCTCGATTTTCTTATTAGCGGCACCTTGGTCCAGTTGCACAAATACAACGGCAACCCCATCGGCCTGCAATTGCCCATGTTTGTCGAACTCGATGTGGCCTACACCGAGCCCGGCGTGCGCGGAGATTCATCCAGCGGCAGCGTCACCAAGCCGGCCAAGCTGGAAACCGGCCTGGAGATTCGTGTTCCGCTCTTCATCAAGGAAGGCGAAAAAGTAAAGGTTTCCACCGAAACGCGCGAGTTCTCAGGCCGCGCCTAGTGAACCCGCGAACGCCATTTCTTCGCCAGCGCTGGATCCGCTAAAGCTTTCATATAAACTCCGCCCACAACCGACCGCGCCTGAAACCCAACCTGCTTGCCCGTCTTCGTGTCATACCAATCGGTAAGCGGAACGCGCGAAGGCGTTTCACTAAGCCACTTCGCAATCGGCTTCACTTCTGCATGAAACTCATCGGGAGTCCCGGCCAGCGTTGCCGTCCAAATCTCCCAATCCAGCTTCGTATAGTCTGCCCGGTTGTCCAGCGGAAGCCCATACAGGTTCAAATGCTTCAAATAAAACGCGGTCTCGGTCTCGCGGATTTTAGGGGGAAACAAATCCAATCCCAAGAGCTGATCCCAAACCAGATTGTATTTCTGGCTCCACGTCCCGGCTTTGTCGAACGCCAGCTTATAGTGGTCTCCGTCCACCGCCATCTGCTGCCACTTCGCCGCCATTTCCCGCGCGGTCTGCGCGAAATCGGCCGCAACATCGTTCTTGCCTAATCCCTTCGCCATCAGCGAGTACGCCGCCAGCCCCTCAATCGCCTTAATCGACAAATTCGAGTTATGCGCCAAATGGCCGGCAAAATCATCGGTGCTTAATTGGTTCTCCGGATCAAGACCTTTCGACCGCAAATACTCTGCCCACTTCGTCAACTGCGGCCAGTAATTCTGTGCAACATGAAAGTTGCCCTGCTCACGCCCGAGCGCCGCAATCAAAATCAGCAGATTTCCGCTCTCCTCCACCGGCATCTGATCTTCCTCCGTGCGTTCCCCGCCGCCATACACCTGCCCATTGGCTAGCGGATACGTTCCCAGATCATGCGGAGCGAAAGGCCAGCGCCAGCGCGGCAAAGCCGAATACTTTAGCACCGGCTCCAGTTGCGCCTCCAAAAGCGCCGGATTGAAAAACAGGAAGAACGGCGCGGATGGATACAGCACATCAACCGTTGAAATGCACCCATTGCTGAAATTCTCCTTCGGAAACATCAGCGGTTCGCCATGCAAACCAGCCGCTAACCCATGCGCGGCCAGCGTCTGCCGAAAAGCCAGCGCGCCAATCTCGGCGTAAGCCTCGCCGCCCGCTGTTTTCAAATCGGCCATTAAATCGGAGTCGAATTGCTGCCCGCGTTTCTCCAGATCCGCGTACTGCGCCTCGGCCGTCTCCAGCATCTTCACAGCGCTGTCGCCATTCCGCCGCCAGTAGGGCCGCAGCCGCTCATTCAAATACTCGATCGAAAATGGCTCCGTGTAAGCCAGCAGCAAATGCCGGCTCCGCGTTTGCGCGCCATCCACTTCCAGCGCAAACATTGCCGCCAAATGCGCCGCCGCGCGGGCCGGTTGTGGCATCTCCAAATCATCTTCATCCGGCAAACGGCCCGAAGCGGCAAACGAACTGACCGCTTCCTTCGAGTCAACCAGCGCCGCCTGCTCACCGGCCGGAACCGCCAGATGAAAATATCCCCAATCGCGCCGCAAATCGTCGCCGGACCGTTCCAGCACGCGCTGATCTCTCGACCCAACGCTCAGCACCGCCAGCGGCCCTGCCTGTGCCCGGCTCCACGTCACTTCCTGTGCGTTGTGATCCACCGCCACTGCCGGATCGCAGTCCAGCAAAATCGACACCCCATGTTTGCCGCCATTCGTCGAACTGACGTCCCAGGTCAGATAAGTCACCGGTCGCGCCATCACATCCACATCGTTGGGAAACGACGGAGTGAAAAACGTAAACACCAGCCGAACGCCGTCCGCGCCAAACGTGTAAATGGTGTGCGTCGGAAGCACCTGCAGCGAGAGCTGCGGCAAAGCCGGAACACTGCGCCGCGGCCGCGTGCCCATGAACCGGTATGTTTTGCCGTCAATGCGGATTAATCCGCTCAGCGCCTGCTCCGTTCCCGTCCAGTGCCTTGTGTTGGTGTCGGTTAGTTTATCCGACATCGACCAAATGCTGAAATAAGGATCAAATGCCACCAGCGGCGTGGCCGGCGGCCGCAAAGCCTCTCCTTGCCCATACGCCAGAACCGCCCACAAAATGCCAACTGCAAACTTCGTTTTCATTCAACCACCGTCATTAGCTTGTATCATGCGTCAAGAACTCGACGCTTTTCCCAGTCCGGATTTACTATTTTTCAACAGCTTAGGCCGATTTTCCAGCGGCAGTCAAAATGCACTTAAGGTGGTCATGAATCTAAACGCGATAACGATCAACAATTCGCTGGAATCGATTCTGGACAGTGTTTTTCAGAATTACTCGTCAACCAACAGCAGCACTGGCAATGCTGCTGGCTCAACCGGATCTTCTTCCCAAACGAACTCGGACAACGGCCACCTTTCCCCTTTCGCGCAACTGATCAGCTTCCTCCAGCAGCTTCAGCAATCCAACCCGGCCGAATACCAGTCTGTCACCCAGCAGATTGCAACAAATTTGCAATCTGCCGCCCAGACGGATCAGGAAGACGGCAACACCGCCGGCGCAACTCAATTGAACCAGTTGTCGGCGGATTTTACAGACGCCTCCACTACCGGCCAGCTTCCCAATCTGCAGGATTTAGCCCAGGCGCTCGGCAGCAACACCGACAGCCCCAAAATCACCATCAGTCTGAGCCAGTTGGAACAGCTTCTGGCCTCGCTTCAGCCCAGCAGCACTCAGAATGAGACTTCGGCTCAGTCCCAGGATCCGATTTCGATTATTCTCAATACTCTCTCCGGCGCAGGGTACAACATCAATAACGCTTACGGCTCCACGAACTGAAATTCCTTTAGTCACGAGACAACGACTGGTGCGCGCGCACTTACCTGTTGAGGCATGCTGCAGCCGACCAAAACACTGGACCCCGCCGACTGGAAACGCTTTCGCCAGCAGGCACACAAAATGCTGGACGACATGCTTGGGCACCTGGAAAATATCCGTGAGAAGCCTGTTTGGCGTCCTGTTCCGGATAACATTCGCAGCTGCTTTCGCGGCAGCCTCCCGCGCGATCCCGCTGACATGCGCGACGTACATCAGAAATTTCTGAGCGATATTCTTCCCTACGGCAGCGGCAACGCACATCCCGGCTTTCTCGGATGGGTGCAGGGAGGCGGAACTCCAGTCGGCATGCTGGCCGAGATGCTAGCTGCTGGGATGAATGCAAACCTGGGCGGCCGCGATCATGTCCCGGCCGAAGTGGAACGCCAGGTGATCGCCTGGATGCGCGAAATCTTTCGTTTCCCTGAAGGGTCCACCGGATTATTCCTGACCGGCACCTCCATGGCGAATCTGACCGCCCTCATCGTCGCGCGCGATGCCGCCAAAAACCGATCCAGCAACGCCAAGCTCACCGCTTACGCTTCCACCGCCGTCCATGGCTGCATTCCCAAAGCCATGCACGCAAGCGGCATCGGCCGAGATTCGCTGCGCCTCATTCAAACCGACAGCCATCACCGCATCGATGTGCCGGAACTCGAGCGCGTTATCGAATCAGACCGCCGCGCCGGCTTCACGCCCTTCCTCGTGGTCGGCACCGCTGGCACAGTCGACATCGGCGCAATTGACGATCTCAACGCCCTGGCCGATCTGTGCCGCCGCCAAAATATCTGGTTTCACGTGGACGGAGCCTATGCGGCCTTGGCGATGCTGGCGCCCGACTTGGCACCGCTTCTGAGCGGCATTGAATGCGCCGATTCGCTTGCCTTCGACTTCCACAAATGGGGGCAGGTGCCTTATCCGGCCGGTTTCCTGCTGGTGCGCCATGGCCTGCTCCACCGCCAGTCATTTTCCAATTCCGCCGCTTATCTCAGGCGCGAGACCAGAGGCTTGGCAGCCGGCGAAAACTGGGCTTGCGATTTCGGCATTGATCTTTCACGCGGATTCCAGGCCCTCAAAACCTGGTTTACTTTCAAAGTTTTCGGAACAGACGCCATTGGAGCGATAATCTCCCAAACCTGCCGGTTGGCCCGCTATCTGGAACAGCAAATCACCGCGACCGCTGAACTAGAGCTAATGGCGCCGGTTCAGCTCAACGTCGTCTGCTTTCGCTTTCGCCGCGCTTCCAACCGGATCAATGCGCGTATCGCGGTCGAACTGCAAGAAGGCGGCGAGATAGCCCCCTCCACCACCAGCATCAACGGACCCCTGGTCATTCGGGCGGCAATCGTCAATCACCGCACCACCCGCGCTGAACTCGATCTGCTGCTCGAAAGAACCGTCGAAATTGGCAGATCCCTGGTACGCGTATGCCCGTCTCCCTTTAGCTGTGAAGACGACTGGCCTCCGTGGCACCTGAAGCAGGCTGCCCTTGAGGACGTAAACCAGCAAATGTCTTCATCGCCTGATTGCATCGATCTATCCCTGAAGCGTGCCGCTCTCCTCGGCGACCTCGGCCGCATTTCAGAAGCGCGGGCGCAATATTTGCAAGTGCTGGCCCGCGAACCAACTCACCCCGTGGCATTGAATAATCTGGGCACCCTGCTTTACGGAACCGGTTACCGCACCGCCGCGCACACCGCTTACGCCCAGGCAGCGGCCCATCATCCCGGCGATGTCACCAGCCTTGTCAATCTCGCCAACATTCTTCTGGACGAGGGCAACGCCCTGGCCGCGCGCGAGCACTACGCCATGGCTTTGCGCCTGAAAAGCAGCCACGCCGAGGCCAATCAGGGAATGGCTCGGGTTCTCACCGAGTTAGGCGATGAGCCACAAGCCGAGGTTCACCGCAAACTGGGCTACGCGAATAATTCGTTGGCCGTCTTGCCGTACCGAGGCCAGAAGTGCCCGCTGGATTTGCTGCTTCTGGTAGCGGCGAAAGGCGGAAACATCCCAATCCGTCACATTCTTGACGACACGACATTCAGGATCTTTGTGTTAACTGCCGAATATCACAATCATCTCGACCCGCTGCCCTCCCATCGAGTCGTTTTCAATTCCATCGGTGATGCCGATTTAGCCCCGGAAGCCCTCGTATCCGCCGAATCAGTTGTGATCGGAACATCTGCGCCTGTGCTCAATCAGCCATCAGCGGTCCGTGTCACGGGCCGCGCCGACAACGCACGCCGCCTGCGCAACATTCCCGGCGTGGTGACACCGTTGACAGTGGTTTTGCCGCGCGAATCTCTCAACGCACACACTCTGGCCTTGCATGGTTTCCAGTTTCCGCTGTTACTGCGCGCACCTGGCTTTCACACCGGACGGCACTTCATCAAAGTGGAACAGCCGGAGCAATTCGCCCAAAGCCTGCCTGAAATTCCCGGAAAACAGATAACTGTCATCCAGTATCTGGACGCCCGCGGCGGCGACGGTAAATCCCGCAAATACCGCGTCATGATGATCGACGGCCAACTCTATCCCCTGCACGTTGCGATTTCCAGCCATTGGAAAATTCATTATTTCACCGCCGAAATGGCGGAAAACGCCGAACATCGCGCCGAAGATGCCGCCTTTTTGGAAGATATGCCGTCTGTACTGGGATCGTCCGTCATGACGGCTCTCACCCAAACACAGGCGGCCCTGGGGCTCGATTACGCTGGCATCGATTTCGGCCTGAACGCAGACGGGCAGCTCTTGCTGTTTGAAGCGAATGCCACCATGGTCGTCATGCGCCCGGAACCGCGCGAACAATGGGCCTATCGAAATCCGGCAGTGGAGCGAATCCACAATGCCGTGCGAAGAATGCTAATCCGCACTAGCCAATGGACATAGGATCCAGCGAACTTGCCTGGTTCTGAAGCCCCGTAGAGTTGTACGAATTCATCAATTGCTGCAGCATTTGCGTCGGGCTGTTCGTATTCGAACTGCCGCCCGTGGCGGTGCTGCTGGCGGAACTGCTCGCAGCCGACCCCAGCAATTGCGCGAAAGTGGACAAGCTGTTGTCGGTGGACGAACTTGACGAGTTGGACGAACTGCCGCTGGTTGCGAGCGTTGACGTGAAGTAATCGCTCGAAAGGTTATTGATAGGAGGAGTAGTCATGCCCATCTAAGAGCACGTAGACTACCATCCCAGCACCGCCGCAAACATCAGCGGAGCCACAATCGAAGCATCCGATTCAATCACATACTTCGGCGTGTCAATCCCCAGCTTCTCCCAGGTGATCTTTTCGTTCGGAATCGCCCCGGAATAAGACCCGTAACTGGTTGTCGAATCACTCACCTGGCAGAAATAACCCCACAACGGCGTGTCCGCGCGCTCCAGATCCTGCCGCAGCATCGGCACCACGCAAATCGGAAAATCTCCGGCAATGCCGCCGCCAATCTGATAAAAACCGATGGAAGCCTCTTTGGAAGTGGCCGTGTACCACTCCGCGAGCGCCATCATATATTCAATTCCAGTCCGCGTCGTGTGAACATTTTTGACGTCCCCCGCGATGCAATGGCCGGCGAACATATTGCCCAGCGTCGAATCTTCCCATCCTGGAACAAAAATCGGCAAATTCCGTTCCATTGCGGCATAAAGCCAACTGTCTTTGATGTCAATTTGGAAAGTCTTCTTCAGCTCTTCCGATTGCAGAATGCGGTAAAAGAACTGATGCGGAAACAAGCGCTCGCCCTTCTGGTCCGCCTCCATCCACTCATTCAAAATCACGCCTTCGATGCGCCGCATGGCTTCCTCTTCCGGAATGCAGGTGTCGGTCACGCGATTCATGTGCCGTTCCAGAAGTCCCTGCTCGTCCTGCGGAGTCAAATCGCGCCAGTGCGGCACGCGCTCATAAAAGTTATGCGCCACCAAGTTGAAAACATCTTCTTCCAAATTTGCGCCCGTGCAGCAAATGGCATGCACCTTTTCCTGCCGGATCATCTCCGCCAGCGAAACACCCAGTTCCGCCGTGCTCATGGCACCTGCCAGCGTCATAAACATCTTGCCGCCCTTTTCCAGGTGCGAAATGTACGCTTCCGAAGCCTCCACCAGCGTGGCGGCGTTGAAGTGGCGATAGTGATGCTTAATAAAGGTCGAAATTGGTCCGTTAGTCATGTCTTCTACACGGTACCGCGCGGGAATTATTCGGGCAGGAGGGGAATGTACATCAGGTGCGAGTTCCGCTCAATCAGCAGCACCGCCGGGTCGCCGCTCTTCAAATTCTTGAACAGATCCCGCAACTGCGCAATGCTCGCCACCGTCTGGCGATTCACCGAATAAATCACGTCGCCCACCTCCAGCGGAGGCCCTGAATAAGGTGCGTTGGCCTTGCGCGCCGCCACAACCACTCCCGCCGGCCGCCGCAAATCCGGCATCAATTTCACCACTGACGGCGTCACATCCAGGCCCACAATGCCCAGCGGCGCGACAATGTTTTGCACCGGGTCCACCAAGTCCGCCAAGGCATCCAGTTCGGCGCCCGCTTGCTCTTCCGTCACCACCGGCAGCTTCAAAGTTTCAAGGCCGCGCTGAATTTGCAGCAATACTTTCGTCCCCGGCGTCAACCGGTACACGCGCGCCTCCAGTTGCGTCAGGCTGGTCACGGCGCGCCCGTCAATCGCGGTAATAATGTCGTCCGCCTCAATGCCGCCGCCAGCAGCCGGACCGTCCGGTTCCACATCTGAAACCACCACGCCATGGTCTGTTTCGAGCGACAGCCCTTCCGCCATCTCCGGCGTAATCGTCTGCCCCACCAGCCCCAATTGCGCCCGATGCACATGGCCCTTGGTCTTCAACTGCGTGTAAACCTGGGACGCGATATTGCTGGGTATGGCGAACCCAATTCCCTCGCTGCCGCCCGATTGCGTCAGAATAAACGTGTTCAGCCCCATCACTTTGCCGTCGGTGTCAATCAGCGGGCCGCCGCTGTTGCCGGGATTAATGGGCGCGTCGGTCTGAATATAGACCATCGGATCGTCCGGCTTGACCTGCCGCGAAACCGCGCTCACCACGCCCATGCTGACCGAATTGTCCAATCCCAACGGATTCCCCAGCGCCAGCACAATCTGGCCCTGTTTCAGCTCGTCGGAATTGCCGAACACCAAATAGGGAAGGTTCTGCCTGTCTATTTTCACTACCGCCAGGTCGGTGTCGCGATCCACACCCACCAGTGTCCCCGGAATAGGCCGATTATAGCCATGCTCACCGTTCTTCCGCGCCTCGGCTTCGGTGGCTGTGTTCAGTTGCACCTTCAGCGAATGCGCGCCCTTGACCACGTGCGCATTCGTCAAAATATAGCCATCCGGCGTCAAAATAATGCCTGACCCGCTGCTGTTCTGCGCCGTCAGCAATTCGCCATTGCTCTCCTCGCCATCCCCGGTGACGTAGCTGCGCACGAAAATCTGGACCACGGCGCGACCGGAATGCTGCGCCACTTCTTCGAGCGATGTGCTGAGCTGCTTCAGAACATCCATTTTTTGCGGATTCGGCTCAGCCGGGGCCTTCGCCTCCTGGGCAACGGCTAGAACGCCAGCCAAGGCGAACACGATCAAGAAACGGCTCATAGCGGGTTAGATGCAGCAGGCGGGCTATTTTGCATATCAATAATTGTTAAGGTAAAACGACAAGTTGCTAGTCCGCATACGCATAAAGACACAATCCACGCCCCGAATCCCGGTTGGCGTTGTCGCCGTCGCGCCTCCCGGTGCCGTGACGCGCCCTATTGTTCGTGAAAAGTCGGGAGTCAGCGGCTCTTCCCGCGTTGCCGTCGGCATTCTGGGAAGCCGCATATCCGGGCTTCTGCGTGAGCGCGTGATTGGGCATTTCTTTGGAGTCGAATCCATCGTGGCTGACGCTTTGCGTGTCGCGATTCGCATACCCAACCTGCTCAACAACCTTTTTGGAGAAGGCGTTTTGTCAGCCTCCTTTGTAACCGTCTACGCAAAACTGCGGGCGCTGAAGCAAGACGATGAAGCCGACGACTTGGCTTCCGCTGTGTTCTCCCTGCTGGCGCTGGTCTGCGCCATTCTCGTCGCCATCGGCATCGCCGCCACGCCGGTCCTCATTTACGTTCTGGCACCTGGCTTCAAACAGGAACGCCGCGACCTCACCATCCGCCTGGTCCGCATTCTTTTCCCGTTCACCGGTCTGCTTGTGATGAGCGCCTGGTGCCTGGGCGTCCTTAACAGCCATCGGAAATTCCTGCTCTCTTACCTCGCGCCCGTTGCACTCAACACAACAGTGATCTTGATCGCCCTCTGGGCCGGCAAAGCGAATGACGAGATGCATCTGGTCGTCATCATCGCCTGGGCCTTCGTGCTGGGCGCTGCCCTGCAATTCGCCATCCAACTCCCCAGCGTCCTGAAGCTGCTGCCCGACTTCCAGCCCTACCTCGACATCAGCTCGCCGCACATTCGCCAGGTCATCAAGAACTTCGGTCCGGTGTTTTTCAGCCGCGGCGTCGTGCAGCTCAGCGCGTTCGTTGACTCCATCATCGCCAGCCTGCTGGGCGTCGGCGCGGTATCGGCCTTCGGTTACGCGCAGGTCATCTCCATCATGCCGGTCAGCCTTTTCAGCATGTCGGTTTCGGCGGCCGAACTGCCATCGCTGTCCAGCGCCGTCGGAACGCCCGAAGAAGTGGCCGAAATCCTGCGCAATCGCCTCAGCGCCGGGCTCCGCCGCATCGCCTTTTTCATCGTGCCGTCGGCTGTGGCGTTCCTGGTTTTGGGCGATGTGATCGCAGCCGCTCTCTACCAATCCGGAAAATTCACCCACGCCGATTCCGTCTACGTCTGGGGCATCCTGGCCGGCTCATCGGTCGGCCTTCTGGCTACCTCACTCGGGCGCCTTTATTCGTCGACGTTTTACGCTCTTCTCGACACCAAAACCCCGCTGCGCTTCGCCATCATCCGGGTGGTTCTCACCAGCCTGCTGGGCCTGGCGTTCGCGCTGCTGCTGCCGAAATGGCTCGGCATCGACCACAAATGGGGCGTCGCCGGCCTCACCGCCTCGGCCGGAATCGCAGGCTGGCTCGAATTCGCGCTCTTGCGTCACGCCCTTAGCCAGCGCATCGGCAACGTCTCGCTCAGCGCTGGCTTCACCGCCAAGCTCTGGACCATCGCTTCTATTTCTGGCGCTATCGGCTACGTGCCCAAGCTGGTCATCGACACCGACCACCCTTGGCTGCTGGCCGCCCTGTCCCTGCCACTCTATGGCATGACTTATTTTGCGGGCTGCTTCTTCGCCGGCATTCACGAAGCCGAAACCGTTCTCCGCCCGATCCTCTCTCGCGCCCGCAAAAAACGCCTGTATTGATCTAATCAGAGCGGCGAGTGTGTGCGTAAAGAGGAATTGGATCACCGGCGCGCCGAACCAAAAAGTACAGCGACGTGAGGCGATATTAGGCAAGCTTCCCGCAGATGCGAAGGCGTTTTTATGCTTGGAAATTACCGACTGCCTCGATTGTACACCAATTTTCGGTCCGCCAGCCAGCGATATATTTGGTAACTTTGGGTAGTCTGCCGTCATCTGGTAAAGGCCTGACTTATGGAGCCGTCGTGTGTTCGCCAAGATCAAATTCCCGGCACGTCCCGGCTGTTCGCGGATTACCTGTACAGTTTTCCTGAAGTAAGCCAGTTCTATCCGGCCGGTGAGCCGAGTTTTGAACAGGTTTTGGAGACGGCGCGGGGTCTTTCTTTTCCGGATGACCGGCGTGCCGCCATTGTGGCCGCCCTGCGTGAGCAGAACGAGGATTCAGCGGCTCTCCAAAAACTCGCTCAGCCTGGAACCGTGGCGGTGGTGAGCGGGCAGCAGGTGGGGCTTTTTTCGGGCCCGGCTTACACCATTTTCAAGGCTTTGACGGCGGTAAAGCTGGCGGAAGCGCTGGAGGCCGAGGGCATTTCGGCCGTGCCGATTTTCTGGCTGGCCACCGAAGACCACGACCTTGCCGAAGTGGACCATACCTGGGTGTTTAACGAGAAGGGCAGACCGGCGCGGATTTCCAGTTCCGGTTTAGTGGCCACGGGCGGGCCGGTGGGTGTGACTCCGCTGACCGATCTTCCGCTGAAAGAGTTGCGCGCGGCGCTGGGCGAACTGCCTTTCGCCGATGAAGTGATGGCCAAAGTGAGGGCCGCTTATCACGAAGGCGCAACGCTGGGCGGGGCTTTTGCGGCGTTTCTGAAAGACTTGCTGAGCGGGTATGGCCTGCTTTTTTTGGATCCGCTGAAGGCGGGTATTCGCAAGCTGGCCGCGCCTTTTCTGCTGAAAACGGCCGAGCGGGCTCCGGAACTGGTTTCGGCGCTGGTGAAGCGCAGTGCCGACCTGGAAGCGGCGGGTTATCACGCGCAAGTGCTGGTGGAGAAAGACGCGGCGCTGCTGTTTTTGCTGAGCGGCAAGAGAAGGCTGGCGCTGCGGCGGAAAGACGGGAAATTCGTCTCGCGCGAAGGTGAATATAGCGTGAATGAGCTTTCCGCGCTGGGCGATAGGCTTTCTCCGAATGCTTTGCTGCGGCCGGTGATGCAGGATTTCTTGCTGCCGACGGCGGCTTACGTGGGCGGACCGGCTGAGATTGCGTACTTTGCGCAAGGGTCGGTTCTATATGACGCGCTGCTGAAGCGGATGCCTGTGATTTATCCCAGAAATAGCTACACGCTGCTGGATGCGCGCGCGGAGAAGCTGATGTTGCGCAACCAGCTTCGGCTGACGGATCTGCTGGATTATCAGGAGCGCGTGAAAGGCAAGATTGCGGCGCGGATGGTGCCGAAGGATTTAACGGCGGAATTCGGGCAGATTCAGAAGACGGTGGCGGGGTCGCTGGAGAAGCTTCAGCGCGATTTGGAGGCGTTTGATCCGACGCTGGAAGCGGCGGCGCGAAAAAGTGCGGCTAAGATTCTGTTTCAGCTAGAGAAACTGCAGCGGAAGACGGCGCGCGAGACGCTGCGGCGCGATGAGAAGGCTTCGTTCGATGCCGAGTATTTGATGAATTTGGTTTTTCCGCATAAGCATCAGCAGGAGCGGCTGTATTCGATTGTGCCGTTTCTGGCGAAGCACGGGCTGGATTTTACGGCCAGGATTTATGAGCAGGCGCAGGTGAGTTGTCCTGATCATATGCTGCGAACCTTCTAACAGGCTTCGATAGCCCGTTTCATGACTGCTCTTGGGGCGGTTTCGCCGGTCCAGAGTTCGAATTGGTGGGCGGCTTGTTCGAGCAGCATGTCGATGCCGTGAATGATGGTGGCGTTTTGCGAGCGCGCCTGTTTCAGGAGCTTGGTTTCGTGCGGGTTGTAGACCATGTCCATGACAATGCCGGCGGGGATTTTTTCTTCGAACAGGCAGGCGTCCGAATGCGGATGCATGCCGATGGGCGTGGCGTGGATGAGAGCGTCGAAATGGGCGCTCTGAGAATCTTTCAACGTTAAGGCGGTGCCTTTCACCACGCGCGCGAGCTGCTGGGCTGATTTCAGATTTCGGCCGGTGATGGAGACTTTGGCCGATGCATCAGAAAGGGCAATGGCGGCGGCGCGCGCTGCGCCACCGTAGCCGGCGATGAGAACAGACGCATTGGCCAGGCGGAGGTGCTTGGAGAGCGGCTGGATCACTCCTTCGGTGTCGGTGTTTGCGCCGCGCCACTTCCCCGCTTTGCGCCAGACGGTGTTGACCGCGCCGATGCGTTTGGCTTGCGGATCAATGATATCGAGATAGCGCATGATGCGCTGTTTATGCGGGATGGTGACGCTGAACCCGCTGACGGGTAGTTCGGAGGCGAACTTCATCCAGTCGCCCAACTGCGCGGGAGCGACCAGGAAAGGCAGATAGACGGCGTCGATGCGGCGCGCCTGAAATGCGCGGTTGTGGATGAGCGGGCTTTTGGAATGCGCGACCGGATTGGCGATGACTCCATACAGGCGCGTGTGCGGGTTGATTTTTTCGCAGCGGTAAAGAGTGCGCATCAGTTTGGCTGAGACTTGGCCGGGCGCGGTTCCTTCTTCGGACGAAGGCGCGGCGTAGGAATAGAGGCTGCCGATGCAGGGCGAGAGAACGCGGCTGACCAAGCCGACTTCCGACATGGCCATGGCAATGAGCGGGATTTCGTGAGGGACGCGCAGCAGGTCGAAGAGGCGCAGATTGTCGGAAGGTTTGCGGGCGGTGACGGCGAGCTTGTGGGCATCGGCGGGAATGCGCGCGAGCCTTTTCAGGATGGGGCTGAGCGCGGGCGTGGATTCGAAATTGTGATAGGAGAGGCAGAGCGGGGCTGCTTCGCGCAGGGCGGGCAGTTCGGGCTTGGTCTGCTCAGCGGTTTCAATTTCGAGATCTATAAACGTTGCGCCCGCGCTGGCGGCGTCTTTGAGCAGGCGCAACTGCTGCTGGACGTCGCCATGGAAGTGACCGGAGGCTTGGCGGTGACGGCAGGTGGCTAACAGATAGGCATCGGGATACTTCTTCTTAAAGGCGCGCAGGGCTTCGATTCCGGCGGCGGGGGATTTCAAATAATCGAGCCGGAATTCGAGGAAGGTGTTGCCGTCTTTGTATTCGCTTTCCGCCGCGCTGGCGAGCTGGTCGGCGGTGGGAAATCCGAGCGCGACGCAAATGCGCGGCAAGGACTTGGGAAGGGATGGCATGAGCGGGAGGGGCTGTTTGGATAGCATACCAAGAGGGAGAACGACTCAGTTGCCACGTTTCGCGTTGTTGCCATGGGCAGTTTTGTTTGCCGGTTTGAGCTTTGGGGCGGACTTCAATCAGCCTTTTCGCCCGCAGTTCCATTTCTCGCCGCAGGAGCATTGGACGAACGATCCGAACGGGCTGGTTTACTTTGAGGGCGAATATCACCTGTTCTTTCAATACAACCCGTTTGGCGATGAGTGGGGACACATGAGCTGGGGGCACGCGGTGAGCAAGGACCTGGTTCATTGGGAACAGTTGCCGGTGGCTTTGCGGGAAGAAAACGGGGTGATGATCTTCACCGGGAGCACGGTGATTGATGAGCACAACACGAGCGGTTTCTGCACGGGCGGGAAGCCTTGCATGGTGGCGATTTACACCGGATACACAGCAGCCAGCGCGGGGAAGAAGTCTTTGCAGACGCAGAATGTCGCTTACAGCAATGACAGGGGACGGACATGGACGAAGTATTCGGGCAATCCGGTGCTTGATTTGCATATGACGGATTTCAGAGACCCGAAGGTGTTGTGGTCGAAGGAATCGAAGCAATGGATTATGGCGGTGTCGCTGCCGGATGACCATAAGGTTCGGGTTTATGGCTCGGCGGATTTGAAGACGTGGAAGCCGGTGAGCGATTTTGGGCCGGCGGGCGCGACGGGCGGGCAGTGGGAATGTCCAGAGCTGTTTGAGCTGCCGGTGGAGGGAAAGCCGGGGCAATCGCGCTGGGTGATGAAGGTGGGGCTGAATCCGGGCGC
>Ga0209208_10000033_pt1 | contig 133356 bp, 100 predicted proteins | sample S1TSphfallax_3_FD_187694 | JGI IMG/M metagenome (GOLD analysis project Ga0209208, IMG submission 187694) | Host-associated microbial communities from peat moss isolated from Minnesota, USA - S1T2_Fd - Sphagnum fallax MG (SPAdes) (version 2) | ecosystem: Host-associated > Plants > Peat moss >... | reverse complement strand
TGGGGACAGCCGACCCCTAGCCTTTCCTCCCGTTGTCAAAGGTGTACTCCTTTTTTGACATTTTCCTGAAATTGTCCAGGGTCCAGGCATCTAACAGTCCATATTGTAAGGTTAGGTGGTGCCAAGAGGCTGCCTCTCTTCTATGCATCCTCCTTTCCCCAGCCTTGCCTCTGGCCTCTTCCTCTTCCATGTGGTTGAAGTCACCTCCAATGATGACATGATCTGTTGTGAAGTTGGCCTCCCCGATTTTTTTCCATAAAGTGGTTCTGTCTCTGGATGTCCTCGGTGCATAGGTGTTGATGATGGTCAGCTCAGTGCTGTCGGGGAGGTGGAAGGTCAGGTATTGCGTCCTTCCCTCTGTTATGATTCCGTCCTCCTTGACGAGTGGTGCCGTCATCCTGTCCACCAGGATGGCAGTCCCGGCACTGATTCGCTGGGAATTCCCCATTGGGATTTCGGGGTTCCAGAAAGCTCTCCCTTGCCAAAACTCGATTCCCTTCGTTGAATTGGTCGCCCCTTGCTCGTCCAGGTGGTGTTCCTGGATGAGTAGTATTTGGGGCGAGTTCTGGAGGGAAGACAACCAAGTCTTGATAAGCTTCTGTTTGGTCGAGTCCCTCCCTAGCCCCCTAACATTGAGGGAGACGATTGTGAGGGGTCGTTCAGACATGTGTTTGGGGCACTAGGGCGGCCTGCTGGCCAATCAATCCCAAGTGGTGGTCTTGGACAGACTCTGAGTTGAGTTGGGCTCCCTGGGTTGCTTGTCCGTCCTCAAAATTGAGAGAGGTAGCCACTCGCTGGGGCTCCCACTTGGAGAGATCCAGCTTAATGAACCTTTTCTTTCTGATAGCTTGGGGAGATGCCATCTGACTGGCAACTTTGCTCATGCGCACTTGACGTTCTGTGCTCATTGGGCCGGACTTCAAGAGGAGGTTGTGAGCCTGGCCCACAAACTCTATATCATTGTTCATATCCGTCAGGGAATCAGAGGACCTCCAGTGGAGGTGTCTCTTGTTTTGCACACTAATGGCGCTGGAGCCGGTGCTGATGTGTGCTAAGATTGTGCATTCCCACCCTCCTCTATTCTTGTCCTCCTGCTAGCTCCATTCCAGAGAAAGACAGTCCTTAAAGTTTAGGCTATACTTGAGGATTTTGTCCTCGAGCTCTGACTCGATACTCCGAGTGATTTCTTCTAATGCGGATGCGTGAGTCCATTCCACCTCTGGCGAGCCCGTGATTCTAATACTAAGTGGGAGGCCTAGTAGGGCATTGTTCCTTGCGTAGATCAATAGCTCCTTCTGGGCGTTTTTTTCCCTTGACAGGACCGGCCAGATCTTTGCTCTGGCGTGTTCCTAGCCCGGGGGAGACGAGATTCCGAGAGAGGTGAAGTAGGAGCAGTGCACATCCGAATGCATTCACTTCCTTCTTCCCCCTGGAATGGCATTGTGACTAGGGGAGGGGGTTGGGGTCTGAGGCAGAGCCTGTCTTGGAGAGGTGATCCTTGGTGTGTGCTTTTCCCTCCCCTAGAAGGTCCAGCTCCCCTTCATCTCCCCTAGATCGTCCTTCTCTTCTTCGGCTTCTGGATTGTCCCCCTCCAGGGCCACAAAGGGATTGGTGTTTGTAACTGGCTGTGTGCTCAGAGGGCTGATAGCATTCTGAAAGCCAAAGTTTAGTTTGGCCTTGGATTCACGAATAATTTCCAGCTGTCTACTGAGTTCTTGACTGATACTAAGGGGTTTGGGCTCTGGGAAGCTTGCCTGCTCAGTCATGACGTAATCAGCTTCCGAGCTCCCTGGAGCTTCAACTCTGTTGGAGCTTCTTGGTTGGGAATTTGCTCCAGGAGGTTTGACTGATCGATTGTCGATGTTTGGTTCGGTGGGGTGCTCTGATCGGATGCGGGCTTCCAAGTGCACCGGATTCATCCGGTTGCGCGCTTGGGTGCTCTCGACTTTTTGAGATCTAGGTAGCCTGCTCCCCTGATCTTGCTTGGGTGAGGAGCTCCTCTATCTGATTGTCTTCGGACTAGGGCACTTGTGGAGGGGGGTCCGGCGGATGATGGTACCCCTTCCCAAGGCTTGTTTCTGCTTGTGGTGCAGGTCCGGGCATGGTGACCGAATCTCCTGCACTTCCTACATTGATTCGGGAGACCAGAATACAGAATTTTTTACGCAATCATGTCGTCAATCCCGGCTCCTTCCGCCATCGACGGAATTCAGATGTACCCCGGGAGCTTGGAGATGTCTTTCAATTCGATTGTAATCAGAGGTCCTACGGGCCTTTTGATGTAGGACTCTGCTGGTTCAATTTCTAGCACCTCCCCGATCTTGCTGGCCATTATGGTCAGAGCTTTGGTGTTGCGAAATTGCTCGTGCAGGTCGGGGAATTGGACCTTGATTGCGTGTGTGAGCTGAGCTTCGGCTCCCTGGGAGCTTGCGTTGAAGTTTGGGATATATCGCGAGAATGAGAGGCGCAAATCACTCCATTCCACATGATGCGCTCCCAAGTCACGGGGTGAAACCCACTTGAGGGTTTCACAAAGTCAAGTTGCAGAAAGTTGAGACTTAGAGGCACGTTCCCGGCTTCTAACTCTAGAAAGGGGTAGAGGGTCGAGTTGGGAGCCCAAGGATTAGATTAGGAAGAAGATTTAGTAGATCAAGCATGAATCTGCATCAAAACAAACCACCCACGTGGTTAGTTCACATTCCGGGACACCCTTGGGTGTTGGGACAAGCCACGGGCACCTTGGACCACAAGACACACCACGGCCTGGACTCGGGGGAAGCCACCACCTTCCCCCATATAATACTCTGCGACACTCCGCAGCACCTACATCGAAGTGGCACTTTTTCCCGGGACTCCCAAGTTGGAGTCCCGAAATCCAACCAAGTGTCCCAGTTCTGGACTCCCGGGACTTTGAGAGGTCATAGCTCCTCGCCCTGACCTCGGATTGCGACGAGGTCTGAACCGAAGTTGTAGCCCTCGTCGAGATCTTTCCAACGACGTATTGCACTCCCGAATCGAACATCGGGAGCTAGTCGATTACCGACTTTTAGTGGTCGAGAGTCAAACTGCCAGTTTGACTCCCGGCCCTTCTTTTGCCCATAACTTGGGCAACAGATGTCCAAATGGCCAATGCGAGGCCATTTTCGATATGTACGCTTCAAGACCTTTCCAATGACACCAAGAACACCCTAATGCGAGGTGTTTTGGGTCCTGTTGTCGAGCTCTGAACATTCGAGAGTCCCAGAGGATTCCAACTCCTCACTTTTTCCAAGTGTTGGGCTTCACCCCCACACTTGGCCAAAGTAGGGTTGCGACACCACAGCAGTCAGGCGCCGGGTGGCTTTGGCTCCCTCCTCGTCTTCGAACAAAATTTTGAAGTAACCTCTTATGAGGAGGGTGGTCGAGACCGGGGGAGCCGGAAGATGTAATTTGAGGCAGTCAAGCAACGTTTTGAAGGTTGTTCTGCCTTCGAGAGTTCTGCCGATTACAGTTCGTCTTGCCTTTTTGGCCGCATTTTCTTTCATTGTGAGCACCAATTCCTTTGGAAAATCCGCCTCGATTTTCAAGTTATAATCGACTGGCGATGGGCCTTGGGATGTTTCCCCTTCGAGGGGAGCAGCACCTGACCCGCTGCCTAGTTGTGCGATCAGAGTATGGAGGGAGGGGGTCTTCACTGAACTAATCGAATCCTTGCGTTATGTGCCTCTCTTCCTCGGCGCTTTTGCTCTGGCGGCGGAGAGATCTTCCCTTTCCGACTGCCTGGTGGTAGGAGCAATTTTCGAGGTCTTCGAGCTTCTCCCCGAACCTGCAGAGACAGACGAAGTATCTGACTTGCAAGGGAGGGGAGAGACTCCTTTCGGAGGTACCTGATGGGTGCGCAGACCTTCAGCGCCTTCGATCAAGCTCTCCAAAGTCCTCGATGCGACTTCCAGCGGAGCGGCTGCCGAAGGTGACCGTTGGAGAAGCACTCCTCGGGGTCCGCCATCGCTCCTGAGCATGGAAGCTTGCGCTTCCCTGCTTGTTTACTGTAGTCTTTGCCAATCCTGGGGCGCGATCGAGTTGGCCTGAGGGGTGCACAGTCCGCCTGAGCTTTCGATCTTGCTCTCTGGAGGAGGGATCGTCACAATACCCAGGGAAGCAACAGATGAGAATGACCATTGGAGAAGCTCTCCTTGCGGTCCGCCATCACTCCTGAGCGGGGAAGCTTGCGTTTCCTCGCTTGCTTGCAGGGATCTCGTGCGATCCTGGAGAGTGACCGAAATCGCCTGACTCGAGCTCGCGATCCTTCCCTCCCCGTGAATCATTTCCTCAGGATGAGGAGAGATTGTTGAGGAAGGAGCTTCTTTGAGCTCTGGCGATGCCGAAACGAAAGAGCCGTTGGCTGTGAGTGAGTTTTTCCCGCTCGTCAAGAAGGAAACTCGGGTGTGCCCACCTTTTCTTGGACTCAGTTTGAATTTGCTAGGTCCCGACCGAGCTCCACGTCCCGCTTTCCTTGTCCTGTGAGCTACTAGAACAAATTCCTCTAGCTTGGCGGTCTGTGAATCAGCAGCATCTGAGCAGATTTCCATCATCTTAGGGAGAAAGCACTTAAGAATTTACTGAAAAAAGGTGCATTCGGACAAAGGGATCATGGTCTACTCTGATACACACTCAGGTAGCAAAGAGCTCCCATCACCGCCGTGTGGAGTGTTGCAGAGAATACTATATGGGGGAAGGTGGTGGCTTCCCCCGAGTCCGGGCCGTGGTGAGTCTTGTGGTCCAAAGTGCCTGTGGCTTGTCCCAACACCCAAGGTTGTCCTGGAATGTGAACTAACCACTTTGTGGTTTGTTTTGGATGTAGATTCAAGCTTGATCTACTAGTCCCTCTTCCTAGTCTAATCTCGGGACTTCTAGCACGCCCCTCTACCCCTTTATAGTGCTGGAAGTCGAGAGTGCCTTCCAAGTCCCAACTTTCCGCAACTACCATTGGTTGAACCCTCAAGTGGGTTCACCCCGGGACTTGGGAATGCGTCAGGCGCTTTCACTAATGATGTACTCTCGGGCTAGAGCCCTTTTACAGTAAACTCTCTCTAAACTAATACTGTGTAAACTAATATTTTCTCTAAACTAATATGCGGGCACATGCCTATGGCGAGCCTCATACTTAATCTAATAATTCTCCATAAACTGATATTCAATATTTTTTTTTGGTCCCATAGCATTTTATAAACTAATACATCATACATATGGCACCAAAAAAAAGGAGGGTATTCTGAGAGTACCCAAAATGCAGCTTTCCACAACCTCACTTTCTGCCAAGATTTCTACCAATCATGTCATATGATCTTTTACATGCTTCTTTGATCCTCCACCAAGCTCCACAAGGTTCTGTTACCTTCCCCAATGATCCATGACCTTCTATTAACCTCCATGACCTTCCATGCTGCTTTGGCAAGTTCTGGAATGATTTTTGTTACCCCCCATATAATTTGTGTAAACTAATATTCTCCATAAACTAATATCTTTTGGCCGGTCCCAAGGATATTAATTTAGAGAGAGTTTATTGTACTCGGAATATTCGTCTTGCTTAGCTTCGAGATGATTTCGTAGTGTTAATGTTCATTGAGACGTTTTCCATTTGGTTTCTTTGATATTGTAGCGAAACGCAAGCAATTTGGGAATGGCAAATCTAAACTACGCACCTACCGATTAAGTACGCACAAACCACGCAAGTTCAAGTTGCGTACTTAAGCGGGAGAGTACTGTACTTAGTTACTCGGTCCTGCATCCAAAACTAACCACAAGTTGGTTAGAACTCATTTTGCACCCTTTTGGTGTTGGGACTAGCCACGGGCGACCTTGGACTCACTTGATTCACCACGGCCCAGACTCGGGGGAAGCCACCACCTTCCCCCATATAGTATTTTCTACAACTCCCCATGGGGCTACATCTAAATGGCACTTTTTCCTAGGACTCCCAATGAAGAGTCCCGAAACTGTCCCGGGTTGGACTCTTGAGACTTTGGGCATCCATAACTTCTTGCTCAGACCTCTGATGGGGATGAAGTTTGAGGAAATCTTGTAGCTCTCTTCGAGAGCTTTCCAACGCCATGTCGCACTCCTCCTAAAGACATCACAATCGGGTCGATTCCTAACTTTTAGTGGTCAAGAGTCAAATTGCCAATTTAACTTTGACTCCCGGCCCTTCTTTTGCCCATAACCTGGGCTGAGATGTCCAAATGGCTCATGCAAGGTCATTTTGGACATCTAAACGTCAAGACCTTTCCAACGGTATAAAAAAACCCTAATGCAAGGTGTTTAGACCCCTGCAATCAAGCTCTGAATTTTTAGGAGTCTCAGAGGACTCCAAGTTCCCACTTTTGGGAGTGTGAGTTTCATCCTCACACTTAGCCCAAAGTGGGGTTGCGACATGTGTAGTGCTCGCAAGGCATAGTTTTCCCTTTTTCAGGTTCTCAACAAATCATTTTCATTCCCATCAAATTTTAATAAAGGTCCCATCAGATAATCAACAGCATCTCATTCTCATCATGTTCCTAAACAATTCCCATTATATTTATCCTGGGCCCCCCTTGAGTTCCCATAACAGTTCCCAACATGATCCTTTTGTTCCCATGGTTGTGGTGGCTGGGTAGGTGAGGGGTGAGGAACCCTAATTTCCGCAAAGGGTGCAAAATCCATTCGTGCGGAGTTTGTTTGTGTGTGAACTTTCGCTGAGCATTTTGGAGTTTGCTCGCGACATGGGTTTTTTTTTTTTCGTCTGGGGAGGTTAGTGGGTGCAAGATTCATTTGTTGTGAAATTTGGGTGGAAGAGGAGGAGAACTCCTCCTCGGGTTTGGTTATTGGCCAGTTGTTGTGGGTGCATCAATCAAATAGGTGTGGCGACAGGATGGAGGATGAAAGGGATAAATGTGGTGCAGTGATTTTATTGCGAGCGCCAATTTTCATACGAAAAGGCATTCGTATAGCACCGATAGGCCAACCACTCCAAATGTCACAAGTGGTCTCTTCCATTCTGGGCATTCTCAAGTGCACATGGAGTCCATTTCGAAGATGGTTTTTTTCCCTGCCCCACCCCCCTCCCCACAACCCTGAACCTTAAACTGTCGTCTAGTAGGCGATGAGTAGCAAGCTCGCAAGTTGTAGCTAATTCACTGTTCCTCTTGCCATTTGTGCTTCAACCCAAGGCATGTCTTCTGATTGCTTGCAGAATGGATTACAAAGCTGGTATGATCACGATGGCAACTGCGCTTATGATGGCCATTGTTAATTTTATGTCCTCCGCTAGCCTTGTCACCCACTGTTTCTGGAGGAAGTCGGTCCACTTTAGAACGCATGAAAGTGTTGTTTGAAAACTTGTGGCAGTACACTTAGAATTGTCTCTTCCCAAGAAAAAACTAGCAGGTCCGCCTTCTATTGCTATTCGATTGAAGGATAATATCTAAACATCTACTGTGACCACTCTACCCAAGTCTAAAGTTGAACCTCGGAGTTCGACTTCAAGTCACCTTCGTGTCTTAAGGCACATAAGGCTTCTGTAATGTTGTGCAAAAAGGACATCAAACCTTCCCTTGCTCGTCCTGGAGACAAAGTTTGGGTTCCTGTTTATGTTTTTCCTAACGTTGTTGTAAGTTTACATCCCCCTCCTTTGCCGGTTTCTGAAGAGACTACTTCACTTTCTTACGGTGTGTAACCAAATCACAATGGGGTCCTTTGCCTTTCACCTCACAAAATTTTTGGCTACGAAGATCACAACGGAAGCCTAGTTTTCCTTCCTTCTCTCATGTCTTAAGCTAAGTTCTTGTTTCACCTTCTGATGGTGCTAAACTAAATCATGGTGGGGTCTTTCGCCTTTCACCTCACATAATTTTTGGCTACAAAGATCACGAAGGAAGGCTGGTCTTCCTTTCTCTTCTTATGTCTCGAGCCAAGTATTCTATTGTTTTTCTCTCTGAGAATGAGACCTGGAAATTGGTTTATGTGCTTTTGTTGTCATTTGAGTTTTCTCCTTCTATCCTAGGTCTAGATGCTGGCCACCCTTTGCAATTGTAAAAAATTCTAAGCATTTAAAAAAAAACAAATGTTCCTCATTCTTTTTCGTCAAGCGCCTCTTTCCTAGGCAGAGATCTCACCATCCCTGTTTTTGCTTCTTCTCATGTGGATGGTTTGAATCTCTCTTCCATTCTACACCTTCTTTCTATGCTATATTGTCTTCTCTCCAAAAACATCAAAGCAATACTTCCTTTTCAAGGAACCATGAAATGGATGTTGCAACCATGACACCCTCTTGTCATCATGGTGGTTGATGTTTGTCACCACTGTCATCTCAGCAGTAGTTTCATTCACCACTGTGTCTAGTTTGGCATCCTTGTTGATGGATGGAATAGATGGCTTCAACACTCTCACCCCATCCTTGCTTGCAGGAACACCACATCGCTTTTTATCGAACATTGGGGTCTCAATGACAATGCTCAAATAATCCGACATTCCCCTAGCACGAGGCACAATGTCCCTGACTCGGTGTGAAAAATAAAAGGGCTTAGGATCGCAACCTCACATGAGGGGCGCAAATTAACATGTGACTTTTCAATGTCTATGATATTTATATAAATTCAAATTAAATTTGATAATGACATAAATAATGATGAACTATTGGAAAACCATATGGGAACATGAGAGAGAAAAAATAGTTGATTGTCACTCGTAGTGTGCAGCAGCATGGAGCCCAAGTTTAAGTTGTTTAAGCAATTCCAACTCTTGAAAATGAAGCCCAGGATTTGAGATGGGCTCTGAAAGCTTGGGGAGCATTTTGCAAGGTTGATTAAAATACGGTCATGTGACATCTTGTGCAACTCTGTTCTCTTTCATCTTATAGATTTGCAAGGTTGCTGATTTGTGCAAAGCCTTTCTGTACAGTTTGGCTTTCAAACTGACTTTTCAATCAAAAGCTAAATGTTAAGACAGAAAAGATGAGATGACTAACAAATCTGAGGCCATTGAACATCAACTGGTTGTACTTCAATCAAAACCTATTTGTCTTTACATTTGTCTTATCATATGGATTTGCAAGGTGGCCGATTTGGGCAAAGCTTTTCTGTTCAGTTTTGCTTTGAAACTGCCTTTCAATCCAAAACTAACTTTTTTGTTCTATTTGTCTTCACATTTAGCTTTTGGTAGTCACTTTGACTTTTCTGCCTTAACACTCTGGGGCCATCAACTGGTTGTGCTTTGGGAATTCTATTGATGCATTAGATCTCTGTATGGGGGGAATTTTCAGGATTCCAAATTTTGGACTTGAAGAAATCTGCTATTTCCTTTTGTCTGGTTTTGGTGTGCAGCAGCAGCCAGGGCCTTATCTGGGTACTGTTTTGATGGCAATTTGTTTGTTGTCTTTTGCTACAATTGTTCTATTTGTGCACTTCATTTTCATTGGTGGGTTTCATAGCTTGCTAGCTCTTGGGAGTTGAAACTTGATTTTTCCTTGGCAAAATCTATTCTTTGCTGGGAAGCCAAGGAAGAGAGGCACATCAGTTGATATGCTGCCATGAATGATGCTCGTGAAAATCTGATTGTAAGTTGCAATCTTGTGATTTGGTTCATATGATGTGTGATAACTTATGGGACTTGAGAATTGAGTAGAGTGGAGATGAAAGTGCAGAATCGGGTGAGCACATTGCAAGATGAGAACTTAAAATGCCTTGTCAAGGTGTCAAAGTATTTTATTGATTATGCCATGTAACACCCAATTGTGCTCATAGTGAATGAGATAACCAGTTCTCTTGATTTAGGGTTCAGGGGGTTCAAGGGGTCCAAGAATTAGGAGCCACAACTGATTGACAATTTGTGACATGAACAAGGTGCAATGAGTACAATGGAGCACTGAGTTCAATGCTATCAGAAGACAGAAGACAAAGTGTGCAACAGGATATGCTATTTAAAAAAACTTGGGCCCACTGCTCTGCACTGCAATTGACAATGAATTGGGTGTTCACTGGCTCACCTCGGTAGCTGCCAAGAATTTCTATGCCTACCTCTATTCCTTACCATTTTTGGCCAAGGCTAATGACAAGGCTATGACCTATGAGACAACACATATTTCAAGCTTTGTCCTTCATAGTTTGGAGATTTCTGCTCTGGATAATTTGTTATACCTGATGAGTTGTATTCATACTCAGACCTATATCAATTTATGATTGATTGATGTCAGAAAACTTACTATGGAATTTTTATGATTCTTGAAATCCTTGACATTCAACCAGCATCACAAATTACCAGGTACAAAATCAGAATTGATACAAGTCTCAAGCACAGAGTGTCATGTGAAACAGATTCCATTTGAATTTTTATCTTGGAAAAGGATTTACTGTGCTTTGGCTATTTGTAGCCTCTATTGAAATTGTATCTATTATTAAATTCATGAAAAAAAACAGGAGAATCCTACATGCAAACCAAAAACAAGCTCTGCATTGTGAACTGACAGTTGCATAGGAACAGAACCAGAATGATGCGATGCCTTCCTAGGTGAGCCTGAGGGGTGAAACTAATGAGTTGAACTCTGGAGATTACACAAGCAGTAAAAGAAGCAAACAAAGGCCTGGGGGAGTGGTCTTGAGTCTTGAGCTTGTTTGCAGCCACCTTCTCTGTATTTGCCTTCCTTTCAAAATAGAAGCCTGGATTCAGCACAATGCCATTAGGGAGGGCACACCCAGGGACAGCAGAGGAAGGATTGTAGAAGAGACATCCTTAATCTAAGGGGCAGCTGTCCATGTGCCATGTATTGCTCATTATGAGCCTTTCACTCTCAACCTGTACGACCGACCTGTCAACATATGCCCTGCAAGCACAGTTGCTGAATTCACTTCATAGTTCTACTACTAAATATATTCAAACTAATGTCCCAAAGAGGATAACAATCTGGGAGAACTCCCACAGAGGAGGTTTCTTCAATACAGATCAACCAACTGATTTATAAATACAAGACAAGTAACCTGGTTGGAATTGATTTCCTCACAAATAGGTTGATGAACAAGCTCTGCTTGCTGAAACATTATATTGAATGAATAAACAGGAGGTCAGGCTCTATGCTGTCTGGAACTTGAACATCTGACAGATCACCCACTGCAATTGAACCTTCACAACATCCATGGTTAATGAGTAGTAGACCATCACCAGTAATGAAGATCACCCTTGCATTAAACTCAACACCTCCATTGGTGAAGGAGCTCCCAATATCTGGTGTGGACACCACTATACACTCTGGAAGTTTCCCTATTGCAAACCCTCCATATCCAATGCTCCATGAGCAAAAAGAGGGGATAAAGAATGAGTGTAGGCTAATCTTGTGAGTGTCACTGACAAGACTATGACCAATGACACACAGTGCCCTTGGACAACAAAAGGAACCCACCAGAGCTTGTTTTGCAACTTGTTCACCCATCTCCACATTACAATGGCTTCTGCAAGCACCAAGCAAGGGCATCCACACATCTACATTTGGTTTACAGAGCATTGTCAGGATCAGATGCTCACTGTCTCCTATAGAAGGCATTTCCAGGTCCAATTTGCATAGCTTGTTTTGCAACACATTCACCCATCTCCACATTACCATGGCTTTTGCAAGCATGAAGCAAGACTGTCCACACAGTTGTATTTGGTTCACAGGACATTGGCATGATCAGATGTTCTGCCTCCTGCAGATGGCCAATGTATCCCAGAAGGTCAACCGTGAAGGCATAGTGTTCCACTGTTGCAGAAATACTAAAACATGAACTCATTAAATCAAAATAGTGCAGGCCTTCATCCACTAGGCATGCATAGCTACAAGCTGATAGAAGAGAAACAAAAGTGATGTGATTTATCTCTCCACCTTTTTCAAGCATCTGCTCAAAGTGTCCATGAGCTTCTTTAGCATACTCATGCATTCATGGCCCCAAAGCATGGTGTTCCAAGAGATCACATCACCTATGCGCATCCTGCTACAGTCTGAATGCAAACCCCAATTTCAAAGGTTTCATGATGGATAATGCTCAAGCCAATTGGAATGATGTCCGTATCATGTACGGTTTTGGAGATGCCCCTCTGAAGATGGTTGACAATGAAAAAACTTGTTTGTTCCATTGGGCTTAGTCACTTGACAAACACACAAAACAATTGATTGCACTAGAGTTACAAGAATGACACAAGGCCTTGTGTTTTGAATACAAAAACACAACATCTTTGGAAGAAGCGGATGTTCAACATGTTGCAATTTGATGTTGGTGGTATTCTTTAGGGCTAATCTTGAGAGTACAATTCCTGAGCTTAATAATTGGTTGTGTTTTTGGCACTTCTATGTGAGACAATGGGGGGCTTCATGCTACATGTGAGACACCTTGACTTTCATTTATTATTTGTTTATTCTTTTTTATGATGCCAATATTTTATTTGTCTTTCTTTGAAAAAGCTTGTAGAAGTTTAGCCCGGAGGAGCTTGCCGACATGCCAACTTGTAACCTATTTGAAACAATCCATAACATTTGGTTGCAACAATATGGGAAAAGGGGTGGATGCTTTTACCCCACAACTTTTGATTATTATGTTCATACTTTTAGACAATGTGCATTGTACATGGTATACTTGAATGGTGGAAGTTGCAAGTCTTGACAAGGGTGAATTGCTATTGCAAAAAATAAACCAATCTAATGACATGTCGTAAATGGCCAACATCATCATAAAAATACACCAGCAAGTCCTCCTTGATTTATAGAACACTTCATTTGGAGGGTTAAATTTTTTTTGGATCCACAAAATGGAGGGTTGATGTAGCCCCAAGGTTAGAGGGGGAATCACATAGGCATGATCGTGTGAATTTCTCTCAACAGAAAATTAACACAACATTAAGTGGTTTCATTGATTCAAATGTTGATGTTATAGAGTCTAGTGGGATTGTGAAGGATGAAGCATTTTTTTTTTACTTTTCAATAATTGAAGGTTCAAACGCATGTGTTTAAAGATGATGTGTGGAGAACTAAGAGGTGCCCACCATTGTTGAATACTCATTGTTCTACAATTCAAAAAGACTTGATGAAGCATTGCAATGCCCAAATCATTACAAGAAGAACAATTTGTGGCATACCTAATCCATGCTATGATGGTTTGTGGTTTGATTTGGGTTTGCACTAATCTATCACAAGTTTTGGTTTTGTGCAAATGATTTGACTCACTATGTTGGAGGAACTAGGAAAAAATATTGTGTCAATAGACCACTTTTCCCATCAAGATGGCTAGTCAAATAAGGACCAACTTGACTCAATTTGAGGTCATAGCATTGGAAGAGGCAAGATTTATTATGTGTGAAGCATGCAAACAACAACGTCCTAATCGACTTGTAGATTCAAATGCTTGGCCAAACACTTGCAATAGTAAAGCAATCAATGTGCAACAACATTGAAGTTTTCAACGCAACAAACAAATATGTGGGATGCTGGATGAACTTTGGAGGTTGTTTTGCTAACTACATAAATTCCTCCACCAGGGTATGGAAAGATTTACATCATGAGCTCTAGTCCACTTCTTACCACAAAATAATATGAAATGACGATTGGAAATTTCCCTACTTGCACTTGTGTTGATTTCATAACAATGATTGCAAGTTCCTTGGGTGCTTCTGGGAAGTGGGTGCATTGCAAACACCTCTATTTCATGTTGCAAAATGTGATGTATTATGGCCAAACAAAAAAATTCATTCATTTCCCGACATGGAGTTGGAATGAAATGCAACGCCTATCGAGTCGTACTAAGATGGTAGGTCATGAATAGTTGAAATTGCTCATGTCTAATTATACAACATGCGATAATGGGACTTTCACTAAGTACATTTTGAAGTAGTTAATAGATTAAAAATACTAATATGAAGTGCAAGATTTTATTTCACTTTTTGAAACATTCAGAGTGAATTGAAAATTGTTTTCGTTCAAGTGCAAATGGACAACCTATTGGACATGGGTTTATGTGTGTGCAAATTATCATAACTAATATTAAGTGCATTGATGTTTTGTGTAACAAAGCAAATATTTACCATGTCAACTTAGATTCCATCATACATGGCAAAAAAATTCCAAGAATATCCTATCCATGTCATCAAAAGATTTTTTAAAGAGATTCTATCATGTTCACATGTTCACAAGATAGTGTCGTTGTGTATATGTCATGTATGTGTGTCTATGTGTGTGTTTAATCAATGTGTATTGTGTTAAATTGTCTTAACTCCTTTTTTGAAAAATCACCTAACAAGACAAGGCCTTGTTTCATGTCTAAAAGATTTTGGGGCCCACTTGTATGCATCATTAACTAGTTCCATAGTATATAAGCTAATAAGTTAGTTTTATATTGTCATTTTTCTCACAGTAATTTTATTCAACTATTATTTCAAGTGTAGTAGTTAAGGACTAGGAGAAAATGTAGTTTGGTGTGAATTTGAATTCCTCGTGGAAGTGTTTGGGAAAATGATTATAGGAAACAACTTTTAAGGATATGGTCAAAATAGGAATAAGATGAAAAGTGTGTGACATATGAAGAATACATGGGCAACAAACTAAGATTCATTTCCATGGAACAAAAAACTCAGTTAGTTTTTATGAAATATGGATTGTAATAGTCCTATTTTATCATAATAATAAGAACTCCATGCCATACTTGTGATCTCTTTTAAGATTGAACAATTTGTAACATTTAATTTTGGTGGTGTCAAATGAAAATTTTGCTTATTTTGAAGAAAATTTTGAAATTTAATTTCAAAGCAATTTGAATGACAAAAATAACAACTATATAACAACACAAAAAGTGAACCTTCCATAAGGGACAAATCTTATCGATCAATAAATGTTCCAATTACTTTCTTTCTAAAGTTATTGATGCACCTCAAACATGCTACCAATACCTAATTGAATATAGTTGAATTCCAATAAACAAAGGTACATTTGATGTCCCAACGTCTAGCATTGGTTTGATTTATGCAACAATATTAATCGGTTGGTCTCAAATGGTTCATGTCAAATGTGCTACCAACATACCACACACAACAATGTTTTCAATAACCCCCCAAAAAAAACATTTTGAATAATATTGTTGCTCGTTTCATGTTGTAACAAGTTGAGGAGTATTGGATGGCTTTATCCAATAATAAGGTTACAAACTTAACTTCCTAATAAACTGCTAACTTTTTGTTTATGGATAAACATTTCACATAAACAATCTAGAAGTATTATTTTCATAGATGGACCAACTTTCTTACTATAGAGGGAAAAAATCAAAACAAATGTATTTCCCCTAGATGATTAGAATTTTTCTTCTTTTTAACATACTAGTTGGTGCTACCACCTTTTACAATTTAGATTAAATATGGAGTCCATGTGTGCTGAACTTTTAGGGAAGGGTTAGAAACTAAATCAAAATTATACAACATTCTTGAAAATAATAGTTTAAATTTTTTATCACCTCATGTACTATATAACTTGATGACACAAATGGCCATTAAAAAAACCTTGCACATAAATATTTCATGATTTGATGCACATCGAGATGACAGATGTCATCATTCGAATATCAAATTTCTTCCAACAAAACATGATAAAAATGTGATTGATATTTGTATCAAGTTGTATGGATATGTATGATTTTTGTAATGAACAACATGATAAGGGTATGCATGAAACAATCTCTATGTGATTTGTCATTCTTTTACTTGCAAGTCTTCCAATAAATGTTTTTGACCAACTTTGCTTGTTGCATTTAATATCTTTTTTGCCCTTTGGGTATTCATAACTTTTCTTTTCCATGAACAGTTGGCTATAAAATTGTCCACAAATCATTGAAGCTCGTTTAAGGTTTAGGCTTTAGGTTTACATACATGAAAAGTAGTATAATTTACTATTATTTCACTCAACAAACACACCTTTCATGAAAAGTATACAAGTAATATTAACAAATGTTATCACCTTTGTACACAAGTAATATTAACAAATGTTTATGCCCTTTGTTGGCAAATGCCATGCACAATAATAGTTTTGCATATTCATATTTCTTGGTTTCCAAACTCCCGAATCTAGTCGTTTGATTAATAAATACATACTTTGTAACAATTGAGTGCAAGCAATAGAAACACACATTTTGAATGTTGATAATGCACATAAGACAAAGGTGGGTTGCATAATGAAAAAAGGAGGAAAATGGTACAAGCTTTTGTGTTGCACACACATAATAACAAAATAAATGCAATTCAAAGGTTGTTGGAAGATGCAGACAAATACACTATTATGAATATATATATGCAACATAACCATATAAAATCTATATGTTGTTGTCATTAAATGCAACAAGTTTGTGGTCATTGTTACATATGTTAAGATATTATTATAATGCAATGCAAACCACTTTCTAATTATTAGAAAGGTGGGTATTTAATCCACAAGTTTTTGTGCACACATTAATAGTTGCTATTTTGTGGTGTTGTGAGTTTTCTACACAAGTCTTCCACTCTTAATTGTTTTGCTCCATTTGAAAAAGATAACAAACATGACTTGTTAAACTACTTGGGATTTAAATTTGTACCTTCTTGTTGTTGAAAAGAAAGAAATGAAGTCCATCCATGCATAATAAGTACAAGTTGGATTTTGGACAGCAAGGAACCATTTGTAGGACTACAAAATCTATGGGACTATGATTTGTATGTTTGATGAAGAATTTTTAAACAATTTATTACAACTTCCAAGAAACAATCCATGGCCAACACACCCGACAAATCGGAACAAAAAAAATTGACTTTTGAAGCCATCTGATTATCTATTGGGATTTGTGTCTCCAAATAAATATTCCCTTAAGATCACCATCAACATAAAGTGGCTAGAGAACCAAAGCAACCCAAAGCAAGACAAGTATGAATCACTGACACTTGTTTATTGTAGGGAAATAGATACAATGGTGCCATTAGTGAAAGCGAGCCTTGAAACTCCATATAAAGTGCAAGGATCTTGAAGTGACAATGACGTTGAAATGCCAGAAGTTGTGGTAGAACCATCTAGGGGAGTGGATAATGGACTAGGTCCAAACATCGAAGGTTTTCCACAACATTACCATAGAGGAGGCCATTGACATCAATGATAGCTCATAACCATGAAAAAGTATTGGAAAATTATAGGAGTGTCATTTACAAGACCTTGAAATGAACCAACATTATTGAAATGAAAGAAGCAAACCGGTGCACAATGTGTATTTGTCTATGTGTGTTTGATTATTTGATCATGGATGTTTAACAAATAATGCATTTAAAATTTGATTTTAGGAATTGAGAAATGAAAGTTATATTTACTTGAACAACTACAACCAAAAGAGAACCATAGGGAAGTAATTTGCAAGACCATCAAATGAACTAACAAATCCAACTAAAAACTGAATTTGTTTTTGCCCACTACAATATTGGAAATTTGTATTTGGATTGAGCTAGGATGGAAATTATATTCACTATATGAAACATATTTTAAATAAAATAGTTGACACCAAATTCCATAAAGATATGTTGAACATTGATGCAATGTAAGATATAATAGGAAAGGTGAAATATGTATGGCCATTTAGAAACAAAACAATTGGGAATGACTTCAAATATAATGAAAATTACATTCATAATTGGAAACCCACACCCCACACAAGATTGATTTCAACTGCAATAAATATATAAAATAAAATTCCATCTCCTAATGGGGTTATTCACTATTGAAATTTGAAATTCGTTATCCAGTAACCACAATTTTTATTGAAAATTGTTATGTATTGTTATATATTGTTTAAGTATTGTGTAGGTATTGTTAGGTATAATTCCCCATTACATGGCACAACAATCGTTAGAAATGTTGACAATATGAATAATTATATACATTTGTGTGTTAGGTTGTTAAATTGATAAATTTGAAAATGTTGATTTGATACTAACATAACCATTTTGATATAAGCGACATCAGCATTAGTTATTTATGAAAATTTCCAATTTTATAATTTGAATTTTTTTCCAAAAAACATGTACATTAGAACTTTGGATAAAAATAATCTCAAACATAAATGCAACATTAAAAAAATGTAGAAAAAATATAATTTTTATTTGGCATCCATATAATGTGTACAAGCCAATATGGAATTCCAACTGCCAAAAACCCAATTCCCTTGCAAAATTTCATAGATGAAAAGGATGGTTTGATTGAACATTCCTATGAATCGTATGAAGTTTAAGATCATTTTGAAAGCAATGATATATTAAATTATTTTCTAGAGAAGTAATAAATTTTAAATTTTCTTTCAAAGAAAAAATTGTTTTCTCAAAGGATAATTTATGAAACTTTGGATTTTCCTTGATGTGTGCTTCAATCATTATAAAGTAAAGGTCATTATTACAACCCATAATATTTAATGTGGAAACCTATGCAAAAACAAATAATACCCATAGAACATGGAATTACATGGATAAAATATACAATTGATCCCAGAATCAAGATTTGAGTTGGAAAGGGCATTCCAACAAATAACATTATATTGTTAGTCTTGTTTAACAAAGTTTTTTCCAACATTGTGGTTTGTACAAGCTTCGACATAGTTGTACAAGTGTTCCAAGAAGATGATTTAAAAGGAGCTTTGAGTGAAAATTGACATTAAAAAAAAAGTATGGGGCAAAACATAAAAACATCATTAGAATTTTCCACCCAACCTTAAGACCACCCAATGGGTTCATAAACCTAGTGATCCACCCCCGAACTCAAAAACATTTGGTAAACATCTTCTAATGTTTCATCATCAATGAAAGCTTTAACTCTCAGATGGTAACCTTGGGAAAGTATTTGTAAAGGAGGTGAAGCCAAGGATTCCAGAGCTAGGGCTTGAGCCCCAACATATGATGGTAGCAAATAAATAAAATGGTAGGATCTTGGAACATCTCATCCTCCCCAAATGAAAGCAAGTTCCTTGGTGGAGATAACACTTTGCAAATAAAGAAAGAGGAAAGTGTGAAACATATTATAGAAAAAACTGAAGGAATGCATAATATTGATGCAAATGGACAACTTGCTCACAATCAAGCAACCTCTTGGAATGTTTATTGACAAGAAAATAAATATTGAAGTTGTGAACATGTTCGGTGTCAGGTTTGGGTGTGGCCATTTCAATGAAAGGTTCTAACACTTCCATAAAAACCTCCATATTTGACTTTGAAGTCAAGATGTGGCACCCAAGGCTTTGGCAAGCCCTAACAATGTTGCTTGCAAGGTGAAAGATGATTAGACAAAAAATCTGATGCAAAAATTATGAATGAATTTTTTGAGTAAAAACACATACATGCGGATGTAGATAAATCCACAACAGAGGATCCTATCTTGGAGCAAACATCAATCAAGGCTTAAACAATAGTAGGATACATTTCATTTGCAACCTTGAAGGGTTTGCTAACCTTGGATATAAACATAGAGGCCCTATCTGTCCAATTATATAACATGTCCTCATTCCAAACATTAATAGAATTTTTCAAAAACTCATTAGATGGTGAGGAGAAGACGAATCTCCCAATCCCCCAGGAGCTTAGATTGGGGACCCTAGCAAAAAGAATTACACAACTGAAGAAAGTTTGCAAAATTAAAGACAAATTTTTAATAATGTTGAGAAGAAGAAAAATACAAATAGAGCTTCGTGGATTGAGATGGAACCTTGAAAGATGGGTCTTCATTGTTTGTAAGTGGCGATGATTTCACCATAGCCCACTTCATCTGTATTTAGAACCATAGCTCTCCAAATAAGACTTGACCTCCTTCAAAATTTGAGGTATTCGGGTGAAATAACAAAATATCCCCATCAGCAACCAATAACATATGGGCAAAATCAAAGACTCCGACAATGTATTCATTAACCTTCTTGTTCCACGCAAGAATATCATCTAGGTTTTTAGATATAAGAGGAATAAAAAGGTTTCTAGGAACATTTGCAAAAACAAGTTGAACCTTGCCATTAAGATTCATCTACACAAAAAGAAAATAAAAATTAGTGCATCAAGGACAAGTTGCTAGAACTATGTTGTAAAGTGAAAGGTAATGTAATGTAAACATACCTTGTGAATGAACTTGGAGATTGTTTCATACTTTGGGGGCCAAGTTTGGGATGAGATCTTGGTTGCCACAATGGAATGCTAAAAGAATGGGAGGACCATGTGGTGAAAGCCAAGAAGCCTACTGGAGGTAACAACAATTGAACTTGGGTGGGATGGAAAAAATTGGAGTGATCTTTGTTCAGTGCTCTAGACTCCACCATGAGGAGGGGTGGGAAAAACAGGTGGGGTAGCAGCCTTTCTTTCTCTCCTCACATTGTTTGTTGTTTACAAAGTCTAACTCAAAGGAATGTTAATAAAGGTGTTGGAGGAGGGAGGTTCGATCACTTTCTCCTTGAACTTTCCCTTTCCTTTGGAAAAGATTTTTTTGCCTCCCACCCTTAACTTGTGTTCTTGTTAAGCTTGTAGGAATCTCCATGAAAGAGGGTTGGACATTCTCCTTCAAGGGAATTTATAGGGTGGGGGTGTTGTCTTTCAAATGTTTGAGGTACCAACTACACTAGAAAAGATGGGGAGCAAGCCAATCCTTGAGCAAGTCCTTTCGGAACATAGTGCTATCGGCCTTGGGGTCACGCCAGATCTCCAAAAAATTGGGGAGTTAATTAATGGCGCCATGGAATAACAAGGCATGATAAAAATACCCGCAAGGTAATGAACAACATCTTCATAGAGGAATATAATAAATATCATGATACAAATTTTCCTACTATTGACACCAAAACAAGGGGAAGTTATGTGGTGACATAGAAAAAAAATATGCCTACCAAAAAACTTTCAGAAATCAATTTGCTACAACTTGATAATGGATATGAACTTGTATGATTAAAATACATGTAGAAAACCAGATTGACAACCTCTTTGCTCCCGAATTGTTGTTCCCAATGTTTGTTTTTCCAGATGCCATCCTTAGGCTTAAACTCCCGAAAAAAACAACTCTCCCATACTACCAACTTCCACTATTGTATATATGAGGGGAAAAAGATCATATATAGGATTTTTTCACAACCAAAGAAAAATCGGAAACTATTGCATCAAAGAACCTGAGCACCTCAATCTTAAGTTGCAATAACAAAGATGAAATAAGAAGGAACATCTTTGAAAAAAAATGAAAAAAAATGATCATCCAAAAATAGAATACTTGATGCCTAAAGGTTGCCTTGTGCAACCATTTGTTGAATTGGTAGTAAAAAAACTTGGGCTTGCGGAAATTTTTGACCTCCCAAAGGACAACAAATTCATTCATTCCACATCATGAGCCGTAACAACTTTTGTTCAATCAAAACATTGGAATAGACGAACATCTGGGGGCAAAAACACCCTAGGGTGTCACAATTACGACAGATTAAAGTCCCTTTTCAATGTCCTATTCTAATGTAGTTGAAAAATGGATTAAAATATGAATATTTAGATGATATCAAAAGTAATTTTTGTTCCATTTCCAATTTCAAATCTGATGTTATAAGACATAAAAATATCACAATTTTTTTAAAATATTTTTTTAATTCTTAAAAAAACTTTTAAAATAATTACAAGGAACTTATATCTCCTTTAAGAAATTTGCACCCAAAGAAGGATCACATATTGGCAAGCGTTTATAAAAGGTTGAGTAGTGATCCTTCCTCACATGCTCCATAGTTCTTTCCATTCGTTCTTATAATTCTAAAGAATTCATGAACAAGGTTGGGTTTATGGGGTCGAATTCTATTAACTTGTAGAAATACAAGGAGGAATGAAAACAAAGTCCTTTCATTATTACAAATCATGGTCTTTTTTACCAGGGAAATTTGTCAAAAAAGACCCAAAAGTGACATTGGTCAATTTGACCAAGATGCCATTTTGGACAAGTTGATTTTGACAATGTTTATTTTGACTAATGACATTTTTTTATAAACTATACCCTATCATTTTGACTAGTAGAGTGAATAACAAAATGATTGATTATTTGACTAGTAAATAGTAGACCATTTTATTAGATCAATTTTATACCTAATCTAACTTAACCTAAACTAACCTAACCTAACTTCACCAAGCTACCTTAATCTAACCTACCTACCCTAGCCTTCTAAACATGCACATAGGTTGTAAATATAAGGAATTAAACCCTAAACCTTCACAATAATAAACCAAGTCTTTACCAATGGACTACACCATTAGTAAAGGTGTTCAACTTTTGTCAAGCTTTTATTTCATATGTTTGTTTCACATCATTAAACATAATGGCAAAACCTAGTGATTAAATTTAGTGACTTAAAATTATAACTAAACATAATGACTAAACCTAGTGACTTAAAGTAATGGCTAAACCTAGTGATTTTGGCTAAGCCTAATGACTTAAAGTTAATGGTTAAACATAATGGTTAAACCTAATGACATAAACTAATGGCTAAACTTAATGACATAAACTAATGGCTAAATGTTGTGATTTAAAATGATATCTAAACATAATGGCTAAATGTAGTGACTTAAAGTAATGGCAAAATTTGATGGTTAAATTTAGTGACTTAAAATAATGACTAAATTTAATAGCTAAATTGAGTGACTTAAAGTAGTGGCTAAACTTAGTAACTTAAAGTAATGGATAAACTTAATGACTTAAAGTAATGGTTAAACATAATGATTAAATGTAGTGGCTAAATTGAGTGACTTAAAATAATGGCTAAACATAATGACTAAAGGTTATACCTCATGGCCAAATTTAATGGTTCAATTGAGGTTAAACCTAGTGCCAAATCTATTGGTTAAACATAATGTTAAACCTACTGGCTAAATTTAAATTAAACATAATGGTTAAAATTTAACAAAATTTTGGGTAAATCTAATGGTTAAATATAGTGGCTAAACATAATGGTTAAACCTAATGGTTACACATTGTGGCTAAAATTAGGTAGATAAGTGGTTGGATAGGTAGGTAGATAATATATAAGTAGGTGGGTAGATATGTAGGTAAATAAGTCAAAAAGTATAAGTGGATAGGTAAGTAGGTAAATAACTAACTAAGTAAATAGGTGGATGAGTAAATAAGAGGTAGATATATAGGCTAGTAGACCATGTCATATTTGACTAAAGATCATTGACTATTTTGACTAAATGTTCAACTTGACTAAAGTGTATATGCATAGTCAAGTGGTTCATTTTTGGCAGTTTTTACATTCTTTACAAGTCCATACAAGATTCTTTACATTGTTGTTACTTAAAAAAATATTATTATTCTAATATTTGAATAATACATATTCAATCCCCTACAAAGCTTTCCAAATTTATGTGAAAAGTTGTATTTAATGTAGTTGATGTCATTTTAAAATTTGGAAGTTGTAAAAGGATAACCCACAAAGTCGATAAAAAACAATGCCCCATCCAAAACTTTCAAAATCATATTTTTTGAGACAAAAAAAACTGAAAAAGAAACAAAAATTGCAACTCATATGGATTTATGAAAATATTGTCAAATTTTAACCATTCAAAAGTCCTTAGTTATTAAATGATTAAGGTTTTCAAAGAATTTTTTTTTCATATGAATTATCATCTTATACTACATTATATATTGGATCCCAATAACAAATTTATAATGTGAATCAATATTATTTTTTCTATTGTGTGATGTTCCAATCAAATGACCATCCCATATTTTTCAATTTCAACTGTCCATTACTAATAATAAATGAATTCGTTATCAATAAATAAACACACAATTTTTTTCATAATGAAATTATTAGTTCAAATCAAAATCCCAATTAATAAATTTAAAGATACATTAATCACCATATGCATTTAAATAAAAGGTACCCCAAGGAAAAAACATTATTTCATCACAAAAGTGAACCATCATAACTTGAATTTACCCTAAAGGCCATTGATCATTTTGACTAAAGATCATTGGCCATGTTGATTAATTATTCAGCTTGACTAAAAACCATTGGTCATTTTGACTAAGGTTATACAACTTGACAATGTGTACCTAATCAAATAAATTGTTATAGTCAAGTTGATTAATCAACAAATACATGTGTCATTCAATGCCTTGACCTTTAATCAAATGCACATGTCCATTAGTCAAAAATGACAAGTTAGTCAATTTGAACCTCTTAAAAAACCATGATTTATAGTGGTGTTTAGATTTAATTTTGATGTAAGAAACAAAAGAAGGGTCAAAAACATACTTGTTGAATTCCATCATGGCAGTGAAAAGCTCAAAAAACCCATGAGAAGTGTCGAAGATAATGGAATCAACAAAGATGTGTTAAGAGGGTTCATCATCGTGCAAATAGTTAACGTAAGGCAGCCAAGCCTCCAACTTGTGATTTTCATCCGAAACAAAAAGAACATGCGCTTAGAAAAAATCTTGAGATTAGGATTGGTAAACAAAAAAACCTCAAATCTTTCATTCTCAAACATCCAATGTCGATTCTAAAAAAACATGTACTACTTTTGGAAATCCTCCTACTCATAATTGAAAGGTGAAACATAAAGGGTGAAAATCCTTTAAAGTGTACCACGCATGACGAAAAGGGCCTAGTCTTTACTAGAGTCCATTTTTACTTTATATTTTGATCCCCCAAAAAAAATAAAAATCAAAAGTTGTTAAAAATTTCAGACTATATTTTAAACCATTACAAATCTAGATTCCATTATAATCATCCATAAATGTGTCTTTATTGGTAAAAAGGACTAGGTAATTTTATTTTTTTAAAAGTGATGTTGTGACAAGATTTTGGTACACCTTAAAGAATTTTGGACTTTAAAATACTTTGGTCCACTCCTAATAGCTAATCTAGATCACTTGCTCCATCTTGAAAATGTCGATTTTGAAAGCAAGATGAACAATTGGCATGGATATCATTTAACATAGGGGAATAGCCATTCGAGCTTTGTTTTTTGGCACCATCTTATCATTGTCAAGAATTTTAGAACTATTAAACTTGGTATGGCTTTGAATGACTTAAATGGTCCTATCAAAGGACAAGAAATTTGCATATGGCACCACTTGGGAAATTTGTAATAAAAATTCAAAATGTTGCAAATGCACAAATAAAACTATGAAAACCATCCATAATTTTGCAAACAAAATTCTATCTCAATGCACCCAATACATGAAGCATCTCCATTATCCTTGTGATGGAGATATCTTTGCAAAATATGTTTTATAAAAGAAGGGGCAAGAAAGTTTAACATTCAATCGTAAAAAAAGAACTAAGCTCAGAAAGTAAAGCTGAGGAAAAAAAAGGAAGTAAACATCCTAGGTTCTTTTGGGGCTTTAGCTCCTTGAGCTCTTTTCGAGCTTCTTTTAACACATTGAGAAGCTCTGTAAAAGCCAAAAAAAAAAACCAAACTTTAGTTTGGCTCCAATTTTAGAGTTAAAACTAGAGTTCAACTTTTTGTTTGCTCCATCTAGGCTTTTCATGGCACTAAGAGAAGTTCGAATGGAGAAAAAAGAGAAAAATGTCAAACTTACGCCAAACTCTAAATTTAGAGCCATGCCCAAGCTTGGTTTTTTTTTTGTTTGATTCAAACTTCTTTTAGCATGGAAAAGAGCTTAGATGGAGCCCAAAAACAGAGCCAAATTTCAGTCTAGTTTCAAATTTGGAACCAAGCCCAAGCTCGGCATATGTTTTGTTCCATCCAAACTTCTATCGACACCAAGAGAAGCTCGAATGGAACCTAAAACAAAAATTGACCCTAAGCATGGCTCCAAATTTGGAGCCGGGCCCAAGGTCAACATTTTTTTGTTCCATCCAAGTTTCTTTTGGCACTAAGAGAAAGTCAAATTGAACAAAAAAGGAAGAACTAAACTCTAGTTTGGTTCTAATTTTGAAACCAAACTAAAGCTCAATTCCTTTTTTTTGTTGCAACGAAGTTTTTTTCGATGTCGAAAGAAGTTCAACTGCAACAACAAAAAGATGAGCTTTAACTCGGGTTTTTTTTCCCCAAAAATTGAGCCGAACTCTAATTTGGCTTTAAAATTAAAGCCGAATTAGAGCTCGAATTTTGTTTTTTTGAAAATGGAGCCGAACTTTGGTTGAAGCTCCATGTTTGGAGTTGAGGTCAAGCTCTTTTCTTTTCTTTTTTATTTTTTGGAGGATTTTTCCATCGCCCTAAAATTTGAACTCAAGCTTGGATTTGAGCTCAAGACAACTTAAGCTTGAACCAAAACTCGAGCTCGGAATTTTCTATAGATGAAAACTTGAAAACAAAATAAAGTTAGAGTTCCAAGTTTTTACTTCAAACTTGTTGCTATCTTCTTGAGGTGTGTTGAGATCTCCTAGGGTCTTCAGGCCTTTTCTTTCTTCTTGCACAAAGAATTCAACAAGAAATATTTCTCTAATAATGAACATTTATATACACATGTGTAGTGTCAAGCCTTAACTCTGAGACCTTTGATGAAACCTTAAAAAAAAGGCAAATTGAATTGTGCAAGAAATTGAGAAACTAACTGAAACCTTGCTTGAAAATTTGAATCATTTATCGTTTGTGCATTGAATTGATCTAATTGAGTTCTACAAATACTAAGCTGCTTGGAATTATCCAACCGTCGCAAATCTAATCATAAATTGATGTATAAACATTGTTATAATATTTTAAAAAGAAACCCTAAACCCTAAATTGTGAACACAATTTCTCTAAACACAGTTGCTAGATTAATTTCTAAAGAAACCCTAAACCTCAAACAATATTTTTTAAAAATTTGGCTATATTTTACTACACTCAGAAAGAATAACTAAAAAGGGGTTTCCAAACATTCAACATAATCTATTTATGAAAGCATAAATTATATATATATTTTTTGGGACTAATTATTTTAATCAAAATTGAACGATGCAAGAAATTGAAAAACTAACTAAAACATTACCTGAGAAATTGAAAAATATTTTAGTTGAATTCTAAATTGATCTAGTTGAGTTTTATAATGATCGAACTACTTGGAATTATCTGGCCTTCACAAATGTAATCTTAAACTAATGTATAAATGATGTTAGACTGATCTATGAAGAAACCCTAAACTATGAACACAATTTTTGTTAAGCATAAGTTCATTTTTTAAACCTAATTATGCTAACACTTATTGAAGGATGAGGACTTGTGTCTTGTGTGGTACTATTGTCATCCCTTAAATCTTTACAATAACTTGCTTCTACCTCCTTCTTTGATGATAGTAATCCATTGGTTTAAACTCGTGAAATCTTATCAATTAATGTATTTTCATTCACATTGCAATGCATCTAGGTCTATAATGTAGAAAATCTTACCTCTAATGATTCCTCCTTCCCTTGAAAGAAATCAAGCTCTTTTCCTCTTCTTAATATTTCTACCTTGTTCATTGTTAAATTAAAAATGTATTAGAAGATATGAGAGTTGTTAAAATACAACACATACACATGTTCGTTCCACTTTGAGAAAAGACATAACACATCTTGTCCAAGAACTTGCAAGGCACGTCTCCTTGTTTTCTTCTATGCCATTGTTAGCTTTCATTGTCTCGCTTTGATATGAATCCATTTATTACCATGCTTTCTTCTATTCACATGTTGGGCTATGGTTGGAAGCTTGCAAACATTTTGCATTTGAAAAATGTTTCATGTACATCAACTCTATGCCTTTTATACTTCTTTGAAAGATGTCGTCATTTCCTAGCTTGTCTTATGTCCTTGTTGTACCCATGATTGTTTAAAGAATGTATACCTAACAATTATCAATTCAAACTGGTTTTTTGTGTGTTAAGACAACTCATTATTCAATGTGCATGTTGGGTCTAATGTCAATCATTAAATGGATTATGTAATAACTATTAATAATTTGTTATCATCCTTACTTATAGCAAATTGTGTCCCCTACAACAATTCAATGTTATTTCATCAACATTCAATGACATTACAAACACTTGGTAATGGATGTTTCAAACACTAAAGATGAAATTCCACAAATCAATCAATTATACTTCCATTTAACTCATTAAGATAACAGCCATGGACAATTACTATTTGTGAAATTACATTGTTAAAATGATTAAGTGTTTCAAACCATTATCCTAAGAAACGCCTCTTTGAAAATGTTTGATGAATTTATATACATACCTTCACCTAATTTGTTTCGTGTTAATAGTAACCACTATAAATTTATGAACATACTCTTAAATATTTGTGAAATCCTAATTTGTCATAGTTGGTTGTTCCCTGAAGAATAATTGCATGTTTAACCTAACAATTCATACTTGCTAGAATGAATTGGCGGTGTTGTTATATCATTAATTGGACTAAATGTTGATCAACATGCGAACCCCATGCCACCGGAATCCAATCACCTATGTGAATTTTTTTTGTTTACTTAATATGATATGACACTTTAGAAAAACTAGTTGGATTCTTATGTTGTTGGTTAATGGTATGGTTTGACACTCGCAGATTTTTAATATTTTGAAAATCCAACCTTCGATTTTTGTTAAATTCTACTAATTGTTGGATATCTTTTAGTTTTATAATAAGTTGGTTTATTCATTCTTTCCTTGTAATTATATTGATTGCTCCTTGTTTATTTTGAATCGCACAACCTTTTGCTCCCATAGGAATATAACATTTTCTACTTGTGGCATACCAAATTTCTGTAATTTTCATTATAATCCAATTTATGGTATTCTTGGCCTTCGTCCTCTATTATGTGATGGTCTGTGGCTCAACCATGCACCCCTCGTATAAGGGCAAATGATAAACAATAATACAAAATGAACTAGCTTGTAATCTAGCCTAAATGTGGTTCTCCATACCTCCAACCTTAGCTCATGCCAATTATGTTCTTTGTTAATTTGATTCAAATTTGTTATACTAAACTATGTCTATATACCTTGGGACCATTCCTATGCATTCATCAATGGGATTACACAATTCCATTGGACCGTGGTTCAGGCTTGGGATAATGGTCTATAATGGCCATTATTTGGTATGTATAAAAAGTTTAATAATTTGGAATTTTCTCAAATACTCCACCCACTGATTTTGGACGCACGCCACACATCTAGTTTCTTGTTGAATTGGGATAAATGTTTTGAGTTCTTCTAAGCAAAAAAATTATAATTTCTTTTTTCCAAATCATTTCTATTTCCCAACATGAATTTGTGATTATAGTTTAGTTATTAGGATTATCAGGGGACAAATTGATTAGCGACAATGCATTGTTCCAAGATATAGGTCCTCACATGAATTTGCATCACCCCTAATTTTCTAGTTTCATTATTATCTAGTTCACTATTTTCCTCTTATATTTATGTAACTTTTCAATTCCCCCTTGCTTTCATATTAGGTTTGTTGTATGCTTTATATTGGTATCTTTCATTTCCTTTTTTGCCACCAATTTTGTTCTTGTTGTTGCATTGTCAGTTATATCATTCAAATTTATGCAAGGGGAACAATACATGCCTTTCGCCAATATATGTTTGCTTATTCCATTCACATTGTTGTTTTTCATTGGAAATTGTTACTCGTCTTTGCATTTTACTAATAATATATTTTCACACTTCTATTTTTCATGTTGGATTCTTGAGTTATAGTTCTTCATCTTTCTCTTAAATTGAGTTTATGATGCAACAACATTTTTTATTGTTCATTTGTGAAATTGTTATTAGATTTATTTCATTGATTGCCTTTTATTTTGATCTCGATAGCTACTTTCCATGTTGTGGGGAAGCTAGATCTTACCATCTTGGTAACTAATTTTTGAGTTGTCCAAGTGACTAAAATGTCATATGTGAAATGTTTGCTTTCCATTAAGGATTTGTGCATGTTTCTAAAAATGTTTCCTATGGGGATGATAACGTCATTTTAAGTTTTGTTTACCAAGTTCCAAATGTGAACCTTAGAGGGATATTTTGGACTATCACCATTGGTAAATATTAGATTATTGGTGAACATGTTCTTAACAATTCTCAAAACATTGTTGTAACACTGGGCATGATTACATTAGTGGCCAACATTATTATGGGAGGCATCTTGATGAAGGAAAAGCCCATTGCAAATTTTCACAACTCAAAATCTTTTGTCCTGATTACGAAATCATTGTTTATCAATCTTTGTGATTTTTCTGACGAAAATAGCCCTTCCCCTTATAATCTTGTTGTGCATGTTTCTGCGAATTCACAAGCTAACAAAAATAGGTTCTTTGGATGGAAGTGTTGTTCGTGAATTTGCGAACTCACAAATAACAACCTCTATTAATGGAAGTGTCGCTTATGAATTTGTGAGCTTACGAGGTGCAACTTCTATAGATGGAAATGTCGCAAATGGTTACTTTTTCTAGTGTTATTGATTTGCTAAAGGCAATGTTTCTAACTTTGCACACTTGATCTAAATTGAAGTCCTTAGATTATGAGGTCATCACAATTGAGTTTGTGAATTATCTTCCCACTAAATTTAATGGTGACATATTATTTGGGCTTCCTCGTATTTGTCATCCATTGGGACAACCCGGACAATTGCAAGGTATGGACAAAAAGTTTGATGGTCATGTTTGGTGCAAGTTGTAGACCAATAACATTATGATTCATTTAGGTTGGGCTTCAGAACGACGAAATGCCTTGGACATTTGTGATGTCAAAATGATTATTATCCTTTGTTTTAACATTATTCTAGGCACAATGAAGTTTCTTGGAATGGGGATAGTTTACAACTTCCGATATCCAAGCAATGTTTCGTGAAATCCCCAATCTATACCATTAGCTATAAGTTATGTGATTCTTCCCCCACCCATTTACAAACTTGTAGTTCTAAAATGTATTATGTTGTTCACAAGTTTTCAAATCTTTCAAAAGTCGTGATCCACTTGGGCACCCATGCCCATTTGGTTGTAAACAACAAGTGTAGAGAATCCTTTTAGGAGATGAAGAACATGGTTATAGATGAGGTTTGTCGCACACTAATTGCTACTACTTTGGCCATTATTTTATTTTCGAATAAGACATTTCTTTCTCATCACTTGTTGAACGAGGATGGAAAAGGTCCTATGGAACTTTTCAAAGGTGAAAAACTAGATCAAATGTTATTAAAGTTTGCTCCTTTTGCTCCTCTGGCATACACAATCTTATGGCTTCACTAAAGCATCATCCTAGGAACTCTAGTTCCATTGACTGTATCCTAAAATTGAAGGCATTGTTTGGTTATGATTATATTCAGGACAATTATTTTCTTGGTCAATAGGCAAGGCATAAGGTTTATTTGTTCAAGATGTCTATCGATGGAGCTACGTTTTGATTTGATTTGGTCAAGTGAATGCAATCCAATGATGGTCTACAAAATGTGTGGATGATGTTTGATCATGTAAAATGTGTTCAAGGATGGACGACCATGGCCTATCACATTTATGACCTAGTCTATTGTAAATTCATGACAATTGCAATTTGTGACATGCAATTCGAGGATATGGAAGTTCGATGCATGGAGGAAGTTGAACATAGTTGTTGAGAAAAAAAGGTTGGGTACGCCTGCTTTCAAAAGGTTCATGGTAGACGATGTACAAGCATATTGAAATGTTGTTTGCATTGTTTATAAGACTAGAAATCCTATGATGAAGATGGTTGACAAAAAGCAGACCTACTTTTTCCATTGGACTAAATCTTTGGATAGACACACCAAGTATTGATTGCACTAGAGTTCCATGATGGACACAAAGCCCTCTATTACGAGTACAAAAAAACCATGTCCTTGGAAGAAGTTGACCTTTGATATATTACCATTTGGTCTTGGTGGTATTCGTTTAAAGCTACAAGCAAGGGCGCCATGTTCATGAGCTCAACAGTTGGTTCAACTTCTGGCACTTTTGTGTACAACAATGGGGAGGTTTCATGTTAAATGTAAGGTCTTGACTCTATTCAAATTTTATTTTCCATTTGTCCTTCCTAAATTCTAATTTTATTCCTTTTAGGTGTTTGTAGAAATTCTCTTTGGACAAGGAAATTGATATGCCAACATGTAATTTATTTGAAATAGTCCATAATATTTGGCTCCAACAATCTAGCAACATGGGTAGTACTTGCCTCTTTGCTACAACATATAATGATTACGTACAAGCATTCAAATAGTCTTCATTGTATTTTGTTTTACAAGGAGGTGCATCTAGGACTAATCCAAACAAGAATGAATTGCACATGCATAGGGCTAATTAGTCTGGGGACCCAGTCCAAATTGTTGTTGCAATTGCCAAGTACACCTCAAGCTTTGGTCTTTCTATTAGAATATCGCATTTGGATGGTGAAGAAGTATTTGGATTAGCCAAATGCAAGGCAAACCCTCCACTTGGGTCAGAAGGAAATTCACATTGGCATGATTGGGCAATTTTTTTTCATTTGAAAGTGGCCAATGCAACGACTTTAATCAACCAATTGTTAGCTATGGATGTGGGGGAGACTAGCAATTTTGATCATGTTATCACCCACAATGGTGTGGAGGCTCTTGAGTGCCTATGTGGGGACAACATTTACCAAATTGAATGTTGTCCCTTGAAGTCAAACAATTGTTGTTCGGCATTGCAAAAAGGCACTAAACATTATTACAAAACCATAATCATTTCAAAACAGACGGATCATGGTATTCATGCTCCATGTTATGTTGGTTATTGGTCTATAGCCCAAGGTGTATCAATTGAGCTATATAAATTTTGATTTGACCTTGTGCATTGTGTGGGAGGGACAATCAAGAAATATGCACTTGATAGGCCAACCTTGACCTCCTTATGGCTTGTGCAAGAAGGGACAAATCTCACTCAAATTGAGGTGGTGGTATTGGAAGAGGTTAGTTTTTTGTTATCGGAGAAGCCAAAATGTCCTTTCATTAATCTGGTCGGGGATGACATATTTACACTCATGAAATAACCTCCCGGATGTGCCCTTCGGAATCTCTTTGGTGATGGTACTTCTACCTCTATTTATAAGCCATTGGATTTATATGTTTGGCCAAAATCAAAGAATGGGAAGAAGATTCATCGTCTTGACACTTTCAAGCTATCCATTATGTAAGAACACAAAGGGGAGGTGGGACGAATTGTTGAAGCCACACTATTAATTCCCTTAAACATTCCTCATGTGGGATATGGATGAATTTACCACCTCCTTTTAGGATTGCTAGAAGATTGTGAACAATATGAAGTATCGATTAATGATTGCTTGATTTGGAATTGCATGGATTTTTCTTCCATGATGGCTTGGTCCTTAAGCAAGTGGGGGTCGTGGGTGCCTTGTAAGCACTTGTATTACAATTTGCAATATGCCATGTATTCCAAGATTAAATAACCATTCATCCACTATCCATCTTAGAGTTGGAATGAGGTTCATAAATTATTAAATCATGCCAAAATCCTAAAAGTAAATTAGGTTACAGAGTCATTAGATTGTTGTTAAATACGACTGTTATGGGTTTTATCCATTTGGAATTTATTTTGTTGAAGAAATGAAAATATTCTTCAACATGATGTGCGTAATGCATTATTTAATAATTTCTCAAGCATTTTCCCATTCCATCATTATGTGGACTTCCTACCTATGACTTAACTTACACAAGTTATTGTTTCACCTTTTCACATTATAATGTAGCTCCTTCGAATTTTGCCTTTGACACCTTTTTTGTGGATGAAATTGGACATGAAAATTATGTGAGTATAGTAATTTCCATTCATCATAATTGTTTTGGAATTATTTTCATCCATACAATCAATCAACTAAAATTTTTATCCAAACAATTTGTCTACTTCCAATTATCATCCAAAAGTTCATTCATGTTCCACGTTCATCCAAATATCTCATCCTTTTTGTAACTGTCATCTATGTAAATGTGGTTTTCATTTGACATAACTATTTCGGAATTAATTCCATCCATACATTTGAAGCTATCAAACTTTTCATCCAAATTATTCGTCAATTTGTAATTATCATCCAAACTGTTCATTGATGTTCAACTTTTGTCGCAACCCCACTTTTGGAAGAGTGTGAGGATGACACTCACATTCCCGAAATGGGTACTTGGGAGTCCTTTGGGACTCTCGAAACTTCAGAGTTCGATTGTAAGGGTCAAAACACTTCGCCTTGAGGAGTTCTTCATGTCATTGAAAATCTATTGAAGTGTAGATGTCGAAAATGGCCTCGCATGAGCCATTTGGACATATGCAGCATAAATTATGGCAAAAAGAAGGGTCGGGAGTCAAATTGGCAGTTTGACTCCCGGCCACTAAAAGTTGAGAATCGACCCAACTTCGGTGTGTGCAGACAGAGTGCGACACACCGTTGGAAAGCTCTCAACGAGAGCTACAATTTTGCTTCGGACCTCATCCCAATCCAAGGTTTGAGCAAAGAGTTATGAACTCACAAAGTCCCGAGAGTCCAAACTGGGACAATTTCGGGACTCCTCCTTGGGAGTCCCAAGACAAAAAGCCATTCGGATGTGGGTGCCGCAGAGTAACGCAAAGAATACTATATGGGGGAAGGTGGTGGCTTCCCCCGAGTATGGGCCGTGGTGAGTCTTGTGAGTTCAGAGTTGCCCATGGCTTGTCCTAACACCAAGGGTGCTCCAGAATGCGAACTAACCAACTTGTGGTTGGTTTGATGCAGGTTTGAGTAAGTAACTAAAGCTTGTCCCTCTTCCTAGTCCCATCTCGGAACTTCAGCATGCCCTTCTACCCCTTTTAGGGTTAAGAGTTGGGAGTGTGCCTTCAAGTCCTCACAATTTCGCTGTTTTAGAAACCAAGGCCCATCTTGGGCCTAACTTGGGACTCGAGAGTGTGTCAATTTTCATCCAAACTTTTCATCCATTTTGTGACTTTCATCCATGTACATATGAAAAAATATTTTCCACATCATTTTTATGTGGCATAGGAATATTTTTAAAATATTCTATCCACATCATCAAACTATTCCAAAAATATCCATTATTGCTCATAGGCTCATGTTCATAAGCTCATAGGCTCACGTGCTCACTTTGTAACATTGTTGTTGTTAATGGGTCATTTATTCTTTTTCATTTGTTTAATACCCAACACCACAAGTATAAAAAGTTCAAATGTTTTAACAATATTTGATAGATGGGTGCTAGAATTGCACTACAATCTTTTTTTTTGGTTAGATGTGTGAAAGATCTAATGATTGGATTAAAGGGTCATTGGAATGGATAAGAAAAAAAAAGATGATGTTTTTTTGTGATGTTTTTTTTTGTTTTTTGTTTTTTGTTTTTTGTTTTTTGTTTTTTAATTGATGTGTTCTTTCTGTCTCTCTTTCAAGTTCTAATGTAAGACGTGTTTCTTTTCAAATTATTTGGAGGTTGTCAAAGAATTCAAAAATACATTAAAAAGTGTATTAAATTGGTTTGTTTTGATGTTTTAAGGGTGAAAGGTGAAAATGTAATGAAATGGGTGTTAGGATTTAAAAGGCATTTTTGTGTTTTTGTATTTCATTTTTCATTCTTTTTAAAAAGTATTTATGTGCAGTTTTTAAAAAAAAAATTCACTTTGTTGTTTTAAAAAAGTCTTCCAACTTGTTATATATATACATAATTTTGATTGCATGGTGATTGGTTTAAGATTTTAGTGAAGTGAATGTTAAGGTTTAGGAAATGTCTTTGTGTTCATTTTTTATTTCATCTTTCATTCTTCTTTTCAAGAATTTACGAGGTTTTTTTTTATAAATTTAATTAAATAAATTATCATTTTTTTGGTTTTTTCTTTCCCCATCAACTTCATGTTTTTTTTAAAAAAATTTAAATTTTATTTTATGTACAAAGATTTGAATGAATTGAGTGTTAGGGTCTTTAAAATATTTTTACACATTTGTTTTTTAGTTCATTTTTAAAAAATTTAATATTTAAGAAAATATTCTTTTATTGCTTTTCCGGGAGGTGGATGTGGAAATTAAAATAGAGGTGGAAGGAAAGGCATGGTGGTGACATTTACAACAAGTAAAGATGCAAAGAAAACAAGGAGATTGCAAGCAAAGATTGAATATGAAAAGAATACAATAACCAATGTTTTTAATAGGATCAATTAATAGATCAAAATATGAAAGACAGACAAAGAAATTGTTGAAAGAAAGCTGAAACTCCCCCCTAAATATTTGAAAATAATGAAAATCTACTTTCCAAACAAAATCATAAAAATACATTGAAAAAAGCATCATTTCAAAAAAAAAAAATTTCCATCTAAGTTGGTATTATCTAAGCCTTATATTCTTTAAGCTTGAATTCAAAACATTCAAAACCTTAAACCCCTTTAGGTAATCCCACCTTTACTTTACACCACACATATATTAAAAACAAGAAAAGTAAAGAATAAAAAACACACACACACAGATCAAGTTTGAAGAGGAAGAAGAAAAATATATCAAGTTCACCAACCAAATAAAAAATAAAAAATAAACAAAAGCTACAAAGAAAATCACATAAACACTTTGAACCTTACTTCCTAATTTTAACAAGTAAAAAGTCCAAACGTTTTGAATGAAGTGTATGGATCATCGTTTTTCTTTTATGTAAATTGTTTTCCAAAATGTGGATTCTTTTTGGGGGCTGTGGCCCATACAAAGGCCTTTTCCCTGGAAATTTTTGAAAAAAGTCGCCAAAAAAGCAAGGTTTGCGACTGGGTTTGCTCGATTTAGAGTGCCTGCTCCTGGGAGTCGCCAAACAGCAGGCAAGATTACAAATTCAGAGTGCCTGCTTCTGTAGGTCGCCATACAATAGCACGGTCACAGATTTAGATCGCTTCCTCCAGGTCGCCAAGCAGAAGCAGGATTACAAATCGTTTTTACCGTCCTACCTGTCCAATAGCCAAATTTGCCTAGATCCTCATGTGGATGGTTGCCAATGTGGCTACATCACAAATGTGTGGAGAAAAACCACGATATGGATATTCCTTCAAATTCTATACACTCCAACAACAAAAACCGGTATAGATTTTGTTGGACAGTTTTTATTTTATTTTTTCTAGGCACGATTTTTTCTACTGCCCGGTCCGTCGTAAATCCAAAGTCAGGTGAGGAGATGCCGGACGGACGAGGAATCGACGGAATCTAGCTTTGTCGATTCCTTCTTGTCGTCCGTTTTTACTACGATTATCCATACAGCTATCTAGTACCCACTCCCCTAAATCTCTTTGCGGCACAACCCATTTCTCCCGTCTTGGAGCTTCGCGGTCCACACACGCCTAACGAAATTCTCGGCAACACCCGTCTGCGGCAATCCTGTCTTTGAGCTTTGTCGGAATGGCGATGCTTGCCGTGCCAGCTGCAGCGATGACGTCGATGACAGGCATGCTTAAGGGTTTGAGCTTGACGTCGAGCTCAGGCTCTTCTTACATCACAGGGGATGCCAACAAGTTTGGGGCGTTGGTGGTGGAGAGGAGGAGTAGCAGTGGGTTGGTGGAACAACAAAATGGAGGCGCCATCACCATCGAAGCAGCTCACAAGAAGGGATCCGGAAGTACCAAGAACGGTAGGGACTCCAAACCTAAGATGTTGGGCGTGAAGATTTACGGCGACCAAGCTGCGCAGCCCGGCGCCATCATCGTTCGCCAAAGAGGCACCAAGGTTAGGGCTTTTGTAGTTCCCCCTGGAAACCCTTCTTCTTGATATCATGTTTTGTATGCATCTTGCACTTGTTTCTTCAATTCTTGCTTGCTTTCTGCGTGACAGTGTTGTGGCAATACGCATGGAAACTTGGGAGCACTAAATTGCCTTGCATGAGTACAGTTCCATCCAGGAAACAATGTGGGACTAGGGAGGGACTACACCATCTATTCACTGATCGATGGTGTCGTCAAGTTTGAGAAATTCGGTCCTGACAGGAAGAAGGTAATGAGTGCTTGGACACACACACTCTCTCTCTCTTTCTCTTTCACCTTCTATTCACTTATCGATAGCGTTGTCAAGTTTGAGGAATTTGGTCCTGACAGGAAGAAGGTAATGAATGCTTGCAAACCTGGGCAAACATACACACGCACTCTGTGCATGTGAAGCTCTAGAATTTTTTCCAAGAGTTAGGACAACTTGACTTTTGTGTAGTGTTGTTGTAACAGCATCTGGAGCATGTCAGAACTATCATTACAATTGACTCTCTGCCATAGTATACAACAAATGTGGAGAGAGGTTTTCTCTGCAGTTCTGTAGATATGTACAACATCCATGCCTCTTGAGTGCTAGCCAACATCATGACTGGGAGTTTTCCCTTGTTGCTTCTGGAAATGCAACAAACAGACTCTGGATGCAGATTTTGTGTGAATTGTTTGCCCAGGTTTTGGGCTGATTACTATACACACTAATCAGCACCCACTGTCAGGAGATGATGATGTCAGTGGGTAGTCATGGCAGCTAGCTCGTCACTGCCATATAGTCTTATGCTTTGTGAGCAACTCTCGTAAGGCTATAACTGCACTCACTGCTGACATCATGATATCTTCGAAGTGTTCTTGTTGTGGAGATTTGTCTGCATTTCATAAATGTATTATGCATGAAATCCAAACAGCTGGCCTGCATTTCCATTGATTCCAGTTGCATTGCTAGTGTTATCATGAGGTAAATTGGTAGGAGGCTTTGATTTTGCTGACTGGTTTACGAGTATAGTTAGAAAACCAAACCATTTTGGTTTTATGAAATTTCTTGTGCAATGGGTGCAGATAAGTGTGTACCCAAGGACTGAGGAGAAGGTTGAGAACCCTAATAGTAGGCGAGTGAGGCGACGAGAGTTCTATCGTGAGCGTCGGGAACGCCGCAGGGCTTATTTGGAAGGCTCTGATGTGTTTGAGCCAAGCTTGGCAATGGCATCAGCTGAGCCTGTAGTTCAATCAGATGAGAAAGCCCTCTGCTAGTATACAATCTACTTCTTCAATCATAACACTGAAAAACACCTTCATGCTTTTCATTCACCACTTGTTGTTCTATGTGCTTTTTGATGTAAAACTTGGGAGTTTGGTTTTGAAATTTGTGAAGGGATTTGAAGGCAGGAACTGAGGTTTCTATGATTGCACACAGCTGTTCAGGCCTTTTTTTTGGTTTTCTTTTGACAATTGTTATATCATTTCAACCAAGTATTTGTCACCTAGTGATGGTCTTTTCTGCCAGATTGAGCCTTATGACACAACTCATGTAATGCAAGACTAGGTAACTTTGAGATTTGGATGCTGTATCTGACCACACTGTATTCATGCTGGGATGTAGTACAAACATTGAGACCTGCTAAAAAACAGCTTGTCTTGATTAGACTTGGTGACTGGAATTGCTGGTCTTCCTTGAACTCTGGGATGGAGGTTTTGCAACTGTCTGCTGTCTATAACCTCCTGGTAACATTGGACAAACCTCAGTATTATGATAGCTCTGTCTTCACAACTGATAGCATGCAGTCTCCATTCGACAATCTTCTTATATTGAGAGTTTCAAAACCCATTTTGTCCTCAGAAGATAATCTTCTTATAGTTCTATGTTATGCTTCTGTGTTGTTTCTCCCTCTTTTCTTGTTTGGTTTTTTTTTTCCCCCTTTCACTGTTGTTTTGGGTTACTTCTTGTTGTTGTTTTTGTCTCCTCTGTTATTTAGGGTCAGGTCTTCCCTCTCTCCTATTTGCTTATGGGATCAACAAGCCAACTGTGTTTCCCTTGAGCATTTGGGAGACAGACTTCACCTGTGCAAAGATTTTGTTGTCTTACAAGGCTGTTGTTCTGACATCAATTCTCAAAAGTTGTCAGCTGATTTTTAGCATATACCCAACAACTTTGTGGTATCTGGCCTGCAGAAATCATTAGAGCAAAGATATGAAGGGTTGACATCACTTGAAGGATATTGCCAAGTTGCATTACTGCTCTGCCAACCATTGCTAAGCATCTCATCAATGGATTCCACTGCACATTCATATTTGATCTGAAGAGTGGTAATCTGGAGTGCTCTTGATACAGAGCAAATGTTGACACACTTCTATTTGGAAGTTACCATCCTTGGAGTTTGTATACCTGTATAGTTCTACCATTAGCAATGGCTTCTTGTACTTTCCTTGCCTTTTTGGTTAGTGCATATGAGAGAGGTTTTAATGTGTTTTATCATTGGTGTTTTCATCTTTCTTTTCTTTTAATTTAATTTAACGTCAATACCTGGACCAGAAAAAATTTGGACCATTTCTCGATTTGTGCATGTCATCCTTGGATCTTATCTTGTTCATCCTCATTTTTTCAATGCCTTTATCGGGTTCCAATTTTTTAACCTGTGTTTTGACCATTGTTTGCCAAATTCAACTTTCCTATTTTGTTACCTTTTGGCCTTAATTTCATCTTTCTATTTGTTGGACTCAACTTACCAAGATCCTATTTTCCCCCAACTTCATCTCATGCAATGTTTTTCTTGGCTTTCAGCTTCTTGGATCTTATCATCCATACTTTTCTGCAAATTCAACTTTCCTAAATATTTGATCTTTCCAAACCCACATATCATCTAACAAACCCCTAACTTTTCCAACTAGTTTCATTTTCATCCATTGCTTTAACTTTCTTAACCCACATATCATCCAAACAACCTTATGATGTATTGTATTGAATATAGATGAAAAACCTTTTGAGGGCTTATTCATTTTATCGCATGTTCCAATTTGTTTCATGCCATAATAGTTTCATTTCATAGTAGTTTTGGCATGTTGGAAACATCAATAAAGGTTGGGATGCAGCATGCCAAGGTTGCAGGAATGCTATTTTGTGAGCATGCAAGCATGAACAAGGAAAAATGCTCTTTCACATCATGAGAATATTTTTTAATGGAGTTTGTCAATGTGGAAGCATGTTTTTTGACAACATAAAATATTTTGACACATTAGATGAATATTTCAAATATTTTGCAATGTCATCCATGTACATGAAAAAAGTTGGGTGTAATGATATCAAAATCTTTCTAAAAGTCATCAATGTCATTCTCAAAAGAACCATAATTGTCGTTGTCAATACTGAATCCAGTGGGTTTGTTGCTGTTGTAAAACATTAATACAATTTTGACTTTATATTACCATAGAAATGTACAATGTTCAAAACTCTATAATTAATTTAATGTACCACTTTGGTGTGAATCAACTATGACATGCTGTGAAATGTGTATTTGATTCAAAAGCTTTTATATATTTTATCATTCCAAACCATTTCATTTTATATGCAATGATGTTTCACTATGAGGTCCCTGCTATCAACTTACTACACCTTGTATTGGATAAACAAACATGTTTGGTAGAACAAGTTCTTGTTGAACTTTTAAGCACTTAGACTTGTACCTTGCAGTCAGAAAGAAAAATTCCTTGTATACAAAATAGAGGTTAGATATTGGTCAACGAAAAATTGCTTACAAGATTATAAAATTTGTGACTATGATTTGTGTGTTTAACCCAAAGTTTAGAATAGTTTATGATAGACTGCAAGAGATAATCAGTGGTTAACATAGCCAACAAATCATAATTATAAAATGCAAATCATGAAACAATTTGATTACTTATTGGGATTAGGTAAAAGCACACTACAATGACCCCCTTTGGGACATTTTTGGGTTTATATATAATATAATTGTTTCAAAAGTATGGTACATTTTATTTTTGGTATCAATTTTGGTTTTTGGGCCTTATAATTAACAAAATTTCAAAATTAATGTTATATAATATCATTATTTCAAAATAATAAATTTCATTATCTATATTGAAGAATCCATGGGTATATTTGTAATATACATTGGTATAATAGGGCCATTGTCTTGTTTTGATTGCATTAATTTTAAAGTTTCTTTGGTCATTAAAATATTCAAATTTAGTAGAATTTAAAATATGGCCTATCTAGTTACGCTTGTCTTTCATGTGAATGTGATTACTTGTCGAAAATTAAATTTACAACATTTTTATTGCATTTTTGTGAAAAAACCCATTTTTAAAAATGAAAATTTAAAAAATAGTCACATAGTCTCCAAACATGGTTCAAATTATGTGAAATGACATGGTTCAATATACCTTCAAATTTCATAAATACTATAAATCATTTAAATCATTTTTTGAGGTATATTTGTGTTTTTGAATACACATGTACACTACATTCGTTTTCACAAATATATTCCAATCTCCCACTTTATAAAATGAAATGAAATATTTTTTAAATCAATCTTTTGCTTAAACTATATTTTAACATAATGTGCAAAAATATTTTGAAAATCTTTCAAAAGCTTGAGGTGGGTTACACTCATACATGCACATCCTTAAAAAGTAATTGAATGTGACACCCTGAAGGGGGTCATCATTGTGTGCTTTCACCCAATTTGCTTTATAGAAAAAACATGCATTCAAAAAACATTTGAGAAGAAGTGTTTGGAGTAAAACACGATTTGGAAAAAAATGTTTGTTTATACTTGTTTATTCCAAGGCTGATGAGTTACTGCCAATGGTGAGAATTGGCGTTGAAACTCTGTTTATAATGGGAATATCCTATAATGATAGTGACTATGAAATGCCATAAACCATGGTAGATTCATCTAGGGGAATGGATTACAAAACATCATCGATGGAGAAAAGTTCCCCTTGGTATTAAACTAAAGTTGAAGTTGTCAACATGAATGAAATCCTATAATTAAAAGACAATGAAAGTGTTGGGAGATAGGAAGGATTTTCCTTAGGAAGGTCATGTAATGTAGGAACTGCAATGAAATGGAAAACAAGGCCATGTAAAACATTAATGACAACAAAATGCAAGTGTTGCACCAATGCAAGATGTGTGTATTTGTGTGCATGTGTTTAATTATTTTAACATGAAGGTGAATTGAAAAATATTAATGAACATGGATTGCTTTAAAACGAGGGAAAATAATATTTTAGTTGAAAGGTACAATCATACTAAAAGGTAGTATGACTTACATCTTATTAGTACTTGACTTAAAGGTAGATTAAAAAACTATGGGCTTATACATGAAAAAACCTCAAAATATTGGGAATTCTTTATCATTATTGAAAAGGATTTAAAACAAACTTTATGTGTGTTAACATTTTGTGTTGAACAAAAGAAAACAAATTCATTGTTCTATAGATAATATTCATTTGTAGTGTTGGAAGGTATGAAATAAGTATGTGTTGGGATGATATTGAAACCTTTCCTTTGAGTGAAGAAGAATAGGAAAAGAGCTAGGAACATTAAACTAGTTACATGCAATTAAAAGTAGGAGTAGCAAACCCCTAATAGGCAACAATGATTTTATTTCATAGGGCAAGTGTTGGATATTCTTACAAGTGAAGAGGAAGGAGAGGATACAACAAGTTATAAAAAAAACAATGACTTATATACATAGATTGTGACAAGAAACAACATCAAAAAATTCAAAGCCAAGGTCACAATGTATTGAAATCTCACCCTACATAATCTTGGGCTAAATGCAAAAGACACATTAAGATAGTGAGGATTAGCATAATGACAAAAAAATGTTAAAAGTATCGACATGTGCAAAGTTGATTACAAGGTTCCTAGAGCAGTGCACCTATGGTCCTAATTGTTGAGATGTCTATTTGAATTTTTAAAATTTGTGTGAATGCACGCATTTAAAAAAAATATGAAAGAAACATCAAAAGAGAATATAGGGGTGGAGGAAAACACATTCTAGATTGCTAGGTTTGTGATTGAGAAACAAACCTACCAATTTATGACAAAATGGCAATTATTTGTGAGTTTTGTAAATGATATTTTTAAGGTATAACTTGTTACTTCAAGTGTTGCAAACTTCTTTCTTGTAACCATCAAAAAAATAAATTAAGACATGTACTTGGGAAGGCAATGTTTGAAGCCAATTGTGGGCAGTTTTGGAAATTCTAATATGATTATAATGGCATTTGTAATTATATGCCCAATTTCAAATAGCTAGAATTCATATTTGAATATGGGTGAAAATACAATAATAGGATGAGGGAATCTCATTACAAAGTGGCCATTTTGATAGGGCTACCATTAAATAGCACATAGACCTTGTCCATATCCAAAGGAAGCTAGAAAGTTCCAACTAAATGTTCTGAACAAAATTCATATTGAGGTTTGCTTAGCATAGAAATTCCTTCATTTTGGATGACCAATATTCCAAGCATGCTAGTGGGGCCCTTGATTCTCATGTTCATCCTAGTAGCAACAATCTTACCCAATATTACACGGTAAGAAAAGGGAAGGCTTTGTTTTTTAGTAGTATATTTCCCTAAATGTCTTGTAAGTAATTGATACCAACTTTAGATGCTGGATTTGTAGCCAATGTAGGACATAATAAGAAATGGAATAAAAAATAATGGGATTGTGGAATGAATTGCAAAGAATATAATAACTATTTGAAAAATACCATCGTGGCTTTTGATTTCACATTGCACAGTCACGTATTTTTCATGGATTAGAACATTACAAAAGAAGAATATTTTTCAAGATGAAGTTATAATGTTGACAATATTTTGAAGTCTCCTAATGTGAATTATAAAATGTTATACGACACTATGTATAAATGTATATATGAGTGAGAATGAAAGTGTTAAAAGAGAACAATCTAAACGCATCCCGAAAATGCAATTTATAGGAATGAGAGAAAATTTTATTAGAGCTTTCCTCCCAACTATAGGACTTGATAGAGGGTTGGAAAACACGTGGTCCACCCCAAACTTAAATTTTAAAAATACATATTTAGCACTTTGTCTCATGATCAAAGTAGGCAAGAATGTTGGAGTTAAAGGATTGGCCAAAAAAAATTGAAGATGGTGGTGGCATGCTAGCTAAAAGTTGTGTGACATCCTCAACATAAGAAGGTAGAGTAAAAGGGGTTAAAGGACTATGAACAAAGCCTTTTTTGGGATAAAAAGGTACAAACCTATGCCTCAAAGGATGGCCACCTTTGTAAAGGGATACAAAATAAACTATTAATACATTGTGGAAACTTTTTGTGTACATATGATTCATAGTAGAAGAGACTCTGACTTATTCATGGTTGAGGTTCAACCTCTTACGTTTGGGAAGCATACGTTTGGGAAGCAGTGAATTTGAACCAAAATCCATGTTGTTAGTTTCATCTAGGTTATTACCATGCATAGAAACAAGGGGAAGGAGAATAAAAAAACATGATAGGATTTGCCTCTAGAGCCTAGATGTTGCATCTAAGTGTTTGACATGTTCAAACACAATTGCCTACAAAAAATCAAGATGAAAATGTTGAACGACATTCAATCTATTAGATAAAATGTTGGAAAACATCCAATTAATTTGAAATTAAGCAAAAGGTAAACATGTAGATGTGAACATGTTGATGATTGTGGAAGGTGGGGTATAGCAAGGTTGAACAAAGGTTGTCACTACGAGAAAATGCATCTCATTAATCTTCTCAAAATGCAACCATCACATGATTTCACAATAGTGTCATGTGATGTCCAATTGTAAAGCACATCATCCTACCCAACAAGAATCCCCTTCTTGATGAATTTGGAAGTGGGATGATTGAAATGGAAGGTCAATGAATCCCACACAAATAGAGTGGCCTTGTTGGTCAGTGTGCATTATGTCATTAATCTATGTCATATTGGCTTTATCTTAATTTTCATGTTATTTTAAGGGTTATGTGGTATATAGGGTGAAGATCATTGGAGATATCATTTATAGAAGGGTTTAATAGATGGAGACATGGAGAGGCAAAGGCTATTGAACATTCTAGGATTGTAGTTGAAGCATAAGCATAAGGTACATCTTTGCGATGGAGTTCGCAAACCAAGTTATTTGTTGCAAAGGAAAAGAAGGAAATATATGGACGACTATATTTGTGATTGTAGTATTTGTAAGGGAAACAATGTTGTGCTAAAATGGCAAATTCTAATTCTAAGGCATCAAACTATTGGTACATGGGATAACATTGTGATTTGGGAAAGGGGTGTTGTGCACCAAGAGTAATGTCGTTCACAATCCGAATGGATAGGGCAATAATGGACATTTTGATGCAACAAGCTAAAAACCTACGCCTACACATTATCGCAAAAAATGAAGAAAAATTCTATAATATTTTTGGCCCAACATATGGGTATGTGATTTCTTCTTTCTCTCCATAATTTTCCTCATGTAATCAATAGTTAGTTCCTCCTTCCATACATGTCTGACACTAGATTTTGCATCAAAATTGGAGAAGCTATGAAGATGATTGTTTTTTGCATGTGAAAGTATTGCCATTGGAAACCTAGTCTCCACCTTATTTTAGTTTAAAAGGTTCAAAATTTATAATCGACCATGGATTCAACACATGGACTGTCCACAATTCTTGGCCAATTGGATTAAGTTGTTGGTTCAATCCAAGCTCTTAAAATTTAGATTTAACTTTTGTTATGTATTTAATATGCCACATGGCACCAACTCTTGAATCCACCACCTTAATGCAAATTGCAACTATTCCAACAACAATTCCCATTGCAAGAGGTTTACTAAGACTCCCTTACATAATTCTTGAACTCTTTTACACCCTAAATTAGAAATTTATTTCTTTCAAAGTTAAAGCCATTGGTTTCTTTGAAGTCGACGTGTTTGTTTTTCCATGATTTCTTTTGCAAGTTCATTTCAAAACACAACAATTATTGGTGCAATGGATCCATTAGCCCAAGCACATGTTCCTTTGTCTTTTAGTCCCCAAGGTACCGATTGCCCCCAGGGTCCAAGTATGGTCAAGGTGTCAAAAAGGATTGTCTTGCATAAATATGCAGTGTAGCCCCTCAATTAATCTCATCCTGAAAACTTTGAGGCCCACTATTATTACAAGTTTTATTTGCTTCATACATACATATATTATTAATGTAATATTATTTGCATAACCTTTTTAGTTTGAAGAAGTGGAAAGGTTCTTGACAAGTTTTAAATAAAAGTCCAAAACATAAGGGTCTTTAATGAAAAATGGTTCAAGGATTTGTTGGGAAAGTCAAAATAAATATATTTTTTCCCAAGTTTTATATCACAAAAACCTTAGGTTTTAAGGTTTATAAAATGGTCAATTGCTACAAGGATCTAATGCCATGTATTTTTGCACAAGACTCCAAACCTTGAAATTTATGGGTATTTTGGGCATAGAAAAAATAGGTCCCAAAGTTATTTTTTAAAAATATTTTTTTCTTTCGTAGGTGGAAAAAAAAAACTTTAAATGCTAGTAAGAAAAAAAAAACTATTTATTTCATTTAATAGTAAAATGGAAAATGAGGAATGCAATAACAACTTTATGACTTAGTTTTGCAGAACCCTTGTATGTCTTGGAGGATTGAAGACACGTGTCATACACAATGTGAGATGAGATGATCACATAGACATCGCCCAAGTAATCCTAGTGGTTCATTTTTCTCAATTAGACGCTTGCCCTTCATCTCTCTCATTTTGGAACTAAATTCTCAATTATTGCATTTCGTTCATGTGTTGCACCATTCATGTGTACAATGCTTTTGACTCATTATATGTTTTGGATGAACTATTGAACTTGACAACATGAATTTGAATGACTTCGAAGAAGTTATAAGAACACTTGCACTTGGCATTGAATATGATTACAAACAATCCCAACTCCTTCAACCCAAACCTCATTTTTTATAGGAGCCATTACCTTAGTTTTGTATAGACTACCCTAATGTAGGAGATTGTTTGGTTTATAAAGTTTCAACAACTACGCATCCATGGGGGCATTCAGATGATTTCATGTACTATTACTCTAAAAATGCATCTTATCGAAATTACACATTGTGTGTGCGAAGGCAAGAATGGCCATTTCATACATATTTTTCATTAGCATGTTAGTGGTTTTTAATCAATGTTAATAGGGGCCAGATGCATTTGATTGGCAAGGTTTGAACTATTTAAAACCCTAGTAGTTTATTCTCGGGCATATTTATTTGTCTTATTGAAAGTTTTATGACATGTTGATAACCATGCTAATGTAACTTGGCTTGTCATTCTTGTTGTGTTATAGGCATTCCAAAGGTTTGAGGACCATACCATTGGTTGCAATTCTAGTTGAATGGCAAGAGTTAGACATATGTTAGGTTGATGCATGATCAAGTTGTGAGCGTGAGAGTAGTTGCTAGCAATTGGCACATGAAGAATAGAAATGGAGCATTTAGGAACAAAGGTCTTGTGGGGGAGGTCATGAAGTTTCTATTAACTTGTGGTCTAAGGATCATAAATGGCACTTGTTTGTGGTGGTGTTTGCTTAAGTAAAAAAAAAAAAAAACAACGACGTATATATAAAGGTATTAACTATGACATCCAAGCCCAAAACATTTAGTTGAACAACATTTGATGAAAGTTTCATTTTTAGGGTTAAGAGTTTGAAGTTGAATTTGTAAGTTTGTGATTCTAGGATCTTTGTAACAAAATAGAGGGTTATGGTTTGTGAGATTGCTTCTACAAACCATAACCCTAATCTTGTCAAGACTTCTAGCATAGATTGTATCTAGAAAAATTAGAGTACCATGGAGTTGATACAACAAATCTATATGTGAATGGATTGAGAATTATAGAGTTGCTACTACTTTTATTAGATTAAGTAGTTGGTACACATAGTCTTAAGTTTGATGAATATGAGCCAATATATTCATGGTATGATATACCTTATTAGGTTGGTCCATATGTTTTTGGGTTACAATTTTATGGAGAATAGAGCTCATGAGCTCAAAGAGATCATATCTCCTTCATCAAATTTTCCATGTGCAATAGAACTAAAGTTTGAGAGTAATTATTAAAGAATTCAATTATTTTAACAACAAACATTATTATCCAAACCTGTTAAGAAATTTTATTTTATTTTTTGCTACTTCCATCATGCTTATATGAATTGAGGGATGGTCTCTTTAATTTCTAGGTGTAGGTATTAAAAACTTCTATACTTGCTACAATATCCACCATTGTTATCTTTTTATTTGTATGGTAAGATGCACTAAAATGGTTCTTGGTGATCATTTAACTAGGATCATAAATAATAGGTGTGTAAACATCATAATTTTGATTTAATGTCTTTGTCATTTTCACGTTACAAGTAGGTGGTCCAATGTGGAATTATAATGGTTCCAAGTGGAATCACAATTGTTCAAGGTGAAACCAATGTTTGGTGGATGGTAGACAATTAATTTTGTAAATGGTTTGAATCTCGTGTATATATATATGCCATACATTCTTTATGTTCATTGTAGATTTCATAATATACTAACTAAATATTAATTGTTTGGTGAAATTTTGTGTAGGCAACTAGTTGACAAGTGTGCACATAGTGTTTGGTACCAGGTTTTAATGAGTTTACTCCTAATCATAAATGGTCATGTGGTTATAATTAATTATATGTAGAACCTTGGTAACATGTTTAATAGTACATCTCAATCTAATATTGAAAGTTCATATATATATATATAAAGTTGCAATGTAGGCCCATCCAATTTGTTCAAGTTTATATGGAATGTAGTGCCAATTGGGTTCCACTATGCACCACATCCCCATTTCCATGTATTAAACTTTGATAATGTCCATCTGAATGTGGCTTGTGAAGGTGCAAATGGGGTTCCACCATGCACCACCCCATGTCCATTAGACCAAACACCCAAGGGTGGCACAACATACCAAGTAATAATAATTGGTAAATGTGGATTAAATCCTTGTAGACCTATTCCACACTTATTGTAACATCAGATTTGCACTAAATATGCACATATTCACAATCCTGCATTGATTCTACACACATATGCCTTTGCAGTTCATTAAAACACCAAATTCATGGTTATTACAAAATTACATTTTATTTCCTTATTTTTTATACTACAAAGAATTCACACAACAATATGAATATGAAAATCATTGCAAAAGTCTATACTTTTCTTGTTTACTAAAAACTTCAATCGAAATTTAAAAAAAAAACTATGATTGTTGAAATGAAATCAAAACAACAAAATTACATTTGTGGTATCTCCAAAACATAGTTTACAGTTTATGCTACAAAATAATTACATTTATCCTCACTTCAAAACTATGTGTTTAAGAATAATTCCTTTCTCCCAAAACCTCCATCTTTGGGAAGTTTTAAGTCACCATCGACATGATTCAAAACCAAACAAGAATTCAAAATAAAAAACCTCCAATGTCCAATGATCAATCCCTATTTTTAATGCCTTGTTCATCCAAAACAATGTAGTCAGTCTACCTCTTTAACATTACCCCCTTCGTACTTTGGATTTCATCCCTAAAATCCTTGTGAAATGACAAAAAAAGAAATGAAATCATTGTGCAACCTTTTAAATTTTTGGTTGTTCAATTATAGTTTTTATAGCCTCAACTTGTATAGTAACTAGTGGTTTTGTACCCATCTTTGAATATGTAGTTCTAACTACCTCTTTTATTAATTCAATTTGTGGTTCTACTTCAAGAGATTGGATTTTTTATTGCTCTACCTTTGGTTCTAGAGTAGTTTCCATGTTTTTTTTCTTAAGTTATATGTGGTTCTTTCTCTTCATGGCTCCCTCCTCTGAGTTCTTGTGGTTCTTTTGTCCATATGTCTTCCTCTTGAGCTGTCCCATTGGGTGCCTCATCATTTTGCCTTGATGTCTCTATACTTATTGGACTTCCATAGACAAACTTTAGGAAAAAATTATGATATATCTCCAACTTGTACCTAAAGATCCTTTCATTGGTCATGTGTTGGGCTAGATCTTCTCCAACTCTTTTGTAAAGTATTCCTTTGCAACTTCCCACCATTCTTTAGACTCTGTATCAAAATCTTTCATCTTATTCTTGATCTTTATTAAAGTGTAATATTGTAACATTTGTTCATAATCCTCCAATTGTTTCTTAACACCATATAGGTCCAAACTATTCTTCTGCTCATTTATAGTCTCCAACAATCATTGTAGTTATTGTAAATTCTTTTGATACTCTTTATTTGCCTCCACCAACTTTTTTTTATTTTACTTCTGTTGCCTTTCTTTTGAGTTCTTCATACTTTAACAGAAGATCACTCCTCAAATTCACCAAATCTATCAAAACATTATCCTTCTCCTTATTTTCTTAATTGGTGCTTCCACCCAACTTCCCAAAGCCTCATGTTGTTGTTTATAATGGAACAATGTCTTTGCCCATTTCTCCATGTAGTTTTTTATTCCTCAGCCATTTCCTTAATTCTTTGAGTTCTTCATCTTGTGATTTCATCAGAGCTATTTTAATCTTGAGCTCATGTTTCTCATCCTATAATTTTTGTATGAATGCTTTGATCTTTTGCTCATTTTCTACCCTATTCTTCCTTTAGATTTTTATGTTATGCTTGTACTCCCTTTGGAAGTTCCTTTCCTTGTCCAATTCCACTTGCAATATTGCTTTCTTTTTCTCCTATGCGGCCAATTTGTTCTTCAAATTGTTCACCTTTAAATTCAAATTTCCCATATTCAAACTCATAATTACCATAGTTTGAAACAATTATATTGCCTTATTTGCTTACATTACTTCTATAACCACCTCCTCCACAGACTTTGGTGTACTTGTTTGTGTCATAGGATTCTTAGATCCTTCCACAAAAGATCCCAGCTCCTGTACTAATCTACTCCCCAACCCAAAATCAAATGAATGTTCCTTTGTAAATTCTAGTTTATTAACTAGTAATTATAATTTTAATGGTTTAAACATTGTTACAAGAGTTTGTGTTCCCACTCTTTCCATCTGCAATCTAGTAGGTTATATACTTGCTTGTGTTTACTACTACTGTTGTTGTTGTTGGTGTTGCAAATGTTATTATAAATGTTGGAAATGTTGTGGACTTTCATGGTTGTCCATCCAATCTTCATAAATGTCTCCATCCATCTATGGATACTCTTAACTTCTAGAATCTTGGTATCATGCTCTCTTTTGCCCTTTTGCGCATGTTTCCTCATCTATTTTTCATGTGGAAATGACACATGTGGTACCTACACACTTTGCCTACTTGTCGGTACTAATGCTGGCATTGCAAATGGTGCCATTCTCCCCTTCATCATCTTATGCGCTTGTGCTTTTGTGCACTCCTATTTTTTCTTAACTCCTAATCATGAGGCTCCACACTTTTCAACTTTGTTTTTCCTCTTAAGATCATTTCTTGGAGATTTTTTTATAACCTTTTCTCTATTTTCCAATGCTGCCTGCATCTCTTCTCTAGTTCTCTTGACCTTGGCCTGTGGATTTTCCTTTTGGTGAACAAACATATAATTAAAGATTTTTGCCAATATCAGGGCTAATTGACAAGTCTCCTTTTGGTCCTCTTTATTCTCCTTAACATATTTATACCACCAATCTAACTCACTACACAAACTATTGTATATAATTTGTGCCCTATCCACCTTTTCTACTTTCATCAATGTGATGGCATTCTATTGCTAGAATACATCACTTTCTCTCTTTAATAAATCATAGATATATGATTGTTGGGTATTTGATCGAGTGTGGCAAACCCAAACTCTTTACATTCCATTGATCTCTTGTAAAATTTGTGGGTGCAATTCTAAAACTTTATAATGCATGTAATGCTACCACCTTACTAACTTACCCTCTTGGGTTTTCTATATACCTTTTTGCACAGACTCTGAAAACATCTACGATTAGTTGTTTGCTAATGACATACACCTTGTCTTGATATCCAAAATAAATATTTGGCCTTTGATAATAAATGTGTTCGAAAATTCTAACATAATATTTGGCATTGGTGCTTCTTAGTTCATCAGAAACATAATGAGAAGCCCTGCCTTAGAAGCCCACTCTTCCTTTTCACTAATGTCCTTCAAATTTTCCATCCTGTCAACATCCTTATCAAAAGTTCTATTTTGTATGTAGATATAAGAGTAATAATACATGGGCTGGTTGGAGGGATTTTTAAAACTTCTTCACATGCCTCACATGAGCCATTAGCTCTTCCCACCCTGTTGTGGACATGAAATTCTTAATCTATGTAGGTATTGCATTCACCAGAGGAGTAGTGTCACAAGCCTAAACCATTATAGGGTTTAAACCAAAGGAAAAAAATCACAAAAAAATCCCACCCTTTTTCATCCCAAAATGGCACTACCAACCTCATCCACCAACAGGTGCATTGGAGGGTGCAGGTCACAGTGCCCAGAATATCTCATTTCATATAGGTTATTTAAATAGGGTTATTTGGTTTGCTATCCTGACAATTTTGTATAAGGTGTCATTATAAATGACGGGCTGTAGTTTCTTGGTTGAGATTTTTCTTGGGGGTTAGGTGCTGTAAAAAAATGTTGGCCTCAAATTCTACCTTGGGTAAGTCGCACGTTCCCAAAGTTCCAGACCAAGCTCACCGGCGCTTGGAGGGGCATATTCCCAAAATTTGGATCCTACCAAAGTGCCTGACTTATTTCTGGAAAGGCCCACTCTCTTCTCTTAGCACCTCACCATACACTTCTCGACAAAAGAAAGACGATTACCCAAACCTCTCCATAGAGATGAGGCTTTTCTAGCTTTTTCAAAAAGCCCAAGCCCCATAAGTAGAGTGCATTTCCATGATATCCACTCACTGTTCTGGCCTCATTTTCCACGAAATTCACCCACCAACTATTCTAACCTCATTTACGTTACTGACAAGATTGGGAGTAAATGCCAGGGGCCAAATATTGCACACTTGTGGCTTGTTTTGGTCCACCTCTCGATTCCTAGAAAGGTGTGTATCCTACTCTCTATCGATCCCTCTTCTTCATTTTCTTCTTTTTGTAGTAGTGGTAGGGTAAACCTTACAGGTCATTGCCACTAAGCCACAAAGGTTTGCTCCTCCACACATCCCCCCACACCTCCTCCCCTCCTCCTCTTTGCTTGGCTTTGATTCTTCTTCTTCTTCATTTTCCCCTCGAATCCTTGACATCATTTTGCACTCGGGTTAATTGGGTGGTGGGTTTTTCTGCTGCAGATTTCTTCTGTAAGTTGGAAGTTTTGTTATTGAAATTGGTGGAATTGTTGGAAGTTTTGTTGTTTCAAGTGTTGTTGTAGAAGTGGTGGAAGTGTCGATGGATGGGTTTTGAGTGGATGTGAGGAGGGAATTTTGGTTTTGGGGACTGTTGTTTTGGAAGAGGAAGGACGGGTGGTGATGATGGCAGCAGCACTGGGTTTTCCTTCAGTATCTCCTCTCTCCTCTTCTAATGGGTTAGTATTAGGTCAAGGAATTGTCTGTGAGAAGCAATCTGCAAATACAACAAGAATGAGAAGCCAAAACATTGTAATCAGGTGCTCCAAGGCTGAGGGACCCCTTAGAAGGCCTAGTGCACCTGTTGCTGCACCTTCTATGACCACTTCTGCTCCCCCTCCAGCAACTCCACCACCACCACCAGCTCCTCAATCTCCAGCTTCTTCAGCTTCAGCCCCAGCAGCAGCAGCAGCCCTGGTCAGCTCCAGCAAGTCATCAAGCTTGAGTATTGAGTATCAGAGGCAGAGGGCCAAGGAAATGCAAGACTATTTCTTGGACAAGAAATTTGAGGACCAGATTCGAGCTGGAAGACTTTTTGGATGGACACAAAAGAATGAAATTGGCAATGGCAGGTTCAAGCTTTTTCTCTTAATATCACAAGATTCTTCTTTTTCTCAAATGCACTCCCCAATTCCTCTCTTTCAATTTGAATTGTGAACCCTTCCTTCCGAAGCTCAAATTCTTGAATAGAAATTTGAAATTCTTGAACACAAAATTGAAATTCTTGAATGGGAATTTGAATTCTTGAAGAGGAATGTGGATTTTGAATTTGGAGATTGGTGACTGGAAGATAAGGATTTTACTTTCTGGATTGGTGACTATAGTTACCCATTTCTTCAAGCAAAAAGTTCAACAAAGAAAGGTCTATGAGAGAATGGGCTTGCCACACATGCCTTCTTTCATTACCTTGAATTGATCTGCTGTTGTTACATATGGCCTGCAGAGACAGGTTGCCCAGTTTGCCATTGTGTGTGTGCCTTTCCCTATGTGTTACAATGGAGCTCTCACTCTCTGTGATCATTCATTGCTGTGGTTTTTGTGGGGGGGGAGGTTTCAGGTGGGCAATGTTTGGAATTGCAGTTGGGTTGCTTACAGAATATGCAACGGGCTCCAGCTTTGTCGAGCAGCTCAAAATCATCATTTCCAACTTGGGCATTGCGGATCTTGACTGACATTTGCATCAGGGTTCTAACTTTTTTGAGCAGCTCAAAAATCATGATTTCCAACTTGGGCATTTGGCAATCCCAACCAACTTTTGTAAAACAGGGTTCCAACTTTGTTGAGCAGCTTAAAATTATCATTTCCATTCCAGTCATTGCAGATCTCAACTGACTTGTCATAAAACAGCCCCAATTGTATTTGATTTCTCCTTTCAGAAATAATTTTTTTCCTGTAAACTCTTGTATAGTGAGTGATTAGCTCCTAAAGACCCACAGCCCATTTCACTTTGACAGTCAGAGCTTTTGCTTCTGGTTTCCTGCTTTTAAATCTAGAGAGTTGTAACTGTTATTGGTTCTTGCTTCCCACCTACTTCAATGTATGTATCAAGAGAGCTTGCAAAAACAGTTTTGTTTGTTTCAGACAACTGCTATTGTGGTGTAAAATTCATCTTGGTTACTGCAAAAAATCCTAGTGAAGTTTTTTTTCTACCTGTAGAGTCTGTAGATTTTTTTCAGGTTATTCCACAGGGTCATCTACTGTTTTGCTCATCACTTCTGAGCAGTACTTCAAGACAAGTTGCACACACACTAGAGACTTCACAATGGTGGTCTGGAAAGCGCTCCTGACCTGATCTGCTGCATAGTACATAGCAACCTGGCATTTTCTTGCAAAGCCAACATGGAATTTGATTAGCGAACCATTTGGCAACAGAACAACAATAGCAATCAATCTCAGCGTTATCTCTGCAGAGCTAGTGCCTGTTTGGAACACATGGATTCTGGCTTTAGTCTGTATGCACAAAAGAAGTCGACAGACAACAAGGGGGTGTTGGATTCTTAAATGGTGAAGAAGGTACAAATCAACTCACTGAATTCCACTGTTTACATAGTATCAATAGATAGAAGCATGAAACATAATAGGTTTTAAGAAACATTGTACCCTAGTCAATTGCAATGGCAGAGTTTTTTCTGCATGCAATGAACACACCAACCCACTTTTCAAGGTAGAAACTTCCCATTTGAATGTTGTTCACCTAGTAATAGGAGGGACACAGAGAGTATATCACATGGTCACAGAAGGCTGGAGGCACAACAACACCCATGAGTGCATCAGCACTGGCCATAGCACCTGGGTTTTGGTCAAGGAGGCTTGATTTGTGAACCATTTAAACACTCAAACCTAAAACAAAATATTTGATGTCTCACTTTGTAACTCATTTCTGAAGTACCTTCACTCATTTCAGAGCTAATGACAGTGTGGAGAAGCTATGATATATGTGGGCACAAACTGAAACTCAAACTGTGTGATAATTCACCGTTTGGTGTGGGAAGCATGATGACAACATAGCAGCCACTTGCCATCTCGTTTCTCAAAAATGTTGGTGGCTACCTGGTCAACCATCCATGAAAAAACATTCAGTCCAACAATGTTTAAGTCTGCATCAAACAGCCATCATTCATAAGACATATATATATGAGATTGCAGAGAAATCTCCACAACAAACATTTGAAAGTAACATGACAACAAGTGCAGTCATGACCTTGTGAGAGTCACTCACACAAAGTGTCAGACCATCAGCTTCATCACAAATAGTTGTGACAAGCTGCCATGACAACCCACTCGCTTCATCAGCTCCCAACAGTGGGTCTGTAGATAAGTACATGGAAATCGGCTCACAACTCTGGGCATTCATAATACAAAACATTATGTGATAGTGTCAGTGGATGAGAACACACTGTCATGTGTCTCTTCACTGTATCAAGATGGAAGCAAATGGTATTGATGCTGCTCTAAAAAATGAATGTAAGCAAAACTCCAGAAAGCAACTTTTTGATCACTATCAGAAATTCTGCAAGAACCACCCTGAACTCTACTCAAGAATGCTAAATGGTTTCATGGAAACTTGATCATGCAGCAATACACACTGATTGTCTGTTGTTTTTGTAGAGAATACTCTCCCCTCGAGGATTTGATCCATTGTTTTGAGACACTGAACTCTAACCAGCCTCAACACTGATCTAAGATGAATGTAGGCAAGAATCCAGAAAGAATTTTTTTGATTACTATCAGAAATTCTGCAAGAACCACTTTGAAACTTTACTCAAGAAAGCCAAATGCTTTTGTAGAAATTTGACAGTGCAGAAATGCACACTGAATGTCTGTCACTTTTGTAGAGAATTACTACTCTACCCTCAAAGATTCAATCCTTGTTCTGAGACAAGGAATTCTAACTAGCCTCAAATTCTCTAAAAAGCACAGCATTGAGAGAGACTAGGAGCACATTCCATGATTCTTTTTCCTTCACTTCTATGTGCTCACTTTGAACTGCCATGTTTGGATTACAAGATAAAAGAGAGAAGCAGAGAGGCACACACACACCTGTGAGCCCCAGCGACTGCCCTTTGCACGAACAATCTCGGTGCAGGAGACAAATGCAAGGTCTCCTCGCACATAAACTTCCAAATTTTCAAGTTTGATGCGGAGTGGCATCTCAACATCACCACCCAACAGAAGCTCCCAGCTTGACATCACCAACTCAAAACCTGAGATACAGCTTGCACCTGGATGGATGCACCGTACATGATCCCCATTGGCCCATACCTTATACATGAGCTTGATATCTCCCTGTGCAAAAGCTCGGTAGAATCTTTCGTTGGCTGCAGTCACAGCTACCTCATCATTCTCTTGCAGCACACGAAGCTCATCTCTTAAGGAAGCTGCAACCTCGTAGTCTTCACTTTCAATGGCTGCCTGAAGCTCAGCTTCCAGAATCTGAACCTTGCCTTCCATGCACACATCTGCTCCTCCATTGACATCACAACGTGGATGAGGTGCACACAAGTGGTTGTGTCTGCGATTCACTGCCTTCATAGCTGTGCTGCAAAGATCCGTGATCCCAACTTCCCTTAATGGCTGCACCATCATCATCACCATCTTCTCTCCAACACACCCCTAGTAGACATGAAGAGAGATTCAAGCAACTCTAGATTGCTGCAGCAGAAGTCACCATCTTTCTCTCCAACGCATCCCTAGACATGAAGAGACATTCAAGCAACTCTGGATTGCTGCAGCAGAACACCCGTTCAGACCTCTCTCTAGCTGGTTTTACACCTCTCTCTCTCTTTTTTTTTAGAGAAAACATCTCATTTTCCGCCCTAAACATGAAGAGAAAGCTACTGGCATCCCTCCCTTGTTCAGATAGTGGCGATGACATTCTTTATCTTGAGAAAAGCATAAGCTTTCTGCCTCCCTTGTTCAGATAGCGAGGATGACATTCTTCATCTTGAGAAGCAGAAGCTGCTTTTGCATCAAACCCTAGCAGATGAAGCAAAGAAGAAGAAGAAGAAGAATGGATTTTCCAATTGCAGGTTCAAGACCTGTTCATCAAAGAAAGCAAAAACCAGAGAGAACAAAGACACACCTGCGAAGAAGCTCAGAGATGGAAGAGGAGTCCGAACAAGAAGCCTACAAGAAGATGAACCAAAGCGCAAAACCCTGCTGGTTGTTTCTTTTTGTTGTTGTTGCTGTGCGGTGGCATCACCGAAGAAGACATCTGCTGCTGCAATAGATGAGGAGGAGCTATGTCCCTTGAACTGACAATCGAAACATGTCGTCGCAAAAGCGTGAGGTCTAACAGCAGCAGCCAGCATTCCAGAAACAGCAGCCATAGTCAAAAACCTCTACACGGTTTTTTCTTCTCTCACACTTCAAAGCTCTTTCTCTCTGATCACAAAACAATAGAAGATTTGACTAGTGCGGAGCGGATGCGTCGCGGTGAGGAGGAGAACAAGAGACAAGAAGAACATGCGTATTCTGTCGTATCCTACGGATATACGCGCATCTCTCTCTCTCTCTCTCTCTCTCTCTCTCTCTCTATCGATCGATGGATCTACAACAGCCTTCCGACCTCTGAACTGACGAGGTCCTTGCGATAGATCTGATCCAGGCTTCGGAAGAAGAACTCTCTATCTCTCTCTCTCTCAATCAACCTGCAACAACCTTCCGACCTCTGAACGGACCAGGCGCTTTTTCGATGGATCTGATCCGGGTCTTCGGAAGAAGGGGATGATGCTTTTTGACGCTTTCCAGGATTCGACAGTCGCAAGGAAGGTTAGAGGATCCCCCGCCACTCTCTCTGATTCTTTCTTCTTGTGTCTGTTTTTTTTCTTCTCTGCTTTTGGTTTTGCTGTTGGAAAATCGACAGACGGAAGAATGCGGAGTCGTCTACCTCATTCAAACTCTGTGTACTAGTATTGTGGAGTTTTGTTTGTCAGAATCTTGTCCCATGATGATGATGAAGAAGAAAGTTTTTCTTCCTCCCTTGCGATTTTGGAGAGATTTTGTCATAATGCTGATGAAAGAATCTCATGGCTGATTTTGGTTCTGGGAAGAAGAGTTTAGGGTTTTCTGCAGCAGACATGTGTATGTGTGCAATACTCAATGAAGAAGGGAAGTCTAAATGGTATTGAATTGCAGAACAATTGGCTGCAGGAGGCAACTTTGAAGGTGTTGTTTGCAAGTCTTACAATTCTCTCATACGTTTGGTGCATATCATAGGTAGACACTTCTTTCTGATAGAACTTGGGGGAAGGACTTGCTTTATGCCCTTCTTTTGGGATAGTGATTTTTTTCTCCTTTGACAACTGTCTGTGTTTTCAGATAACTGGTATATATATATATATATTGCAACACTGATTCCACTTGCATGGTGCCTGTCCTTGCAGAAAGCTTTCTGAGTTTCAAATCCTTGTTTTTGGATTGTGACCAAAAAGCAAAGTAGTAGGAAGATGAGTGACTGAAGTAGAGGTATGGAGGATTCGGATCTTGTACTAAGATGGATGCTCTCAAACAATCTATCTGGTAGCTGATGAAATTTGAACATGGTCTTCTTACTAACAATTCATAGCTGGTTTCAGCTTTCTACATTCACTCCTGCATGCATGCATCTGAATGCGGTTTGGATCCTGCTGCAGTTTTCCTTGATCAGGCACTTCAACTGCTGAACAACATGCAGGGAGGGAGGTAAGCACATTGGCTGTGCATGGTGAGCTTGAAGTTGTGAATGCGGTCCTATGCTTCATTGGACCAGGTATGCACCCTATGATGATGAAGTTCTGTATTGTGCTGATGATATTTCTGGGTTGGGTGTTTGAGTGCTTCAAAGCTGAATGTTTTAAGTAAGAGAGTACACAACATGAGAGTGTCAAGATTGCTCTTCCCCTTTTGTGTAATTTCTGGTGGTGCTGGCCTATTTCATGTGTGTTGTTGGGTTGGGTGATCTTGATACAACATGGTGTACAATTGTTTCTCAAACCCCCACCCATAAATATGGAAAATGGGATAGTATAAGGTGCAAGACTCTTTGAATTCAACCACCTGGACCAATCATTATGCCCAGCTGATGTCACTTTATTGTGCAGTGCCTTTTAAAAGCAAATCCTGCAGAGATTTACTGGCCCAAACCAGCATTCAACTGGCACATAAATGTTGTACTTCATCAAAATATATTGTGCAGGCCACTCTAACCTGTAGGGTATATGGAGTTCACTTTGTGTGTGTGTGTTTTTAACACTTGGTTTTCTTTGGAAAGTCCAGTTCTTCTTTGGGTATGGCAACTGCATTGTGCTGGAGCTTGAGCATTGCCGCACCGGCACATGGGAAAGCACGAGCAGTACGAGGAGGACGAGTCTGGATGTTCCATCCTCTGCGGTTCCAGCAGCAGATGTGGTGTGTCAGCTGTCGGGGCAAGGAGCAGGAGAGGGAGAAAGATGGGAAGAGCAGTAGGCAGCGATCGCTGCGGCAGGAGATTCATCGTCATGCCTTGGAGGAGTATCGCTGTCGGTTTGCAGATGCACTCTCCTCTGAGCTGGTACAGCTTGTCTCTGTCTCTGGGAAAAAATTCTCCATGTTTTTAAATTGCAGATTGCTGGACTTGTAATGCTGGCTAGGGAGAGGAAATTTTCTTTTATTGACATTTCAGCATTCTTGACAGCTGGACACTGATCAGACTCAGAGAATTAGAGAAGCTCAATAGCTTTTTGGAGTTGTGTGTATGAACAAAAGTCAAGCAGGTTCCAGGAACCATAAACCTAAGAGAGATGAAGGATGGATTACTAGTTAGTTTAGGGTTGTAATTTTGGAGGAGAAAATTTTATGAGAGATTTGCAGTACAGATTGGAGGAGATGTTTTCCAGTATTCAGTTTGAAGTTGGAGTATGCTGAGAACTCAGAAGTGGAGCCAACAGCTAGGTAGTTTTGAGAAGCTTAGCTATAATGTTTTGGAACTGGAAATGGTCTATCAATCAAATTTTTGTGGTAATTTCATAGAATGAAGAGATGGAAGGGATGAAGGAGAGGCTTAGGGAATGGTCTAGGCAGCGGCTGCAAGATGAGGGCTTCACACTGTTTGATCTCTCAGTGCGTCCAGATGGACAATTGTATCGGTACACATCAGCAGCCTGACCTATTTGATGTTCCAATCAAGTAACAAAATCTGAGATTGTCTGCCTAGGACTAGAAATCTGAAGAAAGAGAATAACTCCAGATCAAGTGCAATTACAGAAATTGCCTCTGGATTGATAATTCTGGTGCAACTTCAGATATGGGCATTTCTGAGGGGTTTTTTATGAGTGGGTTCCATTGGGATGCACTCCAAATGGAATTCTTTCCTGTTGTCAAGCAGGAATTGAAAGATATGTAGACCAGCACATGTGGTTGCTTGAGTGATGATGGCACTCTATGCCAGAGGGTAGAAGTCACATCATTGTATGGAGGTTGTAGGGACCAGGTGTTCAGGTTTTTCTACTTGCATGGGAATAGTGGTCTCCTCCCATCCCACCATCAATTTTCTCAGGTTGGTCTTTTCACAACTGCTGCTTATGTTATATCCATGGCTTTCTTTCTGCTGGTATTCTCTACTTCTGATCAGACACAAGTGTAGGTTTCATAGATGTGGGATTTTGATGGTGTTGTACAGGGAGATATGGTGGCCATAAGTCAGAAGAACCCACTTGATGATGAAGACACTGTGATTGAGGGTGTTGTTATGGAGCGAGCTCGCAGGTTCATCACCTTTGTGCCAAGTTTTCTTTTCTCAATGCCTTTTAAGCAGTTGTTTCACATGAACTTCAGTGTTGCCTTGCTTCAGCAGAGGATTTTGGGCTATTGATTACTTTTAAACCAACAACCTTCTTCTCATCTCCTTCTGTTTATTGGGTCACTGCTAACAGTAAGCTGGAAAATTCTTTGAACCAAGTGGCTTATGTTCATAGCTGATTTCTTTTGAGGGTGGTGAATACAGGTTCTTAAGAGTAGCAGTGTCAACAAGCCAGTCCAAAAATTTGAATGTGATGTCTAAGTGGCGCTTAGATCTTTCAGCCAATCGTGTTAGTTATGATCGTTGCATGTTGGCCATTAATTGCTTCACTTCACCTGATCTTCGAAAAGGATTCAAAGGCTCAATTCAGCTGTCAGCTTCCTCAGTATCCATGTCTAACTCATCAAAGAATGGCACCTCGCCTCAAACAACAGTGACAATTGGAGAGGGAGCAATGACAGTAAGAGGTTTACTGTTGGGTGTGGAGGAGATGAAGGTAAAATCCAAGCAAAAAGAAACAATGGTAGGGAGTTCAGTGCTTCCTGAAAGCTATGTCAACTCTGAGAGGCTTATCGCAATGAAAAGCCCCCCTTCACGAATTAGTGGGAAGCTGTTGGGGGCACAGAAGGGCATGGTGAGGGCTTTGCTACAAGCAATGAAGGAGGATCTGAATGTGAGCCAGAAAGTTGCCATTGAATCAGCCATGTGCCAGAGAACAACCCTCTGGCAAGGTCCACCGGGTACTGGCAAAACCCGCACATTAGTTCATTTTATTGCCTCCTTTTGTCGGAGTGGCCAAGGCCAAGTTCTTGCCTGTGCTGATAGGTAAGCATTTTGACAAGGGACTTTATTCTGACTTCTCAATATGAGGTGAAATGATAAGTTTCCAAGGCTTATCTATGAGCCAATGGTGCGTCAGTGTGGCAGTAGGCTGTGGGTCCAGATCTATACAGCAACTAGTTCAGGATATTGTCTATGAAACCAGACTATAGAGTTTTCACATGGACATGTCAATTGTGAATGTGTGTATGATACAGTAATGTTGCAGTGGATAATCTACTGGAAGGTTTACTGGAACAAGGTCTTCGTGTTGTTCGAGTGGGTCAGCCAGTAAAGGTAATTCATGTTTTATGCTTTCCTCAAAACACATATAAAGGAAGCACCCTCCAGGATGTCAACAGCTTTTCCCACTAAGAAATAATGTCTGTGCAGATTAAGCTAATTCATTTGAGGATCTAATTCTGAAGGTGGAAAAGGGACTGAGAGAGGTGACAATGGATGCTCAAGTCATGGTGCACCCACTTATGAAGAAGGCATCGCAATCCAGGCAAGCTGCTGTATCTCAGAGGCAAGAGATCAGGCAGATCAACAACAGCAAAAGGCGCATCAGCAGTGCCAGACAGGCAACTGCCATGTGGGATAAAGCCATGGATCTGGAAGCTCAAGCTATCAAATCTATTCTGGACAGGTATGCTCTCTGTGGTTTTGTTTCATTTCAGGGAGGATCAGAGATATTCTTGCAATGGAATGGGGTTATTCAACCTCTCTTCATCAAACAGACACTTTCTTATGAAAGGAAAATGTATTATCTGGTGGTTCCACAATAGTATTCAAAACATTCTCCTTGAATTTTTGACAACAGATGTGAAAACTGTCAAGCATGTCTTAGATGCTGGAGCCATGTTGGGCAAGAGAAGTCAAGCCACTTTTGTTTGTTCTTGATGTGTATCATAAGAGTCACTTATTGTGTCCACACAGACAGTGGAATATGTTTGGGCAAGTCTTTTTGTTGTTCTTCATGTCTAGCTAGGGGGGCACTTGTCAGGAACTGATGAAGTCAGTGCAGATGTTATAGTAGGTGGTCAATATACCATACATGATGCTGTTGAAGGTCTCAGAGCATGTGTATGATGTTGCTATTGTTCAAAGCATATGACTGTTTTGTGCTGTGGTCTTGTTTTCTCTTTTCTTTTAGGGTTGAGTTTCCTCTATTTTGTGCTTGCTGATTGGTTGCTGTTTGTTATGTGTCAGATCTGAAATACCATAACTATAGTATGTTGTTTTCCTATAGGCATGTTTGAAAACTTTTTGAAGTCTCATACAGGGCAGATGTGGTGGCTGCAACATGTGTGGGGGCTGGAGATGCAATTTTGGATGGTCGATGCTTTCAACTCTGTGTGATTGATGAAGCTACACAGGTGAGTTGCAACTCTACAGCCCCATTCATAGCTACTTATCCTAGATTGACCTCAAACTTCATAAGAAGTTGTGCAGTATTTTAAGAGGCATGGATAGTGTATCCGGATGCTTCCCAGGAGCCATTGGTTTGATTGGTTCAAGGTTTAGATTTGTGATATGAGGTGTGCCTTCCAATCTGAGATGATGCTTCAGAAGCAATGCAGGCGACAGAGCCAGCATGCTTGATTCCAATTATCCGAAGTGGTGCTGATAGCTTGGTTTTGGTTGGAGATCCAGCTCAACTCCCTCCGACAGTCATTTCCCAACAAGCTACAGAGGTGGCTTTCCCATTCACATGTGTTTTGGTTCCTATTTCTTTGCAGTGTTAGTGTAGGTCACCCTTGACCTAGCAGTTGTTGGCTGCCTCCATGTGTGGCATATATTGACAAATGAATGTTGTGGGTCAGGTCAGATGGGATTGGCTGTGAGCTTGTTTGAGCATCTTCAGCAGTGTGGTGTAAAACCTCTCCTGCTTGACACACAATATAGGTACAAAAGCTTCCTGTTCTCTGGTCATAACTGACAAGAGACAGAGATTTAGTCTTCAGGAGTGCCTTCAACTGTTTGCTTATGTACCTTAAATACGTGAAGATGGTTGAAGAGATTTGTGTAGGTCCAACTTTGTCAAAGTATTTGGGCTTCTCATCAAAATGCATTCTATAGCCTTTTGTTATCAACACCCAGTTTGAGAAATTTGCACTTACATATGAACTCAGTAATCCAGCAACTAAGTGTTCAGACCTCATGGACCTTCTGTACTAGCTTCATCAATCAGCTCTTAGGCTACTGCAGAGTGGGCCCTCAACCTCATTGATCCTCTTTGGAGTTCATTTTGGTGGTCTTTTGCAATCTATATCTATTGGACAAAGCTTCAGCTCTTAATGTCTAGCACTGATGCACTAAGTTCCAAAACTTGAGAACTATTGTTGCACATTCCTTTGTAGGATGCACCCAGCATTGGCAGCATGGCCTTCAAGGATGTTCTATGGAGGCCATCTCTTTTCTCATCCTCTGGACTCTGACAGACCTGCACCAGAAGGGTTAGTGTTCATTTCATACTGAATCCCACTGTCTGCACAGGAAAGGGAGCTGAGGTAAAACAGCAAATCATGCTTTTGCAACAGAAACTGGGACTGAGAGTAGGATCAATACGCCTTAGCCTGATTTTTTCCTGGTTTTTATGCAATGCCTGTGAACTTGTTTGAGCTGATTTAGTTCTGCTGATTCTTCAGGATCCAGTGGCCCAATAGAGAGAAACCTATACTATTTGTGGATTGTGCTAATGGAAAGGAAGAGACAACTGTGGAGGGGAACTCGTGGCTGAATCGCTCTGAAGCATCCCAGGTTAAGTCCCTCTTACTCTTGAAATGGGCAAAGAAAGAAGACATTTTGTGGGTTTAGGAATATTTGTCTAGTTCATACCCTTTTGTAGGGTTGCTATCATGAGAAAATAGCATCTTGGTAGCTCTTGCATATTTTGGGTCATGTTCCCCTTATCCAGGTTTCTTAAAGCAGAAACCAAATATGATTTTTTTGGCCTTTCTTCATGAGAATCTATGCCTGAACATTTGTTTGGCCCATAAACTGTCTGATTCTTGATCATGATTAGGAGGCAAAATTTAGTTCAATTTGTGAGAGGTAATGCAATGTCCCTTTTGATTATCATAGGCAGTTGCATTTTAATGATGGGGCGAGTTGCTCTGGTATGTTTTTGGCAGGTGGTGAAGATAGTGCAACTACTGCTTAGCTGTCCTGATACTTCTGGTGACATTGGTGTTATTGCTCCCTACAGTGCTCAGGTTCAATGGACTCCCACCACCTAACTCTAGCAGTATTTTGCCCTAGTCTGGAACTAAATGTCATGTCAGCACTTTCTCAAGCTCAATGATAGCACATTTGTAGGTTGTCAAGCTGACATGTCTAGCTGAAACTATTTGTTTCTTTGTTTTGGTCAGGGTGTTTGTAGACAATGCATTGGTATCCCCATGGCCACTAATTGTGTGGTCTATTTGGCTAATTTCTATCTCTTTACCTATGAGTTTGATTTCATTAAGTGTCTCTGGAAGAGTAACTCATGTCCTGTTGTGCTTCATAGTTTGTCCTTGGTTCGTAGGTTTGTGGATGATCTTTTTGTTCCTGATTTTCTAGATTTTGAGAACTTCATGTACCTTATCCAAGACTCTTTTGGTAGCGGCATATACCCAAAAACCTCTTGTGGGTTGAATTGTATGTCTAAAGGCTTGTCTTGTAATTTCGTGGATCTAACTGTAAGACAGAGTCCTCAAGGTTTATCCTGTGACATTTTTGACAAACGCTCTCAACCAGAGTATGCAGGTATTGAAATGATTAGAATGCCTCATGTTCATTCCAATATCTCAATAACTGTGTAGCTGGGGGTTATCAATAGTCAATTTTTCAGATTCTTGAAACTTTGTAGTTGTAAGAAGTTTTTTGTCTTCCAGATGGTCAGTCTTATTGTCTTTCTGAAGGCAAAAGGCTACCCCTTTAAAGCTCTTCTAAAGAGAACTAGAGGGTTGGTTCTTAAAGAAAAATTCCTGTTTGGAATTTCCGCTTTTGGCATTTTCAGAATGATTTTGCTTCAGGTCATGTAAGTGGGGAGCTTCCTGTAAGCGCACTTGTTCTTAGTCTTTCCCTGTTCTTTTCCCTTTCTGTCTTTCTTTGTTTCTTTGTTTCTTTGTCTGATCTTTGTTGTGGGGTCTGTTGCTAGCCAGTAGTATTTTTGAGTCTTCCCATTGCTTCTGGAATTGCAGCAGAAACTCAGTTCGTAGGATGGTACTTGTCACCTGCCTTTACCCTCTGTAGGGAGCTGATGAAGTCAGTGGGGAAGTTGTGATAGTTAAATCACTATCATACATACTACTGTTGATTGTACCTGAACAGGTGTGAGACTGGCACTTTTGTTCATACCAGTGTGTGTTTTTCATTTTTTGTTTGTTTTTTGTCTCCCCTTGTTTGGTTCTTTCTGTGGCTTCCTGAGGAAGTGTTAACCTTGCTGTTTCTTCTTCATCATGAGAATGGAGATTTCTCTATTCTTATGAAAGATATGTCTATTCAGGTGAGGCTACTCCGAGAATTGTTCGAGGTCATTGAGAAGGAGACTAAAGAAAAGTTTCCAAATCTTGAAGTTTCGACAGTGGATGGGTTTCAAGGTCGAGAAAAAGAGGTATTATAAAGAATGGAAACATGACAAGAAGTACATTATCTGCACAGGGATGGTTGAGATGAGCATGAAAAGCAATTAATGTTTAACCATGCAGAGCAATAACTGTAGTCTTGAGTGTGAATTGTCTGAACCTTGTGGAGGACAAGTTTTTGACTGGACAAAGAGTTTGACCGAACATTTGGGTTGAGCATCAGTTGAGATGACATGTCATGAGGAACCATGATGTAGTTTTCTGCCGGGAAATACTCAAAATCAGAAATTGGTTGAAAGCATATGTAGCAATGGCCCAAATAGGTCATGTTAGGCTATCTAGGATGAAGCTTCTACATGAGTAACCTGGAGCAGTTCAGAGTGACTATCACATGTTATTAGGCTAACAGAGTAGTCATCTGACCTCATATTTAGTCTTGAGTCATTAGTAGGAGAAGGAATTAGAGAGTGTTCTATGAATAAATTTCAGGATGCTACAGACTGTGGACCCAGGTGCAACTATACTGAGCACTCACATGTGCAGGTTATTGTGTTCAGCACTGTTCGATGCAATGAGGAGAAGCATTTGGGATTTGTGATGGATTCACGTCGAATGAATGTTGCAATTACACGAGCCAAAAGGGGGCTAGTAGTCGTTGGAAATGAGGCAACATTAAGCTCTAGTATTCATTGGAGGTCTTGGTTACAATATATGAGGGAAGAGCAACTAGTCATCAACAAGGTTCTTCTTTAACTTGACTTATTCATTTACTTGTTGCTATGGTTTAGGGTTATGCAGATTTAAATCAGGACCATTAACATGAAACAAGTGTTGTAAGGTTGGGCTATAAAGATTGTATTTCTCTTCAAAAGTTTATGTTCTTTAACATGACCTATACTCTGTGTACATAGTTGAGCTTATACCTACCTCCCTAGCTATTGCCAGCTGTTAACCTACTTTTTGGAGGTTAGTAAGAACAGCCATACCTACAGGGTGTAGCTAAACGTTCTTAGAGGCAATCAACGAATGCCATGTTGGCAAACTTTCTCTACAGGTATTTATCAATGTTGGGCATGTATCATATTTTAGACAGACCAATCAGGCCTGTATATCTTGAAGTCAGGTCCTGTAGATCAAGAGATTTTGCAGATTAAATGCCAATCTAGGTATAAATCTAGGTATTGGTGTAACACTTACTGGTAGCAATAGTTATGATTTTGAAGTTTGATCTGAACTGGTTTGGTATTTTATGAAGGCATGTGGTTCATCAAAAGTGCTGATTGCATTTGAATGTTTTTCTGTAGTTCTAGTAAGGAGAAAAATGAAGAAGCAACACATACATACATACATACATAAATGCCAAGGAAAAAGCATTGAACTTGAATTTTAGTTTTGGCTTTCAATATATACTTAGGACTATAATATTGAGAGTTCTTCAAGATGATCAGTGCAAGCAATAGCCATCCTCTAACAAGCTTTTTGGCTACAAATGACAAATAGGCTTTCCACTCTGTGTGCCCATTGAATTTCCAAAAGTCATAAGGAAATATGACATACAAGTTTTTGAAACCTTAGTGTGCTCTATTGATATTGCATAGCAGTCAATGATGAGAAAGGCCAATAAACTTTTCAACCAGTGCAGTCAAAAGTTATTTATTGGAAACATGTTGGCCACAGACAAAGGTATGGTTTGATCACCACATGGGTTAATAAAAATATCATTGGACCATTATAGCACCATTATATTACTTTGGTCAATTTCTCAATACTAGGATCATTATGAGTATATATATCAAGGTTCCATCAATATTTGTGCCCAACATTGATATTTAATTGGATTTAGCCTTTTATTATTTTGTTTGCCCAACCTCAAAATGATAATTTGAGGCCGAGTATGGGGTGGATTAACCCCTAAATGCTTGAAAGGTCAAGAATGGTTAAATTGATGCAATAAGCAAGACATTTAATTTCTTTAAAATTTATTGATGGGCCATGTAAAGTATGGTCATAAGTTAGCATGTTGATCAAGGAAGTCCATGTCAATCTGTGGGGTGTTTAAATAGAAATAAGGCATGTAACAACCTTTTGGGAGGTTCTACTTGAAAACAACAGAAAAACCAGTTGAAGTAAAAGTGCCTCAAACCATCATAATAAACAATTTGGCAAGAACTACATTTTTTATTTGCTCTAGGATTTTGAAATTGTGAATTTTAAACTTTTGTAGAATAGTTTTGGTTTTGGGAAATTTGTGATATACTAACCTAAATTTGAAATTACCTTCCTTTGTGGAACATGCCTTCAACCTCCTCAATTATTGTTATTAAGATTTCAATGGAGATAAACAACAGGCCCTTAACATACACAGACATTGAATTTTAATATAGATGAACAACTAGCCTTCAAAACTTAGAATAGAAAGATGTGCCTTATGTGACATTAATTTGTCACAATAAATTGTCTATTTTTCCCATTATGCGAAGTGGTGATAGGAGACCACTTTAGGCATTGGCTTAGGGTACAATGACGGTATTGCATGCTTCTACCTAAGTTGAAAGACAATAACATTGCATCTATATTTGGGAAAGGTAAGTGGGCAAAACTTATAATGATTAATTCACATGTGATTGATTGATTTACATATCTATTGTGTCAATGAAAATAGTTTTAAAAATTTCACAACTTGATCAATTTTAGTATGGTTGATCTCAAAAGGTATTATGCAGTTAATAGCAACTAGTTGTGTTTGCCCCATACATGCTTAGCAAAACCTAAAATCATACATGTATGTCTACTATCTTAAGACAATAATAAATTTTTATATTATAAAAGGTAACAATGATACAAACATATTAATCAATTAAAAATTAATTTCGTTATGATTTTTGTTATTAAATCTTCATCAAAGCCTTATTGAAGTTTTTGAAATAACATCAAACTAATTGAAAACATTTATACCTAAAAAAAAATTAGATTAAAAATTTATTTTAAAATTGATGTGTTTTATTTTAATCAATTTTTGCATAATCTTTTAAATCAAAATTTTAAGAATCTCATTTTAATATGATTTAAAGGAATTGAAGCTAATTATTTGTATGTTCATTAAACAAATTTCATTTTAAAAATTATTCATATGAATTGGTTTTTACATTTCATAGTGATATGAAACCTTGTGATACAAAAAGGCAAGTGACAACCCAAAAAAATAAAATGACATGAAGACATGATTAAAATAGTTACCCAACATTCATATTTTGAGAAGAAGTAGATGGGTAGACTTCAAAACAACCTGTCAATTGGATGGGTGCACCCAAAATCTAGACATGCACGTCCATTAGCTTGTGCGAGTAAAAGAACTTGTTAAATTAAGTATAAAATAGGATATCCAAAATTGGGCAAGTATGGATTCCATGACTTCTACCAAAGCCTTGACCATAAGGGTAAATTTGAATAACATATTTACTTGCACAACTTCAATGGGGTCAACAATTGTTTCAAGAATGTGACTATATAAGCCCAAAGCCTTGAACCTTGGGCCCTAATAATTGATGAAAGATGTGAATGAAAGTTGAATGAAAGATGAATGATGTGTTTTGTCTCAAATCGGGTCCTAGGGTTTGAAATGTGAAAAAGGTCTTAGATCAATAGTTGATGAGATGATAATGACATGGCATAAATGATTGCATGGGACACAATGTTTATGGTATTTTGATTTTTTCTAATGAATCTTTTCTTGGCAACTTTTTTAAAATGTAAAATTAAATTATTAAAAATCAATGGAAAAAGGTTCATTTTCATGCAAAAAATTCAATGATTTCATTACTCACCATTTCAAAAAAATAAATCAAATTATCATAATGATAAAAAGATTAATTTCTTACAACACCACAAGTAAAATAATTAATTTAGATTCTTTATCCTCCATTGTGGTCAAGGTTAGGTTTTTCTTTTCGGCAAATTTTTGCAATGTGACAAATTTTTTAAGGCCCATGCAACAACCCTATAGGAAATTAAAGTTACAAAAGTAGAATCTATCACCTACATTGATGACACAAAAAGGTCGCATCACCATGTGTGTGATGGGCAGTTTGCATTTGTCACCAATAACCACAAAATATGTTGGGTGTTGATTGCCACATCACCCCCCATGGCCTTTGATTTTTCACATCCACCTCCTACACACACAATGCCATCACCTCCCATTATGCAAGCACAAATAAAACCATCACCGCCCAATGGGCAAGCTTAAAAACTTTTATCGTTTTCCATTATGCATAACTCAAAATTTACATCACTGATTGTAATGAATAATGGAATTTGATGGGAGGGATTGTTAGTAAGATGAGTTATGCAAATGAACTTAGGATCCTAGAATGCGAAGGAACTCAATAACACAAATTTGGATTTTGGAGGTTGGAAGATTTGAAGATTTTCATCTTCATTTTGTGCATTTGTTCCAAGTGCATATTTTGTTCATTGTTTTGTCCTTGGTTGATTTTGAATGCAAATTTGGCACAAATTGGATAATCAATGTGTCCCAACTCCCACCAGTACATCAAGTTCCAAGTTCCAATGCATCTTTTAGTTTTATGTTTCGGACATTATGTGAATTTTTTTTGTTACATTATTGTTTTGTTCTTGTACCATTGTGATAGGCTTCAACAATGTTTGATTTAGATAATGTGAAGGGTTCCAACATCAATTTTCACTTCAAGTTCTTATATTTCGACTGCTTTTTTTGTATGCACTTCAATGTATTTTAGATTGAATAGACATCAAGTTTTGGGTTGTGCATTTGTTGGAATGTTGGAAAATTTTGTTTTGTCCTAACTAAAGCTTCATTATTTGTTGTTGGTGGCTATGGCACCAATCCAACTACCTCTAAGTTTCAAGTTTCGCATTTTTTTTCAAACCAACCTTTTGTAGGGGTTGATATATAAGAAGTTGATGGTGTCTTTTCCAACATTATTTTTGGAGATGTCACATTGCCTCTGCCACCTCCCTCATTTGACAACCATTGTTCATATGTGGAATTTCATCCTTGTGTAGGTGAAACAACACCCCAAGCTATTGTAGTTGTTGGAGATATTGCAAAACTTAGTGAGCCTAAAAAAAAGAATCCCAAAAAAGCCAAATGGGAAATCAATCGAATTTACCAAGATTGATGGGTTATTAGGTTTGTTTGGTTTGAGCTTATGTGTGTAGCAAATGGTAAAATGAAGATGGTGCGATGTAAGATTTGTTCTCAGATAGAGGGGAGAGAAAAATTGCTAGGGCTTAAGCAAATTCAAACATTTAGACGTTAGGAAATGTTTTGTTATTAGACCAAGATTTGTAGTTGGGGAATATTTTTTGTTTCCTTTTAACACTCATGTCAAAAATGAAAAGGTTTATGGAACTACAAGGTAGTTTAGTGTTATTGATCAGCTATAAAATGGTGGGAAGGCAAAGAAGAAAAAAAAATGCAATTTGTTGCATTGTGGCACCTGTTCAAACATGGCCGCCTGATGACAAACTTTGAAGAGTTCAAACAACTTTTCTAATTTTTAAAGGTGGAAACTACCTTTGAAAACATGATTGGAGTAATTCGATTATTTGGACCATGGCCAAGGCTATGCACTAAGTTGTGTTGCACACCATCAAAGTTGTGGTGGATAAATGACTGTTTCTTGTGGTGAATTGTGATGAGGTGACTAGTATTGACAACCAAACTAGTTGTTTATGCATGTGTATGTTATTAACAATTAAAAACATGTTTTTATATTGTTGAACTTATAGAAGGTGGGTGGAACCACATTTGATAAATTGATGGAGAATATTGTTACTTCATTTGCTAAATATAGAGGTCTGAAAGAGGTCAACCTAACACAATAGCTTGTCTATTTTGGAGCAAATGAAGCCATTGTTTTCCAGTGTGCAAAAACAAGTGTGATTACTCAACTTATGCAAAAACACACCCCATATTTTAATAGTGTGCATTGCATGGCACATCGCACAAATCTAGTTGTTGCAATCTTGAGTTCCTTGAAGCTAATTTCCAAGGTGGAAAGTCTCCTAACTGGAATGTACAATTATTTTGCACACAACCTTAAATGACGTTTGGAATTTTGTAAGTTGGCCAAAAAATTGGAATCTAAGGGAACAAGCTTTTGAAAAACATCAAAACATAGTGGATATCCATGTTATCACCATGCAAGAGAATTTTTGTAAAATATAAACTTTTGGTGGTGAAAATGGCTGGAGACATTGATCACATTGAAAATGTAAAAAGTAACTACAAGCTATTATGTTATGTGGAGATGTTGTTAGGGTTGGCTTGCATCTTACCATGTTTGGAAATTATGGAATCTAACTTTGCACAAGGGTGGGACACTTTCATCTATGATTTCATTTCTACCTTAAAGCTTACATAGGTAGACCTATTCACCATGTATTGTGATAGTGAGAGGAACTATAGCCCTTAACATTTCTTTTTGTTGGTTGAACCTATTGAACACATCAATGATGTGGTGTGCTTAACCTAGTGGAAAAAGCCTACTTATGAAGTTGACTATGCTATTTTCTTTGTGGAGGTAAGTTTTACATGTTACATGTTACAAATTTAATCACTAGGATCATGATCATGGTGAACAAAGAAGATTGGGCTCAAACTATTGATTATGTGAAGAAACAATGTACTGAGGTTGCTGCAAGTTTAATCTTTGAGTTTGAAAAGGCAATTCCCAACTCAAGAGCTATTGAATGCCACTAGTATAATCTATCTTCAATACTGGCTGGTCCCTAAGGTTGAAACTACATTTCTAGGCCACACAACCATAATTTAAGCACACTTTGGGTATTGAAAGGCCCTAGGCAAATAAGGAGGGTTTGTGGGGCCATTATTGGAGCCTAACCTTCTTGATTAACTTTTTTTTTTAAAAAGTTGACATTGTAGAACAATTATCAAGTTGTTATGCTCCCTCTTCATGATTACAACCCTACTATGTGGTTGTGGGAAAGGTTTGCATCAAGTGCAATTGTGTGCCAATGGCTCTTAAAGTGGTTTAAATTGGTGCAATTATACATGGTGATAATTATTGGCAATGTGGAGGATGAAAAGACTTTCTCCAACATGTCCTTCATGAAGAACAAGCTTCACAATTGCCTTACAACTCACCTTGATCTTGTTATGAGGATGTATGTTCAAAGTTTCTACTTACTAAAGACCTTTTCCATTGTACACATCAATATGTGCTTGGAATGAACATTAGACATGGTATGGGCTAAATGTTTAGTGAATTTTTTGTGTTTAGGGTTTGGTTTCTTTCAGGCTACTAACAGAATCAATATGGTGGGTTGGTTTTGCCATCTCAACTTGTTGATTTTTATTCCAATTATATATCTACAATGCAGCTCAATTGTGGGCTAGTAGCAACATCTCAACTTGCTGGGTTTTTTTCTAGTTATGTATCATGGTGGCAAGAAACCCATATTCAACAAAATCATGTATTTGATGAAGATTTTACATATTGTTTTGCATTGCATTTGAAGGCATTTCCTTTTGTTGGTTATGCATTACAATGATCCTATATTCATGCATCAAATGAGACACATGTTGATTTTGGTTGTTTTTTGTGCTTTCTAATATGGGTGTGGGTGTAGGTTTGGCTTGTGTTATAGTGGACAAGATCCCTCTAGGATTGTGGTTCAAATCCCCCTCAAGTCCATTTTTGCAGGTATGTGTATAAAGATGCTTGGAGAAAAACATCAAAGGCAAGGAGTCAAGACTGTTTCAAACCATGTTTACTTTATTGCAAATGAAGTGAGGGAATTCATCTTTGTCACGATGCTTTAGGGAATGGAGAAGTCTACAACATCTCATCACGCCAATTTTCTAGCAAGCTCGTATTCATTTGTCCACTCACCAAGTGATTGTGCATTGTTTGTTGAGTTTTGCCTTCAAACACTTTTGTACCAAAGTCCGAGCACCACACCACTGCAAGGGTATGTATCTAATCTAGAGCTCTTTTGTTGTTGTTGTATAATCTAGACCCATTAGATGGAAGGGCATTTGTTTCTTCTTGTATGTTTGGAACATCTAATGGATTTTCATCTTCTGTGTTGTGGGTCATGGGATTTTGTGGTGGTGTGGTCTTTGGCTCCGCGAATTGGACTTTCCCTTGAGCAAGTTACAAGAGTGACAAGAAAAAAGCTCTAAAAGGTGATGCAATAGCTACATGCAAGGTAAAACTTTGCTTAACCTCCACATGTTTGTTCTTCATCACCTTGTCTTCATCTTAGAATTCTTTCTTGACAAGTTTGCCTAATTATCTTTGATCAACCACCACAATGTTTAATGCTCAAGTATGAAATTTTTGCTCTTGTGCCACTTTATTGTACTGGTAGTGATGGTAGTTTTTTAATCTCCCCTTAGGATGTAGGTAATTGAGTAGGTGGGTAGAACGTAGGGAAATTGTAATCTAGCAGGTTGACTATTGCCTCCATTCTGGTGTTTTTTCTAGGCACTATTAGTCCTGGGGGGACAACACAGGGAAGAGTTGCACTAGCTGGACCAACTTTGAAGACACGACTGATGGCAATCTTTTTACATTCTGTAGCAGCTGCTTTTGCATTTCCCTCCATTCTCCAGTGTGTCTTTGATTGCATTTATGGTAAGCAGTTGGTTGTAGTTGGCTGAAGTTTATTTTGTTTGTTTATTTTTTGTGTTGTGGTGACAATAGAGGTTATGTTGTTTATGAGGCAACTTCATGAAACCCTAATGGGGGGTATTGCTGGAGAGTCTATGATTTACTGAAATGATGTGTTTGGAGCATACAAATTGAATGTTGCTTGTTTTTTTATTTTGGTGATTGCTCGTAGGTGACCAAGGCAAAAGCTGGAGTTGAGAAGGAAAAGGTTCCTGTCAAGACAAAAGTTGGAGCTGAAAACGTGATGGTCAATACCAAGGGCAAAGCTGGAGGTGAGAATGAAAAGGTCGGTAGCAAGCCTATAAAGGCAGTGTCCAGGGCACCTCTTCAGCCACACCTGAAATTTGATTCTGATGCCAACATTGCAAATGCAAAGAACAATGATAAAACCATTGAGGAGACTTACCAAAAGAAGACAAAACTGGAACACATTCTGCTGTGGCCAGACACCTATGTGGGAAGCATTGAGAAACATACACAGGCTTTGTGGGTGCACAAGAATGACAACATGGTTTAACGAAATGTCAACTTTCTTCCAGGTTTGTTCAAGATCTTCGACGAAATTGTTGTGAATGTTGCTGATAACAAACAACGAGACCCTTCCATGGATTATGTAAAGGTACTTCTTCAACCTGTTTCCCTGATTCTGGGATGTGAAGACAGTCTGCCTGTTACCTTTGTTGTCATCATGTTTTCCCTTTTCTTGAAACATGTGTTATGTGGATTGTGATGTTGCACAATATATCAGGAATTGAGAAAGCCAAAAGGAACACATACTTCATCGTGAGCAGCCAACAAGGCTGTTAGAGTCTGCTCCTTCTCAGTTTTTATAGAAGCAAATCCTGCTCGTGCTTTGAGACAAGCAACACCAAGAGCCTGTCCTGGCTTATGGGATATAACTTTGGCCTCTCCAGATGATACCTGATATCAGGATAATTGGTAGAGCATGAGCTCAGCATGTGTCTTTGCTATTGTGATAGTGCACCTTTGCGTTGCACTCTAGTTTGTGATATCCTGCGTTGTCACTTCTGACTTCACCTCCACTCTGGGTTTAGCTTTATGTGAAATCTGTTGTGGGCTGCAGGTGGAAATTGATGTGGAGCAGAACAGAATCAGTGTTTACAATAATGGGGATGGAGTGCTTGTTGAGATTCACAAAGAAGAAGGTGTGTATGTCCTGGAGATGATCTTTGGTCATCTCCTTCATTGATGGGAAAGCTGCTGAATGTGCAAGAAGCAAGCCACAAGCAGATCATGGAAAATGCAGAAATCAACATCATGATCAAAGACTATGATAGTACAAAAAGCTTGCACTATGGTCACCTCATGATAATGATAGATCAGGTTTTGTACTCTCACCAGTGAATGTGGTGTTCAGTTATATTAGCATCTTAACATAATATTGTACTTTGGGTGAACTTCTGTTCTCTGTTCTGTTCCTGCATTTAGGTGTCTAATTGTGTTAAATTCTTATTGCCAAATTGCATCAGAATCTGCCTAAGTTTGCAGCTGCTTGTGTGAGATACTAGACTGCTGGGTCTCTTATATCCCCTTGGACCTAGTACATCAACCAGGAAGCATGAGAGATAGAGAATGCCTGCAGTGGGGCTGCCAGGATGCTCATGTGCTGAGGATGCAGCAGTGATAGGAATTGAGATAGAGAACTGTGTGTTGTTAATGCTGGGAGTTGCAACATGATTACTGAGGTTAATGTCAGAGTTGCTCTGCTCCTGATCTGGCTCACCAATTGATCTTGATGCCCATGATGTCATTGCACTTCAGTCCCACGAACAAGGCCAATCATCAAAGAAATGTCGTAATGGCTGTCCTGATTCCCTCCCAGCCTGGACATTTACAGATTCTGCACCCCCCCTAGCTGGCACTGCTCACTGCATGACATGCCTGTGCCTGCTATTGAGCTGCAGACTTACTGTGAGTTACATGATCCACCTGGCCACCTGTTTGATCTGGTAGCAATCCAAAATCTTGCCCCAGAAGCTGACCCCTAGTCAATTGTGGGGAGCTGGTTGAATGGCCAAAATGCAAAAGCCCAGAGCTGCAGCTGTTGCTATTGACCTTAGATTCATGAGGAGCAGCTGAAACTTTAGATGACAGTAGACAATGTTGTGACTGGTTCACTGATTCTAGCCTTGACAAGTTGCTTAGCATCTGTGACGTCTCATGGCCTTGTCCTCGGGCTGTGCTTCCCAATGTTTTGGATGGTAGTATCAAATGCTGCTGCTCAGATCCAATGCCCTGTTGCTGATCTGACTTCATCACAGAACTAACTACTAAATACCTGCAGTAAATACATCCCACATTAATATTGCAACATTGTGCAGCATTATGGTTATGGTAAGGTTCTCTTTCCACTAGATTGCTGTGATCACAGCAGCCACCTAATGGAGAGCCACTGACATAAGGCCTTGTTTTTCTTGCTACAGGGACAGTCACTTTCCATTGGAGAGCTTGCAAAAAAGTGCGTTGGAAATATGTAATTAATCATGTTAGGAACTCTACAGAGAACACATATTCTCATCAAGAAAAACACAGATGTCACTCACTGTATGATGAATCACAGTTGGGCTCACCGCTTCTGCAATTGGTCAACGCTTGACGGGTAGAGCTGTGAGATGACCATGAGCACAGCTAGTTGAAAAAACATAATGGAAAGCTGATGTGATCACAGAAACCGGGTGTGAGAAAACACAGTGTACTTGCTGTAGTCTTTACTGGCGAAGGTTGAAGCTGCCGCAGCCGTAGAGGGCCTGGAAGTTAGACTAGGGAGCTGGTCGAACTGAGGAGAGGCAGCAGACAAGGATCCTCCTCCGGATCCAGGACTAGGGCTTGAATGTGAGCTGGAGAAGTATCTCTTCACCGACAAGTTTGAAGAAGGGCGTTGCTGCTGCTGCTGCAAACAGCTGCTGAGGGAGAAGCAGGAGGAGCCAGATGTGCCGCCGCCGGATGTCGTCGAGCTGGTGCGAATAGGTCCCACATTTGTGCTTCCAGCTGAACATGAGCGGCTGTTGCAACAGCTCCCGATGAAGACGATGTCGCGGACGGAAAGCTGCCCGTAGCTGCAGCTGCTGTGCGCGGCCCCAGCTCGACCGCGTTTCTACGTGGCCATTGACGGCCCCTGTGCACATGCTTCTCGCAATACTTCTGGTCAGGAACCACATCGCGTCCGCATCTCCATTTCTTCCCATCCGTTCTTCGGCAACGCCCTGGCTCGAGGTCTGTATTACGCTGCAATCCGGATCGGTGTATGGCCGGTCCCCACCTCACTGATCAAGCCACGGAAGAAGATAACAAGAGACAGAGAGAGAGATCAGAAAGGAGGTTTAAGCTTCTGAATCGGCGGATCAGGAATGCAAGAAATCATAAAGAACATCCGTAAATTCATTTACTGTACTGATCTTGTGAAGGTGCACATGAAACTCATTGTGTTAGTGAGTGAAGAATAGCTCACTGAGGATGTCTGAAACCTTTTAGGGTCTGGGTACTTTTACTGCCAAGGAAGGAAAGGAGAACTTCCGTGACTTATCAAAGCACAAAAAGGATTTTCATTGGGAAAGTCAAGATGATGGTGATGCAATTGAGATGGCATTCAGCAAGAAGAAAGTGGAGGCTCGAAAGACCTGGTTGCGACACTATGAAGTAGGGTTTCCTTCATGAGTATGTGCTTGTTTGAAAATTGTTATAGAAACCATGTTTGATGCTTATTCTGCCTCTTTGCAGCCAGGGATATTTCTGGATCAAACTATGGAAGTTATCAAGTATAACGACTTTGTGAACAGGGAGCTGATTCTGTTTTCCATGGCTGATTTGTCACGTTCGATTCCCTCAATGGTGGATGGGCTGAAGCCAAGCCAGCGGAAGATTCTGTTCTGTGCTTTCAAGAGAAATTTTGTGACACAGGCTAAGGTAATCATGAACTGTGCCCATCAGCCTCTTGGGAGCCCAAATTTGGGAAGGTTTCCACACTTCTAACTGCTGTATTTTTGTTCACAGGTTGCATAATTTTCAGGTTATGTGTCAGAGCACTCAGCATATCATCATGGAGAGCAGAGCTTGGCAAGCACAATCATTGGATTGACCCAGAATTTCATGGGCGGTAATAACATCAACCTGCTCTTTCCTCACGGTCAATTTGGCAACCGTGATTAGGCAAGATATTTATGACCAATTTTCGATAACCTGATAGCACTGGTCCAAGTTATAGCTCCATTGTTAGGGTGCAGCAGTATGTTCCAGTGTTCAATCTCATTCTTTGCTACCATTTTATTCATTTGTGTCAACAACAATTAAGCATGAAAGCTAGCAACAAACATTCTAAGCTCCATATTTGTGACAAACATCTCTGTTACAAGCTGTATTTTTTTGTGATGTACATGGTTTTCTTCTGTTACATAATTTTGTTTCTTAAGCAGCAGCACAATTTGTGAGCAGGTTCTCAGTTTGGAATATATTTGAAACCTTTGTACATGCCAAATCTTATGCAGTAAATGTAATTTGTAATATAATCTGCCCTTGTAGATTAAAAAGTTTAACAATTAGCTGTTCTGTTCACTATGATGAAACCGCCTGTTCTTTGTTACTGCTGGACTCATAAGTGGCAACTTGCAAAGACCCCTGCAGATGAACCTGCTTATGTAAAGTTATACAAGAACCGGCTACATAACCTTGAGCTGTGATCAATAGTTGCCTTCAAGTGTTGAAACAAGTTTGTTACTCATTGAATTGCATGTGGCAGCTTCCTTGAGAGGTGTTGCTGCCATTGGTATTACACTTACTTTTCATATGATTCAATAGCCACAAAAGCTACTGTGATGAAGCATTTGTTGCCACTTGTTCTGCCTTGCATCCCATCTATTAGCCACTTGTATTTACACCAAAAAAAATTTGGTAGCCTTATGAACTTACAACCCTCATTGGGTTCTCACCATTAAATTATGAACAATTTTTTTTGTACTTAGCCACTCTTAGAGCTGAATTTTTTTTTAAAGCCAATTGGAATCACCAGCCTAAAAACAAATTTGCCACCTAGGCATATCACAATAAGCACATTGTAACCATCCTCCTGACTTAGAGAAATTAAAAAAAAAGCCCTGGTCAAGGCTAGTGTTGGGCAATTTTCCAAAATTGGGTCAATTTATAGGCTAGTTATTAAGCTAGTTCTTTCAATGGGAACAAATGAATATACTTTATCTAGAACCCTTGTTCCCAAGAGATGTGTTGCTTGGTTATGTTGAGCACTTAGAAGCTAATGACTACTGTATGCAACCTTGTTCACGATGCATTTTTTGAACCTTTGCACATACTTACTAAAGACTGGCGTTTGTGGAGGTTTTGGGGGACAACTAATGTTCGCAACTTAGAATCAGATAGACAAATTGGTTTACCTAACTTGGAGGTGTTTTGTATGATGTTGCAGGTGGTTGTGTGGGTCGAAACTTTCAAAATCATGTTCAAACTTGTGTCATTTCAAGGGGATGCCATGGTTCTTTCACTTGATTTTGTGCAGATATGGTGTGGTGCGAAGAATGGCTTCATGTGGTATGACTTTGAATAGTAGTTGCTACAATGCACTTCTCATGGCTTACAAAAACAGGAAACCTATCAATGATTACACAGTTCACAAGGTTGCTTTGTCCTTCTGCCTTTCTTATGCATCCTTCTGGTGGCAGAACATTAAGCGGCTCATGAGTATGTTAATGCTTACAGTGATATTCATGGGACCTATTATTTGAAGAAGAGAGCTAGCTTTGATGAATTTGAGGTTTGTCTTGCAGATTTTTGAACTACTGGAGCAGTCCAAAAGGTGTGAAGGTGGGTTTGCAGAGGGTGAAACACGAGATGATTTTGAGGAGGAGCTTGATAGCCTCGTGACGGGGATAGACCTCCAACCTACATGCAGCTATGTCAATCGTCATTTCACTGTCTACTTTGCTGCTTTGCGGGCCTTTGTTGAGCTTGGGAATGCTACGGTGGGTGTCGAAGTTCAGAGGCTGTGAATTAATAAGATGGTTAATGCAACTCATTTTGTATCCAGTGCTAAAATTATCTAGTGTGCGTAAAAGTGTTTTAAAATCACATGCAAGCTTTAGTGACTGTTATGGGAAAACATGCTGTTACAAAGTTGCAACTTGAGAGTCCAGACAGGAATATCTGGAACACAGATTCAGGTCGCCCCATTAAATCATGTGATTGTTGGGGGAATCATGACAGAAATATCCTTGTGATGGGTCCATAATGACTCCCATAAATATCCTCATTTGCATGGAAATGATTTGTGATCAATGGGGTGACAAATCTAGTTTTATTCTTATTTTACCTCGTGCAGAGCTTGCATTATGATTTTTTCAATTTATAAAATCTCCTAGTTCTTGTTCTTTGACAAATTTCTTGTTTGTTAAATTTATATAATTTTTTTCTTGTCTCTTTATTTTGTCTTTAACACTTAGAATCTTTCAACTTCAATTTCAATTTATTAATATTTTGACTTCGTATGACAAACTATGCGATTATCCAACAAACTTGCAACCTTTCAATCCAAGTATTTGATGTTTCCACCATTGTTTATTTATTTTAAATTATCTTTCATGGGCCGGGTGGATTCAGGATTCTTCCAATAAAAGGGTATACAAATTTTTATGTTGAGTTATGAGGACATCATGAGCTTTATTTTATTTAAGTTTGGTTTTGGAACCTCTGTGCAATGTTGAATGACAAAAAAAAACAATGATCACAAAAAAATGCAATCACCTTGTATGCCTTTGTCTTCATAAATCCACACATACATAATTTCAATCTAATTGCACATGAGACCATTGCTGGTTACTATCTTAACATGTAGTTGTCAAATAATTATCAAATTGAATGTAACTTCAATGTTAACTTCCTGCAAACAAATTATATTCATTTCATCATCTTAGGGTCATTTATTTCCACCACCTTCAACTATTAATTGGGGTTTTGGAACTTTAATTTGTGTTTTGAAATATACTTATGATACAATCTTATTCTTTTGAATGTATCAACTTCAATTTCAACAAATGGAACTTAGGTGAAGCAAATGCATTGTTGGGTGGAAGATTTTTGGAATAACAGTGGCAACTTCATTATGGTAGGTGTGATTGCAATTACTGCTTTTCATTGTATATGCTGAACTTTGTCAATAATAATTGTGGACACAAACAATTTTAGAATATCTATTCAAATATATACATAGGCCGATTGATTGTGATGCTTAAAGAATCAAATTACAATAGCTACAGACTTTTGAATTTTTATTTACTGGGTGTAACACTAGCAAAAAAACCATAAAATATTGATTAAGGTTAATGATTTTATTTTAAACTTATGAGGGACTTAATTTTATGTGCACATTTTAATGATGAAAATATATATGATTTTTTTTTCCCCATATCAAATGAAAAGATGAAGTTATGGATTTTCTTCAAAGCAAAGCCAATTTTTTTTCAAAAGTCCATCACATATTGAAAATAAATCGATTCATGTTGGGATTTTGCACACATGTTTTACTCAATGACTTTTAAACATAATAAAATTTCAATGGAGAAAACACTTATGATCTATAATTGTGGTATCCTTATGCATAGTGTCACATTGTAACACAATGTAAAATATATTACAAAATCAAATTTAGTGGATGTTTGTTTTTTCTTACTATCTTTTGGTCCACCCAACCATGCATTTCTTTGGTGCAAAAAAATTAATGGGATTTGCACTTGCCATTTTGGGTGAGTGTTTTTGGGAATATTTTCAAAATATTTTCTTAAAATCATCAAAAATTCATTGTCATTTAAAAAGATGTTACATTATATTATTATGTAATTATATGTTGAAAAAAACTCCTCAAAAATAAAAGTTTTTACACTATTGAAAATCACGTATAATGTTTAATGAATGCTTTTGAATATTTTATTTTCATTGGATTCAATTCAAGCCATATCACATGTTTCCATATTATATTATTAGCATATTTATATTGAAAACTTGACCATCATCCACATTGAAAATGAATTTTGACCCAAAAATGTGAAACATAAACTATTTATTACATGTAGAATAATACTTATTAACTTGTTTGCACCCACTTGAACACCTCAATACTTTTGCATTCATCATAATTTCTTTTTTCCTTACCATCACCATTTTTTCACTTGGTTAATAAGATTGATAAAATTCAATAATATGGGTCTTCAATGGTGTTGGTAAACTTTTGAAAAACAAATAAATAAATTGAACAACCTAACTTGCTTCCATTTTTGTTGTTGTTCATCATTTCCCAAAATCACATTGACATCAATAGCCTTCATTAATTTGATTGTCATGCTATTGTTTCTAATAGAAAACATGTTGTTTACAATTGATAAATTCTTGTTATTTTGATATTATAGCAAGCAAATAACAAATGTTGGTCAAGCTTCCATTTGTTATTTGTAACAAAATGATATCCATGGAAGAAATATTACAATATCCTTCATGCCTTTCAATACCCTTTCTAGGTATATCAAAAGATGCATCCATCCATCAAGGTGCATTGATGTCCCCACACCCTAATTTTCCAATTTGAATTGAAAAATAGTTAGTATAAACAAGAACACCAAAAACAAAGGGGGAGAAAAACCTCCTTTAAAACCCATTACAAATGTAATCCAAACTTTTTTTTGGAAAGGACAAAATTTGCCATTTATGTAACTCATAACACTTAAACAGCCTCCATTTCTCATGTCATAGAAAATATTTTAAATGAATTTCCCCCTAATACTTAAAGGCAATCTTTGTGTTTGGATGCTTCTTGGTTTGCCCTCATTTAAACCCAAGTTGCCCCCACTACAATATGAAATCAGTGAATAAGATCTCACCATCTTTTTATTTTATTCCCGTTTCTAAATTATCAAAGCACTACTCTCACTTGTTTGGTTCCCAAAACATTCTTTGGCCATTGTTTGGTTATTATTGTTTAGCCAAAAAAAATAGCCATTCATTAAACAACCGTTTTTTATTATAAAAAACCCATACAACAAACAAATGATGCAAAGTAACATCCAAAATTTCCCCCATTTTTTAAAGCCTTTTGTGAAGCCACCTTTTAGAAATTTAAAATTACAACAAAATGACATAATTGTAACACATCACCTTCTCCCAGTTTCATGTTTTGATTTATTTTGACTACAATTAGTCCATCATGATCTTTGTTTTTAATACACATTGAAAAATAAATAAATCAATGTATTCTACCTTGTACAAGTTTTCAATTAATTTTCTCTTATCCCAATAATCACATTAACCTCTATGAATGCTTTTGTAGAAAAATATGAAATCAGCCATCAATCAAACTCTCCATTTTGTGTCACCTTTGTCACAATATTATATCCATGAAAAATTGTGATCCCTAGGCACACAATTGAAAAATGTGGGACCAAAATGCACCATTAATAATCAGCCCCTGTGAAAATCATAGAAATTGGCATTGAGTGTAAAAACCAGATAAATTACTTTCTAAAAAATCATACCTCTATAGTGGTAGAATAAAACAACTATTTTTGGAATGAATGCTTCAAATAAATGGTGTTTTGTGTCCTTTCTAACCATACATGATATAATAATGTAGTAAAAACACTTTCAAAACTAGTCTCTAGAATTGTTGGCACAATATTTTTTAACATCATTACAAAATGCTCTATTAATATATTATATTCCCTATGATTTTAGGCTTCACATGTTACAATGTTATGATCACATTTTGTGAATATGTGAACACTTTACTCTTCTCTACTACTATCACTATTGTACTAATGGTGGTTGAAGCCCAAGTCTCATGAGATCACTCACAAAATTATCTTATAATATATCAACTTGATAAAATTTGGGTTGAACATTGACTTGAAGTGTCAGAATGTTGGACACACATAAATAGTAAATGAAAATACACATCATATCATGAAAATAGTAAAATACATACCATGACAGGCATGTTTCCTCTTTCAAAATCATTTGTTGACTTTGAATGAATTCCAAAAATTTAAATTCAAATGTAAAACCATATCTTGAATGTTCCCTCGTTGTGTTCCATTACATAGGACACGGCATTAACTATAATTGTGGTATATCCTTGTATCTATCAATAAAATCACAACGTAGAATTACTAACAATTCTTTTTGTCAGCATGAATTCTATCATATTGACCATATTGTGATAACACATTTTCCTCAAATGCAACAACTTTAATACTTTTATGTAAATTGTCAATTTTACTGTGTTTCATTCAATTAAGGTAGGATTGAAGAAATATAAACCAATAAACAGTTTTGAAAAGAAGATGAAAAAAAAAGAGCTCAATATATAAAGTATAAAAGAAGATGAATTTTAGTTATTGTTGTGCAAGAGGCCAATGCCACCCCTAAATCCTCCTCCAAGATTGCTCTTTTTGACTATTAATTATGATTACAAAATATACAAACTAAATGTAATTGGGGACTTCTAGTTTCTTGTCATAATTACTAGGAACCACCTCATTTCTTTAGAAAGTATGGATTATAATTGCATGACAACAATTGACAACACAACTTTGCATCTTTCTTTCTAGCCTATTTAATTTATTCTATTTTTTTTATTAGCCAATGTGATGATTTTTCCTTGAAAAATTATCCCACGTCTGGATGTGGGATAGTCAAAGGGCACACACATCAATTTGGTGATATCTTGCCACTTACAATGACGTAAGTTATTGGTTGGATTCCCATAGTGAGATATGATTTGGTTTGATTTGACACAAATCATCCTTCCTTTTTTCATGAAATCAATCCTTGTTTTTTTGTCCAAACAACATGTAGGTTTATTCATTCAATCGAACACTTTTATTAGCAACTGAAGTTGTATATTCTTCTTGTTGACAACTTTTAACTAGTTGTGTTTGCCCCATACATGCTTGGTGAAACCTAAATCGGACATGCATGTTTACTATGTTAGGGCAATAATAAAATTTTATAACATAAAAAGCAACAACAATATAAACAAATCAATCAATTAGAATTTAATTATGATTTCTGTTATTAAATCTTTGTCAAACCCTTATTGAAGTTTTTAAAATAACATCAAATTAATTTTAAAACATATATATCTCAAAAAATATATATATTAATTTTAAAAAATTGACATGTTTTATTTTAATCAATTCTTGTATAATCTTTCAAATTAATTTTTTAAAATTTTCATTTTAATAAGATTTAAAGGAATTATTTGTATGTTTATCAAACAAATTTCATTTAAAAATTAGTCATATGACATTCCATTGTGATATGAAACCTCATGATACAAAAAGACAAGTGACAACCCAAAAAAATAAAATGGTATCGAGGCATGATTAAATTAGTTACCCAACATTCATATTTTGAGAAGAAACCCAACAAATAAATGGGTAGGCTTCAAAACAACCCATCAATGGATGTGTGCACACAAAATTTACAAATGCGCATCCAGTAGCTTGAGGGCAATAACAATTTTTATTTAAATGCCCCAAGTATATTATTGGGGATTTGACAAGGTCAAACAATGAAACACAATCGTTAAGGGAAAGATTTGGGGGGAGTTCATAAAAGTAAACTACATATCATTAATGCCTTATAGTTCCTGTATTTTGTATACCTCCCATACTCCATATGTACCAAATCTCAAGTCCACACTTTGTTCCACATAAATTTTCACAATTAGTTCTATTGAATATATTGCAATTTATTTTTTGTAAGACCATAAGCACTTTGTCTACTGCAAATATCATCACTTAGTCATAATGCAAGTATGATCAAACATGGTACTACATATGTAAATATTGGGTTACTGGGTGATATGGTTACGAGCTCAAATAACTGCATTATTTAAAATCTTACTTAATTTTATGGTACTTAATTTTATTATGCCTAAATTTGATATTTTTGAAATAAAGGACTTATGGTAAATTGGTTCTGGATTGACCCTTTGGATGGAAGTGATCGAAGTTCAAATATGATGAAGAAAACTATATCATTCCTTTGTATTTCAAAATAATTGACTCTTTCAAATGTGTAAAATGCTTTAGAACTTTTGGAAAGTTCAACAATGGATGAAATCAAAGGAGGAAAACATGGTTAGTCAGAACAATTGAAAAGTTGGACAATGGATGCAAAATGGAGCTAGTTGGGAAATACAAAATCCAAAACTGAATATGGAGTTAGTTCAAAAAAATTGAAATCCCAAATTTCATTTAACAATAGATGAAAATGGAAAATTGAGAATAATTCAGAAAGTTCAAAAGGTTGGACAATGGATGAAAAAATGGAGTTAATTTTAAACATTTAAAAAAATTCTAACAATGGATGATATTGGGAAAATGAAGATAGTCATCAAAGTACAAAAGGTTTTGGAATGGACAAAAATGGAATTATGCAGCTAATTTGGGGAAAATGGAGCTAGTCAGGACAGTTCAGAAGGTCAGACGATAGATGTAAATGGAGCTAGTTAGGAAGACAAAATCCCAATAATAAGATGCAACTAGTTGGGAAAAATAATATTCCCAAAATTACAACGGATGAAAAGTAGAAAATTAAGATAGGAAGGAAAGTTTTAAAAGGTCGAAAAATGAAATCCCTATTTGCGTTTCACAACGGATGAAAATTGGAAAATGGAGGAAGTCACCAAATTTCAAAAGCTCAAACAATGTATGATGAATTGAAGCTATCCGGGGGAAAATGAAATCATGAATTTGGCTTCGCAATGGATGAAAATAAAAATGAGAAAGGCCAAAACCATAACCACCTGAAAAAAGAAAAAAATTAGAAAAAAAAGTTAGAAAGGGAGGCAGAATAAGTCAAGATGCCAAATAGCTTTGGATCCCTTTATTTTTATGGGACCGCAAAATTTTGGTGACATGATTTGGTATCCTTGGTTGAGATTGACATACTTTGGTGTCTTCGATTGAGACCTCGATTGGGACTTGGACTGGAAGCCTGTATTTGGTTTGGAGGAAGGCCAGATGGCGAGAACAGTTTCTTTACAATTGCTCGCAAATTTCGCTTGACAATGGATGAAAATAAGAAAATGGAGTTAGTTGTGAAAAGCTCAAGAGCTTGGACAACGGATGGAAATAAAAAACAAGAAAGGTCATAAACAAATACACCCAAAAAGGAAAAGAACGAGAGATTTGTGGGATGAGTAAAGATGCCAAATGACTAGCTTTGGATCCATTTCTTTTTATAGGACCTCAAATTTCGGTTCAATGGTTTGGTATCCTCGATTGAGACCTCAACAGATTCTGGTATCCTCAATTGGGACCTTGACAGCCTTTGGGGATCCTCGATTCGTACTTGGAGAGGAGGACGCCAAATTTTTGCTTTGGGAAAATCTGGTGATGACGAGAACAATTTGTCAAGCATTGCTCAACAAATGCTCCACTGAATAAGAAGAAGAAGGTTGCTGATTGCGGTAGAAGGGAAAAAGAAACATCGAAAGTAAAAAGTAAATAAGCAAAAGAGAGAGGCAGAATAAGTCAAGATGCCAAATAGCTTTGGATCCCTTTCTTTTTATGGGACCTCGACAGACTTTGGGATCCTAGATTAATGCATCGGCAGACATTGGGACCTCGATTGGGACCTAGAAAGCCACTGGGATCCTCGATAAGGACCCCGAAAGCCTTTGGGGATCTTATATTGGGACCTCGAAAGACGTCTGTGCTCTCGATTGAGACCTTGAGAGACTTTGAGGATCCTGTATTGGGACCTCGAAAGACTTTGGTATCCTCGAGTGGGACCTTGACAGCCTGTGGGATCCTCGATTGGGATCTGGAGACGACGACGCCGTTTTTCGCTCCGGGGAAGGCCAGCGATGGCGAGGACAGTTTCTCGAGAGTTGCGCGACAAACGCTGGAGGCCGGAAGAAGAAGAAGAAGCTTGCGGATCGCGGAAGAAGGGAGGCGACAAATGCCGTCCATGACTGCGGCCACCCTGGTGGTATACGCAGGAGCTTACATCTTCTTGGTATTCTTCGCGGTGTGCCTGGCAACAGGGCTGTACTACCTTGCAGAGTTGGTGGAAGAGCACACAAGGTTGACGCGCAAGATCATCCGGTACATCATCTTATCCGTGATCGGAATCCACGCACTCTTGCTGCTTATAGATCGCTTGCCTCTGATCTGCATCGCAATCGGGATCGCCGCTCATGCCTTGTACTACCGTCTGCTCAAGACGTTTCCTTACATCACTCTTGCATCTACCGATTTTCTGGCCAGCATCGGCTTGCTGGTCTCTAGCCATATCGTATGGATCCGGTTCTTCATGAAGGATCCGAGATGTGCGTACGTAACCGTGGAGTGGCTGGTCGGCTTCATGCTCATCGTAGTATGGCTTACCCCGTTTGTCTTTTTCATTTCCTTGGCTGCAAACGAGAGTGTGCTTCCAGGGGGCGTATCAGGGTACGAAGGCTTTGGTAACGGTACGAGCGGGAGCGGAGTTCCGCCACAAAGAGGAGGAGAGCGGGAGCCACGTAACGCGCAGAGAAGAGGACGGCGGACGCAAGGTCAGTTGTTAGGGTTTTTCAACTTCTTGAGGAGGAAGCGGGACGAAGTTCTTCCTATTGTGGCTCAGGCCATCCCGGCAACCCGCAGAGATTAAGCCCCCTTAGAACAAGAGCCATGGTGACGTGGTACAGCACCATCAGGCTGTGATCAAACACGAAGCCTTTCATGTCAACGATTTCTTCAGCGATCATTTGTAAGTAATTTACGATCTTTCAGCGATCTTTCAGCGGAGATGTGCTCTCTATGCTGAAAAGATGTTAGCTGCAAGTATGTTGCAATTGCAAGGGGAGAACATGCACATACTTCTTTTCGGAGAGGTGTTTCCTGACGCTGCTGCTTCCCGATAGCTTAGAAGAAGAAGAAGAAGAGGAAAGTGTACAGATTCTTTTTAGGGTTTACGTTTTGCGTTGTTGAAGAAGGTCGCTGGAGAAATACAATTAGAGTCCTAATGAAAAGAAAGTGCAGAATTTCCTATCTGCTAAAACCCTGACCTAATTTCTTTTCTTGCAAGAAAAACAGATATCGGATCTTTGTGATCACTGCTGATATGTTTGTATTCCAAGCCTGATGACCCTGCAGAATTAGGTACATGTTTTTTGGAACAGCTCAGATAGGCTGTAGTTCACATTGTTTGTACTTCATCCTACTGGCCGTCCTCCAGAATTAGGTGTGTGTTATCTGGGAGGGTTCAGATAGGCTGTAGTTAACACAATCCTTAAGCTTATTATTGATATATCTGACAGAACAAATTTGAAAAGCTCTCATTAGGAGAGTTTTGACTTTCTTTGTATTACAATGTTGACCTGATATTATAGCTTTTTTCTGTTCATTTACCATACATATCCTCTTTGATCACTCACCAAACTCTTTGGTCATGGGTCTTGCTTCATTGAACAAGAGAGTTTCTGTGGTAGTCATATGAAATTTTGTACTTCTGAGCCTCCTGAACATCTCTGCATTGAGAGTTGTAGGAGCAGAAAATTTATGTAGGGCATGACTGTAGAGTGATATTGCTAGAAACAAGAATTGGAGTTGGAGTTGCAATAATTTTGTACTTCTGAGCCTCCTGACATGTGTATTGAGAGATGTAGAAGCAGAAGAATCCTGTAGGGCATGACTGCAGAAGAGTGATATGGCTAATAAAAAGAATTGGAGAGGATATTCATATTTGCATGTTGGTGTTTGTTCTAATGGTGAAACTCTTATGTTGTTTTTCAGTATAGTACTGGCATGGGTGACCCACCAGGAAACCAAGTGCTGCAACCATGCAGAGCCCATATGCAGGAAAAGGCAAAACCTTTACAGCATAGGGTGGGGGCTCTCAGTCTTGGCAGTTTGTTTCTTGGTGCACCTGCATTTCAACCAAACACTTTTCAACTCCTTTAACTATCATCGGTGTTTTGTGTTTTGTTTTCAGCTTGCCTGATATAAAAGTCCACTTTTGGATTCTCAACTTCCTTTTATGTGCAATCAAGTTATGGGAGCAACTTGAAAACACGCTTTTCCTTGTGTGCCCTTTGTTTTTTCTGTGTTGTTGCAGAGATTGATGAGTACTAATGTTGAAAGATGAGCAAGAAAGTTAGGCAAAAGGGGATCCTGATCAAATCTCTTGTAGCTGTGTCCCAGGTTTTTTTTTTCAATTTTGTGATGTTAGGGGAAGTGGTGGTCATCCATAAGATGATTTAGCCAGATTTGGCTACATACTAGATATGAAAGTAGGAAAGAAACAGAGTCCTTCTATATTCTTGGCTGCCTACTGGAACTTATCATAAAAATCTGGTGATTTGGAAAAAATTTCCTTTGAAATCTGGCATATTTGGGCCATTTTTTCCACAAAATATCCTTGATATAGGTTGAAATCATATTTTCCAGGTTGAAATTTGGTGAAATTGCACCAAAAAAAAAACCACTGTGTGTCCAATGGCTACTTATCATCCCAATTTGTTTACAGCTTTCTGCTCAATGACCTTGTTGCAGGAACTTGACAATGTGCTGCATTTTTCTTCTATTCTCCAGAATAGCACCTCAAGAACATTGATCAGTCTCATGCTTTTTCCTGTTTCCTCACGGAGAAATAGGTTTTCTTCCCTGCCAACCCCTGTTGTTGTTTTGTGCTATGTGACAGGAGGGAGAGAGCCATGCAGCAGACAGAGTACTCAAATTTGCCCAAAGCCAGAATTCCAATCACTTTGAATTGAGCAGAACCTGGATATCTCAGTAATGATGTTGTGACTCTGATCTAGAGCCTCACTTGTGTGTAAGCAAAACCTTGAGCATTAGTACATCATATATTTCAATCACTCCAATCCCATCTTTTCTATCAACTCCAACAAATTGAGCCCAACTAAGTGGGGCTACATGCACCAAAAACTGTGGCATGCAAGGACCATGATGCAGGCATGTAACCTGCCCTGTTCCAGAGAACCAAATGTGACCTAAAGTGAGGCTTGTTCATTGGTTGCTTCAGGAGCTATCTCTGCAAGGCCAATGTTTTCTTGCAGCTAATTATCCATGTTATCCAAAGCCTCACGTGCCCAGCTGCATCCCATGCTCCAGATTGAACATAAGGCAGGCACAGTTGATTTTTAGTGTACAATATATTCCACCAGATTTGATTGACCTGTTTAAACCCTTCTACCCTGCCCTGGGTGTGAGGTCAGGGTGTGCTTATACAAAGCTCTCTTTGCCTCCTATCGTGCATTGCAGAAGTAACTTGCATCCACTGCATACGTTGTAGTATGTCAGTAGCTTTGGTATTACCTTGTTGCTGATGGATAGTTATCAAGCCACTGTAGGCTCAGATCATCTTAGAACAAGACTGTCAAGCCTATCTGCTCCAACACAAATGTGATCATTGGTCAGTTTTCTTTTTTGACCCTTCAATCTCCCTGACTTTGAGAACTCTATTATGTTGAATTCTCTACCCCAAATGATCGTACATGTTAGCAAAAGCCTACCTTTGAGTTTGAGGAGAGTTCCAGCCATATCTGTCATAAAACTGTTCCATTCTGCTTCTTTTTTGCTCTTTGCTCCAGGAGGCAATGATGATACATGCATTGTTGCCTTGGAAGAAGCTTTGGAGATTCCATCAGTAACATCATCCCTCAGTTGCTGAAATGTTTTCAGGACTTTTTTGCCACTATTCCAGCTATTGATAGGTGACTGCTGCAAGGACCAAGGTCCCCTTGACATCCTTCTTGATTTTGTGCTTTCTGTTCCATCCAAGGATTTCAAATGTTGCAGTCGGGTTACTTGGGGTGTTCCAGAACTACTCATGGAACCTCTCTTGGATATTAGTTGCTTTGATCTTGGAAAGGTGGAGTGTGGTTGGGGCCTGCTTTTAGCTCGTCGTGGTGTCATCTTATGCCGAGTGCATTTTTTGAACTGGCAAGCTTGATTGTCTTGCCAATCTTCATTGTTCAAAATTGGAACTTTTAAGGAATGCCAATGTTCTTGAGGAGGTTCTATGGTCATTGGAAGAGTTTGCCCTCCCCTAAGATTTTGATGGCTCCATGGCAGAGTATGAGATCTGGGAGTGCCCATGTGAGAGAGGAATGGCTTATGCAGATTTCCATTGAAACTGGAAGCATTGTTGTAAGGCCAATGTTCAAGTGCTCCTGAAGCCAGATTGTTGAGTTTTTCTGACCCATCTTTATCTTCTCTTGATTGAGGGCGTTGTTGGTGGCTGAGTATTTGAAGAGCATTCAGTCCCTTGGGCATTGCTGCTGTCATTCTCTTGCTACACCAGGTACTGCAATCTTGCATGTTCCTGGCAGAGAGATCAGGTGTGCCCCAATTTCTGTTGGGTGCTGACCTTGGCTTTGGACAGAGCTGTTGGTTGATACAAATAGGAGCCTGAGAGAATGGAGAACTCATGTTGCCATGATCTGATGTTGGATCCTTGTAAACACTCCTGCTAGCAACTCTAGGAGTACCGACATTGCTAGCAGTTAGTCTTTTCTGTTCGATGTGCCTGGGCATGGCCAGGAAATCTCTCCTTGATAAGTCAGGAGCCAACTTTTTCTGGATTTCATCAAGTAGATGCCATGGCTCTAGATTCACAATTGGCTTTCCTTTGGGCCAGAATGGAAGCTGATGAGGGATGGAAAACGTGGGTTTGTGTTCTCCATCTTCCAGGACACCAAGGCACGAAGCATCAGTAACGTTATCACGGAGGTCAACTGAGCGCAATATGTGTAAGTCTTGCATAACAATGATGAACTGTTTGGCCCCTTCTTGTGTCAAATAGTTTCTCTGCAGATTCAAGGCTTCACCCGACATCCAAAGGCACTTATTAGAACGTCCCACCTTATGCTGAACAAGCCACCATCATTACAACTCTGGGTATCCACCCTCAGGTGTGGTTTTACGACGCATGGTGCTGACTGATAGTGGACTGAGAGAGTTGTTGTACACAAACACGTGCACATATCTGACTTTGTACAAATTATTGTCAGAGCTGGAAGTGACAATTACCATTGAGTGTCACCCCTGATCGCAACACAGGACAAATCTCCTGGGCCAAAACATCTGTAAAGTGGTTGTAGGAAAGATCAAGAGCTGTGATCCCCTCCATGTGATCATCTGTCAGTTTAGTGGAAGGAGCACAGCTGATTTGTGGACTTGATTGTCTACGAAGGCTGGCCTGCCAATCTGCATCTGATGGTCCCCCTTTCTTCCACACTTCATCACTTGTACGCTGCATTATGTCAAATGGTTTGTTGGTAAGAGCAAGATCTTTCTGGGGGTATCTACAGTGTTGACCAGTTGTTAAGACAGACAAAATGCAATACAGTATGCTTCTGGTACTATGGATCTAGGTGGATGCCTTTTTTTAGCATGTTAACTGCTTCATTTTGTCAATTGCTGTGCTCAGCACACAATCCCATGTGAGCTTTAGGTTCTAAAGTCAAAACATCAATTCACATCAAAGTATATGAGATGTGAAGACTTGGGAGGATCAGCCTTTGATAAACCACTGCAGGTGAGATTTAACAACCTTAGTATGTATGGGTCCCCATTTTCCTTTTGGGAGACTGGAGCTACAATCTATAGTATGATGTCCCTGATCATGTTTGCACACTCTAGTTTGCATCTTCACTTGGTCACTGAATGCTTGCTTGTACTTGAACATTGCAGAGGTTTGTTTTGAAGATGCCTCTGGTGCCCTTGGAGCCTGCACACAAGATTGAGAGAGAACTAAGCATCAAAGCCCCAAAATGGGAACCACATTAAAGGATCATAAGCCTACCTGTTTGGCAGGTTTTTCATGGTGTCTGAAATAGCAGAATTAGCCACCACTGCCAATTCTGGTATTTAGTACCTAGCAAAGCAACGCAACAACTGAAGTGTGCTACTTTATGACCTACCTATGGGCCTTTATGCTAGGGAATGTGCCCTAGGGGTCACATTCTGCCCCAGTTTGTCCCTAGGGCCCAACCTATGGGTTTGCCCTGCACTAGTAATTCATTAAGAGGGAGAATATATCTCTTAGGGAGCGCTCTCTAATGCATAATTGGTGTCTTATTCAGGTACTATTTTTTTAGACTTTTTCCTAAGTTCCGAAGCTGGTCATCTGCCGATTCCACTTTTGGTTATGCCAGTTCCACTTTTGATTTTTCATGGTAGGGAAACCTGAAGTTTGGTGAATTGGGGAACATTTCCCTGAGGTTTGGTGAATGGGGAACACTGGTTATGCTTTGGAACAGGCCCTGATCAAACCCATTACTGCCTTATGGAGGGTTGGCTCACCCTACTAGGCATATTACATTCTAGTGGAAGGGTTGCTCACCCTAAACATGTTACTTGGTGGAACGACCCCGTACTACATAAACTCATGCCAACACAGAACTGATGGATCATGGCAAGAGGGATGGTAAGGATTACGGCTGACCTTGAGAATGTCAACTATGAGAACCACGCTTGCATTTGTCAGTGCACATCCTGATAGATTCAGGGTCTGCAGTGGTGTACAGTTCTGCAAACTTCGGGCCTACATCACACCCCCCTTTCACAAGCAATGGTCAACGGAGGTTTCTGCAAAACTGACATAATCAACATATGGCCTCTTGGCTCAACATATAGATCAGATCCCACTTTGTGAAGGTGAATGTATAGGGTAAGTCCCTCCTGTCCAGGATTTACTGCGTGAGCACCGAGGGCGGAGCCTGAGGTCCGCACACTAATTCCCTGACAGCAAGGACTTACACTGAGTAACAGTCGAGGTAATCAATGCCTTACGAAACCCTAAACCCTAAACCCTTCCCTCCCTCTCAGCGATCTGATTGGGTTTCGTCTTTCACCCTAGGAATCTCACAAAATTACTCTATCTGCCCTAGGCAACATTTCGTAAGCTTAATTACAAAAAATAATCCACCCTCCAAATACACTAGAGATTTTCTCCGAGGTTGTTACATATAGGGTAATGCCTCCTATCAAGGAATTACTATGTGATCATGCAGGGCGGAGCTCGAGGTCCACGCAATCATTCCCTGACAGCCGGGCCTTACCCTGTGTAGCAACCAAAGTAATCAATGTTGCACTAACTGAGGTAATCATAGAAATGAAAATCTTCCAAAAAGAAAAAAAAACCACTCATAAGAGAAAAATTCCTCACCCTAAGACAATCCACCAGTAATAGTCAAATTCCCATATTTGAGGTGCCATACAAATACATTAAGAATTCTGTCCGAGGTTGTTCCGTTTATAAACACGCTCTTGATTGTGTAACATATAGAGTTATCCACAAATTACTGCATGGTGGGACTATTGGGCCGCAGTTTCAGGAACGAATGACAAGTCATGATGAAAAACTGTGCACAGACCAAAAAAACATTTAACAGAAGACCAAGGTAGTTTTATGACCTAGATTCGTCCTCAGGGGAGTTTCAGCCCCAGTTTTCGATTTGCCTTACCTGGGCCTTGACTGCTGATGAAATTTTTTATTATATGAAGTCTTGTTAGAATAAGATCTTGCAAATCGTCTGAACTCATACCCAATTTCAATAACTCTATGGATATGCTCAAATTGGGCTTGAAGCATTATTGGTTTCAACTTGGGACCAAAGACAGGGTGACATTATGAATAACTCGATTCTGCATCGAATTTTTATACCATAACCAATGCCCCCCTTCAGCAACCACTCACCTACATACGCAGATCTCTCCAATCTGAATCTAAATCCACCCACCTACCCACCCACTGGATGTATATACCTAAAATAATGGGTTTTTTTGCCCTGCTGGATTTTCCACTGTATAAGCATACCTCCAAATAAACACTGGATGCCTGTTATTACTCAGTTATGGATGAACCTCAACTGGCTTAATATTTGGTTTCACCTCAGTAACCAATTCTGTAGGAAATAGGTCTCATATATATAGGCAGATAGGCAGGGAAATAGGTAACTACCAGGTAAGTAGATGGTTTATACAGAGGTAAGGGCTGCTTTTACTATCCTTGAGAGTGGGATGAATTGTGAGGGAATGAGAGTGGGATTCATCCTTCATGGGGCGCTGGTAGGTGCTGGTTCACTGTGGCCATGTATGCCTTCTTGTAATGTTATGTCTGTTCCTGAAGAGTGAGAAGGAAAGTATGCCTACTTATAGGTATAAGATCCATCTGACTCTCAAGGAGTAGGTGTAAAGATGAGAGAACATTCCCAAAATGTGGGGCTGTACTGGGATATCTTTGTCCTAGGCCCATTATGTTGAGAAGGTCCCCACAATGGGGCTTTTACCCTCCACATAACCCGATGTACCAGCATGGCAAGTGTATGAATTTCTATCAATGTGCACACAACCCATCATACCAGCATGGCAAGAGTGTTACCCTCTATGAATGTACAGGCTGATTCACTCCAACAAATTAAAATACCAAATTTTTTCCCCAAATTCCTTTCTATCAATTTTCTTTCTGCGGCATTTTGCATAAAATTGCAAATGGTGGAAAAACCCAAAGTATTGAAACTGACCAGGCTTTGAAGCCTAATATCACCAAGTCCACTGTTACATAGAGAAAGTCGGTGGAGCGATTTCGTACACCCTGCACCAATCAGCAGTGTCTTTATTCATGCTCATTATGTTCAATTTGTAGAACTTGTAGTTTTGAATTAATCTATCTAAAATTGAGTGAAGAAAAAAATTGATTTTCTCTCAAAGACTTGTTAACATCCTTTATACGGATATAATTAAGTTAAAATAATAGCTATATTTTAATAGAAGAAATTGTGTTTAAAAAAATTTAAGTTATGCTAAATTGTGCTAAGTTATGCTAAAAGTTTGTTATTTGTTAAGGCAGGGGCTACAGTTGCTGATTTCCCATTGAAAAGAGAGGGATAGAGAGAGAGAGGGAGAGAGAGAGAGAGAGAGAGAGAGATTTGCTCTGTACAAAGAGAGTCTGAAAGGAGTTTGAATTCTCTGCTCCATAAGGCAAGCCCTAGTTCCAATTGCTGCAACCATCCCTCCACAGCATGTGCCAAAACCCTGAACCCATCATCATCGTGTCACAGCCATTACCCTTCCCAAACATATGAAAATCACTGGTTGATTGATTGGTGGTGATTTGCACTAACACATAGGTACTGAAAACTTCATACAAGGAAAAAAAAACTCAATCAAAACTATATTTAAGACATGTGACCCAAAACTTAATACGAGCAACTGGAAAAAAGAAAGAAAAGAAAAGAAAACCAATTTAAATTTGATTTAAAGGACACAGGAAATAAAGCAAAATCAATTCAGAATTGACTTAAAACTTGCAACCAAAGAGTTCATTCAGAAAAGAAAAGCCTTGACAAAGACACATCATGGCTCATTTTATATCTGTTATTCATGAATCCTGGTGCAACCTAGGTCTGTCTGAGCAGGAAGGGGAAAATCATAGTACACATAACAAAAATTATGCATTTGAAAATTGAAATTTTTGAAATTCTGAAGAGGAAGAGAAAAATTGTGGTTTCCTCAGATTAGTAGAAATCAATGCATTTAGAACTTGAAAGGTTTCAAAGTCCAAAGAGGAAGGGAAGTTTTTTAACTCACTTAGCAAAATAATGCATAGTATCCATTGTCATTTTATCCAACAAACTGAACCTTTGATGCACTGCAATAGTGCAACCACAGTTTTTTTGTTTTCAATTGTGTGTTATTAAATATTTAGAGATTTTTTTCCAAATTTTTTAAACAGAGAAAAATACACTTACTGCAACAGAATCCAAATGGCTGCATCTAAATATCCCCTTCCTATTATTATCACTGTAAATTGATTTCCAACTCTAATCCACAGAACACATTTCATTCCGCAAATTAGAGTAAAAATTTCATAATCTGTTAATACTTAAGCCTTAAAACCTTATGTATATCTGGCTGTTCCTCCCACCTACTTTTTTAAAAACTCTCAGTTACGTGAATTGTGATTCCTCACACATTTTAATCCAAATTTTCATTTACAACATGCATCCACCCCATGAAAAGAAAATTGGGGCTCTAGTGTCAATTTTTTGCAATGGGTAATTCCAAAATGAACTGTTTAAAATTGCCTTATTCCTGATGAGAAAAAAAAAGGGGGATTCTCATGCCTGTAGTACAGAGCTACAGCCTTACATCCTTGTTTGTGTTGTTTGATTTGCTTCTCTAAAATGGTTCCATAAATTTTCATTGAGATTTCTTTCTGGGAAACATTTTGTAGTGCTTTTCATCGAATGTTGCTAAGAACATAATTTGAGATTTTTCATTGAATTTTTTTGTGGGAAACATTTTGTAGTGCTATCATTGAGAGTTGCTTAGGAGATATTTTGGCATTTTTCTTTGACATCTTTGTGGGAAACATGTTTTACTTTTTTTTTTAAATGAAGGGTTACTAATAATAAGATAATTTCCAAGGAAAAGAGTTCATCTGCACACCATTTCTCATCAATTCACATGGTTCACAATTTGATGTTGAAGAAAATGGAATGCAAAACACAGGTCTTTTTTTTTTTTCGGTTGCATTAGTCATAATCCAACTAAACTCCAATTAATTTAATCCAGCAGAGATCAGTCATGGATTTCAAAACTCACAAGGACCAAAGCACTAGCTTAGGTGATGATGACTCAAATTCTCCCCAAATTTTATCCTCCCCAATCTAGTTAATTTTTCCAGGAGCTTTTTGAACTGATCTATCTGATTATGTTGTAAAATAATTTGGACCAAATTTGTCACAAATTGTGTATCACAGGTCCCTCCATAATACCAACTCAGAAAACCAAAATTTGGAAATGGAAGGAGTATATTTGCTTTGGTGGGAATTATGCAAAAAATTGCACAAAGTTTTGGCTCTTCTGCTCTTAAGGGTTAAACTGAAGTTCCATCCAATTTTAATGAAAGTTTAGCATACCTGCATGTTGGCACTCTGCACTGACAAATAATCGCAGACTAGTGATAATAGGAGGATACTCTAGCTGGTTTGCCATTGCTATCAAGTCCACAACAGAGAGATCCCCCAAATCTCTCTGTACTTGGACGGATGGTTTCAAGTTCCAACAATCGAACGGCAATGAAGATACCCGCCGCTGCTGCAATGTTTCTTTTTGTTCACAACCACTCGTAGCAATTGAATGTTTCTCTTTGTCCATTATGTTAGCCTTGCTACCAGTGGTGGCCCTCCTCCTCCCTATTAGCTGGTTGGGAGAAGATCCAAATTCATAACTCTCCGAGTCTTCAACACAATCTCCACCTTGAATTATCACCTTTCTTCTAGCATGGTAATAAAATTTATATTCCATGAAAAAATTTGCTCCAAATATCCATTACAATATATAAGTTTTTGAGTTACTGTTTACATATTGAATTCTTTGTTTTGATGGTGGCTTATACTTAGAGTAAGAATTTGCCCTACACTTCATATGGCCAAATTTTTACAAACTTGTGGAAAGCTCAACAAAAAAGAATCTACATTTTATCATCCCAAATATGGGGAAGGAGATTGTCAACAGAAATTCATAATACTCATTCCATCTTTTGATCAAAATGGGTAGAATTATCCTTTCTTATTTTTATTGAAAGTTGTAGAATTATTTGTAATACATATCCTTGGATTTTGTCAAAAGGGTTATAATCACTTCATGTAATTACTTCCAGACAACATCCAAACCACGTTTGCTTCATATGTCCTCCACAAAATTTCTTGAAGGTTGGTGACCCTGCCCTTGACAAATCTTCAACCTGCCCAGTTCTCTACTTTCCCTAAAAGGATGTTCCTCAATCCAACAACGTGGGGGGTTGCCCTGTGATGTCAGAAAATTTTACAACTTTTTCTCACATGGTCTGGGGGTATGCTCTTGGATCTTGAGCGTCCCAGAACCAGTTTAGACTTTAGACACCAACATTTTGAATCACACAATATTTTAGCTTGAAATAGACCCTAGGCTAGTAACCGTGAGAGAGGAGACCCGTCTAAAGGGGAACCTAGTTGAAGGTACACACCATTGACGTTTGCAATCTGGAGATAGGGTTCCAAACCCCTCTGCATATTTTGGAAAATTTAAACAAGAGTTAAACAGCAAAAATGAAACCCTTATTATATCAAATGGTTTTTTTGCTAGACTTGTTTGGTTTTAATATGAATTAGTGTATTGATAATTGTTCAATCTATTTTGCTTACATTGGCTTATGGTAACATGCCATGTCAAATTCAGCAATATCCGCAACATCTTTGAATGAGATCTTAAAAGAATTAATCAAAGGCAATGACTACTCTACTATTAATTAGCTATGTCCAAAGTACATGTGAAAGTCTTCTATTTGAAGCCAACTTCCAACTCGAAGATGTCAACAAATTTAAAATATATATCCATGAAGAAGAACCAAACATTTGGGCTTCGCACTACTATTGACAATGAATTGACATAAGGTCAAAATATTAATATGTTTAAATTCTATTTAAATGTATTTTTTAAAGTAATTAGTTATTAGACATGGATAATCAATGATCAAATAGATGGTTTATGAAATCATTTCTATTTCTATTAATTCTAGAATATGAAATTTAGTTTTCATTTATTAAAATAATAATATTCTACCATCCACGATGTCTTTTTTGGTATCCTCATTGTCTCAAAATAATGTTTTTTTTGGGGGCCTTTCCAATGTTCCCCCAATGTCTTTCCTACCATGCTTCCCAACGATCCTTGGTTTGAAAAATATTTAAATATTTAAACCCTAATGCTCACAATGCGTCTTATGTATTTCTTGGTGTCCTTTGACATTGTATCCAACATCCTCAACCGCCATGCCCCAAAAAAGAAAAAAATCATGTCTAACCTAATGCACTAAATGTTTCCAATGTTTATTTTCAACACCCTTGGTATTGCCATTTGTTATTTTGTGATTCCATGTTGACATTTTCATTTTTTTTTGTTGTTCCCCATCTTTCATCATCCTTGGTGTTGTTAGGATGAGTTTCTATTGTTGACCGAACTTAAATCATTCTTAAACCAAAACATTACACCAATTTGAATTTTGAATAGGGATGTTCAAATTTGGGAATGTTTGTTATGTCAACATCTCATTTTGGGATGTCCTTTTGGGACCTTGTCTAGTAACAATCATATTGATTTAATTGTTTAATTTTTTTGCGAAAAACGAATCATGATTTCACTAATTTTAAAAGAGACAAAATTTGAATGGGGGAAATATATTCTATTGATTTGAAAAGAGACAAAAATTAGAAAAGAAAAAAATTGTTTACCCATTCTAATGAAAGTGTGGTTATAAGGGGAAAAACAAATTTCCACTACCAAGTTGTGTATGGAAGTGATATTAAAATATTGTTAAATGCCACTACCCATTAAATATTAATAAATTTAATTTTTATAATGAGTTTATTAAGTTTAATTAATTTCATAAACATAACATTTATATGTAGACTTGTCCAACTTTGATAAAATGTTCTAATGTATACTCAATGTTGATTTGAATACTTTTTAATTATGATTAAAATATGTCCATTAAAATATTGCAAAAAATTTAAGATGAAATTTAATAGTCCTATTTTATATTATATTTAATTAATAAAAATGATTAATGTAAATTGATTATATTATTCTTAATTTTGATAAAATTCATCATTAAATTGAAAAAACTAATATTAATTATTTAATAACTATTTTAAATCATATATAATGGAATCTAATTTGATTTACTTGTAATGTTTATTTTCAATACAAACCAAACCATATTATCATGTTAAATTAAATGTTACCATTTGTTGGAATTATGAACATTATGAAAATTAATCAATATCAAATCCATTAAAAATGTATGGATGTAGAATGTGGTTTATTGGTTTAAAATACACCAAGATTTGTTGTTCCCTTCATATGAAACAACATGTTGAAATTTAAGATGTCTAAAACAATTTGCAATCATGATGTGTAGGTCAAAAAAACTAATTACAATTTAATATTCAACTTTGAATACATAAATAACATATTATTTAATAGGTCATTAAGTTTTAAAATGTAATTGTTGAATGAAAGGTGAAACACAAATGCACTCATTGAATGCGAATCATGTAGTTTTAAATAATAACATGTAGACAATAATCTCAATGTTTTTATGACCTTAGTGTGATACACAATGATAATAGGACTAAAACATGTAATTTGTTGTTAACATGCAATTGATTTAATCAAATTATTAAATATTTGAATAATGTAAAATTTGAAATCAAGAGCTAAACTTTTAACATGTTTCAACTACATTAGAAAATAAAAATAAATTATGTTTTTAAAAAGTAAAATTGTTGTCATCAACTTTTATGGTTTTAAAAATCTTGCCCATTGTCATTTTGCACCCAATTTGCAAGTATTGGTGTATTGCCCACAAACTAGATCATTTAAATTTTCCTCTTCCCTTTTTTGTCACCCTTCTTGTTTTTTTGTTTTTTCTTTCTTATAAAGCTCATATGGCAAAAGTCATTCATCTTTTATTATATTATGTAATTTCAATAATAATACTCAATGTTTCCATAAGTTGCAAACATATTTTAGATTCATATAATTAAAATTTTATTAATATGTATATTGTAAGTTTATTAATATTTAAATGTTATACATTCAATCTTTTTAGTTGAACGATAAATAACAAGATACTTCTTCATTATTACGTATTAACTTTTAAATTCAACATTGTAAAAGTAGGTTTCAAGTAGACTTTTCTAAATGCAAGTAGCTTTTAAATCCTACTTTCTATATATAGTGCAAGATTTGATTCAAGTATGTGTCAAGTACATTATACCAAAGAGAAAGTAGATTTGTTTTTTGGTGATGCCCTTGAATATATAATGATCTTTATGTTAGAACTTCATATCTATCTTTCATTAAAATTTATAATGAAAAAGTAGGTTTGAACACCGTTTTGACCAATCAATTTCAAACATATTTATTCATTATTTTTATTATTCCAAAGTTTTTTAAATTTTGAAATTGAGTTACAATAAACCCAAATAAGGGCTCAATAGTTTCAAAATGAAATTTAAATAAAATTTGGATATACTTTCTTGTGTGTTTGTGAAATTTGGTATTTTTTCATCAACTATTTTTATATACTTTACCATGCTTTCACCAATTATTGTTATTGTTTTACATGGCCTTGCCCTCCATTTCATTATTATTGTTACATTACATAACCTTGTTAAAAAGAGTCCTTCCTATTTCCCAAAATCCTCCCATTTTAGGTGGAATCTTGATGAATGTTGGGCAATTCTCATTTTTTTGTGAAATCCATTAGTTCCAATTTTTGGGGCAATAGAGAGAATTGCCCCGATTCCCCCCCCCCCCCCCCCCGCCCCAATTATGAGAACTGCCCTAGTTTTTTTATTTAATTTTTTTTTGGTTGGGCAGTTTTCAAGGTTAATGATTTTCATAGAATTTTGAATTATCGGTTTTCAAAAACAATTTTCACAAGTCAATTTTCACAAATTATGATTTTTTGTTATATATATAGAGGTTTATTTTTATTTTTTTTATAATCAACATTTTTTTATGGCATGAAACTTAATTTAGCAATAGATTTGGTGCTAAACTAAGTTTGCTTTATCCTTTATTTTCCTCGATGTTTTTAACCAATCATTACTATGGCTATGTGTATTGTAGCTATAAAAGTTATCGAGCCAAGTGCATTTAATGTTCAGTCTTAGTATTTCATACCTTTATTAAATAAAATTTCATGAATTTATGAACAACAATAAAGAGGGGATGAAACATCAAGGGGGGGTGCAACTTAGGTCCAACATTGCATGATTTTCCAGATAACTCTATATTTTTTACCATGAAAACCAAACCCTTCTCAAAATGTGAGATACAATGCAATTTTTAAATTGGTTGTTAAGTGAAAACCTGGGTGGTTCTCACTTACAATGATGACCTTCAATTCGATTTTTTTGACAATTAATGTCTCTAGTTTTCACTAAGAGGTTTTCACTAAAAACCACGTTGAAAATCGGTGCAAGTTTTCACCTAATGGGTGAAAATTGCCCAACATCAGTCTTAACATCAATTTTCACCATTGGCACCAATGTGTTTACCTCCTCGTAATAAACACATATTGGTGATTCATAGGCATTTTCCTTTGGGTCACTATGGTTCTTTAACCATTTATTTTCAAGTGCCTCTTTGAACACACGTATTTGTTGTGAAATGAATCCTAATAAATAATCAAATTGTTTTAGGACTCGCATTCTATAGTTTTGATTTGTTGGTTGTGGTGGCCATAGATTGTCTCTCAAAATTTGTTGTTAAATTTTTTAAAATTCTAGGTTAAACACACAAATCATAGTAAAATAGATTTTATAATCTTGTAAACAATCATTTGCTAACCAATATTCGACCTCTAATTTGTAAGCTACATTGATATTCAATAAGTTTTCCTTCTCAATTGGAGGGTACAAGTCTAAGTCCTTGGGAGTTCATTAAAAAATTGTTCAAGCATACATGTTTGTTTATCCAATATATGGTGTGACAAGTAAGTTGCTATTGAAACCCCGTTACACACAAACTAAAATGGTTTAAAATGACAAAATATATATAAACTTTTGAATTAAATATACATTCACACTTTCTCACTATTTTTGGTACTTTAAATGAGTTATAGGGTTTAAAACAATGTAATGTTTCTATTGTAATATAAAATCAATAATGTATTAATATCTTACAATGGCAACAAACCCATTGGATTTCAGATTGACAACGACAATTGTGGTTGATTTGAATGACATTTAGAACTTTAAAAAAGATTTCCATATCATATCACCTAATGAATTCTCACATGCTCTTACATTAACATCAACACATTAATGAACATAAATAACAAACAATAATTTATTATATTAAGAAAATCTAAACAATTACATTATTCAACTTGTCATTTTATTTTATTTCATTAGTTGTTTTACATTATTATATTTAGAATTGATAAAATATCTTTTGTTAAAATATTTTGTAAACCATGCATAACACAATCATATTTGACCATATTTTTAGAACTGGACATTAAACCATCATAACTTGATTTACTTGATATTAGCCACCAAATCTATAATAAATATAAATTCCAAAACCATGTAGATGAATGTCATATTTTTCTCTTTAAAAAACTTGAGGTGACAAAAAAGATGTCATTTATTTTGTGTTTATTACAAGCAAGCCACTTGTCCCTGATTATGTGTACATGAATAATGTGACATAATATTCAAATATTTTTATTATGTGGCAAAATATTATATGTTGTTAGGAAATATGTTTCGATGTTGAAAAATTATGTTAAAGAATATTTTCATGACATGAAACAAATATATTGAATGAATATTCTTCTTTGCTCGTGTTCACAAACTCACACTGTGCTTACAAGTTCACAAAATAACATTCATGGCTTGTAGATCAACAATCCAAAATAACTAGCACCAAATATTTATAAGTAATTGCAACAAAAAAAGGTTTAATATGTTTGATGGAACTACAAAAAACTTGAATTAATTATTGTTGTACTACACCAAAATTTGTCCTAGTTCACTATGGATTTTATTAGATTTTGAGTGAATTTGGACATTTTTACCATGGTGAAACTAATCAAACCCCCAATGAACTGGGACAAGTTGTTACAAACGTGAATTGGTCCACTAATACTTAATGAAACAATGTTACTTTCAAGTGACATACAAATTTACCAAGCCATTTCACTTAATAGTTAATTAACTAGACAACATGAAAATTTATTAAATTTGAATTATTTAATATCTAATGTACAATTTAATATTTATTGATAATTTCATGATTTTCAGCTTATGAATTATTGACACAAGTCATTACTTATGCTACGTACATAGGCCATGTAATCAACGTAAGTAAACATTTACACTAAAAAACTACATAGGAAAATATTTGGTCAACTTATTACTGTTCAACACAAACACACCATTTGTGAGGTTTGATACTTTGACATTTAAGATGAAGGCAAACACCCCTACCATCAAGCCATCACAATTGTTGTGATAATGTTTTACATTACATTTTATTTACCAAATATTTAATTTTAAATATTAAAAAAATATAAAATTTGAAAATTCGTATTTTATTAAGATTTTGTCCAAATGAAATTATTAAAGTTTAATTTAAATTTTTTTTCGATAATGTACATAATTACATTTATTTCCTTTTGAAAATGTAAAATCATTTGAACAAATGTTTTTTTGAATATCATTATTCAATAACATTTCAATGACCATTCATTTGAAAAAAAAATGTTTAACAAATGGATAATGTTTTTGTTAATATAATAACAATACCTATGTTAACCTATTTTCAAGTATTTTAAGGCCACTTTTCATTGTTCTAAGTTATTTCACCCTACATTATTTATGGTTATTTTCAAAAAAATTAGCTAATTTTAGTTATTTCACCTTAGGTTACTTTCGATTATTTTAGATTAATTTAAACTATTTTAAGTTATTTCATTTTAGGCTATTTTTGGCTATTGTAGGTTATTTCATTTTAGGCTATTTGTGGTTATTATAAATTATTGGTGGCTATATATGATTATTCTATTAATGATTGTTGTTAATTATTATATCGGTGGCTATTAATAATTAATTTATTAATGGTTATTGGTGGCTATTATTAATTGATATTGGTCACTATTATATAATGATTATCGGTAGTTATTTTATTGGTGGTTATTTTATTATAAGTTATTGTTGAATATTATAGGTTATATTATCATAGGTTATTATTGTTTATTTTAAATTATTTTACCATATTTCATTATCTTATATTTTATATTATTTTAAGTTGTTATATTTATGATAAAATAATTCATAATAACATAAAGTAGAATGACCTTGAATAACTTTAAATATAACTTGAAATAAAATATATTAGTTTAGGGTATAATAATTTATAATAGCCTATAATAACTTAGGGTATAAATTAGAATAACTAAGGTACCTTAAAATAATATAAGGTATATCATAAAATAACACATGACATTTAAAAGAACAACATAAAAATAAAGTTATTTATCAAAATAAATTATAATAATGAATTATGTCAATTAGTAATGAAACACGATGTTTACATAGTGATATTATAGTGAAATAACTTTAACCATAGTGAAATCACTAAAATGTAGTAAAGTTATTTCACTTTTAAGGTCCCATAATGATTTAAGCTAGTGAACTACACCCCATTTTTGTATTAGTGTGTGTAGAGTGTTGTTTCTTGGAAACCAAGTTTACATTATTTGTACATATTTCACTAAAAACATAAAATAACTTACAAACTACAATTAAGGTTGATAGCACCAAGTGCATCCTCCTACAATAGCAAACAATTTATTTGAAGTGTGGTTGCTAAATGAATGTTGAGCAACTAAAAACATGTACAAATAATAAATTTCCATGCAAGATTTTGCAAATCAAATTATTTTTTTGAAGATTGGGATCCTCACTACATCTATCACAAAATAATGAGATAGAAAGGTGTCATTCATTGAAGTAATTAGGAACACACTTACATGCTAGTAGTCACAAGATAGATGTACAACATTATGAAGGAAAACATGTAATCAATTATAAAACTTTTGTCACAAAACCACCAATAGTAAAATTGGGAAACTTAATTTGGATGTTGGTTAACAAAACAAGAAACAAAAGAGAAGGAATAGTGGAAAAAAGAAAAAAAGAAGAAGAGGAAATCCATATCTAATTATGTCGGTGATAAAACATGCCCTCCCAAAAGAAGCCAAATAAAACATCTTTGATACTAACTTTGTTAATGGCATTATCAAAGCCAAACTAACTACAAGAGTTGTGAACCTTCAATATGCACAAGTAGATCAAATGGGTACATTCATTAATTAAAGAGTCATTTGATGTGTAACCATTGTTTAGGTTTAAATAATTAAAATTATGTCCAAACTTCAAGGTTTATGAATGTTTAATAAACTTATACAATAATGTTTTTAATATACTAATGTAGCATTTGGATAAAATTCAAAATAATATAATGAATATAATATATCGAATTATTATTTTTGAACATATTAACCAATGTTTTACAATGCTAATTTTTTTTGTTTAAACATTATTTAAGACTATATAAACATCGTTCAACCAATTCCAAATTGTCACAAAGTTTTTATAAAATTATTTAAACATTGATTGAGGATTGCTTGAAGGTGCACATTGGTTTCTTGATTGGTGAATGTACCCAAAACACAAATGCAAAATAAACAAAATTCAAACAAGCTTAAAGGGAATTAAGATGTTACTTTTACCTTGGACAATAAAACAATTGAACATAGTTTAAATGGAATATTTTTCAATCCAACCTTTCAAAAATTGAATGTGCATTAATGATCAATGAAACATAACTAAATATTGAAGATCTATCCACATCCATAGGGCTTCAAGATTTGTTGGTATCTCTCATTACAAACTTGTTATGAATGTAACTTGTGTGGCAACAATTAACACAATGAAGACGAACACACTTAAGCAATGGCCCTTAGCTCAAATGCAAAATCCATGTGACTACAAAAATAACAAGGGAGAAGAAGAATTGCGAAATCAAAAAAACTACATGAATCACAACTAATAGAAAGCTTGAAGGATGTGATTTGGTCATGATGAAAGGGGGGGGTGTCAAGGTCCTATGTAGATTTGGAAATCACAAGAGGCAACAATTGACAATGATCACCAAAGGCAAATGCAACAGATCCTAAATCAAAACTTTGCATATTTGGTGAATCTTAAAAATAATTCTCCTTTTTTCCATTCATAGACCAAAATCCAAACAAACCAATCTTATTCACAGCTTGTCGTTGGATTTTGCATTTGAATGAAATTTCACACAAATAAATTTGATTGTTTTCCACACATCAACTTTATATTTTCATGAGTTTTTTTCTCTGTTTCAAAGATTATTTAATGAAGAAACTGACCCTGAAGCAAAGCATTGGACTTTGAGAACATATAATGAATTGCAAAGACAAGGTGTGTATGTAATTGTTGCATCCTTATTACACTCCAAAAAGTTTTTCAATGTTTTTTTCCAAAGCATCCATGTATGTTGCACTACACACCCATCCTTGCACTCTGAAAATAAAGCCAACCCCAAAGCATCAAATGTATAGTGCCCCCGGCTAACTACACTTTGGGAAAAGCACTCCCAAAGAGCATCAAGCATACAACATATAACATCCCAACAAACTCGACCAGAAATCCTTCTTTGTAAAGCCAATCAGCGGGATCTTTTTATTACTAAAAAGGACACTGAAAAAGTTCCCTAACGTAATACCATAGCCCGAGTCAGGTCAGCTCCCACATTGACAAAACACATGTTTAATGCTTTTTAGAAATTAAATATATTAATTTTCCATGATTTACTATGATATTGTCATATGAGGAGTGAAATTATTTGGATGGTTTTCAACACCTGACCTTCATATTTTTCACAATAATTCATTTCATTATTTTAAGGATTATTTAATGACGAAACTGATCGTAGGGTTCCTAAATATACAGAGTTCTCACTCCCTCATAAACATCAAAACTCAAAACCAGTTCTGTGATTTTTTGAGAACCGCCAGGCAAAGGTACCAAAACATTACCCGCTGTTCTTCCTTTGAAAAGAAAGAAAAAGACAATGCCAACCACTCATGTAGGCTACACCTGCCAAACTTTATTGCAAAGATAAAAGCACTACACTACAACTAGAATGAAGAAAAAGGAAGTTGAAATACCCCACTGGAACCTTGGCAGCTTGGACACTCATAATATTATTTTCAGAAATGTTGAAATTTTCAAAAAAATCAAAAGAAAATTCGTGAAGGAAAATATAGCATCTTAAAGAATATTTTATAGGCCAAAATGATATTTTCAAATTTAATTACTTATACGATAAACACTTGTGGAAACTTTTAAGAAAGTCTGGCAGGGTTTCATCATTTGTGGAAGCTGGCAATGCACTGCAGGTACCTAGAGAAAAATAAAAAAGGGGCATTCTATTCACAAATCACAACACAATCAAAGTCAACACCTTTATCTACTCAGTACAATACAATAAAAACCATACCAATACGTATTTTAATGCGTGAAGTACGAATACGGACAGGGGATTCGCATTTAGGGCTTCGTGTTTCTTTTTGGGACAAGAGATTTCGACAGATTTCTTGAAGAAGAAGAATTGCGGAGAATATATCCGGCCTTTCTTGCGAGTTACGATCCTGTGTATTTTTTCAATTTCAATGAGAAGAAGAAGTTGCAACCCTCGGGAATAAAAATAAAATTGGCAGCAAATAGAACGAGCGAGCGATCGATCGAGCCATCAAGCACGCAGATCGATAGACAAAAAAGCAAATGCGCAGACGAGCTATTCCTCTAGAACCATCCTCCTCAACACTAATCTATCGCTTAATTACTCTCATGAACATGAAATTACGGCTAGTAATCTGCGCTTTTGTTGTTTAACTTGAGTAAAGATCGATAGGATTAAGAAAAGACTGACATGATTAAGCAAAACATCGACAAGTTTGTTTGTGTTTGAGTCTTTGAAGTCCCGGCCGCAAGTCTTTGGCGCTGCCATTTCTTTCCTGATGGAAGAGAAAGAAAAAGGCGTGAAGAAGCCAAGCAAAGCAAAGCAAAAGCGTGAAGAAGAAAGAAGCGTTTGGTTTTGCACTGCATTTTTCCTGTTCCTGACGGGAAAAACAGAGCAGCAGGCGTGAAGAATTAAAAGAGCACTAGGGTTGAAGGAAAACAAACAGCCAACGATTAGAAGAAGAAAAGCTCGCCTGCTCGTGGGAGAAGAATAAGAAGCAGATTGGGGTTTAGGGTTCTGGGACGCGGCAAACCCTGAGCCATGCGGATGCCGACAGCAAGCAATAGTAGTTGTTAGCAGCAGCGTACTGAGTCTGCGGGTGTCTGTTTTTCTGGTTGCCGAGGCTCTGAACACCCTTCCAGCAGCTCTTAAGGAAGCAAAAGAAGAACGCGGTTGCCAATTTCAGTGGGACCCAACAAACACACTTTTTGCAACTTGTATTTGGCTTTTCCCCCTTCCTTTTTGTGAGGTGCGCGGATATCAACCAACAGCTCCGCATGCGTTACAAAGCAAAGCTTTTCACGTCGGTTTCAGCAAAGAAGAAGTGTCTTCTGAGTTTTTGCATTCACATCCGGCTCCAAAAACCCACTTGCGCTTGGCCTTTCACATAGCCTTGGATCATCATGAGACCAGGGAATCTGATTGAAGAATGAGCGGCAAGAACTCATCATGTTTTCCAGCACATGAGTGAGTAGACATCTAACATTGAAAGCAAGCCTTGATGATGTTTGCTGCTTTCTTGCCATGGCTTTCCTGAGAGATCGAGCTCACTGCAAAGCCAGAATGCGACTGCAGATAGTCATTCCATGGAGGATTCTAGGGTTTCCTTCAATGCCAGCAAGAGTCTTTGATCCTATCTTTGCTTGCCTATGGGTCGGTCTTCTTATTCCAGGCAGACCCATTTGAGCAGTGAAGTCTTCTTTTTCTCTTTGTAGCTAGAGTCATGTACTACAACACATAGTACACATGCCCTTCTCATTAGGGAGAGTCTCTCTAGTTTACAAGACAGACAGACAGCAGCAGCAGACCCAACCAGCACCACAATAGGAGGCATCATCTTTGGCTTCTTCCTTCAAGGCTCTCAATAGGATTGGCATCATCTGTGGCTTCCTTCAAGGCCTCTCAATAGGATTGGCATCTGTGGCTATGTTTTTGCAGCATGAACAAAGGGTTCACTTGAAGGAAGAGCCTTTGATTCTTCTGGCCTTTCAATGTTGTAGTTTCTCATTTAATTTGCTTTAGAAGATTGCTTGAGGTTGAAACTTGAAACTCTCTTTCTTTCTTTTACTTCAGAAGGACCAGACCAGAGAGAGTGACTAGTGATGACTACAGTAGTAGTAGTCAGGGAAAACTCTTATGATGATGACCCGTCAATGCTCACTCCATGTTTGAAGGAATAGAAACCCATGTCCACCAATCTCAGAAGACATGTGATTCTTGACATCATGCTGCTGCTACATAATAGAAGTCAGGGAAAATTACTCCTGTGATTTGGGAACCACATATACTCTTCTTGTAGTGCAGGAACTGTTTCTGTTACAATGGAAGGTGACACAATCTGCCGCTTCTGTGTCTATGTCATTTGAGAAAACCCACCCAGTAGCAGCACCTTAACTGGAGTTTCAGTTTGGAAATCGTGAATTGAGGAGGAGGTTGCAGGTGGTGGGTGGCAACAGAAGAGGAGGAACTGGGGAAGAGGAAATAGCCATGGTCATAAAGGTGATGAAGTGGCCACTTTGGCCATTATTTTCAAAGAAGTTCCAAGTCGGTCTTACCTTGAATAGGCTTGAGGGGCTGTCATCATCTGTGGTGCAGAAGCCTGGCAGCAGAGAGCTTGTTGATGATGACACAAAATTTCACGTTGATGTGAAATGGAAGGGTCCCAAGGGATCACTTGGGTCACACTTCAGAAGCATGAAATGGGGGAAGACGAGTGCTGCATCTGCAGGGTCAAGTGGGATGGTTTCATGGGAGCAGGAGTTTGAAAACATCTGTGTCTTTACAACTGGAAAAACTGGTGCATTCCAGCCATGGCATGTGTATCTGGTCCTTTGTAAGGTAACTAAGTTCTGCAAGCCTTTTGTCCACATGTCAAATTCAGTTTTCATGTGCTCCCTAGATTCTGATGCTTTCTCTCTCCAAGGCTGGAAAGGCATCATCATGTTTGTGGTGGCTGGGATGTTCAGATATCATCATGGCTGTGATGTTCAGGTCTCATCATGACTGTGGTTGGCTGTGTTTGCTTGCTGATTGCAGTCCCTTCTGATGTGCTGATGGTTGTAGGCTTTGTCAGATGGTGTGAAGGCCAAGTTGACAGTAGCAGGCACAGCAGTTCTGGATGTTGGGTGCTTTGCTTCTTCCATTGGAGGCAGTGAAAAACAGTCAGTGAGCCTACCTATAAGGTGCAACCTAGGAGGCTCTGAGGATCTGCAAGCTACCTTTTGGGTGAGTTTCCCTTTCTGTGTAATGTTTGCATGTTGCTGACAGTGAGTATTCTTAGAGCATCTCCAGCAGTGATCAGTATGTGACCCTGCAATTTGTTTTTCACATCCAAGTTTAGTTATTTACTTTTTTTCCAACCCCCATAAAATTAAAACTGGGACTGCAAATACGTGTGAGATTACTAGTAGCAAACCACCTGGATCAATCATTATGATTGGCCAATCAGAAATAGGGAGCAACAATCAGATCATATTTATCACTCTTGTCTGGCAGGTGTTAGGCTTTGCTGTGCCTTTTACCAGCCTCAGCAAACAGTGCAAAGATGCTGGGCCAAAACCATTCTGCTGAGCCAAACCAGCATGTTTTGACATTTCTTCATCCAATTGCAATTTGCATGGTCACGTACTGAGCACTGGTGGAGTTGCTCTTAGTATTGAAACCTCATTCCATGATTTTGTCTCTGAGTTATGAGGTAGCTCTGGATTCGTAGCACACTATAGCTATTGCTTGAGCAATAATAGCAGGTGGTGTTTTGTTGAACATGTGTTTGACTGTTGCTTTTGTTACTCAGGTGACATTGAGTTTCATGGAACTCCGTACAATGCACCATGTGGGTTTGGAGAGTGTTCATAGGTTTATGGTGCCAGCAATGGCTTGTGTCGGAGGGGACCCATGGACATGGGATGCTGAGGACTGTGAAGAAAGAATTGCTCATGTGGTGGCAGGCAAGAAAGAAAAAACCTCCAAGGAACTCGAGAGAGAACAGGTGTTGGGTTGGAGATGGAGGAAAAGTCCACATGTTGAGGATGGCTCAGATGCCACAGATGATGGGAAATTTTCTTCTAGAAGTGATGAGAGCTTGCAGGATGCTTTGGATCTATTTAACTCTGATTTTGCTGATGACTTTGATGTGGAGGACTATGAAGATGAACTTGAAGAAGCTGCCCACTGTGAAAAGTCCTTAAGCTATGGGACATTGGTAGGGGTGAACCTTGTTGTGGAAGGAGCACTTCCCCACCATAGAGATGATGCTGAGGATGTGAAGAATGAGACAGATGAGAATCTGACAATCCACAGCCGGTCTATGGTTACAAGCTTCCCAAAAGTTGCCACTTCTTTGGAGGACATGTCACCGTCTGGAGAATCTGGAGAGCTGGTATCTCAGGGATCTTTGTTGAGCATTTTATCATGGAGAAAGAGAAAACTTAGCTTCAGGTCTACTCGACCCCGCGGAGAGCCTTTGCTGAACAAAGCATATGGAGAGCAAGGTGGCGATGAAATTGACTGGGTTCGTCGTCAGTCATCTCCGACGTACCAACCGGACGTGACGGTGTGTTCTTTGTGCTTTCACTATCATCTCCACTTTAGAGATGAAAGATCCTAGCACATTGCTTTCAGGTGCATGGAAAAATGATGTTCTGATGGTTTCTCTCTGTTCTGCAGCGCCACAAAACGGATGACACATCTCTTGCATTTTTGGACTTTGGAGAGGAACTCTTTTCAGTTGGTTCCTGGGAGAGGAAGGATTTTGTGAGTCGAGATGGACATACAAAACTGTCTGCTCAAGTCTTTTTTGCGTCCTTAGACCAGCGCAGTGGGAGTGCAGCTGGCGAAAGTGCATGCACCACACTGGTGGCAGTGATTGCAGACTGGCTTCACAATCACCCTTTGTTGATGCCTAGCAAGGCTGAATTTGACATGCTGATTCGTGAAGGCTCTGCTGAATGGAGGAATATGTGCAATGTTGGAGCTTATAAAAGTAGATTTCCGGACTGGCACTTCGATTTGGATACTGTCATTGAGGCAGCAGTGCGGCCTTTAAGTTTGGTGTCCAAAAAGTCCTTCATTGGGTTTTTCCAGCCAGAAGGTATGACTGATTCTTGTTCTTTCCTGCAAGACACCATGTCATTTGATAGTATTTGGGAGGAGGTGGAGCGAGCTGGTCCTGCCATATACATTGTGAGTTGGAACGACCACTTCTTTGTCCTCAAAGTTGAGGATGAAGGCTGTTATATTATTGACACATTGGGAGAAAGGCTCTGCGAAGGGGGTAGCCAGGCCTACATCTTGCAGTTTGATGCAGATTCTTCATTGTGCAGGTCTCCTCGAATTGTGGAAACCTCACCCCAGATTGAGAAGAAGTTGGACACTGTGTCCCTTGAGTCTCTTGCCATTGTCAACGTACAGGCTAAAGGTGACAACAATACATCAGGGTGTGAACCAGCTCCCCTTAATGGAACTTCTATGGAACTTGCACTGCGATCTGACCTAACTTATGCAGGAAGAAATGCCTGCTGTCAGTTTGTTAAAGAGTTTTTTGCTGCTCTCCCTTTGCGTGAACTCCAGATTGACATAAAAAAGGGACTGCTTGGCAAGGTACCCCTGCACCAGCGCCTTCAGATTGAGTTCCACTATACTGAACAATCCACTAATCCTTGTATGGATTTGGTTGTAGTCTGAGTGTCACTTTGTATTTTGGGTCTTTGTAGTTTACTAACAGAAAGCTTTTGGGTCTCCATGTTTAGGTCCTTTAGTCATAGGACTTCCCTTAGGTTCTTTTGTCTGGGAGCATTTACTTAGGTTGCAATAGTCAGGAGAGGACAAACCTGAGTTAAGCTGATTGTTGTTAAGCTTCAACCAAGTAACATTGTCGAGGGGCACACAGGTCAAAGACAGTTTTTTTTTGGTTCTGAAATAAGTTTTAAGGGGAACTTGACAACACATACTTAGTTTTCAGTGTTTGGAGAAAAAAAATTAGTGGGATTTTTGTGTGCATATGTGTTATGGGCATCAAGTTCACCAAAAAAACACGGGGATGTTTTGCTGCCAAGGATCACTGTAATGGTGGTAACCCAAATGGACTGTGACTCCATCGGTAACAAGTTTCAATTGTGACCTACCTTTTACAACTTTGGGGGTCCACCTGCCAATTTCCATTAATTCAGAGTACGTGTTTTGAAGGTACGGTTGTGGTGTGGATCTGGATGTCAATGATTCATATTTTCTTTCCATGTGTCCAGCCAGAGAGAGATCAAGCTGTTCTGATTTAGATCCATTTTATGTAGTAACAGGCCCAAGGCCTGTTCCAAAGTGTTACTGGTATTCCCACTGTTCATTCACGTTTCAGGGGTGTTCTTTGTCACCAGATGACTTTGTGGTTTGCACGGTATGGAGAAAAGTTATTTCCTAAATGCATTGACACACACTAAGAGGCTCTTGAACCCTTCAAGCCTAAGCCTTTTTTTACACCCATTCTACATTGATTCCAGGCCTTGGTTAGAAATCTGGTCGAAGTGTCCAATCTATGCATTCATGGATGGGATTGCAGAATCCAATTGTTGAATTCAATTCACACTCAAAAAAGTCTTTGTTAGAAGTTTCCGCCCCAATCAAGCAACGGATGAGATAGTGAAGCTAGTTAGAGCTCATGTGTCAAAAGTTTGCTTGCGAGGGTTCCAAATATTGTAACCAGCTGCTACGTATTATTCTTCCATTTCCCTAGACACACAAAAAACTGGAATGATCTGAGATTGGCAGATTATAATCTGTCACAGATCTTATCCATGTCAATCAGTGGCCCAGATGTCAGCATCACGATTGGATGTTCCAAAATAATCACACTAGCTGGGTTTCACATCAGAATGGGTTGTACCCTGTGCACTTTACTGTATGTAACTCACTCACTCCACAAGTTATCTAGTTTGAAATTCAAATTTGCAAATCTGAAAGGGCCTTTCATATTTTGATATGTGTCCTCCTGCTCAACCATCAAAATCAAAATTTTCATTAGGGTTCTTTAAAAATATTTAAGGTACCCTGTTCATTTTTCCACTGGAGTGTGTATGCATTGATGTGAAAAGGGGTAGGGTATTGTTGTAGTTCAATGCTCCTCATGTTTCAACTAAATTCATATGATCATTATACTTCACTTATTTTGTGCTTGAGTGAGTTTGCATTGAAAGATTTTACATTACCATGTACTTGTGTCATGCTTGTTTATCATGTTTCTTTGATTTCATGGGGCTCTTCCACTCATTATAGGTGTTGCAAGGTTTTCTAAACTAATGAGTACAAGATACTCCTTCACCAAACTACATTTGTAGAATGTTTCAATGTGAAATTGCTTTTAGATGCATGCAAGATGTTGAACCTTAGGTGTGATGCTACCATTTTTTTGCATCCATGTTATTTGTTTCTACTATGAAAATTGAAATGGTCTATCCCAAATCTCACTTGAACTTTCATGTTTCAAATGCAAGCATCTCCCATCACTAGTTGTGCATTCTGATTATTGTGATGGACAATGCAAGAGGGGTACAAAACTTGGAAACCTAGATTGTGATGGTTGCCACTATAAACTAAAGGATCTTAGAAGACTATTAAATTGTGTACCATCAGATGTGTGTAGATGGCAACAATAGAAAGTGAATGTGACCACAACTATAGTGAGTGAGCTTGATGAAAGAGTTCAAGACATTAAACAACTTATCAAGTGGGAAAATTGGAGAGTTAGGAGGTCTGTCGTGTGGAGGTAGAAGGAAAAAAAGTTGAGATAGGAATAAAACTTGTGTTGACATATAGGAAACACAAGGAGGAAGAGGAGAAACTTGTAGATGTAGAAATGATGACTTGGGCAAAAAAGCAACCCATTCATTGCACAATCAAGATTGAGAAGATTGCCATCCCACAAAAACATACCCCATAAAGTTTCCTGAGCTAAGAAAAGAGTGTTAAAAAAGATAGATAGATGGGGACAACTTGAAGGACATTCATTTGTGTGCATTGCAAGGTGAACAAGATATCAAAAAAACATTTCAATGAACATCGGCTCCATGGTTACACTTAAGTGCTAGATAAGGAGGGGAAGAAATTGCAATTGAAATTGTACCCTAAGTCGGAGAATGCATCCAAAACCAAGTTGCTAAAAACACTAATAGAAAATTTCCCTTTTTCATGCAAATGGTTTTGACTACATGTCATTTTTTAATAAATTTTCAACTGCAAATTTTTAAATACTAAAAAAAATTTGGGGCTCCTTAGTAAATTGAATCATTTACTCTTTTAATGAATAGTTGAAAATAAATCTCAACTAAGGGGTCTACAATTGAATTATAGTTAAAATGTCAACTAGGAAAATGACATAGCCTATAGTTGTGCCTCCTAAGGTGATGTGTCAACTTCTTAAGTCTTGTGTTCAACTACTTTGGTGATTCACAAAACATAAAATGGATGATAAATGCATGTTGGATGGTTGAAATGTAATTCAAGGGAGTAATGTCTTTGTTGCAACTTTGATTTGACTATTTTTCAACTATCCTATACAACTAGAAATGAACCTTGCAAAGAATGCATAATTAATACAATAATTATTCATGAATTGTAAATATTAATTAATTAAATGAAATATCATTATTTAGCTTGAAATTATTTAATAAATATTTTTTAAATCAATAATTTATTAACTATTAAATAATATCAAATACTTAGTTATGAAATAACTAATTATTTTATAAAATTAGTAGGATAAGGTGAAATTTTTACTAATTATTTAGATAATTATTATTTGATATTCCTTATTTAATCATTCTAAAGTATCAGTTTTGAAATTCCTGAATAATTATTTCTAGAAATACTAAGTATTTATTAAATACCTAGTACCTACTTAACTACTCACCTACTTAACAATTAGGTATTTAGTTAGTGTATATTCAGAGTACTAAATAACTAGGTCTTTAATAGGTTGTAGGTAGCTACTAATTAGGTAGGTAGCCATTAAGGTTAACGTTTAGTTAATTATTAGATACCTACTTACTAATTACTAACTAACAATAAATGTACCTAGCTAGGTAGTTAAACCTACTAAATATTACCTAATATGTATTTTCTAGCTACTACTAACTATTATGTGTATAGGTTACCCTAGGTGCATACCTTAGGTGCCACATTAAACACTTAATTAATTAATAGGCTAGCTTCTAATTTTTCCCCTAAGTTAGGATCATATTATAATATTATTAATTATTGTTAATTATAAAATTTTAATTAACCTAGTTTATAACTAATTAAAAATTAACATTTGAGAATTAAAATTATTACCTATTATTAGTTATTATAAACTACTAATAAGGTTAAATATTAGTAATTATATACCTACTTACTATGTACCTATAGGTACCATATTAGGTACTTACCTAATACATACTGGGCACCCACATGATAGGCATTTTCTAACTATTACTAGTTAAATTAAGTCTCTAAGCTACCTATGTTAAGTATTAAATAAGTATTATGTGGTCTAAGCTTAAGTGCCATCGTATTTAGCTTTAAGCCCAACTTAGGTGCCACATACATTACATTAATTAGTAAGCTAGTAGCTATTAAACCCCTAGGCTACTTTTGTTAGGTTTTAGATAGGTGCTAAATGGTCTAGGCCTAGGTACCACCTTGTTTAACTTTAGCGCAACTACATGCCACATATGCTACATCAATTAGTAGGTTAAGATAATTGGTTGTAGACTAGGCTAGGTGAGTAGTTAGGTACTAGTTAAGTAAGTAGGTTGCTAGGTTTTAGTAGCTCATTGTGATTAACTTGCAATTGGGTTACAACTAGTTATATTGTAAATTGGTTCCAATTAGGGTAGAATTACCCATCACTAATCAACGACATGTATTGAACATTTATTCATGTCTTTCTCATTTCTTCTTCATTTTGAATGATTTAACACTTTATGGGATCACTAAATTAAGCTCTACAATTCACCTTTGAATTGCATAGACAAAGGAGTAATGAAGAAAAAGTTGGAAGAAAAATAATATAAAACATGTTTTTTCAAGATACAAAATGCATTTTTTTTCTTTTAGACCCTCCAACTTTCGAAGCTCATATCTTTCTCATTTCTTGCTCGATTTTAGCAATTTAAAGTGTTATGGTAGCACCACTTTACATTCTACAAATTAGCTTTGAACACTAAAAGCAATGGATCAATGTCCTAGAACTGTTTTGAATGTTCAAGAGTAGGCTTCCAAGTGTTATAACATTTTTTTTTTGACCCCCCCTATTTTGGGGAGCCATAACTTTCTCATTTTATTTTTTTTTGTGAAGATTTTTTGTGCCTCAAATGTGCCAAGAGGAGGGCTTTGATTTCTCTTTAGATGCCATAAACAAATAAGATCGTCCTTGGATTTCGTTGAGCTCTAAAACACTAAATGATTATTGACTTGGCGTTCTACCCTAGCTTACAATTAAAATGTTTATCCCATATTGTTCGCTTTCCATGACAAGTTTCTAAGCTATATAAAAAGGTGAGCTAGAAAAGTTGGGAAATCACAAGAACTTTATATTGTTTAATAGCCATTTGGGATGAATTAATCACAGAAGCTTGACCTCAAAGGCTAAACTTAAAATGAAAAAACGAATTATCAATTGAGTGGCATTGGCCTAGGTTTAGGCTTAACCTAATTTCGAACCTAACTAGATTTGGGCTTAACTTAAGTTTAACCCTAACCTAGGTGATATGTAACCCTATGTGGGCCACATGCCAATAAACTATTTGTTAGACACTAGGGCCATGTGTCAACAAATTATTGGTTAGACTATTTACCTAACATAGTTGTAACATAGTTGAAACATAGTCAAAAACATAATAAAAAATAGTCAAAATATAGTTGAAATTTCAACTCAAATTTTGATGATTTCATGATTTGTCAATGGATGAAGTTCATCCAATGGGAAGTTGTAATAAAAAATAACTTTCAACTGTAATGGTGGAATCATTTCCAACTAAAATGGTCAAAAGTGGCTATTATTGTGGTGTTGACACATGGTTGTTGCTTTCGACTACAATTTCATTTTTTACTTGTACTTTTCAACTCTTGTGGTTAAAAGTTGAAAAAAATAGATTGTAGTTGAAAATGTCATTTTCAACTATAATTGTAAGTTGGAAACATATTTTAAGAAAAGGGCGGGGGGGGGGGTTCTACTAGTCAAACAAGAGGTGACATTTTGAACTAGAGGGCTAGTTTATAATTGTTAAATAATGTAAGTGTGAGTGAGCCTACTAGAAGCACCTTGACACAACATGAAAAAGGTTCCAAAAAGTTTGTTATCACTATTGAGTTTGAACACGAGGCAATTGCAATTACAAAAAAATTTGAATGAAGAGGGCACAAAGATTGAAAAAGATAATGACTTTGAAGACATGCCAAAACGAAAGGTGACAAAACTTGAAGATCAAATGGACACTAGGAAAACAAAACTTGTGCTCACCAAGGACATTGTGGTGCAAGAGATTCAAGATGTTGAAAAATATGTGCACATGTCACCACTACTAGTTTAAAAATAATAATAATAAATAATAATAATTTTTAAAAAGTTGAAATAAAAAAGCAGGATGGGAAACAACATGTGAAACATGGGTATGAAGAAAAGGAACTTTTTAATGGAGACCACAATTGTAATAAAGCAAATAAAGACAAGAAGCATGTAAAAAATAGGCAAAGGGCACTCGCACTTCCAACCATTACCACAACCCATCTACATGCTTTAATGTTTGTAACAAGTTCAACAATTCCCCAATTCAACCTAATGATGGATACCATTCATACACAAGATGGAGATAGGTCTCATGTTTCCCTTGTTCAGAAACTCATGGAAGAAAGAGATGTGGCCTTCAAAGTTGTTAGAAATGATGCAAACGACTTATATGCATAGAAGTAGAATGAAACACCATTATGGAAAGAGGACCATGTTTTTGCCCCAAGCGTCTAACACCTATTACAATATGATTTGGTAGATTGGGATTGGGAAAAACAATCATTGGAGCAATCCCATGAAGGGCTCAAATATCACATTACCAATGGGTAGTGCAAAATCATGTTAAAGGTGATTTATGGGGAGTTCATGAGATTCAAAACTAGGCAAGTATGGAAGATAACATGTTTGTTTACTTAAATTCACCAATGTTGGGTGAATATAAGATTTTTTTGATATCCTCCAATTTTAGTTATCCGCCTATTTGTTATCCATTGGTTTTAGTTATTATTATTCCCAAAAAAAATTCAATTGTAATGTGATGTAAGGATAAGAAAATAATAATAATTTAATGTCAAATTTCAATACGGTCAAATATCTACCAACAATAATATCCATTGGATATTATAAAATTTTGGATAACAAAATAGAATAAATTTGTTTTCAAAAATATATCAAAGTAAAGTTACAAGTCCAAAAGTTCATCTAATTCAAATTCACCTTCATATTGCTCTAAAACAACATCAACTTCAATCAACTATTTCAAACTAGAAGGTGAATTACAACCCACCTTAGGATCATTAGGCCAATTTTTACTAGCAAAAATTAACTTATCTAAATTGTTTAATTTGTGAAAATTTTAGCCTATGAAAAAATTCTCTCAATTTTTATTTGAAAACCAACAATGCCAAGAATCTAGTAAGAAATGCCACAATTGGAAACAAAGATTCATCTTTCACTCACCACTTTAAAAGACATTTAATGTCCTTGACATCCACTTGAAACCTTTTAAACATTTGTAATTCCTTGTTCACCACCTCATTCATTGGCTCATTAATTCCAACAAACATGTCAAAATGTTGATACTATTTTCTTCATCAATTTGCATATCTACTGTAGGTCCAAAATTTTCCATAGGGTGGAGGATGTGGTAGCATTTCCAAAGCATAGGAAATAAAGATTGTTGATCATATTCTTCCACAATGGAAACAACATGTTATCAACCAATAAGAGATGAAACCAACCTTAGACTTTTAAATCTAGAGCCTAACATAAGGGATAACATGTTATTTTATTTTATTTTTCATATTTCTTGAAGAATGAAAGAAAACCATCTCAAACCCCATATATTCCTCTTTTAATGTTAGACGTAAGCAATGACAACTCTAAAGCTACAATGATATCATCATCAATTAAATCCTCCAAATTAGATGAAATTCCATATTTTTCTTAGTGATTGTTGCATTCAAAACATCATAAAGTAACCAATGCACATGAAATTGGTTCAACACACAAGCACTTACAACTAAAGACAAAACATCAATAATAATTTGACATATGTGCCAAGTTAAAGGTGGAGGGACACGACCAACAATCTTCACTGTAATTTGTTGACTATAACAAAGAATAATTGTTGCCTTGAATTGTAATGCCTTTTAAAACAATATGATTTTATTTGTAAACCTACAAAAATATATTAGGGATCAACAAAACAACTACAATCTATAAAAACCAAAAACAAATGACTTGCAAAAATGGAGCAAAAAGTTAAATGATTAAAAACAAAATTGACCTAGTTTCCATTGGAATGTTCAATTTCTAGGCGTCAAACCTTCAATGTAAACTTTGTCCCATTCTTGAGGACCTTTACCATATTTTTTTGGCCAAGTAATGCATTTATGCAAATTTGCCTTATGAGATTTAATAAACACATATTTCAAGTTCTTACAAAAAAATTCATTAGTTGTGGCATATTGGCATGCTTTGGAAAAAGCATGACCAAAATAGGTTTTCTAAAAGCTTTCCTCCAAACCTAAAGTTTGACATTTAACAATAGACTTCAAAGCACTAGTCAATGTATTTAAGTTTGAACCCTTGTCCTTCTCATATGATATTATCTTATTTTTCAAGCCATATGCATCCAAAATATCAATAAGATTTATAGGCAATGGTTGTCCTATAATCTTAGCAACTTTAAACAAAACAAGAGTTATTTGTTATGGTTTCCAATTAGATCCCAAATTTCTTTTAACCAAGGCAAACACATCATGTGCACCCTTGAACATCCACATATCAAAATTGGTAGTAGCATAACAACAATCATTTAACAAAGGCAAAACATATGTTTCATTAATTTTCTCCACCAATTTAGGCAAAAAAAAATGTGAAAATAATTTTGGAAAAGGGAATTGCACATTAGGACATAATTGCAACACTAAACACTTTGACTACATAATCTCTACGAATTGCAAAAGCAAGTGATTTTTCACTATTAAAAGTGCGAGATTCTCTACAAACATCTTTTGTTCCACATCATCCTTTGAAGGGATTTTTTAAAGCAAAAAATTTAGATATGGAAGAATTAGAAATATGAACCCTCTTCTTTGTAAGTTGTCTTTCAAGATTTTCTCTCCCTTGATTATTAATTTATTCTTGAATTATTTTTTATATTAGTGGATGTTCTGCACCAAGATGTTTCTACAAACATGTTATGCCATTTATTTTACAACATGATATTAGACCTTTTCTGAATTGTTTTCTTGGATTCACAAAAATGTAGGTTGAAAATGAAATAATAGACAACACATCATTTGAAGACATCAAGGTTTATTTCTTACTCGTCATTAACACAATAAAAAGACCAATAAATAACATTTCTATTATGAGGATGCCATTTTTTTCTTTGAATATGTAAATGTTGCAAAATATGTTTAGTATTCTTTTCATAAGTTTTATCACATTCTTTTGCAACTCTACTAATTTTAATTTTCAAGTTTGGATTTTCCCTTTCTTGCATTACTTGATCAACTTCAATTTCATCATTTATGCATATTATATGCTTTTCATTTTGCATTGTTTGGTTATCATATTCATTTGACCTTTTATCTTTCATAAGTTTTTTACAAGGCCATCCAAGGTGGAGAAAACTAAGGAAACAAATACAATGTGTTATTGTGTCATCTAATGATAATATTATTATGCACAACTAAGTATGATGTAAAACATTTACAAAATATTCCTATGCACAATCAAGAATGATCCAAAACATTTACAAGCAAGCAAATATACAAAACTATAAAAAATATTTTTTAAAGGGCTTATGTTTGTTTCCAAAAACAAGCCCTACACCACAAACCATAAACAATTTTTTTTTTAAAGGAACAAAATACATGAGGAAAAAAAATGAAAAAAAACTTACTAGAAAAATAATTTGTTAGGTTGTTGATTTTCGATGACTCCCAACCTATAAGAAGGAATGGAAGGGGATAATACAAGCTCCCTCAATGAATAGTAGCACAAGGGTAGCAACATGAAGAAGAGCAACAACAAAGGACCTTGTACATGAATGTGAAGAGGAGAACAACAACACATGAAAAGGAAAGCAACATCGCATGAATAGGAGCAATGACGAAGGACATTATACTTGAGTGTGAAGAGGATAACAACAACATGCAAAAAAAGAGAAGCAATGTGCAAAGAGGAATGCAACATCATGAGTGAATAGGAGAACAATACTACACAAAGAGGAAGTAAAGAGGAAAGCAACAACTATGCAAAAAGAAAAAAGGGAAAGCAACATCAAGTGTGAAAAAAAACTAGAAAATGTGGGGCTCAAGTTGGAGTTTTAGCTCCCTTTTATTCTAGTTTTAGGTTTAACAATAACACCCACAATTTTTTTACCCTTCTAATGGCCTCCATTGGTGCCCACAATTTTTTTCTTTCCCTTCTAATTGCCTATACCTTAAACTTAAACCCCTTCATATCCATATCCAGTGAAGGAAGTGATATTTGCCCTAGATATCATTTTTTCAAAATATTTACCTTGTTTGAATATTATATGATCAGATTTCATAATTTTGAAATTTGAAGATAAGGATATCACCTCAAATATCAAAATTTTGACATCAAAAAGATTTTAGAAGTGATATTTTAAATGATATCTAACCTAAATATCTAGATTTTCAAGATATCCACCCAACATTGAAATTCATTTCAATCTCCTTCTAATGTTTGTTTCCAACAATTTCATTTTTCTTTTATATGTTTTCAAATGTTTTTCCTACATGTCTTGGTCATGTTTCAAGAAACAATGACATATGTCTAGGAAACATGCATGTTTCCTAGACCTATTTGAATGTTTCCTTTGCAAGACAATGTCCTTGTATGTTTCGTAGTAACATTTTGATCAAATCAACATTGCAACAATCAATGACATAATGGATTGTCTTGAGAATCCTTCAAACACATATGTCAATCACATTGCTTTTAAGTTGTACACCTACCTAGATCAAGTGGTGTTGGAGTCCACTCTACCAAATCCTTGTGAAAGACACAAATGGGCATGACCTAAACCAATTACCTCCATTTCCTTGGAAACATGATAAAGATGAGGCATATGCAATCATACAATGCTTGCAAGATCATCTTGAAAATGTTGCCTTTGTTACATGGGAGGCTTGTTTGGTGTACATATAGATGTGGATTCACCATGGGTGTGATGTAGTGTGTTCCGTCCCCATGAAAGGTGCCACCACAAAATGGATGGAATACATTATGGACAAGTAGATAACATTGAAAAATGGAAGGTATCAATTGAGATCTTGAAACATGAAGGCCAAATCTTGTTTGGAAGTTTTGCAAATAACAATGACATCTAGAACTTGAAAATTAACAATGCATTGATGAAAATAGTTAATAAGTGGCAAAAAGTTTCCAAGGACCAGGTAGGTTTATACAAGAAACTAAGGAGGTGGGCATTAAATGTCCTTGTCAAGGTGGACCCAACATGTTTCCTAAGATTATGGCATGCGCAACTTGCTGATGAAAAGGAGGGTTCAACTATTAGAATGACATCTACCTTTATATAACAGTGAAGGAGGACATTGATAAGAGTTGGGTATTCCCTAGGTGGGATGATAAGAGGTTCATAGTTGATGATGGTTTGAAACCTATCATTAAAGTGTTGGACTTGGTATGTGAAGCAAAACAAACACAATTCCTAACACCTAGAGTCATTGGTTGTGATGTGTAGGAGTTTGTAAAGTCTCAATTGGTGGTTAAATATGCATCCCAAGCTAAATGTGGAAAAGATGTTGCATTAGACGAGGATATTGATGAGGTCATAAAAGAAGTAACAAATTCCCATGGAGTAGTTGGGGCTGATGATAATTGTCAAATCATGTTGTGCATTAATATTTTAGTTATAATTGTTCCTTCTAAGGGCTTGGGTGATCAAGTTTCAAATGAAACATGCCCTAATGGTGATTCAAAAATGGCTAGGCTTGAAGAAGTTACAAATATTGTGGGGCCTAATCATCCTTTGGGAAATGCAATTTTAAAGCACACTTAAAAATTTTGTAGAGGTGATCAAGTGTCAAATATGATTATTATTGAATAAATATTGGATTGAGTTGCATTTCAACAAGCTTTGGATGAAGCATGCCCTCCAAATCTCTTGGGCATAAAACAAGTTTTGGGCATTGCCAAAAGTGATTAACATTCATTTCATCTCTTTAAGAACAAGTTGTCGATAAAATGGGGTTTGCCAATATTTTAAGAAACATTATCAAGTGTAAGGTGAACTATGATCATGCTTCCAACACAACAACACATTATGGGTTTTTTAATTAGTCAAAAAAATGACTACTATCCTTTTCAATTACAATTGTAACTATTTAGTCAAAAAATCACCATGTAGTTGCAAAGGCCATTGAGATGTCATTTGATGTCATGGTTTTGTGACTATAATTAATATGACAACTAGTGGGCTTTAAAAATGGATATACTATTATTATTGAAATTTTAATAATATGCTTTAAATAAATTCAAAATAGTTAATTCAAAATACCATGAGTTTTGTGACTAGAATAATGATTTTTAAAAGTCATTAAATGTCATTTAAAAGACATTGTCATTAAAACACGTCTTTTACGACTTGTCCTATTCAATTACAATGTGAAAAACAACTATAAAATGGCATAAGTGACTTTAAAAATGACTAGAAAATGATTATAGTCAAATAGGACCAGTCATAAAAGACATGTTTTGGTGTTGTGTATAAAATACGTGACTATGATACTCTGATTCATACATTACTTTCAATAAAGTGAAGCGTTTATTGATTGGTCATTATGTTAAAAATGATGTCCAATCCTTTGATGTAGCTATTTGCATCAAGATGCAAGTCCAAAATCTTTACCTTCACTACAACAAATCATGTCCTTTGAATTGGACACAAAAATGACTTGTTTTTAAACTACATTTATAATTACTTAATCATAACAATCACTAAGTAATGGCAAAGGACATCAACATGCCACATGGCATCATGGTTTTGCACCTATAGCCAATATGAGAACTTGTTGGTTTTTTGGGTAATTTATAATATTATTTTTCATTAATTAATTAGTTGCAAAAATCATCCACCTTTGCAACTAATAATGATTAAATCTCCCATGATGATGACATGGCATGCTATATGCTAACAAGATGATGTGGTCCTATTTGTCAACATCATATTCATGTCATTGATTTGACAAATTAATCTCATTTATTAGCTAGTTGAAAATATTGTTGTCCTTTGCAATTTATAACGATTTTGTTTCCCATGTGATGATGACATGGCATGCCATTTGGCAACAAGGTGTCACAAATTTTCATAGCAATTCATGATTTTTTGTGACATTATAAATTGTGTCTCTTGAATTTATGGCACTAATATTTATCATGACATGCCATAAATTTTTGTGTGTCATGAGGTTTTTAAAGTCATGAATTCACATGCACATGTATGTGTACTAAACAATCTATTGTTAACTTGTAATTATGATTATAATATTAATAATCATTTTGAAAAATTTGACACATAATTCCTTGATTTTTAACTATTTGACACACTAGCTTAGGTTAACATACCTATTAAATTAACCTATGTATGTAAACTACTTAGTAAAAATGTAATTTATAATATAGGCTACTTTGTAAGTTATTTAATTAAACATAAGAAATTTAATACATCTAATATGTTTAAATATACCTATAATAGGTTACCCTACTAATAGGTTAACTTAGGTAGGCTTGTTTAGGTTCCTAATTTTAGGTATTTTGCCATGTTAATTTAAGTAGCCTCATTACAAAATATTTTATCAAGTTTGTAACCACCTCAAGTTTGTGCGATTATACGCGACTATGATGCAACATAATTATCCCAGTTTAATTTATTTTTAGCCTAAAATGCTTAGGTTAACCTAGGCTAGGTTAATAAGTAGTATAGGTTGACAAATTAATTCATCTTAAGTCAACCTAGGGAGGTCTAGGTTTAGGCTAGGTTAATAGGTAGTAATAAGTTGACCTAGGTCAACCTAGGGTGGCCAAAGTTAATTCAAGGTTAAAAAAATAAAATTGAGTTTATAACTTTGTGTTAAATATGATTAGAATAAAAAAATGTGGTAGTGTAATGGATGAGGACTTCAGTTAGGTAGCATAATTTACATTTTTTGGGCATGAAGTTCGACGTTTGTTTTTAATTTATGCCACGTAGGCTAGGTTGCTTAACCTTGCTAGGTTGATTTTTCACCATATAACTAGTGTGGTCATTCAATTGTTCACTAAAAGAGTAAATGGTTCAACTTATTAGGGAGCCCCAGATTTTATTTTAATATTTAAAAATTTGTAGTTGAAAATGTAGTCGAAAATGACATGTAGTCAAAAGCGGTTGGTTGAAAAAAGGAAGTTTTCTACTAGTGTTTCTAACAACTTGGTTTTGGATGCATTCTCTAACTTAGGGTACAATTTCAATTGCAATTTCTTCCCTTCCTTATCTAGCGCTTAAGTGTAACCATGGAGCCGATGTTCATTGAAATGTTTTTTGATATCTTGTTCACCTTGTAATGCACACAAATGAATGTCCGTCAAGTTGTGCCCATCTATCTATCTTTTTTAACACTCTTTTGTTAGCTCATGAAATTCTATGGGGGTATGTTTTTGTGGGATGGCAATCTTCTCAATCTTGATTGTGCAATGAATGGGTTGCTTTTTTGCCCAAGTCATAATTTCTACATCTACAAGTTTCTCCTCTTCCTCCTTGTGTTTCCTATATGTCAACACAAGTTCTACTCCTATCTCAACTTTTTTTTCCTTCTACCTCCACACGACAGACCTCCTAACTTTCCAATTTTCCCACTTGATAAGTTGTTTAATGTCTTGAACTCTTTCATCAAGCTCACTCACTATAGTTGTGGTCACATTCACTTTCTATTGTTGCCATCTACACACATCTAATGGTACACAATCTAATAGTCTTCTAAGATCTTTTAGTTTGTAGTGGCAACCATCACAATCTAGGTTTCCAAGTTTTGTACCCCTCTTGCATTGTCCGTCACAACAATTAGAATGCACAACTAGTGATGGGAGATGCTTGCATTCGAAACACAAAAGTTCAAATGAGATTTGGGATAGACCATTTCAATTTTGATAGTATAAACAAATAACATGGATGCAGAAAAATGGTAGCATCACACCTAAGGTTCGACATCTTGCATGCATCTAAAAGCAATTTCACATTGAAACATTCTTCAAATGTAGTTTGGTGAAGGAGTACCTTGTATTCATTAGTTTAGTAAACCTTGCAACAACTGTAATGAATGGAAAAGCCCCATGAAATCAAAGAAACAAGATAAACAAACATGACACAAATACATGGTAGTGTAAATGCAAATTCATTCAAGCACAAAATAAGTGAAGTGCAATGATCATATGAATTTAGTTGAAACATGAAGAACATTGAACTACAACAATACCTTATCCCTTTTCACATCAATGCATACATTCTAGTGGAAAAATGAACATGGTACTTTAAATATTTTTAAAGAACCCTAATGAAAGTTTTGATTTTGATGGTTGAGTAGGAGGACACGTATCAAAATATGAAAGGCCCTTTCAAATTTGCAAATTTGAATTTCAAATTAAATAAATTGTGGAGTGAGTGAAAGGAAACAAGATGATGGTGAGGAGGGGGGCGGGGGGAAGATTCTGGTTGTTTAATCATGGTTTATGATTTTGATGATGGGATGGCATGGGGGAGG